>Ga0209542_10000023_pt1 | contig 427234 bp, 376 predicted proteins | sample RifCSPhighO2_01_FD_184028 | JGI IMG/M metagenome (GOLD analysis project Ga0209542, IMG submission 184028) | Soil microbial communities from Rifle, Colorado - Rifle CSP2_plank highO2_0.1 (SPAdes) (version 2) | ecosystem: Environmental > Terrestrial > Deep subsurface > Rock core/Sediment ...
CGACCTCCACGCCTTCGCCGGCCAGGGCCTGAAGGCGCAGGTGTGCCTGCTGAAACAGGCTCTGGTTGCCCGACAGGATCAGGAATTGCTTGGGGTACAGCGCGCGCGACAGCGGCCACAGGCGGGTGCCGGAGCCACCGGCCATGATCACGGGCAACACAGACAGCGTCATCGTCCTCAACCTTCAAAACCTTGTGGATTGGTGGACTGCCATCGCCAGGAGTCCACGCACATTTCTTTCAAGCCCCGGCTGGCCTTCCAGCCCATGAGTCGTTCGGCCAGTGCCGGGTCGGCATAACAGGCGGCGACGTCACCGGGCCGGCGAGGAGCGAACACCACCGGCACGTCTCGGTCAGCGGCTTCGCCATAGGCACGGGCCAGTTCCAGCACGCTGTAGCCTCGCCCGGTGCCCAGGTTGACCGTCAGCGACTTGCCTTGCTCGGCCAGGTACTTCAAGGCCGACACATGGCCTTCGGCCAGGTCCATCACGTGGATGTAGTCGCGCACACCCGTGCCGTCGGGGGTGTCGTAGTCGTTGCCGAAAACGTTCAGGTGAGGACGCTTGCCCACCGCCACCTGCGCCACATAGGGCATCAGGTTGTTGGGAATGCCACGTGGGTCCTCGCCGATCAACCCACTGGGGTGAGCCCCAACGGGGTTGAAGTAGCGCAGGTAAGCAATCCGCCAGCTCGGATCACAGGCCTCCAGACCACGCAGCAACTCTTCACCCACCAGCTTGGTTTGCCCATACGGGTTGGTCGAGCGCAAAGGCGCATCTTCCGTGATGGGCAGGCGATCAGGTTGCCCGTACACCGTGGCCGACGAGCTGAACACCAACTGACCCACGCCGTGGCGCTTCATGGCTTGGCAGACGGACAGCAAGCCCCCCAGGTTGTTCTCGAAATAATCGAGGGGGCGCTCCACCGACTCCCCCACGGCCTTGAGGGCCGCGAAATGCACCACCGCATCGATGCCGCCGAAGCGTTCTCGGCCGATGTCAAAACAACCATCCAGGACCGCCGCATCACGCACATCGCCCTGCACGAACACGGGCTCTTGACCCATCAGGGTCCGCAAGCGGTCCAGCACCCTGGGCGAGCTGTTGACATGGCTGTCAACGCCGACCACCTCGTAGCCCGCTTCGCGCGCGATCACCCACATGTGAGAGGCGATGTAGCCGGTGGCTCCGGTCAACAGGATGCAGGGCATGGCAAAGATTCCAGCGGTCAATCAATGGTGAAACTGGCATTGCAACCCGTGGAGTACCCCTTGTACTCCAGGCGCAGCTGATCCGGCGTCTGCTTGTATCGCTGCCAATTGCAACCCAGGCCCACCGAGCGAATTGGCTGGTAGCTCACGTCCAACGAGATCGCCTGGGAGTTGCTTTCCGACGAGCGATTGCTGGTGGTGTTCAATGCAGCGTTGGACCTAGCCCGCGAAACGTCGAAGCGCACGTAGCGGTAGTTGGCACCCACCGCGACCTTGGCCGAAGCGTTGTACCTGGCGCCGAAGGCCAGCGTGTCGGTGATGCGGTCCTCGACGACCGAACCCAGCACCTCGGGGAACCGTCCACCAGAGGAGATTTCTTGCAGCCGATCTGTGTCGGTCGCGCGACTCCAGTTCACGCTGTAGGTCACTTGACCGCGAGGGGTGTAAACCCAGCCCAGCGCCCCGGTGACGGCATCCGACGTCCCGGGCTCATCGCTGTTGCGGGTCGTCCCCAAAGAGACGCGTCCGGTCAGCAGGCTGATCCCCGTCACCCGCCAGTTGGTCGTGAAATCGAGGTTGCGGTCTCGCACGGTGCGATTGCGCACGCGATTCGGGTAATCGGTCTCCACCCAACGTGGTCCCAAGCCGAAGCTCAGCAAGTCACTGGGGTTGTACTGCACACGGAACCCGCTCGAGTGCTGCTCGGCGTTCTGCCCCCTCTGGGCCGAGTAGCTCAGGCTGTTGCGATCCAACGTGCCCACAACGGTAAAGCGACCAGCGAGCCCGTAGCGCAACTCGCCGTTCACGTCTCGGTAGCGGCGGATGTTTCGAATGACCCGTTGATCCGCTGAGTTGCTGTTGTCCTGGATCGCGTTGAGGTTCTCGTTGAACCTGTAGCCGACAGCAGCCTTCCAGTTCGACGCGATCTCCGTGGTGAACATCGCATTCACGCTCTTGCCATCGTTGTCCAGCAAGTCGCCATAGCGGTTGTATTGATTCTTGGTGAGCTGGCCAAACAACGTGTAGTTTTGTCGGCCATGCGCCTTGTTCAGCCCGGCGGAAAGACCGGCCGAGCGAACCGTTTCGCTGTTGGCCTTTGGCGTGCGAGAAAAGTTGCTGTCATGCTCGAGCGACATGCTGGCGGTCAGGAACAGCGGCAATGCTTCATCATCGGCCACAGCACAGTTGGGCCATGCCAGTGCCCCGAGCAATGCCGCGCCGGACACCATTGCCAAAACAGAGTGGTTCACAAACACTTTCACGTTCACCTCTTTCGGTGGGCAAATGGAGTCAGATCATCGACCATGCAGTCCAGGACGGCCATCGGGGATGTCAGTAGGCGTTGCGATCGAACAGCATGAGCCTGATCGTGCGAATGATGATCTGCAGATCCAGCCCCAACGACCAGTTGCGCAGGTACTCAAGGTCGTATTCGACGCGCGCCTGCATTTTGTCAATGGTTTCGGTTTCGCCGCGGTAACCATTGACCTGGGCCCAACCTGTGATGCCGGGGCGCACCTTGTGGCGCACCATGTAGGCCTTGATCAGGCGGCGATACTCTTCGTTGTGGGCCACGGCATGCGGACGCGGCCCGACGATGCTCATGCGCCCCTGCAGGACATTGATGAACTGAGGCAGCTCATCCAGGGACGTCTTGCGGATGAACGCACCGAAGGGCGTGATGCGCGGATCACCCTTGGTGGCCTGCTTGACGACCGCACCGTTGTCCTGTGTGCGCATCGAGCGGAACTTGTAGACCACGATCTCTTCGCCATCCAGCCCGTTGCGGCGCTGCTTGAAGATGATCGGCCCGGGCGAAGACAGCTTCACCCCGATGGCAAGACCCAGCAGGATCGGTGAAATCAGCAAAAGGATGATGCTGCCCAGCACGATGTCGGACATCCGCTTGACCAGCTCGTTCGTTCCAGTGAAGGGGGTTTCGCAGATGCCGACAACAGGCACACCGTTCATGTCCTGCAGACGCCCCTGGATGATGCTGATGCCGAAGACGTCTGGCACGAAGTACAGCGAAGCCGTGGTGCCTTGCAAGGCCTCCATCAACTCGACCAATCTTGGCTGGGAGCCAAGCGGCAGCGTCAGGTACACCTCGTGGATGCCATGGGCATACACGTAGTTCGCCACGTCACGCAAACCGCCCAGGCGCATGCTCTGCGCTTCGGGCAAAACGCGGCTGTCGGTTCGATCGTCAAAATACCCGACGAACTCGGCGCTCTGGTCTCGGTTGTTTTGCAAGGCACGGGCCACCTTGCCACCCAGGGGGCCTGCACCGACCACCACCGCGCGGCGACGCGCCCCCGGCAGCGATGCACGGTGCCGCAGGATGGCTTTGCCCAGCAACACCGCCGCCCATTGCACCCCTGGCGTGACCACCGCCCAGATCAGCATGGCCTGGAAATTGAAGAACATCAGGCTGTTGGTGGCATAACCACAAAGCCAAAGGATGGCGAGCATCGACACCCAGGATCCGATGATGTCGATGAGCGCACCGAGTTTCGACTCTTCGAACCGATTGCGCCCCGGGAACGTCAAGGCGAACACGAGGAGACACAGGGCCATGGCGGCCCGCCCCATCGGCTCATCCGCCCAGGCCATGGCAACCCCAAGCGTCAGCACCGTGACAAAAGGCTCCAGGAACGCCGCCACGAACGACGTGACCGATTGCGGAGCGTTGAAGAAAGTGCGGTTGTAATTGCGGTTGTTGAACATGGATGACCAGGGCGCTTGGGGAACCAGGGCAAAAGCGCGCCACTCAGATCTCATGACCTGTGCACACCTGAAACCCGACCTCTCTGCATGAGAGGCCAAGCCTCGCCGAAACATTGTGGATCAAAATGAAGACAGCCTTGTTTCGATTGGCAGCCCCCGCACCCCTGGCATGCAGGGGTGTGTCGGCAGCCCCCTACAATCACCCCATGCTCCCCTCCCCGATTCAGTGGCTGGCCCCGGCCGTTCTGGCCCGCCTCGTCCTCCTGCTCAACCACGTGGTCGCCAGCGAGCCGCAGGCCGCTGCCCGCCTCAAGGTCCACAGCGGCCGCGTGATCGACATCCGCTGGGCCACGGGCACCGCTGGTGTGCTGCCCGCCTTCCTGGGTCGGGTGTTCCAGGGTGACGCCACCCTGCCACCCATCCGGCTGCTCATCACCCCAGCCGGGCTGTTCGAGGCCGTCGCCGAAAACGCCCCGGCTTCCGCGCTCGCTCCCGCATCCCCCCAGGGCCTGACCCTCACCGTCCAGCTCGGTGACCCGATCGACCTGCTCAAGCGCGCCGCCCGTGGCGAGCGCCCCGAGGTCAACATCGAGGGCGACGCCAACCTGGCGGAAGTGGCCTCCTGGATGATGAAAAACCTGCGCTGGGACATCCAGGACGACGTCGCCCGCTTCCTGGGCAACACCCCGGCCGAGCTGCTGCGCAAGGTCGGCGAAGGCATCCGCGAGGCCCTGCAGCGTTGGCGCCCGGGCAACGGCGCCCCGCGCTGAAGTCCGCGCCCGAGCGATGCGCAGCCTTTTTCGCCCGGCCTACATCGGCCTGATCTCCCTGAGCCACGGGCTGGACATCCTGCTGCTGGGCAGCATCCGCCACCGCGGGCTCAACCGCCTGGCCAAGCTGCTGAGCTTGGGCCGCCGCCTGGAAGGCACCCGGGGCGAACGCCTGCGCCTGGCACTCGAAAAACTCGGGCCCATCTTCGTCAAGTTCGGCCAGATGCTGTCGACGCGGCGCGACCTGCTGCCGCCGGACGTGGCCGATGAGCTCGCCAAGCTGCAGGACCGGGTGCCGCCCTTCCCCAGCGCCGAATCGGCCCGGCTGGTCGAAAAGGCCCTGGGCAAGCCCCTGTCAGCCGTCTTCAAGCAGTTCGACGCCGACCCGATCGCCAGCGCCTCCATTGCCCAGGTTCACTTCGCCGTGCTGCACGACGGGCGAGAGGTGGCTGTCAAGGTGCTGCGCCCCGGCATGCTCGACGTCATCGACGACGACCTGGCCCTGATGCGCACCCTGGCTGGCTGGGTCGAGCGCCTGTGGGCCGATGGCAAGCGCCTCAAGCCCCGCGAGGTGGTCGCCGAGTTCGACAAGTACCTGCACGACGAGCTCGACCTGGTGCGCGAAGCCGCCAACGCCGCCCAGCTGCGGCGCAACATGCAGGGGCTCGACCTGGTGCTCGTGCCCGAGATGATCTGGGACTTCTGCACCCCCACCGTGATGGTGATGGAGCGCATGAAGGGCGTGCCGATCAGCCAGATGGCCCGCCTGCGCGAAGCCGGCGTCGACATCAGGAAGCTGGCCCGCGACGGCGTGACCATCTTCTTCACCCAGGTCTTTCGCGACGGTTTCTTCCACGCGGACATGCACCCGGGCAACATCCAGGTCAGCCTGGATGCGCGCAGTTTCGGTCGCTACATCGCGCTCGACTTCGGCATCATCGGCACGCTGACGGAAGTTGACAAAGATTACCTGGCGCAAAACTTCATCGCGTTTTTCCATCGCGACTACAAGCGGGTGGCCGAGCTGCACATCGAGAGCGGCTGGGTGCCAGGCAACACCCGGGTGGACGAGCTCGAAGGCGCCATCCGCACCGTGTGCGAGCCCTACTTCGACCGCCCGCTCAAGGAAATCTCGCTGGGCCAGGTGCTGCTGCGACTGTTCCAGATCTCGCGGCGCTTCAACGTCGAGATCCAGCCTCAACTGGTGCTGCTGCAAAAGACCCTGCTCAATGTCGAGGGCCTGGGACGCGAACTCGACCCCGACCTGGACCTCTGGAGCACGGCCAAACCCTTCCTGGAGCGCTGGATGCACGAGCAGGTGGGCTGGCGCGGCCTGGTTTCGCGCGTCAAACGCGAGGCCCCCCGCTACGCCAAGCTCCTGCCCGAGTTGCCGCGCCTGCTGCACCACCAACTGGCGCACGGCGACGAAGCCCTGCGACACGACCTGCGTGCCATCTTGCAGGAGCAGCGCCGCACCAACCGCATGCTGTCGGCCGTGATCTGGCTGGGCATCGGCTTCGGGCTGGGCCTGCTGGTGGCACGGCTCGTGCTGGCCTTGCACGAACACGGCATGCTGTGAAACCCGGCCGGCACCCCGCGTGAACCGAACGCCCCCGGATTCGAGGGAAGCGACCGGGCAACGCGCTCCCGCCACCGGCCGACACCCCGCCAGCGTCTAAACTCCGCCCCCTGATGCCCCACCCGGGCACGCCTGTGCGTCACCTGGGTGCCCCTTTGCGTTCTTCGGCCTGATTGTTGGAAAGGTGCTGCCGAACATGAACACCACGCTGCTCGTTTTCGTGATCCTGTACCTGGTGGGCACCATGGCCCTGGGGATGTACGCGGGCACGCGCATCAAAAGCACCGCCGACTTCGCCATCGCCGGCCGCAGCCTGCCGCTGGCCATGGTCATCACCACCACCTTCGCCACCTGGTTCGGCGCGGAAACGGTGATGGGCATCCCGGCCAAGTTCGTCGAGGGTGGGCTGAACGCCGTGATCGAAGACCCCTTCGGCGCGTCGATGTGCCTGGTGCTGGTGGGCGCCTTCTTCGCCAGCCGGCTCTACAAGATGAGCCTGCTGACCATCGGGGACTTCTATCGCCACCGCTATGGCAAGGGCGTCGAGGTCTTCTGCTCAATTGCCATCATCCTGAGCTACCTGGGCTGGGTGGCCGCCCAGATCACGGCCCTGGGCCTGGTCTTCGCCGTGCTGTCGGGCGGTGCCATCAGCCCCGAGTGGGGCATGGTCATCGGCACGGCGCTGGTGCTGGTCTACGTGATGGTCGGCGGCATGCTGGCCGTGGCCTGGACCGACTTCGTGCAGATGGTGGTGCTCGTCGTCGGCCTGTCCTTCATCGCCTGGCTGGCGGCCGAGCAGGCCGGTGGCGCCGGTCAGGTCATCGCGCTGGCCGAGCAGCAGAACTGGTTCAAGATCCTGCCCGAGCACACGGTTGACGGATGGGTCTGGTTCATCGCCGCGGCCATCACCATGATGTTCGGCTCGATCCCCCAGCAGGACGTCTTCCAGCGCGTGATGTCGGCCAAGGACAGCGACACGGCCCGCAAGGGCGCCATCATCGGCGGCTTCAGCTACCTGGCCTTCGCCTTCGTGCCGATGTTCATCGTGGCCTCGGCGCTGATCATCATGCCCGCCGAGACCAAGGAGCTGCTGGCCAACGACCCGCAGAAGGTGCTGCCCACCCTCATCCTCAGCAAAATGCCCCTGATCGCGCAGATCTTCTTCTTTGGCGCGCTGGTCTCGGCCATCAAGTCCACGTCGTCGGCCACGCTGCTGGCGCCTTCGACCAGTTTCGTCGAGAACATCCTCAAGAACATCCACCCCGGCATGAGCGACCGCCAGGTGCTGCTGTCCATGCGCATCACGCTGCTCGTGTTCACCGCGCTGGTGCTGACCTACGCCATCGTCATGCAGGGCACCGCCATCTACGACCTGGTGTCGGCGGCCTACCAGATCCCGCTGGTCGGGGCGTTCGTGCCGCTGCTGTTCGGCCTGTACTGGTCGCGCGCCACCACGCAGGGCGCCGTCCTGTCGATCCTGCTGGGCATCGGCACGCTGGCGCTGTTCACCTTTGACGCCAGGTTGGGCGAGGCCTTCCCAGGCCAGCTCGCCGGCCTGGGCATGGCGCTGGGCGGCATGCTGGTGGGATCGCTCATGCCCCAGCTCATCGGCGACCACCGCGCCCGCCAGGCCAGCCTGGCCTGAGCGCCGCGCCCTGGCGCAAGGCTTGCTGGCCTTGAAGACAGGCCAGCACCACCCCATTTACAATCCCGTCCAGGGATTACCCGAGGTTTCACCATGCCCATCTACGCTTACCGCTGTGGCGCCTGCGGCCACGCCAAGGACGTTCTGCAAAAGATGTCCGACTCCCCCCTGACCACCTGCCCGGCCTGCGGCGCCGAGGCCTTCAGCAAGCAGGTGACGGCGGCGGGCTTCCAGCTCAAGGGGTCGGGCTGGTACGCCACCGACTTCCGGGGTGGCTCGGGCGGCGCCGGCGCCGCTGCTGCGGGCACCGCTGCCAGCGCGGGCACCGGCACGGCTTCGGCCACCGACAGTGGCTCGTCCAGCACGGCCTCCAGCGGCAGCGACAGCAGCGTCGCAGCGGGTGGCTGCGGCACCTCCTGCGCCTGCCACTGAGCCCCCTCCCGAGCCCGCCAACGAGCCCGACTTTGCGCCCAAGGCGCCCACACCGGCCGTGTCACGGGCTGGTTGGGCGCCTTCCCGTATAGTGATCGATTCCGCTCGGCGCCCGGCCTGGCGCCCCTCCAGCCCCTCCCCGCCCCCTTCACCGCGTGAAAAAATACATCCTGACCGGCCTGCTCGTGTGGCTGCCCCTGGCCATCACCATCTGGGTGCTGACGAACGTCATCGGCGCCCTCGATGGCGTCTTCAGCTGGTTCATGACGGCGGCCCGCACCGTGCTGCCCGTCAGCCTGCACCCCTTCCTGCAGGAGCTGCGCGAAATCCCCGGGCTGAGCGTGATCGTCGTCGTCTCCACGCTGCTGCTGACGGGCATGGCCGTCTCCAACATGGTGGGTCAGTGGCTGCTGAACCAGTACAACCGGCTGCTCTCGAACACGCCCATCGTCAAAAGCATCTACACCTCGGTCAAGCAGGTGTCGGACACCCTGTTCTCCAGCAGCGGCCAGGCCTTCCGCGAGGCGGTGCTGGTGCAGTACCCGCGCGAAGGCGCCTGGACGATCGCCTTCGTGACCGGCAAGCCTTCGGGCGAGGTGGCCGCCCAACTGCCCGCCGACATGGTCACCCTCTACGTGCCGACCACGCCCAACCCGACCTCCGGCTTCATGTTGATGGTGCCTCGCGCCGAGGTCCACCCCCTGCGGATGTCGGTCGACGAGGCACTGAAATACGTCATCTCCATGGGCGTGGTGGCCCCGCCGCCGCCGCCCCCGGTGCCGCCATCCGTGTCGGCCACAGGCACGCCCCCGCCAACGGCACCCCAATCCTGAACGACAATCATGGGTTCGGGGCTCGCCTGACGCTCGGCGCGCCCGACCCGAATTTTTCCGTCCCCTCTCGGAGCAAACAACAATGCGCACCACTTACTGTGGTCTGGTCAGCGAAGCGCTGATGGGCCAGACCGTGACGCTGATGGGCTGGGCCCACCGTCGCCGCGACCACGGCGGCGTGATCTTCATCGACCTGCGTGACCGCGAAGGCCTGGTTCAGGTCGTGTTCGACCCCGACCGCGCCGACTCGTTCAAGATCGCCGAAGATGTGCGTGGCGAGTTCTGCCTGAAGGTCACCGGCGTCGTGCGCGCCCGCCCCGCCGGCACCGAAAACGCCGGCCTGACCAGCGGCAAGATCGAGGTCCTGGGCCACACCCTGGAGGTGCTCAACGCCTCGGTCACGCCCCCGTTCCAGATCGACGACGAGAACCTGTCGGAGACGACGCGCCTGACGCACCGCGTGCTGGACCTGCGCCGCCCGTACATGCAGAAGAACCTGATGCTGCGCTACCGCGTGGCCATGGAAGCGCGCAAGTTCCTCGACGAGCACGGCTTCGTCGACATCGAGACCCCGATGCTGACCAAGTCCACGCCCGAAGGCGCGCGCGACTACCTGGTGCCTTCGCGTGTCCATGACGGCCAGTTCTTTGCGCTGCCGCAGTCGCCCCAGCTCTTCAAGCAGCTCTTGATGGTGGCGGGCTTCGACCGCTACTACCAGATCACCAAGTGCTTCCGCGACGAAGACCTGCGCGCCGACCGCCAGCCTGAATTCACCCAGATCGACATTGAAACGAGCTTCCTGACCGAGCAGGAAATCCGCGACATGTTCGAAGGCATGATCCGCCACGTGTTCATGAAGGCGCTGAACGTGGACCTGGGCGCCTACCCGGTCATGAAGTACGCCGATGCCATGCACCGCTTCGGCTCGGACAAGCCCGACCTGCGCGTCAAGCTCGAGTTCACCGAGCTGACCGACGTGATGGCCGACGTGGACTTCAAGGTCTTCTCGACCCCGGCCACGACCAAGGGCGGCCGCGTGGTGGCCCTGTGCGTGCCCGGTGGCGGCACCATGTCGCGCGGTGAAATCGACGCCTACACCGAGTTCGTCAAGATCTACGGCGCCAAGGGCCTGGCCTGGATCAAGGTCAACGAAGTGGCCAAGGGCCGTGACGGCCTGCAATCGCCCATCGTCAAGAACCTACACGACGCCGCGATCGCCAAGATCCTCGAGCGCACCGGCGCCAAGGACGGCGACCTGATCTTCTTCGGCGCCGACAAGGAAAAGATCGTCAACGACGCCATCGGCGCGCTGCGCCTGAAGGTCGGCCACTCCGACTTCGGCAAGAAGGCCGGCCTGTTCGAAGACCGCTGGGCCCCGCTGTGGGTGGTCGACTTCCCGATGTTCGAGTACGACGACGAGTCCGAGCGCTGGAACGCCGTGCACCACCCCTTCACCGCCCCCAAGGACGGCCACGAGGACTACATGGACACGGACCCGGGCAAGTGCATCGCCAAGGCCTACGACATGGTGCTCAACGGCTGGGAACTCGGTGGCGGCTCCATCCGCATCCACCGCGCCGAGGTGCAGTCCAAGGTCTTCAAGGCCCTGAACATCACCGACGAGGACGCCAAGGTCAAGTTCGGCTTCCTGCTCGACGCGCTGCAATACGGCGCGCCCCCGCACGGTGGCCTGGCCTTCGGCCTGGACCGCCTGGTCACGCTGATGACCAAGGCCGAGTCCATCCGCGACGTGATCGCCTTCCCCAAGACGCAGCGCGCCCAGTGCCTGCTGACAGGCGCCCCGTCGAACGTGGATGAAAAGCAGCTGCGCGAGCTTCACATCCGCCTGCGCAACGCACAAGCCGCGCAAGCCGGCCAGGCCCCCGCCGCCTGAGCCAGCCGCCGCGTGAACGTTCGGGGCCATCCTTCACCAGGGTGGCCCTTTTTCTTTGCCCTCGGGCCCGGGCCTTGCAAGCCCACCGATTGCCGCTTCCGTCGCCCAGCACCACCGAGCCCATGATCACCGCCCCCGCCCACAAGATCCCGCAGTCCGTGCTGGTGGTGATCCACTCGCCCGAGCTGGAGGTGCTGCTGATCGAGCGAGCGAAGCAGCCCGGCTTCTGGCAGAGCGTGACCGGCTCGAAGGACCACCTGGACGAGGACTGGGCGCTGACCGCCATCCGCGAGGTCGCCGAAGAAACCGGCATCGTCGTCGGCTCGCCCCAGGTGCCAGCTGCCGCCCTGCGCGACTGGGCGCTGGAGAACGTCTACGAGATCTACCCCGTCTGGCGCCACCGCTACGCACCCGGCGTGACGCACAACACCGAGCGCGTCTTCAGCCTGCAGGTGCCGCGTGACACACCGATCACGCTGGCGCCGCGCGAGCACACCCAGCACGTGTGGCTGCCCTGGCAGGAAGCGGCCGACCGGTGCTTTTCGCCCTCGAATGCAGAGGCCATCCTGATGCTGCCCAGGCACCTGTGACGCCGAAGCGAAACTGAGGGGAAGTCGCCCCCTTGATGCCAGGCGTCGGTCACCTCACTTCGGGTAAGGTTGAATCCTCACTCCACCCCTCACGACCGTGCTCAACCCGCTTCAGTCTTCGCTGCTGCCGCCGTCGACCCAGGGCACCTCCTGTCTGCGCGTGGCAACCTACAACATCCACAAGGGCGTGCGCGGCATGGGCCCGTCCAAGCGCCTGGAGATCCACAACCTGGGCCTGGCGGTCGAGGCGCTCGATGCCGACATCGTATGCCTGCAGGAGGTGCGCCGCTTCAACGAACAGGAAGCGCGCACCTTCTCGCGCACGCAGTTCGGCCCCATGGCGTGGCCCGCCGAACCCCAGGCCGACTACCTCGCCCCCGAAGGCTACGAAGTGGCCTACCGCACCAACGCCTTCACGCGGGGTGGCGAGCATGGCAACGCGCTGCTGGCGCGCTGGCCCATCGGCGACATCGGCCACCACGACGTGTCCGACCACCGCTTCGAGCAACGCGGGCTCTTGCACGTGCCGGTGCACTGGCGGGGCATCGAGGTGCACGTGGTGGTGGTGCACCTGGGGCTGATCCACATCAGCCGCCTGCGTCAGGCCGAGCGCCTGGCCCGCCTCGTCAACGAGGAATTGCCGCCGAATGCACCAGTGGTCATCGCCGGTGATTTCAACGACTGGAGCGAGAAGCTCGACCCCGTCTTCACCGGTGCCGGGCTGAGCCGCGCCTGCACGGAGCAGCTGGCACGGGTGCCCACCTTTCCCTCGATCGTCCCGGTGCTGTCACTGGACCGGGTCTACACGCGCGGCCTGCGCTGCACCTCGGTGATGGTGCCCCGGGGAGGCACGTGGGCCCGGCTGTCCGACCACCTGCCCCTGGTGGTCGAGCTCGAGCTCGGTTGAGATGCAGACACCCACGCCCGACGCCGACCTCGACGCCCTGGAAGGACTGGCCTGGTACATCCAGCGCCGTCCGGTCTTCACCGGTGGCAACGAAGTCCGGCTGCTGCACGGCGGGCAGGAGCTGTTCCCCACGCTGCGCGACCACATCGATGCCGCCCAGCAGAGCGTGTGGATGGCGTTCTACATCATCTCTCCCTTCGGGCAGAGCGGCTGGGTGCTGCAGGCCCTGATGCGGGCCGCCCGCCGCGGCGTCTCGGTGCACCTCGTGGTCGACGGACTGGGCTCGCGCGACGCCCCAGCCAGCCTGTGGGAAGACCTGACGCAGGCCGGCGTGAAGCTGACCACCTACCGCCCCACGCGGGGCCTGGGCGCACTCCTCTTGGACACCAGCCAGTGGCGGCGCATGCACCTGAAGATCGCGGTCATCGACCAGCGCGAGGCCTGCATCGGCGGCATCAACCTGATCGACGACCGCTACGACCTGCACCACGGCTGGTCGGACCGCCCGCGGCTGGACTACGCCGTCGCGCTGCGGGGCCCCGCCATCACGCCGATGCTGCACGCCGTGCGGGCGATCTGGACGCGCGCGCAGTTCGGACGAGACTGGCGTGACGAGTTGCCCGATCTGCCCAAGTCGGCCCGTGACCCTCAGAAACTGCGCCGCTTCAAACGCCTGCTGGACCAGGCGCGCATGCGCCTGTCTCCGCGCGAACAAGGCCGCATCGAGCAGGCCGCTCAACTGCCCCATGGCTCGCGCTGCGCCTTCGTCATGCGCGACAACCTGCGCCAGCGTCGCACCATCGAGCTGGCCGCGTTGCAAGCCATCCGGCAGGCGCGCCAGCGCATCGACATCGTCACGCCCTACTTCTACCCGCACCGCGCCATCCGGCTGGCCTTGCGCCATGCGGCCTCGAAAGGGGTGCAGGTGCGCCTGCTGCTGCAGGGCAAGCTCGACTACCGCATCGCCGGGGTGGCCGCGCAGGTGCTCTACCACGAGCTGCAGCGCCACGGTGTGCGCATCTTCGAGTACCAGGACGCCTTCCTGCATGCCAAGGTGCTGTGCGTGGACGACGAATGGGCCACGGTGGGCTCGTCGAACCTCGATCCGCTCTCGCTGGTGCTCAACCTCGAGGGCAACCTGGTGATCAAGGACCGGGCCTTCGTGCGCACGCTATCGGCGTCGCTGGAAGAAGACTTCGCGCTCAGCCGCGAGGTGCCTGCCCCCGCCACCGACAGCCGCCCGGATTGGGTGGCCCGCAGCCGGCGCGCGGTGGTGAGCTGGCTGGCGAGAACCTACCTGCGGCTGGCGGGCGCTACGCGGCGGTATTGAACAGCCAGGCCTCGCCATGTGCAGGAGGCCGAGGCCACTGCGAGGCCTGTGTCGGCGGCTGACCTGGCCCGTGGGTTTGCAGCCAGCGCCTCGCCAGCATCCAGCCGGCGTGCCCGACCACGCTCGCTCCGGGCTCGGGTGGTTGCCAGAGCGCTGCCCGCCTGAGCACCTGCTGCAGGCTCTCGCCACCACCCGGTCGGTGATGCAGGAAGTCGGCCACCCAGGCGTCGACCTCCTCGCGCGCGATCCGCGCCCAGGCTTGTCCGTCCCAGCTGCCGAAGTCGGCTTCCAGCAGGGCGTCGTCGGTGACATGCCGCCAGCCCAGGCAGCGCAGGTGGCGGGCCACCGCCCGGCAGCGCTCGAGCGACGAGGTGCAGACCAGGCGTGGCAGACCTTGCCGCAGCGCGTGCCGGTGGATGCGCCGCGCCAGGCGCCTGGCCTTGCGCGGGTCGACGCCCAGGTCGGTGCGGCCAATGCAGCGCCCCGCGTGACCGGTGGGCCGAGGGTGGCGCCAGGCAATGAAGCCGGGTGGGCACGGCGGCCGGGCTTCGAGGCTCGTCACAGCGGGTGCACGACGTGGAGCCACGCCAGCAGGATGGCCAGCTCGGCGAGCTGCTGGCTGGCACCGAGGGTGTCGCCCGTGAAGCCGCCCAGGCGGCGCCGGAGCCAGGTCAGGCAAAAGGCCAGCACCAGGCCTGCGCCAAACAGGCCCCAGCTCAGTGCCAAGCCCAGGGTGCGCAAGGGCCAGCCGTCGAGGAAGAAGAACAAGGCCATCGACGCCGCAACCACCCCGGTGTTGGCCACCGTGGCCCACGCGTGCGGCGTGGCCACGGCCAGCGCCAGGGGCTTGGCCTTGGCGTGTTCGGCATCGCCCGCGTACGGCAGCAGGCGGGTCAGCAGCACGGGCACCAGGCGCGACAGCGCATGCGCCCAGATCAGGCCCATCGAGGTCCACAGCAGGAGCACCAGGTGGATCTGGCTGGTTCGGGCGCTGTCGAGCTCATGCACGCGGGGCGTGAGCAGCTCGACCAGCACCGTGGCCTTGAGGCCCAGCATCATCACCAGGCCCAGCGCGCCATAGGTGCCCAAGCGCGAGTCCTTCATGATGAGCAGCGCCTTTTCGCGGCTCACCGCGCCGCCCAGGCCATCGCAGGTGTCGGCCCAACCGTCTTCGTGAAAGCCGCCGGTGAGCCACACGGTGGCGGCCATGCTCAGGCCCACGGCCACGCTCGGTGGCCACCAGGCCGAGGCCAGCGCCAGCACCGCCGCGCCGAACAGGCCCACCAGGGCACCGACCAACGGGAAGTGGCGCATGCTGGCCGGCATCCAGTCAGGCTGCCAGCCCACCCAGGCCGGCACCGGCACGCGCGTGAGGAACTGCAGCGCCAGCCAGAACAGGCGCAGCTCGTGCACCAGGGCAGCCGCCAGGGCTGCAAGGGGTCCGGAAGGTGGGCGGCCCATGTCGGCTCAGGCCTGGTGGGCGTCGGTGCCGGCGCTGCTGACGCCCGCCGACTCGAAGCTCGCCATCTCGCGCAGGACGCGGCAGGCGGACTCGAGCAGCGGCCAGGCCAGGGCCGCGCCCGAGCCTTCGCCCAGGCGCAGGTCGAGCTTGATCAAGGGCTCGGCGCCCAGGTGGGACAGCATGCGTGCATGGCCGCTTTCGTCGGACTGGTGCGAGAACACGCAACGCTGCAGCACCCGTGGCTGCAGCGCGTGCGCGACGAGCAAGGCGCTGGTGGCGATGAAGCCATCGACCACGATCACGCGGCCTTGGGTCGCCGCCTCGAGCATGGCGCCGCACATCATCGCCACCTCGAAGCCGCCAAAGGCCTGCAGCACCGCCAGGGGCGCGTGGGCCTCGGCGTTGGCGAGCAGGGCCTCTTGCAGGATGGCGAGCTTGCGCTGCACGGCGGACTCGTCGAGCCCGGTGCCACGGCCCACGCATTGGGCCAGGGGCAGGCCCGTGAGGCGGGCCATGATGAGGGCCGCACTCGAGGTGTTGCCGATGCCCATCTCACCGAACAGCACGGCGTTGCCCGGCAGGCCGCGCACGACGTCGGCGCCTTGCCGCAGCGCCTGCTCGCATTGCGCGGCGGTCATCGCCGGACCCCGGCTGCAATCGGCCGTGCCATGGGCCACCTTGCGCAGCTGAAGCGTCGGGCGCGGTGCGATGTCCTTGGCGACACCGGCGTCCACCACGGTCAGGGCCAGGCCATGCTGGCGCGCCAGCACGCTGATGGCGGCCCCACCAGCGAGGAAGTTCTCCACCATCTGCCAGGTGACATCGGGAGGGAAAGCCGACACCCCACGAGCAGCCAGGCCGTGGTCGCCCGCGAACACCACCGCCTGCGGGGCGTTCAGCTCGGGGCGTTCGCTGCGCAGGATCAGGCCGAGCTGAAGGGCCAGTGATTCGAGGCGGCCGAGGGAGCCCAGTGGCTTGGTCTTGTGGTCGATCACGTGCTGCAGCCGGGCCGTCAGCACGGGGTCGTCGAGGTCGCACAGGGTGGGGATGAAGTCAGGCAGGGACATGGCGGGAGGTGTTCGGTAAACGTGGATTCAATCAGGATGGGGTGCAGCGTGCAGCAGGGCCATCAGCGCGGGCTGGCCCAGGTGCTGGCCCACAAAGTCGGCCAGGCCGTCGAGGGTGGCGTCGAGGTCAGGGGCGCACTGCCCGAACAGGGCCCGCATGGCGGCGGTGTCCTCGAACAGGCCGTGCAGGTAGACGCCCAGCACCGAGCCCTGGCGCCAACCCAGCGCGTGGCCAGATTCGTCGAACAGGATGGCCTGCGCCATGCTGCCCGCTTCGGTCTGGCCATGGTGGATTTCGTAACCCTGCACGCCGACGCCCGCCAGCGCCGACCAGGGGGATGGTGCGCCTTGGGCGCCAGCAGCGTCGGAGGCGTCTGCGGCGTCGGCAAAGCGGGCCCGCGTGAGCGACAGGCGCTTGTCGGCTTCGAAGCGGGTGCGCAGGGGCAGCAGGCCCAGGCCTTGATCGGTGCCCGAGGCACCGCCCTCGACCCCGGTGAGGTCGTCGATGTGGGTGCCCAGCATCTGCAGGCCGCCACACACGCCCAGCACCGCGCCACCGGCTTGCGCATGCCTGGTGATGGCCCGGTCCAGACTGGTGTCGCGCAGCCAGGCCAGGTCGGCACGGGTGTGCTTGGAGCCGGGCAGGATGACCCAGTCGACGCCGGCCAGGTCTCGCGGGTGGCGGGCCCAGCTCAGGCGCACGCCCTGCGTGTTGCGCAGGGGCTGGAACTCGTCGAGGTTGCTCAGGCGCGGGTAGGCGATCACGGCCACGCGGGTCAGGTCGGGCGCCGAAGCCTGGCCAGTGGGCGCATCGTCGAAGACACCGTCCTCTTCGGGCAGGCCATGGCCACGCCACATGGGCAGCACGCCCAGCGTGGGCACCCCGGTGAGCGCCTGGAGCTGCTCGGGGCCTGGCGAGAGCAGGCGGGCATCGCCTCGGAATCGGTTGAGCACGAAGCCGCGGATGAGCGCGCGCTCATCGGGGGGCAGCAGCTGGTGCGTGCCGTAGAGGTGAGCGAAAGCGCCACCCCGGTCGATGTCGGTGACCAGCAGGCAGGCGGCCTGCGCGTGCAGCGCCGTGCGCATGTTGACGTAGTCGCTGGCGTGCAGGTTGATCTCGGCGGGCGAGCCGGCGCCTTCGATGACGACCACGTCGTTCTCGGCCATGAGCTCGTCCAGCGCCCGACGCGCGTGGGGCCACAAGGCCTCGCTGCGCTGGCGCCAGGGCACGGCGCGCAGGTCCTCGCGCACCTGGCCCCACACCACCACCTGGCTGCCGCAGTCGTGCTCGGGCTTGAGCAGCACCGGGTTCATGCGCACCTCGGGCAACGTGCGCGCGGCCAGGGCCTGGAAGTACTGGGCGCTGCCGATCTCGCCGGGCGCGCCTTCCAGGCCGGGCACGACGCGGGCGTTGTTGCTCATGTTCTGCGCCTTGAAGGGCGCGACCTTCAGCCCCTGGCGGGCGTACCAGCGGCACAGGGCGGTGGTCAGCCAGCTCTTGCCGGCCCCACTGGTGGTGCCCAGCACCATGACGGCGCGTGCTCGTTTTGCCGTCATGCCTGCACCACCTGTTGGCCGTTGCGCAGGCAGGCCAGCAACGCGAGCCGGGCCTGGGGCACGTGGGCGCGCAGGCGCAGCCAGGACGGCAGCCCCAGGCTGCTGGCGTCGCGCAGGCGGATGCCTGCCGCGCGGCAGCGTTGCAAGACCTGTGCAGAGCCCTCGCCTGCGGGCGGCTTGGCCAGCAGGAAAGGCACCATCGGGCCAGGCCCCTCGTGGTCGGCATGCACGTCGGCGGGCAAGTGGCTGTGCAGCGACCAACCCAGAGCCTGCAGGTCGGCGGCCATCTCGTCGCACCAGGTGGCGAGCTGCTGCGCGCAGGCCCCAAGCCAATCGCGCACCTCGGGCTCGCACCAGGCCTGCAGCAGGGCCACGCCTTCGGCCGACAGCACCCAGCTGGGCGCCAGGTGCAGGAGCCGATCGACGTCGGCCCGTTCGGCCGAGGGCGGGGCGACCAGCACCCCAGCGCGCACACCCGTCATGCCCAAGGCCTTGTTCGGCGACCACAGCTGCCAGGCGATGCCACGCACGCAGGAGGGCAAAGCCCCCTCCCCTGGTGAAGCGTGGCCAGGCCAGCGCAAAGGGGCGTAAGCCAAGTCCGCTGCCAGCATCAGGTCCATGGTGCGGCACAGCTCGGCCAGTCGCTGCCAGCTGGGCTCGTTCAGGCACCGACCAGTGGGGTTGCAGGGGTCGCACACCCACAGCAGCATGGTGGCGCGCTCACCTGCGGCGCGACGGGCCGATACGCGGCGGGCGAGTTCTTCAACGCTGCTGTAGCGGCTCACCGTGAGCCCCAGTGCTTCGGCCGCGGCCGCGTATTCACCAAAACCTGGCCAGGGCGTCCACACGTGCCTGACCCCTTGCAGGTGGGCCAGCAGGGTCAGGCGGCGGATGGCTTCGGCGCTGCCTGCGGTGGGCAGGAGGCGATCGGCATCACCCAGGCCAGACCGGGCCAGGCGCTCGCGCAGGTGCAGGTAGCTGGGCTCGGGGTAGCGCCGGCGGTCTGCGCCAGCCAGGGCCATGCTCAGGCCCTCCGGCGGGGGCAACGGGTTGGCGTTGGTGGAGAAATCCCAGGCCACGGCTGGGCCCAGGTCGGTGCCGCCGTGTTCAACCATGGGTCACTCCGATTGCCAGCAACCAGCTCAGGCAGCCCAGGCCGGCCCAGGCCCACCACACGGCGCACTCGCACCACCGCACGGCTTGGGGCAGGTCTTCGGGCCGAACCAGGCGAGCCTGCGCATTCAAGGCATACGCACCCGGCTTGTTCAATCGCACCCCCAGCAGCAGGGCAGCCGTGCCCATGGGCCAGCCGCCATTGGGCGATGGGGTCAGGGCCGCTTGCCGGCGCATCGCGCGCCAACCGGGCCAGCGACCCGCCGCCAGGGCCAGCAGCAAAGCGGTCAGGCGGGCAGGCAACCACGACAACGCGTCATCGGCCCGGGCGGCCCAAGCGCCCATCCAGCGGCGGTGGTCCTTGTAGCCCCACATGGCGTCGGCCGTGTTGGCGAAGCGGTAGAGCGCCGCACCAGGCAGCCCGGCGACGGCGAACCAGAACAGCGGCGCTACCACCGAGTCGTTGAGGTTCTCGGCCAGGGTTTCGATGGCGCTTTCGCGCACCTGGGTGGCATCCAGCCTGTCCACCGGGCGGCTCACCAGCCGGGCCAGGCGTTCGCGGCCCTCGGGCAGGGACCGCACCAGGCCCACCTCCACGGCCAGCACCTCGTCGCGCAGCAGCCGCCACGCCAGCATCGGCTTGAGCAGCAGCCCCGTTGCGATCGCCAGCATCAGCATAGGCGTCGGCGCCAGCTCGCCTGCGCTGCCCAGGGCCAGCATGCGCAAGCCGATGTCCAGCGCCAGCGCCAGGGCGAGCACCACCAGGGCACCCAGGCACCAGGCCATCGCACCAGCCAGGCGGGCCGCCGCGGGCGACAGCGCCCACAACCTCGGCCCGAACCAACCCAGGTAGCGCCCCATGGCCACCACAGGGTGCCAACGCACCGGCGGCTCGCCAAAGGCACGGTCCACGCAAAGGGCCACCAGCATGGCGCCTGCGGGCCATGCCAGCCACCCTGTCCAGACCGAGCTGACGACGACTTCGTCCATCGAACGCTCAGTCCTCGATGCCGCGCTGCGCGGGCACGCCAGCGTTGTAGTGATGCTTGATGAGCTTCATCTCGGTGACGGTGTCGGCGAGGTCGATGAGCTCCTGCGGTGCGCCACGGCCGGTGAGCACCACGTTGACGTGGCTGGGACGCTCGCTCAGCACCTTGAGCACCTTGTCGAGCTCAAGCCAGCCGTATCGCAGCGGGTAGGTGATCTCGTCGAGCACGACCATGAAGTGCTCACCCGCCAGGATGGTGGCGGCGGCACGTTCCCAGCCGTCGCGGGCCAGTTGGGCCGAGTGCTCCAGGTCCTTGCTCTTCCAGCTGAAGCCATCGCCCAGGCCTTCGATGGGCACGCCCAACTGCTCGAACATGCGGTGCTCGCCGAAGCGGGCCGAAGGCACCTTCATGAACTGGTAGATCCTGACCTGCTTGCCACGGCCATGGGCGCGCAAGGCCAGGCCGAAGGCCGCGGTGCTCTTGCCCTTGCCATCGCCGGTGTGGATGAGGACGAGGCCGCGACGCGGGCCATCGGGTTTTTCGACCTGGCGGTCAACGGGTGGTTTTTCAATCTGCATCACGGGGCTCCGTGTCGAGGGGTTGGATGGATGGGAATCAGGGATCGGGCGCCCACCCGCCTGGGTTGCCGCCATTGCCAGACGGCGCCCGCACAGGCCCACAGGGCGACGGTACACCAGGCCAGGCCGGTTTCGAGCCAGGGCGTGAGGGCGTCGGGCCTGGGTGGCTGCGCAGGCTGCGGGGCCAGCACCCAGCCTTGTGGCGGGGCTTGGAGAGCTGTGGCCGCGGGAGGCGGTGCAATCGGGGTGTTCAGCCCCTCACCCACCGACAGGCCGCGTGGGACGGTGCCGCGCGCGCGCGGTGCAGCATCGTCCACGCCATCGGCCGCTTCCTGCCGCGCCCAGTCTCGCACCACCTCCAGCTCGCTCGGCAAGGGCCCGGCACGGGTCATCTCGCGGTAGCGGCGAGCCAGGGCCTGGCGCGTGTCGGCATCGGGGTGCCAGTGGCCCATGCGCGCGGCCTGGATGAGGCGCTCCAGCGCCTGCGCGTAGGCCTGCGGGTGGCTGGCCAGCCACTGGGGCACGCCCAGCTTGTGGCGATCGTTCACCAGCACGTCGTGGAAGGCCTGCCAATGGTCGTCGCGCACGGTGTCGGGCGCGGTGGCCTGCCAGCCCCAAGCGAACTGCACGGCCTTGAGCACCTGCAAGGTGCCCGAATAGCCCTCGGCCACCTGGCCTTGCAGCCAGCCCGGGTGCAGGTAGCGGGCCTGCATCTCCAAGGCGATGGCGCGCCGGGCCGATTCGGTGTGCGCCTCGCTGGTGTCGTGCAACTGGTTCACGTACAGCGCCAGGCCCTCGCTGCGACCGGCCTGGCGCGCGGCAGCAGACAGACCACCGAGGTACTGGAAAGGGTCATCCGAGGTGACCATGGCATAAAGGTGCGAGCTGCGCGACATCAGCGCGGCCTGTGTCTGACGCAGGTGGGCACCGAACGCTTGGGCCATGGTGGCCGTGCCCAGACCGCTCACCGGCTCACCATCGATGTAGGGCTGGCTCATGCGCTGCAGGAACAGCGAGCCCAGGCGGGCATCGTCGCGTTGCAGTTCGTTCGACTGCACCGCTTCCGACAGGCCGGTGCCGTAGTCGCCCGCCACGTTGCCGAACACGCGCGCCTGGGCCAGCGTCTGCGCCAGGGCCGGGGCCACCCCCGCTTGCAGCAGCGACTGCCTGACCTGCGCCGTGTGGCGCGCCACCGGGTTGTCGAAAGCGACCTCATCGGCCTGGGCCACCAGCCGCACCGCCTGGTCCACCAGCGCCATCAGGGCGGGGAACTGGTCGCGGTAGGAGCCCGTCACGCTCAGCAGCACGTCCACGCGGGGGCGGCCCAGCTCCGACAGCGGGATGAGCTGCACCGATGTCGGCCGACCGGAGGCGTCCCACACCGGCCGCACGCCCAGGGCCACCAAAGCCTGGGCTTCCATGATGCCCTGATGGCGCAGGGTCTCGCCGGCCCACAGCGACAGGGCCAGGCGCTCGGGCACGGCCTGGCCATGCTCGCTGCGCCAGGCCTTGAGCCAGTCGTTGAACAAGCCCTGTGCCACCTCGTGGGCTTGCTTGGTGGGCAGGCGAGCCGGGTCCAGCCCGGTGAGGTTGCGACCGGTGGGCAGGCTGTCGGGGTTGCGGATCGGGTCGCCCCCATACGCCGCTTCGACAAAGCCTGCGCCCAATGCGCGCAGCAGGCCAGGCACCTCGCCTTCCGTGGCCATCAGCTTGTCAAGCGCCTGGGCGCGCAGGGCCAGGGCATGCAAGGCCACGCTGTCGATGGGCTTGCGCGCGGCTCGGTTGGGCACGGGGCCTTCGGGCTCGGGCGGGCGCAGGTCGAGCCGGCTCGCGGCGTCGGCGTCCTTCAAAGCCACCTGCAGCCAGCGCGCGGGCCTGGCCATGGCCACCGCGGCGTGGTCGATCAGGAAGGCTTCGTCGATGTCTTCGCCCAGGGCCTCGATCAGCGGCTTGCGCAGCGCCTGCAGGATGGTCTGCTGGCGCAGGGCCGCCTCGGGCACCCGGCCGAACACCGCCAGCCCGCGTGGCTGGGCGCTCTGTGCCAGGGTGTCGAGGTAGGGGTGCAGCAGCTCGAGGAAGCCTTCGAAGTTCGCTGCGATGGCTTCGGGGGCCCAGCCCAGGTCGCGGTGCAGGCGGTGGGCCACGAACTGGTCGAGCAATTGCTTTTCAAGCGCCACCTTGGTGGGACCGGCGTCCACCGTTTCCCACTCGTGCATGAGCTCGTGCATGTGCGCCATGCCCGCTTCGAAGCCCGCTGGCGCCATCACCGGCGTGCGGTGGCTGACCATCACCGCCCTGCCCCGGCGCTTGGCGGTGAGCGCCTCGCCCAGGTTGTCGACGATGTAGGGGTAGACGACGGGCACGTCGCCCAGGGGCAGCAGCGCGTCGTCGTTGACGTCCAGGCCGCGCGACTTGCCTGGTGCCCACTCCTGCGTGCCGTGCGTGCCGAAGTGGATCAGGGCATCGGCCTGGCGGGCCCAGAGGTAGACGGCCAGGTAGTGGTGCGACAGCGGCGTGCGGCTGCGGTGCATGAACGGGTTCTGGCCCTGGTGCAGCGTCTCTTCGCGCGGGGGCTGGGGCAGCACGGACAGGCGGCCCCTTTGCAGCCGGGGGATGACGAACACCTTCTGCCCTTGCCAGGTGAGCACGTAGCGGCTGCGCTCGGGCGGGCCCCACTGGGCCTCGATGCGTTCGCGCACCGCGATGGCTTGCTGACGCCACCAGGCCAGGTAGTCGGCCAGGGGCAGCGCCGCGGCCTGGTCCTGCTCCAGCAAGGCGCGCAGGTCGGCCTGCGGGTAGTAGGCGGCCAGCAAGGGTTGCAGGCGCGTGATCCACTCGGCCTCTGGCAGAGGCTGGGTGACGTAGCCGGCCTCCTGCAGGCGCGTGGACACCACCTCCAGGCTGCGTGGCACGTTGAGGAAGGACGCGCCGAAATGGCTGCCGCCCGGTGGGTAGTTGTAGACCATGGCCACGAGCTGCTGCTCAGCGCGCGGGCGGGTCTGCAGGCGAACCAGGCGCGAGGCCTTGTCGACCACGGCCTGCGCCTGGCGCTCGATGAGCTCGACCGTTCGCCCCTGCTCGCCATGGGCCGTCACCACGATGGGGTCGATGCCACCCGCGCCTTCGGGCTGGGCCAGGTAAAAGGGCACGTCGCTGCTGCCGATGCCCTGGGTGTCGGACGCCCAGCGTGCGGCGTCGCCGGCTCGGAAGGGCTGGGTGATGAGCAAGGGGCGGTCCCAACGCTTGAGCAAGGCCTGCAAGGCCGCGCCCTGGCTGAGCAGCTGGTGCGACACCAGCACGCGCGGCCAGGCCTGCCCGGGCTGGGCCGGGTCGCTCAGCATGGCCTCCAGGCCCGTGGCATCGACCTGCTGGCCGAACACCGCATAGGCCACCAGGCCCCGGCTGGCGAACAGGCGCAGCCAGCGGTCCAGCCATTCGGTCTGGCCGTTGACGAAGTGGTAGCGGTGCACCAGCACCACCACGGCAGGCAGGCCTTTGAAGGCAGTTTGGCGGGACTGCCAGCGCGCGCCCTCGCCCGCATCGCGCAGGATGCCCGGTGCGTCGGGGTGGTAGAGGCCGCGGGTGGGCCATCGCACCACCGGCGCCAGTTCAGGGCGGGGTTGCCCTGCCAAGCGGGCTCGCTGCCAGCGCAGGGCCTGGGCCACGTTGGCCACGCCGCCGGACTGCAGGTACTCGGCCAGGCCGCTTGCCGTGTCGTCGGCCTGCGGCAGTTGGCTGCCTTCGGGGCCGACCCACACCACCGTGCGGGCGGTGCGCACAGACGCCGTGCGGGCCAGGGCCTCGTCCAGCAGGCGGTGCATGCGCGCCTCGACCGAGGCATGGGGGGCATCGATCCACACCGCATCGGCCTGCGCCAGGGCCTGGTTCAGCGATTGCTGCTGGGCCTCGGTCAGGCTGTTGCCACCGCGCAAGGGAAAGTCGATGTGCGTCAAGCGCAAGCCTTGTGCCTGGGCTTGCGCTTGCAGCAAGGCCGTGCGGGCACCGGGCGTGATCTCGCCCGTGAGCCACAGCAGGTGGCCGCCCTGGGTGGGGCTGGTGGCCTGGGCCACACCCGGCCACCACCCGCCCAGGCACACACATGCCAGGCAGGCCAGCAGGGCAGGCCATCGGGCGATCCACCGCCAAGCTGTCACGGCTGCGGCCCCTTCTCAGGGGCACCTGCCGACGCAGGCGAAGCAGCCGAAGCGGCTTCGGGCACGTACACGATGCGGCCATCCTTCAAGCGATACGCCACGCCGGTGCGCTCGCCTTGCGCGGCACCGACCTGACCTTCGCCCTTGAAACGCACCTCGCGGCCGTCCTCGCGCACGATGATCTCCATGTCCGGTCGACCTTCGTTGCGGATGATCGTCACCTTGTCCTTCGACGACGCACTGCCGTGCGCGGCCACCGCCGTCAGCAGGGCAACGACCAGCACCAGGAAGACGTCGACCAGGTTGACGGCCGACAGCATCGGGTCGTCGTCGTCTTCCTGCAGCAAGGGCAAGTGCTTGAGGCTCATGCAGCCACCCCGCGCGCGCGCCGCACCTGCAGCAGCTCGGCCAGCAGCCAGCGGCGGCGCACCGAGTACACCACCAGCCCGACACTGGCCGAGGCCAGCGCCAGCACCACGCCCGCGAAGGCACCGCTGAACACCGACAGGGCCTGCTGCCCTTCTCCGGCGGCCACGCTCTGCAAGGCCGGGCCCAGCGGGATCATCGTGGCGATCAGGCCCAGCATGGGGCTCAGGCGGCTGAGCAGGCGCACGGGCTCGAGCTGACGCACGATGGCCAGCTCGATGTCTTCGAGCGTGTGATCAGCCGATGCGTCGAGGCTGGTGTGGCGCGGGTTTCGCCAGCGCTGCCAGGCTTCCATGAGGGTGCCGCCGCCCACCCAGACGGCATAGGCAAAGGCCAGCGCCACCAGCGCCAGCACGGGCAGCAGGAAGGACTGGGCAAGGTGAGCGATGCCGTGTTCAAGCCACATGCGCGTCTTTCGGTGCACCGGTCGGTGCGAACAGGGCCGCCACGGCGGCCGGGTTGGAGGGGAAGTACAGGTGCAGGAAGGACGCGTGCAGGCGACCATCGCGCCACACCGCCTCGGGTCGACCGTTCAGGCGCTGCGCCTCGGTCTGCGTGAACGCAACCGCCTGGCTGTGCATGCGGGCGTGGTGGAAGGTGTGGCCCCGCAGCGTGCCTTCGGGCAAGGTCACGCCGTGCAGACCCAGGTTGACAAGGCGCTTTTCCATCGAGCCCTCTCCGGGCAGCAGGCCCCACATCGGCGAGCGTTGGCCCGCGTGGTCCGTCAGGCCATCGAGCAGGGCCAGCATGCCGCCGCACTCGGCCACGATGGGCCGGCATGCTGCGTGGTGAGCACGAACGGCCTCGCGCATCGGCGCGTTGGCGGCCAGGGCCTGCAGGTGCAACTCGGGGTAGCCACCGGGCAGGTACAGCGCATCCACGCCGGGCAGGGCCGCGTCGGCCAAGGGCGAGAAAAAGCACAGCTGCGCACCCATGGCTCGCAGCACATCCAGGTTGGCCAGGTAGAGGAAGGCGAAAGCCGCGTCCCGGGCCACGCCGATGCGCACGCCCTGCAACGCCCGGCCGCCCGATTCGCCAAGCCAGGCCTGTTCGGGCGGCAGCATCGCCGGCGCGAACACCACGGGATCGGGCATCGCTGGCTGCAGGCGGCCCAGCGCCTCGGCCGCGCGATCGAGCCGGGCTTCGACGTCGGCCACCTCATCGGCCTGCACCAGCCCCAGGTGGCGCGATGGCAGGCCAAAGCCCTCGTCGCGTGGCAGGCCCCCGAACCACCGCATGCCTTCGGGCAGGCTTTCGCGCAACAGCGTGGCGTGGCCGTCGCTGCCCACGCGGTTGGCCAGCACGCCCGCCAACGTCAAACCAGGTCGGTAGTTCGCCAGGCCGAAGGCCAGCGCACCGAACGTTTGTGCCATGGCCGACGCATCGATCACGGCCATCACGGGCAGGCCCAGGCGGATGGCCAGGTCCGCGGTCGACGAAGCGCCATCGTGCAGCCCCATCACGCCTTCGACCAGGATGACGTCGGCTTCTTGCGCAGCCTCCCACAGCAGCTGTCGGCAGTGGGCCTCGCCGCCCATCCACAGGTCGAGCTGGTAGACAGGCGCGCCGCTGGCCCGCGCCAGCAGCATGGGGTCGAGGAAATCGGGGCCGGTCTTGAAAACGCGCACGCGGCGCCCCTGCTGCACATGCCAGCGCGCCAGAGCGGCCGTGGCCGTGGTCTTTCCCTGGCCCGACGCCGGGGCGCTGATGAGCAGGGCTGGGCACTGGACGGCACCAGGGCATTCAGCGAGATGGGGCAAGGCTGCGGGCATGAGGGGTCTTCTGACAGGAGGGACAGGTGGTGATCACAGAACGGGCAAGGCCACCCACTGGCCATCCAGCTGGTGCAGGCGCACGCGCTGCTCGAACACCTCGCGCACCGCGTCATGGCAGAGGGGGTCGTCGCAGGGGCCGTGGTGCAGCACCCGGCCCTGCTGCATGACGACCAGGCGGTCGGCCATCAGCGCCACGTTGAGCTCGTGCAGCACGCTGACCACGGTGCGCCCTGCCGCCACCAGTTCGCGCACGATCTGCAGCCAGTCGGCCTGGTGCGGCGGGTCGAGGTGGGACAAGGGCTCGTCCATCAGCAGCACATCGGCTTCAACGGCCAGGGCCCGCGCCAGCAACACCCGCTGGCGCTCGCCGCCGGAGAGTTGCCCCATCGGGCGCTCGCGCCAGGCCCACGACTGGGTCGCGAGCATGGCCCGCTCCACGGCGGCGTGATCGGCCGGCGACGGAGGTGCCAGCCACGGTTGGTGTGGCAGGCGCCCGAGCATCACGACATCGGATGCGCGCAGGTCATCGGCCCCCTGCTCTGCCTGCCCCAGCCAGGCGAGGGTTCGGCCGCGCTCGCGCCCTGGCCATGCCCCGATGGGACTGCCGCCCAGGCTGACCTCGCCCGCCATGGGCTGCAGACCAGCCAGGCAGCGCAGCAAGGTCGATTTGCCAGCCCCGTTGGGCCCGACGATGGCCGTCCAGCAAGCTGGCTCGATGCGCAGGTCGACATCGCTGAGCACGGTCTGCCGTCCGTGGCGGACCCGCTGGATGCGACCGTGCAGGATGGGGGCGCGGCTCATGTCAGGCCTCCTGAAGAGCGGTTCATGCGCCACAGCAGGTAGCTGCCGCCGAGCACCGCGGTGAGCACCCCGACGGGCAGCTCCTGCGGCGCGATCAGCCAGCGCGCGAGCACGTCGGCCAGCAGCAGCAGCAAGCCACCCGCCAGGCACGACAGCACCATCAGCGCACCGTGCGTGACCGACACCACGCTGCGCACCAGGTGCGGGGCCACCAGGCCCACAAAAGAGATCAGGCCAGCCTGGGCCACCGCCGTGCCCGTGGCCGCCGACAGCACCAGCACCAGCACCCAGCGCGCCCAGGTCACCGACACGCCCAGGCTGCTCGCCGCGGCATCGCCCAGGCTCATGGCGTCGAGCGCGCGACTGCCACCCAGGGCCAGCAACAGGCACACCACCAGCACCGGCGCCATCGTGCCCACGGCGGGCCAGCCGATGAAACCGGTGGTGCCCAGCATGAAAGCCTGCATGGCCCGGGTGATGTCGGGCACCATCAGCATGGTCAGGGCGCTCAAGGCCCCCAGCACCACGCCCACCACCACGCCCGCCAGCAGCAGGCGCAGCGTGTGCTGCACCCCACGCGCCAGCACCAGCGTCAGCGCCACCGCCATCACCGAGCCCATGAAGGCCGCGCCACTCACGCCCAGGCGCACCCAGACGTCGGCGGAGGCAGGGCCCACGCCCAGCCAGGCCAGGCAGGCGGCCACGCCCAGCGCCGCGCCCGAAGAGCTGCCCAGCAGGTATGGGTCGGCCAGCGGGTTGCGGAACACGCCCTGAGCGAGGGCGCCCGACAGCGCCAGCAAGGCCCCAGCCAGCCAGGCCCCCATCGAACGTGGCGCGCGGACCTCCCACGCAATCTGCCAGGCCAGGGGGTCGGCCCCCCAGGCCTGAGGCCCGCTCCAGCCGGTGCTGCCCACCGCCAGCGCCAGCACCCCGGCCAGAGCTGTCAGCGCGATGAGGACGAGGCCCAGGCCCCAGCCGCGTCGGTTCATGACCCTGCCCCGGTTTGCCGCGCCACCTGCTGCTGCAGGCAGGCCAGCATGATGCGAGCGGCTTCACCCATGCGCGGGCCCGGCCGCGAGAGCACGTCCACCTGGCTTGGCGTGAAAATGCAGATGCGTCCGTCGCGCACCGCACGGATGCGGTCCCAACCGGGCCGGTGCGGCAGGCCCGGCGCGCTGCGCGCCCCCACCATGATCAGGTAAGGATCGGCTCGCACCACGTACTCCGGGTTCAGGCGCGGGAAGGGCCCCAGCGAGGCCGGCACCACGTTGTCCTGGCTCAACCGCTGCAAGGTGTATCCAATGAAAGACGAGGTGCCAGCGGCGTAAGGTGCGCTGTCGACCTCGTAATACACACGCCAGCCGCGCGCGGCCTTCGGCACCATGGCCGCGGCCGCATCCACCTCGGCGTCGATGCGGCGGGCCAGGCGCTCGCTCTCGGCCACGCGCCCCAGCACCGCCCCCACCTTCTGCACCACGCGGCGCACGTCGTCCTGCGTTCGGGGCTCCAGCGCGACCACCTTCAAGCCCAGGGCTTCGAGGCGATCGATCACGCGGGCGGACACGCCCAGCAGCACCACATCGGGCCGCAGCGACACGATGAGCTCCACGTTCGCATCGTCCAGTCCACCGAGCTTCGTGAGCTTCTGCACCGACGCCGGGTGGTTCGAGTGGCGGTCGACCCCGACGATGCGGTCGCAGGCCCCCAGGTCACAGACCGTCTCGGTCAACGAGGGCAACAGGGTCACGATGCGTTGGGGTGGCGTGGCCCAGCGCGAGGTCACGCCACGGTCGTCGCGCACCTCCAGCGCGTGGGCGCCCCCAGCCACGCTGGCCAGCATGAACGCACCGAGCAGGCAGGCCCAACGGGTGATCCAGCGGCTCTTCATGCCCGAGCCTCCACGGGCCGCGTCCACGCCTGGCCGGCCACCATCAGCGTCAGCTCACCACTGCAGCGGGCCACGGCCTGGTTCAGCCGCCCCAGCTCGTCGACGAAGGCGCGCACCTCGTTCGACATGGGGATCACGCCCCACCCCACTTCGTTGGAGATCAGCAGCACCGTTGAAGGCAATCGCCGCAAGGTCTGCAGCACGGCATCGCGCTCGGCATGCCATGCAGGCAGGTCCCCCTGGCCGTCGATGGGCATGAGCCAGTTGGTCAGCCACAGCGTCAGGCAATCGACGAGCAACAGGCGATGCGGCGCGGCCTCTTGCGCCAGCACCTCAGACAGGTGCAGCGGCTCTTCGAGCGTGCGCCAGCCCACCGGCCGGTCTGCCTGGTGGCGGGCGATGCGCTGGCGCATCTCCTCGTCCCAGGCCTGGGCGGTGGCCACCACCACCACTTCGCGACCCGCCGCTTCGGCCTGCCAGGCCAAAGCCAGCCGCTCGGCGTGCCCCGACTTGCCACTGCGCTGGCCGCCGACGATGAGGTGATGAGGAGGTTGCATGGCGGGCATCACGGCGTCGGCTTGGCCTGGCTGTAGCTGAGGGTCAGGAACCACTGCCGGCGAGCCTGGTTGTAGCCCCAGGCCGTCTGGTAGCGGCGGTCGGTCAGGTTGTCGACACGCAAGGCCAGGGCCCAGTCCCGGTCGACCTGGTAGCGCAACGAAGCGTGCCACAGGCCCACACCGCCCAGGCGCTTGGCCGCCGTGTTGTCGTCGTCATCGAACATGCCGTCGCGCACGGTCGCGCCCAGCGACTGCTGCCAGCGTCCCAGGGTGTGGGTGAGGTCACCCTGGAACACGCCGTTGGCACGCCGCCTGAGGTACTTGCCGCTGTCCTGGTCGAAGGCATTGAGCCAGTCGGCCGATCCGTGCACCCCCCACAGGCCCCAGGCCGTGTCCCAGTCCTGGTCAGCCGACAGCGTCAGCCCTTCCATGCGCACGTGGGGCGTCGACAGCACCTGCGTCGTCGTCGACTGGATGTAGCCGCGTACGTCGTTGCGGTAGTAAGCCATGCGCCAGCGGCCTTGTTCAAGCACGCGGGTCAGGCTGAGCTCCTTGCTCACGCCTTCCTGGGGCGGCATGTTGGGGTTGCTGCTGCGGTCAGGGTAGTACAGGTCGTTGAAGGTCGGTGCAGAGAAGGTCGAGCCGATCGAAGCCCCCGCTCGCCAGCCCGGGCTGAACTCGTAGCCATAGGCCGCGGCCGCCGTGGGCTGGTCGCCATACTGCGAGTTGTGGTCGTGGCGCGCACTGAGTTGCCACGCATGCGGCCCCTGCTCGCCAGACCAGCCCAGCACCAGGGCGTCCATCGTGCGGTTGCGCACGGGGTACTTCGTGGTGGCCTGCACGCCCTGCTCGACATGATCCAGCGCCACCAGGGCCGTGCCCAGTGGCATCGCCAGCGTGTTGTCCCAGCTCACCTGGCGTTGCGTGGTCGCGAAGCGCCCCAGCGAGGACGCCAGTCGCGCCACGTAGGTGTTGCTGCTGTCATGGCTGCGCGCCACGCGCCACTCCGAACGCCAGCTCGGCGTCAAGCGGCCGGTCAGCGCCAGGCTCTGCACGCTGCTGCGCACGTCGGCACGCCGGTTCAGGCCCGGGTTCTTGGCCAACCGGCCATCGTCGATCTCATTGTCGCCTTGCGCCACCACGCCTTGCCAGCGCAGGCGCCAGCCGGTGGCGATGTCGTGCGACAGGCTGCCTTGCAGGCTCTGCTGGCGAAAGCCATCGCGGTCCGGGTGGTACGTCGATGCCAGCGGGTTGGTGGACGAGAAGCCCCGCGTGGCCTGGTCCGACACCGTGACGGCCCCTTGCCAGCGCTCGACGCCACCGGACCAGGCCGCGGTGGCCTGGTGGAACCCGTCGGAGCCCCCCGTCACGCTGGCCTCCACCTCGGAGCCCACGTGGCCACGGCGCGTGAAGATCTGGATCACGCCGGCCACCGCGTCCGAGCCATACAGCGAGGCCATCGGCCCGCGCACCACCTCGATGTGGTCGATGGCTTCGAGCGGGAAGTTTTCCAGCGAAGGCGAGCCGGACGTGGCAGAGCCGAAGCGCACGCCATCGACCAGCACCAAGGTGTGGCGCTGCTGCCCGCCTCGCATGTACAGGTTGCTGGATTTGCCCAGGCCGCCATTCGATGACATCTGGATGCCCGCCTGACGGGCCAGCAGCTGCGAAAACGACTGGCCGACGCTGGCGGCGATCTGCTCGCGACCGATGACGGTGACGTCGGCGACCACCGCGTCAATGCGGCTGCCCGTTCGGGTGGCCGTGACCACCTGTCCGGCTTCATCGGCTTCCCGAATGACGGCCTGTGCGGGCGTCAGCGACACGGCGAGCAGGCCTGCGGTGCCAAGCTGCAAAAGGGCGCTCTTGTGTCGGATGTGGGTGTTTTGCATGTCCGTTCCTTTCTGGTGTCTTGTCATCAGAAGGAGCGGTTCACGCTCAGTCGCCAGTTGCGGCCGGCGAACGGGTACACCCTGGGGTTGTCACAGGTGGTGCCGCTCGCATAGCCAAAGTTGGTCCCCCATCGATCAAACAGGTTGTTGACGGCCAGTGCAACGGTCCAGTCCGATTGCTTCCAGGCGTAGCGTGCGTCGAACAGCGTCGATGAAGGCACACGCACGGCACATGCGTTGGCCGTGTCGCTGGAATACCGGGCCGAAGCCAGGAACTGGGCCCCCAACTCCAGGCTTTGGCGATCGTCCACCTGCCAGTTGGCGCGCAGCGTGGCCGAGCGCGGCGACACCAGCACCACGCTCTTGCCAGCGTTGGCGCCCTCGGTGTACTGCGAGGTCAACTGCTGCAGCGTGGCGATGAGGTTCAGGCGAGGCAACAACTGCGCATGGACCTCGGCCTCGACACCACGGCGACGCGTGGGGTCGATGTTGACGTTGTTGTACGAAACATCATCAAAGAAGATCTCGTCGCGTGTGCGCTGAACGAAATAGCGCACGGTGGCCGACTCGGCCCCCTGCCCCCACTTCACGCCGATCTCGCGATCGCGGTTGCGCTGGGGCTTGAGCGCCTGCTGACCCGGGGTGTAGCGGTTTTCGTCCACGTTGGGCAGGCGATAAGAGGTCGAACCACGCAGGTAGACCGACCACTGCTTGGTCAACGCCTGGCTCACTCCCAACTCACCCGCGTGCAAGGTGTCATCGCGGCTGTACTGCAGCGGACCGCCGCCGACGATATCGCTTTGCTTGTTGACATCTTCACGGCGCCAGCCGACGCTCACCCTTGTGCCGGATGGCAGGTCCACATCGGCGTGCACGTAGTGCGCCCGGTTGTGCTGACGGCCCCTTTCCACGTTGCCGTAGCCAACGCTGTCATACGTCCACTCCTGCCAATCCAATCCGCCTGTCAGGCGCAGATCGGCTCCTGCGACCTGGTCATGCCAGCTCGCTCGCGGTGCCACCTGGCTCTGGCGACTGCTTGTGCGCAGCTCGCTCGTGCCATACAGGGAGAACACGTCACGATCACGCTGGCCGGCATCCACCTGCCAGCTCCACGCTGCCGATCGCCAGCCCAGTTGCGCCTGCTGACGGGTCTCTCCCACGCTGCCTCGATCGTCGGGGGTGGTGGTCCGGCGCGGATCGCGGCGAGCGACGCCCAGATTCAGCGGCCCAGGCAAACCCGAAGCCTGGTCCTCGTGCTGCACACGCCAGCTGGCCCGCCACGGCCCTTCCTGCCACTGCAGGCCCAGGCTGCCGATGTCCTGGCGCAGCTGGCTGTTGTCACGGTAACCATCGGAGCGCACGCGCCGCACGCTGCCATCCACCGTCAAGGGCCCGAAGGCGCGCTGCCCACTGGCCAGCAGCTCATGCCCGTCGTAGGACTCCAACGCGGCCATCACGCGGCCCGAGCCCTCGGTGCTGGCGCCCTGCTTGAGGATGACGTTGATCACGCCCGCCGAAGCGCCTTCGCCCCACAGAACACTGGCGCCGCCACGGATGACCTCGATGCGGTCGATGCGGTCCAGGGGGATGGAGCTCAGGCGCGCCGTGGCCTGCTCGTTCTCGCTGATGCGGATGCCGTCGACCAGCACCACGAGGTTCTGATCAGCGGTGTCACCGAAGCCGCGCAGGTCAAGACGCGGATCGCGGCCACTTTGCAGGTCGGTGCGCCCGGGCACGCCACCGAGCTTGCGCACGGCCTCGTTCGCGTCGATGACCCCTGCACGCTGGATCTGCTCGGCCGTGATGACCGTGGCCCCGATGGGCGCTGAGCGAAGCAGCTCAGGCAGCCGGCTGGCGGAAACCACCACCGGCTCGAGGGTCGCCCCCGCGTCCGTCGGCGTCGCGGTTTGAGCCGCCACGGAACCGAACCACACACCACACGCCACGGCAACGGCCGAACGCACCCCGGGTGCCTGGGGCACCGAGATCAGAAAAAACATGATGAAAACAAAGCAAAGGAGCCCTGGTCAGCATCCCCGCAGACCGTGGGCGACTGGCGCGCACGCGAACGCACGCACCCCCTGCTGGCCGGTATCCGGGCTAGGCGGTGCAACCTGTGTGGCCTTCCCAGGCCCGAAGGCCCAGTGGCTGGAGGACACAGGCTGAGCAAGTGCAAACTGGCGTTGCACACACTCGACCGCCGACCGTTGCGGGGGCAGCGCAAGTCAGGCTGGCATCGGCGATGACGCGTGACCCTCTTGCTTCCCGTTTGACTGCACCGGGTGAACCCCGGCGCGAGCACCAACGGCTGGCATTGTAAGCGCGCCTACAATGCCAGCGAGCACCCCTGAACCCGCCACGGCCAACCATGTCCCGCATCGACGAACTCACCGATCGCATCGAGCGCCTGCTGTTGCGCCACGAGGAGCTGCGCCGCACCAACGCGCTGCTGGCCCAGCAGGTGCACGTCGTCACCCAGGAACGCGAGTCCCTCAAGGCCAGGCTGGCCGCCGCGCGCGCGCGCATCGACGCGCTGCTCGACAAGTTGCCCCTGCCCGCCCACGAAACCGAACACCCCGACGGCGACCAGCCCGCTGTCGGCACCCGATCAGAATGAAGCAAATCGAAGTCTCGATCATGGGGCAGAGCTACCGCCTGGGTTGCCCGGACGGTGGCGAGGAACGCCTGCGTGAAGCGGTCTCGCAGGTCGACCGCGAGATGTGCGCCATCCGCGACAGCGGCAAGCTCAAGGCGCGTGAGCGCATCGCCGTGCTGGCGGCGCTGAACCTGGCCTACATCCTGGCCGAACGACCCGCGGCACCCACCGCCGCACCCGCGAGCCCGTCCGATCTGGCCAGCGAGGCTTCCCCCCTGGGGCCCTTGCCCTCGCCCGCATACGTCGACCAGCTCGTGGCGCGCATCGACCAGGTCCTCGGCCAGGATGGCCACCTGATCTGAACCACGGCCCGCACCTGATCGATCGCGGCATCAGCACCGCTTCAGGCGTGCAAAACAGCAGCAAGTGCTTGACCCGATCAGGGCGAGTCCACGTAGAATGGGCTTGTCCGTCGCGTTCGTGGTTGTTTTTATTTCCTTGAACCGATGCTCTTGGAGCCAGGGCTTGGAACATTGCGCACAGGTGTGATCGTCTCGCGTCAGATGAACCCGAAGTGCTGCTGACCTCGCCCACCTGAATCCCCCTGGGTTCAGGAATGCGGCAACCAGCTCTCGGCGGACCTCGTTTTCATCGGCCAGACACCGCAAGGGTCTGGCCGATCCTCTTTGTGAGTCCGCTGAGCACCCCGCTTCAGCGGAGCGCGGGCCGCTCAGGCCACTGGCGTGAACTGGATGCTGGCCAGCACGATGCGGTTGCCACCCTTTTCACGGGCGCTGGCCAGCGCGCGGTCGGCGCTGCGCATGAGCTCATCGACCAGGCCCGCGGTGTGCGGGAAGCTCGCCACGCCCATGCTGACGGTGAACGGGATCTGCTGACCGTTGTACGCCACGATGTGCTGAGCGCACTGGCGACGCAACTGCTCCATGCGCGAGTGTGCCGTGGCCAGGCCCACGCCCGACAGCAGCACCACGAAGCGATCACCACCGAGGCGGCACGGGGCGTCCATGGCACGGGTGCCGGCACGCAACAGGCGGCCCAGGGCTTCGATGACGCGCTCGCAGCCATCGACGCCGTGGTTCTGGCGGATTTCGTCCATGTTGTCGACGGCGATGGCGACCAGGGCGAACTCGCGCTGCTCGCGGCTGGAGAGGTCCGCCTCGCGGCAGAGCTGCTCTTCGAAGTGGGCACGGTGGTAAAGGCCCGACAGCGCATCGCGCACCTGGCTGCCTTCGACGTCGCGGCGCAGGGTCTCGTTGGCCTTTTGTTGTTGCTCGAGTTGCGCCATCGCGGTCTGCAACTGGGCTTCGCGGCGGCGGGCATCGGTGACGTCCTGCCAGATGGCGACCATGCGGGCCTGACCGTCGGCGTGGGACACGACCTGGCGCCAGGCCAGGAAATCACGGCGGGTGCCGGCGATCTCGAGCTTGTGTTCGGCCATCACGCCGGACGGGATGGCACGGGCCTGCTGTTCGGCGGCACGCAAGGCGACGGCCAGGGTGGCGTCGAAGAGATCGGCATCTTGCGAGCCGACGACCTCACGCCCCTCCAGGCCCAACAGGCGGGCGGCGGATGCATTGGCTTGTTCGTAGCGACCGCTGGCCAGGTCCTTGACCGTCACGGCGACGGCGAACTGGTCAAGCGAATTCAAAACAGCGCCTTGCAGCGCAGCAACGTCAAGCAAGCCTGGAGCGAGGGATTCGGCCATGGTCATTGGAATTGTGTCATCGGCTTGAGCGCCAGGCGCCCCTGACGTGGAGGAACTGCCACGGCAATGTTCGCCGAATTTGCGCAGCGTGACTGTCCTTCAAACGAGGGATCGGCCCGGTATTTCCCTGTCAGGGCGGGCATAAGTCACACCTTGCGGTCCGGAAAACACGGGTCAGCCATGCGGGACAATACGCGCTTTCCACACCCCGGCTGGCCTCAGGGTTCGCCACGATTTGCAAGCATGTCACACATCGCGTTGCTGGGTTGCGGCCTGATGGGGCAGCCCATGGCCCGCCGCCTGCTGGCCGCCGGCCACACCCTGGTCGCCTGGAACCGCACCCGTGCCAAGGCCGAGGCCCTGTTGCCCGATGGCGCCACGGTGGCCGACTCGCCGGCTCAGGCCGTGTCGCAAGCCGACCTCGTCATCGCCATGCTGCAAGACGGCGATGCGGTGCGAGAGGTGTTGTTCGACTCAGGCAAGGCCTCGGCCATCCGAGCCATGCGAGAGGGCACCTTGTTCATCGACATGGGCTCGATCCTGCCCGAGCAGGCGCGCGATCACGCCACCAGGCTGCAAGCTGCGGGTGTCGTGGCGCTGGATGCCCCCGTCTCGGGCGGCACCCTGGGCGCCGAGGCCGGCACGCTGGCGATCATGGCGGGAGGCCCCCCCGAGGCCTTCGAGCGCGCGCGCGACGTGCTCTGTGTGCTGGGCCGCCCTGTTCACGTGGGGCCGACAGGCTCGGGCCAGTTGACCAAGCTGGCCAACCAGATGATCGTGGGCATCACCATCGGTGCGGTGGCCGAAGCCCTGCTGCTGGCCGAGCGCGGCGGGGCCGACCCGGCCAAGGTGCGCGAGGCCTTGCGGGGCGGGTTCGCCGAAAGCCGCATCCTCGAAGTCCATGGCCAGCGCATGGTCGAGGGTGACTTCACCAAGCGCGGCTCGCTGGCCATCCAGCTCAAGGACCTGCGCAACGCCATGCACACGGCCGCAGGCATGCAGATGGACACGCCCATCACCGAGGCATTGACCGCGCTGTATGCCCAGGCGGCAGAGCACGGATTTGGCGAACTCGACCAGTCGGGCCTGTACCGCGAGCTCGAACGGCGTCAGCCTCGAAAAGCGAGCTGACGGCGCCGCGTCAGGCCGGAGCGCGTTCGCGCAGCCTCAGGCTCAGGCCCAGCGGCACCATCGTCAGGGCCATGTGCTCTGGCGGAGGCAGCCCATCGGGGGTGTCGATGCCCAGGATGTCGAAGTGCCGCAGCAGCATCGCGGCCGCCAGCTTGATCTCCAGCAGCGCCAGGAAACGCCCTGGGCAGATGCGGGGCCCGCCCCCAAAGGGCATCGACACCCGCTTGGCGTGCGCCGGGGCCAGGGCTGCGCCTTCGGGCAGCCAGCGCTCGGGCAGCCAGCGCTCGGGCAGGAAGGCATCGGCCTGCGGGAAGACCGCGTCGCTGACCGTGTCGTGCCGCATGAGCAGCAGCACCGGCGTGCCTTTGCGGATGGCCACGTCACCGACCACGGTGTCCTTCAAGGCCTCGACCACGTTGAAGGGGCCGACTGGCTTGAGCCGCATGCTCTCGTGGATGCAGGCCTCCAGCCAGTCGAGCCGGCCCAGGTCTTCGGCCGTCCAGTTGGCCATTGCGCCCAGGGGCCCGAGTTCGCGATCGACCTCCTGGCGGGCCCGCAGCAACGCACTGGGGTTGCGCCAGAGCAGGTCGAGCATCCATGACAAGCTGGTGGCGGTGGTGTCTTCGCCGGCCAGCAGCATGGTGAAGACGTTGCCGGCCACGTCGTCGTCCGTCATGCCGCTGCCAGGCTCGTCCGCGGCCACCAGCATGGCTTCGAGCAGGTTGGGCGGAGCGGCCCGGCGCTCGGGTGCCTGCAGGCGTTCGCGGGCCTCATCGATGAAGCGTCGGATGGCGGCGTTGACCACCTTGACGCTGTCGTCGAGTGCCCGGTCGGGGGGCAGCTTGACGAACTGCCAGTACGGGAAGATGGCGTGGGCGCGCCGCCAGATGGCGGGGAAGATCTTGTCGAGGTGGCGCTGGATGACGTCGCCGTCCGAACTCAGCGTGTCGACCTCGGTGCCGAAGGCCAGGCCAGCGACGGCATCAACGGTGAACCGCATCAGGTCGGCTTGCAGGTCGATGCCGGCCTCGCCTTGGGCCTGTCGCTCGGCCGCGCCTTGCCAGCGTTCGCGCAAGCGGTGCGCCACCTTCAACAGCGACGGGAAGTAACCCCGAACCTGTTGCGGTGCGAAGCTGGCCATGACCATGCGGCGCTGGCGGGCCCAGGTCTCGCCCTCGGCCATGAAGACGCCATCGTGGATGCCCATCTCGCGCATGATGGCCTGCATGCGCGAGGGGCGGCGGAAGGTCTCGGGGCGCTCCTTCAGCAACTGGCCGATGAGCTCGGCGTCCGAGATCACCAGCAGCTTGGAGCCACCCAGTCGCACGCGAAAGAAGGGGCCATGGGCATGCGCCCACTCGGCCAGGTTCTGGTGCACGCTGTGCAGGCTGACCTGCAGGGTGTTGCCGACCAGGGGCCAGGGGCGCGGGCCGGGCAGGTCGCGAAGGTGACGCAGGTGGCGGACAGCGCCCGGCTGGGCAGCAGCGGGTGGCGCGCTGGCCGGCGCATCGAAAACGGCATTTTTCATGTGGGCCATGTTGCCCGGACACCGTGCGGGTGTCATTGACCGCCGCCGCCACCGGATTGACAGCAGGTGCCGCGCCTGAGGGGCTGAACTAACATGCGCGGGTGTCTCCCGATGCAGCACCCCTGGGCTTTGCCGCCAGCTACGCGCGCCTGGTCGCCGACCACGTGCGCTCGCTCGACCACGACCACCGCCCCGTGCTGGAGGCACTGGGCCTGCCCGACTCGCCCGAGCAGGACACCGAAGGCCCGATGCGCTGGGTGCCCGCCACCCGGCTGAGCCTGGCGCTGCGGCGTGCCACCGACATCTGCCAGGACGCGCACACCGCCTTGCGCATCGCGCAGCAGGTGCGGCCGGCCAACATGGGCGCTTTGGGCTACACCCTGATCAGCTGCAACGAGTTCGAGGATGGCCTGGCCATGTTCGAGCGCCTGCAAGGCCTGGTCTGCACGCAGTTGCGCTGCCTGCACCGCCTGCAGGGCAACAGCATCGTCAGCCAGTTCGACGTGCTGGGCGAGGTGCCGCGCGACACCGCGCTGTGGACCTTCACCATGGCCTCGCGCCTGGCCTTTGCGCGCTGGGTATCGGGCCGGCACCTGGTGCCAGGTGGCGTGTGGCTGCCCTGCCCCGCTCCGGCCGATGCCCAACCCCTGCGCGACTGGTATGGCTGCCCGGTGCACTTCGACGCGGCTCAGGCCCGCGAGCAGGCGCCTGTGGCCTGGCTGGAGCTGCCCAACCCGCATGCCGACCCGCAACTGCATCGCCTGATGAGCGCGGTGACCGACCAGCAATGGGCGCGCCTGGCGCAAGATGGCCCGAGGCTGGCCACGCTGCTGCGTCAGCACATCGCCGCGCGGCTGCAGGCAGGCGCCCTGCCCTTGCTGGAACACATCGCACCAGAGGTCGAGGCCGACCTCGGCATTTCGCTGCGCCAGCTGCAGCGCCGCCTGGCCGAGCAGGACCTGAGCTTCAAGGACCTGGTCGAGCAGGTGCGGCGCGAACAGGTGCTGCACGAGCTGCGCCACACCGGCCTGCCGCTGGGCGAGGTCGCGCAGCGCGCAGCCTACGCCGAGCCCAGCTCGATGCACCGCGCGGTGCGACGCTGGACGGGGCTGACGCCACTGACGGTGCGACAGGGGCAAACGCCCGCGGCAGGCACCGCCTCCAGCGAAGACTGATCAGTCCTTGAACGTCGGCGTCTGCTTGGACATCGAGGCCATCATCGCGGCCATCAGGTCCTGCGACATCAGCATCGCGGCGTTCCAGCTGGCCATGTACTGCAGGCCATCGGCGACGCTGTGGTCGCGCGTGTGGTTGAGGATTTCCTTGGTGCCACGGATGGACAGCGGCGACTTGGCCGCGATCTGCAGCGCCAACTCGTGCACACCGGCGTGCAGCGCCTCGCGCGACTCGAACACGCGGTTGACCAGGCCGATGCGCAGGGCCTCTTCGGCGTCGACCTTGCGGCCGGTGTAGGCCAGCTCGCGCACCAGGCCCTGGCTGCCGATGATCTTGGGCAGGCGTTGCAGCGTGCCCACGTCGGCCACCATGCCGATGTCGATTTCCTTGATGGTGAAGTAGGCATCGGCCGAGCAGTAGCGCATGTCGGCGCAGCTGACCAGGTCCACGCCACCGCCGACGCAGCCCGAGTGGATGGCGGCGAGCACAGGCTTGCGGCAGCGCTCCAGGCTGGTCAAGGTGTCCTGCAGCTCGAGGATGAGCTCGCGCAGTTTTTCGCGCATGCGGCCGTCGCAGTCGTCCTTGATCTGGGCTTGCAGGCCCATCATCATGGTCAGGTCGATGCCGGACGTGAAGTGCCTGCCTTCGCCTTGCAGCACCACGGCGCGCACCTCGGGCGTGCGGTCGGCCCATTGCATGGCCGAGCGGATGTCCTGCCACATCTGCCAGTTCATGGCGTTGGCCTTCTCGGGCCGGTTGAGGGTGACGGTGGCCACCTTGTCGGCCAGCGACAGGCGGATGGTTTCGAGCGTGGGGGTGGTGTTGGACATGTCTTGTGTCTCCTTGTCGAAACTCAGCCCTTGTAAGCCGGCAGGAAGGCCGCGAGGCGGGCGCCCATCTCGGCGCCCAAAGCCTGCAAGCCGTTGAAGGGGCGCACCATCACCTCGAAGTCGATGATGCGGCCTTGCTCGTCGAAGGCGATCATGTCGATGCCCTTGAGCGACTTGTCGCCCACGCGGGCGCTGAACTCCAGCACGACGTTCAAGCCATCGTCGCTGGCCAGGGTGCGGTGGTAGGCGAAGTCCTGGAAGACCGTCAGCACGGTGCCCAGGATCAGGTTGACGGCGGCCGCGCTCTTGTAGGGCTTGAAGGCCATCGGCGAGCGAAAGCAGGCGTCGTCGTGCAGGATGCCGGGCAGGCCCGACAGGTCACGCGCGGCGACCATCTCGTGCCATGTTTGCAGCGAGGCCTGCACGGCCGGTTTCAGCGAACTCGGGATGTGGGCGGTCATCGTGAGGCCTCCTTGGCTTCGATCAGAGCGCCGCGGCCAGCTCGGTGCCTTGCTTGATGGCGCGCTTGGCATCCAGCTCGGCGGCCACGTCGGCACCACCGATGAGGTGCACCTTCAGGCCCTTGGCTTCGAGGCCGGCCTGCAGTTCACGCAACGGTTCTTGGCCAGCGCACAGCACCACGTTGTCGACCGGCAGCACCATCTCCTGCGCACCCACGGTGATGTGCAGGCCCTGGTCGTCGATCTTGCGGTACGAAGCACCGGCGATCATCTCGACGTTGCGGTTCTTCAGCGAGGTGCGGTGGATCCAGCCCGTGGTCTTGCCCAGGCCGTCACCGACCTTGCTGGTCTTGCGCTGCAGCAGGTAGACCTGGCGCGGCGGGGTGTCCAGGTGCGGGGCCTTGACGCCACCGCGCTCGGTGTAGCTGGTGTCGATGCCCCACTCGGCGTAGAACTTCGGCGCGTCGATGCTGGGGCTGGTGCCTTCGTGCGTCAGGTACTCCGACACGTCGAAGCCGATGCCGCCGGCACCGATCACGGCCACGCGCTTGCCCACGGGCTTCTTGTCGCGCAGCACGTCGAGGTAGCTCAGCACCTTCGGGTGGTCCACGCCTTCGATGGCGGGGGTGCGGGGGCTCACACCGGTGGCCAGCACGACCTCGTCGAAGGCGCCTGCGGCCAGCTCATCCGCGCCGACGCGGGTGTTCAGCTTGAGCTCGACACCGGTGAGCTCGATCTGCTTGCCGAAATAGCGCAGGGTCTCGTAGAACTCTTCCTTGCCCGGGATCTGCTTGGCCACGTTGAACTGGCCACCGATCTCGCTGGCGGCGTCGAACAGGGTCACGCTGTGGCCGCGTTGCGCAGCCGTGGTGGCGAAGGCCAGGCCAGCGGGGCCAGCGCCCACGACGGCGATGCGCTTCTTCGCGGACTGGGTCGATGCCAGCGGCTCGATCTTCAGGATCGTCTCGTGGCAGGCACGCGGGTTGACCAGGCAGGAGGTGATCTTGCCGCTGAAGGTGTGGTCCAGGCAGGCCTGGTTGCAGCCGATGCAGGTGTTGATCTGGTCGGCCTTGCCGGCGGCGGCCTTGTTGACGAAGTCCGGGTCGGCCAGCAGCGGGCGGGCCATCGAGACCATGTCGGCCTGGCCCGAAGCCAGGATCTGCTCGCCCACTTCCGGCGTGTTGATGCGGTTGGTGGTGATCAGCGGCAGCTTGACCCGGCCCTTGAGCTTCTCGGTGACCCAGGCGAAGGCGGCGCGCGGCACGCTCGTGGCGATCGTCGGGATGCGGGCCTCGTGCCAGCCGATGCCGGTGTTGATGATGGTCGCGCCCGCGGCCTCGATGGCCTGGGCCAGCTCGACCACCTCGTCGAACGAGGAGCCGCCATCGACCAGGTCCAGCATGGACAGGCGGTAGATGACGATGAAGTTGGGGCCGACGGCCTCGCGCACCTTGCGCACGATCTCGACCGGGAAGCGCATGCGGTTGGCGTAGGAGCCACCGTATTCATCGGTGCGCAGGTTGGTGCGCGCGGCGATGAACTCGTTGATCAGGTAGCCCTCCGAGCCCATGACCTCGACGCCGTCGTAGCCGGCGACCTGGGCCATCTTGGCGCAGTTGGCGAAGTCGTCGATGGTGCGCTTGACCTCGTCGGTCGTCAGCTCGCGCGGGGTGGCCGGCGAGATGGGGGCCTTGACGGCGCTGGGCGCCACCAGGCCAGGGTGGTAGGCGTAGCGGCCGAAGTGCAGGATCTGCAGGGCGATCTTGCCGCCGGCATCGTGCACGGCCTGGGTCACCACCTTGTGCTTTTCGGCCTCTTCCAGCGTCGCCAGGCGGGCGCCACCGGGGTAGGGGCGGCCGTCGTCGTTGGGGGCGATGCCGCCGGTCACCATCAAGCCCACACCGCCGCGGGCGCGCTCGGCATAGAAGGCGGCCATGCGTTCGAAGCCGTCCTTGGCTTCTTCCAGGCCAACGTGCATGGAGCCCATCAGCACGCGGTTCTTCAGGGTGGTGAAGCCCAGGTCCAGGGGGGCAAGCAGGTGCGGGTAGGCGCTCATGGTGGGGTCTCGCTCGGTCTGTTTCGGTGGGTGAAAACATGGCGGCTGCAAGGCGGCGTGGTGGCCAGCTATGCAACCAGTTGCATGAATGCGGGGCAACTGTAGACCAAACCTTTTGGTTATGCAACTGGTTGCATGGTTGAACGCGCCGCGTCTAAACTGCCACCATGTCCCTGGCCCACGCACTGCTGACGTCCCTGACCGAGAAAGCCTCCTCAGGCTACGACCTCGCCCGCCGCTTCGACAAGTCGATCGGCTTTTTCTGGCGGGCCACCCACCAGCAGATCTACCGCGAACTCGCGCGCATGGAAAAAGCGGGCTGGATCGCCTCCGAGGCGGCCCCCGACGGCGGGCGCACCCGCAAGAAGCTCTACACGGTGCAGGCCGCTGGCGTGGACGAACTCAAGCGCTGGGCCCGCGAGCCCGCCCCCATGGTCGAGCTGCGCGACGAGCTCATGGTGCGCCTGCGCGCCGACGCCGCCATCGGCCCACTGGGCATGGAAGGCGAAATCGAGCGCCGCAGCCAACTGCATGAGCAAAAGCTCGCCGCCTACCGCGCCATCGAGGCGCGCGACTTCCCTGCAGGCAAGGCGCTGTCACGCGAGGCGCGCCTGCAGCACCTCATCCTCAAGACGGGGATCATGTATGAGGCGAGCTGGCTGGCCTGGTCGAAAGAAGCGCTCGCGGTGCTGCGCGAAGAGGCGAACGCGAGCTGAGCCGTCAGGCCGGCTTCATCAGGCTGGCTTGGGCGTGCGGTCCATCACCAGGCGGTCACGCCCTTCGTGCTTGGCCTGATAAAGCGCGCGGTCGGCCAGCGCCACCATCGCCGACAGGTCGCGGCCATCCATCGAGGGCCGGCCCAGCGCCACGCCTGCGCTGATCGTCACCACCTCGCGGGTGGGCGAGGCCTCGTGGCGCAACTGCATCGCCCGCACCGACTGCACCAGCCGGTCTGCCACCCGGTGCGCCACGACCTCGTCGGTGTGCGGCAGCAGCACGATGAACTCCTCGCCCCCCCAGCGCGCCAGGGTGCCATCGCCATCGGCCAGCGTGTCCTGCAGGGCTTTGGCCACCAGCTTCAGGCACTGGTCGCCCGCCGGGTGGCCGTGGTGATCGTTGAAGGCCTTGAAGTGATCGACATCGAGCAGCATCACGGCCAGTTGCTCGCCGGTCTGCATGTGACGCTGCCAGCATTGCCAGGCCACCTCGTCAAAGCGGCGCCGGTTGGGCACGCCCGTGAGCGCATCCTGGCGAGACAAGGTCTCCAGGCGCGCCTGCGAGGCTTGCAGCTCACGCCGCAGGGCCGCCGAGCGCTCCTTGCGTTGAAAGCGCAGCCGCTCCTCGGCCTCGGTGCGGAAATTCATGGCCAGGGTGTAGAACGCCACCACCACCAGCAGCAGGAACATCGGCACCTCGAGCTCGGGAAACGGCGTGGGCGCCCCCTGGGAGGCGAACACCGTCAGCAGGTGCAGGGCGACCAGGCTGATGCAAAACACCACCGCCAGCTGAAAGCGAAAACGCATCACCAGCGTGCCGAACACCAGGATGGGCAGCAGCCCGCCGCGGTACATGACGGCATAGGGGCTGTCCGTGACCATCAGCACCGCCACCAGGCACAGGGCCGCAAAGATCCCCCCCAGCATCGCCACCCATTCGGTGACGGCCGCCGGCAGCTGCAGCGCGAAATCGCGAAAGCGCCAGGACACCGCCAGGAAGAACACGGCCACCGGCGTGTACACGAGCAGGCGCAGGCGCAAGGCCAGATCGAACCGGTCGGGCACCATCATCCAGTCGGACAACAGGAACAGGTTGAAGGCCACCAGCGAGAAGACGCCGCTGATCAGGAAGTGCGTCTGCCTGGCGGCCTTGCCGTCCTGGATGAAACGCGCCTCTTCGGCCGGCTCGAAACGCAGGCGCCCGAATCGGCTCAGGCCCAGCCCGGTCAGCAGCGACCATCCGCCCACCAGCACCCTCATGATCCCGCTCCCTGAGGCAACAGCCCAGTCTCGTCTAGGCAATGCATCTCGCCATCGGCCAGCCGGGTGCACACGCGGTTGCGCCCGCCCCCCTTGGCCGCGTAGAGCGCCTCGTCGGCTTGCTTGAGGCTGTCGTTCAGGTGGACCGACTGGCTGGGCCGCGCCGTTGCCACGCCCACGCTGACGGTCACCACCGGGCCACAACCCGGGGCGCCATGGGGCACCGCCAGGCCGCGCACCACGTCGCGCACCCGCTGGGCCACCGTCATGGCCGTGCGCTGGTCGACGTCGACCATGATCAGCAGGAACTCCTCGCCGCCCATGCGCGCCACCAGGTCGCCCGCGCGACGCGAACAACTGGCCAAAGCCCGGGCGACAGACTGCAGGCAGCGATCGCCCGCCTGGTGTCCGTGGTGATCGTTGTAGCGTTTGAAATGGTCCACATCGATCGCGATCAGCGCCAGCGACAGGTCCCGTCGCTGTGCGTGCGCCCAGGTCCGGGTCAGGAAGGTTTCGGCCGACCGCCGGTTGGCGACCTCGGTCAGGGCGTCGGTGGTGGCGAGGTGGGCCAGCTGGGCATGCGAAGTCTCGAGCGCGTCCTGCAGGGCCCGCTCGCGCTGCGCCATCAGGAAGGCATAGCGCTCGTGGCGCTCCAGCGTGTAGTTGCCAAACAAGGTAAAGGACATCACCACCAGCACCAGCAAGGTGGCGTTGATGTTCACCACCCCCGTGAAGTCCGGCAGCGCATACACCAGGAACGCCTGCACCAGCACCACCCAGCCCGCCATGGCCACCGCAGGCCAGAACCGCGCCAACGTGCAGGTGTAGACCACGATGATGTTGATCTCGACCACCCGCGACAGGGCCCAGCGGCTCTCGGCCTGCAGCAAGATGACGCCGGTCAGCAAGATGGCGAGCATGCCCGCCAGGGCAATGCCCCACTCGGTCAGCAGGGGTGAGCGCAACTGCCGCAGCAGCCACAGACCAGCCAGCACCACCGGCGCGAACACCCCGAGGCGCAAGGCGGCGGCCAGACCCAGGGTCTCCGGGGTGAGCAGCCAGTCGCTCACCAGCATGCCGGCGAACAACACCACCGCGGCCAAGCCAGAGGCGGTCACATGCCGCAGGCGGTCGGTTTCGCATTCCTTCTGGAAAAAGGCTTCCAGGGACGGCGGGAAGATCATCAGCGGGAAACCCCGCTCCAGGGTCTGCTCGACCAAAGCAGCGCGGTCAGGGGCCTGCTGCCCCGTCACCCCATCTGATTGAATGACCCCTGCTTGCGACAAAAAACGACTCCTGAACCAGCCCCGCCCCAACACGACCGGGCACTGGCTGGACGCGATCATGCGACAGGCGATGCGAAAACGACCCGGTGTTTGTGCGGTCCCGCGGGCAAGCCCACCCTGTGATCCTGCACTTTTTCACGGAAGGCGCAACTGACGCAACAAACAAGCGCGTCAACCTGTTGCCGCGAACACCTCAGGGGCGCACGCTTGGGCGGATGCTGGGGAGCTCGAAAGGCGCCAGCAGGCGCGCGTGCTCGATGGTCAAGGCCATGGGCGGCATGGCGTCCCGCACGACGAAATCCATCTGCCCCTGGATGCGAGCGACCACGGCCCCGCGGATCTGTGGCCGCAAGCGGAACACGGTGTCCAGCGGCACCTCGATCGGCGCCCTCAGCTCGCCGCTGACCAGCGCGTCCAGGCGCACCGGCACCTGCGTGCGCACCGGCACATCGGCCTTGAACGGCAGGCTCAGGACCACGGGCAAGGTGACATCAAAAGCCGGCAGCCAGCCCACCAGGGGCACCTGCATGCTCAGCTCGGTCCTGACCGTCACCACCTGGTCCACCTGCACGACGGTGTCCACCGGCACGGTGGCATCGAAACTCACGCGCGTCAGCAGGGTGTCGTCGATCTGGGCGCGAAGGCGCTGGCGCACCGGCACATTCACCAGAGGGCGCATGTCGATGCCCGTGTGCACGGGCTGCTGCACCTGGGCTTGCGCCTGCAGCCCGGCGGGCAGTCGCAAGGTCACGGGCTGCTCGCGCAACACCATGCGGGCATCGAGCTGCGTGTAAACAAACCAGGCCGCCGACAGCATCAGCCCCAGCCACACCAGCAGCACCAGCCCCCCCACGATGAGCAGGGACTTCAGGCTGACCGGCCGGTGCCAGCCTCCACGAGCCGGGATCGCCGCCATCACCCAGCACTCAGGGTTGGGTGCGCTGGCGCAAACCCAGCGACACGGCCTCGAAAGGCACGACCAGCTCCATCAGGTCCAGGCCAGCCTCCACCCGTTGCTGCGGGAAGGTCAGGCGCGCGCTCACCGGTTCGTCGATCGGCAGCGCCAGCGACTCGCGGATCGGCACCTTCGCCTCGATGACCGTGTCGATGCGCGTTCTCAGCGGCTCCGTGATGCGGACCCGGGCCTGGGTCGTCAGGGCCACCGGCAGGTCCTGCTTGAACGGCACGACGATGTCGATGGGCACGTCGGCGCGAACGGGCACCTGGCCCTTGACCGGCAGGCTCAAAGGGATGCCCAGCACCCGCGTGCGCACCGTGCTGTCGACGTCGATGACCTGATCGAGCTTGAAGACATGCTTGACCGGCACCGTCAGGTTCACCGGCACCACGGTGTCGATGCTGACCTGAACCGGGATCGGGTCCTGAAGCGGGATGCTGATGTCCTGCTGGATGGGCACCCGCACCGGCAACACCTGATCGACATTGACCACCACCTTGCGGGTGAGCGAGGCCTGGACGCTCAGCTCTTGAGGCAGGCGCACGAGGGCCTGCTGCTCGCGCAGCACCACCCGGGCCGCCAGGTTGTGCCAGGCCCACCAGGCCACGCCAGCCGCCAGGGCGGTCATCGACAGCAAGAGCAGCACCGCCGTGATGACCAGGTGGCGCCAGGTGACGACGTGGCCGTACACGGCCAGCATGGGCTGGGCAGTTGCGGTGGTGGGTTCGGGTGCTTGGGTCACGTTGAGGGGGCCATTGAACTGGACGGCTCCCAGCGACTATGCCATGCCGTCGCGCGCCACCTGTCGCGCGACGTGCCAGGTCGGCGGCACCCCCCTGAGCAAAGCTGGCGCAGGCGACACGAAGGCTGGCGCCCTTAAGATCACGCCCATGCCCGCCCTCGCCCCCCTGTTCACGCAGCCACTGTTCGAGCTGCACACCGCCCAGGCGGTTTTCGAGGCCCTGCAGGCCGAGGCGGCGATGCAAGGCGTGACGCTGCGCGAGCCCCCGCCGCCGCCCACCACTTGCTGCGGCCGTGGTTGCAACGGCTGCGTGTGGGAGGGCTTCTACGCGGCGGCCACCTACTGGCGCGACGAGGCCCTGCTCGTTCTGGAGATGGGCTGAAGCCGCCAGGTGCCGCCCCCCTCCTGCCCCGGCTTGCGCCTGAGCGAGCTCAAGCCACCTCGAACGTGAAATCGCCCTGCGCGTCGGCGCCAACGCGGATGCGCTCGATGGCGCGCCCTTCGGCCATCGCCGCCAGCACGGCATCGGCCACCTCGGGCAACAGGCTGCCGTTGAGGATGTGGTCGACCGCGCGTGCGCCGGTGTCGACCTCGGTGCAACGCGCCAGCACGGTGTCGATCAACGATTCGTCGAAGGCCAGCTCGGCCTGGTGGTTCGCCTTCACGCGTGCCGCGATGCGGTCGAGCTTGAGGCGGATGACTTCGGCCAGCACGTCGTCGTGCAGCGGGTAGTACGGGACGACCTTGGTGCGCCCCACGAAGGCCGGCTTGAAGGTCTTGTAGAGCACGGGGCGCAGGCCCTCGGCCAGGTCGTCGGCTGCGGGCATTGCGTCGGGGGCCTTCATCACCACGCCGCCGGCTTCTTCGTCGTGCTGCATGCAGGCCTGCATGATCTGCTGCGAGCCGGCGTTGGAGGTCAGGATGATGAGCGTCTGGCGGAAGTCGATCTCGCGGCCTTCGGCATCGTCCATGCGGCCCTTGTCGAAGACCTGGAAGAACATCTCCAGCACGTCCGGGTGGGCCTTTTCGACCTCGTCGAGCAGCACCACGCTGTAGGGCTTGCGGCGCACGGCCTCGGTCAGCACGCCGCCCTGGCCGTAGCCCACGTAGCCCGGGGGCGAGCCCTTGAGGCCGCTGACGCTGTGGGCCTCCTGGTACTCGCTCATGTTGATGGTAATGAGGTTGCGCTCACCGCCGTAGAGGATGTCGGCCAGGGCCAGCGCGGTTTCGGTCTTGCCGACGCCGCTGGGGCCCACGAAGAGGAAGACGCCGCGCGGCTTGTTCGGGTCTTCCAGGCCGGCGCGAGCGGTGCGCACGCGTTGCGCGATGGCGCCCAAGGCATGGTCCTGGCCGATGACGCGCTCCTGCAGCGTGGTGTGCAGCTGGCGCACGGTCTCGATTTCGTTGAGCACCATCTTGCCCAGCGGGATGCCTGTCCAGCCGCTGACGATGTCGGCCACCACATGGCCGTCCACCTGCACCGGCACCAACGGGGCCTCGCCTTGCAGCGCGCGCAGGTCGGCCTGCAGCCGGCTCAATTCGCAAGCCTCCTCGTCGCTCAGCCCCCCGGCCTGCTGTTCGCCCTTGTGGCGAAGCGCCAGGATGGCTTGCACGGCTTGCTGCTCCTGCGCCCAGCGGGCCTCGTCGGCTTGCAGCCGATGCTGCAGGTCCAGGCGGGACATGCCCAGATCGTCGAGGCGCGCCGCGCGCTGCGGTGAGCCCTCGATGCGGGCCGCCACCTCGCGCTGCAGGGCCGCCACCTCGGCATCGATCTGTTCGATGCGCCGGCGCGCGTCCTCGATGCGGGCGGGCGTGGCGCTTTGCCCCAAGGCCACGCGCGCGCAAGCGGTGTCGAGCACGCTCACGGCCTTGTCGGGCAACTGCCTCCCGCTGATGTAGCGCGACGACAGGCGAACGGCCTCGGTGATGGCCTCGTCGAGCAGGCGCACCCCGAAGTGCTTCTCCATCAATGGGGCCATGCCACGCAGCATGGCCGCGGCCACGCCTTCCGTCGGCTCCTCGACCTTGATGACCTGAAAGCGCCGCGCCAGGGCCGCGTCCTTCTCGACGTATTGCTTGTACTCGCTCCAGGTGGTCGCGGCGATGGTGCGCAACTCGCCCCGGGCCAGCGCAGGCTTGAGCAGGTTGGCCGCGTCGCTGCCGCCGGCCTGGCCACCGGCGCCGATCAGCGTGTGGGCTTCGTCGATGAACAGGATGATGGGGTGGGGGCTCTTGCGCACCTCGTCGATGACGGTCTTGAGGCGGTTCTCGAACTCGCCCTTGACCGATGCGCCGGCCTGCAGCAGGCCCATGTCGAGCACGTGAAGGGCGACGCCTTGCAAGGCTGGTGGCACATCGCCCGAGGCCACGCGCAAGGCCAGGCCTTCGACCACGGCGGTCTTGCCCACCCCGGCCTCGCCGGTGAGGATGGGGTTGTTCTGCCGGCGGCGCAGCAAGATGTCGATGGCCTGCCGGATTTCGGCATCGCGCCCGATGACGGGGTCGAGCTGGCCTTGGCGGGCTCGCTCGGTCAGGTTGGTGGTGAACTGGTCCAGCGCCGGCGTGCGGCCAGGGCCTTGCGCGGCATCGGCCCCGAGGTCGGACGCAGACTGGGAATCGGCGCCAGCCGATGCGGCGGCTGCGGGTGCTTCGGGCGAATCGGCCGTGAGCTCGGCCAGGCGGTGCTTGAGTTCGGCCAGGTTGAACTGCGCCAGGCGGCGCGAGCTGCGCATGGCCAACTGAGACAGCGTGGGCTCGGTCAACCAGGCCAGCAGCAGGTGCGCGCTGCGGATGCGCGCCGACGGCGCCGACAGCGAGGCCACCAGCCAGGCCTGCTCCAGCAGCACCGGCACGTGCACCGAGAACACCGGCGGGCGGTTGCTGCCCGAGGCAAAACGCGACAGCTCCGCTTCCAGGTCATGCACCAGGCCATCGGTGGACACGTCCGCATGGCGGCACAGCAGCAACAGGTCGTTGTTCGGCTGGGCCAGCAGCGCCAGCATCAGGTGCTCGACATCCACCTCGTGGTGGCCACGCTGCTTGCACAGCACCACCGCCTGCTCGGCCGCGCGCCGGGTGGCGTCGTTGAGCTTGGTGATCAGCAGTTCGAGTGGGTGTGACATGGTCTCGCCTTTTTTTGTGGTGTGTTGGTGGTTGCAAGGACCCCGAAATGCATCGAGGCCATGGGCCGTTCGGGGACCACGATCGGGTCGCGGAACCAGGCCGCGGGATCAGGCTGCGGCCTGGATGTCGTAGCGCACATCGTCGCGATCGGCGTTCGCCGCACGGGTCATCAGGAAGGTGTCCCAGCCCAGGCGCCCCAGGCTGTCGGCCCGCCCGGTGCCCAGGCCCACGGGTTTCACGTCGTCCTGGCGCAAACGCAGGCGGACCTCGAATTCGAGCGAGGGGCCCAGCAGCAGCCCCAGCCAGTGGCGCAAGGCCCGCTCGCCCGGACCGCCCGGCAGGAAGCGCCGGAACCGGGCATGGTCCAGGGGTCCGAGGGTCAGGCGCATGCGCAGGTTGCGCTGCCAGATGCGTTCACCCACCACGGCGCTGCGCCCCAACACACCGCCGCCCTGCCCCAGCCCCACGCCCAGGTGGGTTCGGCCCTCGTCCGGGATGCGGTACCAGCGGCCCACGAAGGGCTCGACGGCCACGGGCACGCCCAGGTAGCGCTGCAACAAGCGCTGCAGTTGCGCGACAGGCAGCGTGCGCTGCTGCAGCGCCCCGGCGAAATACGCCAGGCCTTCGTCGGACACCCCCCCGTGCTGTGGCTCCAGCCGCTGCCGCAGGCCCTTGAGCCCGATGCCAGCCAGGGCCAGCACCTGCGGCAGGAAGGCGCGCTGGCGGTCGGACTCGTACTGCAGGGCCAGCCGGTGCTTGCGCCAGGCCTGGTAGAACAAGACCACCGAGCGGTGGCTGAACACGTCCAGGAGGGCCCGGGCAGAGGGGTCTCGCCCCCGCTGCTCGACCTGCCCCAGCCACTCCGTGTAGAACAGAGGCAGAGCGCCGGTGACACCCAGCAGGCCCATGCAGGCAGGCGTCAGGTCGATCTTGTCGACGTTGGCAGGCAACTGCACGGCTTGCGGGTCGCGCCAGCTCACGTGCATGGACTCGATCTCGCTGGCAGGAAAGCTCAGTGACACCGAGTTGTGGAATTGCAGCTTCTGCAGCCCCACACCGGGCGCCTGCCCTTGGCCCAGCCAGCGGTCGAGCAAACGCACAGCCTGAAAAAAACCGAAACCATGCGGCTCACCGATCAGTTGCTCAACAGGCGCCCTGAACGGGACAGGTGTCGAAACGGGCGGTGAAGCGCCCAGGTGGAGGCGTTGGTTCATGGTGCCGCTCACAGCAGTTGCCGGTCGCCATGCCGAGGTGGGCAGGTGATCAGCACTTCACCCGTTCGCGAGGACAGCACTTGCAACTTTGCGTAGCTGTTGACATGCACATACAGGCCGAAGAACCGGTCCATGACGCTCACGAACAAGCCGAGCCCGCTGCCAACGAAGCTGCCCTCGTCGACCGTCAGCCGCACCAGCGTGCCGCGCACGAAAGTGGCGAAGGGCTCGCCCGGTATCCAGGCCGTGTCAGGCAGGAAATCGATGCCAACCAGGCCATCGATCTGCCGGCGGTTGCTGGCGCTGTGCGGCAGGTCATACAAACGCAGCAGCTCGCGCAGGGCATCGATGCCGCCGCCCGTCAGGGAAAGGTGGTTGAGCGACAGCTGCGACACCAGCCGCCACAGCATGCCCTTGCCCCGCTCGATGCGGTGGCTGCGGGTGGGCTTGCGCAACAGGGTGATGCTGCGCGCCGGGCCGCCCCCTTCCATGAACAAATCGCCCCCCACCGTGCCGGGCGCCAACAGGTGCGGCAGGTCGCGGTTGGTGGCCATGACGTCGAGCGAAAGCGTTTCGACAGCGGGCGTCATCGGGTTGTGGCTGGCGTCGACAAAGCTGATGGACACCTCGTGACCCGGGCTGCGCTCGGCGAGGTCCTCATCGCGGTGCATCTGCCAGTAAGCGAGGCAACGCGAGGTCGCCGCATCGTCGGAGCGCGCCTCGATCTCGTCGAGCAACTCGTCGTGCTGCAGCGAAAAGAAGGGGCGCACCTCGTCGATGGCATCGCCATGCGGCGTCTGGCGCACCCGGTGCACACGCAGCAGCGAGTGCACCTCGTGGCCATGCGCACGGCGCCCATCGACCACCACCGGGTACGCGGCCTGCCGGTGCGTGACGCGGATCGGGTCGGCTGCGTGCGGGAACAGGTTGATCACCGGCACGGCGCCCAGCACGATGTTCGCTGCATTGACGGTTTCCAGCAGCCGCGCTTCGTCGGAATCGGCGCGCAGGCCCGCCATCAGCAGGTGGCAGGTGAGCTGGGCGGGTTCTGCATCAGGAACCGTGCCGACCGCCGAGCTTGCGTCGCTGGCACTGCTCGCACCACCATGGGCAACGCCGTCTGAACGCCACTCGGCGTAGGGCGTCCCCTGCGGCAAACCGATCGCCGGCAGGTCGACAAAGTTGAACTTGTCTGCAAAGCCGAAATACTCGGCCAGCAGGCGGTACGCCGGGTGGGCACGTTCATCCCAGTCAATCAGCGCCTCGTCGTCGCCGAAGCCCGCCGGTTGCGGCAAGGCTTCTGGCTGGGCGGGGAGCTGCCAGGGCTGGTGGGGCTGCCAGGCAAAGCGCACCGCCCGCGTGCGCCGGCACAAGGCCTCGCGCAAGACACTCACTTGAGAAGACTCGCCGTCCAGGTGGATGCGCCAGGGGCTCGACAGGAGCGCGCTCCAACTCATCTGGGACGAGCGTTTGCGCAGGGTGATGGACAGCACCGAAGTCACCCCGTCGGGCACGTTGGTGCCACCCGGGGCCTGCACCGCATGGCGGTGGCTGACTTCGCTGACCTCCAGCGGCAGGAGCTGCACGTCGGCGGTCGTGCGAAAACGGCAGGTCACGCCCTTGACCGGCCGGCTGTTCAGGCTGGTGCCGCGCGGCACGGTGAGGGCCTTGCTCATCTGCGTCGCCTGCGCCCCGAGGTCAAAGCGGGCGATCGCACACGAAGGGAATGGCCGCAAGTAGTGCGGGTACAGGACTTCCAGCAGGGCCTCGGTGAACAAGGGGAAGTCGTCATCCAGCCGTTTGTGGATGCGCGCCGACAGGAAGGCAAACGCCTCGATGAGGCGCTCGACGTGAGGGTCGTCGCCCACGTCGCCGCTGAGCTGCAGGCGCCCGGCGATCTTGGGGTACTGACGCGCGAAGTCACCGGCACGGGTGCGCAGGAAAGCAAGCTCGCGCTCGTAATGGGGAAGGAGGTCGTCCATGAACTGCCCGGTTGCGACTCAGAGGCGGTGCCCCGCCGACGCGAAACGCGCCTGCGTGACCTGGTAGCGCGACATCGAGGGCATCAGCACCGCATCGAAGCTGACGCTCTCTCGAGCCGGGCGCACCACCAAAGTGGCCCGGATGGTGAACTGCAGGGCACGCCCAGGGGCGTCGTCCTGGCTGAATTCGACGGCCACCTGCCTGAGACGCGGCTCGTGGGCCTCGATGGCCTTCGCCAGGCTGACCGCGATGAATCGTTGGTCCTCGGAGCTGGCCATGACACGGCCCGCAAAATCGGGCACGCCAAAACACATCACGGAGGAGCGGGCCTGCGGGCCCACCGAGGACAGGCATGCCTGGGTGGACAGCAGCGCCGAGCGGGCGTTCAGCAACCGCTCGAGGTCGCGCGCCACGGTGTCGCGCAACTGCTCGACCGAGCAGGTCTGGATCAGGCCCTCGGGAGCGTTGGGGTCGGTGGCCAGCAAGCGGTCAAAGAGGCCGCGGCGGATGCGAAGCGCGCTGGACATGGTGCACAGAGGTCTCAAAAAAAGCGGGGCACCCGGCCCCGCCTGCGCCAGGCGCCCCGAAGGGCACCGGCCTTCGCTCATCAGTTCGGAGCGTCGAAAGCAGCCTTGTTGGTGGCCAGGCTCCACGCGGCAACCTGACCCGGCTTGGACTTGCCGTCCATGGTCTGCTGGGTGTAGGTCCATTCGACGGCGGAGTAGCGCAGGCCGAACGACTCGGTCGGCAGGCCTTCGGATTCCACCTGGGGCAGCACTTGCGAGACCAGCACCTTCTTGAGCTTGATCTTGAGGTACAGCACGCGGTCATTCGTGCCGTTGGCGCGCATGAAGTGGATTTCCACGTCGTCGTACAGGGTGCCGGCCGAGCAAGCTTCCCACAGCTGGGGGCTGACCAGGTCCAGGTCCTTGGTGAAGATCATTTCGCCGTGTTCGCAGCGCTCGGCGGTGTGGCCACCGGCGGTCGAAGCCGTCGCCGACTTGGGCTGGCGGATGACGTGGTTCCAGCTGATGGCTTCGAACCAGGGCGCTGCGTGCTGCGTGCCGGCGCCGGCATCGCGGGACTCGCCCTTGATTTCCTTGCCGTTCAGGGGCTTGCCGAACTTGATGTAGATGTCTTTCATTTTTTCTCACTCCTGTGTTGATGAACCGGCTAGCTGCGTCAGCTTGATGCGCGAGCCGGTGTGGTGAAACCGGTCACTTCGAGCCTTCCGGCAGCTCGGCGACCAGCCGCAGCGAAACCGACAGTTCATCGAGCTGGTAATGCGGCCGCACGAAGGCGACGGCGCGGTACGAACCCGGACGACCAGGGACTTCGCTGACTTCGACACTGGCTTCACGCAGGGGTTTTTGGGCGCGGATCTCCTGGGAGGCATCCTGCGCATCCACCACGTACTGCATCAGCCAGTTGTGCAGGTAGCGCTCGACGTCCAGGGTGTTGGCGAAGCTGCCGACCTTGTCACGCATCATGGCCTTCATGTAGTGCGCAATGCGGCAGACCGCGAACATGTACTGGAGCTGAGCAGACAGGGTGGCGTTGGCGTTCGCGGCATCGCTGTCGTACTTGCGTGCTTTCTGGGCAGACTGCGCACCAAAGAAGGCGGCGTAGTCGGTGTTCTTGCAATGCACCAGGGGGATGAAGCCCAGGTCGCTGAGTTCCTTCTCGCGGCGATCGGTGATGGCCACCTCGGTGGGGCACTTCAGGGCCAGCTCGCCATCGTCGGTCTTGAAGGTGTGCGTCGGCAGGTCTTCGACCAGGCCGCCACCTTCCACGCCGCGGATGGCGGCGCACCAGCCGTAGTGCTCGAACGCATCGGTCAGGCGAGCGCCCATGGCGTAGGCGGTGTTCACCCACAGGTAGCGGCTGTGGTCGCTGCCATCGACTTCTTCGACAAAGTTGAAGCCTTCGGTGCTCGTGCCTTCCTTGGGGTCGTAAGGCAGGCGGCCCAGGAAGCGCGGCACGGTCAGGCCGACGTAGCGCGAGTCTTCCGATTCGCGGAAGGATTTCCACTTGGCATAGTCGACCGTGTCGAACACCTTGGCGAGGTCGCGGGGGCGCCCCAGCTCCGTGAACGATTCAAGACCGAAGAGCTCGGACGAAGCCGAAGAGATGAAGGGTGCATGGGCGGCGGCCGCCACATGCGACATCTGTTCGACGAAGTACATGTCTTCGGCACCACGGCCGATTTCGTAGTCACCGATGAGGGCGCCAAAGGGCGCGCCACCGAAGGTGCCGAACTCTTCTTCGTAGACCTTCTTGAACAGCGCCGACTGGTCGAAGTCGATGGCGGTCTTGAAGTCCTTGACCATGTCCCTCTTGGTGGCGTTGAGCAGCTTGATCTTCAGGCGCTCACCGGTGGAGGTCTGCTTGCACAGGTAATGCAGGCCCGTCCAGGTGGACTCGAGCCTCTGGAACTCGGGGGCGTGCATCACGGCGCTGAGCTGCGTCGAGATGAGGCGGTCGATCTCGGCGATGCGCGCGTCGATGCTGGCCGAGAGGTTGTCGGAGATGGTGACCGTGCCAGCCATGACCTCGCGCACCAGCTCGCCGATGATGTCCTTGGCACGGGCGTGCTCGACATCGGTCTTGGCGACCTTGCTGCGCGCGACGATGTCGTCCAGCAGGCCGAGGCCTTCCGTGTTGGCCGCTTGCGGTTGACCTTGGGGTTGCAGTTGGGCGCTCATGGGGTCACTCCTTGGCCTGGCCTTCGGCGGCCTCGGCTTCAATGCGCTGACGTTGTTCGGTGTTGCTCAGCACTTCGGCCAGCGCGTCTTCGAGCTTTTCGTTGCCAGCCAGCTTGTTGCGCAGGTCGGAGAGCTTGGTGCGGGCTTCCAGCAGCTTGCGCAGCGGATCGACCTGCTGCACCACCGACTCGGGGCGGAAGTCATCCATGCTGTCGAACTGCAGGTTGACGCCGAACTCGCCTTCACCGGCCAGCTTGTTGGGCACCCGGAAGCTGGCACGGGGCGCCATGCCCGCCATGACTTCGTCGAAGTTGTCCATGTCGACCTGCACGAAGGCGCGGTCCTTGAGCTTGGGCAGGGGCTTGTCCGGGTCAGGTTGACCGGTGAAGTCGCCCATCACGCCAACGACGAAGGGGATCTCCTTCTGCTCGATGGCATCGCCCACCTCGACGTCGTAAGTGAGTTGCACACGCGGGGGACGCACGCGACCGAGTCGCTGTTGAACACTGTCTTTCTTGGCCATGACCGGACTCCTTGAAGGTGGATTTACTGCAATGCCCCAAAGGGGTTGTTCCGACCGGCGGCAGCCGGCGCGGGACGGGCCGCCGGAGCGGGCTTGGAAACGTTGGGCGGCACGGGGATGACGACCGGAGCCGCCGTGACCGGGGGGGCGGCGCTCGTCGGACGAGCAGCGGCCGGGGCAACAGGTGCGGAGGACACGGCGCGAGGCGCGCCACGAGGCGCCGTGCGGACGTTGCCGCGCCGGGCTGCAGGCTCGGCAGGGGCAGGCCCTGCTGCGGTGGGGGCGACGAGGATGGGCTCGCCCAGCGCGTCGTGAATGATGCGGGCCACGCTTTCCGCTTCACTGCGGGTGGAGCCGGAGACCTCGTTGGCCTTGCGCAGTTGCTCCAGGGCCGAAGCACTCACACGCAGGCCGCTGACGGCCAGGATGCTTTGAGCGGTGAGGTCGTTGACATCGCGCTGCAACGCCTCTTGCGCCTGGGTGATGGCCGGCCCGTATTGACGGGCTTCGAAGTGGATCTGGGCCTTGCGCAACCAGGGCTGCTTGGCTGCGGGGTCGATGCGCGAGGCCTCGTCCAGCAACTGCAAGGCCTGATCGGTCTGCCCTTGCTTTTGGGCCTTGTCCGCCGCGCTCAGGCTTTCGTCCAGCCTCTCTTGAGCGAGGCGTTTCGCTGCCTGCGGGTCTTTCGACCCCATGTTCGCGCAACCCTGCAAGGTGGCCATGAAAGCCACGCAAACACCTGTGAAAACCGCGGCGCGAAGCCGACGGCCTTGGCCCGTCCTGCTCAATCTGATGCTCCCTGATTGGATGTGTGTTGCGACGCCGAACCATCGGGGGATCGACTGCCGTTGCGGCGGATTAGAGCCGAATTCGCCAAGCCACCTGGCCCCCTTTCGGGGGTGATTTACAGACTCTTTCAACTGGTTTCATGTCGCCCTCCCCTCTGCTGGGGGGATGACCTTCAGAACCCCATTTCACGTCCGTACACTGCACGCCGAAAAGCGGCGCAACCAGCGCACGCTCACGCAACAAAGATCAACAGGGAAGGACCGCATGCGCCATCTGCAGCGCACGCGTCGCCAATGTCCATCGTGGTTTCGCCGCGATGACAAGCGATCGCACATCACCCCGCCCATCGGCGCCTGCATCGGTTCTCTGGTGTTGGCACTGAGCGGGTGCGGCAGCACACCTTCTGCTGTCGAGGTCCCCGCCAACGCCAGCAGCGGCCTTGGTGGCTGGCTCGGAAAGGCGGGAGACAAGGCGCTCGAGCTGACAGGTTTGAAGAAGCCCGAACTGCCCGACAGCGCCCTGCCCGATCGCCGCATCACCTGGCGCCTGCATGCCAGCCCGTCGCTCAACACGCTGCCCGATGGCCAGTCGCTGGCCTTGCTCGTTCGCATCTACCGGCTGCGCTCGCCCGACAGCTTCCTGCAGGCCCCGGCCGACACCTTTGGCGATGCCAACCGCGAAAAAGAGCTGCTGGGTGACGACCTGATCTCCGTGCGCGAGGTGCAGCTGGTGCCAGGTCAGCGTCACGAAGCCACCGACAAGCTGCCGCGGGACATCGGTCACGTGGGCATCGTGGCCCTCTTTCACCACCCCGCGGTCGGCCGCTGGCGTTACGCCTTCCCCACGGCCCCATCCGAGCTCACCGGCATCGACATCGGTGTGCACGCCTGTGCCATGACCGTGCACGGCGGCCAGCCCGTCGGTGTGTCGGGCGAACGCGTCCGCTCGGCGGCGGTCGCGTGTCCGGGCGCATGACATGACTCGCACCCCATCTCAAAAGGTACCCGCTTGATCCAGTCACCCAAAGTCCTGTGGGGCGAAGGCCTCTTCCTGCGGCCCCAGCACTTTCAGCAACAAGACGCTTACCACGAGTGGCGCCTGACGCAAGCCAGTCGCGCCCTGCACCCTCATGCCTGGGGCGTGCGCCACCTCAAGCTCGACGTGGACGCTTTGCAGACCGGCGTGCTGCGCGTGCTGGAATTGCAGGTCGTGATGCCCGACGGAGAGATGGTTCACGCGCCAGCAGAAGACGAGCTGCCGCCGCCCGTGGTGCTGTCGTCGCTGCCGTCCGCACAGGAAGGCAGCACCGTGACCTTTCACCTGGCCACCGCTGCCCTGCGCAGCCAGGGCAGCAACATGGCCGCCACGCAGCAGGAAGCCGACACGGCGGTGCGTTACCACCGCGCACCGATGCAGGTGGCAGATCGCTACACCGACGCCGTCAGCGCCGAGCTGATGACGCTGCGCCGCTCGACGCGCCTGCTGCCCGACACCAGCGCCCGCGACCACCTCGTGAGCCTGCCTTTGTTGCGACTGCGTCGCGCGTCCACGGGCGCCTTCGAGCTCGACGGCCGTTTCATGCCCCCCTCGCTGCACATCCACGCCTCGCCCATGCTGACCCTGCACCTGCGCCGACTGATGGACGCGCTGCAGGCCAAGGTTGACGCGCTGTATGGCATGCACCGAGAGCCCAGCAAACACGTCATCGAATTTCGCTCGGGCGACATCGCCTCGTTCTGGCTGCTGCACACGGCCAGCACCGCACTGGCGGGCCTGACCCACCTCGCCCGCAACCCTGGCTTCCACCCCGAGCGCCTGTTCGAGCGCTTGCTGGAGCTGGCAGGATCGCTGATGACGTTCTCGCGCAGCTTCACGCTCGCCGACCTGCCCACCTACGACCACGCCCAACCCGGCCAGGCCTTCGTCAAGCTCGACCAGCTGATCCGCGAACTGCTGGAGACGGTGATCTCGACGCGCAGCTTCGCCATCGCCCTGAACGAGGTCATCCCCTCCTTCCACCGGGGCCGCCTGGACTCCGAGCAGATCACCCCCGGCACTCAGTTCTACCTGGGCGTCAGCGCCTCCATGCCGCCAGCCGAGCTGGTGGACATCGTGCCTCAGCGCTTCAAGGTGGGTGCGCCGGACGACGTGGACAAGCTGGTGCTCTCGGCCATGCCAGGCGTGCGACTGACCCATGTGCCGCAGGTGCCTGCGGCGGTCCCGGTTCGACCCGGCAACTACTACTTCTCACTGGAGCCTCGCGGCGCGCTGTACGAACGCATGCTGCAGGCCCAGTCGCTGACCCTCTACACCCCCTCCGGCATCCAGGACCTGAGCCTGGAGCTGGTGGCGATCAACGCCTGAGCCCCTTGCCATGAGCGCCTCATCTCCGCCCCCCAGCCTGTTCGGCAGCAGCCAGCCTCCTCACGGCGAGTCGAAAGCGCAGGCCATTGGCTCGAGCCAAGCTTTGCCAGCCGCAGCCTCCACGCGCCTGCTGGACCTGATGTACGACGGCTTCTACCTGCTCTTTCTGCTCAAGGGCAAGCACGCGCCGATGGACGCCGAGGTGTTTCGCGATCGCCTCAAGCAGTTCCTCACCCAGTTCGAGCGGGGCGCGGGCAAGCTGGGCGCTTCGGCCGACGACATCTACGCCTGCAAGTACGCCTTCTGCGCGACCGTCGACGAGGCCGTGCTGATGTCGTCGTTCAAGGTGCGTGAAAGCTGGCAGCGGCTGCCGCTGCAGGTGCAGTTCTTCGGTGACCAGCTGGCGGGCGAGCAGTTCTTCCTCAAACTCGACGAATTCCGCCAGCAAGGTGCTTCGCGCCTGCAGGTGCTGGAGGTCTACCAGATGTGCCTGCTGCTGGGTTTCCAGGGCAAGTACCTGATCGAGGGCAGCGAGAAACTGGGTTACCTCACGGCCCGCCTGGGCGACGAGATCGCCCGCATGCGGGGCAACGCGGCGGGCTTCGCGCCTCATTGGGCCGCCCCGGATCGCATCCGCCATCAACTCAGGCACCAGGTGCCGCTGTGGGCGATCGCATCCCTGTTCGGCTTGATGGCCACCCTGGCCTTCATCGGCTTGCGCTGGCAACTCTCCGAGCACACCCAAGCCACCCTGGGCGCGCATCACCACATCGTGCAACTGGCGCCGCAGTCGGCCCACATCACCATCACCCTGCCCTGATCAGTCGGCGTCCGCCAGGCCTGAGGCATCGGCGCCTCCCTGGGGCTCCGCCGACGCGTCACGCGGTGCACGCGCATCACCGGCGAGTCGGCGCAACTGATTGACCCGCTCGCCGATCTTGATCTCCAGCCCGCGCGGCACAGGCTGATAGAAGGCCTGCTCTGCCATGCCATCCGGGAAGTAGCGCTCGCCTGCCGCGATACCATCCGGTTCGTCGTGGGCATAGCGGTAGCCATCGCCATGACCGAGCTGCTTCATGAGCTTGGTCGGTGCGTTGCGCAGGTGCATGGGCACGGGGCGGGTGGTGTCCTGCTTGACCCAGGCACGAACCGCCTTGTAGGCCACGTAAGCCGCGTTGCTCTTGGGTGCGATGGCCAGGTAGATCACGCACTGCGCCAACGTCAGCTCGCCCTCCGGAGAACCCAGCCGCTCGTAGGTCTCGCTCGCATCGAGCGCCATGCGCAAGGCACGTGGGTCGGCCAGGCCGATGTCCTCGCTGGCCATGCGCACCAGGCGGCGGGCGATGTAGCGGGGGTCCACACCGCCATCGACCATGCGAACGAACCAATACAACGCAGCATCGGGATCAGAGCCCCGCACCGATTTGTGCAGGGCCGAGATGGTGTCGTAGAACTGGTCGCCACCCTTGTCGTAGCGACGCAGCTGTTCGCCCAGGGCGCGCTCCAGCTCGGGCTCGTCGAGCACCTCGCGCCCCTTGAGCATGCCGCACAGGGCCTCGTAGGTGTTGAGCAGGCGGCGCGCATCGCCATCGGCGTAGGCAATGAGGCGATCGCGCGCGGCCGGGGTCAGCGAAGGGCCGGACAAGGCCTCGCGCCCTTTGTCGAGCAGTCGCACCATGGCCTCGTGGTCCATGGCGCGAAGCACGTGCACGGTGGCGCGCGACAGCAGCGCGGCATTGACCTCGAAGGACGGGTTCTCGGTCGTGGCGCCGATGAAGGTGAACAGGCCCGACTCCACATGCGGCAGGAAAGCGTCCTGCTGGGCCTTGTTGAAACGGTGCACCTCGTCGACGAAGACGATGGTGCGGCGGCCGGTCCGCAAGGCAGCTTGCGCCTGCTCGACCGCCTCGCGGATGTCCTTGACCCCACCCAGCACGGCCGAGATCGCCAGGAACTGGGCATCGACCGTGCCCGCCATCAGCCGCGCCAGCGTGGTCTTGCCCACGCCGGGGGGGCCCCACAGGATCATGGAGTGCGGCTGCCCCGACTCGAATGCCACGCGCAGGGGCTGGCCTTCTCCGAGGAGGTGGTCCTGCCCGATCACATCGGCGAGCGAGCGGGGGCGCAGGCGCTCGGCCAGCGGGGCGTGGGGCGAAGGCTGGCCGCGCCCGTCCGACGCGTTTGCCAGCCCCGAAGGCGGCATGGGATCGGGAAAATCCAGGGACAGGGAATCTTGCATGGAGAGATTGTCGCGCGTGCCCGGCCGCCCCGCCAAAAGCCAGAAATGTGACGGTTTGATGAAGGTAAACACCGATTTGGCCCCGCCTCGTCAGGCGCATGCTTGATCCTCCCGGCGCTCGTTCAGGTCGGCTCCATCCGCCCCCGAAGAACGAACAAAGCTGAGGTGCCCCATGCTGACCTTGACCCTGCTGGCCCTGGTGGCCGTTCCCGTCGCCATCGACCTGGCCCTGCGCGGCCGTCATCAGACCATCGAGCTTTCCATGGCCCGCACGGCCGCGACGCTTGACAAATCGGCCTTGATGTAAGAGACTCTGCGACTTGCCAATACCGGGGAAACCCCAGGAGCCCAACAGGGCACCACCGGTTCCCCGCTTGGCATTTCGTTCATCCCCTCTGACCTCTTTCAAGCCAGTTGGCTTGCGCTGCCCGCGCAACACAGCCAACTGAAGCGAGGACGGCGCCCTTGGATCCGAAAGGACACACAAGAGTGCCCCTGTCGTGTCTTGAGTTTCGGTTGGCGGCGATGCCGTCGCTATGACCGACTCAACGTGACCCCGGCCCCACGGCAAGACCGTCGGCCGCCACGCAGTCCGGACACGTTCCCAGCGACTCACCATGTCCTGCCACGCATGTGCGTTCGGCAGGCAGGCCCTGTTGTTGCCGCGCGCAAATTGTGCGGTCACGGGGTTGCTCCCTCTTTGGATGTCAACATGACCGACGTTTCTCGCGAATTCACCGATGCCGAACTGCCCCAAGGCACCGACGCACCCGAAACCCACCACGAAGCCGCCGCCGAGCCCAGCGGCCCCTCCTTCGTCGAACTGGGCCTGAGCCCGGAACTCTGCAAGGCGCTGGCCGACTCCGGCTACACCCAACCCACCGGCGTGCAGATCAAGGCCATCCCGGCCGCGATGAACGGCGCCGACCTGCGCGTGGCCTCGTCCACGGGCTCCGGCAAGACCGCTGCCTTCATGCTGCCCGCGCTGGAGCGCATCGTGGCAGCCCGCGGCGACAGCAAGCGCCGCGACACCCCGGGCGGCAAAGGCAAGGCGCACGGCCCGCGCGTGCTGGTGCTGGCACCGACCCGCGAACTCGCCATGCAAGTGGCCAAGGCTGCTTCCACCTACGGCAAGCACATGCAAGGCCTGCGCGTGGCCACCATCGTGGGCGGCGTGCCCTACGGCTACCAGCTCAAGGCCCTGAAGGGCCCGCTGGATGTCCTGATCGCCACCCCCGGCCGCCTGCTCGACCACTTGAACACCGGCGCCGCCGTGCTGTCCAACCTCGAAGTGCTGGTGCTCGACGAGGCCGACCGCATGCTGGACATGGGCTTCATCGATGACATCGAAGCCATCGCCGACGCCACCCCGGCCGAGCGCCAGACGCTGATGTTCTCGGCCACCTTCGCCGGCCACGTCGGCCAGCTGGCCCAGCGCCTGACCCGCGACGCGGTGACCATCGAAGTGGCCTCGCACACCGACAGCCACGACAACATCGAGCAGCGCCTGCACATGGCCGACTCGCTGGTGCACAAGAACAAGCTGCTGGACCACCTGCTGGCCGACAAGGCCGTGGACCAGGCCGTGATCTTCACCAGCACCCAGCGCGATGCCGACATCCTGGCCGACCGCCTGGCCGACATGGGTCACGCCGTGGCCGCCCTGCACGGCGGCATGCCGCAAGGCCGTCGCAACCGCGTGCTGCAAGGCCTGCGCATGCGCCAGCTGCGCGTGCTGGTCGCCACCGACGTCGCCGCCCGCGGCATCGACGTGCCGACCATCACCCACGTGATCAACTACGGCATGCCGATGAAGGCAGAAGACTACGTGCACCGCATCGGCCGCACCGGTCGCGCCGGCCGTTCGGGCCTGGCCGTGACCCTGGTCGAGCGCCGCGACATCGGCATGCTGCGCCGCATCGAGCGCTTCACCACCCACCGCATCGCCGAGTCGGTGATCGAGGGCATGGAGCCGCAGACCAAGCTGTTCAACGACAAGGGCCCGCGCCATGACAAGCCGATGCCCGGCCATGGTCGCCGTGGCGGTGGCTTCGGTGGTGGTTTCGGTGGCGGCGGCTTTGGCGGCAAGCGCGAAGGCGGCTGGGGCGAAGGCCGTGGCGGCGAGCGTGGTTTCGCTCCGCGTGAAGACCGTGGTTTTGCCCCCCGTGAAGACCGTGGCTTCCAGCCTCGCCCCGATCAACAGCGCTTCAACGGCCCGTCCGAAGATCGCGGCTTCGCACCGCGTGAAGACCGCGGCGGCTTTGCCGGCGGCGAGCGCAAGCGCTTCGACGATCGCGGCAGCTTCGGCAACAAGCCTTTCGGTGACAAGCCTTTCGGTGACAAGCCGTTTGGCGGCAAGGGCGGCAAGCCTTTCGGCAGCAAGCCCTTTGGTGACCGCCCCGCGTTTGGCGACCGCCCGCAAGGCGAGCGCAGCTTCGGCGGCGACCGCCCCTTCGAAAAGAAGTCCTTCGACAAGCCCGCTGGCAAGTCGTTCGGCGACAAGCCTTTCGGTGACAAGCCCTTTGGCGGCAAGGGCGGCAAGCCTTTCGGTGGCAAGCCCTTTGGCGAGAAGTCGTTCGGCGAGCGCTCGTTCGGTGACAAGCCGTTTGGCGACAAGCCCTTCGGCAACAAGGGTGGCTTCAAGCCGGCCGGTGGCAAGCGCCCGGGCTTCGGCAAGCGCGAAGGCTGATCGGCCAGAGCGGCTTCGGCACACAAGCTGAAACCGCGAGAACGATGGTGCTCACGGGCCCCGCCTGCTGAGCCCCGTCGTTCAACCCTGCCCCACATCGCCCTGACGGGCTGCGTCAGCGCAAGCGTCAGGGCTGCTCCAGCACATCGGCCCCTTTGGGCGGCGTGAACTGGAACTGATCCGCCGCCACCTTGGTGCGCGAATCGAATTGCGTGAACGTCAGGCGCGAACGCTGCCCGAAGCTGTCGAGGATCTCCAGCTCGGCCAATTGCCCCTGGCGGAAACCCACGCGCACAGACTGGAACTGCCCGTCCTTGCTTCGAGGCCGGGCTTCCACCCATTTCAGACCGGACGTTGCCTGTTGAGCCGTCGGGGTCGCGGACGCCGCACCCGATGATGACGCAGGCGCGTCTTGTGTCGCCACATTGCTGAGAACGAAGTCCTTGTCCAGGGCGCCTCCCGCCAGCAAGGCGGCCGGCGTCGCGCCGACGGCCTGGGTCATGGGCCGCACCGTGACCTGGTTGAGGTCCGCGTCGTAGAGCCACACTTTCTTGCCGTCACCGACGATGACCTGTTCGGTGGGCTTCGTGTAGACAAACCGGAAGCGATCCGGCCGCTGAAAGGCCAGCGTCCCCTCGGATTTGCGCGCGCGCTTGCCATCGGGCGACGTCACGGTCTGCACAAACCGGCCCTGGGCCGATTGCACGTCCTTGACGAACGCGCGCAACTGAGCGACGCCGTCGGCTTCGGCCGGCGCGGCGAGCACAGGCGCCAGGGCACCGGCTGACAAAAACGCCGCGGGCACAACATGCCGGAACTTCAACATCTGAACTTGGCCTCCACAGGGATGTAGAGGCCGATTGTTCCATGGCTCAAGCCAGTGCGCCCGAGAGCCTCACGCATCCCCTTGACGACGTCGAGACACACCTGCGGCGACGGCCAAGCCAACCAGCGCCAACGCCACCGCCCCCGGCTCGGGGACCTGGGTGACCAAAACGCCAGCCGGAACGATGGCCCACTCTGTGGCGCCCGGCGGCTTCCATTGCAGGATGACGCCGTCGTAAGTGAAGTTCTCATAGAAGCGCACATCCAGAGCGTGCGCCCCCGCCGTCAGGGTCGCGCTGCCCAGGCCCTCGCCGTACCACTGCAGGCCGGGGTTGTTGATCACGGTTTGATCACCGATGAACACCTGGATGCCATCGTCGGACACCGATCGGAACTCGTAAACACCGTCGGCGGGGACCAGGAGGTAGCCTGCCCAAGTCACCGTGTAGAGCTCGTCCACGCCCAGCGGATTCCAGCGGTAGCCCTGGGTGTTGTCCCAGTGATCGATTTGGGGGTCGACGAACGTGCCCAGGTGGGTGAGCCCGACGGTCGAGATGTTGCCGCTGAGGTCGATCTGCCAACCGCTGTAAACATCGGCCCTCAGATCACCCCAGGCGTTACCCGCCACGGCGGAACCCAGCACCAAGGCAGCAAGCCAGTTTGCTTTCATGTCCGCGCTCCTTGCTTGAATTGAACGTGGATCATCAAACAAGTGGCAGGCCAATCCCATCCCTAAAACCGACCCCAGCTGGCGACCAAACCCTCAGGCCTCAGGCCTCATCCCACGGCGCCGAAGTGGCGCCACCCTCTCCACCGCGCTGCGGCACGATGAGTTCGCGGTTGCCGTTGGTGGCCATGCTGGAGACCAGGCCCGACTTTTCCATCTGCTCGAGCAGGCGCGCGGCGCGGTTGTAGCCGATGCGCAGGTGGCGCTGCACCAGCGAGATCGAGGCCTTGCGATGCTGCAGCACCACAGCCACCGCGTTGTCGTACATCGGGTCCTGTTCGCCATCGCCGCCGCCCATGGGCGAGCCGTCGAGGTTGCTGCCTTCGTCGGACAGGCTGCCACCTTCGAGGATGCCTTCGATGTAGTTGGGCTCGCCCTGCGTCTTGAGGTACTCGACCACGCGGTGCACTTCCTCGTCGGACACGAAGGCACCGTGCACCCGCATCGGCAGGCCGGTGCCCGATGGCATGTAGAGCATGTCGCCCTGCCCCAGCAGCGCCTCGGCGCCCATCTGGTCAAGGATGGTGCGGCTGTCGATCTTGCTGGAGACCTGAAAGGAGATGCGGGTGGGGATGTTGGCCTTGATCAGGCCGGTGATGACGTCCACCGAGGGGCGCTGTGTGGCCAGGATCAGGTGGATGCCGGCCGCACGCGCCTTCTGCGCCAGGCGGGCGATCAGCTCTTCGATCTTCTTGCCCACCACCATCATCAGGTCGGCGAGTTCGTCGATCACGATGACGACATGCGGCAGGCGCTCGAGCGGCTCGGGCGCGTCCGGCGTCAGGCTGAAGGGGTTGGGCACCAGCTCGCCGCGCGCCTTGGCCTCGTCCATCTTCTTGTTGTAGCCAGCGAGGTTGCGCACGCCCATCTTGCTCATGAGCTTGTAGCGGCGCTCCATCTCGCCCACGGCCCAGTTCAGCGCGTTGCCGGCCAGCTTCATGTCGGTCACGACCGGGCACAGCAGGTGCGGGATGCCTTCGTAGACGCTCATCTCCAGCATCTTCGGGTCGATCAGGATCAGGCGCACATCACGCGCCTCGGCCTTGTACAGCAGCGACAGGATCGTCGCGTTGATGCCCACCGATTTGCCCGAGCCGGTGGTGCCTGCCACCAGGCAGTGCGGCATCTTGGCCAGGTCGGCCACCACGGGGGCGCCGACGATGTCTTTTCCCAAGCCGATGGTCAGCATCGACTGCGCGTCGTTGTAGACCTGCGAGCCGAGGATCTCGGTCAGGCGGATCATCTGGCGCTTGGCGTTGGGCAGCTCCAGCGCCATCAGGTTCTTGCCCGGGATGGTCTCGACCACGCGGATGCTCACCAGCGAGAGCGAACGCGCCAGGTCCTTGGCCAGGTTGACGATCTGCGAGCCCTTGACGCCCGTGGCCGGCTCGATCTCGTAGCGCGTGATGACCGGGCCCGGCGAGGCCGCGACCACGCGCACCTCGACGCCGAAGTCCTTGAGTTTCTTCTCGATCATGCGAGAAGTCATCTCCAGGGACTCGGCGGTGACCGTTTCCATGCGCCCAGGAGCGGCGTCGAGCAAGTCGATCTGAGGCAGCTTGTTGTCGCCCATGTCGGCGAACAGGGGCTTTTGCTTTTCCTTGGCCACGCGGGTGGACTTGGGCACCTCGACCACCGGCTGCTCGATGATCAGCGGGATGGGCTCGGCCGGCAACTCGTGGCGCACCTCCTCGAACACGCGCTCGCGCTCGATGGTGGCCTGCTCGCCGATGCGCAGGTCCTGCTCGACCTCGCGCTTGGCTTCGCGGCGCTCGCGCAGGGCGTCGACGCGCTCGCCGATGCGCTCGGCCAGGTCCAGCCAGGAAAACCGCAGGGCCAGCGACAAGCCCGCCACCAGCACCGCGATCCAGAACACGCCAGAGCCATTGAAGCCCAGCCAGGTGCTGCTCAACTGCCCCAGGGTGTAGCCCAGCACGCCACCAGCGTGTTCACCCGCCACCGCCGCTTCCTGGCGGTACAGGCGCGACCATTCGAGCGAGCAACTCGCCGACATCAGCATCACCAGCCCCAGCCAGACCCGCCACATCGGCGACGGGGCCTCGGCGCCACCGCCAGCGAGGGCGTCGTCGCGGCGCAACCAGCGGGCCAGGGCCCCCAGCCACGCTCGCGCACCGATCACCAGCAGCCACCAGGCCGACAGCCCGAACAAGAGGTACGCCAGGTCCGAAGCATGGGCGCCCAGCGCCCCCACCCAGTTGCGCACCTCCAGGCCCTGGCCGGATGTCGTGAAGGCCGCGTCAAGTCGGTTGTGACTGACAAGGGCCAGCAAGGTCAACAGCCAGGCCACCCCGCCAAACAGCAAGGCCATCTGGAAGCGCAAGGTGTGCTCGGGCGCCAGCGGCACGTCCACCGGCTCGGGCAAGGCGTTGCGGGAAAGGCGAGAACCGACGCGGCTGGCGCCCGAGGCTTCGCTGCGCCCCGCCTGGCGAGGCGTGGCGGGGCCGTCGGACTGGAGGGAACCCAAGGGAAATGTCATGCGCACATTTTGGGGGCAAATGACAACGCCTCCACGGGGGAGGCGTCGGCACACTGCTGAGAGATCGCCGCAGCCGGCGACCGACTGACAGCAGGTAAACGTTTCAGGCCGTCGCGGCCAGCCGGTCCTTGAGGACCACGCTCCCGGAGTCCTGGGTTTCGATCAGGCCCCGCTCTTCGAGGTCCTTCATCACCCGGGAAACCATCTCGCGGGAGGCCCCCACGTGCTTGGCCAGGTCCTGGCGCGACACCTTGCCGCGGATGATCTTCTCGCCGGCGTCCTCGTCGGCCATGTCCAGCAGGGCGCGGGCCACGCGGCCATACACATCCAGCAGGGCCAGGGATTCGATCTGGCGGTCGGCGTTGCGCAGGCGTTGCACCAGGCCACGCAGGATGGCGTAGGACAGCGAAGAGTTCTCGGGCAGGCAGCGGGCGAACTCGGCGCGGCCCAGCACCAGCACGTCGGTCTGGACCTCGGCGCGCACGGTGGCGGAATGGGGTTCGTTGTCGATCAGGCTCATCTCGCCCAGGTAGTCGCCGGCTTCGAGCACGGCCAGGATGACCTCGCGACCACGCTCGTCGGAAGCGACGACGCGGGCCCGGCCGGTCAGCAGGATGAACAAGGCATTGGTCTTGCGACCGCGTTCGACGATCAGCTCACCACGGCGATAGCGGCGCTTGACCACCCCTTCGGCGATGGCTTCGGCCTGGGCCTGCGTGAGCATCGAAAACAGCGGCACGCGACGGATCAGGTCGAGGTTGGACAACATGGCCATGGCGGCTCCTTCAGCGGGTTGTGAGAAGGGGCCGTGGCCCCATCTGAAACGAGTGTGTCGAATGTGATCAGGTGGACAAATCCCACCTGCGACGATGTGACAAACAACCTGTCCCTACAATTTTCGGCAGCAGCTCGGGATTTTTTAGCACTTTATGAAGGTCGGCCCAACAGGCAAGGCCCGAAGAGCGCCGTGAATCCCGCACAGTTCGCGCCCGGCCCGCCCGGCTGGGCGAGAATCCGCCATTGAGATTCCAGACAGAAGCCTTGCGAAAGCGCACGAAAGCCCGCCATGAGCACCTCCAACCACAGCAAAGTCCTCGTCCTCGGCTCCGGCCCCGCCGGCTACACGGCCGCCATTTACGCCGCCCGCGCCAACCTGCAGCCCACCCTGGTGACCGGCATGGCCCAGGGCGGTCAGCTCATGACCACCACCGAGGTCGACAACTGGCCGGCCGACGTCCATGGCGTGCAAGGCCCGGAGCTGATGCAGCGCTTCCTGGAGCACGCCGAGCGCTTCAACACCAGCATGGTGTTCGATCACATCAACGAAGTCGATCTTTCCAAGCGCCCCTTCACCCTCAAGGGTGACGCCGGCACCTACACGGCCGACACCCTGGTCATCGCCACGGGCGCTTCGGCCAAGTACCTGGGCCTGCCTTCCGAAGAAGCCTTCATGGGCCGCGGCGTGAGCGGCTGCGCCACCTGCGACGGCTTTTTCTACCGCGACCAGGTGGTCTGCGTGGTCGGCGGCGGCAACACCGCCGTCGAAGAAGCCCTGTACCTGTCGAACATCGCCAGCAAGGTGCACCTGATCCACCGTCGCGACAAGTTCCGCGCCGAAGCCATCCTCATCGACAAGGTGCAAGAGAAGGTCAAGGCAGGCAAGATGGAATTGCACCTGTTCCAGACGCTGGACGAGGTCCTGGGCGACCAGAGCGGTGTGACCGGTGTGCGCATCAAGAGCACGACGGACGGCTCGACGAAGGAGCTGGAGGTCAAGGGCTGCTTCATCGCCATCGGCCACCAGCCCAACACCGACATCTTCAAGGGCCAGCTGGAGATGAAGGACGGCTACATCATCACCCAGGGCGGCCACAACGGCTTCGCCACGATGACCAGCGTGCCGGGCGTGTTCGCCGCCGGTGACGTGCAGGACCACGTCTACCGCCAAGCCATCACCAGCGCCGGCACGGGCTGCATGGCAGCGCTCGACGCGCAGCGATTCCTGGAGCAAAACGGCGGCTGAGCCCCGTTGCCGAGGCTCCCGAAGAACAAGGATCAGCCAGACTTTGCCAAAACGCAGGAATCTGGCTATAATCTCGGTTTTTGCAAATTCGTCCCGGAGCAGGGGCTTGCAGCGTCGATTTTCATCGTTGCTGCAAGGTCAGGTTTCGGAAGGGTGTGAACCAGGTCCCGATCCACGTCGAAGCCCTGCTCTGCACACTGGCCACCGCAACATCAGCATCACCCTGGGTGGTGCATACCAAGCGAACGGAGAAGCGTCATGGCACGCGTCTGTCAAGTCACGGGCAAGGGCCCGATGTCCGGGAACAATGTTTCCCACGCCAACAACAAGACCAAGCGTCGTTTCCTGCCCAACCTGCAGTACCGCCGTTTCTGGGTCGAGAGCGAAAACCGCTGGGTGCGCCTGCGCATCAGCACCGCCGCTCTGCGCCTGATCGACAAAGTCGGCATCGACCAGGTCCTGTCGGACCTGCGCGCTCGCGGCGAACTGTAATCCGAGGAGAACACCATGGCTGCTAAAGGCGGACGCGAAAAGATCAAGCTGGAGTCCACGGCGGGCACCGGCCACTTCTACACCACCAGCAAGAACAAGAAGACCACGCCCGAAAAGCTGGAATTCATGAAGTTCGACCCCAAGGCACGCAAGCACGTCGCCTACAAGGAAGTGAAGCTGAAGTGATTCGGCGCCGGCTGCTGGCAGCTGGCACACCTTGAAAACCCGCCCGGGCGCCAAGCCTCGGCGGGTTTTTTCATGCGCACCTTCGGCGCGATACCCGAGCCCGGCACACGGACACCCTGCCATCCGACTTGCGCAAATCGCCTGCTGCACCGCAGCATGAAGGCTTGACTCCCCAAAGCCTCATGGACCCCACCCTGCCCCCTTCGCTGCTGCGAGGCCAGAAGGCGCTGATCGTCGGCGTGGCCAACGAAGCCTCCATCGCCACCGGCTGTGCCCAGGCCTTCCACCAGTGCGGCGCCGACCTCGCCATCACCTACCAGAATGACAAGGCAAGGCCGCATGTGATGCCCGTGGCCACGGCGGTGGGCGCCGAGATCGTGATGCCGCTTGATGTGACGGACGAGGCGCAACTCGACGCCGTCTTCGACGCGATCGCTCAGCGCTGGGGCAAGCTTGACCTGTTGCTCCATTCCATTGCCTTCGCCCCGAAGGCCGATCTGCAAGGTGGCCTGCTGAACAGCTCGGCCGCCGGCTTCGCGCAGGCGATGGACATCTCCTGCCACTCCTTCCTGAGGCTGGCCCGCCGGGCGGTGCCGCTCATGCGCGATGGCGGCACCCTGTTCGCCATGAGCTACCACGGCGCCAACAAGGTGGTGCCGAACTACAACCTGATGGGGCCGGTCAAGGCCGCACTGGAGTCGGCCTGCCGCTACCTGGCGCACGAACTCGGGCCTCTCGGCATCCGGGTGCACGCCATCTCGCCAGGCCCCATCGCCACCCGTGCGGCATCAGGACTCAAGGAATTCGACGTGCTGCTGGCCCATGCCGTGGCCGAGGCCCCGCTGGGGCAGCCCGTGGACATCCTGGACGTGGGCATGACCTGCGCCCACCTGGCCAGCCCGCTGGCCAGGCACCTCACGGGCTCCACGCACTACATCGACGGCGGGCTCAACATCATGGCGTGAAGGCGCTGCCGCCCTCAAACGAACAAGCCGCCCGAAGGCGGCTTGCGTCACGGCAGACAGGGCTGCTCAGGCGTGGGCAGCACGCACCTTGCGCGAGAACTCCTGCAAGGCGTGGATGCCGCTGGCCTCTGCGCGCTGGCACCAGCTCTGCAGGTCGGCCACCAGTTGCTCTGCCGACACGTTGGTGCGCGTCCACAGCGCACGCAGCTCTTCGCGCATGGCGATCAGCTTGGCGAGCTTGGGGTGGTCGGCGCAGGCGTCAGCCACCTGCTCGGGCATGCCCGCCGGCATCTGCTCGACGTCGCGGTGCATCCAGCGGCGAACCTGGGCCAGGCGCGAAGCCGCGCTGGTCTCGCCCGCCGCTTTCAGGCGCGCCATCTCGGCCTGGCAGGCGCTGCGCACTTCGCGGGCGTAACCGGCCATCAACTCGTAGCGGTTGGCCACGATGGCCTCCAGGGTCTTGGCGTCGGCCACGGCCTTGACATCCCCCAGCAGCAGGCGCGGCGGGGTCTTGCGCACCTTGGCCAGGCCGATCATCTCCAGGCCACGGATGTAGCCCCAGCCGATGTCGAACTCGTAAGGCTTGACCGACAGCTTGGCCGAGGTCGGGTAGGTGTGGTGGTTGTTGTGCAGCTCTTCGCCGCCGATGAGGATGCCCCAGGGCGACACATTGGTGGACGCGTCGGCGGCCTCGAAGTTGCGGTAGCCCCACCAGTGGCCCAGGCCGTTGATGATGCCGGCGGCGGTGATCGGGATCCAGACCATCTGCACGGCCCAAACGGTGATGCCGATGGCACCGAACAGGGCGAGGTCGATGGCGAGCATGAGCCACACGCCCCAGACGGCACGCGGCGTGTAGACGTGGCGCTCCAGCCAGTCATCGGGCGTGTTGTGGCCGAACTTCTTCAAGGTTTCGGTGTTGGCGGCCTCGACGGCATAGAGCTCACGGCCTCGCAGCAACACGGTCTTGATGCCGTGGGCCACCGGACTGTGGGGGTCTTCCGACGTTTCGCACTTGGCGTGGTGCTTGCGGTGCACGGCCACCCATTGTTTGGTGACGGTGGCGGTGGTCAGCCAGAGCCAGAAACGGAAGAAATGCGAGGGGATCGCATGCAACTCGAGCGACCGATGAGCCTGCGCACGATGCAGGAAGATGGTCACAGAAGCGATGGTGATGTGCGTGAGAAGCAGCGTGTACAGAACAACTTGCCACCAGGACGCATTCACCAGACCATCGATGCCCCATTGCAGCAGGGCGTCGTGGAAAGAAAAATCAAACATCTCGAAAACCTTTCAACGGGTGCCGGATTGTAGTGGCCCGCACCCAAGCGATCCGTGATCGAGATCATGAGCGGGCTGCCACGCCGGATCGGAGCGTGACAACCCGCGATCGGCGATCAGTCGATCGACAAAATCGCCTTGACCGTGCCATCCACCGCAGATTTCTCGATGTAGCCGATGGCATCGGGGTTGCCGGCGACGAACTTCTTGACCTCGGCCGCCGTGGCCAGCTCCTTCGGAGGCTGGGCCTTGCCGGAGAAGGTCAGGCGGGCCCAGGTGGCCTTGACCTGTGCGGAGGTCTTGCCCGCGGCCTTGCTGTAGAACTGCTCGCGCACGGCGCTGGACTCAGGCAGGTCCACCGGGGCGGCCGTGGCGCCCGAAGGCAGGGTGTTGGTCTTGCCCATGAAGATGGCAGAGACCTGCTCGGGGGTCATGCTGGCCAGCGGGCTCTTGGGGTTGACGATCACGACCAGTTCGGCGCAAGCCAGGTTGGTCAGGGCGATCAGGCCAGCGGCGACGAGGGACTTGATGGCGTGTGTGTTTTTCATGATGTTGCGCTCCTTCCTGCTCAGAACACGAAGTCAACAGCGAGGCTGATGACGTTGATGTTCTTTTTGGCGCTCTGGAAGGCCTTGTCAGCCGTCGCAGTGGGGTTCTCGACCAGGAACAAGCCATTGGAGTTGGCAGGCTTTTGCACGCGATCGAACTGCAATTTCACCGCGGTGTTGCGCATGGCGTCCCAGCGCACCCCCACACTGGTTGTCTTTTGGGCGATGTATTGCGTGGACTGCAGGGCCTGTGCGTTGGTGCCCAGGGCACCTGGCAAGCCAGTGTTGGTTGGCACGTTGACTTCGTCCACCTTCAACTTCGAAAAAGACAGGTAAGGCAGGAATGAGCCAAAGCGGTAACCGCCCATCACATACCAGCCGGTGGTGTCGGCAACCGGCCCCTTCTTGATGCGGCGCATGGTGTACTCGGACGCCAGCACGATGTTGCTGCGGTCCATCGAGAAGCCGATGCCGGTGAAACTGGCCTTGGTGCTGCTCGTCAGCAAGGCATTCTCAGCACGGGCGCCCAAAGTCGGGCCCAGAGAAGGAACCGCGTAGGCCGTGGCAATGAGGGTGTTGATGCTGGTGGAGTCAATCGAGAGGTTGCCTTGCATGTGACCAAGGCGCAGGCTGTAGCCGCCCTCGAACTCCGCCTGCAAGTTAAGGCCCATCTGCTTACTCAGGCGAATGGTGACTGGATCCGCTGCGGCATTACCCACACCACGCAACGCGCTGGCATAGTCAGCACGCGAGTAGCCACCCCAAAAGGTGCCGGTCAGCACCGTCTCACCCAGGCTCATCTGGTAGCTGATGTCGCCACCGTTGACCGAGCTGACGGGCACCTGGCCGTAGACGTCCAGGTTGGGGCGCACCATGGTGTTGGCGTAACCGACGTCACGGAAGTCGGAGACCATGAAGAACGGGGCGCCGATGCGGCCAACTCGGATCGCCAGGCCAGGCGTGGCTTGCCACTTGGCAAACGCCCATTCGAACTCCGGCTTGTACTGCCCTTCGGCACGGTACTTGGTCAACAGCTGGGCCGTGCCCGAAATCGAGTCGGTGAACTTGTATGAGCCCTGGACGCCAACCTTGGTGTCGGGCTCCATGCCGACCTGCTTGTCCACGCCACCACCCTGGCCCGGGTAGTTGAACAGGGCATCGTCGGAGTTGGTGCGGGCGGCACCCACGGTGCCGAAACCGGAGAGGCGGGCCCGGCCATCTTCGGAGGTGAAGTCGGCGTGGGCGCTGAGGCAAGTCAGCAGGGCGGCAAGCGCCAAGGGCAGGCGCTGCAGTGTCTTGTCGGACATGGAGGGGCTCCTCATCAGGGTGAATTGAGCGTTCGACCCCCGGATCTGGTGGATTGACACCAGTCGAGAATCATTTCTTTACCGCATCGCAAGAATGTTGCGAGGGCTGGCGTCAGACTATCGGCCAAAACCCTCGCGAGTTGTCCGAAAAAGACGTCGGACAACGGGCTTATGTCACGTCTGCGACTTTTCGCAGATCGTGCGTTGCAACGCGGCGCTCATGTCCTGGTGGAGGTGCTCGGAAAGCATTCTCCGATCGGCGTGCACCACCGTCCGTGCATCGAGGAACTCGACGTGCACGACCAGTTGGCGCGCGGTGACGATCATCCAGAGCGACTGGAGCAGGTCTGTGTCGCCCACGTAAGCCGCCGACGGGCTCACGGCGTGGCCCCGCTCGCGGTAGGCGATGACCACGGGCTGGACCGGCGCAGGCGCGTCGATGGCCGCCTGCAGCAAGTTGGCGTGAAAGGGCATGATGTGGCCTCCCGGCCCGGTCGTGCCCTCGGGGAAGACGGCGACGGTGTCGCCATCGCGCAGGGCCTGGGCCATGAGGCCGAGCACGCGCATGGCGTCGCGGCGGCGCTCACGCACCAGGTAGAGGGTGCCGGCCGCCGTCACCAGCCGACCCACCAGCGGCCAGTGCGCCACTTCGGCCTTCGAGACAAAGCGCGAGGGCATCACCGCGTTGATGGCGATGATGTCGAGCCAGGAGACGTGGTTGCCCACCACGAGCTTGGCCGATGGGTGGGGCGTGCCACGCACCTCCAGCTTGACGCCCAGGGCGCGCACCATCTTCTGAGACCAGTCGAGGTGGCGTTCGCGGCGCGCGCGCGCATCGAGCCGGTCCCAGATGGTGAGCACCTGCACCAGGCCCCACAGGATGTGCAGGACCGAGCGCACCAGGCGCCAGGCCGCGATGGGCGTGCGCAGCCAGCGCCCCGCGACGGGCGCGGCTTTCACGGTGTCTTGCGTGGGCACCCAGGACATCGCAACGCCGGGGCTCAGGCGGTGACGCCGTGGGCTGCGCTTGCGGGCGCCTCGGTGGCATCGTGTGCCACCTGCCCGGCCACCAGGGTCAGGCGCACGCGCCCGGCCATCTGAAAGCCCGTGTCCCGGAAGGCAAACGGCGTGTGCTTGCCCTGGCTGACCAGCGCATCGGGCTGCACCGTCCAGCGCGCCGCGGGGTCGAAGATCACGATGTCGGCCACGCCACCTTCCGTCAGGCGGCCGGCGCTGCTGGCGAGCGATCCGAGCGAGTCGCCCAGCACCTTGAGCGGGCCCTGCGTGACCACGGACAGCGCGCGGCGCAGGCTGGCAGCATCTGGCGAGTCGGTGGCGTCCGCACCCGACCACTTCAGGGCCAGGCTGAGCAGCAGCTCCAGGCCGGTGGCGCCGGGCTCGGCTTCGCCGAAGGGCAGCGTCTTCTCGTCCTCGCTGACCGGGGTGTGGTCGGAGACCAGCGCGTCGAGCGTGCCATCGGCCAGGGCCGCCTGCAGGGCGTCGCGATCGCGCAGCTGGCGCAGCGGCGGGTTCACGCGCATCGAGGGGTTGAAGTAGCCGATGTCGATGTCGGTCAGCAGCAGGGAGTTGATGCTGACGTCGGCGGTGATGGGCAGGCCTTGCGCCTTGGCCTGGCGCACCAGCTCGACCCCGGCGGCGCTGCTCAGTCGGCACAGGTGCACGCGCGCGCCGGTGGCACGCACCAGCTCGATGATGGTGTTCAAGGCGATGGTTTCGGCGGCCACGGGCACGCCCGAGAGGCCCAGGCGCGTGGCAACGGGGCCGCTGGCGGCCACGCCCTTGCCCAGCCAGGCGTCGTTCGGGCGCAGCCAGACGGTGTAGCCGAAGGTGGCGGCGTACTGCAGCGCGCGCTGCAGCACCTGGGTGTTCTGCACCGGGGCCTCGGCCTGCGAGAAGCCGACGCAGCCGGCCTCGTGCAGCTCGGCCATCTCGGTGAGGTTCTCGCCCTTGAGGCCGCGCGTCAGCGCACCCAGCGGGAACAGGCGGCAGCGGCTGAGCTTGCGTGCACGCAGCTTGAGCATCTCGACCAGGCCAGGCTCGTCGAGCGTCGGGTCGGTGTCGGGCAGGCAGACGACGCTGGTCACGCCACCGGCTGCGGCGGCGGCCAGTTCGCTCTCGAGCATGCCCTCGTGTTCGTGGCCGGGCTCGCGCAGGCGGGCGGCCAGGTCAACCAGGCCGGGGGCGACGATCAGGCCCCGGGCGTCGATGGTGCGGTCGGGCGCGAAGTCGGCCGGGACATCACCGATCGCGGTGATGCGGCCAGCGCTGATGGCCAGGTCACCGACCTGGTCGAGACCGGAAGCGGGGTCGACCAGGCGACCTTGTTGGATGAGGATCTTCATGCTTCGTTGCCGGCGATGATGGACATGACGGCCATGCGGACCGCGATGCCGAAGGTGACCTGGGGCAGGATGACGCTTTGCTTGCCATCGGCCACGGCGGACTCGATCTCGACGCCGCGGTTGATGGGCCCCGGGTGCATGACGATGGCGTCGGGCTTGGCCAGGGCCAGCTTGGCTTGCGTCAGGCCGAACTCCTTGAAGAACTCGCCCGAGCTGGGCAACATGCCGCCGTTCATGCGCTCGTTCTGCAGGCGCAGCATGATCACGACGTCGGCGTCCTTGATGCCCTCTTCGAGGTTGTGGCAGACGCGCACGCCCATCTCGCGCAGGTCACCTGGCACCAGGGTGCGCGGGCCCACCACGCGGACCTCGGGCACGCCCAGCGTGGTCAGGGCGTGGATGTTCGAGCGCGCCACGCGCGAGTGCACGATGTCGCCTACGATGGCCACCGTGAGGTTGGTGAAGTCCTTTTTGTAGTGCCGGATGGTGTACATGTCCAGCAAGGCCTGCGTGGGGTGCGCGTGGCGGCCATCACCAGCGTTGACCACGTGCACATGCGGGGCCACGTGTTGGGCGATGAGGTAAGGCGCACCCGACTCGCTGTGGCGCACGATGAACATGTCGGCCTGCATGGCCGACAGGTTGGCGATGGTGTCGAGCAGGCTCTCGCCCTTGGAGGCGGACGAGCGTGCGATGTCGAGGTTGATGACGTCAGCCGACAGGCGCTTGGCGGCGATCTCGAAGGTGGTGCGAGTGCGGGTGCTGTTTTCGAAGAACAGGTTGAAGACGCTCTTGCCGCGCAGCAGTGGCACCTTCTTGACCTCGCGGTCGTTGACGCTGAGGAACTGCTCGGCCGTGTCCAGGATCTGGTGGATGATGGGCTGCGGCAGCCCTTCGGTCGACAGCAGGTGGATGAGCTCGCCGTGGGCGTTGAGCTGCGGGTTGCGTTGGGGTTTGCGCATGGGCAGTGAGGTGCTCATCACACCTTCTCGAAATGGAACTGGAAGCGGCCGTCGTCGGTGCGGTCAAGCGACACGCGCTCGTCGGCAGGCAGGCTGATGCGGGCGGCCGAGTAGGCGGGCTCGATGGGCAACTGGCGCCCCCCGCGGTCGACCAGCACGGCCAGGGTCACGCTGGCGGGGCGACCGAAGTCGAATAGCTCGTTGATGACGGCGCGCGTGGTGCGGCCGGTGTAGAGCACGTCGTCGATCAGCAGGATGCTGCGGCCCTCGACCTCGAAGGGCAACTGCGTGGCAGCCTTGGTGGCGCTCATGCCACGCGAGCCAAAGTCATCGCGGTGCAAGGCCGAGGAGATGACACCGTGCGGCGTCTTCAGCCCCAGGTCTCGCGCCAGGCGCTCGGCCAGCCAGGCCCCGCCGGACCACACGCCCACCAGGGCGGTGTCGGCCGTGACCAGGCGGCGCACGCCATCGAGCAGGTTGACATAGAGGGCCTCGGCGTCGAGGCGCAGGGTGTGGGGTGTGGAGCTCACGCGGACCAGGCCTTTCAGTTGGATGGGGTCACGGCACCCATGGCATCGAAGTATTGTTGCAGGAGGATGGCGGCCGAGGCGGCGTCGAGGTCGCGCGCGCCCTGAGCGATGGCCTCGGTGGTCGAGTAACGCTCGTCGACCTCGTGCACGGGCAGGTGGAATCGCCCGCACAGCTGGCGGCCGAACTTGCGCGCTCGGGCGGTGTTCTCGTGCTCGGCCCCGTCGGGGTGGAAGGGCACGCCCACCACCAGCGCCGCCGGCTGCCACTCGGCCACCAGTTGCGCGATGCGCTCGAAACGCTGCGCGCCTTCGGCGGCGATGGTCTGCAGCGGCTGCGCCTGGCGCGTCTGGCTGTTGCCGCAGGCCACGCCCACGCGCCTGGCGCCGTAGTCGAAGGCCAGGTAGGTCAGCACGGCGGCTGGGACGGCAGCGCCCGCGCTCATGCGTGACCGGCCTCGCCCATCAGGAAGTTGCGGTCCACGCCCAGGAGGGACAGCGCCTTGTCGTAGCGTTGCTCGACCGGGGTGTCGAAGATGACTTCGGGCTGGGCCTTGACGGTCAGCCAGCCGTTGCGGGCGATCTCGTCCTCGAGTTGTCCGGCACTCCAGCCCGAGTAGCCCAGGGTCACGAACACGCGCCTGGGGCCAGCGCCACCGGCCAGGGCTTCGAGCACATCGCGGGAGGTCGTCATCTCCAGGCCGGCGCCGATCTTGAGGGTGGAGTTGTAGTGGCCGCCCTCGGCATCGAGCTGGTCGTGCAGCACGAAGCCGCGCTCGGTCTGGACCGGGCCGCCGAAATACACGGGCGCATCGGCCAGGTCGGGTCGGTCGAGCTTGAGGTCCACCTTCTGGAACAGCTCCTGCAGGGGCAACTCGGTCGGGCGGTTGATGACCAGCCCCAGGGCGCCATTGGCGTTGTGTTCGCACAGGTAGACGACGGTGCCGGAGAAGTTGTCGTCGCGCATGCTGGGCATGGCGATGAGGAACTGATCGGTCAGGTCGATGGTGCGAGATGGGGTGGGGCCGGCAGACATGTCATGATTTTACGCCGCCGCCCTGCCCCAACCCGAGCCCATGCAAGACGTCCACACCTCCGCCCTGGTCTGGTTCCGCCGAGATCTGCGCCACCACGACCACGCCGCGCTCTTCCACGCACTGAAAAACGCCCAGCGGGTGTGGTGCGCCTTCGTCTTCGACACCGACATCCTGGACGCCCTGCCCCGGCACGACCGGCGCGTGGCCTTCATCCGCGACTCGCTGGTGGAGCTCGACGCTGGCCTGCGCGAGCTCGCTCAGCGGGTGGGGGCCCCCTCCCCCACGCTCGCCGGGCTGATCGTGCGTCAGGGCAAGTCCCGCGCCGAAATCCCCAAGCTGGCGGCCGAGCTGGGCGTGCAGGCCGTCTATGCCAACCACGACGACGAGCCCGATGCCCTGGCGCGCGACGCCCAGGTGCGCGGCAAACTGAGCGACATCGGTGCGGCGCTCTACACCCTCAAGGACCACGTCGTCTTCGAGCGCAACGAGGTGCTGACCGGCAACGGCACGCCCTATGGCGTCTTCACGCCCTACAAGAACGCCTGGCTCAAGAAGATCGAGCCCTTCTACGTCAAGCCCTACCCGGTCGAAAAATACGCCGCGCACCTGGCGCCCATCCCGCCAGCCGTCTGCCCCAGCGGTCAGGACCACGTGCCCACGCTCGGCGACATCGGCTTCGAGCCCGTGGACGACCTCAAGGTGCCCACTGGCATGAGTGGCGCGCGCGCCCTGCTCGATGATTTCCTGGGCCGCATCGACCGCTACGACGAGCTGCGCGACTACCCCGGCGTCAAAGGCCCGAGCTACCTCTCGACCCACCTGCGCTTTGGCACGGTCTCCATCCGCGAGCTGGCCGACCTGGCCTGGCAGCGCAGCCAGGGGGGCTCGGCGGGCGCACAGGTGTGGCTGTCGGAGTTGATCTGGCGCGATTTTTATCACCAGATCCTGCACCACCACCCGCACGTGGTCGGCCACGCCTACCGGCGCGAGTACGACAAGATCAAGTGGGCCAGGGGCAAGCAGGCCGACGCGCACTTCGCGGCCTGGTGCGAGGGCCGCACCGGCTACCCGCTGGTGGACGCGGCCATGCGCCAGCTCAACCAGACCGGCTACATGCACAACCGGCTGCGCATGGTCACCGCCAGCTTCCTGATCAAGGACCTTGGCATCGACTGGCGGCGCGGCGAGGCGTATTTCGCCGAAAAGCTGCTCGATTTCGACCTGGCGGCCAACAACGGCGGCTGGCAGTGGGCGGCCTCCTCAGGCTGCGACGCGCAACCCTGGTTCCGCATCTTCAACCCCATCAGCCAGAGCGAGAAATTCGACCCGCAAGGCAAGTTCATCCGCCGCTACGTGCCCGAGTTGGCCAAGCTGCCCGACAACGCCCTGCACGCGCCCTGGCTGGCCCGCCCGGCCGACCTGGCCGCCGCCGAAGACGTGGTGATCGGGCGAGACTACCCCCAGCCCATCGTGCAGCACGACGAGGCCCGCCTGCTGACGCTGGAGCGCTACGCGGTGGTCAAGTCGGAGGAAGCGCCGACCAAGCCGGCGCGCAAGCGCTGAAAGGGCTGAAAGGGCTGCGCGAAAAGAATCAGAACAGCTCGACGTCGCCGATGTGTTCTTCGGCGGACGCCAGCATGCCCGAGCGGACCAGCGCCTCGTGGCTGAGCACCTGGTTTCGCCCCTGGTGCTTGGCGCGGTAGACGGCCTGGTCGGCCCTGGCGAAAGCCATGTTGGGCGTGTCCTGGAGGCGCACCTCGGTGAAGCCCACGCTCACGGTGACGTTCTGCACCTGCGGAAACGGGTACTGGGCCACGTTGATGCGAAAGCGCTCGAATGCACCCCAGGCGTCTTCTTCGTTGCCGCCACGCAGCAGGATGACGAACTCTTCCCCACCGAAGCGGTAGAGCCGGTCGTGGTGACGGAAGGTCTGGCGCATGATGCGCGCGACCAGCACCAGCACCTCGTCGCCGATGAGGTGGCCGAAGCCGTCATTGACGCGCTTGAAATGGTCGATGTCCACCACCCCCAGCCAGTGGGCAGAGGCCTCGTTGCTGCGACGCTCGCCATCGGCGTGATCGGCGTTGCGCTCGGCCACCGGCATCGAGGCCTTCAGGAAGGTGGCGTCGAAGGTCTGGCGGTTCAGCAAGGACGTGAGCGCGTCTCGCTGGCTTGACTCCAGCAGGTTCTGGAAGTTGCCAAACACCTTCAGCACGGTCTGGATGGTGCGCTGCGCCCGCACCGACAGGGGCTCGGCGGAGTGAACTTCGAGCACGCCGGGCAAGCCCACCTCGACAGGCAAGGGCATGACCATCACGTGTTCAGCACAGTCCGCATCGGGGCCGCTTTGCTCAGGCAGGCGAGACGCCAGGGCCCTTTCTCGCAAGGGGTGAGCCCCTTGCAAGGGCAAGGCATGCAGGTCCACCCAGGAGGGGTCCGAGACCGCGATCTGCCCTTTGCGCGCCAGGCCACAGCAGAGCCAGCGGCGGGCTTCGTCTTCGCGGCCGATGAGCCGGTGCACCCCCACGCTGACCGACCCCAGCAGGTCCAGCACCCCTTGCGCCAGGGTGACGTCCAGCAATTCCCTGTCCCGTTGAGCGGTTAACGCTGCAAGGTGAACGATGGCGTCGTCCATGGCCGGCGCCGGTGCGGGGACTTCGGCCGAAAAATCAAGACAGGTTGGTGCGGACGGGTGAGGCAAAGTTACAGCGGGGACACAACGGGGAACGCCATCACGGGATCGCGATGTCGGCCGAGGCAGCATACCTTGCAACCAGGGCCAGCAATTCTTCTTCGCGGTAAGGTTTGCCGAGGTAGTGGTTCACCCCCAGTTCGGCGGCGTAGTCACGGTGTTTTTGCGCAATCCGTGACGTGATCATGATGACGGGCAGGCCGGCGAGCTTCTGGTCGGCGCGGATGTTGCGCACCAGGTCAAAGCCGTCCATGCGTGGCATCTCGATGTCCGACAGCACCACGGTCGGGCGCTCCTGGGCCAGCAGCTCCAGCGCCTCCAGCCCGTCCTTGGCCAGGCTCACGCGATAGCCTTCGCGCGCCAGCAGGCGCTGGGTCACACGGCGAACGGTCAGCGAATCGTCGACCACCAGCACCAGCGGCACATCGGGCTCGGTGGACTGGGCCTCGGCCACGTGCAAGGGCTTGGCGTGCGGCTGCAGCCAGCCACCGGCGGCGTCACCCACCGTGGCCAGGGCGTTCGCCGTGACCGACCGGGCCTGCTCGCCATACACCGTGGCCAGCGCCACCGGGTTGTAGATCAGCGAGACGGCGCCGGAGGCCAGCAGCGTCATGCCGGCCAGGCCGGGCAGGCGCGAGAGCTGCGTGCCCAGGTTCTTGACCACCACTTCCTGGTTGCCCAGCACTTCGTCGACGTGCACGGCGATGCGTTGCTGCGCCGAGCGCACGATGACCACCGGCAGGCTGCGCCCGCCTTCGACGCCCATGGGGCTGAAGTCGAGCAGCGCGCCCAGCCAGTAGAACGGCAGGCTCTGGTCGCCAAAGGGCATGGTGCCTTCGCGGTAGGCCTGCTCGACCTCGGGCGGGCGCGAACGGCGCACCATCTCGATGAGGTGGGTGGGCACCGCCACGTTCATCTGGCCGCAACGCAGCATCACCACGCGGGTGACGGCGGTGGTCAGCGGCAGGATGAGCGTGAAGCGGGTGCCCCGGCCGGCCTCGGTGTGGGTTTCGACGCGGCCGCCCATGGCGTTGACTTCGGCGCGCACGACGTCCATGCCAACGCCGCGGCCGGCCAGCTCGGTGACCTGGTCGGCGGTCGAGAAGCCCGGGGTGAAGATCAGGTGGGCCAGCTCGTCGTCGCTCAGTTGCGCGTTGCCGTCGATGAGGCCCAGCGACAGCGCGCGCTCGCGGATGCGGTCCAGGCGCAGGCCGGCGCCGTCGTCGCTGAAGGCGATGCCGACTTCGTTGCCCTCTTGCGAGAGGGTCACGGTGATGGTGCCGGTGGCGTCCTTGCCAGCCTCGGCGCGGCCTTGCGGCGACTCGATGCCGTGGGTCACGCAGTTGCGCAACAGGTGCTCGAAGGCGCCGGTCATGCGCTCGAGCACGCCGCGGTCGACTTCGGTGTTGCCACCGACGATGTCCAGGCGCACTTGCTTGCCCGTCTCCTTGGCAGCCTGACGCACCACGCGGTAGAGGCGGTCGGACAGGCCTTCGAACTCCACCATGCGCGTGCGCAGCAGGTCGTCCTGCAGGTCGCGCGTCAGGCGCGCCTGGGCGGCGAGCTGGTCTTCGGTGGTTTCCATGCTGCGCTGCAGGGTGCGCTGCACGGTGGCCACGTCGTTGACCGACTCGGCCATCATCCGCGTCAGCTCCTGAAAGCGCGTGTAGCGGTCGAACTCGAGCGGATCGAACTGCTGCGAAGCGGCGCGGGCCTGCTCCATGCGGGTGGCCACCTGCGTCTCGGCCTGCAGCTCGATGTCGCGCAGTTGCTGGCGCAGGCGGTCGAGGTTTTCCGTCAGATCGGACAGCGAGCCCTTGATCTGCCCGACCTGGCCTTGCAGCCGGGTGCGGGTGATGGCGACCTCGCCAGCGTGGTTGACCAAGCGGTCGAGCAGTTGCGGGCGAACGCGCACGGCGGCCTGGGCGGGGCCTTGCGTGTTTTCGCGCGCCGCAGGGCGCATGGCGGCGAGGCGGTCGATCGGCAGCGAGGCCCAGTCGATGGGCTCGAGTGTTTCGCCCGTGGCGCTGGCCGCACCGGTGGCGGTCACGCCGGGTTCGATGGCCTGCGCGGCCCAAGCCGGGTTGTCATCGGTCGGCAGGGCCTGCGCAGGCGACTGCTCGGCGGCGTCACCCACCACCTGGGTGTCCGCAGCAGGCTCAAACCGTTGCTCAGTCGAGGCCGCAGGCAGCGGGCTGGACAACGACTGGGCCAGGACCTCGGCCTGTTGGGACGCATCCCGCTGGCGCAGGGCCTCGAAGTCATCGACCAGGTGGTCCACACGGGCTTCAAGCGGGGCCACCGCATCGGCGGTCGGGGTGCCAGCGGACAGCAGCCGCTCGATGGCGGACTCCAGCCGGTGAGCCAGCTCGCCCAGGCGCATCGCACCGGCCAGGCGGGCACCACCCTTGAAGGTGTGAAGCGTTCGCATGCAAGCCGAGGCGGCGTCGGTGTCCTCCGGTCGGCTCAGCCAGTGGCGAACCTCGTTGGCCAGCTGGGGCAGCAACTCCTGAGCCTCTTCTTCGAAGATGGGGAACAGGTCGGCATCGACCTGGTCCTGCTGGTCGATGTCGTCTTCGTCGTCCCAGGACAAGTTGAGCTCGGACAGCGGCGTCAGCGCAGGACTGGCGTGAACCGGCTGAACAGGCTCGGCGTGGACAAGCTCGTGTGCATCGGGTTCGGACTGCACCAGACGCAGGTGAGGACGCTCGGGCAGCTCGTCGAGACCTCCTGATCGCGTGGAGGGCGGATCGTCCGAGACGGGCTGCAAGCTGCGCGCCTCGATCAGGCGCGAGGCTTCGTGATCGTAGTCGTCCAGCCGGGCCAGCAGGTCGGGCGAGGCGGGGCGCAGGAAACCGGCCGCGAACTGGTGCAGCAACTGGCGGATTTCTTCGGCGGCCTCGTTGAACAACGATGCATCGGCCTCGCGCACGCGGCCCAAGGTCTGGGCCCGGCTCAGGCCGTGCTCGAGCAGTCGCGCCAGCTTGGAAAGGTCGGCGTACCCCACCGTGGCAGAGTTGCCGGCCAGCGAGTGCGCCAGCGCGACCATCTCATCGCCCACAGGACGCACCGCGCCTTCAAGCACCCACTCGCTCAGGGCGTTGCCCAGGCGGCGCGACTGCTCGTCGGCCTCGTTGAGGTAGATGTTGAACAGCGGGATGGGGATGCGCAGGTCGCCAATGACCTTGACCGGCTCGTCGCTGCCTTCGCTGTCGGGCTGGGCGGACAGGTCGATCACCTCGACGTCGGCTGCCGCAGCGGCATCGCCGGAGGCAGGTGCATCGGTCAGCGACAGGTCCAGGGAAATGTCCAGGTCGGGGGTGGCCTGGGCCTCGTCGACCAGGGGGCCCGCCTGGGTCGGGGCGCCCTCATCAGGAGCGCGGATCTCGACGGGCTCGATCACCTCGAGGTTGGACAGGTCCAGCGGCTCTTCGTCCTCCAGGGCCACGGCCATGGCGATCGAGGTGGCTTCGGCCGCGTTCGGCGCCTGGCCCAAGGCATCGGACAGGGCCAGGTCGGACAGGCCGGCTTCCACCGCCGCGATGAGGGCCGCCTCGCTCGCCGGTGTCGGCTCGGGCAGCAGCTCGGGCAAATCGAGCGAGATGACCTCGTCGACGCAGGCCAGGTCGGACGTGAGGTCGGCCAGCGGCTCGGAGGGCTCGGCCAGCTCGACCAGCGCGGACTCCGACACGGTCGGCAAGGCGGCCACGGCAAGATCGGGCTCGGAGACCAGCGTGCCCATGTCGAACGGCTCTGCGGCCGCCAACGCGGGCTCGGGTGCGCTGAGCGCCACGAGCGTATCGGGCGAACCGTTCAGAGGCAGGCGCTCGCCCCTCAGGCGCAGGGCCTCTGCCACGGCCACGACGGGCGCACTCGACCAGCCGGCGTCGCGGCGCTCGGAGATGGCGTCGGTCCATTGAGCAAGGTGGTCGAGCACCTCGCCGCTCAGGCCCAGCAAGTCTTCGCTGGCCGGGGCCTGGGATGCCAGCCAGGTGTTGTAGAGCTGCTCGCACGCCCACCCGGCTTCCCCGTATTCCTTGAGGCCGACCATGCGCGAGCTGCCCTTGAGGGTGTGAAAGGCACGGCGCACCGAGGTCAGGGCCTGCACGTCATCGGGCTGCTCGCGCAGGCTTTGCAGGCCTTCGCGGGCCTGTTCAATGACTTCGCGAGCTTCCTCCAGGAAGATCTCGCGCATCTCGTCGTCTTCTTCCAGACCGGTGGCCGCCACCTCGACCACCGGGGTCGGGGCCAGGGGCGCTTGCGGCGGGAAGGCAGGGGCTTCAGGTTGCGGCTCGGCTTCAGGCTGGGTCAGGTCGGCCAGCACCTGGGAAACCTGCTCGCGCGCAGCGGCGGTCGATTCAGCGTCGTCGGTCTGCAGGGCCTGGTCGAGGGCGGCCTGGGCCGCGGCCAGGGTGCCGGCCAGTTCGGACTGCTCCTGCACGTGCGGGGTCTCGGCGAGCTTTTGCAACTGCTGCGAGACCGCATCGAGGCCGGCATCGCCCTGCCCCACTTGCTCCAGGGCCTGCACGGCCTCTTCGGCCACGGCCTGGGCCTGCTGCTTCTCGACCTGCTGCACATGGTGCGCAGCGGCCTCGACCGGGTCATCCGGCGTGCTCAGGACTTTTTTTTCGCGCCCCATCAGCGGGGACAGCACCCCGCTGGTTTCGTCGTAGGTGAACAGGGACTTCGCCAGCGAGGGCTGCACGCCCATCATGTCGATCAGGAAGCCCAGGGCCCCCAGGTTGCTGGCCAGGCGGTCGAAGACACCCGACTCGCCGGCCTCGCCCAGGTCGGTCGAAGGCAGCAGCAGGTGATCGATGTCGTCGCGCATGCGCACGCTGGCGTGGGCGGCCAGGTCCAGGCCGAGCACGGCCAGCACGCCGCGCATGGACTGCAACTGGTTGGGCACATTGACCAGCGGGGCGCGGTTCTGAGGGTCGCGGAAGAACTGGTCGATCAGCTTCTCGCACTCGGACAGGGTGCTGCGCAGCTCCTGAACGACGCTGCCAATGGTCTGGCGGTCGGAGACGCGGCGGTACAGGTCTTCCATCCAGCCTTCCAGCGGCGGGGCGGTCTGCCCTTCGCTGACCAGGCGCAGGCGATCGGCCAGGCGCTGCATGCGCTCGTGCTGCTCGCTGGATTCGAACTCGCCGTCTTCGAGGCAGGCCTCGACATACAGCACGCTGGTGGCCACCTCCATGGCCAGGCCCGCTTCGGGCCCCTGGGTGGAAGCGACGGTGCGATGCACGGCTTCGGCCAAGGCATCGGCCAGCACTTCGCCGTCGGGGAAGAGTCGGCGCAACGAATCGCCAACCAGGCTGAACTGCTCGTTCAGGCCACCGAGGCGCAGCGCTTCGCCAGCGGCCACGGCCGACCAGCCTTCCTTGGCGCTGGCCACGCGCTTGAGCGCCTGGGCGATGGTCGCGGGGTCATGCCGCCCCAGCGAAGACGCCGCCAGGCTGACCGGACGGTGACGCTCCAGGCCGAAGGTGCGGCGCACGCGGGTGAGCACGGAGCGCTCGGCGGCCGGCGTTTCCTGGGCCTGCGCACAGAAGAACAGCAGCTCATTGGCCAGGCGATCAGAGGGCACGCCATTGCCGCGCACCAGCACGCGCAACTGGCTGAGCAAGGACGACAGCACGCGCTTGGCATGCACGTCGAGCGCGATGTGGCGCTCGGCCAAGCCTTCGAGGAAGCCACTGGCCAGCATCCAGGTCGCGGCCTCGCGGTGGGCGCGGCGCTGTTCGGCGTCGCGCGCCAGGGCGGCACACACCTGGGCCAGGTCGCGCGCGTCCTGCGGCTGCTGGCGCTTCATCAGACCCAGCAGGCCGCGCTCGAAGGCGTCGACGGTGCTCGCATCGGGCTTGCGGGGCTCGACATCGTCCGGCGCCTCCAGGCGGGACTCGAGCGACAGCGAAGGCCAATCTTGCGCCCACAGGTCGGACGGGCGCGGCAAACCGCCGCCCACGCGCGAGACCAGCGCCTCGTACTGCGGGAACAGCTCAACCGCCGAGACCTGCTTGCCACCGATGCGGCGGCCCATGTAATCGAGCAGCGCGAACGAGGCGCGCTCGATGTCGCGCACGGCATCGGCGGCCAGCGAGGCCGGGCGGTTGACGAACTTCTGCACCAGCGCTTCGCTGGCGCGCAGCAGCGCGGCCCCGGCGGGCAAGCCCGCGAGCTCGAGTGCACCCACACCCTGGTGGATCTGCTGGCGGGCGGTGCGCAGCACGGACGGGTCGAGCGCATCGACGTCCGACTGCGCGGCCGAAGCCTGGTCCTTGAGCGCACGGTTGAGCGCCTTGTGCGCGGCGTCCAGCGACTTGCGCAGTTCGTCCTGCACCCAGGCCAGGGCGCTGAGGTCGTCTGCGGGCAGGGCGGCGTCGGTTTGCAGGCTGTCCATGGGATCCCGGGTGTTTGCTTGTCTTGACGTTCGTGGCGTTGCGGGGCCGATCGGGCTGCGGATCAGGAAGCGATCTTGAAGCGAGCGACCTGCTGCTGCAGTTCTTCAGCGGTCTTGGCCAGTTCACGCACCAGTTGCGAGGTCGAACGCGTGCCCTCACCCGTCTGCTCGGTCACGGCGAAGATGTGCTGGATGTTGGCGACCACCACGTTGGCGTTTTCGGCTTCGCGCAGCGCTTGCGACGAAATCTGTTCGATCAGCTCGGCAAGGCGACGCGACACGCGGTCGATGTCGCCCAGGGCGGATCCGGCCGCGTCGGACAGGCGGGCCCCTTCGACCACACCCTGCGTGGAGCGCTCCATGGCGGCCACGGCGTCTTGGGTGTCGGTCTGAATGGTGCGCACCAGCGCGGCAATTTCGCGGGTCGCGTCGGCCGAGCGTTCGGCCAGTCGCTGCACTTCCTCGGCCACCACCGAGAAGCCGCGACCGGCTTCACCCGCGGACGCAGCCTGGATGGCGGCGTTCAGGGCCAGCACGTTCGTCTGCTCCGTGATGTCCGAGATCAGTTCGGTGATTTCGCCGATTTCCTGGGACGACTCGCCCAGTCGCTTGATGCGCTTGGAGGTTTCCTGGATCTGCTCGCGGATGGTGTTCATGCCGCCGATGGCGTTCTGCACCGCGGCCAGACCGGAGTCGGCGGCAGCCAGCGATTGGCGCGCCACCTCGGCGGAGTGCTGGGCCTGGGCAGACACCTCGTTGATTCGGCCCGCCATCTGCAGCACCGATTCACCGGTTTCGCGGATCTCGCGCAGTTGTTCGTCGGAGGCGGCCAGCAGCTCGGTCGAGGTGCTTTCCACCTCGTTGGTGGTCTCAGACACCCGCAGCACGGCGCCCTGCACCTGCGACACCAGGGTGCGCAGCTCTTCCACGGTGAAGTTCACGGAGTCGGCGATGGCGCCGGTGATGTCTTCCGTCACCGTGGCCTGTTGCGTCAGGTCGCCTTCGGCGACAAGCTGCAGCTCGTTCATCAAACGCAGAATGGCCGCCTGGTTGGCGTCGTTGACGCGCTTGGCTTCGCGCTCCTGGCGTTCGGCCTCCTGGCGCTGGGCTTCGGCGATCAGGGCGCGCTGGCGTTGGTCTGTCAGGAAGACGCGCAGCATGCCGTAAGCGGCCGTGGCCGTCAGCAGCAGGAAGACCAGGATCAGGGCCACGTTCAGGCCACCGATGCCGGCGCCTTCGGACAGCTTGGCCTGCACCTCTTCGAGGCCCTTGCGCAGCGGCTCGGAGTCGTCGATCACGGCCACCTGGGCGTCACGCGCGGCCACCAGGCCTTGGAGCGAGCCCAGGATGAAGGTCGATTGCGTGCGGGTGCGCTCGAAGATCTGCAGGAGCGCATTGAGCATCTCCTTCATCTCCGGGTCGCGCGTGCCGGTCAGGCGCAGGTCCTGGTTGCCACTGAGCAGGCCCTCGGCGGTTTCCTTGAAGGCGTTGAGGTCCTTGCCGAGCAGGAACACGGCTTCGGTGGACACGCCTTCGACGGTCAGGAATTCGTTGGCCGACTTGCCGATGCGCTGTGTGAGCATCACGAGCTGGTTGAGCGCCGAAGCCTCGGACGGCGACACGCCGCCCTTTTCGATGCGGGCGTTGGCGATGCCTTCGGCCAGGTCGAGCAGCTCGGACGACTGACCGTTGACCTCGCGCAGGGCCGCGCTCACCTGGGTCAGCGTCTGCTTCTGGCTCAACACGAAGTTGGCGTTCTTCTCGGCGCGATCGACCAGGGGCAGCATCGGCGTGAGCGCATCGCGCGCGCCACCCGACACCTCGGAGAGCTTCAAGGCGCTGTCGCCCTGAGCCAGGCCACGCACGTTGGTGGCCAGCACCTTGGCCGATTCAGCCACCTCCGGGAAGGCCTGGGCGCGACCGATCAGGGCCTGAGACACCGATTTGGCCAGGCGTTGCGACTGCATCAGCGCCTGACCGGTGGCACCGGTCTGTGCGGCGCGCCGGTCGGCGGCGTTCACCGAGAGGAAGGCGGCGAGCATCAGGCCCAGCACGCCTGCGGCCAGCGCGCCACCGAGGATGCGTTGCTGGCGGTCCAGGCGCAGGTGGCCGATCAGGGGCAGGCCCGTTTGCGACTCGCTGCCAGGCACCGGGGTGGCCGGGACCTCGGCGTTCAGGCGGGTCTCGTTGTAGTCATCGGGGAACTGCGAAGGCGCGGCCTCCGAGATGATGGAATCCGAAGTCGTGGTGTTGCCGCCGGGCTGGAGGGTCGAAGGAGAGGACTGCGTGTCCACCTGCTGCGAGCCATCGGCCGTGACCATGCCCTCCGTGCTCAAGGCCTCCGGCTGAACTTCCTCGCGATCCTGCGACTTGCCCAGCTCCTTGATCCGGCTCAGGAAACTCATGTGCTTGCTCCAGTGACTTCTGTGATGTGCTGTGTTCTGGTGTCTGGCGTCCACGCCCGTCAGGCGTCGATGCGGGCGAAGGCCTCGTCCGAGGCCAGGGCCGTGAGGTCGAGTTCATGCCAGATGCGGCCCTGGGCATCGGTCATCTGCTGGCCGATGAAATGCGGCCGGGTCGCGTCCTCGGACTGAGGCACGAGCTGAAGGTTGGACGGGTTGCGCAGGCCCAGCAGGCGGTCGATCAGCAGCGCCGCGTTGACCTGCAGCCGGGCGTTGAAGGCCACCAGCCGACCGGTGTCGCGCGCGGAGGCGCCTTCGGCCACCGGGCGGGGCGTGCGCCGGGCCAGGCCCAGGAAGCTCGCCAGGTCGACCACGCCATTGAGCTGGCCACGCAAGTTGGCCACGCCCAGGAACCATTCGGCGCTGTGCGGCACGGGGTGGATGGTCGCGAGCGGGAAGATCTCGCCGGACTGGTCGAGCGGCAGCAAAAAGCCGTGACCGGCGATCTCGACGGCCAGCCAACTGCGCGACGGCGCCTGCTCGCGCACCGTCTGCAGGCGCTCGGCCAGCCGTTGCTGCAGTTCCCTGAGTGCTTCCTTGTTGGCCATCGAAGGTGCTCCGGGTCAGCCGAAGGCCTTGATCTTGGCCAGCAGCTCTTCCGGGTTGACCGGCTTGACCACGTAGTCGCGCGCGCCCTGGCGCATGCCCCAGACGCGGTCGGTTTCCTGGTTCTTGCTCGTGCAGATGATGACCGGCACGTTGGCGAAGTCGGGGTCGCGGGTGATGGCACGGGTCAGCTGGAAGCCGTTCTGGCCGGGCATGACCACGTCCATGAGGATCAGGTCGGGCTTTTCTTCCTGCAGGCGCTTGAGGGCCTCTTCACCGTTTTCGGCGGTGCGCACTTTGTAGCCCTTTTTGGTCAGCAACTCCGACAGAACGTGGAGTTCGGTCTTGGAGTCGTCAACGAGCAGGATTTTCTGGATGGACATGGCTGACCTTCGGGCGTGGTTCTCAAGCGGTGTATTGGGCGACAGCCTGGAGCAGCTGGTCTTTGGTGAAGGGCTTGGTCAGGTAGTCCTGCGAGCCCACCATGCGGCCACGGGCCTTGTCGAACAGACCGTCCTTGGAAGACAGCATGATCACGGGCGTGTGGGTGAAGCGCGGATTGCGCTTGATGATGGCGCAAGTCTGGTAACCGTCCAGCCTGGGCATCAGGATGTCGCAGAAGATGACATCGGGCGCATGGTCGTTGACCTTGGACAAGGCATCGAAGCCGTCTTCGGCCAGCACGACCTCGTAACCACCCTGCTTGAGGAAAATCTCGGCGCTGCGTCGGATGGTGTTGCTGTCGTCGATGACGAGCACCTTCCGGGACGCGAGGGCGTCGGGGTTCACGGATTCAGACACTGCAAACACTCCTCCATCTGCCCGACATGCCCATGGGGCCATCGGGCAGCGTTTTCATGGTCGAGGCGCTCAGACAGGCACCATCTCGAAATCGTCCTTGCGGGCACCGCATTCGGGACAGACCCAGTTCATGGGAATGTCCTGCCAGCGGGTGCCCGGGGCAATGCCCTCGTCGGGCAGGCCCGCGGCCTCATCGTAGATCCAGCCGCAGATCAGGCACATCCAGGTACGAAACTCGCTCACGTTGGTTCAGACCAGCTTGAATACAATCAGCCCATTGTAGCCACGCCTCTTTTGCGCAAATCGCAGGGTTTGCCGGCAATGGCTCACGGTTCTTACACTGCTTACCCACCTGATGAACGCAATCCAGACCGGCCAGGACGAAGCCCAGACCCCCATCGATCAGGACGGGGGGGCACCGGCCTGCGTCATGAGCTTCAACGCCAACGACCCCAGCGGGGCCTCGGGCATCGGCGCGGACATCGCCACCGTGGCGGCCATGGGCGCCCACGCGCTGCCCGTGGTCACCAGCCTGCTGATCCGCGACACCGCCGAGGTATTCGAGTCGGTCGAGATCGACCCGGAAGCCGTCATGGAGCAGGCCCGCTCCATCCTGGAGGACGTCACCGTCGCCTCCTGGAAGGTGGGCTTCCTGGGCAGCGCCGAGAACATCAGCGTGGTCGCCGAGATCCTGTCGGATTACCCCGACACCCCGCTGGTGGCCCACCTGTCGAACCTGTCCTGGATGGACGACGACGCCCAGATGGCCTACCTGGACGCCTACCGCGAGCTGATCCTGCCGGCCACCCACGTGCTGGTGGGCGCGCACCAGACGCTGACCGATTTCCTGCTGCCCGAGTGGGAGTCCGAGCGCATGCCTTCGGCCCGCGAGCTGGCCGTGGCGGCCTCCGACCTGGGTGCCAGCTACGTGCTGGTGACCGGCGTGCAGTTGCCCGACCAGTTCATCGACAACGTGCTGGCCTCGCCGCAAGGCGCCCTGGCGGGCGAGCGCTTCGAGCGTTTCGAGGCCGGCTTCGTGGGCGCAGGCGACACCCTGTCGGCGGCGCTGGCGGCCATCCTCTCCAGCGGCACCGAGCTCGACGTGGCGGTGTCCGAAGCCCTGAGCTTCCTCGACCAGGCGCTGGACGCGGGCTTCCGACCCGGCATGGGCAACGTCGTGCCCGACCGCTTCTTCTGGGCCCTGCCCCCGGGCGACGCCCCGGTCGATGGCGAGCCGCTGCCCGAAGGCAGCGAGCCCGGCCAGCCCACGCTCGACGACACCCCGCCGCCCTCTTCCCGCAACGTCCACTGACATGTCCCGCAACGCCCAGCTGTTCGAACGCGCCCAGCGCGTCATCCCGGGCGGCGTGAACTCCCCCGTGCGCGCCTTCAAGGCCGTCGGGGGCACGCCCCGTTTCATCCAGCGCGCCCAGGGCGCCTACACCTGGGACGCCGAAGGCACCCGGTTCATCGACTACATCGGCTCCTGGGGCCCGATGATCCTGGGCCACGGCCACCCCGAGGTGCTCGAAGCGGTTCAGAAGGCCGCCCTCGAAGGCTTCTCCTTTGGCGCGCCCACCGAGCGCGAAATCGAACTGGCGGAAGAAATCATCAAACTCGTGCCCAGCGCCGAGCAGGTGCGCCTGGTCAGCTCGGGCACCGAAGCCGGCATGAGCGCCATCCGCCTGGCGCGTGGCTTCACCGGCCGCAACAAAATCATCAAGTTCGAGGGCTGCTACCACGGCCACGCCGACGCCCTGCTGGTCAAGGCCGGCTCGGGCCTGGCCACCTTCGGTCACCCGACCAGCGCCGGCGTGCCGGCAGAGGTGGTGCAGCACACCCTGGTGCTGACCTACAACGACATCGAACAGATCGAGCAGGCCTTCGCCACCCAAGGCGACGACATCGCCTGCGTGATGATCGAGCCCATCGCCGGCAACATGAACTTCGTGCGCGCCAGCGTGACCTTCATCCAGCGCGTCAGCGAGCTGTGCACCCAGCACGGCGCCCTGTTCGTGTTCGACGAGGTGATGAGCGGCTTTCGCGTCGGGCTGGGCAGCGCCCAGGGCCTGTACGCCAAGCTGATCCCGGGTTTTGCGCCCGACATGAGCGTGTTCGGCAAGGTCATCGGTGGCGGCATGCCGCTGGCGGCCTTCGCGTCCCGCCGCGAGGTCATGGCCAAGCTGGCCCCGCTGGGCCCGGTCTACCAGGCCGGCACCCTCTCGGGCAACCCGGTGGCCACCGCCTGCGGCCTGGCCACGCTGCGGCTCATCCAGCAGCCCGGCTTTTTCGAGCAGCTGTCGGCGCGCACCCGTCAGCTCATGGGCGGCTTCGTGAAGGTGGCGACCGACGCCGGCGTGCCGCTCACGGCCGACAGCGAAGGCGGCATGTTCGGTTTCTTCTTCGCCGAACACCTGCCGCAGAACTACCAGGAGGTCATGGCGCGCGGCACCGAGACCTTCAACCGCTTCTTCCACCTGATGCTGGACCAGGGCGTGTACCTGGCGCCGGCCATGTACGAAGCCGGTTTCGTCAGCGCGGCCCACACCGACCAGGACATCGCCGACACGGTGGCGGCCGCCGCCCAAGCCTTCCGCCGCCTCTGAAGCCCCATCCCGGACGAGACCCCATGCACATCCACATCCTCGGCATCTGCGGCACCTTCATGGGTGGCGTGGCGGCGCTGGCCCGCGAAGCTGGCCACCGCGTGACCGGCTGCGATGCCGGCGTCTACCCGCCGATGTCCGACCAGCTGCGCGCCCTCGGCATCGACCTGATCGAGGGCTACGGCGTCGATCAGCTGGAACTCAAGCCCGACCTGTTCGTGGTCGGCAACGTCGTCAGCCGCGGCAACCCCTTGATGGAAGCCATCCTCGACGCCGGCCTGCCCTACACGAGCGGCCCGCAATGGCTGAGCGAACACGTGCTGCAGGGCCGCCACGTGCTGGCCGTGGCCGGCACCCATGGCAAGACGACCACGACCTCGATGCTGACCTGGATCTTGGAGGCCTGCGGCCAGCAGCCCGGTTTCCTGGTGGGCGGCGTGCCCCAGAACTTCGGGGTGTCGGCCCGATTGGGGCGCACCGACGGGGCCTCGCGCCCTGCCGGCGGGCACCCTTTCGTGATCGAGGCCGACGAATACGACACCGCCTTCTTCGACAAGCGCAGCAAGTTCGTGCACTACCGCCCGCGCACGGCCGTGCTCAACAACCTCGAGTTCGACCACGCCGACATCTTTGCCGACCTGGCCGCCATCGAGACGCAGTTCCACCACCTGGTGCGCACCGTGCCGGCGTCCGGCCGCCTGGTGGTCAACGCCCGCGAAGAGGCCCTGGAGCGGGTGCTGACCCGCGGCTGCTGGAGCGACGTGGCGCGCTTTGGCGTGCGCGGCGACACCCCGGGCTTTCGCGCCCGTGGCGAGCCCCATGCCTTCGACGTGCTCAAGGCCGGCGTGCTGGTCGGCCGCGTTGAATGGGCGCTGCTGGGCGAGCACAACCAGATGAACGCGCTGGCCGCCATCGCCGCGGCCGAGCACGTGGGCGTGCCGCCCCAACAGGCTTGCGAAGCGCTTGGCCAGTTCGAGAACGTCAAGCGCCGCATGGAGGTCAAGGGCGAGGTGCGCGGCATCACCGTCTACGACGACTTTGCCCACCACCCGACCGCCATCCGCACCACGGTCGACGGCCTGCGCCGCAAGGTCGGGCCCGATGCGCGCATCCTGGCGGTGTTCGAGCCGCGATCCAACACCATGAAGCTGGGCACCATGAAGGCCCTGCTGCCCTGGTCGCTCGAAGACGCCGACCTGGCCATCTGCCATTCGGGCGGGCTGGGCTGGGATGCGGGCGAGGCACTGGCCGAGATGGGCGAGCGCGCCGTGGTGGCCGACACCATCGACGCCGTGGTGGCCAAGGTGGTCAAGGCCGCACGGCCCGGTGACCACATCCTGTGCATGAGCAATGGGGGTTTTGGCGGCATCCACGCCAAACTGCTGGCGGCGTTGGCCTGAAGCCCAGCGCCCGGCCCATTCAGAGGCCGATCGCCCCGCTCATTCGGGTTCGGCGATCAATTCGTCCACCGAGATCCTGAAACCAGGCCTCAGCCCCAGCCGGGCCTGAGGCTCGAAGGCATCGACCCGGTCGGTGATCAGGCCGTCCAGGCTCGCCGCCCACAAGGTGTCGGCACGTTCGGCCTCGTTGACCGTGTAGGCCAGCGCTTTCAGTCCAGCTTCGTGGATCTGCTCGATCCGGCGGTCGCTCAAGAACGCCTGGTGCACGACCAGGGCGCAGCAACCCAACTCGATCGCCTGCTCGACGGCCTCGGGGATCCACCGATCAATCAGCAGGGCGCGGGGCAAAGCTGGCTGGGCATCGCGCGCGGCACGCAAGGCCTCGATGCTGAAGGAGCTCAACAGGGGCTTGACTTCGGACGCTGCCCACCACTGGGCAACGCGCTCGGCCACAACGCGACCGGTGCGCTCCTCATCGCCAGGTGAGGGTTTGATCTCCAGGTTGACCATCAGGCCCAGGGCTTGCAACCAGCGCGCCAGGCTTTCCAGGCGCAGCAGGGGCTCACCGGCGTGGGCCCGGCCATGCCAGGAGCCCGCGTCCAGCCGTGACAAGGCGTCCCAATTGAGCGCACCCGCCAGGCCTTGCCCATTGGTGGTGCGAGCCAATTCGGCATCGTGCAGCAGGAACGGCTCCCCATCGGCACTGAGCTTGACATCGCACTCGAACATCCCGAAGCCGTGCTCGGCGCCCAGGCGAAAGGCGGCAAGCGTGTTCTCAGGGGCCAGCGTGCCGGCGCCACGGTGGGCGATCCAGCAGGGATAAGGCCAGGGGTCGAGGGGGATGTTCGGCGTCGGCATGGCATGAGGATAGCCAATCACCTCATGCATGAAACGATCCACAAGGGGGTGTGAAACGCCCTTTTCCCGGGAAGGGGTGGGTGGGGTGCGTTAACATCTCGCCTCAGGCGCGAAAACCACCCCCTCACCGCAGTGCCTGGGCGGCTTGCGTCGCCCGGCTCCGTGGCGTTTTCATTCAGGAACCCGGCCAAGACTGGCCTTTCGCGCCCGGCGCCCTCATGAACGCACCCACCGAGCTGACCCACATGACCGCCCAGGTTGCCGACGGCCACGCCGACGGCCAACCACGCCTGCGCGAGATCCCTTACAACTACACCTCTTTCTCGGACCGCGAGATCGTCCAGCGACTGCTGGGCCAGCGTGCCTGGGAGGTGCTCAGCCTGCTGCGCACCGAGCGCCAGACCGGCCGCTCCGCACGCATGCTTTATGAAGTGCTGGGCGACATCTGGGTGGTGCAGCGCAACCCCTACCTGCAGGACGACCTGCTGAACACGCCCAAGCGACGTGGCCAGTTGATCGATGCCCTGCACCACCGCCTGAGCGAAGTCAACAAGCGCCGCACCCCTGGCAGCGACGCCAGCCGCGACAAGCTCGTGGGCGAATTGCTGGAAGCCGCCGGCCAGGCCATCGACCGCTTCGCGCGCGCCTTCGACCAGATGGCCGCCCTGCGCAAGCGCGCTGCCGAGGCCCTGGGCCACGTCACCCGCGCCGACAACATCAAGTTCGATGGCCTCAGCCGCGTCGCCCACGTGACCGACGCCACCGACTGGCGCGTCGAATACCCCTTCGTCGTCCTCACGCCGGACACCGAGGAAGAAATGGCGGCCCTGGTCAAGGGCTGCGTCGAGCTGGGGCTGACCATCATCCCGCGTGGGGGCGGCACCGGCTACACCGGCGGCGCCGTGCCCCTGACCTGGAAGAGCGCGGTCATCAACACCGAAAAGCTCGAAGCGATGACCGAGGTCGAGCTGGTCGACCTGCCCGGCGTGCAGCACAAGGTGCCCACCGTCTGGACGGGCGCGGGCGTGGTCACCCAGCGCGTGGCCGATGCGGCCGAGCGCGCGGGTTACGTCTTCGCCGTCGATCCGACCTCGGCAGAAGCCTCGTGTGTGGGCGGCAACGTCGCCATGAACGCAGGCGGCAAGAAGGCCGTTTTGTGGGGCACCGCGCTCGACAACCTGGCCTCGTGGCGCATGGTCACGCCCAACGCCGAATGGCTGGAAGTGGTCCGCATCAACCACAACCTGGGCAAGATCCACGACGTCGAGGTCGCCCACTTCGAGCTGCACTACTACGCGGCCGACGGCAAGACGCACCTGCGCACCGAAAAGCTCGACATCCCCGGCCGCGTCTTCCGCAAGGAAGGCCTGGGCAAGGACGTCACCGACAAGTTCCTGGCGGGCCTGCCCGGCATCCAGAAAGAAGGCTGCGACGGCCTGATCACCAGCTGCCGCTGGGTGGTGCACCGCATGCCCAAGCACACCCGCACGGTGTGCCTGGAGTTCTTCGGCAACCCGACCCTGTGCGTGCCCTCGATCGTCGAGATCAAGGACTTCATGTTCGCCGAGATGGCGCAACCGGGCGGCGCCATCCTGGCGGGCCTGGAGCACCTCGACGACCGCTACCTCAAGGCCGTGGGCTACGCGACCAAGAGCAAGCGCGCCGTGGGCGGCAATGGCCTGCCCAAGATGGTGCTGATCGGCGACATCGTCGGTGACGACGAAGACCGCGTGGCGCGGGCCACCAGCGAGGTCATCCGCCTGGCCAACGGCCGCAACGGCGAAGGCTTCGTGGCCGTCAGCGCCGACGCCCGCAAGAAGTTCTGGGCCGACCGCAAGCGCACCGCCGCGATTGCCAAGCACACCAACGCCTTCAAGGTCAACGAAGACGTGGTGATCCCGCTGCCGCGCATGGGCGAGTACACCCTGGGCATCGAGCGCATCAACATCGAGCTCTCGCTGCGCAACAAGCTGGCCCTGCTGGACGCCTTCGACGCCTTCTTCAAGGGCGGCAACGCGGCCATCGCGGCCTTCATGGGCAAGGCGGACGACCCGTCGGAGCTGCCCAGCGACGAGCAACTCACCGAGAAGGTGCAAGCCGCTCAAACGCTGCTGGCCCAGGTGCGCGCGCGCTGGGGCTTCCTGTACCAGCACCTCGACACCCCGCTGGCCGACGTCAGCGGCGACCTGGTGGCGCTGGGCTACACCCAGCACCAGGACGGCACCTACGTGCCCGACGAAATCACCACCGGCCGCGACACCGTCTTCAACCTGCTGCAGACGTGGTCCATCCGCGCCGGCTGGAAGAAGGAAGTGCGCGAGCCGCTGTCCAAGGTCTTCAACGGCGGCGCGCTCAGCCCCGTGATCGAGGAACTCAAGCGCATCCACAAGCAGGTGCTGCGCGGCCGCGTGTGGGTGGCCCTGCACATGCACGCCGGCGACGGCAACGTGCACACCAACATCCCGGTCAACTCCGACAACTACGAGATGCTGCAGACGGCCCACGAAGCCGTGGCCCGCATCATGAAGCTGGCGCGCGCGCTCGACGGGGTCATCTCGGGTGAGCACGGCATCGGCATCACCAAGCTCGAGTTCCTGACCGACGAAGAGATCGCCAACTTCACGGCCTACAAGCTCAAGGTCGACCCCGAAGGCCGCTTCAACAAGGGCAAGCTGCTGCGCGGCGCGGCCCTGAAGGCCCTCGGCGACGACGTGCACGCCGCCGACCTGACCGAGGCCTACACGCCCTCGTTCGGCCTGATGGGGCACGAGTCCCTGATCATGCAGCAGTCGGACATCGGCGACATCGCCGCGTCGGTCAAGGACTGCCTGCGCTGCGGCAAGTGCAAACCGGTGTGCGCCACCCACGTGCCGCGCGCCAACCTGCTCTACAGCCCGCGCAACAAGATCCTGGCCACCTCGCTGCTGGTCGAGGCCTTCCTGTACGAAGAGCAGACGCGCCGCGGCGTGTCCATCCAGCACTGGTCCGAGTTCGAGGACGTGGCCGACCACTGCACGGTCTGCCACAAGTGCCTGACGCCCTGCCCGGTCAAGATCGACTTCGGCGACGTGTCGATGAACATGCGCAACCTGCTGACCAAGATGGGCAAGAAGAGCTTCCGCCCCGCTGGTGCAGCCGGCATGGCCATGCTCAACAGCAACAACCCGCAGACCATCAAGATCATCCGCACGGCCCTGGTGGACGTGGCCATGCCGCTGCAGCGCGTGGCCAACGACGTGATGAAGGTGGTGGCCCGCAAGCAGACCGACGCGCCGCCCGCCACGGTGGGCCGGGCCCCGCTCAAGCAGGAAATCATCCACTTCATCAACAAGAAGATGCCGGGTGGCCTGCCCAAGAAGACCGCGCGCGCCTTGCTGGACATCGAGGACAAGGACTACGTCCCCATCATCCGCGACCCGAAGGCCACCACGGCCGACACCGAGGCGGTGTTCTACTTCCCCGGCTGCGGCTCGGAGCGCCTGTTCAGCCAGGTGGGCCTGGCCACGCAGGCCATGCTCTGGCACGCCGGCGTGCAGACCGTGCTGCCGCCGGGCTACCTGTGCTGCGGCTACCCGCAGCGCGGCTCGGGCCAGTTCGACAAGGCCGAGAAGATGATCACCGACAACCGGGTGCTGTTCCACCGCGTGGCCAACACGCTGAACTACCTGGACATCAAAACGGTGGTGGTCAGCTGCGGCACCTGCTATGACCAGCTGCAGGGCTACCAGTTCGACAAGATCTTCCCGGGCTGCCGCATCATCGACATCCACGAGTACCTGCTGGAAAAGGGCATCACGCTCAAGGGCAAGGACGCGTTCCTGTACCACGACCCCTGCCACACGCCCATGAAGCTGCAGGACCCGATGAAGACCGTCAAGGCCCTGGTGGGCGACGGCGTCATCAAGTCCGATCGCTGCTGCGGCGAAGCCGGCACGCTGGCCGTCAGTCGCCCGGACATCTCCACGCAGATCCGCTTTCGCAAGGAAGAAGAGATCCGCAAGGGCGAAGCCGAGCTGCGTGGCCAGGGCCTGCTGGGCCCCAAGGACAACGTCAAGATCCTGACCTCGTGCCCGGCCTGCCTGCAGGGCCTGAGCCGCTACACCGAAGACACCGCCAGCGGCCTGCTCGAGGCCGACTACATCGTCGTCGAGATGGCCCGCCAGATCCTGGGCGAGAACTGGATGCGCGAGTACGTCGACCGGGCGAACACGGGTGGCATCGAAAGAGTCCTGGTGTGAGCGCGATGGCCGGTTGTGAACTGTGCGAACAGGAAGGCGGCATCCCCGTCTTCCGCAACGAGGCCCTGCGCGTGATCCGCGCGCAGGATGCCGACCACCCGGCCTTCTACCGCGTGATCTGGAACGCGCACGTGGCCGAGTGGACCGACCTGCCGCCACCCGAGCGCAGCCGCATCATGCAAGCCGTGGCCAAGGTGGAAGGCGTGCTGCGCGAGAGCTTGAAGCCCACCAAGGTCAACCTGGCCAGCCTGGGCAACGTGGTCCCGCACCTGCACTGGCACGTCATCGCCCGCTTCGACTGGGATGCCCGCTGGCCTGCGCCGGTGTGGGCCCCCAAACAGCGCGAGGTGGCCGACGCCGAGTCCCGTCTGTCGCTGCCCTTGACCCAGCTCGACAGCCTGGTGGCCCAGGCGCTCGCGGCAGGCTGAGCTCGCCCACGGCCGCAGGCGCCCCAGCCCCACGCCTCACCTCAGGTGCCCACTGTCGCCCCTCAGGCAGCCCCTTCAACGGGGTTCGCGCCCGCCGACTGCATCAAATGCAGCTCCATCCGCACGTAATGGCTCACCATGTGGGCCAGGCCATCGACCAACTCATCGTAAGAAATGGGCGGGTTCGGATCGGACAGGTGCCGGATAACGGTGAACATGCCCGCGTTCACGAAGATGTAGCTCATGGCCGCGAAGCGCTGCATGCGGGCGTACTGCGGGTTGTGCAGCAGGTACTGCACGATGATGTCGCCCAGCAGGCGTGAGATCTCCGTCAAGTCGAGACGGAAATCGGCGTTGAACACCACGCGGGCATAGCGCAGGTAACGCTGCTCGTCGCGCAGCAGCAAGGCCTGCACCTCGTAGAGCAGCGTCGGGATGGCCTGCGTCAGCGGGGTGCGCACGATTTTCGGCGTCAGGGGCTGCAAGGTGCTCACCAGGTCGCGAACGAAGCGCTCCTGCATGGCGGCGTAAATCGCCTCCTTGTTGCGGAAGTACTCGTAGAGCGAGCCCACGCTGACGCCAGCGATGTCCGCGATGTGGGTGGTGGTGGTGCCGGCCAGGCCGTGCCTGCCCAGGCAGATGTAGCCCGCGTCCAGGATGGACTCGACCGTGGACCTGGCTCGCTGCTGACGGGGAATGCGGGGCATGGCTGGCGTGAAAGGATCCGAATTGAATCCGAATGAACATTCGGATCAAACTGTCGCCAATTATCGTGCACGTCAAGCAAGCGTGCCATTTGAGGAGACCTCGCATGACCGACACCACCGCAGCCCGCCCACTGACCGGCGCCCACGTGGGCATCCCGCCCCGTCACATCGACTTTCGCTTCCCGCAGGCATCGCAGCGCTACTTCTTCTACGATCAGAACCCGCTGGCCAGCTTGATGTTCGTGGTCTTCTCGGGCATCTTCCCGCCGGGCGAGCGCTTCTTCATGGAGTCGGTGCGCCACTTCCGCGACCGCATCACCGACCCGGTGCTCAAGGCCCAGGTGTCGGGTTTCATGGGGCAAGAGGCCCTCCATGGCCGCGAGCACGACCGCCTCAACGACTTGTTCCGCGAGCGCGGCCTGGATGTGGACCTGCCCGCCCGCTACGTGCGTTTCGGCCTGCGCCAGCTCGAGCGCTTCTCGCCGCGACTGCAGCTGGCGTGCACGACCATGATGGAGCACTTCACCGCCCACTTGGCCGAGGTCTGGCTGACCGACGAGGCTTTGGCCAGGTCTTCGGATCCAGAGATGCTCCAGCTCTGGTACTGGCATGCGCTCGAGGAGCTCGAGCACAAGTCGGTGGCCTACGACGTCTTTGAACTCATCGGTGGCACCCAGCGCGAGCGCAAGCAAGCCGGCTGGCTGGTCGGCGTCTTCGTGATGCTGCCCGTGGTGGCCAGCTGGATCCACCTGCTGATCAAGGAGGGGCAGCTGTTCAACCTGAAGGAGAACCGTCGGGGCTTGCGAGCGCTGTTCGGGCGCGGTGCGTTGATCAGCTCGGTGCTGCGCCACATGCCCAAGTTCTGGCGCCGCAAGTTCCACCCGCGGCAGCAGGCCACGCAGGCACTGGAAGAAGCATGGCGAGCCCGGTTGTTCGGGCCCGAAGGCGAGCTGCGCGACGTCTACCGCAACCCGAAGTCTGTACACTGAGCAGATGGCAGTTGGGGCGGCAAGGCGCAAGCCTTGATGCAGGGCGACTCAACGCAGACGGAAACGCCTCACCACCTCGGCCAGCGTTTCGGCCTGGCTCTTGAGGTGCTCGGCCGCCGCGGCCGACTCCTCCACCAGCGCGGCATTTTGCTGCGTCATCTGGTCGAGCTTGCCCACGGCCTGGCTGACCAGCCCGATGCCATCGGACTCCTGCTCGGCCGCCTGCGTGATCTCGCGGATGATCTGCGTCACGCGCTCGACGCCTTCGACGATGCCCTGCATGGAAGCGCCCGCTTCCTGCACCAGCTTCGAGCCGACCTCGACCCTCTCTGTCGAGGAACCGATCAGGCCCTTGATTTCACGTGCGGCGTTGGCGCTGCGCTGAGCCAGCGAGCGCACCTCGCCAGCCACCACGGCGAACCCCCGCCCCTGCTCTCCAGCGCGAGCGGCTTCCACCGCGGCGTTGAGCGCCAGGATGTTGGTCTGAAAAGCTATGCCGTCGATCACACCGATGATTTCGTTGATCTTGCGCGAAGCGGCGTCGATCTCGCTCATGTTGCTCACCACCTGCTGCATCACCTCGCCGCCCTGACGCGCGGCGTGGGTGGCGCTGGCCGCCAGCTCGTTGGCCGAGCGAGCCGACTCGGCGGTGTGGCGCACGGTGCTGGTGAGCTGCTCCATCGAGGAGGCGGTTTCCTGCAGGCTGGACGCCGTGTGTTCGGTGCGCTGGCTGAGGTCCTGGTTGCCAGCGGCGATTTCGGTGGAGGCCGTTTCGATCGACTGGGCGGCCTGCTGCACCACGGTCATCGACGAGGACAGCTCGGCGACCATGCGCTGCAGGCCCTCCATGAGCTGCCCGATCTCGTCCTGCGTGCGTGCCGAGAGGTCGGTGTCGAAGCGACCCGCGGCCACCGCGTTCGACGCATCGACCGCACGACTGAGGTCGGAGGTCACCTGCCCTTGCAGGCGCCAGGCGTAGGCCAGCGCAGCCACACCCGCGAGCACGCCCATCACCGACAGGATGATGCTGGTGCGCAAGGCCGAAGCCTCCAGTGCCAGGACGGTCTCATCGGCCGCAGCACGGACCTGAGCTTCGAGCTGATCGAGGCTGGCCTTGACGGCCTTGAAATCGGCATCGGCGGTCTGCAGGGCCGCGATGCCGGTGTTGGGGTCGATGGTGGAGAGGTCGATCGCCGAGTCGGCTGACTTCGCGTACTTGCCCAAGGCCTGATCGAACTGCTGGTAAGCGGGCGAGGAACGCACCGGCGCCGACACGCTGCCCTCGACGCCCTGCCTGACCTGTGCCGTGGCACGGGGCACGGCCTCGCGTCGGGCCTTGATCTGGGCGTCATCGAGCGAGCCGATGATGGTGACCGTTCGGTACATGTCGACGTGCGCATCGCTGAGCACATCGACCACGTTGCCGATGTTGGTCTGCCGCGTGATCGCGTCTTCATAGCTGACATGACTTTGCTCACGGAAGTGAGCCATGACAGCCAGGTAGCCGCCCAGGGCCAGCAGCAAAACGCCACTGACCAGGGCCGGCGCCATCATCAGCTTGGCGCGGAGTTTCATGGGTCGTCCTTCGGACCCGATGGGCCCGCATCCGGGAGCGGATCAGGTCATTTGTAGATGCCGCCGCAGACCACGGTGTCGTCGAGCTTCTCGCAGTACATCTGCTTGGGCTCGATTTTCTTGGTCTCGGGGTTGGTGAACTTGTAGTCCTGCCAGAAGGTGCCCTGCGACTTGGCCATGTCGACACGCTCCTTGACGAAGAGCTTGCCGTCGATGTCCTTCAACTCGATCAGGTTCTTGCCGATCATCTTGGCATTGGCGCCGTGCGCGTGCACCGTGCCATCGAGGCCGTAGACGACCAGGTAGAGGTCTTCCTTGTGCCAGGTCGCATTGGCCTTGTCGCTGAACTCGGCGTAGGCCTTTTCCTTGCCAGCCGACTTCACATGGGCCACGCCCTTTTTGACCATGCCCACGGCATCGTCTTTGGTGGCACCGCCTTCGGCGGCCCAGACTGCGTTCGAGAGACCTGCGGTCGCGATCAGGGCGGCGACCATCCACTTGGCGTTCGTCTTCATCAGGTTTTCCTCAGCAAGGTGGCATCGAAGACACCGGTCGGCGACCGGGCCCCGACAGAATCAGCCTGTCTCTGCTCAACTGCTTCAGTCGATCAGGCACATGTCCTGGCTCATCAACATGCTCTCGATGTCCAGGAGAATGACCATGCGGTCGCCGATCTGGGCCAGCCCACGGATGTAGGCGGCGTCGATCGCAGAGTTCATTTCCGGTGCCGGTCGAACCGCATCGGATGGAATTTCCATCACATCGCTGACGGAGTCAACCACCGCGCCAATGGTGCGCTGGCCGATGTGCAGAACGATGGAGACCGTGAAGGCGTTGTATTCGGCCGATGCGCAGCCGAAGCGCAGGCGCAAATCGACGATCGGCACGATCGTGCCGCGCAGGTTCAGCACACCCTTGAGGAAGTGCGGCGCGTTGGCGATGCGTGTCGGGTTCTCGTAACCGCGGATTTCCTGCACCTTCAGGATGTCGATGCCGTATTCCTCGTCACCGAGGCGGAAGGTGAGGTACTCGCGCGCCAGTTCGGTCTGCACGTCCAGTTTTTCCATCATGCCCATGCTGTTCTCCTTGAGCCCTTGGCTGCCTTGATCGTCAGTGACGCGAACGGCGCACCAGGCTGCCGACGTCGAGGATCAGTGCCACGCGGCCATCGCCCATGATCGTGGCGCCTGAAACGTCATTGACCTTGCGGTAATTGGATTCGAGGTTCTTGACCACGACCTGTTGCTGGCCCAGCAGTTCGTCGACCAGCAGGGCCACGCGCCCCCCCTCGGCTTCGACGACCACCATGATCCCGCTGCTGTGCTCCCAGTCGAAACGAGGCACCTGGAAGACCTTTTCCAGCTCGATGACCGGCATGTACTCGTCGCGGACCTCGACCACGCGACCCGAGCCGCCGACGGTCTTGATGCCTTCCTGGTTGACCTGGAAGCTCTCGACCACCGAGGACAGCGGCAGGATGTAGACCTCTTCGCCCACGCCCACGCTCATGCCATCCATGATCGCCAGGGTCAGCGGCAGTCGAACCGCCACGCGCATGCCATAGCCTTCGGCCGAGTCGATCTCGACCGTGCCACCCAGCGAGGTGATGTTCTTCTTGACCACGTCCATGCCGACACCGCGGCCAGAGACGTCGGTGACCTCATCGGCCGTCGAGAAGCCCGGCGCGAAGATGAGGTTCCAGACTTCCGGATCGGTCATCGTGTCGGGCGCATCGATGCCCTTTTCGCGGGCCTTCTTGATCAGCTTGTCGCGGTTCAGGCCTCGGCCGTCGTCGCGCACTTCGATCACGATGGAGCCGCCTTGGTGCGAAGCCGCCAGGGTGATGGTGCCGACTTCCGGCTTGCCCTTGGCCAGGCGGTCGGCCGGCATTTCGACACCGTGATCGCAGGAGTTGCGCACCAGGTGGGTCAGCGGGTCGGTGATCTTCTCGACCAGGCCCTTGTCCAGCTCGGTGGCTTCACCCTGGGTGACCAGCTCGACCTTCTTGCCCAGCTTGTTGGCCAGGTCGCGCAGCATGCGCGGGAAGCGGCTGAACACCGTCGACATCGGAATCATCCGGATCGACATCACGGCCTCTTGCAGGTCGCGTGTGTTGCGGTCCAGGTCGGTCAGGCCAGACACCAGTTGCTGGTAGACCACCGGGTCCAGTCCACGGCTGTTCTGGGCCAGCATGGCCTGGGTGATCACGAGCTCGCCCACCAGGTTGATGAGCTGGTCGACCTTCTCGACGGACACGCGGATGGTCGAGGCCTCGGGGGCCGCGGCGGGCTTTTCGGCCTTGGTGGCGGGCTTGGCGGCGGCCGGCTTGAGCGCAAGGGCTTCGGCGGCGGCAGCCGCTGCGGCGGCAGCAGCAGCGGGCTGATCAGGCGAGCCCGGGGCGTCGTCGAAGAAGCCGTAGCCCTTTTCAGGGGTGGCGGCTTGGCCTGCGTCCGATGCATCGAAGAAGCCGTAAGCCGGGTTCCCAGCTGGCTTGGCCGAGCCACCGATGGCCAGGAAGGCCACCTGCTCGCGCGCCACGTGGAAGGTGAACAGGTCCAGCAGCTCGGACTCGGGGGTGGAGGTGGTGACCTTGAAGCGGCGCACGCCTTCGAGGGCTGCGTCATCGGGCAGCGCCTCGATGGCGCCCAGGTCGGCGATTTCCTTGAACAGGTCGACCAGGTTGTCGGCCTGCGAGGGGTTGTCCAGCGGGCCCACGCGCAACTCGACGGTGCGCTGGCCTTCGGTCGGCGCGGCGTCCGTTGCGGCGGAGACGGCAGGTGCGGCCACCGCGGCAGGTTGCGCAGGCGCCGGCTTGGGTGCGGCAGCGACGGCCACCGGGGCTTGGCCCGAAACCATCGCGCGGATGTTGACCAGCAACTCGGAGGTGTCGATGGCGTCGGCACCAGAGCCCTGGTGGCGGCCCAGCATGGCCTTGAGCGCGTCGCCTGACTGCAGCAGCACGTCGACCATCGGCGCCGTGGGCGTGAGTTCATGGCGGCGCAGCTTGTCCAGCAGCGTTTCCATCTGGTGGGTCAGCTCGGCCACGTCGCTGAAGCCGAACGTCGCGGCGCCACCCTTGATGGAGTGGGCGCAGCGGAAGATGGCATTGAGCTCCTCGTCGTCGGCGGCTTCGATGTCGAGCTCCAGCAGGAGCTGCTCCATGTTCTCCAGGTTCTCGCCGGCTTCTTCGAAGAAGACCTGGTAGAACTGGCTGAGGTCGATGCCCGCGGAAGACGTGCTGTGGTCGGTGCTCGTGTCTGCCATGTCTGGCTCCAGATGTGTAACGTGTGGGCCGATTCGATCGGTCGGTCAGGCGCTCAGCGAATGACCTTCTGGATCACTTCGATCAGCTTGTTGGGGTCAAACGGCTTGACCAGCCAGCCCGTGGCGCCTGCAGCGCGGCCAGCCTGTTTCATCTGATCGCTGGACTCGGTGGTCAGGATCAGGATGGGGGTGCTCTTGAACTGAGGCGATTCGCGCAGCCGTTTCGTCAGGCTGATGCCGTCCATGCGCGGCATGTTCTGGTCGGTGAGGACCAGGTCGAAGCTGCGACCGCCAGCCTTCTCCCAGGCGTCCTGACCATCCACCGCCTCGATGACGTTGTAGCCAGCGCTCTTGAGCGTGAAGGTGACCATTTGACGCATGGATGCGGAATCGTCGACGGCGAGAATCGAGTGCATGGCGCGCTCCGTTGCTGGATGGGGTGATCAGGAAGAAATCGGAAAGTTGAAACCTGTCAACGGCATGGTTGTTTTCGGCAGGCGGGAAGTCATTCTTTAGAACAACTCCACCGAACCGGCGTCCATTTCGTCCTGGGTGACGGGATTGGGCTTGAGCGGGCCTTCTTCGACCACCGCCGACCCATCGGGGTCGTCGTCGCCCAGGGCATCCCGGGCGATCTGGTCGGCACAATTGCGCAGGCGCTTGTTCGTGTGAGCGATGAGCTGGGTGGCCATGTCCTGGAACTGCAGGGCCGTGACGGCCTTGAACAGGGTCTGGCGCACCTCGTGCAGGTGGGGCGTGATCTCGTGGCCCTGGTCGATGACGCTGCCGAGCTGGCCGGCCGAGGTGTGAAAACCTTCCATCATGGCCTGGCAGGCATCGTCGAGCAGGCGCTGCAGGCGCTCCAGGTCGTTCGAAGCCGTCATCAGGTGGTCCTGCAGCTCCGCTGCCAGGAGCAGCGGCATCTCTGGCGGCCGGGGAGTGCCGGGGTCTTCGTAGCTCATCGTGGCTCCACTCAACCGGATTGGGGGCGGTCATGAGACTGGCATGACCGGACACATGGGGTTCTCGGCAGGTTTTCGCAGATCCTTAGGCCTTTGCATAATCGGACCTGGCGCTTTGGCCGGTTGGTACAATTTTTTCCACTTCTCGCCGGCAGGTCTCCAAAATGACGCGGGAAAACTTGGCGTAAATCGAAGGATCGGAAGCCCACCTGTGCCGGAGTTCTCACCCTCGCCCCCACCCAGCCACCCCGCCCCCGGGGCCGGCGCCGCCTTGCCACCCGTGCGACTGAAGGTGCTTCACCTTGAAGACAACGAGGGAGACCACGCCCTGGTGACCGCCCACCTGCGCCGTGGCGGCATCGAGGCCGACATCACCCGGGTCGAAACCGAAATCGCCCTGATCGAAGCCCTGGCCGAGGACTGGGACCTGATCCTGTCCGACTACAACTTGCCTGGCTACTCCGGCCTGGCCGCGCTCGACAAGGTGCGCTCCCTGGGCAAACTGGTGCCGTTCATCCTGGTGTCGGGCGAGATCGGCGAGGACATCGCCGTGCAGGCCATGCGCAACGGCGCCAACGACTACCTGCTCAAGAGCAACCTCACCCGCCTGGCCCCGGCCGCCCTGCTCGCCATCGAGGCCAACCGCACCCGGATCGCCAAACAGCGCGCCGACCACGCCCTGACCCGCTCGCGCCAGCAACTGCGCGAGCTCGCTCAGCACTTGCAGACCAGCATCGAGCAAGAACGCGCCGCCATCGCCCGCGAGATCCACGACGACGTGGGCGGGGCCCTGACGGCCGTGAAATTCGACCTGGCCTGGATCGCCCGCCACGCCCCCACGCCAGAAATCGCCGAGCGGGTGCAACAAGCCCTGGAGTCGATCGGTCACGCCCACGAGGCCAGCCAGCGCATCATGCACAACCTGCGCCCAGCCATCCTGGAGCAGGGCCTGGTGGCCGCCCTGCAGTGGATGGCCGAGCGCTTTGGCAAGCGCACCGGCATCGAGACCACCTTCCGCACCAGCCACGAAAAGATGCAGCTGGCCATCGGCGTGCCCCTGGTCGCCTACCGCTTTGCCCAGGAAGCGCTCACGAATGTCTCCAAACACGCACAGGCGACCAAGGTCAGCGTCGATGTCTCGCAGGCCGGTGGCGTGTTGTCCATCGAAGTGACCGACAATGGCCGAGGCCTGAGCCCGGAGGACCTGGCCAAGGCGCGCTCCTTCGGGATCCGCGGCCTGCACGAGCGTGCCGAAACGGTGGGCGGCTGGGTGGACCTCAGCAGCCGACCCGGTGTCACCTCGTTGATCCTGTCCGTGCCGCTCTCAGGCCCTGAAAATGGTTTCATCGACCGGCTGCTGCCCGGACTGGATGCCGACGCATCGGGCGGCGACCCAGACCGCGACGACCCGACCGCCTGGGGCAACCTATGATCAAAGTCATCCTCTGTGACGACCACGCGCTGATCCGACGCGGCATCCGCGACACCCTGGCCGACGCCGAAGACATCGACGTCGTGGGCGAGGCCGCCGACTATGGCGAGCTGCGCGCCCTCTTTCGCGACCAGAGCTGCGACGTGCTGGTGCTCGACATCAACCTGCCCGGGCGCAGCGGCCTGGACGTGCTGCACGTGCTGAAAGAAGAGGGCAACCCGGTCAAGGTGCTGGTGGTCTCGATGTACCCCGAAGACCAGTACGCCATGCGGGCGCTCAAGGCCGGCGCCAGCGGCTACCTCAACAAGGGCAGCGACGCCGCCCAGATCGTGGCCGCGGTGCGCACCGTCTCGCAAGGCAAGAAATACGTCACGCCCGAGATGGCGCAGATGCTGGTCGACAACCTGACCACCCCCGCGCAGGAAGACGCGCACCAGAAGCTCTCGGACCGAGAGCTGCAGACCCTGGTGATGATCGCCTCGGGCAAGCGCCTGTCGGACATCGCCGAGCAACTGCTGCTGAGCCCCAAGACGGTGAGCGTCTACCGCGCCCGCGTGCTCGAAAAGCTCGGGCTGACCAACAACTCCGAGCTGACGGTCTACGCCATCCGCAACGGGCTGGTCTGAGCGCCTTCACGCAGCCACCTCGCGCATGAATGAAAGAGGGCCCCGAGGGGCCCTTTTGTTCGAGGTCGAGGTGCCGGGCAGAACCAGGCTCAGTCCTCGAGCAGCGAGCGCAGCATCCAGGCGGCCTTCTCGTGCACGTCCAGGCGCTGGGTCAGCAGGTCGGCCGTGGGCTCGTCGGAGGCCTCGTCGACCAGCGGGTAGAGCGCGCGACCCGTGCGGGCCACGGCTTCGTGACCGGCCACCAGGATGCGGATCATTTCCTTGGCCTTGGGCGGCTCGGTGGGCGCGTCAGGCAGGGTGCTGAACTTGGCGTAGTCGGCGAACGAGCCCTTGGCCGGGAAACCCAGCGCGCGGATGCGCTCGGCGATTGGGTCCACCGCGTTCCACAGCTCGGTGTACTGGTCCATGAACATCACGTGCAACGTGTTGAACATCGGCCCCGTCACGTTCCAGTGGAAGTTGTGCGTGGTCAGGTAGAGGGTGAAGGTGTCGGCCAGCAAGCCATTGAGGCCCTTGGCGATGGCGGCGCGATGATCGGCAGAGATGCCGATGTCGATCGCCTGCCCCTTGGCGGCGGGCTTGGCAGCCGGCTTGGCCGAAGCTTTGGTTGCAGGTTTTGCGGCAGGTTTCTTGTCGGTCTTGGCCATGGTCAATCTCCTGAGCTGGCAACAAAAGGAAGGAAGGATGCCTTCACTTTAACAAGACCTTGTGACGCCCTGCACGGGGCCTGCGCAAAGCCGACACCAACACCGCCATCGCGGCCATGCATGGAATCAATCGCTCACTCGATCGGCGTGAGCTTGGCCACGCTGAGCATCAACCACTTGGTGCCATGCCGGCCGAAGTTCACCTGCACACGGGCCTCGGCGCCTTTGCCTTCGAGCGTGAGCACCACGCCCTCGCCGAACTTGTTGTGAAAGACGCCCTGCCCCGCGCGGAAACCCCCTTCGGTCTTGGCCTGGGCCATGGCCTGGGGGATGGGCGCGGTGAGGTCCTTGAAGTTGTCTTCGCCGCGGCGCGCGCCTGACCACGAGGACGCGTTGCTGCGCCAGGGCTGGGCCCCGGCCCCCACCATCGAGCCCATGCCCTTGCCGCTGGCCCAGGCGTCCTGGTAGGACTTGGCGAAGCCCGAGCCGAAGCCCTGGTTGCGCGGCGTGAGCCACTTGAGCGCGCCCTCCGGCAGCTCGTCAAGGAAGCGGCTCTTGACGTTGTAGCGGGTCTGACCGTGCAGCATGCGGGTCTGGCTGAAGCTGATGCACAGCCGGCGACGCGCGCGGGTGATGGCCACGTACATCAGGCGGCGCTCTTCTTCGAGGCCATCCGTGTCGGACATCGAGTTCTCGTGCGGGAACAGGCCTTCTTCCAGACCGGTGAGGAACACATGCACGAACTCCAGGCCCTTGGCGGCATGGATGGTCATGAGCTGCACGGCATCCTGGCCGGCCTGGGCCTGGTTGTCGCCGGCTTCGAGCGAGGCGTGCGTCAAAAAGGCCAGCAGTGGCGAGATGATCTCGCCCGTTTCAGCGTCAGGCAGCGTGTCGACCTGCGCCACCGCCGCAGGCAGCCCCTGCGCGATCGTGCCCGCCGACTCGTCCACCGGCAGGGCCACGGCGTCCTTGCCAAAGCCTTCCTGGGTGACGAAGGCTTCGGCGGCGTTGACCAACTCGTCCAGGTTCTCCAGCCGGTCCTGGCCTTCCTTTTCGTTGCGGTAGAAATCGCGCAGGCCCGAGGTGTCCAGCACGTGCTCGATGATCTGGCGCAGCGTCAGGCCGCGCGTGGCCTCGCGCATGGCGTCGACCAGGGCGACAAAGCCTTGCAGGTTGGCGCCGGCCTTGCCCGGCACCGCCGTCACGCTTTGCGCCAGGCTTCGGCCGCTGGCTTGCGCCGCATCCTGCAGCTGCTCGATGCTGCGCGCGCCGATGCCGCGGGCCGGGAAGTTCACCACGCGCAGGAAGCTGGTGTCGTCGTTGGGGTTCTCGATCAGGCGCAGGTAGGCCAGCGCGTGCTTGACCTCGGCGCGCTCGAAAAAGCGCAGGCCGCCATACACCTTGTAGGGCAGCCCGGCGTTGAACAGCGCCGACTCGATCACCCGCGACTGCGCGTTGCTGCGGTAGAGGATGGCGACTTCGTGCAGCGGCTCCTCGCCCCGGCGGATCTGCTTGATCTCGTCGATCAGCCACTGGGCCTCGGCGAAGTCGCTGGCGGCCTCGTGCACGCGGATGGGCTCGCCCTGGCCTTCGTCGGTGCGCAGGTTCTTGCCCAGGCGCTTGCTGTTCTGCGCGATCAGGGTGTTGGCCGCATCGAGGATGTGGCCGTGGCTGCGGTAGTTCTGCTCGAGCTTGATGACGCGCGGCACGCGGAACTCGCGTTCGAAGTCCGCCATGTTGCCGACCTGCGCGCCCCGGAAGGCGTAGATGCTCTGGTCGTCGTCGCCCACCGCGAAAACGCTGTTGCCGGTGACCTCGGGGTTGCCGGCGAACATCTTGAGCCACAGGTACTGCAGCCGGTTGGTGTCCTGGAACTCGTCGACCAGGATGTGCTTGAAGCGGCGCTGGTAGTGCTCGCGGATCTCGGGGTGGTCACGCAGCAGCTCGTAGGTGCGCAGCATGAGCTCGGCGAAGTCGACCACGCCTTCGCGCTGGCACTGATCTTCGTAGGCCTGGTAGACGGCCAGTTGCATGCGGCCGAGCTCGTCCCTCGGCTGCAGGTCCTGCGGGCGCTTGCCCTCTTCCTTGCAGTTGGCGATGAACCAGGTGGTCTGCTTGGGCACGCACTTTTCTTCGTCGAACTTCAGCGCCTTGATGACGCGCTTGACGGCCGAGAGCTGGTCGGAGGTGTCCAGGATCTGGAAGGCCTGCGGCAGCCCGGCGGCCTTGGCGTGAGCGCGCAGAAAGCGGTTGCACAGCCCGTGGAAGGTGCCGATCCACATCATGCGGGTGTTGACGGGCAGCATGGCCGACAGGCGCGCCTGCATCTCCTTGGCGGCCTTGTTGGTGAAGGTCACGGCCATGATGCCGGCGGGCGAGACCTGTCCCGTCTGCATCAGCCAGGCGATGCGGGTGGTCAGCACGCGCGTTTTGCCCGAACCGGCACCCGCCAGGATCAACGACGGGCCAGGTGGCGCGGTCACGGCAGCCAACTGCTCGGGGTTGAGGCCAGCCAGCAGCGGGGAGGATTCGGCGGGAGACGGGGTCGCAAAGCTCATCCCGGGATTGTAGGGACCCGGCGCCGCCCCTCGTTGACGCGGGCCCGCGCGGCCACTAGCCTGCTCGGATGCCACATCACCGCTTTTCCGCCGTTGTTCGCCTGTCCGCTTTCCTGTGCGCGCTGACCCTCGGTCTGGTCAGCATCGCGCAGGCCGGGCCTTTGCTGGATCGCTTGCGCGAGCGCCGGCAAGCCACCTCCGCCAGCCAAGCCGAGGCCGAGCAGGCAGCGGTGCCCACGGCGCCCGGCACCCACCGGCTATCCCTGCGCTGGCAGGGCGAGGCCCGGCACTGGATGCTGCACGTGCCCCCGGGCTTCCAGGCGAGCCGCCCGACTGCGGTGGTTTATTTCTTTCACGGCGGCGGCGGCAACATGGCACACGGGGCCGACGACAAGCTCTACGGTCAGATCAGCGCCTCCGACCGCCTGGGCCACCTGGTGGTGTTCCCCAACGGCCATGGCCGACTCAAATCGGGCAAGCTGGCCACCTGGAACGCGGGCAACTGCTGCGGCGCCGCCCGCGACGACCAGGTCGATGACGTCGGCTTCGTGCGCGCCATCCACGCCGAGTTGCTCAAGCGCTTTTCGATCGACCCGAAGAAGGTCTTCGCAGCGGGCATGTCGAACGGCGCCATGATGTCCTACCGACTGGCCTGTGACGCCGCCGACCTCTTCACCGCCATCACCGCGGTGGCCGGCACCGACAACACCCGCGTGTGCCAACCCAGCCGGCCCGTCTCGGTGCTGCACATCCACGCCCGCGACGACGAGCGCGTGCTCTTCAACGGCGGTGCTGGCAAGGCATCGGACCAGGTCACCGACTTCACCTCGGTGGCCGACTCGGTGGCCCGCTGGGTGGGTCACGACGCCTGCCAGACCCAGCCGCGGACCGTGATGAGCCAGCCTGGCGCCAGTTGCGTCGAACACGATGCCTGCCAGGGCGGCAGCCGCGTGCGCCTGTGCGTGACCGACACCGGTGGGCACGCCTGGCCAGGTGGCCAGAAGGCCCGCGGTGGCCGGGGCAGCGACGCCCTGTCGGCCACCGACGAGATGACCCGCTTCTTCTTCGGCCAGTGAGGCCCAGGCTCAGGCCAGCCGGAAGGTCTCGCGGTAATCGGGCACCCGGGCCGACCAGCCCAGTTGCTCCTTGATGCGCAAGCGCAGCGCGTCCGCGGCATGGGGCTCGCCGTGCGTCACGAAGACCTGTCGCGGTGGCTGCCCCAGGCCCTTGAGCCAGTCCAGCAGCCCCGTCTGGTCCGCGTGCGCAGAAAGCCCCTCGATCTGCGCCACCTCCGCGCGGATCGACACGTACTCACCGAACAGCTTGATCGACTTGGCCCCTGCTGCCAGGTCGGCCCCGCGCGTGCCTCCGGCCTGGAAACCGCTCAGCACGATGGTGTTGCGCGGGTGGGTGCCGAAGTTGGCAATGTGGTGCAGCACGCGCCCACCGGTCACCATGCCACTGCCGGCGATGACCACCATGGGGTAGCGCTGGCGCATCAGCGCCTTGGAGTCGTCCACCGAACTCACGAACCGCGTCATGTGGCGGATGCCGGCGCACTCTTCGTCGCTCAGGCGGTGCAGGTGGTTGTGGCGCTCGTAAAGCCCGGTCGCCTTGATGCCCATCGGGCTGTCGAGCATGACCGGCAGGTCCGGGATGGCCCCTGCCTGCTTGAGCCGGTACAACGCGTACAGCAGGCCCTGCGTGCGACCCACGGCAAAGGCGGGGATGATGACCACGCCACCGCGCGCCGCCGTGCGCCGCACGATGTCGCCCAGTTGCTCGATCGGGTCCAGGTCCATGTGCAGCCGGTCGCCGTAGGTCGACTCGACCACCACCCAATCGGCCCGCTGGCCGGTTTGCGGCGGCAGCATCACCAGGTCGTCGTCGCGCCCCAGGTCGCCCGAGAACAGCACGCTGCGCTCGCCGTCGCTGACGCGGATGCTGCTGGCGCCCAGGATGTGCCCGGCGGGAGAGAACTCGACCTGCGCGTCGCCCAGGTTGAGTTGGCCATCCGAGCCGACGCGATGCAGGTGAGCAAGGGCCTTGTGTGCATCGTCCTGGGTGTAGAGCGGCTCAGCCGGTTGGTGCTTGGTCTTGCCGTGCCGGTTGCGGTAGCGTGCTTCTTCTTCCTGCAGGTGCGCGGTGTCAAGCAGCAGGACCTCCGCCAGCTCGGCCGAGGCCGCCGTCGCCCAGATCTTTCCCTTGAAGCCCGCTTTCATCAGCAAGGGCAAGGCCCCGCTGTGATCGATGTGCGCGTGCGTCAGCAGCACCGCGTCCAGGCTTCGGGCATCGAAGGGCAACTCGGCCCAGTTGCGTTCGCGCAGGGTCTTGTAGCCCTGAAACAAGCCGCAGTCCACCAGCAGGCGTTGCCCGCCCACGTCCACCAGGCTGCGCGAACCGGTCACGGTGCCCGTGGCACCGTAAAACGTCACATCGATCGGCATGTTGACTTTTGTTGATGAGGGATCAGTGCACCACCAGCAGCGGCACCTGGCTGTGCGCCAGCACGCTCTTGGTCAAACTGCCATGGATGAGGGCGTCAAGCCCGTGGCGGCCGTGCGTGGCCATGACGATGAGGTCGCAGTTTTGCTTGCTGGCCATGTCGACGATGGCTTGCTGCACGTCGTCGGTGATGAGGAACTGGCCGTCGAAGGACACCCCGGCCGCTTTGGCGCGGGCCGCAAAGTCCAGCAACACCTCCCGGGCATGGGCCTCGCAGCGTTTTTCATGGTCCTGAAAGGTCGCCACATCGTAGGCCACGGCGGCTTGCTCCACCACCAGCACCGGCAGCGGGGGCTCGACGGTGAAACCGGTGATCGACGCCCCCAGCATCTTGGCCAGGCCAATCGCGTGGTCCATGGCCTTGTGCGACAGCTCGCTGCCGTCCACCGGCACCAGCAAATGCTCGTACATGATCGCCTCCTGCAAAAGCGTGAACACTCAGGCCATCGTAGGCCCAGGCCGCCTCCACGCCAACCCACAGACCGCCCTGCCGCCCCTGGCATCGGCACCAAACTTGACCCAGATCAGTTTTTCACCGATTGAATCGGCACGCTCGCCACGCACAGGAAATCGGTGGAGCGGCCTCGCGGCGACCTAAAATCATGGTTTGGCCTCGCTTGGACGACTGCGTTGACGTCCGCCGCCACCCCATTTCGCTGATGAGCCCCTCGTGGCCCGCCGCACACCACATGACCGAACTCGCCAAATCTTTCGATCCCGGCCCCATTGAAGCCAAGTACGGCCCCCTCTGGGAGCAGCGCGGCCTCTACCAGCCCACCCTGGACGCGGCCAAGCCCTCGTTCTGCATCCAGCTGCCGCCCCCCAACGTCACCGGCACGCTGCACATGGGCCACGCCTTCAACCAGACCATCATGGACTCGTTGACGCGCTACCACCGCATGCTGGGCCACAACACGCTGTGGGTGCCAGGCACCGACCACGCCGGCATCGCCACGCAGATCGTGGTCGAGCGCCAGCTGCAGGAAAAAGGTCAGTCGCGTCACGACCTCGGCCGCGAAGCCTTCGTGGCCAAGGTCTGGGAATGGAAAGAGAAGTCCGGCTCCACCATCACCCAGCAGATGCGCCGCATGGGCGACTCGGTGTCCTGGGAGCACGAGTACTTCACCATGGACGACAAGCTCTCCAAGGTGGTGGTCGAAACCTTCGTGCGCCTGCACGAAGAAGGCCTGATCTACCGCGGCAAGCGCCTGGTGAGCTGGGACCCGATCCTGAAATCTGCCGTGTCGGACCTGGAAGTCGAGAGCGAGGAAGAAGACGGCTCGATGTGGCACATCCGTTACCCCGTCGAGGGCTCGGACGCCAGCCTGGTCGTGGCCACCACGCGCCCCGAAACCCTGCTGGGCGACACGGCCGTCATGGTCCACCCCGAAGACGAGCGCTACACGGCGCTGATCGGCAAGCAGGTGCGCCTGCCCGTCACCGGCCGCCTGGTGCCCGTGATCGCCGACGAACACGTCGACAAGGCCTTCGGCACCGGCGTCGTCAAGGTCACCCCGGCCCACGACACCAACGACTACCAGGTCGGCCTGCGCCATGGCCTGCCCATGCTGACCATCTTCGATCTGGAGGCCAAGGTCAGCGCCCACGAGGCCACCGACATTCCCGCTGAATACGTCAGCCTGGACCGTTTCGTGGCCCGCAAGCAGATCGTCGCCAAGCTCGAAGCCGACGGCCAACTGGTCGAGGTCAAGAAGCACAAGCTGATGGTGCCGCGCTGCGCCCGCACCGGCCAGGTCATCGAGCCCATGCTGACCGACCAGTGGTTCGTGGCCATGACCAAGCCCGGCGCCGGCGGCAAGTCGATCGCCGAGCAGGCCATCGAGGCCGTTGAATCGGGCGACGTCAAGTTCGTGCCCGAAAACTGGGTCAACACCTACAACCAGTGGATGAAGAACATCCAGGACTGGTGCATCAGCCGCCAGCTTTGGTGGGGCCACCAGATCCCGGCCTGGTACGGCAGCAACGGCGAGATCTTCGTCGCCCGCTCCGAAGCCGACGCACGCGCCAAGGCCACCGCCGCCGGCTACACCGGTGAGCTCACCCGCGACGCCGACGTGCTCGACACCTGGTACTCGTCGGCCCTCGTGCCCTTCTCCACCCTCGGCTGGCCCGAGCAGACGAAGGAAATGGACCTGTTCCTGCCTTCGTCGGTGCTGGTCACTGGCTACGACATCATCTTCTTCTGGGTCGCCCGGATGATCATGATGACCAAGCACTTCACCGGCAAGGTGCCCTTCAAGCACGTCTACATCCACGGCCTGGTGCGCGACGCGCAAGGCAACAAGATGTCGAAGTCCGAAGGCAACGTGCTCGACCCGGTCGACCTGATCGACGGCATCGAGCTCAGCCCCTTGCTGGACAAGCGCACCACCGGCCTGCGCAAGCCCGAGACCGCCCCCAAGGTGCGCAAGGCCACCGAGAAGGAGTTCCCCGAGGGCATCCCCGGCTACGGCGCCGATGCGCTGCGCTTCACCTTCGCGGCGCTGGCCAGCCTGGGTCGCGCCATCAACTTCGACTCCAAGCGCTGCGAGGGCTACCGCAACTTCTGCAACAAGCTCTGGAACGCCACCAAGTTCGTGCTGATGAACACCGAAGGCCAGGACTGCGGCCTTCAAGCCCACCAGCCTGGCGTGTGCGCCGCCGGTGGCTACCTGGACTTCAGCCCCGCCGACAAATGGATCGTCAGCGAGCTGCAGCGCGTCGAAGCCGCCGTGGAGCAAGGCTTCACCGACTTCCGCCTCGACAACGTCGCCAACGCCATCTACCAGTTCGTCTGGGACGAGTACTGCGACTGGTACATCGAGATCGCCAAGGCGCAGCTCAACGCCGCCAAGGCCTCGGGCAATGAAGCTGCGGCACGCGCCACGCGCCGCACCCTGATCCGCGTGCTCGAGACCGTGCTGCGCCTGCTGCACCCCATCACGCCCTTCATCACCGAAGAGCTGTGGCAGGTGGTGGCCCCGGTGGCCGGCCGCAAGGCCGCAGGCAGCGACGAGTCCCTGGTGACGGCCGCCTACCCGCGAGCCGACCTGGGCCGTGTCTGCGCCGAGTCGGACGCCTGGGTGGCCAAGCTCAAGGCCATCGTGGGCACCACGCGCAACCTGCGCAGCGAGATGAACCTTTCGCCTGCCGAGCGCATGCCCTTGCTGACCACGGGCGACGCCGAGTTCATCCGCCAGGCTGCACCCATCATCCAGGCGCTGGGCAAGCTCAGCGAGGTGCAGGTGCTCGACGAAGCCGCCTTCGCCGCCGCCACACAGATGGCCCCGGTGGCCGTGCAGGGCGAGGCCCGCCTGGCCCTGCACGTCGAAATCGACGTCGAAGCCGAGAAGGCCCGCCTGAGCAAGGAGGTCACCCGCCTGCAGGGCGAGATCGCCAAGGCCCAGGCCAAGCTGGGCAACGAGAGCTTCGTGGCCCGCGCGCCCGCGGCCGTGGTCGAACAGGAAAAGCAGCGTGTGGCCGACTTCGGCGCCACGGTGGAGCGGCTGCAAGGCCAGCTTGCGCGGCTGGGCTGATCACGCAAGCGTCTGGCGCCTTGTCGCGCCGGCCTCTTGCTCTTGCGCCACACCATGAAAAAGGCCGAACACCTGTTCGGCCTTTTTCATGCCCGCCAGCCGATCCGGCAAACGCTGCGGTCTCTGGGGTGTCAATCGTTCGACGCGACCGGCGGAGGCGGCAGCGGCGCTGGCGAGGCAGCCTGGGCATCGTTCGCCGGGGTCAGCTCAGGCACCAGGCCCGCCATGTCCAGTTGCATCAGGATCATGTTGACGAGCGTCGCCACCGACGGGCGGCCCGTGTCCACCCGGTAGTGGGCCACCTCTTCGTACAAGGGGTGGCGCTGGGCGTGCAGTTCGCGCAATTTGGCCAGCGGATCGGCCACCTGCAGCAAAGGCCGTTGGGTGTCGTGCCGCAGGCGCTTGAAGAGCTCTTCGGGCGTCGAGCGCAGGTAGATGACCGTCGTGCGCTCGTGCAGCCGCTTGCGGTTGCCTTCCCGCAGGACGGCCCCCCCCCCCGTGGCCAGGATCAAAGGCCCCAGCCCAGGCGAAGTCAACTCGTCGATGACCTGCTCTTCGAGGTCGCGAAAAGGCTGCTCGCCGTGCTGCTCAAAGTACGAACGGATCGGCATGCCGATCCGCTCTTCGAGCACCGCGTCCGCATCGAGGAAGCGTGCCCCCAGGCGCCGGGCCAACTGCCGCCCGACCGTGGACTTGCCCCCTCCGGGCAAGCCCACCAAAGCCACCACCGACGACATCAGCGCAAGGCGGTGCGATCAGACACCACCTTGGGCGTCAGGAAGATCAGCAGTTCGCGGCGCTGGGTGCTGCGCGAGCTGTTGCGGAACAGGGCGCCCAGGTAGGGGATGTCGCCCAGCAGCGGCACGCGTTGCTCGGAGTTGCTCTCGGTCTGCTGGAAGATGCCGCCGATGACCACGGTGCCGCCGTTTTCGACCAGCACCTGCGTCTGCACGTGCTTGGTGTCGATGGCGAAACCGGCCGTCGTGATCTGGCCCACGCTGTCCTTGTTGACGTCCACGTCGAGGATCACGCTGCCTTCGGGCGTGATCTGCGGCGTGACTTCGAGCTTCAGGTTGGCCTTGCGGAAGGTGATGGCGGTGGCGCCGCTGGACGTGGCCGTCTGGTAGGGCAGCTCGGTGCCCTGCTCGATCAGCGCCTTGACCTGGTCGGCCGTGATGACGCGCGGGCTCGAGACGATCTTGCCTCGGCCGTCGGCTTCCAGGGCCGAGATTTCCAGGTTCAGTGCGTGGTTCACGCTGGAGGTGAACAGCGACACGCCCACCGTCGCGGCGTTGAAGCCGTTGATGCCGGCGCCGGGCAGGTTCACGAAGTAGCTGTTGGCCACGCTGGCGGCCGAGCCGGACAGGACCTGGCCTGTTTCGGCCACCACGCCCGAGTAGTTGCCCGACACGCCCACGTTCAGGTTGCCCGACGAGGCCACGGCACCGCTGTTCTTCGTGCCCAGTCGAACGCCCAGGTTGCGGCTGAAGGAGTCATCGGCCTCGACGATGCGAGCTTCGATCAGCACCTGGCGCACCGGCACGTCGATCTTGGCGATCAGGGCCTGGATTTCTTCAAGCTTGGACGGGATGTCGTTGATGAACAGCTGGTTGGTGCGCGACTCGGAGATCACGCTGCCGCGCGGAGACAAGATGCGGCCTCCCTGACCACTGCCACCGCCCGAGCCGCCACCACTGCGTCCAGCCAGCCCCTTGGCGATGTCTTCCGCCTTGGCGTAGTTCAACTGGAAGGACTGCGTGCGCAGCGGCTCCAGCGCGGCCACCTGGGCCTTGGCCTCGAGGTCGATCTTTTCCTTGGCGTTGATCTCGTCCTTGGGCGCGATCCACAGCACGTTACCGGACTTGCGCACACCCAGGCCCTTGGACTGCAGGATGATGTCCAGCGCCTGATCCCAAGGCACATCCTTCAGGCGCAGCGTCACGTTACCGGTGACGGTGTCGGACGTCACGACGTTGAAATTGGTGAAGTCGGCGATCACCTGCAGCAGGGCGCGCACTTCGATGTTCTGGAAGTTCAACGACAGCTTTTCACCCGAATAGCCCGGCCCCTTGGTCAGCTTGTTGGGGTCGACCTTGCGGGCGCGCACCTCGAGCACGAACTGGTTGTCGCTCTGGTAGGCCGAATGCTCCCAGTCGCCGGTCGGGTCGACGGTCAGCTTGACGCGGTCGCCGCTCTGCGAGGCCGTGACCTTTTGCACCGGGGTGCCGAAATCACCCACGTCAAAGCGCTTGCGCAGCCGCTCGGGCAGCGTTGCCCGCACGAACTCGACCACCAACGACCCGCCCTGCTGACGGATGTCCACGCCCACCTGGTTGTTGGGCAACTCGACGATCACGCGACCCGCGCCGTCCTGCCCACGACGGAAATCGATTTCCTTGAGGGCCAACGGGGTCGCGTTCTTGCTTTCAGCGAAATGCACGGGCTCGGCGGCGCTGGTCGCACCCGCCTGCGCCGTCTGGGCCGGCGCGGGCGCATTGCCCACCGCCGGATCCAGGATCAGCAGCAAAGACTTGCCCTGCAGTTGTGCCCGGTAGGTGGTCGCCTGGCGCAGGTTGAGCACCACGCGGCTGCGGTCACCCGCGTTGGCCACGTTGACGGTGCGCAGGTTGCCGTTGTTGATCTCGACCACGTTGCGCGCCAGGGCGTTGGTCACGCCGGGCAGGTCGATGGCGATGCGAGGCGGCGCCTGGACCACGAAGCCCGCCGGCAGCGTGGCGAGGGGCTCGGACAGGTCGATTCGCACGACCTCCGTGCCCGCCTGCTGCGTGCTGGTGATGGCCTGGATGGCCGCGGCCGCCAGGGTCAGGGGCGACACCAGTGCCAGGGCAACCCCGGCCATCGCAAGACGCCACGTTTTCATCGATGCATTCTCCAGCTTCATCATCACTTGCCACCCTCTTGCAACTGCAGGGTGGTCGGCCGCTCGATCCACTCGCCAGCGGCGTCCTGCACGATCTCACGCAATGAGACCTCGGTTTCGGTGATCTTCAGGATCTTTCCGTAGTTCTGACCCAGGTAGTCGCCTGCCTTGACCTGATAGAGCAGGTTGTCGACCCTGAGCAGGGCATAAGGCCGCCCCTGCTTCTGGACACTGCCCACCATGGACATGCTGTCCAGGGGGTAGGCCTCCAGAGGCTCCTTGCGGCGATTGAGTTCGGCCGCCACAGCGGAATTCGGCTGACGCGCCTCCTGCTTGAGGGCCCCCGTCAGCTTTTGGGTGCTGAAAGGCTCGACCCCATCCAGCCCGACGTAGGTTTGCGGGTTGAACTTCTGGGGTGGCGACAGCGGCTGCACATTGGGCTTGACGTGCTGGCGTTCCTGGTCCATCCAGGCCTGCAGCTCATCCTGTTCGCCACCACAGGCGCTCAACATGAGAGGCAAGACCAGGGCCAGGCAGCCCAGACGCACGGCTTGAGAGGTCTTCACGGGCGCGCTCATTTCTTGCCCCCCTTCTTGCCCTTGGTGTCCTTCTTTTTCTCGGCGCGCATGGCGTCGAGTTCAGCCTGGTCAAGGTAGCGGTAGGTGCGCGCGGTGGCCTCCAGTGCCAGGTTGCCCTGCCCCGGGTCCTTGCCCAGGTTGGTGATGACGAGGTTGTGCAGCGTCACGATGCGCGACAGGTTAGCGATGTCGGCCGTGAAGGCGCCCACGTCGTGATAGCGGCCCGTCACGCGGATGGAGATGGGCAACTCGGCGTAGTAGTCCTTGACCACGACCTGTCCGGGGCGGAACAGCTCGAAGTCGAGGCCACGACCCAGGCCAGCCTGGTTGATGTCGGACAGCAGGGCATCCATATCGGCTTTGCCCGGCAGTTGTTTTTCGAGCTGCTTGACGTACTCATCGACCTGGATGAGCTGCTTGCGCAACTCGGCCAGGTTCACTGCCTGAGCCACCTTGTCTCGGTACTCCTGCTTGAGTTGCGGCTCCTTGTTGCGTTCCGCCTCGAGCTCGTCGCGCTGGCCGGACAGCAAGGCGACCCAGCCCACGCCGAAGATGAGGATGGCAGCGAAGACGAAGCTCGCGAGCTTGGGCAGCAGAGGCCACTGTCCCGGCTCGTTCGGGTTGAGCCCGCTGAACTGGCCCTGGGCCTGTTCGAAGAGGGCGCCGACGTCGATGTTCATGTTGGATTTGGCCACCTGCGACTCCTCAGGACTGACCGGCAGGCTTGGCCGGAGGCTTGCCTGCGCCGCGCGGACGGGATGCCGCGTCCGCGCTCTCTTCGGAGGCAGGCTGCTTCAGCGAGACCCGCATGGTGAATTCGAACAGGCGCTTGGCCGCGCGGGCGTCCTTCGACGCCTGGCTCGACACCTTGATTTCCACGAGTTCCGGGCGCTCCAGCCAGGTCGAGCGACCGCCGGTGTTGCGCAGGAACTCGGAAACCCGCTCGTTGGTCTGGGCCAAGCCGGAAACCTGCACGGTGCGACCGTTCTGGCGGATGGCCGTCAGGTAGATGCCCTCCGGCGTCTGAGCCACCAGTTCGTTGAGCAGATAGACAGGCATGTTACGGCCGGTCTGCAGGTCTTCCACGGCGCGCTGACGGGCCTTCAAGGACTCGATCTCTGCCTTGAGGGCCGACACGTCCTTGATTTCCTCATCGAGCTTGGCGATGGCCGATTGCAGGTACTGGTTGCGTTCCTGCTGGCTGGAGATCATCTGTGCCTGGACGCCATAGGCCAAGGCCACGATCAAGGCGCCGACGGCAACAGACAAGCCCAAGCCGGCAAAGAAAGCCTGCTTGCGCAGGCGGCGTTTTTCCTCGCGGTGAGGCAGGAGGTTGATCAAGATCATGCGAGGAACCTCCGCATGGCCAGGCCACAGGCGGTCAGGTAGGCAGGGGCCTCGCGGCGCAGCTTGCTTTCACGCACGGCCGAACCGAGTTTCATGCCTTCGAATGGGTTGACGACCATGGATGCGAAACCGGTCAGGTCGGTCACGCGCTCCTTGAGACCAGGCAAGGTGGCGGTGCCACCGGCCAGCATCACGTAGTGCACCTTGTGGTGCGGCGTGCTGGTGAAGAAGTACTGCAGGGCGCGGCCGATTTCCTGCGACAAGCTGTCGACGAAGGGCGCGAGGATGGTGTTCTGGAAGTCTTCCGGCAGGTCGCCCGAGAGCTTCTTGCCCTCGGCTTCCTCGAACGAAAAGCCATATTGGCGGGAGATCAACTGCGTCAACTGCGCGCCACCGAAGGCCTGGTCGCGGTCGTAAAGCAACTCGTTGTCGCGCAGCACCTTGAGGCTGGTGTTCTCGGCGCCGATCTCGAACAGGGCGACCAGGGCGTCCTTGCCCTCACCCGGCAAAGCCGAGACCAGGCGCTGCATGGCCAGCCGAGACGCGTGCGATTCGATGTCGAGGATGGCGGGCTTGAGGCCTGCGGCTTCGGCCAGGGCCTGGCGGTCCTGGACACGGTCCTTGCGGGAGGCGGCGATCAGCACGTCCACGTCGCCAGCGGAAGTGGCGCTGGGGCCGATCACGCAAAAATCGAGGCTGACTTCGTCCAGCGAGAACGGGATGTACTGGTTGGCCTCGGCCTCGACCTGCAGCTCCATTTCTTCTTCGCGCAGGCCAGCGGGCAGCATGATCTTCTTGGTGATCACGGCCGACTGGGGCATGGCCATGGCGACCTGCTTGGTCCGCGAGCCACTCTTGGTGACCACCTTGCGGACCGCCTCGGACACCTCGTCGAATTTCTCGATCTGCCCGTCGGCGATCCAGCCCTTCTCGAACGGTTCGGACGCGAACCGTTCCAGGACGTAATCGCCTGTGTTCGTCTGGCTCAGCTCGACCAGCTTCACGCCTGACGAGCTGATGTCCAGCCCGATCATTGGCGCGTGCTTGCGGCTCAAGAGCGTGTCAAGAAAGCTCACACCGTCCCCCATGCGTCCATGGACGCAGGAAAGTTAATAAACCACTTCAATGCTATCAGCAAAGGTTTTGTCGCTGAACGCTTGGAAAGCAGGAGAAAACCCAGGCTCGTTGCAGTATGCACACGGCTTACAGACGGTTTCAAAATCAACAACTTGCAGAATATCGAGGGGAAGGCGGGATGTCAGCCAGGGGGGTCGCCCAGGGTTTCTATAATTCGACACCTCCATGAGCATCACCCCATGAGCGATTCAGACACCTCCGGCGGCAGCGCCTCTTCCTCAGCCCGCAGCCGGGGCCCCTGGTGGCAGCAGTGGATCCTGCGCCCCATCCTGGTGCTGGTGGGCCTGATGGTCGCGGCCGTGCTGGCTGGCGCCCTGCTGGTGGGCATCGGCCTGTCGGTGGCCTACCCCAACCTGCCGGACGTCAAGGGCCTGACCGACTACCGGCCCAAGATGCCTTTGCGCGTCTATTCGGCCGACAACGTGCTGATCGGCGAATTCGGCGAGGAAAAGCGCAACTTCATGCGCATCGCCGAAATCCCGCAGGTCATGCGCGACGCCGTGCTGGCCATCGAGGACGCGCGCTTTTATCGCCACGGGGGGGTCGATTACCTGGGCGTGCTGCGTGCCGGCCTGGCCAACTTCGGCGAGGCCCGCAGCCAGGGCGCCTCGACGATCACGATGCAGGTGGCGCGCAACTTCTACCTGCCGACCGAAAAGACGATGACCCGCAAGATCTACGAGATCCTGCTGGCGCTCAAGATCGAAAGCCTGCTGACCAAGGACCAGATCCTGGAGCTCTACATGAACCAGATCTACCTGGGGCAGAGGGCTTACGGCTTCGCGGCGGCGTGCGAGACCTACTTCGGCAAGCCCATCAAGGACATCAACATCGCCGAGGCCGCCATGCTGGCAGGCCTGCCCAAGGCCCCTTCGGCCTACAACCCCGTGCGCAACCCGCGCCGCGCCACCATCCGCCAGCAGTACATCATCGACCGGATGTTCGAAAACGGCTTCATCACCGACGAACAGCGCGACGAGGCCAAGGCCGAAAAGCTCAAGTACCGCAACAAGACGCCCATCCCCCTGCATGCCGAGTACGCCGCCGAAGCCGCGCGCCTGCTCATGCACGAGCAGTACGGCCCCGACGCCTACACCCGTGGCCTGAACGTCTACACCTCGATCAACATGGTCGAGCAGGAAGCGGCCAACAAGGCCATGCGCAAGGGCCTGCTGGACTTCGACCGCCGCCAGGCATGGCGCGGCCCCGAGGGCTACATCGACCTGCCGCAAGACCCCAGGCAGGTCGATGTGCGCATCGCCGAGGCCCTGGAGGACCACCCCGACAGCGAAGACATGCGCGCAGCGGTGGTGCTGGTGGCCGAGCCCCGCAAGATCGTGGCCGCCCTGCAGTCGGGCGAGCAGGTCGAGGTCGGCCCGGAAGGTTTGAAGGCCGTGGGCAACGCGCTCAACGAGAAGGCCACGCCCAAGCAGCAGATCCGCCGCGGCGCCATCATCCGCGTCAGCAAGGACGTCAAGCAGGACCGCTGGGTGGTCATGCAGTTCCCAGAGGTGCAGGGCGCCTTCGTCTCGATGGACCCGCGCACCGGCCTGATCCGCGCCATGGTGGGAGGCTTCGATTTCACACACAACAAGTTCAACCACGTGACGCAGGCCTGGCGTCAGCCGGGCTCGAGCTTCAAGCCCTTCATCTACTCGGCGGCGCTGGAGCGCGGCTTCACACCGGCCACCGTGGTCAACGACGCACCGCTGTTCTTCGACGCTGGCACCACCGGCAGCCAACCCTGGGAGCCCAAGAACTACGACGGCAAGTTCGAAGGCCCGATGACCGTGCGCCGCGCCCTGGCCAAGTCCAAGAACATGGTGTCGATCCGGGTGCTGCGCTCGGTGGGCGCCAAGTACGCGCAGGAATGGGTGACGCGCTTTGGCTTCGAGGCCGACAAGCACCCGGCCTACCTGACCATGGCCCTGGGCGCCGGCTCCGTGACACCGCTGCAGATGGCCGATGGCTACGCCGTCTTCGCCAACGGCGGCTACCGCGTCAACCCCTTGCTGGTCACCCGCGTGACGGACAACCGCGGCACGGTGCTGGCGCAGTTCCGCCCGGCAGTGCTGGACGAGAGCATGCGCGCCATCGATGCCCGCAACGCCTTCGTGATGAACAGCCTGCTGCAGGAGATCACCCGCTCGGGCACGGCCGCGCGCGCGCAGGCCACGCTCAAGCGCCCCGACCTGTACGGCAAGACGGGCACGACCAATGACTCGATGGACGCCTGGTTCGCCGGCTTTCAGCCGCACAACGTCGCGGTGGTCTGGATCGGTTACGACCAGCCACGCAAGCTGGGCGACAAGGAAACCGGCGGCGGCCTGGCCCTGCCCGTGTGGATCGACTTCATGTCGACGGCCCTGCGCAACGTGCCCGTCGAGGAACCCAGCCCACCCGAGGGCGTGGTCAACATCGGTGGCGAGTGGTTCTACGAGGAATACACGCCCTCGACCGGCGTGAAGGAACTGTCGCACGAGGGCGAAGGCGAGAACCCCGCCCAGCCCGCGCCGAGCCCGGCCAGCCAGGAAGAGAAAAAGGGCATCCTCGATCTCTTCGGTGGCAACAAGGCAGAGTGATCAGAACTTCAACGGCTTGCGCGCCTGCTCGCCAGCGCAGGCCGACAGCAGCTCGAAGAACTCCTCGCCCGAGCGCGTGTCGCGCCACGCCCCCTGATCGTCGAGCTTGAAATGGAAACCACCGCGTCGCGCCGCCAGCCAGAGCTCCTGCAGCGGCGGCTGAGCGTTGACGATGAGCTGGCTGCGATCGGGCAGGCTCAGCGTCAGCATGCCGCCAGTGCGGGCCGCATCGATGTCGATGACATCGTCTTGCAGCCAGGTGTCGACCGTCTTTTCGATGCGCGCCAGCGTGGCGGAAATGACCTCGTGGTACTGAGCGTCGGTCAGGGCTGCGGGGGCGCCGGGGGTGGACATGGCGGTTTCCTTAGAATCGGGGGCATGGAACACAACATCCGAATTCTAGGCAGACTGGCTGCCGCTGTCGCACTTGGGGCCACCCTGCTGCTGAGCGGCTGCGGCCTCAAGGGCCCGCTGTACCTGCCCGCCCCGGCCCAGGCCGCCCCTCAACCTGCCCCCGCAGCTTCGCAATGACCCTCCCCGGCTCCCCCTTCCTGTCCTGGCGCGGCCCGGACCTGTACCTCGACGAGGTGCGCCTGGCCGACCTGGCCCGCCAGCACGGCACGCCGCTGTACGTGTACTCGCGCCGCGCCATGCTGGCCGCGCTCGCGCCCTACCAGCGCGCGCTGCAAGGCCGCAAGCACCTGGTCTGCTACGCCGTCAAGGCCAACTCCAACCTGGCGGTGCTGCAGACCTTCGCTCAAGCGGGCTGCGGCTTCGACATCGTCTCCTCGGGCGAGCTGGCCCGCGTGCTGGCCGCCGGTGGCGACGCCGCCAAGGTGGTGTTCTCCGGCGTGGGCAAGACCCGCGCCGAAATGGCCGAAGCGCTGCGCGCTGGCGTGAAGTGCTTCAACGTCGAGAGCACGGCCGAACTCGAGGTGCTGTCACAGGTGGCCTCGAGCCTGAGCCTGACCGCCCGCGTGAGCCTGCGCGTCAACCCAGATGTGGATGCCGGCACCCACCCCTACATCTCGACGGGCCTCAAGGGCAACAAGTTCGGCGTGGCCCATGACGTGGCCCTGGCCACCTACCGCCGCGCCGCCGCCCTGCCCGGCATCCAGGTGGTCGGCATCGACTGCCACATCGGCTCGCAGATCACCGACGTCTCGCCTTATCTCGATGCGCTCGACCGCGTGCTCGACCTGGTCGAGGCCATCGAAGCGGCCGGCATCCCCATCCACCACCTCGACCTGGGGGGCGGCCTGGGCATCACCTACACCGACGAGACCCCGCCCAAGGCGGACGAGCTGATCGCCAAGCTGCTGGCCAAGATCGACGCGCGCGGCCACGGCCAGCGCGAGGTGATGTTCGAGCCGGGCCGCTCTCTGGTGGGCAACGCAGGCGTGCTGCTGACCGACGTGCTCTTCCTCAAGGAAGGCGAGCAGAAGAACTTCTGCGTGGTCGATGCGGCCATGAACGACCTGATGCGCCCCGCGCTCTACGAAGCCTGGATGGGCATCGTCAACACGCAGCAGCGCGAAGGCACCCCAGCCCTGACCTGGGACGTGGTGGGGCCTGTGTGCGAGTCGGGCGACTGGCTGGGCCGCGACCGTTCGCTGGCCGTGCAGGCGGGCGACGTGCTCGCCGTGCTGTCGGCAGGCGCCTACGGCATGACCATGGCCAGCAACTACAACACCCGTGGGCGTGCGGCCGAGGTGATGGTGGACGGTGCGCAGACCTGGGTGATCCGCGATCGCGAGACGGTGCAGCAACTGCTGGCCAATGAGCGACTGATCGGCAGCTGACAGCTGAAACAGCGTGGCCAGGGCGACGGCCCAGCCGGAACGCTGCTCACATCACAACGGGCCCCTCGGGGCCCGTTTGTTTTGCTTTGCTCCCAGCCCATCGGATCGCCATGAAAAAAGCCGCCCGAAGGCGGCTTTGGCTGAAGAGGCGGAGCCTCGATCAGAAGTTGTGGCGAACGCCCAGGCCGAACATGCTGACCTTGCCGTCCGGTGCCGGCGGCACGCTCAGGCCGAACGAGGGCACTTCACGGATGCCAGTGAGGGCAAACACAACGCCCGGGCCAGTGCCCTTGTCCTTGATCTGGGCCCAACGGGTATACAGGGTGGTGCGCTTGGACAGCGAGTATTCGGCGCCCAAGGTGATGCCGTGGTCCTTACCACGACCTTCGTTGCGGAACTTGGTTTCGGACCATTGGGCCAGGAAGGCCACAGCACCGATTTCATAGCGACCGCCCAAGACCAGCGAGGAGACCTTCAAGTCGCCGTTGTCCAGGCCCAGGACGTTGCGAGCCACGTTGGCAGGGCCAGGCGCACCGATGCCAGAGACATCGTAAGAGGCGCGGCCAAAGCTGCCGTTCAGGGTCAGGCCCAACTCCTTGAAGACGTACTTGGCGCCCAGGTTCCACACGTCGTAGTCGCCCAGGCGGAACAGCGGCGTGGTTCCAGTCAGCAGGCCCACGCCCACATCCTTGAAGGCAGTGGCGCCATAACCAAGGCTCACGGTCAGGGCATCCATGTTGTAGGCACCGAAGGCTCCCCAGCTGCGACCACGACCGGAGGTCTTTTCACCGGAAGCACCTGAGTTGTTGCCGCCCAAGATGGAGCCGTTGGCATCACTGCCGTTGCCGCCACGCTGCGCGTTCACAAGATCAGCCACGCCAGCATTCGGCGAGAAGCCAAGTTGGCCACGGAAACCACCGGCCTGAGCCGAGTAGGTGATCGCATTGTCCCAACGGATGTTCAGGGCGTTGGTCAGACCGCTTTCCACGAACTGGTCGGTGCCACCGAAACGCTCCGTGGTGATCACGGCACTGGAGAAGAAGATCGGAGCGTACTGACGGCCCAGGCGGATTTCACCGAACGGGGTGGTCAGGCCTGCGTAGGCTTGGCGGCCAAACAGGCGGCCATCGCGCAGCAACGTGCCGTTGTCGATGCCCATTTGACCTTCGAGGACGAAATTGCCCTTGTAGCCACCACCCAGGTCCTCCACACCACGGAAGCCCAGAGCCGATTGCGAGCTCATGTCAGGGCCGACACGGGTCAGGCTTTGACGACCGTTGATGGCCGTGTTTGCCTGCACACCCAGTGCGCTGAAGTCATTCTTGCCAGCTTCTTTCTTGACACGATCAACCGAAACGTCGATGTTGCCGTAGATGGTGACACTGGACTGAGCCAGAGCGGTGCCCGAGGCCAGGGCGGTCAGGGCCAGAGCGATGGCCGAGGACAGAACGCGCTTTTGCATGTGTATCTCCTAGATGTCCCCCCTGAAACGGGGGGCGTGGGGAATTGTTGCTGAGGGGTTCGGACACGACACTCAGGTTTCCGCTAGGTTGTTGCGCGAGGGCGACAGACCTCCATGCAAAAGCGGACATGGATCAAACGCAAGGGGACAGGCCGCGATCCAAACGGACCATGAAAAAAGGGGGCCGAAGCCCCCTTTTGCTGAATCGGTCGAAACCGGATCAGAAGCTGTGGCGCACGCCAACGGCCAGGCCGCGCGACGACTTGCCAGCCGAAGTTTCGACTTGCGAAACGTTCAGGGCGGCGTTGTCGCCGTTGTTCACGGCGGTGAACAGGGCGTACAGGGCGGTGCGCTTGCTCAGGTCGTACTGGGCCTTCAGGGTCAGGATGCGGGCGTTGTCATCCTTGACGTTGTCACCAGCGAAGGTCACCGAGGCGGTGTTCGCCAGGGCCGAGCTGGTGACCGGCGAAGCGTTGGCGTTCTTCACGAACGCGTAACCAGCGCTCAGGGTCACGGCTTGAGCCACGGGGAAGGCAGCCTTCAGGCCGTAGACCTGACGGTTGTCGAAAGCACCGTCGCGGCCGTCTTGGTTGTAGTAAGCGGTCAGCTTGGCCACGCCCAGGTCGTAAGAGCCATAAGCCAGGATGCCGGTGTTCTCGACATCACCGCTGGCGGAGTCAGCACGGTTCACCTGGATGTAGCTCAGGCCAGCGGCGAAGGGGCCGTTGGCGTAGTTGGCGCTCAGACCATAGCCACGGCCCGAGTTGTCACCGTAGGTGGCCTCGGCGTTGGCGGTGTCGGTGATGGCTTCAGCAGCGGTGGTGTATTGAGCAGCCAGGGTCAGGCCCGGGACCAGGGTCGGGGCGATGTAGGTGACAGCGTTGTCCAGGCGACGGTAAGCCACGCCAGCCAGGGTGCGGGCCACGACCAGTTCGTCGTAGGCTTGGGTACCCAGCGCAGCAGCACCTTGAGCACCGATCAGGGAGTCTTGGCGACCCAGGCGGACTTCACCGAAACCACCGGTCAGGCCGACGTAGGCCGAGCGACCGAAGAAACGCGAGCTGTCAGCGGCACCGGTGTCGGTCTTCAGGCTGGCGTCCAGCAGGAAGGTGGCCTTCAGGCCGCCGCCCAGGTCTTCCACGCCCTTGAAGGCGATGCGCGAAGAAGCCAGGTTGTCGGAGGACACGCGGGTGAAGGTCTTGTCGCCCTTGACGGACTCAACAGAAGCGTCGACCACACCGTACAGGGTGACGGAAGATTGAGCGAAAGCAGCCGAGGAGGCAGCGATGGCGGCCAGAGCCAGCACAGTCTTTTTCATGGAGTTCTCCAAAGTTTGAACCAGAGGCTCCAGCTTCGCCGGCGCGTGTCTGCAAGCCACTTGGGTGGCCCCGCCACGCCGTTCGAGCGCTGGAACTGTTGGGGATTGCACCAGATTTTTCAAAGTCACTTGATGACATGGTTGTCATAACGATGCTCCATGTGGCTCATCGTTGCCCTGATGCAACACCGCCCTGGGCCGGATAATCGGGGAATGAGCATCCAGACCGACGATTTCGGCTCCGGCCGACGAGGCCCCTCCCGTGCTTCGCGCCAGGCAGACACCCCAGAGTCCGCGCTGGCCGGGCGCGTGGTCGAGCCAGGCGTGAGCTCGCCTCAGGAGGACGCGCTCGAACGTGCCCTGCGCCCGAAGGACCTGGACGAGTACATCGGTCAGGCCAAGGCGCGCGAGCAGCTGGAAATCTTCATCGGCGCGGCCAAGAAGCGCAGCGAGGCGCTCGATCACGTGCTGCTGTTCGGCCCGCCGGGGCTGGGCAAGACCACGCTGAGCCACATCATCGCCACCGAACTGGGCGTCAACTTGCGCCAAACCTCGGGGCCGGTGCTCGAAAAGCCCAAGGACCTGGCTGCCATCCTGACCAACCTGGAGCGCAACGACGTCCTGTTCATCGACGAGATCCACCGGCTCAGCCCGGTGGTCGAAGAGATCCTCTACCCCGCGCTGGAGGACTACCAGATCGACATCATGATCGGCGAGGGGCCGGCCGCGCGCTCGATCAAGCTGGACCTGCAGCCCTTCACGCTGGTGGGCGCCACCACGCGCGCCGGCATGCTGACCAACCCGTTGCGGGACCGCTTCGGCATCGTGGCGCGGCTGGAGTTCTACACCGCGCCCGAGCTGCAGCGCATCGTCACGCGCTCGGCCCGGCTGCTGGGCGCCCCGATCGACGCCGAGGGTGCGCTGGAAGTCGCACGCCGCTCGCGTGGCACGCCCCGCATCGCCAACCGGCTGCTGCGCCGGGTGCGCGACTACGCCGACGTCAAGGGCACAGGGCACATCAACAAAGAGATCGCCGACAAGGCGCTGGCCATGCTCGACGTCGACCCGATCGGCTTCGACGTGATGGACCGCAAGCTGCTCGAAGCCATCATCCATCGCTTCGATGGGGGGCCGGTGGGCCTGGACAACGTGGCCGCGGCCATCGGTGAAGAGCGGGACACGATCGAAGACGTGATCGAGCCCTATCTCATTCAACAGGGCTTCTTGCAGCGCACACCGCGCGGGCGCGTGGCGACGTCAGCCGCCTTCCGGCACCTGGGGCTGATCGCGCCTCAGGGCGGCGATTTGCTGGACGAGGGGCGCTGAGGCCACTGCCCCACCATGCCCTGCCCGCCACCGACTGGGCGCTGGCTCAACGCCGGCGCAGCAGGTGGGTGTATTCCTCTTTGCCGTCGACTTCGCGGGCCTGCTGGTCGATCAGGTCGTTGCCGGTCTGGCGGGCAAAGGCCTGGAAGTCGCGCACGGAGCCCGGGTCGGTGGCCAGCACGCGCAGGATCTCGCCGCTGTGCATGTCCGACAGGGCCTTCTTGGCCTTGAGGATGGGCAGCGGGCAAAGCAGGCCGCGGGCGTCGAGTTCCTTGTGGATGGTGTCCATGGCGTGCAGCGGCTGGAGGCTCAGGCGGGGAAGACGCCCGTCGACAGGTAGCGGTCGCCCCGGTCGCAGACGATGAAGACGATGGTGGCGTTGTGCACTTGCTTGGCCAGCTCCAGCGCCGTCCAGCAGGCGCCCGCAGCCGAGATGCCGCAGAACAGGCCCTCTTCTCGGGCCAGGCGGCGGGCCATGTCCTCGGCATCGGCCTGGCTGACGTGGATGATCTCGTCGACGCGGCTGGGCTCGTAAATCTTGGGCAGGTAGGCCTCGGGCCACTTGCGGATGCCCGGGATGCGCGAGCCTTCTTGCGGTTGGGCACCGACGATGCGCACCTCGGGGTTCTTTTCCTTGAGGAACTTCGAGACGCCGGTGATGGTGCCGGTGGTGCCCATGGCGCTGACGAAATGGGTGATGCGCCCGTTCGTGTCCAGCCAGATCTCGGGTCCGGTGGTGTCGTAATGCACCGCCGGGTTGTCGGGGTTGGCGAACTGGTCGAGCACCACGCCTTTGCCTTCGCGGACCATCTGGTCGGCCAGGTCGCGGGCGTATTCCATGCCGCCGCTCTTGGGCGTGAGGATGAGCTCGGCGCCGAAGGCCTTCATGGTCTGGGCGCGCTCGATGGAGAGGTCCTCCGGCATGATCAGCACCATGCGGTAGCCGCGGATGGCGGCGGCCATGGCCAGTGCGATGCCGGTGTTGCCCGAGGTGGCTTCGATGAGCGTGTCGCCCGGCTTGATCTGGCCACGCTCTTCGGCACGGCGGATCATGTTGATGGCGGGGCGGTCTTTCACCGAGCCGGCCGGGTTGTTGCCTTCGAGCTTGGCGAGGATGACGTTGCCGCGCGCGTCGTTGTCGGCGCCGGGCACGCGTTGCAGGCGAACCAGCGGGGTCTTGCCGATGGCGTCTTCGAGGGTCGGGTAGGTCATGACTTCACTCGGCCATCGCCCACGGCATGTGCCGGCTCAATGTGCAAGCTTGTGCAAGCTGCGTGGTGCCCCGGGTCGGACTCGAACCGACACTCCTTGCGGAACCGGATTTTGAATCCGGCGCGTCTACCAATTTCACCACCAGGGCCCTGGTGCAGGAAGGGCGCAAGGATAGCACAGGGGGGCTTGTCACCATGTTGCCTCTATGATCCGGGGGTCACCCACACACCTGCTGTTGCTCCATGCCACCGATGCCCCCCATCACCCAGGCGCTGATCCTGATCAATGTGGCCATGTATTTCCTGGACGATCTCCTGGGGGGGGCGTTGTCCATGTACATGGCGCTGTGGCCGCTTGAAAGCGGCTTGTTCTACCCGTGGCAGGTGCTGACCTACGCCTTCCTGCACGGCTCGATCGGCCACATCTTCTTCAACATGCTGGGCCTGTGGATGTTCGGCAGCGAGCTCGAACGCATCTGGGGCCAGCGCCGCTACCTCGAGTTCCTGGGCGCGAGCGTGCTGACGGCGGCCGCCTGCCAGTTGCTGATCTCGATGCTGGCGGGCTACCACAACCCCACGGTGGGCGCCTCGGGCGGGCTGTTCGGCCTGCTGCTGGCCTTCGGGATGATGTTCCCCGAGCGCACGATCATGCCGCTGTTCCCGCCCATCCCGATGAAGGCCAAGGTCTTCGTGGCGGTGTATGGCGGGATCGAACTCTTCCTGGGCGTGACCGGCACGGCCTCGGGCGTGGCGCACTTCGCCCACCTGGGCGGCATGCTGGGGGGCTGGCTGATGCTGCGCTACTGGCGCGGGCAGCCACCGTTCAACCGCCGCGGCCCCCGCCGGCGCTTCTGAAGCCCGGGCGCCAGCCTGACGACACGACGATGCCCGCGGCGATGAGGATCAGCGCCAGCGGGTGATACCAGCGTGGCCCCTGCCCCAGCAAGAGCGTGGACCACAGGGCCGCGAAGACCGGCGTGAGGTTGCTGAAGAAGCCGGCCACCGTCGGCCCCACGGCCTGCACGCCCAGGCCCCAGCAGCGGTAGGCCAGGATGGACGGCCCGATGGCGATGAACAGCAGGCCCAGGGCGGTGCGGGCATCGAAGGTCCAGGCATCGCTCCAGCCTGGTGTCCAGGTGGCCTCCACCCCGGCGCACAGGGTGGCCCACATCAGGCCGAACCCCACCTGAATCCACAGGAAGCCGGCCCAGTCCCAGTCGGGGCGGGCCGAGCCCTGCATGGACGCGGGAGGCCTGGCGAGCAACCAGCTGTAGAAGGCCCAGGCCAGGCTGGCCAGCAGCATCAACAGGTCCCCCGGCACGAGTCGCAGCTTGGCCAGGGTGGCCCACTGCCCCTGCGACATCACCAGCAGCACCCCGGCCACCGACAGCACCGCACCAACCAGCTGCCTGCGCAACAGCGGCTGGCCGAAGCACAGGCGCCCGACCACCATCATCCAGACCGGGATGCTGGCGCCAATGAGCGTGACGTTGATGGGCGAGGAGGTCTGCAGCGCCAGGTACTGCAAGGCGTTGTAGGTGCCCACACCCAAAGCCCCGATGAGGGCCAGGTGGCGCCAGCGTTGCGCGATGGCCGCCGGGTTCTTGAGCACGCGCCAGCCGAGCGGCGCCAGCAAGATGGCAACCAGCAGCCAGCGCAGCACGTTCATGGCCACGGGCGGCATGCTGCCGACCAGCATGCGCCCGACCACGGCGTTGCCCGCCCACAGCATGGGCGGCAGCACGAGGAGCCAGGCGGCTCGCCAGGACAAGGATGCGGCAGGTGACAAGGCTCGGTCTGCCTGGGTGGCAGGGTTGTGCAAACAATCCTGCATTAGAGCAGGCAGACCGAGCCCCCTTTCGGGGGCAGGAGCGCGGTGTCAGCCCTGGCTGCGACGGCGACGCGTCACGAAGCCTGCTGCGACAAGACCGGCCAGCATCAAGCCCACGGTCGAAGGCTCCGGCACGGCGGGGGCCACGGCCAGGCCCACGATGGTCGGCAACGCGGTGTTGCCCTGGATGCCGAAGGCACCGATCAGGCTGGCCGCCCCCGTCTGCAGGTTGACGGTGTAGAGGCTGGAGTAGCTGTCATCGCCGGTCAGGCCGGCGTAGGCCATGCCCGAGCCGGAGATGTCAAAGCCGAAGACGTTGAGCGAGTTGGCGCCCAGGCTGCCCACCAATGAGTACACACCGCCTGCCGGTGCCGAAGTGGCAAACAGGCTGCTGCTGACCGTGTCGATGGCGAACAGCACCGTCGGCGTGGCGGGGTCGGTGTCGTTGTTGCTGTAGGCCGCGCCGGTGAGCTTGAGCGCCCCGCTGGCCGAGCTGATGTTGGTCTGCTTGGTGACCGCGCCCAGGTTCGCGCCCGGGTTGACGTTGACCGCGTAGTTGTCGCCGCCTGCGGTGATGACGCGCAGCGATGCCGCACCACTGACATCGGCATTGGGGTTGAAATCAAAGCCGAGCAGCGCGCCGTTGATGGGGGCCTTGAGCGCGGCCACGAAGGTCGTTGCACCGGTGCTGGCGTTGACGGTGTAGACGTTGCCCAGGTTGCTCAGGGTGTAGAGCTGGCCATTGGTCGGGCGGGTGTCCAGGCCGAGCAGCTTCTCGGAGCTGGCCAGGCCGCTCAGGTTGACGGCCAAACCCTGGCTGGGCGAGGCCGTGTCGAAGGTGATCAGGCGGTTGTCGGTGGTCAGACCGTAGACGGTCTCGGCCTGCGCGACGGACGCAGAGAAAACGGCCGCCAGGGCCAGGAGGGAAGGCTTGAACATGGCTGGACTCCGGGTAGTTTGTGATGCGCCAGGAGACCCTTCTCCTGGGCGCACCCCCACTACGTCCCGGGGTCCGGGCATGGATGCACGCGCGAACGCGGATTCACCCCCTGGTTCAGGGGGAGCCTTGCGGCCCATCGGCGAGGGCGGCGCGGTAAGCGTGCCAGGAGGCATGACCGAGCACCGGGGCCACCACCAGCAGGCCCACGAACCCCGGCAGCATCGCCACCAGGCTGAGCAGGCCGATGAGCGCCGCCCACAGCCACATCACGCCAGGCTGCGTGGCCACCAGGCGCATGCTCAGCAGGCCCGCCGACACGGCATCGACCGATCGGTCGAGGATCATGGGCATGCTCACCACGCTGATGGCGAAGATCAGGCCCGCGAAGATGGCGCCCACCACGGTGTAGACGACGCCGAAGGTGATGAACTCCTCGGTGAGGAAACTCGAGAGCGGGCCGCTGAAATCGGGCACGCCATCGAAGCTGATGGCGAAGACGATCATGGCCGCGCGGCCCCACAGCATCTCGAGCACCAGCAGCACGGCCGCAAAAATGGCCAGTTGTGCGCTGCTGATGCGCCAGGCGGTGAGCGAGGCCAGCAGGCCAGGCCGGCGCCCGTGTTCCAGCTCGCGGCTGGCGTGGTACAGGCCCAGGCACAGGAAGGGGCCGAGCAGCAGGAACCCCGCCGACAGCGCCAGGGTGTACTCGGGGGCACGCTGGAAGGTGCCCACCAGGGCCCAGCCCATCAGGACGAAACAAAGCCCGTAGAACAGGCCGATGACCGGGGCCTGCGTGAAGTCGCGCCAGCCCGCCTTGAGCCAGGTGAAGGGCGCTGCCCACGACAGGGTGTTGAGCGGGAGGTCGAGGGCGCTGGGCTCGTGGCTGGCGTCAAAGCCCAGCGGAGCGAGGCCGTCGGCGTTGGGCTCGGGCGCAAGGGCGGCACGGGCACGCGCCGCATCGCGCTGCGATGGCAAGCCTTCGGCGGGCGGCCAGGCGAGGTGCCGCCGCAGCACCGGCTTGCGGCGCGTCGAGCGGCGACGAGAAACCACGTGGTGCTGTGACAGCCGGCTGACCGTGCCCATGAAGGCCCCTCCATCGAAATGTGGAGCCCCCAAGTTAAGGCCGCCTGACGTTCACGTCATCGGTGAAAGCCAGGGGATGGCTTGTCAGCCGGCGGCGTCGATGGCGTCGAGCGCCTGCTTGAGGTGCTGCACTGAACGAGCAACGTCGTGCCACTTCTCCAGGCCGAACAGGCCGACGCGGAAGGTGCGGAAGTCGGCCGGCTCGTCGCACTGCAGGGGCACGCCGGCGGCGGTCTGCAGGCCCAGGGCCAGGAACTTCTTGCTGCTTTGGATGTCGGGGTCGGTGGTGTGGCTGACCACCACGCCGGGCGCCTGGAAGCCTTCGGCCGCGACGCTGGGGTAGCCGTGGCTCACCATCAGCGCACGCACCTGTGCGCCCAGGGCGACCTGCTCCTGGCGCACCTTCTCGTAGCCGTAGGCTTCGGTCTCGGCCATGGCGTCGCGCAGGCGCAGCAGGGCGTCGGTGGGCAGCGTGGAGTGGTAGGCGTGGCCGCCACCTTCGTAGGTCTCCATGATCTGCAGCCACTTCTTGAGGTCCATCGCGAAGGTGGTGCTCTGCGTGGCGTCGATGGCCGCGCGGGCGCGCTCGCTGAGCATGACCATGGCGCAGCACGGCGAGCTGCTCCAGCCCTTTTGCGGCGCGCTGATGAGGATGTCGACGCCGGTGGCCTTCATGTCGACCCACATGGCGCCGGAGGCGATGCAGTCGAGCACGAACAGGCCGCCCACTTCGTGCACGGCATCGGCCACGGCCTTGAGGTAGTCGTCGGGCAGGATCATGCCGGCGGCCGTCTCGACGTGCGGCGCGAACACGAGCGCGGGCTTTTCGCGGCGGATGGTGGCAACGACTTCGTCGATGGGCGCGGGGGCCCAGGCGGCCTGCGGGCCGTCGGCGATGCGGCGGGCCTTGAGCACGGTGTGGGTGGCCGGGATCGAGCCCATGTCGAAGATCTGCGTCCAGCGGTAGCTGAACCAGCCGTTGCGGATGACGAGCACGTGCTTGCCATGCGCGAACTGGCGCGCAACCGACTCCATGCCGAAGGTGCCACTGCCCGGCACCAGCACGGCCGAGTGCGCGTGGTAGACGCGCTTGAGCATGGCGGAGATGTCCGTCATCACGCCCTGGAAGCGCTTGGACATGTGGTTGAGTGCGCGGTCGGTGTAGACGACCGAGAACTCGAGCAGACCGTCGGGATCGATGGAAGGAAGCAGGCCGGGCATGGGTTGGCGTGTGCAGTCAATGTGTTGATTTCAGCGTAGCACACGCCCCTGACAAACTCGCGTCAGGCTATCCCTTGACCCCGACGTTCATGCAGCCACCGCCTGCTTGTGAAACAAGCGGTCCAGCCCGAGGTAGACCACCGGCGTCGTGTAGAGCGTGAGCACCTGGCTGAGCAGCAGGCCGCCCACCACGGCATAGCCCAGCGGCTGGCGCAGCTCAGCCCCCGTGCCAAAGCCCAGCATCAGCGGGATGGCCGCCAGCAAGGCCGCCAGCGTCGTCATCATGATGGGCCGAAATCGCACCACGCAAGCACGCTCGATGGCCTCGCGCGGGCTCAGGCCTTGTTCGCGCTGGGCCTGCAGGGCGAAGTCGACCATCATGATCCCGTTCTTCTTGACGATGCCGATCAGCAGCACCACGCCGATGAGCGCCATGATGGAGAAGTCCTGGCCACTGATCCACAAGGCTGCCACCGCGCCGATGCCGGCCGACGGCAGCGTCGAGAGGATGGTCAGCGGGTGCACGAAGCTCTCGTAGAGCACGCCCAGGATGATGTAGACCGCCAGCAGCGCCGCCAGGATCAGGAAGGGCTGGGTGGCCAGCGAGTCCTGGAAGGCCTGGGCCGCGCCCTGGAAGCGCCCGCTGACGCTGTCGGGCACCTGCAGCTCCTGGCGGACGTCGTTGAGCAGCTTGACGGCGTCACCCAGGGCCACGCCCGGCGCGAGGTTGAACGACAGGTTCACCGCGGGCGACATGCCCAGGTGGTTGATGCTGACAGCACCGGTCTCGGGCGGCTCCAGGCGGGCGACTTCGGCCAGCGGCACCATCTGCCCGGTCTTGGCCGAGCGCAGGTGCAGCCAGTCCAGGCTGTCGGTCTGGCCGCGCAGGGCGGGGTCGATTTCGAGGATGACCTGGTACTGGTTCTGCTCGGTCTGGGTCTCGGCGATCTGGCGCTGGCCGTAGGCGCTGTAGAGCACCTGGTTGATGTCGTCGACGCTCAGGCCATGGCGGGCCGCGGCGGCGCGGTCGATGGTCAGGCGGGTGATGCCCGCGCCAAGTTGCAGGTCGTTGGAGACGTCGCGGAACTGGGGCATGCGCGCCAGGCGCTCGGTGAGTTGTTCGGCCCACTGCCCCAGGCTGGCACTGTCGTCGCCCAGCAGGGCGTACTGGTATTGCGTGCGCGGCGAGCCGGTGCCCAGGTTGATGTCCTGCGCGGCGCGCATGAACAGGGTGATGCCTGGCACCTGCGAGGTCTTGGCCCGCACGCGGTCGATGAAGCCCTGGGCCGAGACGTCGCGCTCCGAGCGGTCCTTCAAGACGATGAAGAAACGGCCGCTGGAGACGCTGCTGCTGCCGCTGGTGGCGCCCACCGTCTGGTTGTAGCCCTGCACCGCTGGGTCCGCGTCGAGGATGCGAGCGAGCGCCGCGTGCTTCTCGACCATGGTCTCGTAAGAAGCGTCTTGTGCAGCCACCGTGGTGCCCAGCACGAAGGCCGTGTCCTGCAGCGGAAAGAAGCCCTTGGGGATGAGCGCGTAGGCCGCCACGGCCAGGCCCATGGTGGTGAAGAACAGGGCCAGCATCAGACGGCTGTGGTCGAGCGCCCAGCCCACGCTGCGGCCATAGGCATCGATCAGGCGCTGCACCCAGCCGCCTTCGTGGTGGGCCGGCGCGCGCGACATCCAGCGCGAGGCGAGCATGGGCGCCAGCGTCAGGGACGTGATCACCGACACCGCGATGGCCGCTGTGACGGTGACCGCGAACTCGCTGAACAGCCGCCCCACCACCCCGCCCATGAACAGCAGCGGGATGAAGGCCGCCACCAGCGAGACGCTGATGGACAACACGGTGAAGCCGATCTCGCCCGAGCCCTTGAGCGCCGCCTCGCGCATGGGCAGGCCGTTCTCGAGGTGGCGGTGGATGTTCTCGACCACCACGATGGCGTCGTCCACCACGAAGCCCATGGCGATGATCAGCGCCACCAGGGTCAGGTTGTTGAGGCTGAAGCCCAGCCGCTCCATGGCCGCCACCGTGGCGATCATGGACACGCCCAGCACCGCCGTGACGATGACCGTGGCCGAGACCTGGCGCAAGAAGGCGCCCATCACCACGACGACGAGCACGAAGGTCAGCGCCAGCGTGAGCTCGACCTCGTGCAGCGAGGATCGGATGGTGCGAGTGCGGTCGTTGAGCACCTCCACCGTGACGCTGGCGGGCAGGCGCGCGGCCAGCTCGGGCAGCGCGGCCTGGATGCGGTCGGCCGTGGCGACGATGTTGGCGCCAGGCTGACGGCGCACGATGATGCCCAGGCCCGGCTGGCCGTTCTGCCAGGCACCCACGAAGTCGTTCTCGGCGCCGGCGATGACCTTGGCCACATCGCCGATGCGCACGGGCACGCCACTGCGGTCGACGATGGTGAGCTGCTCGTAGTCGCTGGCGTTGAAGAGCTGGTCGTTGGTGGCCAGGGTGCTGGTGCGGTCGGCACCCAGCAGCACGCCCTTGGGCTGGTTGACGCTGGCCTTTTGCACCACCGCGCGGATGTCGGCCAGGCTCAGGCCATGCGCCGCCAGGGCCGCGGGTGAGGCCTGGATGCGGATGGCAGGCTTGCGCTGCCCCGAAATGGCAACTTCGGAGACGCCGTCGATCTGACTGAGTCGCCGCGCCAGCACGGTCTCGGCCAGGTCACTGAGCTCGATCAGGCTGAGCACCTCCGACTGCATCTTCAGGATGAGCACGGGGCCGTCGGCCGGGTTGACCTTGCGCCAGGTGGGTGGCGACGGCATGTCGTCGGGCAGCTTGCCTTGCGTTGCATTGATGGCCGACTGCACTTCCTGCGCGGCCTCGTTGATGTCCTTGTCGAGTGTGAACTGCAGCGTGATCGAGGTGCTGCCCAGCGAGCTGGTCGACGACATCTCGGTGACACCCGGGATGCCGCTCAGGCCCACCTCCAGCGGCGTGGCCACGGCAGAAGCCATGGTCTCGGGGCTGGCGCCGGGCAGGCGCGCGCTGATCTGGATGGTGGGGAACTCGGCCTGCGGCAGTGGCGCCACCGGCAGGCGCGGAAAGGCGAACAAGCCCAGCAGCACCAGGGCCAGGGTCAACAGCGTGGTGGCCACGGGGTGCGCGATGCACCAGGCGGACAGGCCACGGCCCACGGACGGCGCCGCGGACGGCAACGCAGCAGGCTCGGCGGCGGCGGGGGATGAGGAGGAAGACAGGTCCTGGGTCATGGTGGATTCCGGAGCTCGACCCGACTCAGGGCTTGCCAGTGGAAGCGCCTTCGGCGACAGCCGCACCGCCCTCACCCACCAGCTTCACGCGCGACTTGGGCTTGAGGCGCGACTGCCCGTCCACCACCACCTGGTCGCCCGCCTTCAGGCCATCGGCGACCGGCTTGACGACCACCACCACATCGGACTGCCAGGCGGGCTGCACCGGCACCACCTGAGCCTCCCCCTGCACCACGCGCCACACGAAGGCGCCTTTGAGCCCGCGCTGCACCGCCTTGGCAGGCACCGTCAGGGCACCGGGCAGCGCACCGGTGTTCAGGCTCACGGTCACGAACTGGCCAGGCCAGAGGCGGTCGCCCGCCGGGGCCAGCTCGGCCTTGAGCCTGAGCGTGCCGGAGCCGGCGTCCACGGCGTTGTCGGCCGAACGCAGTCGGCCTTGTGCGATGCTGGCCGCGCCTTCGCGTTCGGACACGCTGACCACGGCGCCCTGGGGCTGCCCCAGCGCCGCGCGCACATCGGCCAGGCGAGCCTGGGGCACGCTGAACACCACGGCCAGCGGCTCGGTCTGGGCCAGGGTCACGACGCCTTGTGCGTCGGAGGGGCGCACGATGTTGCCGACGTCCACCTGCCGCAACCCGACGCGGCCACTGAACGGCGCGGTGATGACGGTGTAGGACAGCTGGGTGCGAACCTGGCTCAGGCCGGCCTGCTGCGACTGGACCTGGGCACGCAACTGGGCCACCAGGGCCTGCTGCTGATCGCGCTGCTGGGTGGACACGGCGGACTGCTCGGCCAGCCCCTCGTAGCGCTTGAGGTCCAGTTCGGCCAGCTGCAGCTGCGCCTGCAGGCGCTTGAGCTCGGCTTCGGCCTGGGCCACCTGGGCCTGCAGGCTGCGGTCGTCGAGGCGGGCCAGCACCTGGCCTTGTTTGACCGGCTGCCCTTCGCTGAAGTTCACCTCGGTCAGCAGCCCTTCGATGCGGGCGCGCACCACCGCCTGGCGGGCGGCCTGCACCTGCCCGACGGCGCTGATGGTCAGGGGCTGATCCTGCACCACGGCCTGGGCCACGCGCACGGGCACCGCAGGGGCTTTGCCGGCACCGGCTTTCGGGTCGGTTTTCGGGCTCTGGGCCACCGAAGCCCGGTGGGGCCAAAGCACGAGCGCGGCGGTGCCGCAAGCGATGAGGACGCCGACGGCGATCCAGCGTCGAGGGGTCAGGGCAGGCATGGGTGATCAGGCTTCATGTGGCGCCTGATCGTAAAGGCCCGCAGAACATTTGCCTGGCGCAGGGCCATGCAAAGATCGCGTAAAGGCATGCGCAAAGGGAGCTTGCGCGCCAACGCGAGCCCCCTTGGCCGTCAGCCCCGCCGCACGCGGCGCAACTCGTCGAGGATCAACAGAGCCGCCCCGATGGTGATGCCGCAGTCTGCGATGTTGAAGGCCGGGAAGTGCCCGCCCGGGAACATCGGCGACAGGAAGGACCAGTGGAAGTCCAGGAAGTCGACCACGTAGCCGTGAATCAAGCGGTCGATCACGTTGCCGATGGCGCCACCCAGGATCAGCGTCAGCGCCCAGGCGAACAGCTTTTGTCCACCATGCTGGCGCAGCATGTAGACGATGAAGCCCGTGGCCACCGCGCCCAGCCCCACGAAGAACCAGCGCTGCCAGCCCCCGGCGTGCGCCAGGAACGAGAACGCCGCACCCGTGTTGTGCACCCGCACGAGGTTGAAGAAGGACGTCACGGCCTGGCTGTGGCCGAGCTCGAACGCCCCGATGACCAGCACCTTGGTGAACTGGTCGAACAGGATGATGAGCGCGGCGATGCCCAGCCAGGGCCACAGGGAGTTGCTGGAGGTCTTGGCCATGGTCAGGCGTGCTCGCGGTGTTCGCCGGCGCCATGCAGGTTGCTGTCGCAACGACCGCAGATCGTCGGGTGCTCGGGGTTGACGCCAACGTCGTCACGGTAGTGCCAGCAGCGCTCGCACTTGACCGCATGCGAAGGGTTGACCTCGATTTGCGTCGAATGTCCTTCGGCCAGCTCGACCTCGGAGACGATGAGCACGAACTTCAGGTCGTCGCCCAGGCTGCGCAGGTCGGCCAGCAGGCGCGCGCCCTGCTCGTCTTTCGTGCCGATGGTGATGAACAGCTTGGCCTGCAGCGAAGCGCCGACTTCCCCGCGCGTGCGCACGTCTTCGATGCGGCGGTTGGCCTCTTCGCGCAGCGCGCGGATGCGCGACCACTTGGCCAGCAGCTCGGTGTCCTTGTCGGCCTCGTGGAAGTCCCAGTAGGTCTCGGTGAAGAGGCTGATGCTGGGGTTGTTCGGGCCCTTGAAGACCTGCCAGGCCTCTTCGGCCGTGAAGCTCAGGAAGGGCGCCATCCAGCGCAGCATGCCGTTCGTGATGTGCCACAGCGCGGTCTGCGCGGCGCGGCGGGCGTGGCTCTTGGCGGCGCTGGTGTAGAGCCGGTCCTTGAGCACGTCCAGGTAGAAGGCACCCAGGTCTTCCGAGCAGTAGACCTGCAGCTTGGCCACCACGGGGTGGAACTCGTAGCGCTCGTAGTGGGCCAGGACGTCTTCCTGCAGCTGCGAGGCACGGGCCAGCGCGTAGCGGTCGATCTCGAGCAGCTCCGTGAGCGGCACGGCATCGGTGTCCGGGTTGAAGTCCGACGTGTTGGCCAGCAAAAAGCGCAGCGTGTTGCGGATGCGGCGGTAGCCGTCCACCACGCGGGCGAGGATCTTGTCGTCGATGCCCAGGTCACCCGAGTAGTCGGTCGAGGCCGCCCACAGGCGGATGATCTCGGCGCCCATCTTGTTGCTGATTTCTTGCGGCGCCACGGTGTTGCCCACCGACTTCGACATCTTGCGGCCCTGGCCGTCGACGGTGAAGCCGTGGGTCAGCAGGCCCTTGTAAGGCGCGCGGCCGTAGATGGCACAGGCGGCCAGCAGCGAGCTGTGGAACCAGCCGCGGTGCTGGTCGTGGCCTTCGAGGTAGAGGTCGGCCTCGGGGCCATCGGCGTGGCCCGCCAGTGCGTGGCTGCCACGCTCGCTGTTGAGCACGTGGAAGAAGGTGGTGCCTGAGTCGAACCACACGTCGAGGATGTCGGTGGACTTGCTGTACTCGGCGGCCTGCTCACCCAGCCAGTCGGCGGGATCGAGCTTGGACCAGGCCTCGACGCCGCCCTGCTCCACCAGTTGCGCGGCGCGCTCCATCAGCGCGGGCGTGTCGGGGTGCAGCTCGCCCGTGACCTTGTGCAGGAAGAAAGGCAGCGGCACGCCCCAGTTGCGCTGGCGGCTGATGCACCAGTCGGGCCGGTTGGCGATCATGTCGCGCAGGCGTGCGCGGCCGTTCTCGGGGTAGAAGGTGGTCTGGTCGATGGCGTCCAGCGCGGTCTGGCGCAAGGTCTTGGGGGCCTTGTCGACGGTGAAGACGCCCTCGCCTTCGTCCATGCGCACGAACCACTGCGCCGCGGCGCGGAAGATCACCGGCGTCTTGTGGCGCCAGCAGTGCGGGTAGCTGTGCTCGATGGTCCTGGTCGACAGCAGGCGGCCGTTGTCCTTCAAGGTCTCCAACACCACCGGGGCGGCCTTCCAGATGTGCTGGCCACCGAACAGCGGCAGCTCGGCTTCGTAAACACCGTTGCCCTGCACAGGGTTGAGGATGTCGTCGAACTTCATGCCGTGGGCCACGCAGCTGTTGAAGTCGTCCACGCCATAGGCGGGCGCGGCGTGCACGATGCCGGTGCCGTCTTCGGCACTGACGTAATCGGCCAGGTAGACGGGGCTTTCACGGTCGTAACCCGCGTGCACGTGGGCCAGCGGGTGCTTGAACTTCAGGCCTTCGAGCTTGGCGCCCTCGGTGGTGGCGAGCACCTTGCAGTCATCGGCCGCGAAGCCGTAGCGCTCGCAAGCCTTCTCGACCAGCGACTCGGCCAGCACCAGCAGGCCCTTGGGCGTGTCGACCAGGGCGTAGCTCAGCTCGGCGTGCACGTTGAGCGCCTGGTTGGCCGGGATGGTCCACGCGGTGGTGGTCCAGATCACGGCGAAGGCTTCCTTGCTCAAGGCAGGCAGGCCGAAGGCGGCGGCGAGCCTATCCGGCGCGGCGCTCAGGAAGGCCACGTCCAGCGTCTGCGACTTCTTGTCGGCGTACTCGATCTCGAACTCGGCCAGCGAGGAGCCGCAGTCGAAGCACCAGTACACGGGTTTGAGCCCCCGGTACACGTGGCCGCGGTCCATGATCTTCTTGAGCGCACGGATCTCGTTGGCCTCGTTGCCGAAGTTCATCGTCAGGTAGGGGTGGGACCAGTCGCCCAGCACGCCCAGGCGCTTGAAGTCGGTGCGCTGGCCGTCGATCTGCTCGGCGGCGTAGGCGCGGGCCTTGGCCTGAACGTCGCCCCTGCTGAGGTTGCGCCCGAAGGTCTTCTCGATCTGATTCTCGATGGGCAGGCCGTGGCAGTCCCAGCCGGGCACGTAGATGGCGTCCAGGCCCTGGAGCTGGCGCGCCTTGACGATCATGTCCTTGAGCACCTTGTTGACGGCGTGCCCGATGTGGATGTTGCCGTTGGCATAGGGCGGGCCGTCGTGCAGCACGAACTTCGGCGCGCCCTGGCGGGCGGCGCGCAGCTTGCCGTACAGGTCGTTCTTTTCCCACTCGGCCACCCAGAGCGGCTCGCGCTTGGGCAGGTCCCCCCGCATCGGGAAGGGGGTGTCGGGCATGTTCAAGGTGGCGCGGTACTTCGACTCGGGCACCGACTCGGATGGCTTGCCGCCACCCTTCTTGGCATCTGGTTGGCCCTTGCCGGGCTGGGTGCTGGTGTCTTGGCTCATGGCGATCTCAGGGTCCGACCGCGGCCCAGGCGTGCGTCTGTCTTCAACGCACCCCGTCTGCCACGGTCATGGGGGATTCGGGTGCATCGACCTGTGAAGCAGGCCGATGCGAAGGCGACGTCAGGCGGGCGAGACCTGCACACCGTCCAGGGTCTGTCGGCGCCAGGCCGGCAGCTCGCGGACGGGCCGCCCGCGTCAAATTCGGTCGCGGGTGGTCTGTCTGCCCTGGGCCTGGAAGAAGGCCTTGGCGTCGGCGATGTCCTTGTGGATGGCCGCCTGCAATGCGTCCAGCCCGTCGTAGCGGGCTTCGTCTCGGAGTTTGTGCAGCAGTTCCACCCGGACGATTTTACCGTAGCCCCCTTCGAGGCCCAGATCGGTCGGCCAGTCGAAGCAGTGGACCTCCAGCAGCACGCGCCCTGCCTCGGTCACCGTGGGGCGCACGCCCAGGCTGGCCACGCCCTCCAGGGGCCCATCGGCCAGGCCGTGGGTGCGCACCACAAAGATGCCGGTGGTGGCGGGTTTTTCATGGCCGAAGCGGACGTTGAGCGTGCGGCAATCGAGGCTTCGACCCAGCTTCTGGCCGTGCACGACGTGGCCGCTGACGGTGTAAGGGCGCCCCAGGAGCATGGCCACCCGGGCCATGTCGCCAGCCTTGAGCGCCTCGCGCACCACCGAGGACGACACCCGCAGGCCATGCACCTCGTAGCTCATCATCCGGGCGACGTCAAAACCCTGGGCGTCGCCAGCGGCGTCGAGCGTGGCGTAGTCACCCGCCCGCCTGGCGCCAAAGCGGAAGTCGTCGCCCACCAGCACGTAGCGGGCGTGCAGGCCCGACACGATCACCTGCTGAATGAAGTCCTGCGGGCTGAGCGCCACCAGGCGTGCGTCAAAGGGCAGGATCACCACCTGGTCCACCCCGCATCGCTCCAACTCCGAGAGCTTGTCGCGCAGGGTGGCGATGCGCGCGGGCGCCAGCTCAGGCTTGCCAGCCAGGGTGGCGAAGTAGTCACGCGGATGCGGCTCGAAGGTCAGCACGGTGGCGGGCAGGCCGCGGTGCTGGGCCTCGCTGCGCAACAGCGCCAGCATGGCCTGGTGCCCGCGGTGGACGCCGTCGAAATTGCCGATCGTCAGGGCGCAGGCTGGCGCCAGTGCCGCATGGTGGAAACCGCGAAAGACTTGCATGGGGCAGATTATCGGCTCAGGGCAGCACGATGGCCGGGTCTTCGACCCAGCGCCACTGGCCCGGCGCCAGGTCGGCGGGCAGCGCCAGCCGCCCGATGCTGCTGCGGTGCAGCCCCTCGACCCGGTTGCCCACGGCCGCCACCATGCGCTTGACCTGGTGGTACTTGCCCTGCAGCAGGGTCAGGCGCAGGTGCAGGGTTTCGCCGGCCGCATCAGCGGGGGCACCGTCGGGCCACACCCGCTCGGCCGCGTGCGCCGCCACGGGGACCGGGTCGTCGTCCAGCACCACGCCCTTGAGCAGCTTGTCGCACATGGCCTGGGTGACGGGGTGCTTGCAGGTCACCTCGTAGACCTTGGGCACGTTCTTCTTGGGCGAGGTCAGCTTGTGCAGCAGGGGGCCGTCGTCGGTCAGCAGCAGCAGGCCGGTGGTGTCCTGGTCCAGCCGGCCCACGGGCTGCAGCCCACGGCGGCGCAGCGGCACCGGCAGCAGGTTGTGCACCCCCGGCCAGGCGCCGGGCTTGAGCGAGCACTCGTAGCCGGCCGGTTTGTGCAGCATCACCAGGGCCTGCACGTGCGTCGCCCAGGGCTGTCCGTCGACCACCAGGGTGAGCCGGTCGGCCGGGTAGGCGGCGTCCGGGTCGTCCACCGTTTCGCCGTTGACCTGCACCAGGCCCTTGAGGATCAGGCCATCGCAAACCCGGCGCTCGCCAAAGCCCTGGTCGAAGAGGATGTCGGCGAGGTGCTGGTGGCCGGCAGGCAGGCGGGTTCGGCGGGACATGGGCTGAAAGAGGCTGGTAGGGGTTCGCTGGTCAAGCCGACATTGTGCTGCCATCATGCGCACGCACCGTCTCCCGAAGCACCGAACCATGCGCATCCACCACCTCAACTGCGGCTCCATGTGCCCGATCGGCAAGCGGCTGATCAATGGCGACGGAGGCTGGCTGGCCTCGGCCCACATGTGCTGTCACTGCCTGCTCATCGAGGGCCGCAACGGCCTGATCCTGGTCGACACCGGACTGGGCACCGGCGACGTGACCAACCCCAGGCGCCTGGGCATGCCCTTCGTGAACGTGGTGCGACCCCGCCTCCTGATGCAGGAAACCGCCATCCACCAGATCCGCGACCTGGGGCTGGATCCGCGCGACGTGCACCACATCGTGCCCACCCACCTCGACCTCGACCACGCAGGCGGCCTGAGCGACTTCCCCGGGGCGCAGGTGCACGTCTACCGCACCGAGCTGGACGCGGCGCTGGCGCGCAGCAGCTTCCGTGAGCGCGATCGCTACATCCCCGCCCAGTGGGCCCATGGCCCGAAGTGGTCCCCGCGCGACGTCACCGGCGAGAGCTGGTTCGGCTTCGACGCCGTGCGCGCCCTGCCGGACACCGACGAAGAGGTGCTGCTCGTGCCGCTGACCGGCCACACCCGCGGCCACTGCGGCGTGGCCGTGCGCACCGACCGTGGCTGGCTGCTGCACTGCGGTGACGCCTACTTCTTCCGTGGCGAGATGGATGCCGAGCCGCACTGCCCCGTCGGCCTGAGCCTGTTCCAGAGCCTGCTGCAGATGCATGGCCCCAGCCGGATCGCCAACCAGCGCCGCCTGCGCGAACTCAATCAGGCCCATGGCGACGAGGTGACGCTGTTTTGCGCCCATGACGCTGTGGAGCTGTCGAACATGCGCACGCGCGACCATCGCCTGCCCCCGCGCACCGCCGAGCACGCAGCCTGAGCCCTGGCGACGAACCGAGCCCGCGCGCCCTCAGAAGCGCCGAGTCAGCGTGAGCATGTCGTTCTCGCGCTTCATCTGAAAGCGCGTCAGGAAGCTGTTGCCCAGCAGCACATGCGGCATGCCCGAAGGCACCACCACCGCCTCGACGCCATAGACCTCGACGTCCTGGATGCGCAGCGACTTCAGCGTGATCCGCCAGATCGGGATCACGCCATTGGCCGTGCTGCCCTGACCGCGCTCGCCCAACTCGTAATTGATGCCCATGCGACGGGCCTCGTCGGCGCTCATGGCCACGCTGGTGGCGCCGGTGTCCACCATGAACTGCGTCGCCCGGCCATTGATGCTGCCGCTGGTGACGAAGTGCCCGCCGGAGACGGCCGTCAGCACGATCTGCGTGCCGCCTGAGCCGCCGCCACCACCGCCGATGCTCACGGGCGCCCCGCCCAGGTCGATGGTCTGGCGCTTGCCCCCCACCTCCACGGTGACCTGGTCGGCGCGAACGGACACCACCTTGACGCCCCGGTGCGTTTCACCGGAGGCCAGGGCTTTGGGCGCCCCGCCATCGACCACCAGCAAGGCCTTGCTGCCCATGCTGCCGGTCATGGCCACGCTCTGGGCCGAGGCTGGCAGGCTCGCGCCCAACCCCATCCAGCAGGCCCAAGCCAGCGTGGCTGCAGCCCCCCCCTTCATCGATCGCTCGTGTTTCACAGCCCGTTCTCCCTGTTTTGTGTGGCTGGCGATGGCGAATGAACCGCGGCTCAGTCGCGGAAGTTGTCGAAGGACAGCGGCACGTCGTTGATCTCCTTTTTCAGCAGCGCCATCGCGGCCTGCAGGTCGTCGCGCTTGTTGCCCTGGATGCGCACCTCCTCGCCCTGGATGCTGGCGTTGACCTTCATCTTGCTGTCCTTGATGACCTTCACGATCTTCTTGGCCAGCTCGGCCTCGATGCCGGCCTTGACCTTGAGCACCTGCTTGACCTTGTCGCCGCCGATCTTCTCGACTTTGCCGATGTCCATGAAACGGATGTCGACCTTCTGCTTGGTCAGCTTGTTGAAGAGCACGTCACGCACCTGGTCGATCTGGAAATCGCTGTCACCGAAGACGATGACTTCCTTTTCCTTTTTCTTGAATTCGACGGCGGCGCTGGTGCCCTTGAAGTCGAAGCGGGTGCCGATTTCCTTGGCGGTGGTGTCGACGGCATTGCCGACGGATTCGATGTTCGGGTCGAGCTTGGTGTCGAAACTGGGCATGGTTGATCTCCTTTGTCTGCGAAAATTCTCGCATGCACACCGCCCTGCCCGTGGAAAACGGCGTCAACCTCAAGCCTTACAACACCTTCGGCCTGCCCTGCGTGGCGCAGACGCTGGTGCGCATCCGCTCGCAGGCCGATGTCAAACGCGTGGTCAACGACCGCGAACTGGGGCTGGCGCGCAAGTTCATCCTGGGGGGCGGCAGCAACCTCGTGTTCACGCAGGACATCAAGGCCGTGGTGCTCAAGGTCGAGATCCCGGGCATCCGCCTGCTCGAAACCCGCGACGACGCCTGGATCGTCGAAGCCGGTGCGGGCGAGACCTGGCACAACCTGGTCAGCTGGTGCCTGGACCACGACCTGCCAGGGCTGGAGAACATGGCCCTGATCCCCGGCACGGTGGGCGCCGCCCCGGTGCAGAACATCGGCGCCTACGGCCTGGAGCTCAAAGACCGATTCGAGTCGCTCGACGCCGTCGACCTGATGACTGGCCGCACCGTGACCTTCAACCGCGAGCAGTGCCAGTTCGACTACCGCGACAGCATCTTCAAGCGGGCCCTGGCCGGCCGCAGCGTGATCACCACCGTGCGACTGCGCCTGCCCCGGCCCTGGGTGCCCATGCTGGGCTACGCCGAGCTCGAACGCAAGGTGCTGGAGACCGGCATCACCGCGCCCACGGCGCGCCAGGTCTTCGACTGGATCGTGGCAGTTCGCCGCGCCAAGCTGCCCGACCCGGCCGTCATCGGCAACGCCGGCAGCTTCTTCAAGAACCCGGTGGTCACGCCCGAGCAGTGCCGCGACATCATCCAGCGGGACCCGGAGATCGTGCACTACCCCATGCCCGACGGCAGCTTCAAGCTGGCCGCCGGCTGGATGATCGACGCCTGCGGCTGGAAGGGCAAGACCGTTGGCCAGGCCGGCGTCTACGAGAAGCAGGCCCTGGTGCTGGTCAACCGGGGCGACGCCCGCGGCGCCGAGGTCGTGACGCTGGCGCGCGCCATCCAGGAGAGCGTGTATGGCAGATTTGGCATCCGCCTGGAGCCCGAGCCGGTTGTGATCTAGGGGGGCGTTCCTGTTGGCGGGTTGATCGGGCTAAACTGCCTGTCGTTCATGGCGCAGGTCCTGGGCTGGACCTCGTCTTGTTTTCGCACCAAGGGAGTTTTCATGCCGTTTTCCGTCCGCACCATCCCCGCTGCTGGCCGCCTGAGCCTGCTCGCCATCACCGCCGCCTGCGCCACCTTGCTGTCGGGCTGCCTGGCCACCGCGCCCACCATGGGCGAAAACAAGGGCACCGTCAGTGGCGCCGCTGGTGGGGCCTCGGCCGAAAACAACAACAGCCAGCTCGAGAAGTGCACCGAGACCCTGGGCACCCTGGCCATCGATGAAGACACCAACGCCCCCTGGTACATCACCCTGCGCGAGTACCAGCTGGGCTCGACGGTGCCCGTGCTGCGCCTGATGATCCAGCAGTCGAACTGCTTCGTCATCGTCGAGCGCGGCAAGGCCATGAACAACATGATGCGCGAGCGCGAGTTCGCCCGCGGCGACGAAAGCCGTGCCGGCAGCAACTTCCAGAAGGGCCAGATGGTCGCGGCCGACTACACCATGAGCCCCTCCATCCAGTTCTCCGGCAAGACCGGCGGTGGCGGTGGCGGCCTGGGCGGCTACGGTGGCGGCATCCTGGGCCTGGTCGCCGGCAGCGTCAGCAAGAACGAAGCATCGACCACGCTGCTGCTGATCGACAACCGCTCGGGCGTGCAGATCTCGGCGGCCGAGGGCACGGCAGGCAACTACGACTTCGGCATCTTCGGTGCGGCCTTCGGTGGCGGCCTGGGCGGTGGCGGCGGCGGTTACGCCAAGACCCCCCAAGGCAAGGTCATCACCGCGGCCTTCGCCGACTCCTTCAACCAGATGGTCAAGGCCCTGCGCAACTACAAGGCACAGCAGGTCAAGGGTGGCCTGGGCACCGGCGGCCGACTGGGCGTGCAAGGTGGCGAAACCGCCGCCTCGAAGGAGCTGGACGCCAAGCCCAAGTCTTCCACGACCAAGCCTGCCACCAAGTCCACCACCAAGAAGTGAAGCCCGGAAAGCGCAACGCCATGATCACCCTCAAGCCCATTCGGTTTGCCATGGCATCGGCCCTGCTTGCCTGGGGGGCTCACGTCACGACGGCCCAGGCCGCCGAGTTCCACATGTACGTCAAGTGCAAGGGAACCCTGTCGGCATCGGGCAAGTCCAAGCCCGCCCACCTCGACCTGGCCCTGCGGGACAACAACACGACGGCGCTGATCCAGCGCTCGAACGTGCTGCCCAAGGGCGAGCGCTTGGTCTACACGCAGACGCCGACCGACTACACGATGGTCTACAAGCTGCGCCAGCCAGGCACCCACTACTACCACGACTGGCTCAATGGCACGTGGGTGGTGTGGCAGCCCAACCTCAAGCGGCTGGCCACCATCCGCCTGGCCATCGACCGGCAGGAAGGCGAGCTCGAAGGCGAGTTGCTGGACTTCAACGACGACCTGATCGGCACCATGCAGATGACGTGCGAAAAGGTCGACCCGGACGAGCTGCCCGAACCCAAGCTGTGAAGCCGGGCTCGGCCCTGCAGCCACTGCCGTCCAGGCAAAAGAAAAGCCGCTGATCGATCAGCGGCTTTTTTCATGGCCCGATCGCCGAGGCGACCGGGACAGCCCGGCATCAACCGAAGTGGCAGATGTAGTGGTAGGGCTCGCCTTCGACCTTGATCTCGAAGGACGAATTGCCCGGCACGTCGAAGCTTTCGCCCGCGCCGTAGGTCTTCCACTCGGTGGAGCCGGCCAGCTTGATGGTGGCCTTGCCGGCGACGGTTTCCATCACTTCCGGCGCGCCGGTGTTGAAGGTCAGCGTGGCAGGCAGGATCACGCCAACGGACTTGCGGGTGCCATCGGCCAGGGTGACGGTGTGCGAGACGCACTTGCCATCGAAGTAGACGTTGGCTTGCGTGTTGACGGTGCCAGCGAGGGTGGTGGTGCTCATGTCGGAAAAGCCTTCTCAGTCAGGTCACTTGGTCTTGCCGGCCTTCTTGGCGGCGGCCTTCTTGGCAACGGGCTTGGCTGCGCCCTTGCCAGCGGTCTTGCGGGCGGGCTTGGCGGCGGCTTCGCGCTTGGCCTTCACGTTGGCGCCGATGCGCAGGCGCAGGGCGTTGAGCTTGATGAAGCCGGCTGCATCGGCCTGGTTGTAGGCGCCGCCGTCGTCGTCGAAGGTCGAGATCTTCATGTCGAACAGGCTGTCCGTCTTGGACTCGCGGCCAGTGCACATGATCGTGCCCTTGTACAGCTTGAGCTTAACGGTGCCGTTGACGGTTTCCTGGCTCTTGTCGATCAGGCCCTGCAGCAGCTCGCGCTCGGGGCTGAACCAGTAGCCGTTGTAGACCAGGCGGGCGTAACGCGGCATCAGGTCGTCCTTGAGGGCCAGCACTTCGCGGTCGAGGGTGATGGACTCGATGGCGCGGTGGCCGGTCAGCAGGATGGTGCCGCCAGGGGTTTCGTAGCAGCCGCGGCTCTTCATGCCGACGTAGCGGTTCTCGACCTTGTCGAGGCGGCCGATGCCGTGCTTGCCACCCAGCTCGTTGAGCTTGGTCAGCACTTGCGCCGGCGACATCTTCACGCCGTTGATGGCGACGACGTCACCCTTGACGTAGGTCAGCTCGATGGTCTCGGCCTTGTTGGGGGCCTTCTCGGGCGAGACAGTCAGGCGCCACATGTTGGCCTCGGGCTCGAAGCTCGGGTCTTCCAGCACACCGCCTTCGTAGCTGATGTGCAGCAGGTTGGCGTCCATCGAGTAAGGGGCGCCGCCCTTGCGCTTCTTGAAGTCGACCGGGATGCCATGCTTGTCGGCGTAGGCCAGCAGCTTTTCACGCGACAGCAGGTCCCACTCGCGCCACGGGGCGATGACCTTCACGCCGGGCAGCAGGGCGTAGGCGCCCAGCTCGAAGCGGACCTGGTCGTTGCCCTTGCCGGTGGCGCCGTGCGAGATGGCGTCGGCCTTGGACTTCTTGGCGATCTCGACCAGGCGCTTGGCGATCAGCGGGCGGGCAATCGAGGTGCCCAGCAGGTACTCGCCTTCGTACAGCGCGTTGGCGCGGAACATGGGGAAGACGAAGTCGCGCACGAACTCTTCGCGCAGGTCTTCGATGTGGATGTTCTCGGGCTTGATGCCCATCTTCAGGGCCTTGGCGCGTGCGGGCTCGATCTCTTCACCCTGGCCGATGTCGGCGGTGAAGGTGACCACTTCGCAGCCGTACTCGTCTTGCAGCCACTTCAGGATGATGGAGGTGTCCAGGCCGCCGGAGTAGGCCAGCACGACCTTCTTGATGCCCTGGCCAGCCTGCTTGGCCACGACGGGGGCAGCGGTGACGGGAGCGGCGGCAGCCTTCACAGGCTTGGCGGCCTTGGTGGATTGATTGGCCTTCGTGGATTTGGACATGGTCAGGCAAAAAGAAGAACGAAACAGCGGATTCTAGACGCCCGCGGGCTCGCCAGCCCATGCTTCAATCACGGCCAGAACACCGAAACCCGGGAGAAGCCGCATGGAACAGGCCGACTTCATCCACCACGTTCGCGTCAGCGAATACCTCAGCGCCGAAGACCCCACCGCCTACCGCCGCCGCGTGGCGTGGTTCGCCGGGCTGGGCTACGCCTGGATCGGCGGCTGCCTGCTCGTGTCCATCTGGCTGGCCACCTGGGCCATCCAGCACCTGACGACCGGTCGCGCTCGCGCAGGCACCCTCTTCCTGCTGATCGGCGCCGTGGGCCTGGGTTGGACCAGCCTGCGCTCGCTGTGGGTGCGCCTGGATGCCAAACCGGAAGGTCACCGGCTCACCAAGCAACAGGCCCCCGCCCTCTTCAAGCTCATCAGCCAGGTGCGACGCAAGGTCAAAGGCCCCAAGCTCGACGAGGTCTGGCTGGACGACCGCTTCAACGCCAGCATCTCGCAGGTGCCGCGCTTCGGGCTGCTGGGTCGCCCCGTCAACCGATTGACCATCGGCCTGCCCCTGCTGATGGCGCTCGACGTGCCTCGCCTGAGCGCCGTGCTGGCCCACGAATACGGCCACCTGCGCGGCAACCATGGCCGCTTCGCCGCCTGGATCTACCGCACCCGCCTGAGCTGGATGCGCATGAACGAGCGCCTGGCCGAGGACGACAGCATCAGCGGCTGGCTGAACGCTCGATTCATGCACTGGTATGTGCCGCGCTTTCTGGCGCGCAGCTTCGCCCTGGCCCGCCAGGACGAGTACGAGGCCGACCGCATCTCCGCTCGGCTGGTGGGCGCGGCCACGGCGGGCGCGGCGCTGGTCGAGATCGACATCAAGGGTACGTGGATAGGCGAGCAGTTCTGGCGCCAGCACTGGCAGGGCGCCACCGACCACGCCCTGCCCACCGGCCCGTTCAAGGCGCTGCGCCACCTGCTGCTGAGCCCGCCGGAAGAAGGCTTTGCCCGCGAAGCCCTGCGCCGCTCGCTCAAGGAGCTCTCGAACATCGACGACACCCACCCGGTGCTCAAGGAGCGCCTGGGCGCGCTCAAGGTGCCCGCCAACCTGCCCGAGTGGTCTCACAAGGGATCGCTGGCGCTGCTGGGCCCCGAGGCCGAGGCCTGGGTGCAGCGCTTCGACCAGGCCTGGTGCAAGGACCAGGCCAAGACCTGGAAGGCCCAGCACCAGCGCCAGCAGGCCCTCAAGCAGCGCGTCGAAGGCTGGCGCGCCCGCGCCGAAACGCTGGGCACCGACGAGATGGTGCTGTGGGCGCGCTGCGAACGTCGCCTGCACAGCGACGTCGACGTGGTCAAGCTTTATCAGCGGGCCCTGGAGCGCAACCCGGCCCACGCCGATGCCCTGCTGGGCCTGGTGCAAGCCTGCGAGGACGCGCCGCTGGCCCTGCGCCTGAGCTGGCTCGATCAGCTGTGGCTGCGCTCGCCCGACCACCGCCACTTCGCCGCGCGCAAAGCCGTGGCCTGGCTGGAGCGCCCACCGCACGGCGCCGAGCCCGACGCCATCGCCCTCAAGCAATGGCGCCAGCGCGTGAAAGACGCCCAGGCCGCCGACGACGCTTTGTGGCAGGCCCTGACCGAGCCGCCCTGGTTCACCCAGTTGCAGCGCCACGACCTCGACGAGGTGCAAATCGAAGACACCCGCGAGGTGCTGGGCTGGCACCCGGCCATCCGCCAGGCCTGGCTGTGCCGCCGTCGCCTGCCTGAGCACAGCGACCGGCGCGCCTACCTGCTCTTCGTCGACGTGCCCGATCTGAACAACGCCCAGCGCGCCGGCCTGTGCCACCAGTTGATCCACCAGCTGGACCTGCCCGGCCCGGCGATCCCACTGTGCATCGGCGACGAGGTGCCGATGGCGGAGGTCAAGCGCTCGGCTTTCAGCCCCATCGTGGGTTGAGGGCGGACCGAGTCAGAACAAGCTCGCCTGCGCGGGCGGTGCGCGCAGCAGCGCCGGCTCGAACGCCGAGCAGTCCAGCACCGGGGCGCCATGCCCGATGCCATGCCGCGCCGCCGCCCCCCTCACGCGCTGGCGGATGAGGTCGGCCCAGATGCCCTGCCCCTTCATGCGCAGGCTGAAGCTGGCGTCGTAGTCTCGCCCGCCCCGCATCTCGCGGATGCGCGCCATGACTCGCTCGGCTCGCTGCGGAAAGTGGTCGGCCAGCCAGCCCTGGAACAGCGGCAGCACCTCCCAGGGCAGGCGCACGATGGTGTAGTGGATGGCGCTGGCGCCGGCATCGGCCGCCGCATCGACCAGTCGCTCGATCTCGGGCTCGTTGACGAAGGGGATGATGGGCGCCACGTTGACGCCCACCGGCACGCCCGCCTCGCGCAGGCGCCGCACGGTCTGCAGCCGACGCCAGGGGGCCGCAGCGCGCGGCTCCAGCTTGCGGCACAGCTCGCCATCCAGCGTGGTCAGGCTGACCATGACGTAGGCCTGGCGCCGCTCGGCGGCCCTCGCCAGCAAATCAATGTCGCGCTCGATGCCCGCTGACTTGGTGACCGCGGTGAACGGGTGCCGGCAGGCATCGAGCACCTCCAGCAGGCTGCGCGTGAGGCGCCATTCGCGCTCGACAGGCTGCCAGGCGTCGGTGGCCGAACCGATGTTGATGGGCGAGCAGGTGTGCGAGGGGCGCTGCAGTTCTGCGGCCAGCAACTCGGCCGCGTTGACCTTGGCCACCAGGCGGGTTTCGAAGTCCAACCCAGGCGACAGGTTGAGGTAGCTGTGGGTGGGCCGCGCATAGCAGTAGATGCAGCCGTGCTCGCAACCCCGGTAAGGGTTGAGCGACCAGGTGAAGGGGATGTCGGGCGAGTCGTTGCGCGCCAGGATGCTGCGGGCGCGCTCGGGGGTGACCTCGGTGGAAACATGGGAAGGCCCCGACACCGCTTCATCATCCGGCCAACCGTCGTCCTCCAGCGCCTTCTCGGTGAGGGCGAAGCGGTGGGCCAGGCGGGTGGCGGTGCCCCGTCCCTTGATGGGCGCGGCCCGCTGGCGGGGGTCTGGCAAAGGCAGCCAGTGATCGTCTTGCATGCTGTGTTTTTATACAGCAAAACAAAACCATCACGCTTCATTCACCTCAGGTCAAAGCGGGATTGCCCCTCCCCTGATCAGGGGTCGTTTCATGCGCGGCATACCCGTCACTTTGGGTTAGATTTTGTTGGCAGGTTGCGTCATTTGTGACGCCACCATGATTGAACCGGCCAAAAGGCCAGACTGGAGCCCCCATGAGCATCGTTTCCCACATCAAGGCTTTCCTGAAAGACGAAGAAGGCGCTTCGGCCATCGAATACGCGCTGGTGGCGGCCCTCATCGGTCTGGCTGCCGCAGCAGGCATGACGACCCTGGGCACCGGCCTGGACGGATTCTTCTCCGGACTGGCTGAAAAGCTCGCCTCGTTCACCAAGCCTTGATGCAGGCTTCGCTGGCGCGGACCTGGGTTGCTGCCGCCCTGACCACAGACGCACATGCCACCACCCGCGGGGGCTGATCCTGCGACCGCGATGGTCATTGCCTGGGCACTGGCCATCGCATGGACCGACTGGCGTCAGCGCCGCATCCCCAACCTGCTTTCTCTGGGAGCTTGGGTCGCGGCTGGTTTTGTCCTGGTGCTCACCGGGCGCAGCGCCCTGGGCGCCGAGCCCTCTTCCGCGCTGCTGGCCGCCGCTGGCGCCTTGCTGGTGACCCTGCCGGGTTACCTCACCAGGCGCCTTGGGGCCGGCGATGTCAAATTTCTCGTGGCCACAGGCCTGTTGTCATCATGGCCGCTCACACTGATCTGCTTCACCGTCGGAACCCTGCTGGGTGCCGCCGTGGGCTTGTTGAGCACCCGCCGACTCAGCCTGTACCTCGCCCTGCCACGCTCGCTGCAGCAGCCGGACTCGCAGCTGGCTCGTTGGGCCGCTCGCACACCGCCCACGCGGCACATCCCACTGGGCACTTGCCTGGCAGCCGGCCTCATCGTGGCGCTGCTGGTGCCGGCGGCGCTCGCATGAGGCGCCGCGCCCAACGTGGTGGCGTGGTCATCGAGTTCGCTCCCCTGTTCATCCTGTTCTTCGGCATCTTCTACGCGACCTTCAGCTACGGGCTGGCCATGCTCATCCAGCAGGCCCTGACCTACACGGCCGCCGAAGGTGCCCGAGCCGCGGTCAAGGTGGAGCCGGCCGCCTACACCAGCGTCTCGAGCTACCAGACCGCAGCGCGCAACGTGGTGCGCACGCAGGCCGAGAAAGACCTGTCCTGGATGAACGACGCCATCCGCTCGAAGATCACCTCCGGCATCACCGTGAGTTGGAGCAACTCCGGCACGATGGAGGTGCGAGTGCGCTACGTCGGCTATGGCCAGGCGCCACTCCTGCCCGTGCTCAAGCTGCCCGGCATCGGCGCCATCCCCAACCTGCCCGATGACCTCGTGGGCACCGCCACCCTGCGCCCGAACTGAAGTCAGGGCGAGCCATCGACATGAACAACAACGTCCTCAAGATCCTCGCCGGGGTGCTGGCGCTCGGCGCCGTCATCGTCGCCCTGATCGGCATCCGGCTCAGCGGCGCGCCGAGCGCACCAGCCGCCACCGCGGCATCTGCTCCCGCACCCGCGGCATCGGCACGCTTCGTGGTCGCGGCGCGAGACATCCAGGCCGGTCGGATGCTGGAGTCGGCCGACGTGCAACTCGAAACCGCCGCCTCGGCCCCCCAAGGCAGCCTGGGCTCGACCCAACAGGCCATTGGCCAGGTGAGCTCGCGTGACATCACCAAGGGCACGCCGGTGTTGCTCGACGCCATCGCGCCAGAGTCGCTTTCAGCGCTGCTGCAACCGGGTGAGCGAGCCGTGGCCGTGCAGGTCGACGAGGTGATCGGCGTGGGCGGCTTCGCCAGGCCAGGCGATTTCGTCGATGTGCTGCAGTTCATGGGCGCCACGCGCGAGAACCAGGACACCAGCTTCGCGCAGGTGCTGGTGCGACGCGCGCGCATCCTGACCTTTGGAGACGCCACGCAGATCGATCAGGCCGCCCCCACCGCTCAGGGCCAAGCCACCCAGGAAGCGATGAGAGAAACCGGGGCCCAGGCGGCACTGCAAGCACGTGAACGCCGTCAATCCTTGCGTTCGGCCGTGCTGGCCGTGCGCGAAAGCGAAGCATCCGCGCTCATGCTGGCGGCCAACACCGGCTTGCTGCGCCTGGCCCTGCGCCCCAAACACGAAGGCAGCGAGCCTCCAGACCTCGCCTCAGGCAGGTTGACCACGCGGGTGAGCGACCTCTCACCGATGCGCGCCAAGCCGGCCGCCACGGACGCGGGTTCACCCATCATCATCCAGGAAGGCAGCAAGGAGCGCCGCCTGACCCGCAACGACGCCCCTGCCCAGCCATGACCGCGAGCCCCTTCCGTTTCTTCCTCTTGCCGGCACTGCTGCGTTCTTCTGCGTGCATGGCGGGTTTGAGTGGCGCCCTGCTCACGGCAGGCCTGGTCCCCAGCCCGGCCCAGGCCTCGGCGGCCGTCCAACAGCTCGAAGTGGGTCAGCAAAAGACCTGGAGCCTGGCGCGTCCCATCCAGCGCGCGGCCACGGCCAACGACGAGATCGTCGGCATCAACGTGGTGCCACCTTCTGGCGTCATCCTGACGGCCAAGAAGCCGGGCTCGGCCATGGTCTCGATCTGGGACAACAGCGGGCGCAGCACACCCGCTTCGCAGTTCCAGGTGGTGGTCACGCCGGCCGGCATCGCGGGCAGCAGCTCGGGTGTGCAGGTCAGCGGCAGTGGCACCAAGCTCAAGCTCTCTGGCGAGTTGCGCTCGCTCGAGCAGCAATCCGCGCTCGAATCCGCCACGCGCGAAGGCGGCGACAAGCCTTCGGCCAACTTGGTCGACACCACCACCTCGGGCTTCGATGTGCAGGTGCAGATCGACGTGAAGATCGTCGAGGTCAGTCGAAGCAAGCTGATGGCCTCGGGGTTCTACTGGCGCAGCGGCTACGGCAGCCGCACGTCTGGCGTTTCTGGCCCGAACAACCTCTCGGGTTTCGAAAGCAGCCAGTCCGAAGGACGGACGCTGCTCAGCGCCAGCGGCTTCCTGCCCCGATCCGACACGTTCAACATCTTCACCTGGAGCAGCAACGCCCTGGCGGTGTTCAGCGCACTGGAAAGCAACGGCTTCGCCTACACGGTGGCCGAACCCAGCCTGACCGCGCTCAGCGGCCAGACAGCCACCTTCCTGGCTGGCGGCGAGCTGCCCATCCCCATGCGCACCGGCTCGGGCTCGGACAGCGCCGTCTCGGTCAAGTTCAAGGAATTCGGCATCCGACTGGGCCTGGCGCCCACGGTGCTCGATCAGCAACGCATCGCGCTGAAGGTCGCGCCCGAAGTCAGCGAGATCGACCCGGCCCTGGCGGTCGAGATCGGCGGCTTCAACATCCCCGGTCTGCGCGTGCGCCGCACCGAAACCACCGTCGCGCTGGGCGATGGCGAGACCTTCGTCATCAGCGGGCTGGTCAGCCGCGAGAGCATCGGCAGCATCGACAAGTTCCCCTTCCTGGGCGACATCCCGGTGCTCGGCGCCTTCTTCAAGTCCAACCGCATCGAGCGCAACGACAAGGAGCTGCTGATGATCGTCACGCCGCGCCTGGTGCGTCCGTTCTCGGCCAAGGCCAAGCTGCCCGACATGCCGGGCGAGGAGCTCAAACGCTACGACCCGGGCTTCCTGCACATGCTGCTGATGGAACGCGGCCGCTTCGACGGCAGCGAATCCGGCTTTTCGCAGTGAAGGGGGCCAGCGCATGAGCCAACACTTCCTCCTGATCACGCACAACAAGGACGTTGCCCACTGGGTGCAGACCACCTTGCAGGACGAGGCCGAGATCGTCATGGCCGACTCGGACAACCTGGAACGCGTGGTGCAACTGATCGACGCCGTGCACGCCCGCGTGGTGCTGTGCGAGCTGCAGGGCAGCCGCCTGTCGCAGGACGCCAGCTTCATGGAAGGCCTGACCGCGGCCAAGCCCCTGCTGCCCGTCATCGCGCTGGCCGAGACCGCCGACCGCCAGTCGGTGCTGACCGCGCTGCGCTCGGGTGCGCGCGACTTCATCTCACCCGACATGCGCCCCGGCGAGGTCATCAGCCTGGTGCGCCGTGCCGCGCAGCGCGAGGTCAGCGACCCGCAGCGTGGCAACGGGGGCAGCGAAGGCGCGATGACCGCCGTGGCCAGCGCCCGCCCGGGTGGCGACACCACGATGTTCGCCCTGCACCTGGCCCTGGCCCTGCAGGAGCAGGCGCCCAAGGACGAGATCCTGCTGCTGGACCTGGGCGTGCCCGCAGGTGACAGCCTGCAGTACCTGGGCATCGAGCCCACCTACACCTTCGTCGACGCGATCCGCAGCCTGCGCCGCCTTGATGAAACGCTGATCAACACCGCCTTCCCCAAGCACGAGACCGGCCTGCGCATCCTCGCCATGCCCGAGGACTCGCTGGAGATGGGCCGCATCACATCGGCGGACCTGTACGTGCTGCTGAGCGCCCTCAAGCGCCACTTCAGGCAGATCGTCGTCAACCTGGGCGGCGTGCCGGCTTCGGAGTTCCTGTACGTGCTGCTCGGTCGCGCCGAGCGCACGCTGCTGCTCGTCGAACAAAGCGTGCCGAGCTGCAAGCAGAACCGCAACCTGCTGCAAAAACTGCGCGATGCCAAGGTCGACAAGGTGGGTGCCGGCCAGATCAGCCTGGTGGTCGACCGCTACCTGCCCAGCGTGCCGCCCGACGCCGAGACCATCGCCAAGGGCTTTGGCATCCCGCTGCTGAGCACGCTGCCGTCTTCCGGCATGGCCCGCCTGACGATGATGAACTCGGGCGAGAGCCTGTTCACCTCGGCACCGCGCGACCCGTACACCGTGGCCATCCGCAAGATCGCCATCGGCCTGGGCGACGACCCACGCGCGCCGCTCAAGCCCATCGATGCGGGCTCTGGCTGGCTCAACCAGCTGACCAACCGTTTCAAGACGACTTGAGCCGATCGCCATGGACTATCGATCGCTCGCCACCGACTACAGCCTGAAAAGCAGCGACAGCTACCAGGACGTCAAGCTGCGCCTGCACCACTACCTGATCGACCGCATCGACACCGAGCGCGTCTCGATCGGGGACATGAGCAAGGCCGAGTTGTCGGAGTTCGTGCTCTCGAAAGTCCAGCAGTACGTGGCCGAACACCGCCTGCCGGTGAGCCGCCACGAGATGGAGAACCTCAGCCGCGAGATGGTCGACGAGCTGACCGGCTACGGCCCGCTGGAAGAGCTCATCCGCGACGACCGCATCAACGACATCCTGGTCAACGGCACCCGCCACATCTACGTCGAGCGCAACGGCATCCTCAGCAAGACCGACATGCGCTTCATCGATGACGAGCACGTGCTGCGCGTCATCCGCCGCATCCTGGCGCCGCTGGGTCGCCGCATCGACGAGTCCAGCCCGATGGTGGACGCGCGCCTGCCCGATGGCAGCCGGGTCAACGCCATCATCCCGCCTCTGGCACTGGACGGCCCCTGCCTGTCGATCCGCAAGTTCCGCAAGGACCCGCTGCAGTCCACCGACCTGCTGGCCGCGGGCACCTTCAACGAGGAGATGCTGGTCTTCCTCGAGAGCGCCGTCCAGCGCCGCTGCAACATCCTCATCAGCGGCGGCACGGGCGCGGGCAAGACCACGCTGCTCAATGTGCTCAGCCGCAGCATCTCGCCCTACGAGCGCCTGGTCACCATCGAAGACGCGGCCGAGTTGCAGCTCGGCCACGATCACGTGGTGCGACTGGAAACCCGCCCGCCCAACGTCGACGGCCGCGGCGAGGTCACCGCGCGCGACCTGATGCGCAACGCCCTGCGGATGCGCCCCGACCGCGTCCTGCTTGGCGAAGTGCGCAGCCACGAAGTGCTCGACATGCTGCAGGCCATGAACACCGGCCACGACGGCTGCATGAGCACCGTGCACGCCAACAGCCCGCGCGACGCGCTGCTGCGACTGGAAATGCTGGCGGGCTTCGCGGGCTTCCAGGGCCAGGAAGTCACCCTCAAGCACATGATCGCCACGGCGCTGGACCTCGTCATCCAGGTCGGCCGGCTCTCGGATGGCCGCAGGCGCGTGCTGGCCATCAGCGAAGTGCTGGGCGTGCAGGACGAGCGCATCGTCACCAACGAGCTCTTCGTCTACCAGCTCGAGCGCAAGGCCTTCGAGGCCACCGGCCTGAGCCCGGCCAGTCCCAAGCTGCGCCTGCACGACGATGACCAGGCCACGAAGTTCCACCGTTCTTGGTGACCCGAGGTGAAGCCTTGATCAGCGCCATCCTCTTCCTCATTGCCCTGCTGATGATGCTCGGCGCCGTGCTCTCGGTCATCCGGGCACAACGGCAGGAACAGATCGCCAAGGTGCACCAGCGCCTGGCCGCTGTGGCCTTCCTGCCGCAGGAGACAAGCAAGCCAGATGCGCAACTCGGCACGCTCACGGCGGCGCTGGACCTGTGGCTCAAGCGTGTGGGGCTGAACGTGTCGCCCAACATGGCGCTGCTCATGCTCGCCGGTGTGGTGCTGATGGGCGTGTTGCTTTGGCAGAACCTGGGTGCGCTGGTGGGCATCGGCTGGTGTGTGCTGGCCACCGTCGTGACCGTGCTGGTGCCGCAGGTGCGCTACCGACAGAAGGTCAACCGCCTGGTCGAGCAGATCCCTCTGTTCATCGACCAGGTGGTGCGTGGCCTGGTCACCGGCCGCAACATCGAAGGCGCCATCAAGATGGCCACGGAAGACCTGCGCGAGCCCTTGCGCAGCGTGGTGATCCGTGCGCAGCAGAACGTCGAACTCGGCGTCGACCTGGGCGATGCCTTCCGCGAGGCCGCACAGTTCTACGACATCAAGGAGCTGCACCTGCTGGCGCTGACCATCCACAGCTCCCGCGTCTATGGTGGCAGCCCCCGCGAGATGCTCGAGAGCATCGTCAGCATGATCCGTCAGCGCCAGCAGGCCCAGGAGGAACTCAAGGCCCTGACAGGCGAGACGCGCGTGACCGCCTGGGTGCTGGGCCTGACGCCCGGCGTGCTGGTCGCCTACATGCTCTGGCAGAACCCCAAGTACATGATGACCATGTGGGACAACAGCACCGGACAAGCGGTGCTCGTGGTGGCAGCAGGCCTGCAGGCCCTCGGCGCGCTCGTGATGTGGCGCATGATCAAGAGCCTGTGAGGACGATGCCATGCTGATCTGGTGGTTGCTCGCGGCGATGCTCCTGACACTGGCCTGGGTGCTGCTGACCCTCACCCGGGACGACGGCACCGTGCCCGAAGCCGAAAAGCGCTTCAACGAAGTGCTCGAGGCCGATGAGGGCAGCGCCTGGCTGCAGCAGCGCCGCGTGAGCGGCATGGCACGCGTGACGCGGCGCTTCCGCCGCCTGCTCGAAAGCCTGCCGGGCTCGGACATGCAGGAGATCGAGTTGCTGATCCGCCAGGCCGCGCTGATGGACGACGCACGCCGTTCGCGCGTCTACACCTCGCTGTGGCTGGCCCCGGTGCTGCTGGCCGCGCTGGCCATGGTCATCGGTTCGGCCAAAGGATGGCCTCTGTTTCACTCGGCCTTCGCCGGCCTGACCGTGGGCTACATCGCACCGCGCTCCATCTTGCGCAACCTGGCCGAACGACGCCGCCTGGCCATCCGCGACGAGATGCCGGTGGCACTCAACCTCATGCGGCTGCTGTTCGACGCAGGCCTGTCGCTCGAACACACGCTCAAGGCCATCAGCGAACAAGGCCGCCAGGTCACGCCCAACCTGGCCGACGAATTCGCCTGGGTGCTGCAACGCATCCAGCACGGCCAGGAGCGCGGCGACGCGCTGGAAGAACTCGCCCGCCGACTCGATGTCGACGAGCTGACCGAGACCGTGTCCATGCTCAAGCAAGCCGCCCGCTACGGCGGCAACCTGCGTGAATCGCTGATGCGCTACGTCAAGATGATGGAAGAGCGCCGCATGACCAGCCTTCGCGACAAGGTCGGCAAGATGTCGGCCAAGCTCAGCATCGTGATGATGCTGTTCATGTTCCCCGCGCTGCTGCTGTTCCTGGCAGGCCCCGGCTTCCTCGCGCTCATCAACGCCTTCAAGAGGATGTCATGAGCAACACCTCGCGCAACCAGGCCTGCATCCTGGTGCTGGCCATCGCCCTGAGCGGCTGCGCCCTGCCCGCGCACACACCTGCCGGCGCGCAGGCGGACAGCAGTTGCGGCACCGAACTCAGCCCCACTGACAACACCCGGCTCGCCGGCATTGAACAGCTGTTGCGCGAAGGCAAGCCTTACGCAGCGCTCGCGCAGCTCGATGCGCTCGCCGCGCAAGGCAAACGGCCGCCACAGCTCGACCTGGCCCGCGCCGACGCGTTGCGCCGCATCGACCGCCTGGAGCAGGCCGAGTCCCTCTACCGCGGGTCGCTCAACGGCTGCCTGCAAGGCCGGGCCTGGCATGGCCTGGGCCTGCTGCAGGCCCAACGTGGCCAGCAGGCCAACAGCATCGCCTCGCTGGAGCAGGCCCGCAACCTGCAGCCCACCGACGCCCGGGTGCGCAACGACCTGGGCTACGCCCTGTTGCTGGCCCAGCGCTTTGACGACGCCCGCTTCGAATTCCTCACCGTGCTGGAACTTGTGCCAGGCGACGCCCGCGCTGCGCGCAACCTCGTTGTGCTGACCCTTCGCGAAGGGCGCACCGACAAGGCCCGGGAACTCGCCGCCTCGCTGGGGCTGGACGCCGCCACCATGGAGCGGCTGATGCAGTCAAGCGCCGCCTTGCCGACGGTCACCCCGCCTGCGCCCTCATCTTCTGCCGCCCCCGGCGGTCCACCTGCTGCCACCGCCACCCAACCATGACGAAGCCAAACGTCCCCCAATGCCCGGGCCCGAGCGCCCGGGCCGCCCTGCAGATGGTGCTGGGCGCCACCCTGGTCGCCACGTTGATCGCCCCCCCGGCTGCCCTGGCGGCAGAGCCCGAGGTCGGCGCTGCCGCGGCCCCGCTCGTGGCAGAACCGTTCGCCACCGAAGAGTGGCAACTCGAGCAAAAGCGCCAGGTGCCTGAAACCGGTCGCGCCACCCGAAAGTGGCTCCAGGCTCAGGGCAACCGCGAGCAGGCATCGGCCAATCGGCCGAGCTTGTCCGGCCCCGCCTTGCGCCGCACCCACGATCGCTACCTGCGCACCTTCGAAATCGAGATTCCCCAGCAATTGAGGGAAAGCCTGCCGACCAACAAATGAGTACGCTGTTCGAATTGCGTTAAACAGCATCAAGCGTGCCCCAACCCTTCATCCCCAATGTCTGACGCCCGCCACGTCCCGCCTCCACGCACCTCCGAGGGCGTGCCGCGCATGGGTGCGCGCGGTCAACGTGGTGCGATCACCGTGCTCGGCGTGTTCACGCTGCTGCTGGCGCTGATGCTCACCGGCCTGACGCTGGAGACCGCGCGCCTGTGGCTGACCAAGCGCGAGTTGCAGTCCACCGCCGACATGGCGGCCATGGCTGCGGCCCGCCACACCGGTTGCGGCAGCACCCGGGCCTCGGCCTTGCAAGCAGCCCAGTCCGTGGTGGTCGCCAATGGCCTGACTTCGGGCTACACCCTCGACATGCGGCGCGGCATCCATGGCCGCGACGCCATCTCGCGCGTCAACACCTTCCAGGTCAACGAGTCGGAAAGCAGCAACGCCGCGCAGGTCACGCTCACGCGCACGGTCGAGCCCAGCTTGCTGGCCAGCGGCCTTCTGTCGTCGAATTCGACGGTGATGAAGGTCACGGCCACGGCCAAGGGCGGGCCGCCTCAGGCCGCCTACTCCATCGCCAGTTTCGCCAGCATCACCCAACGCCAGGCCGATTTCACCACCGCACTGTTTCGGGCCCTGATTGGCAACAGCAGCCTGAACCTCGGGATCTCGGCCCTGACGGACCTGGCCGGCACGTCCATCAACCTGCTGGCGCTGCAGGCCGCGGCGGGCGCCGCCACCATCGAGGAGTTGCTCGACCGCCAGGTGCCCATCAGCGAACTCTTCCGTTGGCTGGCCACGGCTTCGCCGTCCGCCGCCGCGGCCACCCAGCTCAACCAACTCGGCTCGATCTCCGTCAACTCGGGACTGAAGGTGCGCCTGCGCGATGTGCTCAACATCCAGGTCCCGGCCTCGGCTGCATCGGCAACGGTGGGCATCAACTTGCTCGACCTGATCCAGACCAGCCTGCTGGTTGGCAAAGGCCCCGGCACCATCAACCTGGGGCTGAACATCGCGGGCGTGGGCAACATTTCGCTGAACCTGCTCAACCCGCCCAGGATCGCCGTCGGCCCCGCTGGCAAATCGCTGGCTGGCGCCTGGTGCACCGAGGCCAAGTCGGCTCAGTTCTCGCTGAAGGTCGGGCTCAACCTGAACCTGATCGTCGCGGCGCTGGACATGGCCTTGTATGTCGACACCCTGCAGACCGCGGGTCGCCTGTCGACCCTGGCGATCGCGCCGGGCAACACCACGGGCAATTTCAGCATCGCCAGCGACGTCATCGTGCTGCGCCTGAACGACGCCAAGACCACCGATGGCAGCAAGCGTGCCACGGTGTCCGTCCTGGGCATTCCGGTGGTGGGCATCGACCTGAAGCTGCCCCTGCTGAGCGCCAGCAACGCCAGCGCGCCCTTCACCATCCAAAGCACCGCGCAACTGCCACAGGCCGTGGCCACGCAGGGTGTGGGCAGTGGCACCCTGGGCGGGCTGCTGGGCGACGGCACCACCATCAAGTTCGTGGTGCTCGGCTTCCTGCCCTTTGACCTGAGCTGGCTTCAGGGCGTGATCATGGCGCCGCTCAAACTGATCGCCGACCTGGTGGTCGAGCCCCTGCTGCAGATCTTCGGCTTTGACATCGGCCTGGTGCGTGTGCGCCTGATCGACGTCGAAAGCGCCAAGCCCCTGCTGATCATCTGAGCCGGGCGCCCCGGCCTGGCAAGGGCCTCAGCCCTCCCCGTACACCACCTGTGGCTGCGCCTGCGGCATCAGCTCGCGCATGCGCACCATCGCCTCGTCGCTGGGGAACACGCGCGAGGCTTCACCCAGCTCCACCTCGCCGCGCGCCGACAGCCCCTCGGTGTGGCGCTCGATGACCACGCGCACGGGCAGCCCCTGCACGGTGTCGGGCAGGTCGGGCTGAGGCGCTGCCACGCGACGCCCCGGGAACTCGCGCAGCCACTCGCTGACCGGCAGCTGCTGCCCCGGCGCATGCACCCGCACGAAACGCGCGAAGCGGCAGCGCGCCTGCGCCAGGCTGAAGACCTGCTGCACGTTCAGGCGCAGGCCACCCGAGAAGCGGTCGTTCTGCACCTTGCCCTGGATGATGACGAGCTCGTCGTCTTTGAGCACATCCTTGTTGGCGTCGAGCGTGTCCTGGTTGGCCACGGCCTCGATGGCGTCGCTCTTGTCGTCGAGCTTGAACAGGCCCACCCGCCCGCGCGCACCGTTGATGACGCGCAATTCGCTGACGATGCCGGCGACCAGTTGGGGGTCACGGCTGTCGCGCAGGTCGGCGATGCGCTGCTTGCAGAAACGGCGGATCTCGCTCTCGGCCTCGTCGAACAGGTGGCCCGTCAGGAAAAAGCCGATGGCGGTCTTCTCCAGGCTCAACTGCTCCTTGAGCGACCACGGGTCGGCGGGCACCAGGTCGGGCTCGTTGGTGGAGGCGGCGTGGCTGTCACCGAAGTCGAACAGGCCGCCCTGGTCGGCGTTGGCCGCCAGCGTGTCGGCGTACTCGAAAGCGAGCGAGACGCTGGCCAGCAGGGCCGCGCGGTTGTCCGCCAGCGTGTCGAAGGCCCCGGCCTTGATCAGGGCCTCGACCACGCGCTTGTTGACCAGCTTGCGGTCCACGCGCGTGCAGAACTCGAAGAAGCTCTTGAACGGGCCGTTGGCCTGGCGTTCGGCCACGATGGCCTCGATGGCCCCCTGCCCCGTGCCCTTGACCGCACCCAGCGCGTAGCAAATGGACTTGTCGCCGGTGGGGATGAAGCGCCACTCGCCTTCGTTGACGTTGGGCGGCGAGAAGGTGATGCCGAAGTTCTGCGTGGCATCGTCGTGGAAGATCTTGAGCTTGTCCGTGTCGTCGCTGGCGATCGTCATGTTGCCTGCGAAGAATTCGGACGTGTAGTGGTGCTTGAGCCAGGCCGTGTGATAGGCCAGCAAGGCGTACGCGGCGGCGTGCGACTTGTTGAAGCCGTAGCCCGCGAACTTCTCCATCAGGTCGAAGATCTCGTTGGCCAGCTCGGTCGAGATGCCGTTCTTGGCCGCGCCTTCCGCGAACAGGCCGCGGTGATGCTGCATCTCCTCGACCTTCTTCTTGCCCATGGCGCGGCGCAGCAGGTCGGCGCCACCGAGCGAGTAGCCGCCCACGATCTGGGCCACCTGCATCACCTGCTCCTGGTAGACCATGATGCCGTAGGTCTCCTCCAGCACCTTGCTCATCAGGGGATGCGGGTACTCGACCGCCTCCTTGCCGTGCTTGCGCGCGCAAAAGGACGGGATCAGGTCCATCGGGCCCGGCCGGTACAGCGCCACCAGCGCGATGATGTCCTCGAAGACGCTGGGCTTGGCGTCGCGCAGCATGCCCTGCATGCCGCGTGATTCAAGCTGGAACACGGCCACGGTCTTGCCCTCGGACAGCAGCCGGTAGGTCGGCGCGTCGTCCAGCGGGATCTTGGCGAAGTCGAAGTCCTTCTGGTCCGGGTGGCGGGCCATGATGAACTCCTTGGCCGTCTCCAGGATGGTCAGCGTGGCCAGGCCCAGGAAGTCGAACTTGACCAGGCCGATGGCCTCGACGTCGTCCTTGTCGTACTGGCTCACGGCCGAGTCGCTGCCGGGCTGCTGGTACAGCGGGCAGAAGTCGGTGATCTTGCCCGGCGCGATCAGCACGCCGCCCGCGTGCATGCCGATGTTGCGCACCATGCCTTCGACGCGTTCGGCCAGCTCCAGCAGCGCGGCCACTTCTTCTTCGGCCTTCTCGCGCTCGTTGAGCTCGGGCGCCTCGTGGCGCGCGTAGATCACCTTCGCTTTTTCGGGGTCGAAGTCCGGCGGCAACTTGGCCAGCGTCACCGTCTTGCCCGGTGGCGCCGGGATCAGCTTGGCGATGCTGTCGACGTGGCCGTAGCCCATGCCCAGCACGCGGCCCACGTCGCGCAGCGCGGCCTTGGCGGCCATGGTGCCGAAGGTGGCGATCTGCGAGACGGCTTCGCGGCCGTAGCGGTCCTTGACGTAGTCGATGACGCGGTCGCGGTTGCCCTGGCAGAAGTCGATGTCGAAGTCGGGCATGGACACCCGCTCCGGGTTCAGGAAGCGCTCGAACAGCAGGTTGTACTTGAGCGGGTCGAGGTCGGTGATCTTGAGCGCGTAGGCCACCAGCGAGCCCGCACCCGAGCCCCGCCCCGGGCCCACCGGGCAGCCGTTGTTCTTGGCCCAGTTGATGAAGTCCTGCACGATCAGGAAGTAGCCTGGAAAGCCCATCTTCAGGATCGTGTTGATCTCGAACTCCAGGCGCTCGACGTAGCGCGGGCGCTCGGCGTTGCGCTCGGCCTCGTCGGGGAAGAGATGCAAGAGCCGCTCTTCGAGACCCTGGTGCGACAGTTCGCGAAAGAACGCGTCCATGGGCTGCGGCTTGCCATCGGCCATGATGGGCGTCGGGAAGTCGGGCAGTTGCGGCTTGCCCAGCACCAGGGTCAGCGAGCAGCGCCGCGCGATCGCCACCGTGTTGGCGATGGCCGAGGGGATGTCGGCGAACAGCGCGGCCATCTCGGCCGTGGTCTTGAAGTGCTGTTCCTTGGTGAAGCGCTTGATGCGCTTGGGGTTGCCCAGCGTCTCGCCCTCGGCGATGCACACGCGCGCCTCGTGCGCCTCGAAGTCATCGGGCGTGAGGAACTGGATCGGGTGCGTGGCCACCACGGGCAGCTTGAGCCTGGCCGCCAGGGGCACGGCGGCGCGGATGTGCGGCTCGTTGGTGGGGTGGCCGCCGCGCTGCAGCTCGATGTAGAAGCGCCCGGCAAAGGCGTCTGCGAGCTTTTTCGCCCAGGCTTCGGCCTTGGCGACGTCGCCCATCAGGATGGCCTGACCCACGGGGCCCATCTCGGCGCCGGACAGGCAGATCAGGCCCTCGTTGCGGTCGGTCAGCGAGGCCCAGCTCACCCAGGCGTGCGTGCGCTGGCCCGGGGCCGTCCAGGCTTCACCCAGCAGCTCGCACAGGCGCAGGTAGCCGGCGCGGTTCTGGATCAGCAGCAGCAGGCGCTGCGGCGCCCGGCCCGCCTCTTCGGGCTCCAGCCAGATGTCGGCGCCCAGGATGGGCTGCACGCCCTTCTTGCGCGCCGCGGAATACAGCTTGACCGCCCCGAACAGGTTGGACAGGTCGGTCACCGCCACGGCGGGCTGGTCGTCCTTGGCTGCCAGCTTGACCAGGTCGTCGATGCGGACGGTGCCGTCGACGACGGAGAATTCGGTGTGAGCGCGGAGGTGAACGAAGGCCATGGGAGCGATTGTAAGAACCCGCGGCGCCCCAGGCCTCAATCGGCAGGCGTGTTCAAAGCGGAAAGTCCGGCTGAGCGGCGAAAGTCGCTTGGGGCCATGCCCACCCAGCGCCGGAAGGTGCGGCTGAAGTTGGAGGTGTCCTGGTAGCCCAATCGGTCGGCAATGGCTTCGACCGCCATGTCGGAGTGCAGCAGCCACCAGCAGGCGAGGTCTTCGCGCACGCGGTCCAGCAACTGCTGGTAGGTCAGCCCCTCTTGCCGCAGTTTTCGAATCAGGGTGCGGCTGGAGACATGTTCCTGCTCGGCCAGCTCGTTCAAGGTCGGGTAGCCCCCCTCGCAGGCCAGCAGCAACCTGAGGATGCGGTCGCCGGCAGGCCCGAGGCGATCGCGCGGATCGTTCTGCTGCGCCCACAGGCGCTCGCACTCCCTCATCGCCATGCGGTGGGTCTGGGGGTCGGGCGCCAGGCCCGGGTGCACCAGCAGGCTCGGCGGCAGGACGAGGGCAGAACGCTCCGCGCCGAAGCGCACATCGGGCCACCAGCGCTGGTAGGCATCCGCCCAGGGCGGCTGCGGGAAGGCGAACTCGACACGGGCCACGCGCCTCATGTCCAACCCCGTCAGGGTGTCGAGCACGCGCAGGCCTGCGCCCATGAGGTGCCCCATGATGTACTCGCGCACATCGGGCGCGTGCAGGTGCTCGCGCATCAGCAGCGCCACCTCGTCGGCGCGGGTTTCCACGTCCAGCGAGATCAGGCTCTGGCGCAGGCCCGCGTGCCGCTGGATCAGGGCCAGGGCCTGGCCCACGTTGTCACACGACATGGCGGCCACGCCCACCGGCCCGTGCGCCGACAGTTGCGTGCCCCAGCCCACGGTGATGCCCAGCCAGGGCTCCTGCGTGAGCGCCACCGCGCGCCGGATCAACCGCGTGACCTCGTCGAAGCTCAGGTAGCGGTGGCCCTCGTGCAGCGCCGCCCAACTCAGTCGCGTGCCCGACAGGATCTGCGCCTCGTCAAAGCCACGCCGGCGCATCTCCGCACAGATCAGCCGGGCGTAGATGGGGTGCAGTGCGGGCGCCAGCCAGTCGGCCGCCCGCTCGGAAACGGTTTGCTTGCTCAAAGCGCTTGTCACCAAATGACGATAAGTTGCCAGCGCCGACGGTACCCGAAATCGCCCCTGCCTCGCAAGATCGGATCACCCCATTCACCGTGACACACCGAGGAGACAAGAACATGAGCGCTGTGCTGCCCGACCCGATGGCGGCGTCCTACCGGGACCCGAAGAAGCCCCTGTGGCTGCTGCCAGCCCTGATCCCGGCCATCGTCGCCGTGGGCCCGGTGGCCCACCTGATGGGCCAAGACCACGCCGCCTGGTACGTCCTGCCCTTCCTGGTGCTGTTCGTGCTGGTGCCCATCCTGGACTGGCTGATCGGTGACGACACCAGCAACCCGCCCGAGGCCGCCGTGCCCTCGCTTGAAGCACGCGGCTTTTACCGCTGGATGATCTACCTGGCCATCCCGGTGGGCTGGGCCACCACGCTGTTTAACGTCTGGTTCCTGACGACCCACGCGGTGCCTTGGTACGGTGTGGTCACCACCGTCATCATCAACGGCTTCATGCTGGGCCTGGTGATGAACATGAGCCACGAGCTGGGCCACAAGAAGGAATGGCTGCCCCGCAAGGCCGCGCTGTTCAACCTCTCGCTGGGCGCCTACGTGCACTTCTGCATCGAGCACAACCGCGGCCACCACCGCCACGTGGCCACGCCGGAAGACCCGGCCTCGTCGAAGATGGGCGAGTCGATCTACCGCTTCATGTTCCGCGAAATGCCCGGCGCCTACTTCCGCGGCTGGGACCTGGAGGTCGAGCGCCTGGAGCGCCAGGGCAAATCGGCCTGGAGCCTGGAAAACGAGATCGTGCAGGGCTGGATCGGCACGGCCATCGTCTGGGGCGGCATGACCGCCTGGCTGGGCACGCAGGCCCTGGTGCTGCTGGCGGTGCTGGCCTTCCTGGGCGCCTTCATGCTGACCTCGGCCAACTACATCGAGCACTACGGCCTGCTGCGCCAGAAGAAGGCCGATGGCCGCTACGAACACTGCCAGCCGCACCACTCGTGGAACAGCAACCACGTGCTGTCCAACATCCTGACCTTCCAGCTGCAGCGGCATTCCGACCACCACGCCAACCCGACGCGCAGCTACCAGTCGCTGCGCAGCTTCCACGACATCCCCACCTTCCTGCCGCTGGGCTACACGGGCATGTTCCTGGTCGCTTACGTGCCGCCGCTGTGGTTTGCCGTGATGGACAAGCGCGTGGTCAAAGCCACGGGTGGCTATGCCTCGCGCATCAACTTTTTGCCGGCGCAGCGCAAGCGGCTGGTGAAGGCCTTCGGGATGAAGGACGAGGCTGGGGCATCGGCCTGAAGCTCGACGCCACCGAGGCCCGCGGCCTTCACGCCGCGGGTGGGCTCACCCCGGGCCCCACAGGCGGAAACCGCTTGAAGGCCTCGGTGGCCTCCATCTGCGCGGCCAGGGCGGCCAGCGCCGGGTGCTTGTCAGCCAGGGCCAAGCCGGGCTCGACCTCGCCCACGAACTGCCAGGCGACGGCGGCGGTGATGCCGGCCTGCCTGGTGGGTTGGCCTTGCACAGGCGCCAGCGCCTCGGGCCGCTGGGCCACGGCTTGCTCCAGGCCCGCGAGCGCGGCCACGAGCTGCCCCTGCACGCGCTCCAGCCAGGGGCCATGCTGCTTGTCGGCGGGGCGCAGCTTGCGCTCGTAGATGGACTGCACACCCTTGTCGCACGCGGCCATGGCCAGGCTCAGGGCGCGAAAGTCGTGCTGCAGCGCCTGGGCGTCGGTGGGCCACAGCTTGGGGCCCTGGCTGTTGGCCTGGCCGTGCGTGGCTTCGATGAACTGCAGGATGAGCGACGAGTCCATCAGCACCTCGCCGTCGGGGCAGACCAGGGTCGGCGCCTTGACGACGGGGTTGATGCGCTGGAACTGCGGGAAGGTGCTGACGACGGAGACGGCCTCGTGTTCGAACGGCACGCCCAGGCAGTGCAGGGAGATGGCCACGCGGCGCACGTAGGGCGAGTCGAGCATGCCGATGAGGCGCAGGGGTGGCATGGGGGCTCCTGGGTTTGGGTTGAGAGGGCCAGTATGCCGGTCTGGGGGTTGAGCCGGGCGTCAACACCGTGGGCTGGTGGTGGGAGAGTTCAGGCTGGTTGCGGACGCCCTAGATGGTCAGAATGTGTGGCCTAGTCTTCTGGGTCGTAGGTAAGCAGCGTGACCTTGTATCCGTCGTCCTGCACGAGCGTCTGTTCGTACAAGGAGTCGGGCAGCGCGCCTTCCCCCTTGGAATCGTCAAGCCACCAGTGCGAATCAATTTCGTTCCAGTCGTCCATGCTGCTGGTACCGAGCCGGCTTAGGCTCTTGGCAGGCAACGGCGAATCCTTCCGGACCGTTAACCTCGCGCTGAAGTACTCGCTAAAGTTGGCGTATCGGACCTTGTTTTCGTGCGAGAACACGACGGCGTAGGCAAGCTCACTGCGCTCGATGATGCGGCGAATCGTGGACTCCATGCTTGTGCCAAATGCGTCTCGCGCTCGAATGACGTCGGCAAGGTCGAACTCGCGAGAGGGGCTGCATTCACGGGCGAGCAGGGCCTGCGGCATGAGAAGCTCAGCGGAAAAGCGATTAGCTTCGAGCTCCCACCCAGCCTTTGTGGTCTTCAGATCATCAACTGAGCACTTGAAGGTTGCCTGACGATGCCACGGCAATAGGAAATGGCCCAGCTCGTGACCTATCGTGAATCTCTGGCGCGGTCGGGGAACGCTGGAGTTGTAGAAGATGTGCCCGTCGGACTTCTCGAGGTTCGTAATGAGAGTGCCTTCGAAACCAGTCGATTCAATCGAGGCAATCTTTGAGATACCCGCCAAGCGGGCAATTTCCTCGATCGGTACCGGGACCGGCATCTGAGGGTTCTGCCGCAAGATTTCGGCAACGAGCTGCTCTGGCCGCGTGAGGTCGGCCAACTCTACAAGGTCAAGCTCCACCATCTCCCTGAGTCCTCTTCTTCTTAAAGAGATCCAGAGTTTGCTTCAAGACGGCCTGCTCGTCCTCCGAAAGCGACTTGAAGTCGCGGAAGAACTGATGAGCTTCGACGTCATCCAGCGATTCTTCGCTATCGGCATCCGCCAAATAGGTCAGAGGAACTCCGAAGTTGGCGGCTAGGCTCTTCAGTAGGTCCATCGAAGGGTTGCCACTCGCTCCCTTCTCAAGCTGCCAGATGTGAGTCTTCGACACTCCCACCGCTGTTGCTACTTCCTGGAGCGATTGCCCCTTCCGAAGCCGAAGCTCCGCCAGCTTGGCACCAAGTGACATATGCGTTCCCCTGCCTACAAACAGTCTCAGTTGCAAGAATTCTAGTCCACGAACGATCCGTTCGTTGTAGTTGACGCTCCGCAATCGTTCATTTAATATAACGATGCGTTCTCGGCCTGGCCTTCCAGGCCCCACGCAGTCCACACGGCAGTCAACAGACTCAAGAGGTACCAGCATGTCCATCGAACCATCTGTTCATCGAGACGACGCCTCCAAAGGCAAGGAGAAGTCGTTCAGCATCGTCATCAACGGTCAGCAAGAGACCGTGAAGGACAAACACCTGACGTACGAACAGGTCGTGCGGCTGGCCTTCCCTGGTGGGCCGTTCGACATCCTGTACTCCGTCACCTACGCCAATCCACATGGCCACGACGGCACCCTGGCTCCGGGCCAGAAGGTGACCGTCAAAGAGGGGATGAGCTTCAATGTCGTCAAAACCAACCGTTCCTGAATCGGCCCTGCAGCAGCTTGCCGCTGGCGGGTTTGACGTGGAGGTGCGCCAGCAGCATTTGCTGGTGCATCAGGTGCCTTACGTCAATGAAGCTGGGGAAGTGAAGCGCGGCACCCTCATCTGCAAGTACGTGGAGTCCGGCGGCCAGTTGCTTCCGCCGAACGCAAATCACGGCGACAGCCACCAGGTCTGGTGGCAGGGTGAGTACCCCTGCTATGCGGACCGTCGGCGCCTGGCCGAACTGGAAAACGAAAACCAAGGGCAGGAGCTCTTCCCTGGTTGCACCTTCAATTTCCGGTTCTCCAACAAGCCGGTCGGCGTGGACCACTTCCAGACGCATGTTGAGAAGGTGATGCACTACATCAACCTGATTCAGGCGCAGGCGGGCGTGCTTGAGCCCTGGTCGCGGGCGCAGGCGGGAGGTGTGAAGCGCAGCGAGGACGAGTCGGTCTTCCAGTACCCGGACTCGGCATCGGCACGCGCGGAGATCCTGATGACATCGGCCCAGTTGGCCATCGGGAAAGTTGCCATCGTGGGCCTGGGCGGCACGGGTAGCTATGTGCTTGACCAGTTGGCCAAGACGCCCGTGCCAAGCATCGAGCTCTTCGACGGCGACCTCTTCGAGCAGCACAGCGCGTTCCGCTCCCCCGGTGCGGCCACCGAGGCCGAAATCGATGCGCGGCTTCCCAAGGTCGAAATCTATAAGCGGCGCTACAGCGCGATGCACCGCAGCATCGTCAGCCATCCGTATTTCTTGGACGATGCCAACATCGCAGAGCTAGCGGATTTCAGCTTCGTTTTTGTCTGCGTTGACCGAGCTGATGCTCGCCGCCTCATCTTCAATTTCCTCCAGGCGCACTGCATTCCGTTCGTCGATGTCGGCATGAACTTGCAACAGGTCAAGGGTTCGCTGCGCCTCATCGGAAGTTGCCGTGCGACCCTCGTGACCCCCGAGCTGGCCGACCACGTCGACAACAGCGTCCCGCTGGCGGATGGCGATGATGATGCGCTGTATCGCCAGAACATCCAAGTGGCCGACATGAACGCGATGAACGCGCAGATGGCCGTGATGCTGTGGAAGCAGTACTGCGGGTTCTACCAGGCAGATTTTGCGACGGTGAACATGCTGTTCTCGGTCAACCAGAACATGCTTGCGAAGACGGTTGCTGGCGTCGGGGGTGGCGATGAAGGCTAGCGCTATCAGGCCCGAGTTCGTCGAATTCATCCCGAAGCTTCTCGAACCTGGCGTGCTTTATGTCAGCGAGAAGTACCGAACCGCCTCGCATCTCTGCGCATGCGGGTGCGGCGAGAAGGTGGTGACTCCTCTGTCGTCGGCGGATTGGCATCTGAGCATGGACGGGGGGAAGGTCAGCCTGCATCCGTCCATCGGCAACTGGAACTACGCGTGCAAGTCGCATTACTGGATTCGCCGGAATAGCATCTCCTGGGCGGGCAGCATGAGCAAGGGCCAGATTGAACGGGTTCAGGCGCGGGACTTTGCCGACCGAGCCAGCCAGGTCGCCCAAATCAATCGCGAGCGAGATGTGCAGCGAGCCGCTGCCTCGGGTGGCTTCTTTGGCCGGGTGCTGTGTGCGCTGCGCCGGTTGCTGAAGCTTTAGTGAATGGACAGTGGCGGTCGCGCCACGTACGAAAGGTAATCTCATGCCGAAGAACGAAAAAACCTCGCTGAAGGTGGCCAGCACGGCCTCTGCAATCCTTCGCAGCACCTCGTCGACCAAGACTGAACGCTCGGTCGCTGGGAGCGCACTGTCTCAAGCAGGGGCCGGCCGGATCACCTCGACGACGGTTGCCACAAAGGCTTCAAAGACTCTCGACAGCACCCGGACGTCGCCCGCTTCGAAATCCGTGGCGGGAAGCGTTCTCACGCAAAAGGTGAAGCGCTAAGCCAGCACGCCGAGCTTGGGCGAAGCTTCCGGAGAATCGCATGAAAGACATCCGGCGTCAGGTGAGCCTGCAATGCCCTACCTGCGGCAAGACCGATTTTCAGTTCGACGAGGCAGCCGGTCCCAGCGGAATCGTCACCTGCGCATCTTGCGGCAGGCAGTTGCGCCGCGACGAGCTGGAGAGCTACAACTCAGAGCTCATTGAGACTGCGAAGCAGGATGTCGTCAGCGAAGCAAAGAAGGAGCTGGAGCAGATGATGCACCGGACACTTCGCGACGCGTTTCGCGGCAACAAGTTCATCAAGATTCGATAAGCGATGACCTCATCGGACTATGTCGCGCTGCTAGCGCTCGGCGTTTCAGCCGCGGCGCTATTCATAACGTACCGGTTCAATGGGCGGCAGAAGAAGTTCTTCGAGAACCAAGAATTGCTGAACCGAACTTTGCAACGCAAAGAGGATGCGGAGGTCAAGGCATCCAGGCAAGCAGCGCTCGACGCGAACTTCTTGAAGATTGGAACCGGGTACCGGCTGCGAGTATTCAACCGTGGAAAGGCCGCGGCTAGGCACGTTCGCATCGAGTTCGCAGATGCTAATAGCGAGAGCGTCTTCATTCCCAGGGATGTCGAGAGCAAGTTTCCGCTCGAGGTCATGCAGCCGCACGGGTCGGTTGACCTTATCGCCGCAGTTTCGATGGACTCTGCCAGCAAGTACTCAATTCGACTACTTTGGGAGGACGATCATAGTTCTTCGAACGAGCGTATGGTGTACCCAACAATTTGAAGGCCAATCGAAGAACCCCGCCCAACACTCGGCGCCACCCCAAACCACCTTTTGTACGCCTGCGAAAAGCTGGACAGGTCACTGAAGCCCATGCGCTCGGCAATATCGGTGAGCGACAGGGTTTCATCCTCCAGCAACTGGTTCGCCTGGCGACCGCGCACCTCGGCCGAGAGCCCTCGGAAGGTGAGACCCTCCTCCTGAAGCCGACGCTTGAACGTCCTGTCGCTGAGTCCCAGCGCGCGTGCCGCATGGTGTAGGTCCGGCGCCATGTTCAGCGGCGCCGCCGCCAGGTATTGCCGCAGGAACTCCCCGGTGCCCAAGCGGGCGCGGCGCCGCTCCAACAACTCCTCGCAGGCCCGCTCGCACATGGCCACCGTGACGGGGTTGGCCTGAGGCAGCCGCAAAGCCAGCAGCCTGCCATCGAATGACAAGCTGTTGCTGCGGGCGCCGAATTCAGGTCGAACCCCCACCCCACGCACCAGGTGTTCGAGGCGGCCGACGCCGCGCTCGACGGTGTGCTGAAGGGTGAACCGAGACAAGACAAACTCGGGGCCCAGCACCTCCTTCATGAGTCGGGCGGCCGCCGCCACATCTCGCTCGACCAGGAAGCGCTGCACCGCAGGCTCGACCTCGGGCGCCTCGAAGCCCACGGTGTACACCTCGCCGTCCAGGGCACCCGATATGCGGCAGAACGCAAACGTCAGCGGAACGAACCGCAAGGCCAGCGCCATGGCCTCGCCAGCGGTCGCGCTGCTGATCAAACCCAGCCCCCACAGCCCGTACGAGGCGAAGTTGTAGCGCATGCCCACTTCCAGCCCCAGTCCGGGCTGCCTGCACGCGCGGATGAGGTTGCCCACCACGCACAGCTCCTGGCTGGCATCGACTTCGATGGACAGGTCCGCCAGATCGGCTTCTTTCAGGCCCGAGCGAGCCAGGAGCTTGGCGACGTCCAGGCCGCGTTCCTGTCCGAACTCGACCAGCAGCCTCACGCTCGCCGAACTGCGCTTGAAATCCCAGAAATTCATGGAGGGCCGATGAAGGGTGAACACCGATGCGTTTGGCCCAAATCATAAAGCGTTTGACCTCAGTCAACATTCACGATGCCGGTGGGGGTGCGCATGATTCGCGCTCGACGAACAGACCTTCGTCGCAACGTGAGGTTTCAAGACATGCAGCGAAAAGGCCCCGAGGGCAGCGCCCCCTTTCACACCATCATCATCGGCTCGGGCTTCGCCGGCATCGGGATGGCCATCGCCTTGAAGAAGGCGGGGCTGGGCGATTTCCTCATCCTGGAAAAGCAGGGCGACGTGGGTGGCGTGTGGCGAGACAACACCTACCCAGGCGCCGCTTGCGACGTGCCCTCGCACCTGTACTCGTTCTCGTTCGAACCGAACCCGAACTGGTCACGGGTGTTTGCTCGTCAGGCCGAGATCCATCAATACCTGCAGCACTGCGCCCGCAAATACGACCTGCTGCCCTCCATTCGCTTTGGCTGCGAGGTGGCTGGGGCGAGCTTCAACGAAGGCCTCGCGCTGTGGACCGTGACCTTGACCAATGGCCAGGTGCTGCAAGCCCGTCATGTGGTCGCGGCCACCGGGCAACTCAGCCGCCCGGTTTACCCCAAGCTGGAAGGCATGGAGCAGTTCCAGGGCCACGTCTGCCACTCGGCCCTGTGGGACCACAGCCATGACCTGAGTGGCCAACGCGTCGCGGTGATCGGCACCGGCGCCTCGGCCATCCAGTTCGTGCCCGCCATCGCAGACCAGGTGAGCCAGCTGACGGTGTTCCAGCGCTCGGCTGCGTACATCCTGCCGCGCCCTGATGGCCCCTATGCAGGCTGGCGCAAGGCCTTGTTCAACGCCCTGCCCTGGACGATGAAGCTGCACCGCGCCCGCATCTACGCCCAGTACGAGAGCCGGGCCATCGGCTTCACGCGCATCAAGTCCGTGATGGAGCTCGCGGGGGGCCTGCCCTTCAGGGCGCTGCTGCGCAAGCAAGTGCAAGACCCGGCGCTGCGCGCGCAACTGACGCCCGACTACCCCATCGGCTGCAAGCGCATCCTGCTGTCCAACGACTACCTGGCCACCATGGCCAGGCCCAACGTGAACCTGGTCACCCAAGGCATCCGCCGCATCACGGCCGATGGCGTCGAGACGGTGGATGGGCAACACCACCCCTTTGATGCGATCGTCTACGGCACCGGCTTTGCGGCCACGGAGTTCCTGGCGCCGATGACGATCACGGGCCGAGGTGGGCTTGAGCTCAACGAGGCATGGCAAAAGGGCGCGCAAGCCTACCTGGGCATGACCGTGCCCGGCTTCCCCAACTTCTTCATGCTCTATGGCCCCAACACCAACCTGGGCCACAACTCCATCATCTACATGCTGGAGAGCCAGATCGCCCACGTGATGCGGTGCATGAAGGCCGCCGACAAGGCAGGCGCCAGCACGGTGGAAGTCGATGCACAGCGCCACACCCGCTTCAACAGCACCATCCAGGACCGCCTGCGGGCCACCGTCTGGCAAGGGTGCAAAAGCTGGTACGTGGACGCCAACGGCCACAACAGCACCAACTGGCCGGGCTTCACCTTCGGCTACCGCTGGCTCACGCGTCACTCGTCGCTCAAGGCCTACCACTTCAGCAGCCCCGATCGCCGCGGCGGGCAGGTGGTGCGGCACGCCGAGCCATCGGGCTTGGTCGAGTCGGTCAGCGCGGGCGTGTTGAGGGCCTTGCTACGCCTGTCGTTCAAGACCCTGATTCGTCCCCCCTTCGGCGTCGGCACGCAGCGCTTCGTCGTGAGTGCCCTCGCGCGGCTGATGCCCGCGGTCGGTGGCGTGCACATCGAACGCCAATCGGTCGACGGCATGCCCGCGGAGGTGATCTCACGCCAGGAGGCCCCGGGCCAAGGCCCCGTGGTCCTCTACCTCCACGGTGGCGGCTTTTGCGTGGGAAGCGCCCGAACCCATCGCAGCGTGACGACCCGCCTGGCCGCTGCAGGCATGACCGTCTGGGTGCCGAACTACCGCCTTGCACCGGAACACCCTCACCCCGCTGCGCTGGAAGACGCGCTGTCTGGCTACCGTCACTTGCTTCGCCAAGGTGTGACACCTCAGCGGATCGTGGTCTGCGGCGATTCCGCTGGCGCAGGCCTGGCGCTGAGCCTGGCGTTGAAGCTGCGTGATGCGGGCGAGCCTTTGCCCGCAGGGCTGATGCTGCTGTCACCCTTCCTGGACACGAGCTTGTCGGGCGACACGGTCCGCTCCGCGTCGGCGCGTGATCCCATGCTCCACGTGGCTTGGCTGAAGCAGGCCGTTGGCTGGTATGCGCCGCCGAACGAACAACAGCTGCTGGACGCCGACCTTCAGGGCCTGCCACCCATGCTGATCCAGGTGGGGAGCGATGAGGTGCTGCGATCCGACTCGAGCCGGCTGTGCGCGCAGGCCATGCACTGTGGCGTGCCCTGCGAGCTGGAGGTCTACGAGGGCCGCTGGCATGTGTTCCAGCTTCAAGCTGGCTTCCTCGCCTCGGCGACCCACGCCGTGAGCCGCCTGGTCGCCTTCGCCTTGCACAGGACGCGATGGCAACCTGCGCAACACCGCCCCCATCGGGTCGATGGCGATCCCGCCGCGCGGGCCATCGCGCACTGACCTCCCATTCGCTCGCATCCCCTGAATCACGGAAATCCAGCATGAACCCTCGCCGCTACCCCAACACCTCGCATGTGCGCGTGCGCTCCATCAAGTCCACGTTCATGGCCGAGGGGGCCCTGTGCGCGGCCACGCTTCACCTGCCCCAGGACACCGCCCCAGATCAGCAGTTGCCCGCCATCCTCATGGTGGGCGGCTGGGGCAGCATCCAGATGGCCCTGACTTCTTCGTTCACCCACAGCTTTGTCGAGGCCGGCCATGCCGTCATGGAGTTCGACTACCCGGGCTGGGGCGACAGCGGCGGCTTCCCGCGCCAAGGCATCAACCCCTGGCGCAGAACGCGCGTGGCCGACACGGCGCTGGTCCACCTGAAGTCGCAACAGCAGGTGCTGGCCCATGACATCACACTGTGGGGCACGTCGTTCGGCGGCGGGCACGTGGTGGACCTGGCCACCCAGCACCCTGAACTCAAGGGCGCCATCGTCCAGGTGCCGATGCTCGATGGCCTGGCGGCCACCTTCGCCACACCGCCGGGCAGGCTCATCAAGCTGATCGGGCTGGGTCTGATGGACCAGCTCAAACCGGGCGCCCCGATCACCATCCCGACCCTGGGGCGCGAGGGTGATTTCGCCACGATGGACCGCGACGGAGGCTGGGACGCCATGGCGTCCGCCCTGGCCGCCTACCCGGATCACCGGTACGACAACCGCGTGGCGGCGAGGTCGGTGCTCACCATGCCGCTGTACCGTCCCTGGCTGCGCCTGAAAGACGTGCAGATCCCGATGCTGATGATCGGCGCCACGGGCGACACGGTGGCGCCCTTCGTGTCAGACAAGGTCAAGCGCGTGGGCAACCCGAACGTGCAGGTGATCGAGGTTGATGCCAACCACTTCGACCCCTACTTTGACCCGCTGTTCCCGCAGATGCTGGCGCATCAGTTGGCGTTCTTGCGCCGGTGAGCCATCACCGCTTGGGCGCAAGCTCTCACAAAGGGGCGCTCAAGCCATCAGCTTGAGCAAGCCTTGATACGGCAGCAGGTTGGTCCGCACCACCTTGTCCAGCGGCTCCGCGAACCCGTCCTGCATCCAGCGCGCCGCCAGCAGCACGTTCAGGCCGATCATCCCGTCGGCCAGCAGGTCAAGGTTGACCTCGTCGGCGCGCGCAGCAGGCACCAGCAGGTGCAGGTGCTGGCGCATCATGTTCGAGTAGTCGCGCGCGGTGGCGCCACTCAGCGCGGCCACCTCGTCGTTCACGCCCAATGAGTCGACCAGCATGATGCGGCCCCGGCGGGGGTCATCGCGGATGAACTCCAGGAACACGCGAATCGCCGGCTCCAGCATGCCCAGCGGCGTGGGCTCGGCCTCTTTGAGCACCGCCAGGGTCTGCGACATGAGCTGGTCGCGCAGCTCGCCGTAGGTGGCCATGAACAGCTGCGGCAGCGTCTTGAACGACTCGTAGAAGTAGCGCTCGGTCAGGTGGGCGGCCACGCACACCTCGCGCACCGTGGCGGCGTGAAAGCCCTTGGTGCCAAACACCTCGACGGCGCCCTCGATGAGCTTGGCACGGCGAAGCCGCTGCCGCTCTTCGGGCAGGACCCCGCCATAGCGGCGGCGCGGGGACAGGGGCGAGGTTGGCGTCGGGGCTTCCATGGAGATCCCTATGTTGACATGGATCATTGTCAAAGTTATTCTGACAAGAATCTTTGTCAAAAGTCAAGGCATCTTCGGGGACAAGCCACCATGAAACCGCAACACTTCCACTCTCCCGCCGCCGCCCAGGCCCCGGGTGGCGAAGGCGTCGAGCGCCACCGCATCATCGTCGTCGGCACCGGCTTTTCGGGGCTGTGCATGGGCGTCAAGCTGCGCGAACAGGGCGAAGAAGATTTCGTGCTGCTCGAACGCGCGGGCGACGTCGGCGGCACCTGGCGCGACAACACCTACCCTGGTTGCGCCTGCGACGTCGAGTCGCACCTGTATTCGTTCTCGTTCGAGCCCAACCCGAACTGGTCGCGCCTGTACGCCCCGCAGCCCGAGATCTTCGCCTACCTCAAGCACGTCGCCACCAAGTACGACCTGCTGCGCCACATCCGCTTTCACGCCAACCTCACCGGCGCGCGCTGGGACGAGGCCCGCAAGCTGTGGGTGGTCAAGGCCGAAGACGGCCGCGTCTTCGAAGGCGAGATCCTGGTCTCGGGCATGGGCGGCCTGAGCAACCCGGCCTACCCCAACGTGCCCGGCATCGACAAGTTCGAAGGCCGCGCCTTCCACTCCGCCACCTGGGACCACGGGTTCGACCTGGAAGACAAGCGCGTGGCCGTGATCGGCAGCGGCGCCAGCGCCATCCAGTTCGTGCCCGCCATCGCGCCCAAGGTGGCCCACCTGACCTACTTCCAGCGCACGCCGCCCTGGGTTGTGCCCAAGATGGACCGCCCCGTGCGCCCCGACGAGCGCGCCGACTTCGCCGCCAACCCCTGGCGCCAGCAACTGGCCCGCACCAAGCTGTACTGGATGCTGGAGGCGCGCTTTCTGGCCTTCAAGTTCAAGCCCGAATGGATGAACCTGGTGGCCAAGGTGGGCAAGCACCGCATCCGCAAGCACATCAAGGACCCGGCCCTGCAGGCCAAGCTCACGCCCGACTACACGCCCGGCTGCAAGCGCCTGCTGATCTCCAACGAGTACTACCCAGCCCTCGCGCGCACCAACGTCGAGGTGGTCACCGAGGGCATCAAGGAGGTCGTGCCCAAGGGCGTGGTCACCCAGGACGGCCAGTTCCACGAGGTCGATGCCATCATCTTCGGCACCGGCTTCAAGGTGCAGGACCCGATCCCCAAGGGCACTGTGCATGGCCGCAACGGTGCCGATTTGGCCGAGGTCTGGAAGCAAGGCGCCGAGGCCCACATGGGCATCGCCGTGGCGGGCTTTCCCAACTTCTTCATGCTGATGGGGCCCAACACCGGCCTGGGCCACAACTCCATGGTTTTCATGATCGAATCGCAGGCGCACTACATCCTCGAGGCGATCAAGGCCATGAAGGAGCAGCGCATCCGCGCCCTCGACGTCAAACCCGAGGTGCAAAAGCAGTTCGTCGACGGGGTTCAGAAAGAGCTTGAACGCACCGTGTGGCAATCAGGCTGCAAGAGCTGGTACATCAATGAGCAGGGCCGCAACACGGCGGCGTGGCCCGGCTTCACCTTCGCCTACCGTCTCAAGACCCGCCGCTTCAAACTCAAGCAGTACCAGGCAGAACGCGCATGAGCATCCAGTCCTTCATCACCAACCTCGTCCTGCGTCACCAGTTCAAACGCCAGGGCCGCGGCAAGCTGGACGTGCACAAGGCGCGGCACATGGTCAACAAGATGGCCAAGCGCTACCCGCCGCCGCCGCGCGACATCGAGCACCAGCCGGTGGCCGCCCGCCCCGAGCACAAGCTGTGCGCCGCCGAGTGGCTCAGCGTGGCCAACCCGCAGCGCACCATCGTGTACTTCCACGGTGGCGGCTACTTCTTCTGCGGCCTGGAGACCCACCGCCCCACCTGCGCCTACCTGGCCCGCACGGCCCAGGCCCGCGTGCTGTCGGTGGACTACCGCATGGCGCCTGAGCACGTCTACCCCGCCGCCGTCGACGACGCCGTCGCCTGGTGGTCCGAGCTGCTCAAGCAAGGCGTCGACCCGAAAAGCGTGCTGTTCGCCGGTGACTCCGCTGGTGGCGGCCTGACCCTGGCCTGCCTGGTGGCCTCGCGCGACCAGGGCCTGCCCCTGCCGGCCGGCGCCATCCTCTTCTCGCCCTGGAGCGACCTGTCGTGCTCGGGCGAGACGATGAAGACCCTGGCCGACGCCGACGTGATGTTCAACCCGCACTCGCTGCCCGAAGCCGCCGCGCTGTACCTGGCCGGCAAGCCCACCGACACGCCGCTGGCATCGCCGCTGTTTGCCGACCTGCGCGGCCTGCCACCGCTGATGATCCATGCCAGCAAGCACGAGATCCTGCTGGCCGACTCGACCCGCCTGCACGAGCGCGCCAAGGCCCAGGGCGTGACCAGCGAGCTGCACCTCAAAGCCAAGATGCCGCACGTGTGGCCCACCATGCTGATGCTGCCCGAGGCCCGCCAGACGCTCAAGGAATGCGGCGAGTTCGCCGTCCGCGTCACCGGCAAGCGCTGATTCGCCCCGACTGAAAAGCCCCCCAGGAGACACCATGAAAGACTTCAAGAACAAGGTCGCGGCCATCACCGGCGCCGCATCCGGCATGGGCCGCACGCTGGCCGTCGAGCTGGCCCGCCGCGGCTGCCACCTGGCGCTCAGCGACGTCAACGAAACCGAGCTGGTCAAGACGGCCGAGCTGGCTTCCAAGCATGGCGTGAAGGTCACCGTCAAAAAGGTGAACGTGGCCAGCCGCGACGAGGTCTTCGCCTGGGCCGACGAGGCCGCGCGCGACCATGGCAAGGTCAACCTGGTGTTCAACAACGCCGGCGTGGCGCTCACCGCCACCGTCGAAGGCGTCAAGATCCAGGACTTCGAGTGGATCATGGGCATCAACTTCTGGGGCGTGGTGCACGGCACCCAGGCCTTCCTGCCCCACCTGAAGAAAAGCGGCGACGGCCACGTCGTCAACACCTCCAGCCTGTTCGGCCTGATGGCCGTGCCCACCCAGGGCACCTACAACGCCAGCAAGTTTGCCGTGCGCGGCTACACCGAGGCCCTGCGCATGGAGCTGGAGATGGAAGGCTGCGGCGTCAGCGCCACCTGCGTGCACCCGGGCGGCATCGCCACCAACATCGCCATGGCCGGCAAGATCGACGAGTCGGTCACCGCCAAGACAGGCGTGAGCGAGGCCGACCACAAGCGCATGGCCAACAAGCTCATCAACGTGACGACCGCCGAGGCCGCCGCGCTGCAGATCCTCAAGGCGGTGGAGAACAACGAGCGCCGCGTGCTGGTCGGCCCCGACGCCCGCTTCCTGGACAAGGTCGTGCGCCTGCTGGGCTCGACCTACCAGGTGCTGGTGATGAAGCAGGTGCGCAAGATGAACGGCGCCCGCCGCTCGTCGGCCCAGCAAGCAGCACGCAACGCCGGCTGACCTCGCCTGACAGGGGTTTCGCGGACAGGCGGTGAGGCCAGCCCGCGTCACTTGGTGACATCCCTCAAGCCGCGCGGCCCGAGCGCTGCAGGTTCCACGGCATGATGCGCGCATGAATTGGCTGAAGCGATTGTGGTGGGCCGGCGTGCTCTTCGGGCTGGCGGTGGCGTTCACCGTCTGGGCCACGTGGGAGCCCGACCGCCAACTGGGCTCGCTGATGGCCCGGTGGGCGCCTGAGCCGTCGAGCTTCCTGGAGCTCGATGGCATGCAGGTGCACATCCGCGACACCGGCCCCCGCAACGACCCCACGCCCCTGGTGCTGCTGCACGGCATGGCGTCGAGCCTGCACACCTACGAGGGCTGGCAGACGGCCCTGCAGGGCGAGCACCGTGTCATCAGCGTCGACCTGCCCGGCTTCGGGCTGACCGGCCCCAGCCCTCAGGGCGACTACCGCATCGACGCCTACACCCGCTTCGTGCTGCGGCTGCTCGACACCCTCGGGGTCAAGCAGGTGGTGCTCGCGGGCAACGCGCTGGGCGGCGAAATCGCCTGGCAGACCGCGGTGCTCGCGCCCGACCGCGTGCGCAAGCTCGTGCTCATCGACTCGGACGGCTACCAACCCTCGGTGCTGTCCATGCCGATCGCCTTCCAGATCTCCAGCATGCGCGGCCTGCGCTGGGTGTCCGAGCGCATCCTGCCCAAAGCCATGGTGGCCTCGAGCGTGCGCAACGTCTTCGGTGACCCGGACAAGGTCACGCAGGACAAGATCGACCGCTACTTCGAGCTCAACCTGCGCGTGGGCAACCGCCGCGCGCTGTTCCAGCGCATGGACCAGGCCCAGTTCGGCGGCAACTCGACCTTGATCCGGCGCGTGTCGCAGCCCACCCTCGTGATGTGGGGCGAGCGCGACGAGATGATCTCGCCTGAACACGGCACGCTGTTCTGCCAGGACATCCAGCGCTGCAGGCTGGTCACCTACCCCAGCCTGGGCCACCTGCCCCAGGAAGAGGACCCAGAGGGCACGCTGCCCGACCTGGAGTCCTTCCTGGCCAACTGAGCGCGGCAAGCACAAAAGAAAACGGCGGAAAACGGCGCCACCCTGGCGCCGTTTTTCATGGCACAAGCCTTGTTCAGGCCCCCGCGATGCGCCAGCGCGCCTGCTTGACCGCCGAAGCCACCACGCGGTCGAGCACCGCGTCCAGCTCGGGCTTGGCCAGGCGATCGGGGCTGGTGAGCTGCTGGTCGGCCAGCGGCAGGGCCAGCTGCTCGGGCACCACCACCATCGCGAAGTTGGTGCTCAGGTAGGTGCGCACGATCGGCAAGGCACGGATGCCCCCCAGCGCACCAGGCGAAGCCGCCAGCAGGCCCACCGGCTTGCCCCCGGTAGCGCCGGTGCCCGATGGCTTGCCATCTTCGGCCGGGATCACCGACAGCCAGTCGAAGCTGTTGATGAACAAAGGCGTCGGCAGCGCGTTGTACTCCGGGCTCGACAGGATCAGGCCATCGTGCTCGGCGAACAGGTCGCGCAGCCGGCGTGCGCCCGCAGGCTTGCCGTGGGCGTGGGCCCAGTCTTCGTCATAGACCGGCAACTCCAGCGCACGCAAATCGACCACCGTCGTCTCGGCGCCCAGGGCCTGCGCCCTGCGAGAGGCCATCTCGGCGAGCTGGCGGTTGTACGAGCCGGTGCGGGCGCTGCCGGAAATCACCAGCAGGCGCGGGGCCCGCGCGGAAGCAGTTGCGGTCATGAGGGAACTCCAGTCTGATCAGGCGTTGAATTTTGCCGTCACTTCGGCCACGCGGGCGCCGAACAGGCGGGCCGTTTCCAGGTCACCGGGGAGCATTTCGTCCACGCTGGCGTCCGACGGGGTCGATGCCATGGCGCCACTGAACGAGGCCACGTAGTTGACGTCGTTGCGGGTGGCGGCCTTGCTGTTGCTCGGCATCAGGCCCGTGCCCACCCAGATCATGCTGTGCTGCTGCGACAGGGTGAACAGGTAGTGCAGGGTCGAGAGCTTGTCCCCGTTCATCGAAGCCGAGTTGGTGAAACCAGCGGCGATCTTGTCCTTCCACTGCTGGTGGTACCAGGGCTTGGACGAAGCGTCGATGAACTTCTTGTACTGCCAGGGCACGTTGCCCATGTAGGTGGGCGCGCCAAAAACGATGGCGTCGGCCGCGGCCAGCTGCTCCCAGCCGCCTTCGGGCAGGTTGCCCTCCTGGTCGACGGCCAGCAGGCTGGCGCCCGCGCCTTGCGCCACGGCCTCGGCCATGCGCTTGGTGTGGCCGTAGCCGGAGAAGTACACGACAACGATTTGCTTGCTCATGGTGTTTCCTTTCAGTGGGACAAAAACCCGTTACCCTTGCGGGCATGTTCAGTTATCGACACGGCTTCCACGCGGGCAACCACGCCGATGTGCTCAAGCACATGGTGCTGGTGCAGGTGCTTGAGCACCTGCTGCAAAAGGACAAACCCTTCTGGGTGATCGACACCCACGCCGGCGGGGGCCTCTACGACCTCACCAGCAACTACGCCACCAAGAGCGGCGAGTTCGAAGGCGGCATCGGCCGCATCTGGCCCCTGCGCAAGGCGGCCGGCACGCCCGTGGCCGTCAAGGCCCTGCTCGACCAGATCGCCGCGCTCAACAACGGCACGGACCTGCGCTGGTACCCCGGCTCGCCTCAGTTGGCCGCCCAGATGCTGCGCCAGGGCGACCACCTCAGGTTGTGCGAGCTGCACCCGACCGAGATCGGCCTGCTGCGCGACCACTTCGCGGGCGTCAAGCGCGGCGTCAGCATCGAACAGGTCGACGGTTTCACCGACCTGCCCAAGGTCTTGCCGCCACCGCCTCGCCGCGGGCTGGTCCACATCGACCCGCCCTACGAGATGAAGGAAGACTACAAAAAGGTCCTTCAAACCCTGCGCACCGCCACCGAGCGCTTCGCCACTGGCACCTACGCCATCTGGTACCCCGAAGTCGCCCGCATGGAATCGCAGCAGTTCGGGGCCCAGCTCAAGCGCCTGGGCGGCTCGCTGGCCAAGGTCGACTGGGTGCACGCCACGCTGCGCGTCAAGGGCGCCGAAAAGGGCGGCCTGGGCCTGTACGGCAGCGGCATGTTCGTCATCAACCCGCCCTGGACGCTCTACGACCGCCTGGCCGAAGCGCTGCCATGGCTGGTCGAGACCATTGGCCTGGACGACTACGCCGCCTACACCCTCGAAGCGCAGCAGAGCTGACATGGCGCGCCCCTGGCTCAAGCCGCCAGGTCGAAGACCAGCACCTCGGCCTGCTGCCCATCGCTGAGCGCCAGGGCCGACTCGCCTTCGAGCTTGACCGCATCGCCCGCCTGCAGGGCCTGGCCGTTGACCGTGATCGCGCCACGGGCCACGTGCACATAGGCCTTGCGAGCCGGGTTCAAAGCCACCTCTGCGCGCTCATCGCCGTCGAACAGGCCCACGCTCAGCGAGGCGTCCGAATGGATCGTCACCGAGCCATCGCGGCCGTCCGGCGAGGCCACCAGGCGCAGACGCCCGCGCTTGTCGGCTTCACCGAAGTTCTTCTGCTCGTAGCCCGGGCGCAGGCCCTTCTCGGTCGGCTCGATCCAGATCTGCAGCAGGTGCACGCGGTCATGCAACGTGCGGTTGAACTCGCTGTGCATGATCCCCTGGCCGGCGGTCATGCGCTGCACGTCGCCCGGCAGGATGTCGGCGGTGTGGCCCAGGCTGTCCTGGTGGGTGAGCTTGCCTTCGAGCACGTAGGTCACGATCTCCATGTCGCGGTGGCCGTGCATGCCGAAGCCGCGGCCCGGCGCCACCACGTCGTCGTTGATGACGCGCAGGGGGCCGAAGCCCATGTGAGCCGGGTCGAAGTACTCGGAAAACGAGAAGCTGTGGAAGGACTGCAGCCAGCCGTGGTCGGCAAAGCCGCGTTCGTCGGATCGGCGCAGGGTCAGCATGTGGGGCTCCTTCTTCGTGGGTTTCACGTTGGTGGCCACGTCGTGTGGCCATGGGTTCACTGTAGGGATCCAAGCCCGGTCGATGGCTGAGCCGCTCTGATGGCATCATTCAAATGTTTTGAATGACCGAACGCCTGCCATGGACCGCTTCCACGCCCTCTCGCCCGACGCCCTGCGCATGGTGGTGACCATCGCCCGCACGGGCAGCTTTGCCGCCGCGGCACGCGAGCTCGGCAAGGTGCCATCGGCGCTCACCTACAGCGTGCGCCAGCTCGAAGACGCGCTGGACGTGCTGCTGTTCGACCGCCGCAGCCGGCAGGCCAAGCTGACCGCCGCCGGTGAGGAGCTGCTGCGCGAGGGCCAGTTGCTGCTGCAGCAGCTCGACGCCGTGGCCAACCGGGTCAAGCGCGTGGCGTCGGGCTGGGAGACGGAGCTGACCGTGGTGGTGGACAAGGCGATCGCGCCCCACGCGGTGTTCGACCTGATGGAGGCCTTCCTGGCGCTCAAGCCGCCCACCCGGCTGAAGATGCGCAGCGAGGTGATGACCGGCACCTGGGAGCCGCTGCTGCACGGCGAGGCCGACCTGGCCATCGGCATCTCCAGCGACCGGCTCAGCGCCCCCGACATCCGCTGCGAGCCCATCGGCCAGCACCATTTCGTGCTGGCGGTGGCCTCGCACCACCCGCTCGCCCAGGAGCCCGAGCCCTTGAGCCCGGCGACGGTGGCGCAGCACCGCATCATCGCGGTCGCCGATTCGGCCAAGCGCCTGCCCACGGCCACCACCGGCATCCTGCCCGGCCAGGACGTGCTCACCGTGCCCTCGATGGCCGCCAAACTCGAAGCCCAGTTGCGCGGCATGGGCATCGGCTACCTGCCCGAACCCATGGTGCGCGCCCACGTGGCCGCCGGTCGCCTGGTGCGCAAGGAGGTGTCCGGGCCGCCCCGCGCCTTCGACACCCACTACGCGTGGCGCCAGGCCAGCAGCCAGCCCGGACTGGCGCTGACCTGGTGGCTGCACCAGCTCGCCAGCCCCCAAACCCGCCGAGCCCTGCTCGACCTGCACGAAGGCCTGGTGCTGTGAACCGCCCTGCGCCGCCTGCCTCCCCGGGGGGATACCGGGGCCGCTTCGCGCCTTCGCCCACGGGGCCGCTGCACGCCGGCTCGCTGGTGGCGGCGCTGGCCAGTTGGCTGGACGCCCGCGCCCACGGCGGCGCCTGGCTGGTGCGCATCGAGGACGTCGACACGCCCCGATGCGTGCCGGGCGCCGACGAAGTCATCCTTGGGCAACTGGCCGCATGTGGCCTCACACCCGACGAGCCCCCCGTGTGGCAAAGCCAGCGCGGCCACCTTTACCAGGCCGCGCTCGACCGCTTGCTCGCGCTGGATGGTGGCCACCGCTGGGCCTACCCTTGTGCCTGCAGCCGCGCCGACATCGCACGCGCCCACGAGCTGGCCGGCCACCCCAAGGCGCGCCACGGCGAGCTGGTCTACCCCGGCACTTGCCGACCTGAAAACGGCGGGCTGCACGGCCGCCCAGCCCGGGCCTGGCGCCTGCGCGTGCCCGATGGCCAGGCAGGCGTGATCACGTGGCACGACCGCCGCCTGGGCCTGCAGCAGCAGGCCTTGGGCACCGCCGTGGGCGACTTCGTCGTCAAACGCGCCGACGGCCTGTGGGCCTACCAGTTGGCCGTGGTGGTGGACGACGCCGAGCAGGGCATCACCGATGTCGTGCGCGGCGAAGACCTCACCGACAACACCCCGCGCCAGTTGCACCTGCAGCGGCTGCTGGGTTTGCCCGAACCGCGTTACCTGCACACCCCGCTGGTCAACGGCGACAACGGCGAGAAGCTCTCGAAACAGAACGGCGCCGCAGCGCTGGACCTCACGGACCCGGCGCGCACCGTGCGAACGGCGCTGATGGCCTTGGCGGCCTCGCTGCCAGGCTGGTCTCCCACCGACGGCGCCTCGCTGAGCGAGCTGCTGGCCTCGGCCGTGGCGGCCTGGCGCAACGGGCTCAACGCTCGATGACCACGAAGTGCTTGCGCACCGCCTCCACCACCTCGAAGGCGCCCACGAACCCGGCCGGTATCACCGCGCCTTCACCCGCGCGCACGTCCACCGCCAGGCCCGCCTCATCGTGCAGCCGCACGTGCCCTTCGAGCACAAAGAAGTACTCTTGCTTGCTCGGCGCGAACGCGATGCGCCACATCCCCGGCTCGCAAGCCCAGATGCCCACGCTGCTCACGCCGTCGCCCGACTCGTACAAAGACCACGTCTGGCGGCGCGGGTTGCCTCGCACCAGCCGGTCGGGCCGGGGGTGATCGACCACGCCAGGCGCGTCAGGCTGCGCCACCTTCACGATGGCAGGTCGCGCCGACACCGCCACCTCACTTCACCAGGAAGTGCTCGCGGTAGTACGCCAGCTCGTCGATGGACTCGTGGATGTCGGCCAGCGCCGTGTGCTTTTGCGCCTTGCGAAAGCCTTCGGCCAGGCCCGGCTTCCAGCGCTTGGCCAGCTCCTTGAGCGTGCTCACGTCCAGGTTGCGGTAGTGGAAGAAGGCTTCCAGCTTGGGCATGTAGTTGGCCAGGAAGCGGCGGTCCTGGCAGATCGAGTTGCCGCACATGGGCGACTTGTTGGCCGGCACGTATTGCTTGAGGAAGTCGATCACCGCCTGGCTGGCCTCCTCTTCGGACACCGTCGAGGCCTTGACCCGGTCGATCAGGCCGCTGCGGCCATGGGTGCCCTTGTTCCAGGCGTCCATGAGGTTGAGCGTGGCGTCGCTCTGGTGCACGGCGAACACGGGGCCTTCGATGCGGTTGTTGAGCTGCGCGTCGGTCACCACCACGGCGATCTCGATGATGCGATCGCTCTCGGGCTTGAGGCCCGTCATCTCCAGGTCGATCCAGATCAGGTTCTGGTCGCTCTTGACCAGGGTGGGCGCCGGGGTCTCGGGGGCCTGCTCGGCGCCGGGGGTGGTTTCGCTCATCGACATCCTCATGTGCTGACAAAAGCCGCGCCGGCACCGTCCTGCTCACCAGGGTCTTGGCCGCGCAGCCGTGGTCGCGATTGTGCGGCAAACGTACACTCCCGGGCATGCAAGCCAGCCTCGTCACCACGCTTTTCGTGAGCTTCGTCCTCGCCTCGGTGCTCGTGCGCCTGTGGCTCGACGGCCGTCAGGCCCGCCACGTCGCCCGCCACCGCGAAACCGTGCCCCAGCCTTTCGCCGACGCCATCACCCTGCGCAGCCACCAGCGCGCCGCCGACTACACCCTCGACAAGCTGCGTTTCGGCATGGTGAGCACCCTGGTGGGCACCGCCGTGCTGCTGGGCTGGACGCTGCTGGGCGGGCTCGACGCCCTCAACACCGCCCTGCGCGACTGGCTGCTGCCGGTGGGCGGCGGCGAACGCGCCCACCCGCTGGTCTACCAACTGACGCTGCTGGGCGCCTTCACGCTGATCTCCGCCCTGGTCGACCTGCCCCTGGAGGCCTGGCACACCTTCCGCATCGAGCAGCGCCACGGCTTCAACCGCATGAAGTGGCCCATGTGGGTGGGCGACCAGCTCCGCCAGGGCCTGGTTGGCATCGTCATCGGCGGCCCCATCGCCGCGCTCATCCTCTGGCTCATGGGCGCCGCCGGCGACGCCTGGTGGCTGTGGGCATGGGGCGCCTGGGTGGGTTTTGCCTTGCTGATGATGATCGTCTTCCCCATCTTCATCGCGCCGCTGTTCAACAAGTTCGAGCCCCTGAAGGACCAGGCCCTGGCCGAGCGCGTGAAGGCCCTGATGGACCGCTGCGGCTTCACCGCCAAGGGCTTTTTCGTGATGGACGGCAGCCGCCGCTCGGCCCACGCCAACGCCTACTTCACCGGCCTGGGCCAGGGCAAGCGCGTGGTCTTCTACGACACCCTGCTGAGCAAGCTCAGCCATGGCGAGGTCGAAGCCGTGCTGGCCCACGAACTCGGCCACTTCAAGCACCGCCACGTGCTCAAGCGCATGGTCATGATGTTCGGCCTGAGCCTGCTGGCTTTTGCGCTGCTGGGCTGGCTGTCCCGCCAGGCCGATTTCTACCTGGGCCTGGGCGTGAGCCCCAACCTGAACGCCCCCAACGACGCGCTGGCGCTGCTGCTGCTCATGCTGGCGCTGCCGCCTTTCGCCTTCTTCATCGTGCCGCTGATGTCGGGCTTCTCGCGCCGCGACGAGTACGAGGCCGACGCCTACGCCTGCGCCCAGTCCAGCGGCCGTGACCTGGCCAATGCGCTGGTCAAGCTCTACCAGGACAACGCCTCCACGCTCACCCCCGACCCGCTGTACGTGCGCTTTCACTACTCGCACCCGCCTGCGCTGGAGCGGCTGGCCGCCATGCGCGCCATCACCGTGCCCACCCCCGCGTGAGGAGCCCGACCATGTACCCGACCACCCCGCCCGCAGCGCTGACCACCCTGCGCTGCAGCCACCAGACCGGCCCGGCCCTGAGCGACGAGCAAGCCGCCAAGCTGCTGGAGCAGCTCACGGCGTGGACCATCGAGCGCGAGGGCGACGCCGTGGTCCTCACCCGCACCCACAGCTTCCCTGACTTTCACCGCACCATGGCCTTTGTCAACGCCGTCGCCTGGATCGCCCACGAGCAAGACCACCACCCCGACCTGCTCGTGGCCTACAGCCGCTGCACCGTGAACTGGTCCACCCACTCGGTCGGCGGCCTGTCGATCAACGATTTCATCTGCGCGGCCCGGGTCGACGCGCTGCTCGCATGAAGCGCACACACGGCAGTGGCCGCCCCGCGCGCAGCAAAGACAAAGCCCCCAACACCGAAGGCGCCGAAAGCGGCCTGGTCGTGGCCACCCACGGCCGCCACGTCGTCGTCGAGAACCCCGATGGCGAGCGCCTGATCTGCCACCCACGTGGCAAAAAGAGCGAAGCCGTGGTCGGCGACCGAGTGCGCTGGCAGCACATCGAGGGCGGCGACGAAGGCGTCATCGTCGCGGTCGACGAGCGCCGCAACCTGCTGTGGCGCCAGGACGAATGGCGCAGCAAGTCCTTCGCAGCCAACCTCGACCAGCTGCTGATGTGGATCGCGGTGGAGCCTGTCTTCAGCGAGATGCAGCTCACGCGCGCCCTGATCGCCGCGCGCTCGGCCGACATCCCCGTGACCATCGTGCTCAACAAGGTGGACCTGCCCGGCGCCGACACCGCCCGCCAGCGCCTGGCCCCCTACCGCGCCATGGGCTACAACGTGGTCGAACTCTCGCTCAAAGACAAAGGCCAGGGCGAAGGCGATGCCGCCCGCGAGCAGGTGCTGCCGATGTTGCAAGGCAAGGCCTCGCTGGTGCTGGGCCCTTCCGGCGCGGGCAAGAGCACGCTCATCAACACCCTGCTGCCCGACGCCCGCGCCGAGGTCGGCGAGATCTCGCAGGCGCTCAATTCGGGCCGCCACACCACCACCTCCAGCCTCTGGTACTGGCTCGACGACAGCCGCACCAGCGCCGTCATCGACTCGCCGGGCTTTCAGGAATTCGGACTGCACCACATTCAGCCGACCGAGCTCGTGCGCCTCATGCCCGACCTGTCCGCCCACTTCGCCGACTGCCGCTTCCACAACTGCACGCACCGGCAAGAGCCCGGCTGCGCGGTGCGCGCGGCGGTCGAGCGCGGCGAGGTCAGCCCCATCCGGCTGAGCCTGTACACCGACCTCTTCGAAGAACTGAGCCAGCCCCGCTGGTGACCGACGCATGACCGACCGCCTCTCAGCCCTGCCCGCCACGCTCGACGCCTTCCGCCTGGGGCAACTGCCGCTCACCGAGCTGACCCGCACCTGGCGCGAAGCCGCACAAGGCCACGAGCCTGCCCTGCCGCAGCGCTACCACGACGTGCTCGAACGCGTGCTCAGCCAACTCGAGAGCGCAGCCCTGTTCACCGAAGAAAGTTGCTCGTTCAGCCAGGGCGACATGGTCGATGCCCTGGCCGACTGGCTGGCGCGCGCCCGCGCGCTCTGAGCTCGACGCCGGGCCTCAGCCCACCAGGTTGGCCAGCGACAACAGCGCCAGCAGCAGCATCCAAAGCACCACCGAGCGCCAGATCAGGCCCACCACGCTGCGCAGGTGCGCGAGCATGGGAGGAGAGCCCTGGGTGCTGCCCTCGGCTTCGATGACGTCGGGTGAGTCGCCCTGGGACATGGTGCGGCTGACATCGGGCGAGCCCGACACCGGGGCCACCTGACCGCCCAGGCGCACCCCGAGCGCCCCCGAGGCCGACGACAGGATCGCCCCCTCATTGCGGCGCACCCACAGCGAAGCATGGCGGCGCCAGGCGTCGATCGCGTCCTCGAAGTTGCCCACCACCGCGAAACCGAAAGCGGTCATCCGGGCCGGCACGTGGTCCAGCCAGGTGAACAGGGTCTGCGAGAGGTTCATCAGCCGGTCGTGCGTGGGCGTGCCCGTCACGCGGCTGCGGTAGGACCAGTAACGGCTGGCGAATTCGGAGAGTCGGTAGAGCACCGCACCAGCCGGCCCCAGGCCGACGGTCGACAGCGCCACGAACCAGAAGAACACGCCGAAGACATGGCGGTGCGCGGCCAGCAGGGAGTACTCCAGCACGTGTCGCAGGATCTCGGTGCGAGGCAGCTCGCTGGCGTCGAGGTTCTGCCAGTGGGCCAGCAACTCGCGAGCGCGGTCTTCGCGGCCGGCTTCCAGCGCATCGCGGATGTCGGTGAAGTGGTGGCTGAACTGGCGAAAGCCCAGCGTGAAGTACAGCACCGCCACATCGAAGATCAGCGACAGCACCGTGCTGTAGCGATCGATGAAGTAGTAGCTCACCGCCACCAGCGAAGCGGGCGCCAGCACCGTGATGGCCCACACCACGCGCGCGTGCACGTCCGCACCCGCATCGAAATTGCGGCCAGCCCAACGCACCCAGGCCGCCAGCGCGTGGTGGATGGGGTTGAGGTTGGACAGGGGTTTGAGCTGCTCCGCCAGCAGGGCGAAGAGCACGGCGAAAAAGCTCATGCGCCGATCATAGCGGCGGTGCCGCTGCCAAGCCCGCCGAATTGCCCGCGAGGGGGCCCGCCTGGCTCAGGCCGACAGGAAGCGGTATAAATTTCGCAACATCGCCGCCGTCGCACCCCAGATGAAGTATTCCTTGTCAGGCCGCGGCGACCAGGGCATCGCGAAGAAATCGAGCTGGGTGCCCGACATGTCGAAGGCCCGCCTCTGGTGGTGGCGCGGGTCCATCAGGAAATCCAGCGGCACCTCGAAGGCCTCGGCCACCTCGCCCGGATCGGGCCGCATGATCAGCCCCTCGTGCTCATCGGCTTGTGGCGTGATCAGGCCCACCACGGGCGTGACGATGAAGCCGGTGCCGGTCGTGTAGGTGGGCAAGCTGCCCAGCACCTCGATGCGAGCGGGGTCCAGGCCCACCTCTTCCTGCGCCTCTCGCAGGGCCGCAGCCACCGGCCCCAGGTCCGAGGGCTCCATGCGGCCGCCTGGAAAGCTGATCTGCCCGGCGTGCTTTTTCAGGTGGGCGGTGCGCTGGGTCAGCAGCACCGAGGCGCGGTCGCGCATGACCAGGGGCACCAGCACCGCCGCCTGAACGGGGTCGGGCGCCCGATACCACTTCTCGACCTCGATGTCCGGCTGCCAGATCGGCGGCGACGCAAAGCGCGCGCTCAAGGCCTGCCGTGAGAAACGATCAGGCGAGACGGGCGGCAGGTGAAGGTCGTGCCCCAGCAATTCGGCGGCACGCGGGTCGATGATCAGGGACATGCGCCAATGATAAAAGCCGCCGTCGCGGAAGCGAGGGCGGCTTGGGCAGTGTTGACTGCGGAAAGGCCAGCTTTTGCCTGCGGCGAAAGCTCGCTTGCCATGCTTTGCATGGCACCGCTCAGCCTGCGGCCGAGCGGCTTCGCTTCGCTCAGGCGAGCTTTTCCTTGATGCGTGCCGACTTGCCGGAACGCTCGCGCAGGTAGTACAGCTTGGCGCGACGGACGTCACCGCGGCGCTTGACTTCGATCGAAGCGATCAGCGGGCTGTACAGCTGGAACGTGCGCTCCACGCCTTCGCCGCTGGAGATCTTGCGGACGATGAAGCTGGAGTTCAGGCCACGGTTGCGCTTGGCAATGACCACGCCTTCGTAGGCCTGGACACGCTTGCGGGTGCCTTCCACCACGTTGACGGACACGATCACGGTGTCGCCAGGGGCGAAAGAGGGAATGGTCTTGTTCAGACGAGCGATTTCTTCTTGCTCGAGCTGCTGGATGATGTTGGACATCAAAGGCTCCTTGATGATCGTGCCCGCGCGTTGAGAAATTGGCGCCAGCGCCTGCCTCGAAAACCCAAGGCGGCCCCAGCAAAGCCGGGCAGAGGATCGGAAAACCGCAGATTATAGCGTCAATCCGCGAAGAAAGTCTTCGTCTTTTTTCGACAGCTCGCCACGGGCCCTCGCCGCCTCGATCAGGTCGGGCCGGCGGCGCGCGGTCAGGGCCAGTTGCTGCTCGCGACGCCAGCGCGCGATCTGCGCATGGTGGCCCGACATGAGCACTGGCGGCACCGCCTGGTCTGCGGCGCCCTGCACGCCCGGCAACACCTCCGGCCGGCTGTAATGCGGGCAGTCCAGCAGGCCGTCCGAGAAGCTGTCCTGCTCGTGCGAAGCCGCGTCGTGCAGCACGCCGGGTTGCAGGCGCGCCACCGCATCGATCAGCGTCAGCGCGGGCAGCTCGCCCCCCGAGAGCACGTAATCGCCCAGGCTGAGCTCTTCGTCGACATGGGAGTCGATGAACCGCTGGTCCACGCCCTCGTAGCGGCCGCACACCAGCACGGCGCCCGGGCTGGCGGCCAATTGCTGCACGCGCTTTTGCGTCAGGCGCGGACCGGCGGGGCTGAACCAGATCACCGGCAGGCGCCCAGCGCCTTGTTCGGCCTGCTGCATGCGGATGGCGCCCAGGCAGCGCTCCAGGGGCTCGACCAGCATCACCATGCCCGGCCCGCCACCAAAGGGCCGGTCGTCCACGCGGCGGTAGACGCCCTCGGCGTGATCGCGCAGTTGCCACAGGCGCAGGTCGACCTGGCCCGATTCGAAAGCGCGGCGCGCCACCCCGGCCTGCTGGAAGGGTGCGAACAACTCGGGAAACAGGGTGATGACGTCGAAGCGAACGGCCATGGTCAGCCTCCCCGGCGGTGCGCCGGCATCGGTGGCTCAGTAGTCGAGGCCCCAGTCGGCCACGATGAGCTTGTCGGCCAGGCTGACGCTCAGGATGTAGGCCGACACGAAGGGGATCAGGCGCTCGGCGGGCTTGCCGTCGGCGTCGGCGTATTCGCAACGCAGCACGCTTTGCGGGCCGGTGTCGAGCAAGTCGGCCACGCGCCCCAGGGCTTCGCCTTGCGGGTTGCGCACGTCCAGGCCAATCAGGTCGACCCAGTAGAACTCGCCTTCGTCGGGCGTCGGGAAAGCCGAGCGCGACACGAACACGCGCGCGCCCTTGAGCGCTTCGGCGGCGTTGCGATCGACCAGGTCATCGGCGGTGACCACGACCACATCGCCCTGCTCGCGGGCCGACTTGACCTGCAGGAAGCGGGGGCGGGCCAGCTTGGGCACGCCAGCGGTGGTCATGCCCGCAGCAGGCGAGGCCGCACCAGGACGAGAAACAGCGCCCGCGCTGGCTTCAGCGGGGCGCAGGAACCATTTCTTCGTGCAGAAGAGGGCCTGGGGGTCGGAAGAAAAAGGCTGCACCTTGATGCCGCCCTTGACGCCCCAGGCGTCGACGACGCGCCCCACCTCCACCGCGTCTTCGGGCCAGACGACACCGTCGTCCAGCACCGGCGATGTGCTCGGGGCGCGAACCGTCATGCCCGATCAGGCAGCGGGCTGGGCCTTGCCGGCTTCGCGCAGCAGGCGGGTCACGGCGGCGGAGGGCTGAGCGCCGCTTTCCACCCAGTGGTTCACGCGGTCGAGCGACAGGCGCAGGGTTTCGGCCTTGCCGGAAGCCACGGGGTTGTAAAAGCCCACGCGCTCCAGGAAGCGACCGTCACGACGGTTCTTCTGTTCGGCAACGACGATGTTGTAGAAAGGGCGCTTCTTGGAGCCGCCACGTGCAAGTCGAATCACGACCATGATGTGTCCTTCAGATCAGTTGGCGGCCACCTCGCCCGGGAGACACTCGGGGATCGGTGGCCAGAGCAGGCACCGCTGCGTTCCATGAACGCAACCTGCCGGCGGATGGATTTCTCCGGGGCCGATTAGATACGCGCAGACCGGCCACTTTCAACGCGGCCAGCCCAGCTCGGGCCGGAAAACCGCGAATTATAGTCTGAGGAGACGGGAATGCGCAAAACCTGCCCTCCCTGCACCCGATCAGCCCCCTCAGAGCCCCCCAGAGCCCCATGGCGACCACCACCCCGACCCGCACGCCCCGCTCCAAGACCCTGGCCACCTGGCTGGCCCTGCTTGGCGGCCCCCTCGGCCTGCACCGCTTCTACCTGCACGGCCTGGGCGACCTGCCAGGCTGGCTGCTGCCGGTGCCCACCGCCATCGGGCTGTGGGGGCTCAACCGGGTCGCGGAATTCGGCCAGGACGACCACCTGGCCTGGGTGCTGATCCCGGTGCTGGGCTTCACCGTGGCGGCCACGATGCTGCAGGCCATCCTCTACGGGCTGACGCCCGACGAGCGCTGGAACGCCCGCCACAACCCCGGCATCCCGGCCGAGCAGGCGCCCCAGGCCGGCTGGCCGGTGGTCATCGGCATCGCGCTGGCGCTGCTGGTCGGCGCGGGCGTGCTGATGGCCACCATTGCCTTTTCCGGACAGCGCTATTTCGAATACCAGATCGAAGAGGCGCGCAAGCTCAGCCAGTGAGCCCCGGCCCCTTCAGGCCCGGAACATGAAGTAGGCGGCGCCCACGAGGCACAGCGCCGCCCAGATGTAGTCCAGCTTGAAGGGCTGCCCCATGTAGAACACGGCAAAGGGCACGAACACGCTCAACGTGATCACCTCCTGCATGATCTTGAGCTGGGCCACGCTGAAGTGCTGGGCGCCGATGCGGTTGGCCGGCACCTGAAGCAGGTACTCGAACAGGGCGATGCCCCAGCTCACCAGCGCCGCCACCACCCAGGGCTTGTGCGACATGTTCTTGAGGTGCCCGTACCAGGCGAAGGTCATGAAGACGTTCGACAGGGTCAGCAGACCGATGGTCTGCAGGGGGATGGGCAGCGAAGAGAAAAATCCGGTCATCGGGCACTCCAGGATGAGGGCCCGATTGTCGCCAAGGTGTCGCCACGGCGAGCGCCGCCTGCGGGATAATTGCGGGTTTTCCGCTCCACGACGACGCCCGCCCATGACCGCCGCCACGCCCCCGAACCACCAAGCCCCCCTCACCTACGACCAGGCCGGCGTCAACTACGACCTGATCGACCCGCTGAAGGTGGCCGCGCAGCGTGCCGCCGCCGCCACGGGCAGCCACCTGGCCAGCCATGGTTTCAGCGAGGTGCTGGCCTCGCGCGGCGAGTCGGCCTACGTGGTCGATGTGGGCCCGATGTACCTGGCCTCCATCGTCGAGTGCCTGGGCACCAAGACGCTGGTGGCCGACGACATGGCCAAGCTCACGGGCAAAAGCTACTACGACGGCATCGCGCAGGACACCATCGCCATGGCGGTCAACGACCTGATCACCGTGGGCGCCACGCCCCTGGTGGTGCAGGCTTACTGGGCTGCTGGCGGCTCCGACTGGTTCGGCGACAAGGTGCGCGCCAACGCCCTGGTGGCCGGCTGGAAGAAGGCCTGCGAGGTCTGCAACGTGGCCTGGGGTGGCGGCGAGACCCCGGCGCTGGCCGGCATCGTGGCCGACGGCCGCGTCGACCTGGCGGCTTCGTGCACCGGCATCATCAGCCCCAAGGAACGCCTGTCGGTGGGCGACAAGCTGGGCGCCGGCGACGCCATCGTCTTCCTGGCTTCCAGCGGCATCCACGCCAACGGCCTGTCGCTGGCGCGCAAGCTGGCCGAGCGCCTGCCCCAGGGCTACCTGACCGACATCGGCAACGGCCAGAGCTACGGCGAGGCCCTGCTGGCGCCCACCACGCTGTACTCGCCCGTGACCGAGGCCCTGGCCAAGGAAGGCATCATCCCCAACTACTGCGCCAACGTCACCGGCCACGGCTGGCGCAAGCTGCTGCGCCATCCCAAGCAGCTGACCTACCGCATCACCACCGTGCCGCCCAAGACCCCGGTGCTGGCCTTCATGCAGAAGGAATGCGGACTGGACGACCACGAGGCCTACGGCACGCTGAACATGGGCGCCGGCTTCGCGCTGTACGTCTCGGCCGAGCACGCCGAGCGCGTGGTGGCGGTGTCGAAGTCCCTGGGCATCGACGCCTGGGTGGCCGGCCGAGTGGAAGACGGCCCCAAGCAGGTCGTCATCGAACCGCTGGGCGTGACCTACGGCGCAGAGGAGCTGCAACTGCGCTGAAACCGACCGAGGGTGATCCCTCGGTTCGCATTCAGTTTGCCCCTGAACGTCCGATAAGGCGCTCATCCGTGATGGATTTCACCGGCTTTGCCATGCGCGAAAAGGTGAGCATCCGTAACGGAGGGCGCCTTTCGCATTTCCTGGGCAAACCACATGATCAACATCCGCAACATCCGCATTGGTCAACGCCTGACGATCGGCTTCGGCCTCGTGATCGCCTTGATGGTTTTGCTGGCCGGCCTGGCCCTGACCCGCATCCAGGGCCTGAGCCACGAGACCACGGAGATCGTCAGCGGCACCTACCCTCAGACGGTGACCGCCAACCGGATGAAGGCCAACCTCAACGAGATTTCCCGCAGCATGCTCAGCGTGCTGGTGATGAGCGACGACGAGCAGATCAAGGGTGAACTGACCAACATCGCCAAGTACGAAAAGCTCAACGTCGACCTGGCCGCCGAGGTGGAAAAGGCCCTGCCCGACGAAGCCGACAAGGAACTGCTGGCCAACCTGACCAAGTACCGCGAGCGCTCGGGCAAGGCGCAAAAGGCCTTTGTGGACCTGATCCAGGGCGGCCAGAAAGAAGAGGCGCTGACCAAGTTCCTGTTCTCGGTTCGCTCGACGCACACCAAGTACTTCGAGGCCCTGGAGCAGCTCAACACCCGCCAGCACGCCCTGATGGAAGCCGCCGGCAACCGCTCGGCGGAGACCGCGCGCAACACCACCGTCTTCATCCTGGGCCTGGCCGCGGCCATCGTCGCTGTCAGCGTCGGCGTGGCCCTGTTCTCCACCCGCAGCATCACCCGCCCGCTCACGCGCGCCGTCTCGCTGGCCAAGCAGGTGGCCGGTGGCGACCTCAGCGCCTCGATCCAGAGCGAAAGCCAGGACGAGACGGGTGAGCTCATGCGCGCCCTCGACGAAATGAACCGCAGCCTGCAGCGCATCGTGGGCGATGTGCGCCAGGGCACCGTGGCCATCGCCTCGGCGTCCTCGGAGATTGCCTCGGGCAACTCGGACCTGTCGGTGCGCACCGAAGAGCAGGCCTCTTCGCTGGCCCAGACCTCATCGGCCATGAACGAGCTCACGCGCATCGTGCGCCAGAACGCCGAGAGCGCGAGCCAGGCCAACCAGCTCGCGTCCGCCGCCTCGCAGGTGGCGGCCCAGGGCGGCGAGGTCGTGGCCCAGGTGGTCGACACCATGGGCGCGATCAACGCCTCGTCGCGCAAGATCGTCGACATCATCAGCGTGATCGATGGCATTGCCTTCCAGACCAACATCCTGGCGCTGAACGCGGCCGTCGAGGCCGCCCGAGCTGGCGAGCAGGGCCGCGGCTTCGCCGTGGTGGCAGGCGAGGTGCGCACGCTGGCCCAGCGCTCGGCCACCGCCGCCAAGGAGATCAAGTCGCTGATCAACGAGTCGGTGGACAAGGTCGAACAAGGCAGCAAGCTGGTCAGCGATGCCGGCCAGACCATGGACAACGTGGTCTCCAGCGTGCAGCGCGTGACCGACATCATCGGCGAGATCACCGCCGCCTCGCGCTCGCAGAGCGACGGCATCGAGGAGGTCACCCGCAGCATCCACAAGATGGATGGCGTGACCCAGCAGAACGCCGCCCTCGTCGAGCAGGCCGCCGCCGCGGCCGAATCCATGCAGAACCAGGCGCACAACCTGGCTGCGGTGGTCAGCGTGTTCAAGCTGGATTCGAACACCTGATCGCCTTCCCCTTGTCAGCACCCCGATCCGATCCAAAAGGACATTCAGATGAAAGCTCACCTCACCGCTGTGATGACCGCCGCCGCCCTGACCCTGGGCTCGCTGTCCACCGCCCAGGCTGTTGAAGTCCAGGGCGCCAAGATCGAAGACACCGCCACCGTGGCGGGCAAGACCCTGGTGCTCAATGGCGCTGGCGCGCGCATCAAGGCCGTGTTCAAGATCTACGCCATCGGCCTGTACCTGACCGAGAAGAAGACCAACGCCGCCGACGTGCTGGCCCTGAACGGCCCCAAGCGTTTCAAGATCGTCTTCCTGCGGGACCTGACCTCCGAAGAGTTCGGCTCTGCTTTCCTGGCCGGCATCAACAAGAACCTGGAAAAAGACGAGAAGACCAAGTACGTCAACCAGATCACCAAGTTCGGCGACCTGTTCACCGAGTTCGAAGGCGTCAAGAAGGGCGAGGTGATCATCGGCGACTACAACCCCGCCGTGGGCACCACCATCACGCTCAATGGCAAGCAACTGGGCTCGGCGCTGCCCGACATCGGCTTCTACAACGCCATCCTGCGCATCTGGATCGGCGCCAACCCGGCCGACAACCTGCTCAAGCCCGCGCTGCTGGGCGAGTGATTTCGCCCTCGGAGGCCCGCACGTGCCGGGCCTCGCGTACAATGGTCGGTGACGGGCCTCCCTGCATGGAGGCGCGGCCAACCGGGTCAGATCGGGAACGAAGCAGCCCCAACCGTTAGCCGCCAGTGCCAGGGTCAAGGCTCGTCACCCCCTACTCCCTGGATGCCCCTCGCATCGCGGCCAGGTCCGAACTTCCGCAACGTTCGGGGCACCTGTTGACCCCAACCGCAGCGACCCGATGGCATCCGCTCCCTCCCCCGCACGCTTGGCCGATGCCGGCCACACCATCGTCCCCATCGACCTGGGCGATCGCAGCTACGACATCCTGATCGGTGGCGGCCTGATGAAGGCCGAGAGCTTCGCCGGGCTGCCCAAGTCATCGAAGGCGCTGATCGTCACCAACACGACGGTGGGGCCGCTCTACACGGCCAAGCTGCGCGCGGCCATCGCCTCGCTGCACAAAGAAGTGCTGGACGTCGAGCTGCCCGATGGCGAGCAGTACAAGGACTGGCCCGCGCTCAACCAGGTCTTCACCAAGCTGCTGGAAGAAGCCGCCGACCGCAAAACGGTGCTGTACGCGCTGGGCGGCGGCGTGGTGGGCGACATGACCGGGTTCGCTGCGGCCTGCTACATGCGCGGCGTGCCCTTCGTGCAGGTGCCCACCACCTTGCTGGCCCAGGTCGATTCGAGCGTGGGCGGCAAGACGGCCATCAACCACCCCGCCGGCAAGAACATGATCGGGGCCTTCTACCAACCGCTGCGAGTGGTCTGCGACCTCGACTCGCTGGGCACCCTGCCCCAGCGCGAGCTCCTGGCCGGCCTGGCCGAGGTCATCAAGTACGGCCCCATCGCCGACGCCGAGTTCCTCGCCTGGCTGGAAGCCAACCTGGACAAGCTGCTGGCACGCGACCGCGAAGCCCTGATCCACGCCGTGCGCCGCTCGTGCGAGATCAAGGCCTGGGTGGTCGGGCAGGACGAGAAAGAATCGGGCCTGCGCGCCATCCTGAACTACGGTCACACCTTCGGCCACGCCATCGAGGCGGGCATGGGCTACGGCGCCTGGCTGCATGGCGAGGCCGTGGCCTGCGGCATGGTCATGGCCGCCGACCTGTCGGCCCGCCTGGGCCTGATCGACGCCAGCACCTCCCAGCGCATCAAGGCCCTGATCGAGCGCGCCGGGCTGCCTGTGGTGGGTCCGGACCTGGGCGCCGACCGCTACCTGGAGCTCATGCAGGTCGACAAGAAGGCCGAAGGCGGGCAGATCCGCTTCGTGGTGATCGGGCCGCTGGGCCAGGCCAGCATGCAGGCAGCGCCCGAAAACGTGGTGCGCGACGTGATCGCCGCCAACGTGGCCAAGCAGGCCTGAGGCCACAGCTGAACCCACCACTGAAGCCCCCGCGCCCGATCCGAGCATGACGACCACCCCCTGCGCCAGCCAGCCCGATCGTTCGCGAGGGCGGCGCCACGCCGAGCCCTCCGCGCCCACACGCAGCGACTTCCAGCGCGACCGCGACCGCATCGTGCACTGCACGGCGTTCAGGCGCCTGGTCTACAAGACCCAGGTCTTCCTCAACCACGAGGGCGACCTGTTCCGCACGCGGCTGACGCACTCGCTGGAGGTGGCGCAATTGGGCCGCTCCATCGCCCGCTCGCTGGGCCTGAACGAAGACCTGGTCGAAGCCGTGGCGCTGGCCCACGACCTGGGACACACGCCCTTTGGCCACGCCGGCCAGGACGTGCTCAACGAATGCATGGCCGAGCACGGCGGCTTCGAGCACAACCTGCAGTCGCTGCGCGTGATCGACGAGTTGGAGGAGCGCTACCTGCCCTTCAATGGCCTGAACCTGACCTTCGAGACCCGCGAAGGCGTGCTCAAGCACTGCTCCAGGCGCAACGCCGAACTGCTGGAAGCGGCCGAGCCCGGCGGCGTGGGCCGGCGCTTCATCGAAGGCACCCAGCCCAGCCTGGAAGCCCAGCTGTGCAACCTGGCCGACGAGATCGCCTACAACGCCCACGACATCGACGACGGCGTGCGCTCGGGCCTGATCACGCTGGAGCAGCTCGAGGCGGTGCCGCTGTTCACCCGCTTTCGTGACGAGACGCTGGCCGAGTTCCCCGGCGCCACGGGCCGCCGCCTGCTGTTCGACAGCATCCGCCGCATGCTCTCGCAGCAGGTCTACGACGTGATCGACGCCACGCGGGCGAACCTGGCAGAGCACCGCCCGGCCGATGCCGACGAGGCCCGTCGCTGCCCGCCCCTGGTGCGCTTCAGCCCCGAGATGCGCGAGGCCAGCACCCAGCTCAAGCGCTTCCTGTTCAAGGAGCTGTACCGGCATCCGCAGGTCAACGAGACCACGGCGCGGGCCAAACAGGTGCTGACCGAGCTGTTCCATGCCTACGTGGCGGCCCCCTCGGAGATGAAGGCCGCTTACGCGCAGCGCGATGACCGCCACCGGGCCGTGGCCGACTACATCTCGGGCATGACCGACCGCTTTGCGGTGCGCGAACACGAGCGTTTGAGCGGGCAGCGGATTTTTTGATCTGCAGAAAGCATCAACTCATGCCTGGTTGACGCCGAGCTGCGTGGCCAGGCGCTTGTATTTCTCCAGGGACAAGGACGATATGCCACGTTCCTGGAACTGCTCCTCCCGGAACATGCCCGTGGCGCGCACCCTGATGCCGCGCTCAGTCATGAACCGATCAAAAGCCACGCCATTGCGCATGCAGGCCCACAGCAAAAGGCGTTCGGCCTGGATGGCTTCGTCGGTGTGCGCGCAAAAATCAAGAATCTGCTCGAATCTCTTGGCGAACGCGGCTGCGGCAGAAGGGGTGCAGATCGCCAGGCGATCATTGAGCCCTCCCCACTGCTGCCAAAGCGGCGTCAGGGCCCGACAACCGCGCAGGTCGCCCAAGTCACGCACCATCCTGAAAGCGTCGAACCGATCGATGTAGAACAGGTCTGGCCGCACGAACAAGACATAGTCATGATCGGCATCGAGGGTCGCCAGTTCATGCACTTTGTTCAAGGCGTGCAGAGAGCGAAAGATGTTCTTTGTGCTGCTGTGACCATCCTTGTAGTAATCGGGGATGATGGCCAGGGTTCGATCAAGGTCTGCGGCCACGTCGAATGCGTCCTGATCGATCAAGGTGATTTGCTCGAACGGCAGCAATCTCAGCGATTCCGACTCGGTGGCAACGCCCACTTCCGATGAACGTGGATTGTTCAGCCCCGATCTGGGCTGCAGGAATGCGCCATACAGCCTGACCTCACCGATCTCAGACCAAGGCGCCACCACCTGATCGATGATCGAGCGATGGGTCACGGAGAGCGACCGGTTGACGCCGTGCAAACAAACAGCCACTCGTTTCATGCGTTGCCCCCTGGACGATCAAAACTCGCCGTCCACAGCGATCTTCTGATAGAAGTCAATCAGGCCTTGCAAGCGTTCATCGAAGCGCTGCTGGGCATCCAAAGAGGCGGATCGCCCCAGACCGAAGAACAGCAGGTCGGCATGAGAGCAGTCGGTGAAGAAAGCATGCCGCGAGAAAAACCTGTCCAGGTTGACGAAGCGGAAGTCGTCAGCGGCCAAGTTCTTGTAATAGTCCTGCCCCATCTGAAGGGTCAGGGGAGATGACCTCGGGTCACTCTTGCGAGTGCCATGTTGCCTGCGGCCCAGGGTTGCGCAAGTCATCACCATCAACCCATCATCCTTGAGCAGACGGATCATGTTCAGCCATGTTTTTTCGTAACCGGGGTTGTGCTCCATGCACTCGCATGAAATGACCACGTCGAACGAGTTGGCCTCGCCAGGGAAGTTCTCGCCCTTGCATGCTTGATCAACGCCTCGCCCCAGTGCAACGTCGATTCCGATGTAATCACACTCATCAAAGAAAGTTCGAGCGCTACCGTTGATGTCCAGCGAGCCGACTTCGAGGCACCGCATCCCTGAAAAGTACTCAGGAAGAACCTCTTTGACAAACCCGATGAACCTGTTTTGCTGCATGTGAGCCATGGGTGAATCCTTTCAGGTAGATGTTGAAAGCTGCCGCTCAACTGCGAACGTGCAAAACGCCCGCAGAGGGCGAACTCACCAACAGCATTGGCAAGCTCTCGCCGATTTCTTCATGGGCGATCTGGATCTCATCAGCGCTCATGCCGCTCATCCAGACGCTGAAATTGTTCTGATCCATGTAGGGCGCCAGCGCGGCCAAAGCGATGACAGCGGAACGCCCCTTGCCCCATGCAGATGCGTCAATGAGCACCAGACCGAATTGGCTGGACGCAGGAAGCAGGTCCAACTGCGGCAAGTAGCAAACCTGCCCAGACATCTCGTACTCCGCCCAAGGTGTTCGCACCACATTCACCTCGCCGCGGGTCACCTCGGGCACATCGTTGCCACTTGCCATCACCAGCAATGGCGCCCTCACATGCTGGGCAATGCACTCCAGCATCACCGAGTTTTCACCGTAGCCGAGCAGCAAGGTATTGCAACGTGAGTCCTGCCTCAACAGCTGCAGCCAGGCGAATCCCATCAGCGCATCGAGGCGGACCAGCTCGCTGACATCGAAGCGCTCCAGCAAGCGGGGCATCGATGCCGCGAGATGGGCCGCAACAGCAGTGACCCAGCCCTGCGCACCGGATGTCTCAAACACCTTGGACCCTGACGCGGCGCTCGCCATCATCGGCCTGGCGCGCTTGGGGATGTCCAGTCGAGGCAATGGTGCCTTGGCACGGACGATGGAGGCGCAACTCCTTTGACGCGGCGAAGACAAGTCATTGCCCATGTTCGCCATGTTGTGATGGGAGTTCGGGTTGGTTTCCGTGTAGCAATACGCGGGCTTGGGGATGAACTCATACCGTCTTGTTTGATCCAGTATCGGATATGCGATGGCGAAATCGCATGCGGCATCCAGCCAACGCCCATCAGGGTACTGGAAATAGCTTTCAGGAACGCTCAACAGAAGGCTGGCCCTGAAGGTGAAGAAATGACTGCTGCGCCAAGCTTGCGCTCTAGGAGATATCTCCAGGCTCAAGGGGCCATTGCCTCCCAGCCGCTCTCGATCCGTCATGAAGTTGGTCCAGACAACGTCCTTGCCTGCCTCATAGGACAGCATCATCTGCCTGATGATGTTGGGATCGATCAACCTGTCGTCCGCATCAAGAATCGCGATGACGTCATGCTCCCCGGCCACCGCGCGCAGGTGCGTCGATGCACTGAATGCCTTGCCCATGCGCTCGTTGTTCCTGACCAGGGTGTGGCGACCGGGCAGCATCTCGTTGAGCAGTCGCGCAGCCAGTTCATGGCTGCCATCGTCCGACGCATCATCGACATACAGAACTGTCGCTTTCTGATGGCTTTGCTCAACCACCGAAGCGATCGCTCGCTTGATGTAGTCCTGGCAGTTGCGTCCTGTCATGAAGATCAGGACGCTGAGATCATTTCCGTTCATGACAATCAATCTCCTTGTTGCACAAAGCCCGCTGATCAAGCAGACAGGTGTGTTGGCTGCATGCCAGTGCGCATGCGTTCAATCATGCGCACCATCAAAGCTTCGTAATCGCGGGTAAAGCGCTCGCTGTCGAACAGGGGGCTGTCTTCTCGAGCCTGGTCCAGTCGCTCGCGCAGCGCCTGGCGACGTGCCGGATCACGAGCAATTTCCACAATGGTTCGGCGGTACTGCCGCACGTCCGTGCAGATCAGCTCTGGCAGGCCAACAGCGTTGAGCAAGCTGCCCGCAACCCGCGAGGCGAAGGTTTCCCCCATCAACGAAACGACGGGCAAGCCTGCCCAAAGCGCATCGCTGGCCGTGGTGTGGGCGTTGCAAGGCCAGGTGTCGATGAACAGATCGGCCAGGCGCACGCGACTGATGTGTTTCCCCAGGTCCCAGCGAGGGGCCCAGAACACGCGCTCGGCACCGATGCCTCGCTTGGCCAGCTCTTGCAGCAAGTGGGGCTTGGCCTGACCATGCCAGTCCAGCAGCCAAAGCACAGCCTCGGGCAGGTCGTTGAGCACGTCCACCCAGGCATCGAGAACATCTGGGGTGATCTTGTAGGCCTGGTTGAAGCCACACAGCACCACCGCGTTTTCGGGCAGGCCCACTTCGGCGCGGGTCATGGGCTGCGGGCGTGGCCGTTGGCGATCGTTGGGCTGGTAGCACAGCGGCATCTGGGCGATGTGCTCGGAGAAATAGGCCGCGTGCGAAAGCGGCGTGACCAATGGGTCGCCCACGATGTAGTCGATGAAGGGCGCGCCCGTGGTACCCGGAAAGCCCAGGAAAGCGGCCTGCAGCGGCGCGGGCCTTCGGGCCAGCACGCCCATGCGGTTGCCGGCGGTGTAGCCCTTGAGGTCGATCAGCAGGTCAAGGTCGTCGTCGGCGATGCGCTGGGCGATCTGGTGATCGGGCTTGCCCTGCAGGTCCACGAAGTGCTCGACCGCCTTGATGACGCGACGGCGCATGGCCGTGCCGTCGTCGCGACCGGTGGAATAGGCAAAGACCTCGAAGCGATCGCGGTCATGGTGCTCGAAGACCTCGCACATCAGCACGCAGGTGGCGTGCTGGTGCAGGTCGTTGGAGAGGTAGCCCACGCGCAGGCGCTGCGGGTTGCCCGTGCGGTTGGGCCGCACCACGGGCTTGAGGTCCAGCCATGTGTTGGACATCAGCGTACACGCCTTGAGCTGGTGCAGCGGATCGTCCGTCAAGGTGATGTGGGCGAAAGGAGCCGTGATGATGCGGGCGTTGTTTGGCGCCGCGCTCACCAAGCTGCGCAGCTGGGCCTCCTGCTCGGCAGCCTGCGGCCAGCGGCAGTTCTCACGTTCGGCGTAGGCCAGCATGCCGTGAACGTGCAGGGCGTTGTGCCCCAGGCCCAGGAGCAGGCCGGTGCGGAAGCACTCCGAGGCCTCTTCCTTGAGCTCCAGCTCATAAAAGGAGATGCCCATGCGGTAGTGCGACAGGGCGTCATCCATGCTGAACATCAAAGCGTCCATGAAGGCCTGGATGGCTTCCTGGTGTCTGCCGGTGTTTTGCAGCGCGCAGCCCTTGGCCACCCAGTACTCGCGCGAGTTGCGCTGCGCTTCGGGCATGGCCGCCAGCACCTGCAGGATCTCGGCGTTGCGATGCAGCCGATGCATGGCCCGCACGCGCATGAAGGCCGCCACCTCGGAGCCCGGCTCCAGCTCGGCTGCGCGGTCCGCGTGCACCAGGGCCTCTTCGAAGCGAGCGAGCTCCAGGCAGCAGCGCGCCGCGTTCAATCTGTACAGAGGGTCGTTCGGCTGCAGCTTGACCGCGGCATCGAAGGACTGAAAAGCCGCCGCCCACTCTTTGACCTTGAGCTTGGTCACCCCGCGCTCCCAATGCTGGTGGGCCTTCTGGGCTGATGCGGACTTGGGCTTGCTGACGACTTTCATGGGCTTCCTTGTTTGGCAACGGTGTGGGCACACCTCGCCACGAGACGCTTCACGGGGCTTTACGAAGTCTAGGAAAAAGACACCCTAAAGATCCCGGCAAAAGGGCCGAAAAGGGTCTGCATTTCCCGGACACGTCAAGCGGGCGCTGTGCAAAGACCCGAGCAAAACGAGAAAAAAGACACTCAAGAACGCGCCAGATCGGGTCGATACACAAGCCAACGGGATCGAAAGGTTTCGGGGTCCGGTTAGCCGGCCAGAGCACTGAGTGGACTCACCACGAAGGCGAATGGGCTGACTAGCGTCGGGCAGGTCAATCTGGAGAGTCGAAAGACAGCCAGCACTTGTTCGCCGGCGCTATCGCCGGGTAGTAAACATCGCCAAAGGAACTCATCATGGGCAATTCAGTCAACACCAACGTCGTCGCTCTGAACGCACAACGCAACCTGAGCACTTCTCAATCCAGCCTGTCTCAATCGATGCAGCGCCTGTCGTCCGGTCTGCGCGTCAACAGCGCACGTGACGACGCCGCCGGCCTGGCCATCGCAGAGCGCATGAGCGCTCAGATCAAGGGCATGAACGTCGCGGTGCGCAACGCCAACGACGGCATCTCCCTGGCTCAAACCGCTGAAGGCGCGCTGGGCAAGATCGGCGACAACCTGCAGCGCATGCGTGAACTGGCTGTCCAGTCGCGTAACGCCACCAACAGCGACGGCGACCGCGCCAACCTGCAAAAGGAATTCAAGCAGCTGCAGCAGGAAATCGACCGCACGGTCAAGGGCACCAAGTTCAACGGCACCGCCCTGTTCGCCTCCGGCGCCTCCACCACCCTGTCCTTCCAGGTGGGTGCCGGCACCGACGCCACCGACCGCATCGACATCGACGGCGCCGTGCTGGGTGGCGGCACCGCCGGCACCGCCACCGTGGTCGACTCGACCGCTGCCACCGCTGACGCCGACCTGCTGGCCACCGTCACCTCCAACTGGGACGGCACCAACGGCATCGCCATCGGCGGCGGCGCATCCGGCGCAGCCACCAACATCGCCACGACCTCGCAGATCGACGACGCCATCAACGTCATCGACAAGGCCCTGGACACCATCAACGACAAGCGTGCCGCCTTCGGTGCCTCGCAGAACCGCTTCGAGGCCGTGATCTCGAACCTGCAGACCAACATCGAAAACCAGACCGCTTCCCGCGGCCGGATCGTGGACGCAGACTTCGCCACGGAAACCGCCAACCTGTCTCGCTCGCAGATCCTGCAGCAGGCCGGCACCGCGATGGTCGCCCAGGCCAACCAGCTGCCCCAGCAGGTCCTGTCCCTCCTGCGCTGATCTCCAGCCAGGACACGCCAGCCACCGTGCTGGCGTCCTCGAAAAGCCGCCCTGCCGCTCTGGTGGGGCGGCTTTTTCCATGTCGTGACCAAGAAAAGGAACTGAGGGCAAAAACGCCTTCACATCGGGTTTTTGCTGCACCCCGAACTGGCCGAACATCAGGGCACAGGTCAGAGGTAATCCGAAAGCATCTTTGGCCAGCTTTGTAAGAAAGCCGGCCGGCGTGAGCCGGGACTATCTCGATTCTTTAGGAGTGCAACATGCCCCAAACGATCAACACGAACATCGTTTCGATGAACGCACAGCGAAACCTGAACATGTCTCAGACGTCGCTGGCCACTTCGATGCAACGCCTGTCTTCCGGGCTGCGCGTGAACTCCGCCAAGGACGACGCAGCAGGCCTGGCGATTGCCGAACGCATGAACACCCAGGTGCGCGGCATGAATGTCGCCATCCGCAATGCCAACGACGGCATCTCGCTGGCGCAGACCGCAGAAGGCGCGCTCGGCAAGATCGGCGACAACCTGCAGCGCATGCGTGAGCTGGCCGTCCAGTCGCGCAACTCCACCAACAGCGATGGCGACCGCGCCAACCTGCAAAAGGAGTTCGTGCAACTGCAGGATGAAATCTCCCGCACCATCGGCGGCGCCCGCTTCAACGGCAAGCCGCTGTTCGCCTCCGGCGCCCCCACCACCCTGTCGTTCCAGGTGGGTGCCGGCACCGACGTGACCGACCGCATCGACATCGACGGCGCCCTCCTGGGCGGCGGCACCGCCGGCACCGCCACCGTGGTCGACTCCACGGCCGCCACCGCCGCGCAGGACCTGCTGGCGACGATCACCGCCCGCTGGGACGGCACCAACGGCATGGCCATCGGCGGCGCAGCGTCCGGGGTGGCCACCAACATTGCATCGACCACGCAGATCGACGACGCCATCAACGTCATCGACGCAGCGCTGGACGTGATCAACGACAAACGTGCGTCCTTCGGTGCCTCGCAGAACCGCTTCGAAGCCGTGATCGCCAACCTGCAGGTCAGCGTCGAAAACCAGGCCGCCGCCCGCGGCCGGATCATGGACGCGGACTTCGCGGCGGAGACCGCCAACCTGTCGCGAGCGCAGATCCTTCAGCAAGCTGGCACGGCGATGGTGGCGCAGGCCAACCAGCTGCCACAGCAGGTGTTGAGCCTCCTGGGCCGCTGATTCCGCTCTTTTTTCACGCTCGGACCCGACACAGCATCAAGTTTTCGTGTCAGTCACCGATGAGCACGGCGTCCGGGTGGCCAAAAGTGCCTTCCGGGCGCTTGTGCATTGAGAGGAAACATCATGGCCTCACTCAGTTCAGTTGGCGTCAGTGGCACTGGCCTGGACGAATCCGTCATCACCAAACTGGTGGCGATCGAAAAGCAACCCGCAGACGCCCTCACCACCAAGAACACCACGCTGCAAACCAAGGTTTCCACGTGGGGAAAAATCCAGAGCGCCTTTTCCTCCCTGAAGGACGCGGCCAACAAACTGACACAGTCCGAGTTCTGGAATGGCACCACCGCCACGTCCAGCAACGACACGGCGGTCAGCGTGAGCACCACTTCCAGCGCGGCCGCGAGCTCTTACGCCGTGACGGTCTCCCAACTGGCGCAAGGCCAGATGGTGGCCACCTCGGCCTTCGCCAGCAAGACCACCGCCGTCGGTGAGGGCACGCTGCGCATCCAGCTCGGCACCTACGTGACCGACAACTCGGTCGCGCCCCCTGCTGTCACCTTCAACGCGAAAGCCGCTGCTTCGGCGGTGGACATCGCCATCGGCCCCGGCGACAACACACTGGAAAAGATCCGCGACCGCATCAACAGCTCGAACGCCGGCATCACCGCCTCGATCGTCAACGACGCCTCGGGCAGCCGCCTGGTCATGCGCGGCGCCAATGGCGAGACCAACGCCTTCAAGGTGTCGGTGACCGAAAACGGCGCCGTGCCGGGCCTGTCCGCCCTGGCCTACGACGGCACCACCGGTGGCACCTCGTCCATGACGCGCACCCAGGCCGCCCAGAACGCCAAGGCCACCATCAACGGCCTGGCGGTCTCGTCCGAGTCCAACACCCTCAGCGACGTCGTCGACGGTGTCACCCTGACGCTCAAGCAGGCCACCGCCACGCCGGCCAACATCACCGTGGCACAGGACACCGCCTCCATCAGCAAGGGCGTGAGCGACTTCATCTCGGCCTACAACAACGTGGTCAGCACCATCCGCGTGCAGACGCTGTACGACGAGGCCTCCAAGACCGCCGGCCCGCTGCAAGGCGACTCCACCGCGCGCGGCCTGCTCAGCCAGATGCGCAACCTCATCACCAGCGACTCGACCGCGACAGCCTCGTTCTCGCGGCTGTTCGACATGGGCATCGTGACCAACACGGACGGCACGCTGAAGATGACGTCCAGCAAGTTCAACGATGCGATGGGCACCAAGCTGGCCGACATGCAGAAGTACTTCGCCAACAGCGACGACGTGGTGGCCTCCAAGAACGGCATGGGCCAGCGCATCAAGAACCTCGCCTCGCAGATCCTGGACACCAACGGAGCGATTGCCAACAGCACCGACGGGCTCAAGGCGACGATCAAGCGCAACACGACCAAGATCGACAGCATCAACGACCGCGCCGGCCTGTACGAAGCCCGCTTGCGCCAGCAGTACACCGCCCTGGACGCCAGCTACAGCAAGCTCAGCGGCCTGCAGAGCTACGTGTCTGCCCAGCTGGCCGCGCTGAACAAATCCTGAACTGAGGCCTGGATAGGCACTTCTTCCCGGGTCTGAGGAATCAAGGTTTGGCAGCAAACGTCGATAACTCAATCAACACGGACCAACCCGCAGAGTTTGAAGATGTACGCACCTGCCAGCCCCTTCTCCCGCCCCATTCCCGCCGGTGATCGCTCGATGTCTGGCCTGTACCGCCAGGTGGGTGTCGAGACCAGCATCAGCAGCGCCTCGCCGCATCAACTGGTCAAGCTGCTGCTCGACGGCTTCTTCGATGCCGTCGCCGAAAGCCGCGGTCACATGCGCAAGAAGGATGTGGAAGCCAAGGCCAAGGCCATCACCCGCGCCATCCGCATCGTCGATGAAGGCCTCAAGGCCAGCCTGGACTCCAAGGCAGGCGGCGAGCTGGCCAACAACCTGCACGGCCTCTACACCTACGTCTGCCTGCGCCTGACCCAGGCCAACCTGGCCAACGACGAATCGGCCCTCGACGAATGCGTCAGCCTGATGGAGCCGATCCGCGAAGCCTGGAGCGCCATCACCCCCGCCAACAACGGCGAGGTGGTTCGCGCAGCGATGGAGGTGCGAGCATGAATGCCCCCGAACTGATCACCGCCCCCGACGAGGAAGTGGTGGCCGGCAACCTGCTGAGCTACTACGAGGCCATCGAGAACGCCAGCCTGGGCATGCTCGAAGCCGCTCGCACCGGCGACTGGGACCGCGTCGTCAAGCTCGAAGGCGCTTGCGCCGTGCTGATCGCCCGCCTCAAGCATGCCTCGGCCGACCACCCGATGGGCCCGACCGAGCAGGCGCTGAAGTCGCGCATCATGCAGCGCATCCTCGTCAACGACGCAGAGATCCGCAACCTGGCCGAGCCCTGGATCAACGAACTCGGTTCGATGATGAACGGTGGCACCGACCCCGACAAAATGCACTGAGCCCACACCAACATGCAGATGTCCCGAGCCAGTCAGGCCAGCCTCGACGACTTCCGCCTCTCGTCCAGCTCCGAGGTCGAGGCCATGCTCCAGCGCATGGAGGCCGAGCGTTGCCTCGTCACGCTCAGCACCCCCGACGGCCTGACCTTCACCACGCTGCTGTGGGGCATCGACGCCCCCCGCGGCCTGATCTCCTTCAGCGGCGACAGCACCGACACCTCGCTGCGCAGCCTGCTCGAAAGCGACGAGATCGTTGCCGTCGTCTACCTCGACCGCATCAAGGTGCAGTTCGACGTGGAAGACCTCGTGCAGGTCAAGGGCCAGCAGCACGATGTGCTCAACGCCCGCATGCCAAGCGAGCTGTTCCGCTTTCAGCGCCGCTCGGCCTTTCGGGTCGAGCCCTTCGCGCAGCACGGCCCGACCGCGACCTTCCGCCACCCGGCCCTGCCCGACATGAAGGTCAGCCTGCGCGTGCTGGACGTCAGCCTCAGCGGTGTGGCCCTGTTCCTGCCCGAGAACGTCCCGGCCATCGAAGCCGGCGTGCAAGTCAACGACTGCATGCTGCACTTCGATGGCGAGACCGAGCTCGAAGTCAACCTGCTGATCCACTACCGCACCGCCCTGCACCCGGACACCCGAGGCGCGCGCCTGGGCTGCGAGTTCGTGCGCATCAACGGGCAGGACCGCGCTCTGCAGCACTACATCAACCAGACGCAGAAGCGGCGCATCGTGCTGGCCAGCTGAGGGCAAGGGCCCTCGGCGCTTGCCGGCGCTGATAGCATCGGCGGATGTCTTCCGCTCCCGCCTCCTTCGCTCCCTGGGTCATCGCCACCCGTGAAAGCCGCCTCGCCCTCTGGCAGGCCGAACACGTGCGCGACCTGCTGCAACGCCAATTCGGCCGCCAGGTCGACCTGCTGGGCATGACCACCCAGGGCGACCAGATCCTCGACCGCGCGCTCTCCAAGGTGGGCGGCAAGGGCCTTTTCGTCAAGGAACTCGAAGTCGCCCTCGAAGCTGGCCGCGCCGACCTGGCCGTGCACTCGCTCAAGGACGTGCCCATGGAACTGCCCGAGGGCTTCGTGCTGGCCGCCGTGCTCGAGCGCGAAGACCCGCGTGACGCGTTGGTCTCCCCCCGCTTCGAATCGCTCGATGCCCTGCCCCAAGGGGCCGTGGTGGGCACCTCCAGCCTGCGCCGCCTGTCGCAATTGCGGGCCCTGCGGCCCGACCTGCGCATCGAACCCCTGCGCGGCAACCTCGACACGCGCCTGCGCAAGCTCGACGAAGGCCAATACGACGCCATCGTGCTGGCGGCCGCCGGCCTCAAGCGCCTGGGCCTGGCCGAGCGCATCCGCCAGGTGATCGACCCCGAGGTGATGCTGCCGGCCGCCGGGCAAGGCGCCCTGGGCCTGGAGATCCGCGCCGTGCACTCCGAGCTGCCCGCCGCATTGGCCCAGCTCGCCCACCAGCCCACCTGGCTGGCCACCGCGGCCGAACGCGCCGTCTCGCGCGCCCTCGGTGGCAGTTGCTCCATGCCCCTGGCCGCCCACGGCGACTGGCACCATGCCGCGGGCCAGGCCACCTTGCGCCTGCGCGGCCGCCTTGGCCACCCCGCCGACGGCAGGCTGGTGGCCGCCCACAAGCAAGGGCCCATCACCACCCTGGCCGAAGCCGAGGCCATGGGCCAGGCGGTGGCCGCCGAGCTGCAGGCGGCCGCCGGCCCCGAGTGGCTGGCCGCGCTCTGAGCGCGCGCCCCCACACTGCCCCAGGCATGGTCCTGCTGGTCACCCGCCCCGAACCCCAGGCCTCGGCCTGGGCGCAAGCGTTGCGGCAGGCCGGCGTGCCGGCCCAGGCCCTGCCCCTGATCGCCATCACCGCGCCGCCCCGGCCTGACGAGGTCGCCCGACTGTGGCAGCAACTGGCGGGGCACCGCGCCCTGATGTTCGTCAGCCCCGCGTCCGTGGAAGGCTTCTTTCGGTTGCGCCCCGAGGGCTGCAACTGGCCGCTGGGCACGCTCGCCGCCGCCCCGGGGCCTGGCACCGCCCAGGTCCTGCTTCAGGCCGGTGCCCCGGCTGGCCTGCGCGAAGACCAGGTCGTCTCGCCCGCGGCCGATGCCGAACAGTTCGACTCCGAACACCTCTGGCCCCTGCTCGCAGCAATGGACTGGCAAGGCCGCCGCGTGACGATCGTCAGCGGTGGCGACGCATCAGGCGCCCAGGGTCGCACCTGGCTGACCGAGCGCTGGCACGATGCAGGAGCCGAAGTCGAAACGGTGCAGGCCTACCAGCGCGGCCCCGGCGACTGGACGCCCGGGCAGGCCACGCTGGCCCGCGAGGCCCTGGCCAGCCCCGACGCCACCTGGCTGCTCAGCAGCTCGCAGGCCCTGGACTTCCTGCTCGACCACCACCTGCCTCGCCTGGGGCCCGCGCACTGGCAGCCCGATCGCGCCGCAGACCTGCGCCTGCTGTGCACGCACCCCCGCATCGCCGAACACGCGGCCCTGCGCGGCATCCACCAAACCGGGCGCTGCGCGCCCACGCTGGCCTCAGTGGTGCAGGCACGACGTTCGAGCGCTTGATGCGGCCCTCTTTGGCGCCTGATTGCCGCCGACCCGACACAGCGCCCCACCATCGCCGAGGCGCCTCGATACAATGAATTCGTGAGCGACCCCTCCTCCCCCCTCCCCGCCAACCCGGCGCCGCCGCCCGAGGCCGACTTGCCGGCCCCCACCCACCACCTGCCGCACGACGGTGAACCGAGTGGCTGGGTGCGCTACGCCATCGTCATCCTGAGCGTGGCCGTGGCCGCGGCAGGATGGCAGGCTTGGCAGGCCGGCAAGCGCGTGCAAAGCCTGGAAAAGGAACTGGTGCGCCGCCAGCAGGACAGCCAGGGCCAGGCCACCGAAGCCCGCGTCCTGGCCAAGCAGGCCGAAGAGCTCTCGCGCGAAGCCGCCGCCCGGGCCACCCTGCTCGAGACCCGCCTCACCGAGATCGCCCTGCAGCGCAGCCAGGTCGAAGACCTGATCAAGAACCTGAGCCTTTCGCGCGACGAGAACCTGGTCTTCGACATCGAGTCCAGCCTGCGCGTGGCCGCCCAGCAAGCGGCGCTGACCGGCAGCGCCGAGCCCCTCATCGTCGCCATGCAGTCGGCCGACGAACGCTTGACCCGCGCCAAACAGCCGCGCCTGGACAACATCCGCCGCGCGCTCGCCAAGGACCTCGACCGCGCCCGCGCCACGCGCGTCGCCGACATCAACACCCTGGCCATCCGCCTTGACGAAGCCGCGCGCCTGGTCGACGAGGTGCCCTTGCTCAGCCAGCCGGACACCGGCCCCACCGGCCCCACCGCGCCACGAGCCAGCACCCCGGCGAAGGACCGCAGCGCCGCGGCGAACAAGGCCGCGGCCGTCGCCTCGGCCGCCTCCGCGCCTGAGGCCGAAACCGGCTGGCGCTCGGCCCTGCTGGGATGGGGCAAGGACGCTGCCCAGACCGTCTGGACCGAAACCCGCGGCCTCATCCGCCTGACCCGCATCGCCCAGCCCGAGGCCATGCTGCTTGCGCCTGACCAGGCCTTCTTCCTGCGCGAAAACATCAAGCTGCGCCTGCTCAATGCGCGCCTGGCCCTGATGAGCCGACAGCCCGCGCAGGCCGCGGCCGACCTGCGTCAGATCGAACGCCTGCTGCCGCGCTACTTCGATGCGCAGTCGCGCAAAACCCAGTTGCTGCAGTCCATGGTGACCGACGCCATCGCACAAAGCCAGCTGACCCAGGTGCCCCGTCCCGACGACACCCTGGCCGCGCTGGCCACCGTGGCCGCCGCGGCAGGCACCCGCTGACCGGAGGCCCGCGCGTGCAAGGCATCGTCTGGATCCTGCTGCTGGCCGTGGCGGCCGTGGTTGGCGCCACCGCCCTGGGGGCCAACGACGGCCTCGTGACCCTGTTCTGGATGGGCTGGCGGGTTGACTTCTCGCTCAACCTCTTCCTGCTCGGCCTGCTCGTCTTCATCCTGGCCGTGTACTCGCTGGTGCGCGGCCTCGACGGCCTGCTCAACCTGCCCGAGCGCGCGCGCCGCTGGCGCATCACCCAGCGCGACCGCCTGGCCCAGGCCGCCCTGCGCGAAGGCCTGGCCCTGTACATGGCCGGTCGCTACACCCGCGCCCACAAGGCCTGCCAGCGCGCCATCGCCATCCAGGCCGACACGCCCGAGCTCGCGCTCGACGCCGAATTCACCTCGCTGGCCCACCTGCTGTCGGCTGGCAGCCTGCACCGCCTGCAGGACCGCGCCCGCCGCGACGAGCACCTGCAACGCGCCATCGAGCTCTCGCAGCTCACGCGCAAGCCGCGCGCCACCGAAGAAGGCGCCCGCCTGCTGGCCGCCGAATGCGCCCTGGAAGACCGCGATGCCGGCCGCGCCCTGCGTGACCTGGCCGAGCTGCCCCCCGGCGTGGCGCGCCGCACCCAGGCGCTGCGCCTGAAGCTGCAGGCCACCCGGCTGGCGCGCCAGCCGATGGAAGCGCTCAAGACCGCGCGCCTGCTGGCCAAGCACCAGGGCTTCACCGCTGGCGCCGCCGAAGGCCTGCTCCGATCGCTGGCCAGCGAGGCCCTGGGGGCCGCACGCGACGTCGACCAGTTGCGCGCCCTGTGGAACACGCTCGATGCCAGCGACCGCCGCGACCCGCTGGTGGCCGCCCGCGCCGCGCGCCGCATGGCCGACCTGGGTGCGCCGCAAGAGGCCCGTCAGTGGATCGCACCGCTGTGGGACCAGATCGGCCGACTGACGATGGAGCAATCGACCGCGCTGGCCACCGCGCTGCGCCACGCCCTGCTTGACCTGGAAGCCGAGTGGCTGCCCCGCCTGGACGCCACCACCCAGGCCGCCTTGCGCAACCCGCACCTGGCGCTCGCGCTGGGCATGGCACTGGCCGAACGCCAGCTCTGGGGCAAGGCCCGCGGCATGCTGCTGTCGGCGGCCAACGACCTGGACCTCGACGCCGACGGCCGCCGTCAGGCGTGGGCCCGACTGGGCCAGCTGGCCGAGCAGGAACAGCGCCACGACGAAGCGGCCCGCTTCTTCCGCCTGGCCGCGCTGCTGGAATCGGGTCGCTGACCCCAGCCAGCGGCGCCCCTCGCCACACAGTCGCAATCACGCGACGGGCCCCAATCCTTGATTCGTGTCGTCAAAACATGCTATAGTCTCGCTTCTCTCGGCGGCTGTAGCTCAGTTGGATAGAGTACTTGGCTACGAACCAAGGGGTCGTGGGTTCGAATCCTGCCAGCCGCACCAGAGAAACCCGTTCAACATGCGCTCGTTGCATGCTTGGACAACAATGCGGCTGTAGCTCAGTTGGATAGAGTACTTGGCTACGAACCAAGGGGTCGTGGGTTCGAATCCTGCCAGCCGCACCAACATCCAAACCCACAGGTCACACGGCCTGTGGGTTTTTTGTTGCCTGCACCGCAGGGCGCCCACCCCGCTCAGGCGCCCTTCACACGGGCCGGCGAGCCATGTAGCGCTTGAACCACCACAGAGCCAGCACCGTCACCACCGCCCAGATGGCCGCGACCGCATAGGTGCTCGCATCCGGGTTGCGCCAGGCCTCCTTGAGCTGCTCCAAAAAGAGGGACAACACCACCGCGCCAGGCAGAAGTCCGAAGAAGGTGCCCAGCACGTAATCGCGCAGGCGCACGCGCAGGGCTCCAGCTGCCAAGTTGACCACCATGAACGGCGCCACCGGCATGAAGCGCACCAGCGCGATGGTGATCAGGCCTCGCTGCTTGAGGTGTGCGTCAAGCAGGCTCAGCCGCCCTTGTGCGAAACGGTCCATGCCGCGCGCACCGGTGAAACGCCCGAAACCATAGGCCACCGTGGCCCCCGCCACCATGCCCAGCAGCGAATACGCCATGCCCGGCCAGGGCCCGAAAACCAGCGTGCCCACGGTGATCAAGGCCAGCACCGGAACCGCCATCAGCACCATGAGCACATAGCCGCCGATGACGGCCACAGGCCCCAGTGGTTGCGCCAGCAGCCAGGCGCCATGCCGGCTCAGGGCCTGGGGGGACATGTGCTGCTGCCAATCCGGGTCCTGCCAGGCCAGCATCAAAGCGACCAGCACAACGCCATAGGCACCCAGCAACAGCCAGCGCACCCACGGGATGGGGCGACTGGATTCTTCGACACGCACTTCCTGACTCCGGCAAGGGGCGGCCCGATCCGCCCCGATCACTCAACACCTTCGGGATGTCGGATCTTGAACCACTTGGCGCGCGGCGTCAGCCGGGGTGCCCCGCAGTCGCCGTCTGCACCCCTTCATTCCAGGGGGCGTTCAACGTCAATCAGGTCACCTCGATGGCGTCCGCGCTGGCGACGATCCCCGCTGGCGCCGTCAGGGCCGGCAACCACAGCGTCACCGTGGTGCCCACACCATGCTCGCTGCTCACCCCCACCTGGCCACCGTGCAACTCGACGATCTCCTTGACGATGGTCATCCCCAGGCCCGTGCCAGGGATCTTGCCCGAGGTGTCTGCCCGGAAAAACCGGTCGAAGACTTTCTCGAGCTGCTGCGGCGTCATGCCCAGGCCCTGGTCGGTCACGCGGATGCCGCATTCCAGCCTGCCCAGGCGGTCCCGCCAGACCAGGTCCAGCGCGATGTCCCCGCCATCGGGAGAGTACTTGTAGGCGTTCGACAGCACGTTGGTGACGGCCAGCGACAGCTTCTCGCGATCGGCATCGACCAGGATGGGCTCCCCCGGCAGCGACACATCGACCTTGCGCGCATCGTTGTGCATCAGCAGACCGGCCACGGTGGCCTCGATGATCGGCTGCAGCTGCAGGCGTTCGCGCCTGAAGTCCTTGCCGCGCCGGGACTCGATGCGCGCCAGGTCCAGCAGCTCGTTGACCAGGTTGATGAGCACCGAGGCCTGGCGATGGATGGTCGAGAGCATGTCGTTGCGACGCTCGTCGCTGAACTGTCGTTTGAGCAGCAGCTCCGTGAACCCGAAGATGCTGACCATGGGCGTGCGCAACTCGTGCGCGGCCATGGCCAGGAACTCGCTCTTCATGCGATCGACTTCCTGCTCGTGCGTGATGTCCCGGAAGTACATCACCGTTTCATTGTCATGGCCCCCGTGGCGAACACGGCGCAACAGCGTGCGCGCGCAGGGGGTGTGCAGGTGCAACACCTCGCGGGTGGCAGCCGGACCGGACTCGGCCTCGGGCCCCGCCGAGCCCCCTGCGTCGCCCTCCTGCACCTCGCGGGATTTGCACCGCTCGAGCAGTTGCTCTTCCAGCGCCGGCAAGGACTGCCCCACCAGGTCGGCCGCCAGCAAGCCGGTCATGCGCTCGAACGCCGGGTTGACGATGCTGACCTCGCCACGCTTGTCCAGCACCACGAAACCGTCCGGGCTCAAATCGAACACGGCGTTGAGCCGCTCGGTTCGCAGGTGCAGCACCTGCTCCGCGGCGATGCGGTCGGTGATGTCGGTGGCGACGCCGACGTAGTGCGTCAGCACGCCATCTGTCCCCAGCACAGGCGAAATCGCCAGGTCGTTGTAGAACAGCTGGCCATTCTTGCGGTAGTTGCGAACCACGACCTGGCAAGCGCGACCTTCCCGCACGGCTTCGCGCATGCTGGTGATGCCAGGCTGGCCCACGTCATCGCGCTGCAGCATGCGGCAGTTGAAGCCAAGCAGCTCGTGGGTCTCGTAGCCCGTGATCTGCTCGAAGGCATGGTTGACGTAGATCATGGGCTGGTTGGGCAGCGTCATCGAGACGATGATCACGCCATCGGCGGACGATGCCAGCGCCCGATCGCGCAGCAGCAGCTCCTGCTCGGCCCACTTGGCATCGGTGGTGTCGCGAACGATGAAAGTCTGGATGAGTTCGTTGTCCACCGTCGCCCGACTGGCCGACACGGCGACCGGAAAGCGCACCCCTTCGTTGCGACACCCCACGCTTTCGTGCCCGATGACCCGGCCCGAGAAACCACAGGTGTTGAACCAGTCATCGAGGCTGCCTTCCCCCAGGTTCGGCAACACCGCCTGGATCGGCTGACCAACCAGCGACTCGACAGGCTGCCCGAAGATGCTCGTGACCGCCTGGTTGCACCAACGCACGAGCCCCTCGCCGTCAACCATCAGGATGGCGTCGGGTGCGGTGTCCATGATCGCCTGATGGCGCGATTGCGTGCGTTGCAGGGCCATGCCCATGTCGCGAGCCATCTCTCGCGCGCGCACACGGGTCGAGATCAGCATCAGATAGCCATGCAAGGCCGCCAGCGTGAACAGCAGCCCCGCGACACAGGCGATCCAGATGCCGGCCTGCCGCCCGATGACCTCGTGCCACGGCAGGCTGACGGAGTCGGCCCGAACGCGCAGTTGCAAGGTGCCACCACCCGCTTCGACCGGCACCTGCGCGATCAGGCCACCCGCATCTTCGGGAACCCGAGCCATCGACCCGTCCAGCGACAGTTGCAACTCGCCGCTGTTGCTGCCGTCCGTGCCCCCCCCCAGCAGCCAGCTTCGCGAGACCGGCATGAGCACCCACCCCCGCGCCGGAAGCGCCAGCCGAGTGGCCAGCAACCAGCCACCCATGAAGTCGCCCGACTGGGCCACCGGACAAAGTGCGTGCCGCGCCGTCGCGGGCATCCTGTGCAGGCACTCGGCGCCAACGCGCGCCTGCGCGTCATCGAGGTCGAGCCGACCGGAGATCATGTCGGCGTCCACGTCCTCGGTGCGCAGAACCGTCACCCCGCCCACCGACCAGGTGCCGTTGAGCACACCCGACAGGCGGACCTGCTCGCCAGTCCAATGGGCGACCTGATCGACCAGGGCCTGTTGCTGATCGAGCCTGGTCTGCACCACCATCTGCTGTTGATGCACCAGGGTCTGGAAGACGCTCCACTGGCGGTTTCTCTCGACCCACCAGACCAGGCTGCCCGCCAGGCACGTCATCAGCAGCCCGATCAGCACGATGGCCATGACCGCGTGGGAGCGTGGGATGCGCCCCGTCCACCGCTCCAGGCGCTCAAGCGCCTTGAGCACCGGCGCGGGCAGGGGCTGGTTGCCAGGTTGTTCGGTCATGGCGACCCCTTTCCTGCCGCGTTGCGCGGTCTCAGGCCGCCGCGCTCACCATGGCCTCGACACGCTCGATCAACTCCAGCGGGCTGAACGGTTTGACCAGGTAGGCGTCGGCACCGGCGGCCTCGCCAGCGGCGAGGTCGGAGGCCTGGCCACGCGCCGTGAGCATGACCACCTGGATCGAGCTCAGGGCAGGGTCTTGCTTGATGCGCGCACAGACCTGGTAGCCATCGAGCAGCCCCGGCATCATGACGTCGAGCAGCATGATGGCCGGCTTGATGGCGCGGGCCATGTTCAGGCCATTCTCGCCATCGTTGGCCTCGTGGATCTCGAAGTCCCCGAACTCCAGGGTCATGCGGATGAGCTTGCAGATGTCGGGCTGGTCTTCGACGATGAGGATGCGGTGGGCCATGGTGTGCTCCGAGGTGTCCGGTGATGTCGGTCTTGCTGACAGGTTGCCAACAGGACAGCCGCGGGATTCAACGCGCCGCGGGGGCGTCTGTCACGGAGGCAGGTGCCGTGTCGCCACCTTTGGCCCGGCGGGCCATGCTGCGAGTCAGCAGCTCAGACATGTCGCGGGCGTAGCGGTGGGCCTGCTCGACCGACAGCTGAGCATCCTGGGTGTTCGGGGCCCCGGCCGGCAACTCCAGCACGAAGTCCACTGAATCGAACTCGTCCTCGATGCGCACACAACCGCCATGCTGCTCCAGGATGCGCTGGCTCAGCGCCAGGCCGATGCCCTGGCGCGCCTCCCCTGGCTTGCCTGTGTCGCCCACACCGAACGGCACGAACGCACCGCGCCGCTCGTGATGGGACACGAACAGGCCCTGGTTGCGCGCTCGCACGTTGACGCGTGCGCCCACGGCCTGGATCGACAGCTCGATCAGGTCGCCCGACTGCGCGCTGCGCACCGACTGCTCCAGGTACTCCGACATGGCCTTGCTCAGCCAGTGGCTGCTGCCATAGACGGCTGGCAGGTCGTCGCTCAGGCCATGGGCCGACAGGGTGATGTTGCGCGCCCGAGCCGCCGGCATGACCTCACCCAGGGCGTGACGCAACAGGTCGGACAGCAGGATGCGCTCGTCACGCTGGATGGCGCTTTTGCCAAACACCGACACCAGGTCCCGCAGCTTGCCCAGCTTCACCGACAGGCTGCTGGCATCTTCGACGAGGCATGCCAGCTCGCCCATGGCGCCTTGCTGCTGAACGATCCGCGCGATCTGGGGTAGCTTCTGGGCCAGGGCCTCGATGGGTTTCGCCATCTCGGCCTCGATGTAGCCGACGAGGTTCTCCAGTGCCTGCGAGTACCAGCGTTCTTCCGAAACATTGTTGAGCACGACCATCAGGTCGTTGCCCACCGGCGCGCCAATGAGCACCGCGCGGATGCAGTCAGGGTGGGCCTCCTGGGTGGTCAACTCAAACTGGAAAGGCAGCTTCAGCATGCCCTGAGCCCCCGCCTTGACCGTGCGCTCGGCCACGGGGTCCATCATGGCCTGCCCGAGCATGACGGGCGTCATCTGCACAGCTGCCTTGTTGGCGTAACGCACGATGCCATCGCGCTGAACCCAGACCACGCCACTCTTGACCTGGTCGAACAACTGTCTGAAGGCTTCGTTCATGGTGCGCTCCTTGGCGCGATGGGTTCACGACACCCGCTGATGCAGCAGCCATCGACCCACGCGCACGGCAACGCCCTCGGGAGAGACGGGCAGTTGCATCAATTCGACGCTGGCCGGCAGGCCACCACGTCGCCTCAATTCGGCCTCGTCGAGGTGGCTCAGCGCCAGGATGCGCATGCCCGCGATCGACTCGCACCTCTCCAGGGTGCGCAACATCGCCAGGCCATCCATGCCGGGCAATTCGAGGTTGGTGATGAGCAGGTCGGGCGCCTTCTGGCCGATCTGCAGCAGCGCGAGGTAGCCGGTCTCGGCAAAGCGCAGCTGAATGTTCGGCAGGAACGGCGACAACGCCTGTTCGCAGCGCACCTGCCAGATGGGGTTGTCGGCCACGAGCAGCACATCGAGTGGACCAGGGCCCGCGCCGACCGAAGCGTGCTTCGCCGGGGGCCGCTCCTCTGGCGCCTCTGCCTCATGCGACCTGGGGCGCGATGCCCGGCCGGATCGGGCCTGCAGCTCGCCCCCCAGCCCGGTCGACAAAGCCAGGGCCTCGACCGCGTTGTGAGGGATGCGCCGGTGCCCGCCCGGGGTGCGCGCCGCCGGCAGGATGTCGGCTTCCACCCAAAGCTGCACCGTCCGCAGAGACACACCCAGCCGCTGCGCGGCTTCGCGGGTGGTGAGCATGCGGGCGCCAGGGCCCAGGGGGATCACTTGGGACATCTTCAGGGGACTCCGGAAGCGTTTGTTGCCAACTGACCTTGATATCGGCAGCCGGTTTCATTTTTGCAAGTTGAGTCTCGCAATGACAGCCCCGAACGCGCACAAACATGGGGTCGCCGTGAACAAATGACGCTACCGGCTCAAGTCACCCGACGCTGGCCTGGCTGGCGGGGATTCGGCACAATCGCCGCCCATGAGCAAGGCTTTCACCAAGGAACCCGAAGGCGAGGACGACGACGACCTCGCCCTGCCCCCGCTGCCTGCGGGCACGCGCAACTACATGACGCCGCAGGGCTACCAGCGCCTGCGCACCGAGCTGCTCAACCTGATCGACATCGAGCGCCCCAAGGTCGTCGAGATCGTGCACTGGGCCGCCTCCAACGGCGACCGCTCGGAAAACGGCGACTACATCTACGGCAAGAAGCGCCTGCGCGAGATCGACCGCCGCATCCGGTTCCTGACCAAGCGTCTGGACATCGCCGAGGTGGCCGACCCCAGCCAGCACCATGGCCGCGACCAGGTCTTCTTCGGCGCCACCGTCACCTACGAAAACCAGGAAGGCGTGGCTCGCACCATCACCATCAAGGGCATCGACGAGGCCGATGCCCTGCAAGGCGAGGTCAGCTGGGTGTCACCGATCGCTCGGGCGCTGCTCAAGTCGCGCGAGGGCGACGAGGTGACGCTGATGACGCCGGGCGGCGTCGAGAAGATCGAAGTGATCGAGGTTCGCTACCCCAAGCCGGAGACGGCGCACTGACCCACCGGCCCACGCTCAGGCCCACGCTCAAGGGCAGACGCGGTCCACCTTGAGCACCACCGGGCAGCGGCGCAGGGTGCGCATCACGTCGGTGAGGTGGTCGGTGTCGCGCACGGCCACGGTGAGCTTGAGCTCGGCCGTCTCGCCCAGGCGCTCGTCGCCCATCTCGATGTGGGTGATGTCGGTCTCGGCGCTGCTGATGGACGCCGCCACCTGCGCCAGCACGCCCTTGCCGTTGGTGACCAGCACCTTGATGACGGTCTCGAACAGGCGCGTGGGCTCGTCGGACCAGCTCACGTCGATCCAGCGCTCGCTGTCGCGCTCGAACAGGCGTTTGCCCACGCCACAGACCTGGGTGTGCACCACCAGGCCTTCGCCTCGACCCAGGTAACCCGCGATCGGGTCGCCGGGCACCGGGCAACAACAGGGCGCCAGTTGCACCGTGGCGCCCTCGGTGCCGTCGATGACCACGGCCGCATTGGTGGGGCCTTCGTCGGAGAAGCGGCCCAGCGTCAGCGTCAGCGCATCGGGGCGCTCGCCCTGCTCGACCATGGCCTGCGCCAGTCGCTTGGCCACCATCGTGGCGATCTTGCGGCCCAGGCCGATGTCGGCGAGCAGCTCGTCGCGGGTGCGGTTGCCACCCCAGCGCGTGAGCGACTGCCACAGCGCGCCAGCATCGCCTTCGCTCTCTTCGCTGCCCGCGGGCATCGACAGGCCTTCGGCACGCAGGGCCTGGCTGAGCAGCTTCTCGCCCAGGGCCAGCGACTCTTCGGCCTCCATGTTCTTGAGGTAGCTGCGGATCTTGGAGCGGGCCCGGCCCGTGCGCACGAAGTTCAGCCAGCCCGGGTTCGGGCGCGCGCTCGGTGCGGTGACGATTTCGACCACGTCACCCGAGCGCAGCTCGGTGCGCAGCGCCACCGCCTCGCCATTGACCTTGGCCGAGACGCAGCGGTCACCGACACCCGAGTGGATGGCGTAAGCGAAGTCGACAGGCGTCGCGCCCTTGGGCAGGGCCACGATGCGCGACTTGGGCGTGAGCACGTAGACCGACTCGGGGAACAGGTCGATCTTGAGGTGTTCGAGGAACTCGGCCGAATCGCGCGTCTCGTGCTGGATGTCGATGAGCGACTGCAGCCACACGGCGCCTTCCTGCGGCGACGCCAGCACGTCGGTGCCGTCATTTTCCTTGTACATCCAGTGCGCGGCGATGCCCTTCTCGGCCACCGCGTGCATGGCCTGCGAACGGATCTGGAACTCCACCGCCGTGCCCACCGGGTTCACCAGCGTGGTGTGCAAGGACTGGTAGCCGTTGGCCTTGGGGATGGCGATGTAGTCCTTGAAGCGGCCCGGCAGCGGCTTGTAGAGCTGGTGCAGCACGCCCAGGGCGCGGTAGCAGTCGAGCAGCTCGCGCGTGACGATGCGAAAGCCGAAGATGTCGCTGACCTGGGCAAAGCTCAGGCGCTTTTCGACCATCTTGTTGTAGATGGAAAAAATGGTCTTTTCGCGGCCGAAGACCTCGACGTGCATCTCGGCATCAGAGAAGGCGGCATCGACGTCCTTGCGGATGCGCTCGACCAGGTCACGCCGGTTGCCGCGGGTTTTCTTGACCGCCTTGGCCAGCACCCCGTAGCGCCAGGGGTTGATGTACTGGAAGGACAGCTCCTGCAGCTCGCGGTAGGTCTGGTTCAGGCCCAGGCGGTGCGCGATGGGCACGTAGATGTCGAGCGTCTCGCGGGCGATGCGGGCGCGTTTGTGCGCGGCCATGGCGTCCATGGTGCGCATGTTGTGCAGGCGATCGGCCAGCTTGATGAGGATGACGCGCACGTCGCGCGCCATCGCCAACAGCATCTTGCGGAAGGACTCGGCCTGCGACTCTTCCTTGGTCGAGAACTGCAGCTTGTCCAGCTTGGTCAGGCCATCGACGATCTCGGCCGTGGGGGCCCCGAAACGCTCGATCAGCTCGATCTTGGTGACGCCGCAGTCTTCCATGGCGTCGTGCATGAGCGCGGCCATGATGGCCTGGGCATCGAGCTTCCAGTCGGCGCACAGGCCGGCCACCGCGATCGGGTGGGTGATGTAGGGCTCGCCACTGGCGCGAAATTGCCCCAGGTGGGCCTCGTCGGCGAAGCGGTAGGCGTCACGCACCCGGCGGATGTCCGCCTCGTCGAGGTAATCGAGCTTGTGGGTGAGCGCGGCAAAAGAAGCAGCTGCCGCATCGGTGACGGTGTTCATTGCACAAACTGTAGCGCGGATGCAAGGCCCTGGAGGCCACGAGGCGCAAATGCGCACTCAATGCGCACTCAATGCGCACTCAATGCGCGAGCTTGAGCGTGACCACGCCCGAGACGATCAGCAGCACGCCGGCATACCGCAGCAAGGAACTCGGGTCGCCATAGAAGAACACGCCGACCAGGAAGGTGCCCGCCGCGCCGATGCCAGTCCAGACCGCGTAGGCCGTGCCCATGGGCACGTGTCGCTGCGCCAGCCAGAGCAAGGTGCCGCTCACCCCCATGAAGAACACCGCGATCGCCACGCCCAACCAGCGTGTCGAAGGCTCCTGAGCCATCTTCAGCCCCACCGGCCAGCCGATTTCAAACAGCCCGGCCAGGACCAGGTAAACCCAACTCATGTGATCGCTCCTTCGCCTGCCACCCCATCACCCGTTCACCCCAGCCCATCGAGGGCCCGGCCGGACGTGATCACTTCAGCAGGACGTTCTCGACATCCGTGAAAAACCCGTCCCACGCCGCCTGGTCGATGTCGGCCAGCCCGAGGTAGCGCAGCAGGAAGATGCCTTCCGTGGCGAAGAAGGCCAGGCGCGCACGGCGCCCCTGGTCGGTCTGCAGCTCGAAGCCTTCGGCGTGCCTGGCGTACCAGTCACGCGTGAAAGCCAGCTGCTCCTTGGACTGCATCAGCGCGGCCAGCAGGCTCGCCGACCTGGCATTGAGGTCGTGCGAGACGGCCGTCAGGCGCACGTGGTCCTTCGCGTCCTGGAACGGGCCAGCCGCCCCCGGCAGTTGCCGAACCGCCTCGCCGTAGTTCTCGCCCCAGCGCTTGAGCATCGCCGTGACCAGGCCTTCCTTGGTGCCAAAGCACGACTGGATGCCGCCCTTGGTGACGCCCACCTCGCGGGAGACGGACTCGAAGGTCAGGTGGCTGGCGCCCTGCTCGGCGACGATTCGCTCCGCCGCGTCCAGGACGAGCCCCCGGTCGATGGACTTGGGTCGGCTCATGTGCGTTGGCGCCAAGGCGCCCATTCATTCAATACGTATGTATTTTAATGAGGCCGCCTGACCCGGTCAAGTCGGTGCCCGTGCACAAATCAACAAACGCCAACACAAAAACAAAAGCCCGCACAAGGCGGGCTGATGCAGGGTGCCGGGACCCGGCCGGCGCGAACGCGATGGCCGATCCGGGGCGGGACTCAAGCGCTCAGGTCGGGACCTTGCGCAGCATCTCCACGCCCACCTGGCCGGCGGCGATTTCACGCAGGGCAGTCACGCTGGGCTTGTTGCGCGATTCGATCTTGGGGGTGTGACCCTGGCTCAGCATGCGGGCGCGGTAGGTCGCGGCCAGCACCAGCTGGAAGCGGTTGGGGATCTTTTGCAGGCAGTCTTCGACGGTGATGCGGGCCATGTCAACTCCAGGAGGTGAACTCAGGTGGGGCCTGGTCAGACCAGGTGGAGAGCGCGGAACACGGCAGACTTGTTCCGGCGCTGAGCAGCGTATTTTAACCGCTGCGAGTGAACAATCGCCTTCAAATCGAACAAAGCCGACTCAAACAGCGCATTGACCACGATGAAATCGAAATGCTGGGCCTGCTCGACCTCGACGCGGGCATTGGCCATGCGCACCTCGATCACGTCGGCCGTGTCCTCGCCGCGGCGGTGCAAGCGCTGCAGCAGCTCCTCGTAGCTGGGTGGCAGGATGAACACCAGCACCGCATAGGGGAAGGTGTCCTTCATCTGCAGCGCGCCCTGCCAGTCGATCTCGAGCACGACGTCTTCGCCGCCCTTGATGCGCTCCTCGATGGCCTGGCGCGAGGTGCCGTAGTGGTTGCCATGGACCTCGGCGTGCTCGAAGAAGTCGCCTCGGTCGATCATGGCCTGGAATTCGTCCTTGGAGACGAACCAGTACTCGCGCCCGTGCTGCTCCTGCCCGCGCGGCTGGCGCGTGGTGTGCGAGACGCTGACTTGCAGGCGCGAGTCGAGCTCGAGCAGCGCCTTCACGAGGCTGGATTTGCCAGTGCCGCTGGGCGCGGACACCACGAAGAGGTTGCCGGGATAGTCCATCGAAGAACGAGTTCAGGGGCTGGGAGCCCGCGAAGTCTACCCGCAACCGCCCTCGCGCGGGCCCGGTTGCGCCACCCGACTCAGGGCGCGGGCGGGAAAATGCCCGGCCAACCACCCATCCAGTGCACACCCAGCACCACCCCAGCGACCAGGGCCAGCATCAGCACATAGGCCCTCCAGGGCGAGCGCTTTTCGGCATAAGGGTCGGTGAGCGCACGCTCGGCGCCCTCGGGCAGTTTCGCCAGCTGAGTCAGCGCCGCCCCGAACGGGATGTTGATGCGCGCGCGGGTGTTCACCGCCCAGCCGTTGGCATCCAGGATCGGGCCCAGGTTGCGGTTGCGCAACTTGAAAAAAGCCATGGCCATGGAGGGCCCCGAGATCAGCAGCATCAGGCCAAACAGCGCCAGCGGCATCTGCCAGGCAGACAGGCCCAGGAAGCCGGTGACCACGGCCGCCAGCGCCGTGCCGATGGCCCCGATGGCCAGGCCCACGGCCGCGAAGATGCCGGCGAACTTGGCGGCATCCACGGGCGCAGGTGGTGATGGGGGCGCAGCAGGGGTCGCCGAAGCGGTTGCTCCGGCGGCGACCTTTTCACCGGCTTTGGCGACCGCCTGCGAGGTGAAGTCGGTGGAGGCCTGCGCCTTGCTGGCCGCGAACTTCTGAACCTGCTCGCCGATCAGGCGCGAGACCTTCTTGTAAGGCGTCCAGAAGGCCTGGCGGATGCTGATCGGGTGATCGACGATCTTCACCACGGTGGCGTCCCAGTCGCGGCCCAGGCGGTCGTAGAAGACGCCGTTGCGGCCCACCATGAGCTGGTCGGCATCGCCCGCCGTGACGGCCGCGGCGATGGTCAGCTTCTCGCCGGGGCGGCTGCACTCGCAGTACGCCAGGTAGACGCCCGAGAGCGTGGCCAGCGTCGCGTGCTTGCCCGCGTCCAGCACCTTCACGCACAGGTCGCTGCTGCGGCCGTCGATGTAGAGGGTGCCGGCCTGGAAGCTGGCCTTGTCGCGGCGCGTGTAGAAGTCGGTGAAGGCCACAAAGTTGTGCGCCAGCTTGGCCAGGTCGCGCACATAGCGCACCAGTCGCTCGACGTCGCCGATCAGCGCGGCCTCTTCGGCGGCGGCTTCGTCCTGGGTGACGAGGTCGAGCAGGCGCGCTTGGGCATCACCGGCCAGCAGCGCCGACAGGGCGTCGGCATCGAGCTGATCGAGCGGGGTCTCGGGGCGTGCGGCGCTCCAGGCCTCGAAGTCGGCGAAGCGCGCGACCAGGGCGCGCCACTCGTCCTCGCTCAACTCGGAGCGCTCGCCCAGCAGGGGCTGCACCACCTGGGCAGCGAAGGCCTGCATCGCGCCCGTCCACGCGGGGTTGAGCCGGTCGCTCAGGGGCAGGCTGGCGCCGCTGCGCACGTAGGCCAGCGGCAGCGTGGCGACGTCCTGGCTGCCGGCCCCCCCACTGAGCAATTGCGAGCCGATGCGCTTGAGGTCGTCTTCGCTGCCGTTGAGCAGGTTGGCTGCGCGCGGATCGAACGCGGCCAGGTGGCAGCGCTGGAAGAAGTCGTCGACCTTCTCGCGCACGGCCTGCAGCGCAGCGAAGGCATCGGGGGCGCTGGCGCCTTCGGGCAGGCCGCTGACGGCCGCGCGCGCATCCTGGCGCCAGGCCTGCAGCGCGGCGCCTTCCTCGAAGAAGCGCTCGACCGTGGCGCGGTTGACGCCGGGCTCGCCACCGCGATCGGTCACCGGGCCCAGCCGGTCGATGAGCGTGGCGATGGCGGCCTGCAGGTCCTCGCTCAGGCCCTTGGCCGAGATGACGCCGTCGCCGTTGAAGGGCATGCCACCGAAGATGCGGCCGATGTCGGTGCAATCGTCGACGCTGATGTGCGTGGCGTCGGCCTTGCCCAGGCTGGCCAGGATGCGGCGGGTGGCGGCCAGCAGGCGCTGGTTGTCATCGCTGTCGTCGCGGATGTCGGCCAGCGCGAGCGCACCCGCGCGGATCAGCACGTCGGGCGAGCGCAGGCGGGCGATCGCCCAGTCGATGGCAGCGATGAGTTCGGGCGCACGCAAGTGGCCGTCGGCATCGGTGTCGACCAGGGCCAGCGTGGCGGCATCGAGTTCCACGCCCTGAGTCGGGCAGGACAGGGCCACCCAGAGCTTCTGGTCGAGCTCGGCCAGGTGGGCCAGGTCGGCCCCCGTGTCCAGGCGCACCTGGTCGAAGCCACCGGCTCTGAAAAATCGCCAACGATGCGTGCTTGATGTCATGGGTCAGGCTGGAGGTTGGTGAAGGAATGCGCACATTCTCCACCGACCTGCGTGCGCGGCGCCATACGCCATTGGCACCGATGCGTCACTCGATGTTCTGCACCTGCTCGCGCATCTGCTCGATCAGCACCTTCATGTCCACCGAAATCTGGGTCAGCTCCAGCGCGGCGGCCTTGGAGCCCAGGGTGTTGGCCTCGCGGTGCAGCTCCTGGATCAGGAAGTCCAGGCGCTTGCCGACCTCGCCGCCCTTTTTCAGCAGGCGGCCGATCTCGTCGAGGTGGGCTTTGAGGCGCTGCAGCTCTTCATCGACGTCGATGCGCAGGGCGTAGGCAGCGGCTTCCTGCAGCGCGCGCTCTTGCGCGGCTTCAGGCGTGACGCTTCCGCCCACGGCCTGCAGGGCCTCGGTGTACTTCTGAACGAAGCGCTCCTGCTGGCGCTGCACGGCCTGGGGCACCAGGGGCTGGGCCTGCTCGGCCAGGGCCTTCAGGCCGGTGAGCTTGTCCTTGAGGACACCGACCAGGCGGGCGCCCTCGCGCTCGCGGGCTTCGATCAGGGCGGCGATCGCCTGGCGGGTGGCCTCCAGGGCCGCGTCTTCCAGGCGCACCGAGGGGGCGGCCGCACGACACCAGTTCAGCACCTCGTTGACCGACAGCGGCTGCGACTTGGGCAGCCAGTTCTGCACGGTGCCTTCCAGGCGGGCCAGGGTGTGGAGCTGTTCGGGCTGAGGCTGCGGCCAGCCGGCGTCGGCGGCGCGCTGGGGCTGCATGCGCAGCTCGATCTTGCCGCGCTTGAAGGCGGCGGTCAGCAGGTCGCGCAGGGCGGGCTCCAGGGCGCGGAACTCGTCGGCCAGCTTGAAGCTCAGGTCCAGGAAGCGGCTGTTGACGGAGCGCAACTCCGCGCTCACCGCCCCCGATGCCGTCTTGCGTGACGCATTCGACGCTTCCGAGTCGTCCGTGTTTTCACCGACGTGGTCGGGTGCCGACGCGACCGCGCTGGCAAAGCCGGTCATGGAGTAGACTGACATGGATCTTTTTCACCCAGATAAAGCACGATTATGTCAAAGCCGAAACCCGCTCCGTTGCCCTCGGGCACCGTCGTGGGCGGCTACCAGATCGTCAAGAAGCTTGCCGCTGGCGGTTTCGGCGTCGTCTACCTCGCTGAAGACCCGGAAAAGCGCCTGGTCGCCCTCAAAGAGTACCTGCCCGCATCGCTGGCCGAACGTTCGGCCGGTGAGCTCATCCCGCGCGTCAAGCCCGACAAGCAGCCACTCTACCGCCTGGGGCTGAAAAGCTTCTTCGAAGAAGGCCGCTCGCTGGCCCAGATCGCCCACCCGAGTGTGGTGTCGGTGCTGAACTTCTTCCGCGAGAACGAAACCGTCTACATGGTGATGAACTACCTCCAGGGCGACACCCTGCAGGACTTCATCGTCACCGCGCGCGACCTGAAACGCGACAAGGTCTTTCGCGAGTCCACCATCCGCAGCCTCTTCGACGAGATCCTGCGCGGCCTGCGCATCGTGCACCAGCACAAGATGCTGCACCTGGACATCAAGCCGGCCAACATCTTCATCACCAACGACAACAAGGCCGTGCTGCTGGACTTCGGCGCCGCCCGCGAGGTGCTGAGCAAGGAAGGCAACTTCATCCGCCCGATGTACACGCCGGGTTTCGCCGCCCCCGAGATGTACCGCCGCGACGGCTCGCTGGGCCCCTGGACGGACATCTACGCCATTGGCGCGTGCATCTACGCCTGCATGCAGGGCTACCCGCCCAACGACGCGCCCCAGCGCCTCGAAAAGGACCGCTTGAGCCTGTCGCTCTCGCGCCTGCGCAACGTGTACTCGGACAACCTCATCGAGGTCACCGAGTGGTGCATGTCCCTTGACCCGCTGGCCCGTCCGCAGAGCGTCTTCGCGCTGCAGAAGGAGCTGGCGCGCGAAACCGAACGCCGCTACTCCAAGCTCACCTTCTCCGAGCGCGTGAAGCTGCAACTCGAAAACCTCAAGTCCGGTGCGAAGGCATGAGATTCTCCGTCTACCAGATCAGCCGCAAGGGCGGCCGTGAAAAGAACGAAGACCGCATGGGCTACTGCTACACGCGGGACTCGGGGTTGTTCGCCCTCGCCGACGGCATGGGTGGCCACCCGGAGGGCGAGATGGCCTCCCAGCTCGCCCTGCAGACCATGGCGGCCCTGTACCAGCGTGACGCCAAGCCCCGCCTGGCCGACCCCATCCGCTTCCTGCAGGACGCCATCATGGCGGGCCACCACCAGCTGCTGCGCTACGCCAGCGAGCGCGGCCTGATGGACACGCCCCGCACCACCATCGTCGCCTGCATCATGCAGGGCAACACGGCCTACTGGGCCCACTGTGGTGACTCGCGCCTGTACTTCGTGCGTGGCGACAAGCTCATCGCCCGCACGCGCGATCACTCCTACTCCGAGCTGCAAAACACGCTGTCGTCGGTGGTGCCCCTCAACGAGCGCTACAACCGCAACGTGCTCTTCACCTGCCTGGGCAGCCCGGGCAAGCCGGTGGTCGACACGGCCGGCCCCTTGCTGCTGCAAGAAGGCGACCGCATCATGCTGTGCTCCGACGGCCTGTGGGGCACGGTCGAAGACGATGCCATCACCCAGAACCTGGCCACGCGCACCATCTCCGATGCCGTGCCCGAGCTCGTCGAGATGGCCCTGCGCAACGGCGGCGCCAAGTGCGACAACGTGACCGTGCTGGCCATGGAGTGGGAGTCGGCCGCCAACGACGAACAACCTGGCGTGAGCACCGACAGCCTGGGCGACGAGGTCTTTGCCTCGACCATCCAGGCCAGCGTGGGCAACACCGGCTCGCCCGGCGACAATGTCGAGGTCGACGACCTGGACGAGGCCGAGATCGAGCGATCCATCCGCGAGATCAACGAGGCCATCCGCCGGTCGTCGGCCAGCGCCGCCGCCAAGAAGACGACCTGATCGAGGCCTGTTTTCGCCCTGAACATCGGCAGCCCTTCACACGGCCGCCGCCTGAACCACCGGCCCGGGCACCTGCTCCGGGCCTTTGCTTTTCACCGTCACCCCTTTTCACGGACCCCACCATGGCCTACACCCGCCCCCACGGTCGCGCACTCGACAGCCTGCGCCCCCTGACCATCACCCGCGGCTACACCATCCACGCCGAAGGCTCGGTGCTCATCTGCTTCGGCGACACCAAGGTCCTGTGCACCGCCTCGGTCGAAGAGAAGGTGCCGCCGCACAAGCGCGGCAGCGGCGAAGGCTGGGTCACGGCTGAATACGGCATGCTGCCGCGCTCGACCCACACCCGCAGCGACCGCGAAGCCGCGCGCGGCAAGCAAAGCGGCCGCACGCAGGAGATCCAGCGCCTGATCGGCCGCAGCCTGCGCGCCGTGGTCGACCTGGCCAAGCTGGGCGAGCGCTCCATCGTCATCGACTGCGACGTCATCCAGGCCGACGGCGGCACCCGCACCGCCGCCATCACCGGCGCCTACGTGGCCCTGGCCGACGCCGTCAAGGGCCTGATCGCCCAAGGCAAGCTCAAAGAGAGCCCCATCCTCAACCCGGTGGCCGCCATCAGCGTGGGCATCGTCGAAGGCACGCCACTGCTCGACCTCGAGTACATCGAGGACTCGGCCTGCGACACCGACATGAACGTCGTCATGACCGGCGCCGGCCACTACGTGGAAGTGCAAGGCACGGCCGAAGGCGTGGCCTTCACCCGCGCCGAGATGGACCAGCTGCTGGCCCTGGCCGAAAAGGGCATCCGCGAACTCGTGGCCGCCCAGGCCGCCGCCCTGGCACAGCCCCTGGCCTGACCACGCTCGCCCCACGAGCCCTGCACGCATCGAAAGCCCCGAGCATGAGCAAGCGACTGATCCTCGCATCCAACAACGCCAAGAAGCTCAAGGAGCTGCAGGCGCTGATCGCCCCGCTCGGGGTCGAGCTGGTCACCCAAGGCAGCCTGGGCATCCCAGAGGCCGAAGAGCCGCACATCACCTTCATCGAGAACGCCCTGGCCAAGGCCCGCCACGCCGCGGCGGCCGCGGGCGGCCCGGCCCTGGCCGACGACTCCGGCCTGTGCGTCGACGCGCTGGGTGGCGCCCCAGGTGTGCGCTCGGCCCGCCATGCCGTGGACGCCGGCCGCATCGCCGAAGGCCTGCCGCGCGAGCAGATCGACCAGGCCAACAACGAGTGGCTGCTCACGCAGATGAAGGGCCAGGCGCAGCGCGGCGCCCACTTCACCTGCCTGCTGGTGGCCGTGCGGCATGCAGAAGACCCGGAGCCCCTGATCGCCGAGGGCCAGTGGTGCGGTGAGCTGCTCGACGCCCCGCAAGGCGCCCACGGCTTCGGCTACGACCCGCTGCTGTGGATCGCCACGCATGGCCGCAGCGCCGCCGAACTCGACCCGATCATCAAGAACGCCATCAGCCACCGCGCGCTGGCCTGTCAGCAACTGTTGGCGCTGATGCGTGCGCGCTGGGGCCTCGGCAACACCGCTGACGCCGACGCCGCCACGGCCATGACCAGCGGCTGGCCCTGGCAGCACTGAGCCAACAGGCGCCCCACCATGATCACCCTGCAACGCCCTGGCGCACTGACGGCCCTGCCCCCGCTGTCGCTGTACGTGCACCTGCCCTGGTGCCTCAAGAAGTGCCCTTACTGCGACTTCAACTCCCACGAAGCGCCCCCCAAGACGCCTGGTGCCTCACGCCTCGGCGCTGAGAAGGAAGCCGCCTACCTCGACGCCCTGCGCGCCGACCTCGAAGCCGCGCTGCCCCAGATCTGGGGCCGCCGCGTGCACACCATCTTCATCGGTGGCGGCACGCCCAGCCTGTTCTCGCCCGAGGCCATCGACCGCCTGCTGGCCGACATCCGCGCCCGACTGCCACTGGAGCCAGGCTGCGAGGTCACACTTGAGGCCAACCCCGGCACCTTCGAGCGCGACCGCTTCAAGGCCTTCCGCGACGCTGGCGTCACGCGGCTGTCCATCGGCGTGCAAAGCTTCGACGACACCAAGCTCAAGGCCCTGGGCCGCGTGCACGACCGCGCACAGGCCCTGGCCGCCGTCGAAGAAGCCCAACGCTGCTTCGACACCTTCAACCTCGACCTGATGTACGCCCTGCCCGGCCAGACCATGGCCGAGTTGCAGGCCGACCTCGACCAGGCCCTGGCCTTCGCGCCGCCGCACCTCTCGCTCTATCACCTCACGATGGAGCCCAACACCGTCTTCGGCAACCGCCCGCCGGCCAACCTGCCCGACGAGGACACCGCCTTCGACATGCTTGACCTGCTGACCGCAGGCACCACCGCCGCCGGCCTGCAGCGCTACGAGGTCTCGGCCTACGCACGCCCCGGCCACCACTGCGAACACAACCTCAACTACTGGCAGTTCGGCGACTACCTGGGCATCGGCGCGGGCGCCCACAGCAAGATCAGCTTCCCGGACCGCATCGTGCGGCAGGTGCGCTGGCGCGAACCCGGCACCTACATGGACAAGGCCGTGCAGGGCCAGGCAACCTCGAACGAAAACGAGGTCGGCCTGTCGGCGCGCCCCTTCGAGTTCATGATGAACGCCCTGCGCCTCAAAGACGGCTTCGAGCTGCAGCGCTTTGCCGAGCGCACGGGCCTGACGCTGGCCAGCATCCAGAAACCGCTGGCCGAAGCCGAGGCCAAAGGCCTGCTGCAACGCGACCTCGCGCGCGCCTGGCCCACCGACAAGGGCTTCGACTTCCTGAGCGACCTGCAGGCCCTCTTCCTCAACGAGTGACGGCCCCATGAAAAAAGCCGCTGGCTCTCACCAGCGGCTTTTTCGTTGGGCGACCTGAACGGATCAGGCAGCCTTCTTCTCGTCGCGCAGTTCGCGGCGCAGGATCTTGCCCACGTTGGTCTTGGGCAGGTCGTTGCGGAACTCGACGTACTTGGGGCACTTGTAGCCGGTCAGTTGCTCGTGGCAGTAGGCCTTGAGCTGGGCTTCGGTCAGGGTGCTGTCCTTGCGCACAACGAACAGCTTGACGGCCTCGCCGGACTTCTCGTCGGCCACGCCCACGGCGGCGCATTCCAGCACGCCGGGGTGCAGGTTCACCACCTGCTCGACCTCGTTGGGGTACACGTTGAAGCCCGAGACCAGGATCATGTCCTTCTTGCGGTCCACGATCTTGACCTGGCCCGACGCGTCCATCACACCGATGTCGCCGGTGCGGAAGAAGTTGTCGGCGGTCATGACCTTGGCGGTCTCATCGGCGCGTTGCCAGTAGCCAGCCATCACCTGCGGGCCACGGATGGCGATCTCGCCCACGGCGCCAATTTCCAGGTGGTTGCCATCGTCGTCCAGGATGGCGACTTCGGTCGAAGGCAGCGGATAGCCGATCGAGCCGTTGAACTCGGTGTTGTCCAGGCGGTTGGCCGTGGCCACCGGCGAGGTCTCCGACAGGCCATAGCCTTCGACGATGGCGCAACCCGTGACCTTCTTCCACTTCTCGGCGGTGGCCTGCTGAACGGCCATGCCGCCGCCCATCGACACCTTCAGGCCGGAGAAGTCCAGCTTGATGAAGTCAGGGTGGTTGGCCAGCGCGTTGAACAGCGTGTTCACGGCGGGAAACTGGTTGATCTTGTACTTGCCCAGGGTCTTGATGACGGCCGGCAGGTCGCGCGGGTTCGGGATCAGGATGTTCATGCTGCCCATGCGAGCGCCCATGAAGTAGCACACCGTCAGCGCGAAGATGTGATACAGCGGCAGCGCGCAAACGGCCACCAGCGGCTGGTTGCCCAGCTTGCTCAGCTCAGGCTTGAACCAGGCTTCGTTCTGCAGGATGTTGGCCACCACGTTGCTGTGCAGCAGCGTTGCGCCCTTGGAGACGCCAGTCGTGCCGCCGGTGTACTGCAAGAAGGCCACATCGCTGGGCTGCATGTTCGGGCGGTTGTACTTGGCCGAGGCGCCCTTGGCCAGCGCGTCCTTGAAAGACACGACCTTCACCGAGCCGGTGGGCAGGCTGAAAGCCGGCACCATCTTCTTGACGTGGCGCACCACGAAGTTCACCAGCGCCCCCTTGACGAAGGGCAGCAGGTCGCCCATGGCGGCCAGCACCACGGTCTTGACCGGCGTGCGCGCGATGACTTCCTGCAGCGTGGTCGCGAAGTTCTCCAGGATCACGATGGCTTCGGCGCCAGAGTCCTTGAGCTGGTGCTCGAGTTCGCGCGGGGTGTAGAGCGGGTTGACGTTGACGACGACGTAGCCGGCACGCAGCACGGCGGCAATGGCCACCACGTATTGCGGCACGTTGGGCATCATCAGCGCGATGCGGGCGCCCTTGGCCAGGCCCAGCGACTGGAAATAGGCAGCCAGCGAGCGCGAGAGCTCATCGACCTGCTCGAAGGTCCAGTGCACGTCCATGAACGCAGCCATGTCGCGCTTGGCGTGCTGCTTGAATGCCTGGTCCAGCAAATCGACCAGCGAGTTGTACTCGCCCAGGTTGATGGTTGCAGGAACGCCAGGCTCGTAGCTGGCCAGCCAGGGTTGAGAAGTCGTCATTTGTCTTCCTCTGATGGGTCGATGGAGGCAGGCCTGTCACCAAGCGTGACAGACCGAAACTGGAGCGTTGTTCGCTGCATGGATTCTGCAACATTCGCGACCAAGGGTTTTCCCGCGACACAGCACGCCGTGAACGTTGTTTGAAACGCCGATGCCCATTGAACACGGGATCGTCCCGCGCCGGCTCAGGGTATGTGAGAACTCTGTCACGGGCACAATCACCGGCTGATTTGACTCAGAATGTTTTCACCTTGGTGCCCCCACAGATGAAGCAGATCCGACATGGCTGACCGCGCGATTGATCACCCCCTCACCCCCAAGCGACGTTGGTTCCTCAAGACCGCGCTGGCCATTGGCGCCGTTGGTGCGTCGCTTGGCGGCCTCGTCTACTGGCACCGCGGCATGGCCGACGACAAGCTGACCGAGCACGGCCGCGACGTCCTGCGTGGCCTGGCCATCGGCATGGTCGGCCCGATGCTGCCCACCGAGCCCCAGGCACGCGAAGCAGCTTTGGAGGCACACCTCGAACGCATCGAGATGTTCATGAATGGCCTGCCCACCTTCCTCAAGGGCGAGATCAGCGCCGTGCTGGGCCTGCTGGGCAACCTGCCCACCCGCAAGATGCTCACCGGCCTGGGCAAGCGCTGGAGCGACGCCTCCGAAGCCGAGATCGCCGAAGCCATCGAGACCATGCGCATGAACCCGCTGCCCACCACGCGCCTGACCTACCAGGTTGTCCGGTCGGTGACCTGCATGGTCTTCTTCACCAACTCCACCAACTGGCCGGCCACCGGCTACCCGGGCCCCGTCGAACTATGAGCAAACTCCCTGATCCCTTCCGCGAAGGCCTGGCCCGTGGCTGGAAGGCCACCAATGGCGAGGCGGGCCTGCCCCAAGAGATCCAGTGCGACGTGGCCATCGTCGGCTCTGGTGCCGGCGCAGGCATCACCGCCGAGCTGCTGACCAAGGCGGGCCTGGACGTCGTCATCATCGAAGAAGGCCCGCTCAAGACCAGCACCGATTTCAACCAGAAGGAGTCGGAGGCCTACGCCACGCTCTACCAGGAAGGCGCCGGCCGCCGCACCATGGACGGCGCGCTCACGGTGCTGCAAGGCCGCTGCGTGGGCGGCACCACGGTCATCAACTGGACCAGCTCGTTCCGCACGCCCCCCAGCACCCTCGGCTACTGGCAGGACAAGTTCGGCTTGAAGGACTTCAGCGAAGCTGCCCTGGCCCCCTGGTTCGAGCAGGCCGAAAAGCGCCTGAACGTGCACAAGTGGGACATCCCGCCCAACCCCAACAACGAGCTGCTGCGCACTGGCGCGCACAAGCTGGGCATCTCGGCCGAGGTGATCCCGCGCAACGTCAAGACCTGCTACAACCTGGGCTCCTGCGGCCTGGGCTGCCCCACCAACGCCAAGCAGTCGATGCTGGTGACGACGATCCCGGCCGCCCTGGAAACAGGTGCCCGGCTCTTTCACCAGACCCGGGCCCAGCGTTTCGAGTTCGATGGCAAGCGCGTCAAGAGCCTGGAGTGCGTGGGCATCCGCATCAACGGCACCCGCACCTCCGACCAGGTCATGCGGGTCAAGGCGCGGCATTACGTCGTCTCCGGTGGCGCCATCAACTCGCCCGCCCTGCTCAAGCGCTCCGACGCGCCCGATCCCCACGGCCTGCTCGGCACCCGCACCTTCCTGCACCCGGTGGCCTTCTCCAACGCCGTCTACAAGGAGCGCATCGAGGGCTGGAGCGGCGCACCGCAGTCGATCTACTCCGATCACTTCGTGCACAACGCCCCGTTCGACGGCCCGATCGGCTACAAGCTGGAAGCCACCCCCATCCACCCTGGCCTGGTGTCGGTGCTGATGGGCGGCTTCGGCCGCACGTTGGCAGAGCGCTTCGAGAACTACCCGCACACCCAGACGATGCTGTCGCTCATGCGCGATGGCTTCCACCCCGAATCGCAAGGCGGCACCGTGCTGCTCAACGTCGACGGCACGCCGCTGCTCAACTACGTGATGAGCGACTACGTGCTGGCCGGCTTCAAGCAGTCGCTGCTGACCATGGCCGAGATCCAGTTCGCAGCCGGCGCCACCAAGGTGCTGCCGCTGCACGAACAGGGCCGCTACTACACCAGCTGGGCCGAGGCCAAGGCAGCCATCGAAGCCTTCGAGATGAAGCCGTATTACGTCGGAGGCGGCAGCGCCCACATCATGGGTGGCTGCGGCATGGGTGGCTCTGAAAAGCTCGGTGTGGTGCGCCCGGACGGCGTGCACTGGCAGATCGAGAACCTCTCGGTGCACGACGGCTCGGTCTTCCCGACCAGCATCGGCGCCAACCCGCAGCTGTCGATCTACGGCATCGTCAACCGCATGGCCACGCAACTGGCCAAGCGACTGAGCGAGAAGGACGTGGCCCTGGCCTGAAGAAGGCCCCACAGGCCCTGCGCGCCAGCTGCAACCAAGAAGGCGACCTGCGGGTCGCCTTTTTCATGTCACCAGACCAGGCACAACGCGGCAACGCGTGCCCACAAAGAAAAAGCCCCACGCATGGCATGGGGCTTTTTCGAAGCGATTGAACCAGCGGGCCTCAGGCCCGCGGTGCATCACTTGGTGCGGGTGCCCACCACTTCGATTTCGACGCGGCGGTTCTTGGCACGGCCGTCAGCGGACTTGTTGTCGGCGACGGGCTGCTTCTCGCCTTTGCCTTCAACGTACACGCGGGAAGCGTCGGTGCCCTTGCTGGTCAGGTAGTCCTTGACGGCTTGAGCGCGCTTCTCGGACAGCTTCTGGTTGTAGGCATCAGAGCCAACGGAGTCGGTGTGACCCACGGCGATGATGACTTCCAGGGTGATGCCCTTGACCTTGTCGGTCAGGTCGTCCAACTTGGCCTTGCCTTCCGGCTTCAGGGTGGCCTTGTCGAAGTCGAAGAAGGCGTCAGCAGCGAAGCTCACCTTTTCGGTGGCAGGAGCCACGGGAACGACAGGAGCGGGAGCAGGTGCGGGAGCCGGGGCAGCGGGTGCGGCCACGGGAGCCGGAGCAGCCGGAGCGGGCACGCCGTCGCAGCCTTGCACGCCGGTGGCCGGGGTCCAGCCGTTGTCGCGCCAGCAGTATTCGTTCGAGCCGTTCTTCCAGACGGTGCCATCGGTGGCACGCCAGTTGTCGACGTTCTGAGCGAATGCACCACCGGCCAGGGCGGCGGTAGCAAACAGCGCGGCGATCTTGTTGAGCTTGATCATGCAGGTCCTCACGAGTATTAGGCGCAGACAATAACTGCGAACGGCCCATGCGGGCGGTACCCAGAACAGGTTGCTGCCCTGACGAGCAGGGATCACCCTAGGGCTGGTAACGAAATCATTGTGCCACAGCGATTCAATCCCTCAAGTGCCACCCAGCCTGCGGCGGCGCTCAGTGAGCTGTTGTTGCTTCAGGACGACATGAGCGGCCAATTACAATGCTCGTTTGGATGGGGCTCCCCGTCCAAACCAGGCGCTCTCCCATATCAGTGAAGCACGCATGACGTCATTCGCCAAGGAAACCCTGCCCATCAGCCTCGAAGAGGAGATGCGGCGTTCGTACCTCGATTACGCGATGAGCGTGATCGTCGGCCGTGCCCTGCCAGATGCACGCGACGGCCTCAAGCCCGTGCACCGGCGCGTGCTGTTCGCGATGCACGAGCTCAACAACGACTGGAACCGCCCGTACAAGAAGTCGGCTCGCATCGTTGGTGACGTCATCGGCAAGTACCACCCTCACGGCGACTCGGCGGTGTACGACACCATCGTGCGCATGGCGCAGGACTTCTCCCTGCGCCACATGCTGGTCGATGGCCAGGGCAACTTCGGCTCGGTCGACGGCGACAACGCCGCCGCCATGCGGTACACGGAAATCCGCCTGGCCAAGATCGCCCACGACATGCTGGCCGACATCGACAAGGAAACCGTCGACTTCGGCCCCAACTACGACGGCTCGGAAAAAGAGCCGCTGGTGCTGCCCGCGCGCCTGCCCAACCTGCTGATCAACGGCTCGGCCGGCATCGCAGTCGGCATGGCCACCAACATCCCGCCGCACAACCTCAACGAGGTCGTCGACGCCTGCCTGCACTCGCTGAAGAACCCCGACTGCTCGGTCGATGAGCTCATGGAGATCATCCCGGCACCCGACTTCCCCACCGCCGGCATCATCTATGGCCTGTCGGGCGTGCGCGAGGGCTACCGCACCGGCCGCGGCCGCGTGGTCATGCGCGCCCGGGTGCACTTTGAAGACATCGGCAAGGGCGACCGCCAGGCGATCATCGTCGACGAGATCCCCTACCAGGTGAACAAGAAGAACCTGCTCGAGCGCATCGCCGAGCTGGTCAACGAAAAGAAGATCGAAGGCATCAGCCACATCCAGGACGAGTCCGACAAGTCCGGCATGCGGGTGGTGATCGAGCTCAAGCGCGGCGAAGTGCCCGAGGTGGTGCTCAACAACCTGTACAAGCAGACGCAGCTGCAGGACACCTTCGGCATCAACATGGTGGCGCTGATCGACGGTCAGCCCAAGCTGTGCAACCTCAAGGACCTGGTCACCGTCTTCCTGGAGCACCGCCGCGAGGTGGTCACCCGCCGCACGGTGTTCGAGCTGCGCAAGGCGCGCGAGCGCGGCCACGTGCTCGAAGGCCTGGCCGTGGCGCTGGCCAACATCGACGAGTTCATCGAAACCATCAAGACCTCGCCGACGCCGCCGGTGGCCAAGGCGGCCCTGATGAGCAAGAGCTGGGACTCTTCGCTGGTGCGCGAGATGCTCGCCCGAGTCAACGGCGACCCGCAGCAGTACCGCCCCGAGAGCCTGTCGCCCAACTACGGCATGCAGCCGGACGGCCTGTACCGCCTGAGCGAAGACCAGGCCGGCGAAATCCTGCAGATGCGCCTGCAGCGCCTGACGGGCCTGGAGCAGGACAAGATCATCGGCGAGTACAAGGAGGTCATGGCCCAGATCGCCGACCTGCTGGACATCCTGTCCAAGCCGGAGCGCGTCTCGACCATCATCTCCGACGAGCTGATCGCCATCCGCACCGAATTCGGCCAGACCAAGCTGGGCGCGCGCCGCTCGACCATCGAGCACAACGCGCAGGAGCTGGGCACCGAAGACCTGATCACCCCCACCGACATGGTGGTGACGATCTCGCACACGGGCTACATCAAGAGCCAGCCGCTGGGCGAGTACCGCGCCCAAAAGCGCGGCGGCCGAGGCAAGCAGGCCACCGCCACGAAGGAAGACGACTGGATCGACCAGCTCTTCATCGCCAACACCCACGACTACATCCTGTGCTTCAGCAACCGGGGTCGCGTCTACTGGGTGAAGGTCTGGGAGGTGCCGCAAGGCTCGCGCAACTCGCGCGGCAAGCCCATGGTCAACATGTTCCCGCTGGAAAAGGACGAACGCATCAACGTGGTGCTGCCCCTGACGGGCGAGTTCCGCACCTTCCCGGAAGACCACTACATCTTCATGGCCACCCGCCTGGGCACCGTCAAGAAGACGCCGCTGACCGATTTCAGCAACCCGCGCAAGGCCGGCATCATCGCCGTGGGCCTGGACGAGGGTGACGTGCTGGTGGGCGCTGCGCTGACCGACGGCAAGCACGACGTGATGCTGTTCTCCGATGGCGGCAAGGCCGTTCGCTTCGACGAAGAAGACGTGCGCCCGATGGGCCGCAGCGCCCGCGGCGTGCGCGGCATGATGCTGGAAGAAGGCCAGTCGGTCATCGCCATGCTGGTGGCCGAGGACGAAACGCAGAGTGTGCTGACCGCGTCCGAGAACGGCTACGGCAAGCGCACCAGCATCGTCGAGTACACGCGCCACGGCCGCGGCACCAAGGGCATGATCGCCATCCAGCAGTCCGAGCGCAATGGCAAGGTGGTCGCGGCCACCCTGGTGCGCCCCGAGGACGAGATCATGCTGATCACGGACAAGGGCGTGGTGGTGCGCACCCGCGTGGCCGAGATCCGTGAACTCGGTCGCGCCACCCAGGGCGTGACGCTGATCTCCCTGGACGAAGGCGCCAAGCTGATCGGCCTGCAACGCATCGCCGAGAACGACGCCGCCGCCGCCGAAGAGGGCGAAGGCGCCGAAACGCCGGACACCGGCACCCCTGGTGACAACGCCGACGGAACCTCCGAGGCCTGACGCCGATCTGACATCCTGCGGGGCGAAGATGTCGCCCCTTTCGCAACCAAGACAAGGACTGCAAGATGATGTTCCGCCAAACCGCCTTGGCCGCCGTGGCCGCCACCCTGGCCCTGTGCAGCCTGTCGGCCCACGCCGACAAGAAGGAGCAGATCCAGAAGGTGCTGTCCGTGCAGCAACCCGCCCTGGAAGACATGGCCCGTGGCGTGGCCGAGCAACCCGCCCGCCAATTGGCCGGCGGCGCCCGCAACATCCTGGTGCAGGCCGTGCCCGAGGACAAGCGCGAAGCCACCGCCAAGCAGGTTGACGCCGAGATCAAGAAGTACCTCGACGGCGCCATCCCTGCCGTGCGCGCCAGCGCCATCAAGCTGGCCCCGACCGCCATCGGCCCCATTCTGGAAGAGCGCTTCACCGAAGAAGAGCTCAAGCAGCTGGTCGTGATGCTGGAGTCGCCCATCCTCAAGCGCTACCAGTCGGCCCTGCCCGAGATGAGCAACGCCCTGCTGGAGAAGGTCGTCGAAGACGCCCGCCCGGCCGTCAACCCCAAGCTGCAGGCCGCCGAAGGCAACATCCGCAAGCTGCTCGACACCGCCTCGGGTGGCAAGCTGAGCGCTGGTGAGAAGGCCGCCGCCCCTGCGGCCAAGCCGGCTGCCAAGAAGTAAGCTAGAGCCTTCTCTCCTGGTGCGGGGCGCCCGGCGGCGCCCCGACCCGTTTTCCAAGACGCCTTTTTCCGCGCGCCATGACCCGTCCCTTCAATTTCTCGGCCGGACCGGCCACGCTTCCCGAAGAGGTGCTGCAGCAGGCAGCCCGCGAGATGCTGGACTGGCAAGGCAGCGGCATGGGCGTCATGGAAATGAGCCACCGGGGCAAGGAATTCATCTCGATCGCCCAGCAGGCCGAAGCCGACCTGCGCGCCCTGCTGGCGGTCCCCGCCCACTTCCGCATCCTGTTCATGCAAGGCGGCGCCCTCGCCGAGAACGCCATCTTGCCGATGAACCTCTCGCGTGGTGGTCGCACGGATCACGTGATCACCGGTTCGTGGTCGCAAAAGTCGGCCAAGGAGGCGCGCAAGTACAGCGACGTGCACATCGCCGCCAGCAACGAGGCCGACCACCACACCTCGCTGCCAGCAGCCGGCACCTGGCAGCTGTCGGGCGATGCGGCCTACGTGCACGTGTGCAGCAACGAGACCATCCACGGCGTCGAGATGCACGAGTTGCCCGACCTGGCCGCACTGGGCTCGAAGGCCCCCCTGGTCATCGACTTCTCCTCGCATGTTCTCTCGCGCCCCATCGACTGGTCGCGCGTGGGCGTGGCCTACGGTGGCGCCCAGAAGAACATCGGCCCCTCCGGCCTGACGCTGGTCATCGTGCGCGAAGACCTGCTCGGCCAGGCATTGCCCATCACGCCCTCGGCGTTTGACTACAAGGTCGTGGCCGACAACGGCTCGATGTACAACACGCCGCCCACCTACGCCTGGTACATCGCCGGGCTGGTGTTCCAGTGGATCCAGCGCCAGACCGAGGCCACGCCGCAAGGCACTCTCAAAGGCCTGGCCGCGATGGAGGCCCGCGCCATCGCGCGCTCGAAGCTGTTCTACGACTACGTCGATGGCTCGGGCTTTTACCTCAACAAGGTGGCCGTGAACTGCCGCTCGCGCATGAACATCCCCTTCTTCCTGCGCGACGAATCGCTCAACGAGGCCTTCCTGGCGGGCGCCAGGGACGCAGGCCTGCTGCAACTCAAGGGCCACAAGTCCGTGGGCGGCATGCGCGCGTCCCTGTACAACGCCATGCCCATGGCCGGCGTGCAGGCCCTGGTCGACTACATGAAGCACTTCGCAACGACCCATGGCTGACACCCCTGACTCCGCACCCGGGCACTTCCAGCCCGACGGCCGCCCGGTCGACGAGCAGCTGGCCGACCTGCGCGTGCAGATCGACTCGGTCGACCAGCAACTGCTGTCTCTGCTGAACCAGCGTGCCAGGCTGGCCCAGGCCGTGGGCGAGGTCAAGAAGATCGATGGCTCGCCCGTCTTCCGCCCTGACCGCGAGGCCCAGGTCATCGACCGCGTCAAGGCCCGCAACCCCGGCCCGGTGGCGTCCGACAGCATCGCGCCCATCTGGCGCGAGGTCATGTCCGCCTGCCGGGCGCTCGAGTCGCGCCAGCGCGTGGCCTTCCTCGGGCCCATCGGCACCTTCAGCGAGCAAGCCACGCTCAACTACTTCGGCTCGTCCATCGAGCCGCTGCCCTGCCCCAGCATCGACGAGGTCTGCCGCGCCACGGTCTCTGGCTCGGCCGATTTCGGTGTGCTGCCCATCGAGAACTCGACCGAAGGCGTGGTCGCTCGCTCGCTCGACCTGCTTTTGCAATCTCCGCTGACCATCATTGGCGAGACCAGCCTGCTGGTGACCCACAACCTGCTGCGCGTCACGCCCGACCGCGCAGGCATCACCCAGGTCTGCGCGCACCCGCAGGCCCTGGCCCAGTGCCAGGGCTGGTTGAGCCAGAACCTGCCGGACGCCGAACGCGTGGCCGTTTCCAGCAACGCCGAAGGCGCCCGACTGGCCGCCGCCAACCCGGCGGTGGCTGCGCTGGCCAGCGAGCGCGCAGCCACGCAATACGGCCTGCACGTGGTGCAGAAAGCGGTGCAGGACGAGGCGCACAACCGCACCCGCTTCGTCATGGTCAGCCACACCGACCGCGCCACGCCCGCTGGCGTCACCGGCCACGATTGCACCAGCCTGGCCGTCTCGGTGGACAACCGCCCGGGCGCCGTGCACGACCTGCTGGTGCCGCTCAAACGCCATGGCGTGTCCATGACGCGCTTCGAATCCCGCCCGGCCCGCTCGGGTCAGTGGGAGTACGTCTTCTTCATCGACCTGGCCGGCCACCCCGCCCAGGACAACGTGGCCGCCGCGCTCGACGAGCTGCGCGCCCAGTGTTCCCTCTTCAAGGTGCTCGGCAGCTACCCGCTGGACGCGCACTGAGTTCACCAGGATGTCGACCATGTTCAACCAGCTCGGTCTGATCGGCTGCGGCCTGATGGGCGGCTCCTTCGCGCTGGCGCTGAAAAAAGCCGGCCTGGTCAAGCGCGTCATCGGCTACAGCAAGTCGCCCTCGACCGTCGAGAAGGCGCGCCGCCTGGGCGTCATCGACGTGGCCGCGGAGTCGGCCCTGCTCGCTGTCTCAGGCTCCGACATCGTGCTGATCGCGGTGCCCGTCGCCGCCAGCGAAGGCACGTTCAAGGCCATCCGCCACCTGGTCGACCCGGGCGTGCTGTTCATGGACGTGGGCTCGACCAAGCGCGACGTGGTCGACGCCGCCCGCCGCGTGCTCAAAGAGCGCCTGCCCGCATTCGTGCCCGCGCACCCCATCGCCGGTCGTGAAGTGGCCGGCATCGAGCATGCCGATGCGACGCTCTACCAAGGCCGCAAGGTCATCCTGACCCCGCTGGAGCAGACCAATCCGGTGCTGGTGCAGAAGGCCACCGACGTGTGGGCCGCCGTGGGCTCGCAGGTGCTCAAGATGACGCCCGAGCACCACGACGCCGCCTTCGCCGCCGTCAGCCACCTGCCCCACCTCCTGGCCTTCGCCTACATGAACGCCATGGGTGAGCAGCCTGGCGGCCAGGAGTACCTCTCGCTCGCCGGCCCCGGATTCCGTGATTTCACCCGCATCGCGGCCAGCGACCCGACCGTCTGGCGCGACATCCTGCTGTCCAATCGGGAAGAGGTGCTGCGGCAATCCGAAGCCTTCCGCCAAGCCCTCGAGGCCCTGGAGCGCCAGATGCGCGACTGGAGCGGCCCCGACCTGCAGCGCCTGATCCAGACCGCGTCCGATGCCCGCAGCCAGTGGAGCCTGGGAGGCGGCAAACCGCCCCAGACCGTCCGCTGAAGCGCTGAAGTTTTCCCCCGTTGTCCGCATGTACACCACCGCCTTCCTCGACCTGCCCCCGCTGCTGACCGCCGGTGGCACCCTGCGCCTGCCAGGCTCCAAAAGCATCTCCAACCGGGTGCTGCTGCTGGCGGGCTTGAGCGAAGGCACGACCGCCGTGCACGACCTGCTGGCCTCTGACGACACGCGCGTCATGCTCGAGGCCCTGCGCGCGCTCGGCTGCGACATCCAGCAAAACGGCGACACGGTGCACATCACCGGCCTGGCCGGCAAGCTCTCGGTCCTGCAGGCCGACCTCTTCATGGGCAACGCCGGCACCGCCATCCGCCCGCTGACCGCCGCCCTGGCCCTGCTGTCGGCCACGCAGGGTGGCGTGTTCACGCTCAGCGGCGTCCCGCGCATGCACGAGCGCCCCATCGGCGACCTGGTCGATGCCCTGCGCCCCCTTGGCTGCGTGGTCGAGTGCCTGGCCAACGAGGGCTACCCGCCGCTGCGCCTTGCAGGCGGACGCCTGAACCTGAGCCGCCCCATCCAGGTCCGCGGCGACGTCTCCAGCCAGTTCCTGACCGCGCTGCTGCTGTCGCTGCCCCTGGTCTCTCAAGAGCAAGACCTGGTCATCGACGTGGTCGGTGAGCTCATCTCCAAGCCCTACATCGAGATCACGCTGAACCTGCTGGCGCGCTTTGGCATCCAGGTGCAACGCCAGGGCTGGGAGCGCTTCGTCATCCCGCGTGGCAGCCGCTACCAGTCGCCCGGCCACATCCACGTCGAGGCCGATGCCTCGTCGGCGTCCTACTTCATCGCCGCGGGCGCCATCGCCGGCATCGAAGAGCCGGTGCGCATCGAAGGCGTGGGCAGCGCGTCCATCCAGGGCGACATCCGCTTCATCGAGGCCGCCGAGGCCATGGGCGCCAAGGTCACGTCCGGCGCCAACTGGCTGGAAGTGCGCCGCGGCGCCTGGCCGCTCCAGGCCATCGACCTGGACTGCAACCACATCCCCGATGCGGCCATGACCCTGGCCGTGATGGCGCTGTACGCCCAAGGCACCACCCGCTTGCGCAACATCGCCAGCTGGCGCGTCAAGGAAACCGACCGCATCGCCGCCATGGCCACCGAGCTGCGCAAGCTGGGTGCCACCGTGGTCGAGGGCGATGACTTCATCGAGGTGACGCCCCCCGCCCGAGATGGCTGGCAGCACGCCAGCATCCACACCTACGACGACCACCGCATGGCCATGTGCTTCTCGCTGGCCGCCTTCAACGCCCTGGCGCCCACGGCCGACGCCAGCAAACCCGTGTCGGTGCGCATCGAAGACCCGCGCTGCGTCGCCAAGACCTTCCCCGACTACTTCGAGGCCCTGTTCCAGGTCGCCCAGACGCGCCCGGACTGGATCCCCGTCATCACCGTCGACGGCCCCACCGCCTCGGGCAAGGGCACCCTGGCCAGCGCCCTGGCCACCCGCCTGGGCTACCAGTTCCTCGACTCGGGCTCGCTCTACCGCATCACCGGCCTGCTGGCCGTCGAGCAGGGCATCGACCTGGACGATGACAAGGCGCTTGAACAACTGGCTCGCCAACTGGGCGAAGCCATCTCGCTGCGCTTTGACCATGAGCACATCTGGGTCGATGGCCGAGACGTCAGCGAGGCCGTTCGCCGCGAGGAAATCGGACAGGCTGCATCCCGGCTGTCCGCTTATCCAGGCGTGCGCCAGGCGCTGCTGGAGCTGCAAAAAGCCTTCCGCGGCCTGCCCGGCCTGGTGGCCGATGGCCGCGACATGGGCACCGTGGTGTTCCCGGACGCGGCGCTCAAGGTCTTTTTGACCGCCGCCGTGGCCGAGCGCGCCGAGCGCCGCCACCGCCAATTGATTTCCAAGGGCGTTTCTGTTACCCTTGATGAGATTTGCTCCGACTTGGAGGCGCGCGACTTGCGGGACCGTTCCCGCGCGGTGGCGCCCTTGAAGCCGGCACAAGATGCCCAGTTGCTCGACAACTCGGCCCTGACGATCGAGCAATCGGTCGACACGGTGCTGGGGTGGTGGGTGGCTGGCTGGCCCCACGTCATCGTGCGGCACTGACCTGGTTTTCAGGCCGGTGCCCTCCGTGAAGGGGCCATGTCACATTCCGTGACAAACACAAGGCTGTGACGTCCAGCCCCTGCTGCCAGGTGGGGGCTTGAGCAATCAGGGCTGCCACCTTTGGGCACCCGGGGCGCCATGTTCTTCAACCCAACCCGTTCGGGTCGTTCCTGTCGATCCCGAGCGTAGCCGCTGGTTCACGCCAGCACAGGAAATTCCATGTCTGAATCCTTTGCCGCCCTTTTTGAAGAGTCGCTGCAGCGCGCCAACATGCGCACTGGCGAAGTCATCACCGCTGAGGTGGTGGCCGTCGAACACAACTTCGTGGTCGTCAACGCCGGCCTGAAGTCCGAAGCCTACGTCCCCCTGGAAGAGTTCAAGAACGACCAGGGCGAGATCGAAGTCCAAGTGGGCGACTTCGTGTCCGTGGCTGTCGACGCCATCGAAAACGGCTACGGCGACACCATCCTGTCGCGCGACAAGGCCAAGCGCCTGGCCTCGTGGCTGTCGCTGGAAACCGCTCTGGAATCGGGCGACTTCGTGACCGGCACCGTCAACGGCAAGGTCAAGGGCGGCCTGACCGTCCTGGTCAACGGCATCCGCGCCTTCCTGCCCGGCTCGCTGCTCGACACCCGCCCCGTGAAGGACATGTCGCCTTTCGAAGGCAAGACCATGGAATTCAAGGTCATCAAGCTGGACCGCAAGCGCAACAACGTCGTGTTGTCGCGCCGTGCCGTGGTCGAAGCTTCGATGGGCGAAGAACGCGCCAAGCTGATGGAAACCCTGCGCGAAGGCGCGATCGTCAACGGCGTGGTCAAGAACATCACCGAATACGGTGCCTTCGTGGACCTCGGCGGCATCGACGGCCTGCTGCACATCACCGACATGGCATGGCGCCGTGTCCGTCACCCGTCCGAAGTGGTGACCGTGGGTCAAGAGCTGACCGCCAAGGTCCTGAAGTTCGACGCCGAGAAGAACCGCGTCTCGCTGGGCCTCAAGCAAATGGGCGACGACCCCTGGGTTGGCGTTTCGCGCCGCTACCCGGCCGGCACCCGCCTGTTCGGCAAGGTCACCAACATCGCTGACTACGGCGCTTTCGTCGAGATCGAACCGGGCATCGAAGGCCTGGTGCACGTCTCCGAGATGGACTGGACCAACAAGAACGTGGCTCCCAACAAGATCGTCAACCTGGGCGACGAAGTGGAAGTCATGGTCCTGGAAATCGACGAAGACAAGCGTCGCATCTCCCTGGGCATGAAGCAGTGCAAGCCGAACCCCTGGGACGATTTCGCCCAGTCGTTCAACCGCGGCGACAAGGTCAAGGGCCCCGTCAAGTCGATCACCGACTTCGGCGTGTTCGTGGGCCTGGCTGCCGGCATCGACGGCCTGGTGCACCTGTCCGACCTGTCCTGGAACGAGCCCGGCGAAGCCGCCGTGCGCAACTACAAGAAGGGCCAGGAAGTCGAAGCCGTCGTGCTGGCCATCGACGTGGAACGCGAGCGCATCTCCCTGGGCATCAAGCAGCTGGACTCCGATCCGTTCACCAACTTCACCACCCTCAATGACCGTGGCGCCACCGTCACCGGCGTGGTCAAGACCGTGGACGCCAAGGGTGCCGAAATCACCCTGGGTGACGACATCATCGGTTACCTGCGCGCTTCGGAAATCTCCCGCGACCGCGTGGAAGACGCCCGCAATGTGCTGAAGGAAGGCGACGAAGTCACCGCCCTGATCATCAACATCGACCGCAAGACCCGCGGCATCCAGTTGTCGATCAAGGCCAAGGACAACGTCGAGCAGCAAGAAGCCATGCAATCGCTGCGCGCCGACACCACCAAGGAAGGCTCCGGCACCACCAGCCTGGGCGCCCTGCTCAAGGCCAAGCTCGACCAGAACAACGGCTGATCCAGCCCGCGTTCGTCCCCCGACCGCCGAAGCCTGCTTCGGCGAGACGGGGACTGAGCTGAGCGGGGCAGGCGCCCGTCAAAAGGCCCCTGCTGCCGCTCACCTCAGTCCCTTCCCTGGACACCCGCATCCATGACACGCTCCGACCTCGTCGCCCGGCTGGCCGAGCGCTTCAGCCAGCTCACCCAGCGCGACGCCGAATTCGCCGTCAAGACCATCCTCGACGCCATGTCGGAAGCGCTGGCCAAGGGCCACCGCATCGAGATCCGCGGCTTCGGCAGCTTCTCCATCAACCGCCGCCCGCCCCGCATGGGCCGCAACCCGCGCTCTGGCGAACAGGTGCTCATCCCCGAGAAACTGGTGCCGCACTTCAAGCCCGGCAAGGCCCTGCGCGAAGGCGTCGATCAAGCCGCTACACTGGTTCCACAAACCGATCCTTCAGCCCCCAACGAAACCAAGCCAAACTGACCCATGCGAGCCTTGAACTGGTTGTGGCGCGGACTGCTGTTCTTCATCCTGTTTGCCTTCGCACTCAACAACCAGCACCTGGTTGAATTGAAGTGGGTCTTTGGCTGGCGCTGGCAGGCCCCGATGGTGTTCGTCGTGCTGGCCGTGTTCGCACTGGGCTGCGTGACCGGCGTGCTGGCCATGCTGCCAAGCTGGTGGCGCCACCGTCGCACCGCCCGCAACCGCCAGCTGCTGATGCCCGAACCGGTGGCGGCGGCGGGTGCGTCGGCCGCATCGGGCGGCAGCGCCGAGCCGCTGAACCTGCCCAGCGAACTGCCCTTCCCGCCGGACATGCCGGCGCCCCGCAAGCCGGCGAAGTGATCGCCACCTGAGCGAGCCTTCGAAGGCCCCGGCCCGCACATCGCCCTTTCCTCGGCTCACCTGGACAGCGCACTGGCGCCCCGCCCCATGGATTTCAACTTCTACTGGCTGCTGCTCGCCCTGCCCCTGGCCTTCCTGCTGGGCTGGATCGCGTCCCGGCTCGACCTGCGCCAACTCAAGCGCGAAGACCAGGCCTCGCCCCAGGCCTACTTCAAAGGCCTGAACCTGCTGCTCAACGAACAGCAGGACAAGGCCATCGACGCCTTCATCGAGGCCGTGCAGCACGACCCCGACACGTCCGACCTGCACTTCGCACTGGGCAACCTTTTCCGCCGCCGCGGCGAGTACGAACGCGCCATCCGCGTGCACCAGCACCTGCTGGCCCGCGCCGACCTCAAGCGCGAAGAGCGTGAGAAGGCCCAGCACGCCCTGGCCCAGGACTTCATGAAGGCCGGCCTGTTCGACCGCGCCGAAGCCGCCTTCCAGGCACTCGAAGGCACGGCCTTCAGCACCGACGCGCGCCTGGCCCTGCTGTCGCTTCACGAGCGCTCGCGCAACTGGCATGCCGCCATCGAGGTGGCGCGCCAGCTGGAAGCAGCGGGCACCGGCTCGTTCTCGCAGCGCATGGCGCACCACTGGTGCGAAGTCGCCCAGGAAGCCGACGCCCGCGGCCGCGTGGACGAGGCCGAGCAGGCCCTGCACCGCGCCCGCGAAGCGGCCCCCCAAGCGGCCCGACCGCTGGTGCTGGCTGGACAACGCGCCCTGCGCCAGGGCCGCCCGGCCGACGCCCTCGCGGCCTGGGATGAGCTCATGGCCGTGCAACCCCAGTCGTTCTCGCTGGTGGCCATGGACTACGCACGCTGCGCGGACAACCAGGGCCAGGCGGCCACGGCCCTGCGCAAGCTCGACAGCCTCTACCAGCAGATGCCATCGGTGGACGTGCTGCTGGCGACCAACACCCTGCAGCCCGACCCCGATCTGCGCCGCCAGGCCCTGATGGCGCACATGGCGCGTCAGCCCTCGCTGTCGGCCGCACAAGGCCTCATCCGCGAACGACTGAGCACCCACAAGCCGCTGCAAGAGCCGGAGATCGAACGCATGCAGCAGTCGCTGGCCACCGCGGCCCAGCCCCTGCAGCGCTACCGCTGCGCGGCCTGTGGTTTCGAGAGCCAGCACCACTTCTGGCAGTGCCCCGGCTGCCAAGGCTGGGAAACCTACCCGCCACGCAAGCTCGAAGACCTCTGAGCTCTCAAGCCGCTTGCGCCAAGGCCCCCAGGGCCCGCCTGAACTGGATCGCCTCGGCCACGTGCGCCGGGCCCACCGCCTCCAGCGCCTGCAAGTCGGCCAGCGTGCGGGCCAGCCTGACCACCCGGTGCAGCGCCCGCCCCGACCAACCCAGCTTCGTCGCAGCCTGGTTCAGCAGTTGCCGGGCTGGCGGCAGGAGGCAGGCATGGCGGTCCAGGCCCGAGGCGTCGAGTTCGGCGTTCAGGCACCCCTGGCGTTGCCACTGCAGCGCACGCGTCACCTTCACCCGCTCAGCGACTTCGGCGCTCGACTCGCCATCGGGCGCGCGCGACAGCACCTCGGGCGGCAACATCGGCACCTCGACCTGCAGGTCGATGCGGTCGAGCAATGGGCCGCTCAGCCGCGCCTGGTAGCGCGAGACCTGGTCGGGCGTGCAACGGCAGGCCCTGACCGGGTGCCCCAGGTGCCCGCAGGGGCAAGGGTTCATGGCCGCCACCAACTGAAAGCGCGCCGGGAATTCGACCGTTCGGTTGGCCCGAGCGATGGAGATGTGGCCAGTCTCGAGGGGCTCGCGCAAGGCTTCCAGGGCACTGCGAGGGAACTCGGGCAACTCGTCAAGAAAAAGCACGCCCCGGTGCGCCAGGGAGATTTCACCCGGACGGGGCGGCGAGCCGCCGCCCACCAGCGCGGCCCGGGAAGCCGAATGATGCGGCGCCCTCACCCACCGGTGGCGCCAGCGCACGGCATCGAAGCCGCCCGAGAGGCTGTGCACCGCCGCCGACTCCAGCGCCTCGTCGGTCTCCAGCGGCGGCAGCAGGCCCGGCAGGCGCTGCGCCAGCATCGACTTGCCCGTGCCAGGCGGGCCCACCATCAGGAGGCTGTGCCCTGCGGCGGCGGCGATTTCCAGGGCGCGCTTGGCCACCGACTGCCCACGGACGTCGCGCAAGTCCAGCTCGACAGAGCCAGCGCTGCTCGCCGCCATCGCGGTTTGCGCCCCGAATGGCGGCCGCCCCTCCTTGAGGGCGTCCACCACCTCGATCAGGCTGCCTGCGCCCCAGACCGGCACGCCCTCGACCAACGCCGCCTCGCTCGCACTGGCGGCCGGCAGCACCAACCCCACGGCCACGGCCTGTGGCCCACGCCGCCTGAGCGACAAAGCCATGGCCAGCGCGCCCCTGACCGGGCGCAGGCCCCCGCCCAGCGACAGCTCGCCGGCCAGCGCCAGCCCGTCGAGGTGCGCCAGCGGGATCTCGCCCATCGCCGCCAGGATGCCGACCGCGATGGGCAGGTCGAAACGCCCCGACTCCTTGGGCAGGTCCGCGGGAGCCAGGTTGACGGTGATGCGCTTGTTGTGGGGGAAGGCCAGCCCCGCGCTGGCCAGCGCCGCCCGCACGCGCTCGCGGGCTTCCTTGACCTCGGTGTCGGCCAGGCCGACCAGGGTGAAGGACGGCAAACCATTGGCCAGGTGCACCTCAACGGTGACTTCGGGGGCGGCCAGGCCATCGAGGGCGAGGCTGCGGACGACGGCGAGTGACATGGTTGGGCAACTTGCGCGATGCAAAAAGGGTCATTCTGACCACGCCGCGTGTCACGCACACTCCCCACGAGGAGGGAATCACCACATTGGTGCGCGACCAGCCGTCCGGCAGCGCCCCATCGAGCGCACCGATTGCGTGCGCGCACCGAAATGTGCATGCTCAGGCTCCATCCTCCATGGCAAGGCCGAGGTCCGACGCCTGGCATGGAACATGCAGTTACCTCGCAGTCCATCCTTTTGCCAACCTCACCGGAGAACCAACCATGAAAATGGTGACCGCCATCGTCAAGCCCTTCAAGCTTGATGAAGTGCGTGAGGCCCTGTCCGCCATCGGCGTCCAAGGCATCACCGTGACCGAAGTCAAGGGCTTCGGCCGTCAGAAGGGCCACACCGAGCTGTACCGTGGTGCAGAGTACGTGGTCGACTTCCTGCCCAAGGTCAAGATCGAAGCCGCCGTGGACGAGGCCATCCTCGACCGCGTCATCGAAGCCATCGAATCGTCGGCACGCACCGGCAAGATCGGCGACGGCAAGATCTTCGTGACCTCGCTGGAGCAGGTCATCCGCATCCGCACCGGCGAAACCGGCCAGGACGCACTCTGACCCGCTGCACCGAACTGGCGCACGTTCTCCTCCTTCCTTCGACGACCCGCACCTCATCGGGTGGGCGTCTCCCCGAACTCACCCCTTCTGACCTGACAAGAGGCATTTCATGAGAAAGCTCATTGCGTCCCTCGCGCTGGGGCTGGCAGCCTTCGGTCTCCTTGGCGTCTCGCACGCCCAGGAAGCCGCGGCCTCCGCCGCCGAAGTCGCATCCGCTGCCGTAGAGGCCGTGGCCGCCACCGCTTCCGAGGCCGCTCCCGCAGCGGCCGAGGCGGCATCCGACGCCGCTGCCGCGGCGCCTGCACCCCAACCCAACAAGGGCGACACCGCCTGGATGATGGTCTCCACCCTGCTGGTGATCCTGATGACCGTCCCCGGCCTGGCCCTGTTCTACGGTGGCCTGGTGCGCAGCAAGAACATGCTGTCCGTGCTGATGCAGGTGATGGTCACGTTCTCGCTGATCGTCGTGCTGTGGTTCGTCTACGGCTACAGCCTGGCCTTCACCGAAGGCAATGCCTACGTGGGTGGCCTCGATCGCCTCTTCATGAAGGGCATCTGGGACAACGCCGCCGGCACCTTCGCACTGGGCGCGACCTTCTCGAAGGCCACGCCGATGTACGAAATCGTCTTCGCTGCCTTCCAGGCCACGTTCGCCGGCATCACCTGCGCCCTGATCGTCGGTGCCTTCGCCGAGCGCATCAAGTTCTCGGCCGTGCTGCTGTTCATGGTGCTGTGGTTCACCTTCAGCTACATCCCGATGGCCCACATGGTCTGGTTCTGGATGGGCCCGGACGCCTACACCTCGCCTGAAGTGGTCGACGCCATGAACGCCAAGGCCGGCCTGATCTGGCAACACGGCGCGCTGGACTTCGCTGGCGGCACCGTGGTGCACATCAACGCCGCTGTTGCTGGCCTGGTGGGTGCCTACATGGTGGGCAAGCGCATCGGCTACGGCAAGGAAGCCTTCACCCCGCACTCGCTGACCCTGACCATGGTCGGTGCCTCGCTGCTGTGGGTGGGCTGGTTCGGCTTCAACGCCGGCTCCGCCCTGGAAGCCAACGGCTTCGCCGCCCTGGCCTTCATCAACACGTTTGCCGCCACCGCCGCCGCCGTGCTGGGCTGGATCCTGGGTGAAGCGCTGCTCAAGGGCAAGGCTTCGATGCTGGGTGCCGCTTCGGGCGCCGTCGCTGGCCTGGTCGCCATCACCCCCGCCGCCGGCAACGTCGGCATCGGTGGCGCGCTGGTCATCGGCGTGCTGGCTGGCCTGATCTGCCTGTGGGGCGTGACCGGCCTGAAGAAGCTGCTGGGCGCTGACGACTCGCTGGACGTGTTCGGCGTGCACGGCATCGGCGGCATCCTGGGTGCCCTGCTGACCGGCGTGTTCAACTCGCCCAACCTGGGTGGCCCCTCGCTGGTCGCCGACTGGACCACCGTGACCATGGTCACCGGCGACGCCTACTCGATCGCCGGCCAGGTCTGGATCCAGGCCAAGGGTGTGCTGATCACCATCGCCTGGTCGGGCATCGTCTCCCTGATCGCCTACAAGATCGTCGACGTGGTCATCGGTCTGCGCGTGCCGGAAGAGGAAGAGCGCGAGGGCCTGGACATCACTTCGCACGGCGAAACCGCTTATCACAAGTGATCTTCGGCTGACCGCCAGACGGGCCTCGCGCCCGACACCAAAAGGCCACCTCCGGGTGGCCTTTTTTTTTGCCCATCCGCCCCCATGTTCGCCCCCGTGTCCGGATGTTCCTAGAATGTCCGGGTGCCTCCTGCCTGACGCCCGCCCACTCCAGACTGCCCGCCCATGGTCCCTCACCTCATCACCGCGCTGACCGGCCCCATCAACGAACTGGAGCAGCGCATGCTCGAGTCCATGCCGGCGATCGAGCGCTGGTTCCGGCTGGAATGGATGGAGCACACGCCGCCCTTCTACACCTCGGTGGACCTGCGCAACGCGGGCTTCAAGCTCGCACCGGTGGACACCAACCTGTTCCCGGGTGGCTTCAACAACCTGACCAACGAGATGCTGCCGCTGGCGGTGCAGGCCTCGATGGCGGCCATCGAGAAGATCTGCCCGGAGGCCAAGAACCTCCTGCTGATCCCCGAGAAGCACACCCGCAACACCTTCTACCTGCAGAACGTGGCGCGCCTGGTGCAGATCTTCACGCTCACGGGCCTGAACGTGCGCTTGGGCACGCTGGATGAATCCATCACCGAGCCGACCGACATCACCTTGCCCGACGGGAGCACCCTCACGCTGGAGCCGCTGGAGCGCAGCAAGCGCCGCCTGGGCCTCAAGCACTTCGACCCCTGCACCATCCTGCTCAACAACGACCTCTCGGCCGGCATCCCCGACGTGCTGCGAGACCTCCACGAGCAGTACCTGCTGCCGCCGCTGCACGCCGGCTGGGCCGTGCGCCGCAAGAGCCAGCACTTCAAGTACTACGAAGAGGCGGCCAAGAAGTTCTCCAAGCTGCTGGGCATGGACCCCTGGCTGATCAACCCGATGCACGCCGAGTGCGACGAGGTGAACTTCCAGGAAGGCACCGGCCAGGAGTGCCTGCAATCGCAGGTCGACACCCTGCTGGGCAAGGTCCGCCGCAAGTACAAGGAATACGGCATCAACGAGAAGCCCTTCGTCGTGGTCAAGGCCGACAACGGCACCTACGGCATGGGCATCATGACCGTGCGCGACGCCAAGGAGCTCGACGAGCTCAGCCGCCGCACGCGCAACAAGATGTCGGTGGTCAAGGACGGCCAGGCCGTCAGCCAGGTGATCATCCAGGAGGGCGTGCCCACCTACGAACGCATGAACGACGCCGTGGCCGAGCCCGTGGTCTACATGATCGACCGCTATGTGGTGGGCGGTTTCTATCGGGTGCACGCCGAGCGCGGCATCGACGAAAACCTCAACGCGCCGGGCTCCAGCTTCGTGCCGCTGGCCTTCGCCGAGCCCACCCAATTGCCCCGCCCGGGGGTCAAACCGGGGGTGAGCGCGCCCAACCGGTTCTACATGTACGGCGTCATCGCCCGCCTGGCGATGTTGGCTGCAAGCTACGAACTGGCCGCAACCGACCCGGATGCGGAGGTCTACGCCTGACGATCACGCTGGATCAGGCGGCCCCCGCCCAGGGGAGTATCCGATCCGGTCCGATCCAGCGCAAAATGGCTGTTCCGCGGCAACACGCCCTTTTTCCGTGCAGCAACCTTCTCACGACCCGAGCCACAAGTCCTCGCTGGCCGCGCTGACCCTGGGGGCCCTGGGGGTCGTCTATGGCGACATCGGCACCAGCCCGCTCTATGCGTTCAAGGAGGTGTTTGCCCACGGGCACCTTCAGCCCACGCCCGAGAACATCCACGGCATCCTGTCGCTGATGTTCTGGACACTGACGGTCATCGTCTCGCTCAAGTACGTCACCCTGATCCTGCGCGCCGACAACAATGGCGAAGGCGGGCTGGTGGCCATGCTGGCGCTGGCGTCCACCGCCGTGAAGGACCGCCCGCAGCTGCGCACGGTGCTGCTGGGGCTGGGCATCTTCGGCACGGCCATTTTCTTCGGTGACGGGGTCATCACCCCCGCGATCTCGGTGCTCTCTGCCGTCGAGGGCCTGGAGGTGGCTGCGCCCGGGCTGGAGCGCTACGTCATCCCGGTGACGCTGGTGGTGCTCACGGCGCTGTTCGCCATCCAGAAGCACGGCACAGGCGGCATCGGCAAGTTCTTCGGGCCGATCACGGTGGTGTGGTTCTTCGTGCTGGCCGTGCTGGGCCTCAAGCACATCTTCGCCAACCCGGACATCCTGGTGGCGCTCAGCCCCCATCACGCGCTGGGCTTCATCTTCAACCACCCGGGCTTGGCCTTCATCTCGCTGGGTGCGGTCATCCTGTGCGCCACCGGGGCCGAAGCCCTGTACGCCGACATGGGCCACTTCGGCAAGCGCCCGATCCGCCTGGCCTGGTTCAGCCTGGTCATGCCCGCGCTGGTCATCAACTACTTCGGCCAGGGCGCCATGCTGCTGGCCCACCCGGAGAACATCGAGAACCCCTTCTACGAGATGGCGCCTCACTGGGCGCTGTACCCGCTCGTGGGCCTGGCCACCTGCGCCACCTTCATCGCCTCCCAGGCGTTGATTTCGGCGGCGTTTTCGGTCACCAAACAGGTCATCCAGCTGGGCTACCTGCCCCGCCTGCGCGTGCTGCACACCTCCGAGCGCGAAACCGGCCAGATCTACATCCCCTTCATCAACTGGGGGCTGTACGCCAGCATCGTGCTGGCGGTGGTGTTCTTCGGCTCGAGCAGCAAGCTGGCGGCGGCCTACGGCATCACGGTGGCGCTGGACATGCTGATCACCACCATCATGACCTTCTTCGTGATCCGCTTTGCCTGGCACATGAGCCTGCCGCTGTGCATCGCAGCCACGGGGGTGTTCTTCTTCATCGACCTGATGTTCTTCGGCGCCAACGCCTTGAAGATCATCGACGGCGGCTGGTTCCCGCTGCTCATCGGCATGGTCATGTTCACGCTGATGACGACCTGGAAGGACGGCCGCGCGCTGTTGAGCGAGCGCCTGCGCTCGGATGCCATCGACCTGCACCCCTTCCTGGAGGCCGTGTTCTGCAGCCCGCCCTTGCGCGTCGAAGGCACGGCCGTGTTCCTCAACGCCGATGCGGGCACCACGCCCAACGCCTTGCTGCACAACCTCAAGCACAACAAGGTGCTGCACCGCCAGAACCTGTTCGTGACCGTGCGCTCGCACGAGGTGCCCTGGATCGAATCGGCCCAGCGCATCGAGATCGAGGACCTGGGCAACGACTGCTGGCAGGTGATGCTGCACTTCGGCTTCAAGGACGAACCCGACGTGCCGCAGGCCCTCAAGCTGCTGAGCCAGCACGGCGTGCAGGTCGACGACATGGAGACCAGCTACTTCCTCTCGCGCGACATCGTGATCCCGACGATCGGGGGCGGCATGCTGCCCTGGCGCGAGAAGCTGTTCGCCGGCATGCACCGCAACGCTTCGGGCGTGGCCGACTTCCTGAGCCTGCCGACCAACCGCGTGGTCGAATTGGGCTCGAAGGTGGAGATCTGACCTGAAGCGCGTGTTCGGCATCGGCGACGTCGGCCGGGACAGCTCGCTGTCGTCGGTGTCGGCGGGCTTCGTGGCCACGCTGGTGGGTTTCACGAGCACGATCGCGCTGATCTTCCACGCGGCGCGGTCGCTCGGCGCCACGCCGGAACAGGTCACGTCCTGGGTGCTGGCGCTGGGCATCGGCATGGGCCTGTCGACCATCGGCCTGTCGCTGTGGACGCGCATCCCGGTGCTGATCACCTGGTCGACGCCGGGCGCCGCCGTGATCGCCAGCGCCGCCACGGGCGTGAGCCTGGCCGAGGCGGTGGGGGCTTTTCTGGTGTGCGGCGTGCTGATGTGGGCCAGCGGCGCCACCGGCTGGTTCGAGCGCATCATGAACCGCATCCCGCTGGCGCTGGCCTCCAGCCTGCTGGCGGGCATCCTGGCCAAGTTCGCGCTGCTGTCGTTCGCCGCGGCCACGCCCCATCCACTGCTCATCATCTCGATGCTGATGATCTACCTGGTCGGCAAGCGCCTGTGGCCGCGCTACGCCGTGCTGGGCGTGCTGATCGGCGGCACGGCGGTGGCGGCATCGCAAGGCCTGCTGGACACGCGGCAAATGAGCCTGCAGTTCGCCACCCCGGTGTGGGTGACGCCGGCGTGGTCATGGCAGGCGGTGCTGGGCATGGGCCTGCCGCTGTTCATCGTGACCATGGCCTCGCAGGCCGTGCCGGGCGTGTCGGCCATCCGGGTGTCGGGTTACCAGCCGCCGGTCTCGCCCTTGATGAGCTGGTCGGGCATCACCACGGTGCTGCTGGCGCCCTTCGGCGGCTACGCCTTCAACCTGGCGGCCATCACGGCGGCCATCGTGCTGAACCCGCACGCCCACGCACAAGCGGACAAGCGCTACACGGCAGCAGTGTGGGCCGGCCTGTTCTACATCTTGATGGGCCTGCTCGGTGGCGCCGTGGCGGGCCTGCTGGCGGCGTTCCCGCCGGCGCTGATCATGGGCGTGGCGGGCCTGGCCCTGCTGGGCACCATCGCCAACGGCCTGGCCACCTCGCTGGCCGACCCTCGCACGCGCGAAGCCGCCATCGTCACCTTCCTGGTCACGCTCTCGGGCGTGGTGCTGCTGGGCGTGGGCTCGGCCTTCTGGGGCCTGGTGGCCGGTGGGGTCACCCTGTTCGTGGAACACTACCGAACCCGACCGCCTGCCGAAGACACCCCATGAAACTCCTGTTCGTCGCCGACCCGCTCGACACCTTCAAGACCCACAAGGACAGCACCTTCGCAATGATGCGCGAAGCCGCCTCGCGCGGTCATGAGCTGTGGGCGTGCGAGCCACAGCAACTGGTGTGGCAGCGCGGCGGTGTGGTGACGGCGCGCGCCCAGCGCATCACCCTGACCGGCGACGCGCACGACTGGTACGACGAGGTCGAAGCCGCCGATCTGCCCCTGTGCCGCACCGACGCGGTGCTGATGCGCAAGGACCCGCCCTTCGACGCCGAGTACATCTACACCACCCACCTGCTGACCCAGGCCGAGCGCGAGGGCGCACGCGTCTTCAACAGCCCGGCGGCCCTGCGCGCCCACCCCGAAAAGCTCGCCATCCTGGAGTTCCCGCAGCACATCGCGCCCACCCTGGTCACGCGCGACATGGCCGCCGTGCGCGCGTTCCACGCCGAGCACCGCGACGTCATCCTCAAGCCGCTGGACGGCATGGGTGGCATGGGCATCTTCCGCGTGAAGGACGATGGGCTGAACCTGGGCTCCATCGCCGAGACGCTGACGCACGACGGCACGCAGACCATCATGGTGCAGGGCTTCCTGCCGGCCATCAGCGAAGGCGACAAGCGCGTGCTGCTGATCGACGGCGTGCCGGTGCCCTTCGCGCTGGCGCGCATCCCGCAGGGCGGCGAGGTGCGAGGCAACCTGGCGGCCGGCGGCAAGGGCGTGGCCCAGCCGCTGAGCGATGCCGACCGGGCGATCGCCGAGCACCTGGGGCCCATCCTGGCGGCGCGCGGCTTGCTGCTGGTGGGGCTGGACATCATCGGAGACCGCCTCACCGAGATCAACGTGACCAGCCCGACCTGCTTCCAGGAAATCACCGATCAGACCGGCTTCAACGTGGCGCAGCGATTCGTGGATGCGCTGGAGGGCAAGCTGACGGGCAAGTGACGAATCAGCTCACCACGCACCCAGCAGAAAAGCCAGTGTCACCAGTTCTCGTCAACCGCACCCTTGTCTTGGAGGACCGGTCGAGGCCCTGCCGTGGCCTCGGATATGGGTGCTCGAATCGCAGACTTGGGCGCAGCTTCTTTGGATGGGGATGCTCCCCCCTTGCCCACTGACTCAGGCGTGGTCGACACCTGCTTTCGCAGCTCAATGCCACCCGGCTTGAAAGGCTGCCCCAGGCTGGGCGCTCCATCTTCAAATGTGCCGTGAGAAGTCTTGGTCGCCACACGATCAATGCGCACAACTCCGATCGGCACCTCATTGCGCCCCAACGAACGCCCAGTCTGAGGATCTTTCAACTCATCACCCAACATGACTGCCTGCCAACGCTGCCCTTCTTTAAGCGACTCTCCACCTTGGCTCAGCACAACTTGATCGCCAGTCAGGGTCACGACAGACACTGGGAAAATTTCCGCCACAATGGCGCCACCTATTTGGCTCGACAGCGATTCGAGCATTTGGCTCACCATGCTTTTCCCATCCACAACGCTCGGCATGGTGCTGGGATCAGCATCAGCCAATTTGTGTTCAAAGCTGTCAGACATCACCACCTCGCCAGTCGCCGCGTTCAGCAGGCGCAAGGTGATGCGTCCGCGTCCAGAATACGAGACCAGCTCCCGATTCGACATGCGCAGCTTTTGCACATGGCGGGGGTACTCAAACTGCTCAATGGTTGGAACCAGAATCAGGTCGGCAGCCAGCCGCTGCCCCAGCTTCGCAGCATCTTGAACGCGAACGTTGCCGCCGTTGATGTGATCGATCTCAGCCTGCATTTCTGACCCGAATTCGCGATCCAGCACGATGAATCGCTTGGTCTGAGTCAGGATGTCCGACAGTCGCCCGCGAACGGCTTGTGCAACCTCGTCGGCAGACACCGCAGCATCGCCGACAGGGTAATTGCCCGTCAGCGTACGCGGAAGCGCCACGACGATCTTGGGCCGCCCCTGCTCATCCGGAGCTCGGTACTGCGCCACATCAACCTTGACGCGCACCTTCCAATAGCTCCGCATCTTTTTGTATTTGGCATCTGCTTCATAGGTGCTCGCCCCACGATTGACCTCCGCTCCGGTCAACCCAGCACCCGAATAACTGTAGCCACCGTCCGAGGCACGTACGCGCGCAGTCGCTTCCTCATCCAGTTTGTCAATTTCTTCCTGCGAAAGGACTTCAAAGCCCGCCACAGCCCCTTGACTGGCAGCGATGAGCTTTTGTGCGAAAGCCTCCGCGCGAGCAGAGCCGACGCCCTGCCCATCGACGGACAGATCCAACCCCGCTCGCACACTTTGCATTTGGCTTGCAACGCGCACGCCATTCACCTGGGAGACGGCCATTTGCAAGGCGGCGAGCACCGCCAGCTCCTGTGTGCTTCCCACGGCTTCAACCTCGCGGCTCACCTTGGTGATGCCTCCGAAATCAGGCTGTCCACCAACGGAGACAGGGGCCGCCACAGACGCATCGCTCGCTGCGGCCGCCACAGCATCATCCTTCTTGCCGCAAGCGATCAGAAGACACACCGACAGCGCCACGACGCAAAGTCCAAGCTTTCGCATTCAATCCTCCCAAATCATCCGTTTACAGCAAGCTGGTCGCATCCTTCGGGATTTCCACGCCGTTGTTCTTGCCGAACTCAACAGCGTTTTTCAGCACATCGGTCAAGTTTGTGACGCTGGTCGGCAGGTTCTTTGCCACATAAATGCCTGACTGGAGCTTGCCCATCTGAAGCGGAGAAACACCCGACAGGCTCGAAGAAAAGCCCTGCGCGTCCTTGCCCAGCGACATGTATTTCTTCACCCCCATGGCCAGCGAGAGCAGCCCCTTGGCATACGTCACCTTGGCCTCCCCATCTTTCAGCGCTGCACCACTCTTGAGTGCGGTCGAGATGGCTGCGGCGTCAGCGCTGATGGCTTTGTCATTTGCCTCCACACTCTTCAGAGAAAGCGCGTCCGATGTGGCCGCTGCATCCACAGCCTGAGCCTTGATGCCCAGCGCCGCAGCCAGGTGACCGTTGGCGGTCAGCACGTCCTTGCCCGCTGCAACGTAGTTACGAACCAGCGAATCCTGCTGAGTCCCAACATCTGCGCCAGCATTACCTGCGGGCTTGCTGCCACCCAACAAACCACCCAATTGCGCCATGCTCACAGCAGGTGCCGCCAAGGCGATCACAGCGACAACAGTCCAAATCTTCTTCATGATGTTTCCCTATCGTGGTTGCAAAAAAACCGCTCACTGCGGCACGTGAAACAAGAAATCAACGGATGCCCATCGTTGTCATGCGGCTCGACAATTCCTGCGATGCGCTGCTGGCAGCAGACTTCAACGCATTGCCCCGTGCAACGCCTTCATTCGGACCGACACCGGAGTACGTCACAGGCCCCACAGCCGCTTTCGTGCGAGGAATGGCCTTGGTCACGTCCCAGACCTTGGCGTTGACGGTCACGTCCACGCGCATCAATCCTGTTTGTGGGTCTTTCGATGCCAGGCCGACGTCCAAGGTGCCCAGCGCCACATACGGCACGCCGTTGTCCTTCATGCTCGAAGCAATGGCCCGCAACGTTTTGGACTGCAAGTCGTTGCCCGACTTGTAGTCAGCCTCAACATCCGCAACTTTGAATTTCTCAGACTCGACCATCGCAGCCTCCACCACGTCGTAGCCCGCTTGCGAGAACGCAGAAACGAAAACCTGATTCAAGTTCGCGCTCGGCAGCAAACGCCAGGTTGCCTCGCTCGCCTTGCGCGTCGTGCTGCCACCCGTTTCGGACGTCACGACCGCCTTCTGGGAGGCTTCAAGGCTGGCGCTTTCGTCTTGTTGCTGCGATCTGGAACCATGGGTATCCACCTGCGCACGCTTGACGGACTCGCCTTCACTGGTTTTTTCTTTCAAGGAACTTATTTCTTGCCGCCTTGCTTGGGTGGACACCTGGGCAGATTCCTCAGATTTTTTGTAGACACGGTCGTCATAGCTTTTCTCGCTCGCCATCTGCCTAGACACGAAGACAAAACTCAGCATCGACTTTTCCGTCTCCGCCGCCCGACCCACAGCGGAATTTGCCTGCACAGCATTGCGCAAATTGGCCACATTCAAAGAAACGCGAACGACAACGGTGTATTTCAGATCATTTTTATCGTCTTCCTCAGCGATCACCGTTGAGTCAAGGATGTATCGCCCTTGGTTTTCCAAAACCTTGCTGCGAATGGCATCAAAGCTCGAAGACTCCGCCTGACCTGCCTCAGCGTAATACGCCTCAACCGCCTTGAGCATGGCTTCTTGCTGCGCAATTTGCTTGGCTTTTGGCGGCGCCTCTTTTTTATCAAATACGCCCAGGTATTCCTTGTAATTCAACACATGCTGACCACGCGCCTGTTGAATTTGTGCACCAGCTTGCACACAAGCAAAAGAAACAAAAAACGCAACAAAATATTTAATTACTTGCATTTGTTTATGATCCCTCTGGCCGTCAAAGCCTGCTGCTCCGCATCTTTAGCTGATGCGGCACCTTTGAACCACTTTTCATCGCCATGCCCACCCATGACAAGCGCCAATTTTGTGAACAACCCATTGATGGCATCGTAGAAGTGCGGGAAATCATCGACATGTTTCTGGCTTGCGGGCACGACACGAGTCTCTCCATTCTTGATGGCTGTGTTCAGCCCTTTTTTCAAGGCATCCTCCATTCGCACCTGGGCATACGCCCCATAGACGAAACTGGTGGCGCCTCCAGGCACTTCGCTGAACTTGATCTTCTTAAGTCCAGTCAACTCCACATTGATTTCATAGTCAGGCACTGGAAGCTTCAAATCCCACACGGCACCGTCAGAAACGCGCATGGACATCACCCCTCCCACTGCGTAGCCCTTTGCGTACGGCACTACAGGCACTTCGGCTCGCGTGGATATCGCCTCGCTGACAATGTCAGCCAACCACATTTCGGCCGCACCAGATTCAGACTTGATATAAGGCGGCAGAAAATCCAGCACATCAGGGGAAATTTGCGCCGAAGTTACCTGCAAAAAACGCGGCACATAACTGGGTATCGAAGCCTTGGCGACACTGTCTACAAATCTTGCTAACACACCCGGCTTTTCCGCAACCCCTTCATAGACCAGCCTCACACCCCCCCGAATTTCATCTTCGCTCGGAGCATGATCCAGCGCATCGACATAGGCGAAGCTCAGCGGATACGCGCGAACCACATTCATCGATTTGAAATCGAAGAACATGGCCTGCGCCCGGATCAGAACCAGTAATTTATGCAACTGCCCGAATTGCTCGATCACCACCGTTTCAGAGCCAACTACCAAAGCCACAGCTAAGGCCTGATCCCGCCCCTTTAGCTCCTGTATCTGATCCACGATCCTCAAGCTGGTTGGGTTAGCGCTCTTCAACGCCTGGGACAACTTCTGAAAAATAGGAGTACCAGACTCTTCGAGTGATCGAACGTAACGATGAGAATACGGGAATCGGGCATTCATGCCAGATTCGGTCCCAGCATATGCAAAACCAGCAAAAGCCACATCGACAGGTTGTTGAGCCCATGCAGCGCTGAAATAAAACCCGCTCAGCAAACAAGCTGCAAAAAAGCGGCCCATCCGTCGAGCGAAAAAAAATGCGGTTTGCCGGGCCGATGATGCTGGCACCATGCACTTCTCCCTTGCCATTAGAATTTTTTCAGTTCGGCATCATGAATCATGCAGTTACATGGCGCAAGTGGATGTAACGCGACAAACACCCATTTGCGTGGTCTTCTTCATGCAGCGCAGCAGATCGCCACACGCACGTTCCCTCGCTACATCGAGCTCAAACAGCGACAATACCGGGTTGCCCCTCACCCGGATCCCCCATGGCTGTCCTGTCCCTGAACGACGCGTGCCTGGCCTTTGGCCACGTCGCCCTGCTTGACCACACCTCGTTTGCGCTGGAGACGGGCGAGCGCATCGGCCTGATCGGCCGCAACGGCACCGGCAAGTCCTCCCTGCTCAAGATCATGGTCGGCATCGACAAGCTCGACGACGGCCAGGTGCAGGCGCAAAAGGGCATCGAGATGGCCTATGTGCCGCAGGAGCCCTCGTTCGCGGATGGCGCCACGGTCGAGAGCACCGTCAGCGAAGGCCTGGGCGACATCCGCGAACTGCGCGAGCGCTTCGAGGCCATCACCCACGGCGAAGGCGACGCCGACGACATGGAATCGCTGATGACCCAGATCGAAGCCCGCAACGGCTGGAACTGGGAGCAGCGCGTCGAAGAGACCCTGCAGCGCCTGAACCTCTCGGCCGACTTGCCGATTGCCAGCCTCTCGGGCGGCATGAAAAAGCGCGTGGCCCTGGCCCGCGCCCTGGTGGCCAGCCCCGACGTGCTCTTCCTCGACGAGCCGACCAACCACCTGGACCTGGACGCCATCACCTGGCTGGAAGACCTGCTCAAGGAGTTCAAAGGCAGCATCGTGCTGATCTCCCACGATCGCGCCTTCCTCGACAACGTCTGCACCCGCATCGTCGAGCTCGACCGCGGCCTGCTGCGCAGCTACCCCGGCAACTTCGCTGCCTACCAGAACCTCAAGGCGCAAGAGCTGGCCGACGAGGCCGTGGCCAACGCGCGCTTCGACAAGCTGCTGGCGCAGGAAGAGGTGTGGATCCGCAAGGGCGTCGAAGCACGCCGCACCCGCTCGGTGGCGCGCATCAAGCGCCTCGAAGGCCTGCGCGCCGCGCACGCTTCACGCCGCGACGTGGTCGGCCGGGTCAAGCTGGAGGTCTCGCAAGGCGACCGCGGCGGCAAGATCGTGGCCGAGCTCGAAGACGTCTCCAAGTCCTACGGTGGGCGCACCATCGTCAAGGGCTTCACCGGCACCATCCTGCGCGGCGACAAGGTCGGCCTGGTCGGCTCCAACGGCGCGGGCAAGACCACGCTTTTGAAGATGATCCTGGGCGAGCTGGCGCCCGACAGCGGCACCGTCAAACAAGGCGCCAACCTGCAGGTCGCCTACTTCGACCAGATGCGCGACCACCTCAACCTCGACGCCACGCTGGCCGACTTCATCAGCCCCGGCAGCGAGTGGATCGAGATCAACGGCTCGCGCAAGCACGTCATGGGCTACCTGCAGGACTTCCTGTTCGCCCCGGCGCGCGCCAACTCGCCCGTGCGCACGCTCAGCGGCGGCGAGCGCAACCGCTTGCTGCTGGCGCGCCTGTTCGCCAAACCCAGCAACGTGCTGGTGCTGGACGAACCCACCAACGACCTGGACATCGACACGCTCGACCTGCTCGAAGACCTGCTGGCCGAGTACCCGGGCACCGTCTTCCTGGTCAGCCACGACCGCCGCTTCCTGGACAACGTGGTCACCTCGACCCTGGTGGCCGAGGGCAACGGCCAGTGGCGAGAGTACGAAGGCGGCGTCGAGGACTGGCTGATCCAGTCACGCCGCGCGCAGGCCATCGCGGCCGGCAAGCCCGGTGCGGCGGCCATCGCGGCGGCCGTCAAGCAGACGCCCGAGGCCGACTCCCGCACGCCCGTGAGCGTGGCCGCCGACACGGCCCCGGCCGTGGCGCCTGCTGCGCCGGTGGTGGCCCAGCCCAAACGCAAGCTCAGCTACAAGGAGCAGCGTGAACTCGACGAGCTGCCCGCCCGCATCGAAGCGCTGGAGACCGAACAGGCCGAGCTCAACAAGCAGTTGGCCGACCCGGACATCTACCGCAAGGAAGCCGGCAACGTGGCCACGATGCACGCCCGCGTCGAAGCCATCGACGAGGAACTGATGGCCGCGCTGGCGCGCTGGGAAGAGCTCGGCGCCCGCTGAGCGAGAGCCCGCTCAGGCCGCCGACGCCAGCCGCGCGCCCGAGCTCGCGGCCATCGCCTGCATGCACGCGGCCTCGGGGTCGTCGCACTGGATGACCTCGTCGACCAGCGGCGCCAGCCGGCGCGTGTCGGCGCGCAGCACGCGCTGCTTGACCGAGGCGATCTGCGAAGGGTGCATCGAGAAGCTGCGCAGCCCCATCGCCAGCAGGAACTCGGTGAAGACCGGGTCGCCCGCCATTTCACCGCACACGCTCACGCCCTTGCCCGCCGCCCGTGCTTGCGCGATGGTGGTGCGGATCAGCTGCAGCACCGCGGGGTGCCAGGGGTCGTAGAGGTGGGCCACGGCCTCGTCGGCGCGGTCGATGGCCAGGGTGTACTGGATCAGGTCGTTCGTGCCGATGGAGACGAAGTCGAAATGCCGCAGGAACAGCGGCATGGTCAGGGCCGCGGCCGGCACCTCGATCATGGCGCCGAGTTCGCACTGCCCGAAGGGCTTGCCCGCGTCGGTCAGCTGACGCTGCACGTGGGCGATGTTCTCCAGCGTCTGGCGGATCTCGCGCTGGCTGGCCAGCATCGGGATCAGGATCTTGACCGGGCCGTGCACCGCCGCGCGGTAGAGCGCGCGCAACTGGCGGCGGAACATGCTGGGCTCGGACAGGCTCCAGCGGATGGCCCGCAGGCCCAGCGCCGGGTTGAGCACCGACTCGTGGCGCAGCTCGGAAGCCGTCAGGCCTTCGAGCGGTTTGTCGGCGCCGATGTCGACGGTGCGGATGACCACGGGCAGGCCCTTCATGGCCTCGACCGCGCGCCGGTAGGCGTCGTACTGCTCTTCTTCGTCGGGCAGGTTGCCACCCCGGTTCATGAACAGGAACTCGGAGCGGAACAGGCCCACGCCCACGGCGCCGGCTTCCAGTGCCGCAGGGCTGTCCTCGGGCATCTCGATGTTGGCCACCAGCTCCACCCGCTCGCCATCGAGCGTGACGGCCGGGGTGTGGCGCAGGCGGGCCAGGCGGCCGCGTTCGAGCTCGGCCTGGCGCTGTCGGAAGCGGTACTCCTCCAGCACGATGGGGGACGGGTCCACGATCACCAGCCCGGCATCGCCATCGACGATGATGCGGTCGTCCTGGCGGATCAGGCCGCTGGCCTGGCGCGCGCCCACCACGGCCGGGATGTCCATGCTGCGCGCCACGATGGCCGTGTGCGAGGTCTTGCCGCCCACGTCGGTGACGAAACCGCAGAACACGCTGCGCTTGAAGCTGGCCATGTCGGCCGGGGCGATGTCGTTGGCCACCAGGATCAGCGGCTCGTCACCGCCGAAGTCACGCGGCCCGTGGGTCGGCGCCTGCAAACCCGCGGCGGCCACTTCCCGGTCCATGTTGCGCAGGATGCGCTCGACCACCTGCTCCAGGTCGGCCTTGCGCTCGCGGATGTAGGCGTCGTCCATCTCGTCGAACTGGCGGGCCAGGACTTCGAGCTGGGCCGACAGGGCCCATTCGGCGTTGTAGTGGCGCTCGCGGATCCAGTCGGCGGCCGCGCCGATCAGGGCCTCGTCCTGCAGCAGCATCTGGTGCACGTCGAGGATGGCGGCCAGCTCGGCCGGTGCATCGGCGGGCAGGTCGCGCTTGAGGGTGTCGAACTCGACGGCGACGGTGTCGCGGGCCGAAAGCAGGCGCGCGATCTCTTCCTCGGTCCGCGCAGGATCGATGAAGACGTGGGGCACGTCGACGCGGCTGGAGGCGACCAGCACCGCGCGACCGATGGCCACACCGCGCGAGACCGGCAGGCCGAAGATCTGGATGCTCATGACCCGGATCGTAACAGCCCGTGCCGGCCATGTGGCTCGGGATTTGTGATGCGTGTCAACCCTGGGTGGCCGGGGCATCCGCCGTCGGCGTCATGGCAGCGTCATGCGAGCGTCACGGCAGCGTCACGCACCCGGCCGAAACTGCCCCGCAGAACGCGATACGGCGAAACAGAACCTGGCCCCCCACGAAGGAGACCGACGATGCGAGACCTCCCGCTGCCCACCCTGCCCATCGCAGGCCTGTCCACCCCATCGGCCGACACCCCGGCCGGCCGGAGGTCACTTCACCCGGGCTCGGCGCGCCAAGGCTTTGAAGTCGTTTGGGCTCGCACTGAGGAAGATGTTCGTGCGGCGCAACGCCTGAGGCACGAGGTCTTCGTCGGCGAGATGGGCGCTCGCCTGAGCGTGCCCGCCGGCAGCCCCGAGGGCCACGACATCGACCTGTTCGACCCGTATTGCGAGCACCTGCTGGTGCGCCTGACCACCGAAGATGGCGAGCCCGGCGAGGTCATCGGCACCTACCGCGTGCTCACCCCCGCCTCGGCCAAGCGCGTGGGCGGCCTCTACAGCGAAACCGAATTCGACCTCACCCGCCTGCGCGGCCTGCGCAGCAAGATGGTCGAGCTCGGCCGCTCCTGCGTTCACCCCGACCACCGCACCGGCGGCGCCATCATGGCCCTGTGGGGCGCGCTGGCCGAGTTCATGGTCCGCAACGACCTGGACACCATGATCGGCTGCGCCAGCATCTCCATGCGCGACGGCGGCCACGTGGCGGCCTCGCTGTGGGAGCAGCTGCGCCAGACCCACCTGGCCCCGATCGACCTGCAGGTGCGCCCCCGCCTGCCCCTGCCGGTCGAAGAGCTGGACCGCCACCTGCAGGTCGAGCCACCGGCGCTGATCAAGGGTTACCTGCGCGTCGGCGCCAAGGTGCTGGGCGCGCCCGCCTGGGACCCCGACTTCAACACCGCCGACCTGCCGCTGCTGATGCGCATCGAAGACCTGCCGGCGCGCTACCGCCGCCACTTCCTGGGTGCCTGACACCCGGCTGAGCGGACCCGGCCCGCGCTGCGCATAGACTGCGCGGCATGAACCGACCCGCCCCGGGGCACAGCCTGCCCCTGTCCCAGTTGCTGGGCCGATGCGCCAACGCGGTCGCCGCTGTGCGCAAAGGCCAGTCTCTCAACGAAGCGCTCGCCGCCACCCCAGCGCCCGAGCGCCCCGGCACCCAGGCCCTGGCCTTCACCGTGATGCGCCGCATGGGCCTGGCCCAGGCCCTGCGACAAAAGCTCGTGCCCAAGGCCCCCCACCCCTGGGTCGATGCCCTGCTGATCTCGGCCCTGGCCCTGATCGACGAAGGCAGCTACGACCAGCACACCCTGGTCGACCAGGCCGTGCAGGCCTGCAAGAAAAAGCCCAAGGTCGGTCAGGCCGCCAGCGGCCTCGTCAACGCCGTGCTGCGCCGCTTCCTGCGTGAGCGCGCCGAGCTGATCGCCTCTCTGGCCGACGACGAAGTCGCCCGCCACAACCACCCCGGTTGGTGGATCCGGCGGCTGAAGAAGGACTGGCCCGATCACTGGCAGGCCATCCTCGCGGCCGACCAGGCGCAACCGCCGCTGACCCTGCGTGCCAACACGCGCCACGGCAGCGCCGCCGCCTACCGCGAACGCCTCATTGCCGCCGGCCTGCTGCCCGCCGACGCCCCCGCCATCGAAGCGCCCACGCCCCTGGGCCCCGAGCCCATCGTCCTGCCCCGCGCCGTGCCGGTGGGCCAACTGCCTGGTTTTGCCGAGGGCGATGCCTCGGTGCAGGACGCCTCCGCCCAATGGGCCGCGCCGCTGCTGCTGCAGGCCGGTGGATCGCCCCTGCCGGCCGGCGCCCGCATCCTCGACGCCTGTGCCGCCCCGGGAGGCAAGACCGCCCACCTGCTCGAGCTGGGCGACTTCGACGTCACCGCGCTGGACGCCGACCCCGAGCGACTCCAACGCATCAAGGGCACCCTGGACCGCCTGGGCCTGAAGGCCCGCACCATCGCCGCCGACGCCAGCCGCCCGGCCGACTGGTGGGACGGCCAGCCCTTCGACGCCATCCTGCTGGACGCCCCCTGCAGCGCCTCGGGCATCGTGCGCCGCCACCCCGACGCGCGCTGGCTGCGCCGCGACACCGACATCGCCGCCCTCGCCCGCACGCAGGACGCCATCCTCGACGCCCTGTGGCCCCTGCTCAAACCAGGCGGTCACCTGCTGTACTGCACCTGCTCCGTCTTCCGCGAAGAGGGCGAAGACCGCATCGACGCGTTTTTGCAACGCACGCCCGGCGCCCGGCGCCTGCCCGCGCCCGGCCACATCCTCCCTGTGGTCGAATACCCCGAGACCCCCGCCCATCGGCCATTGGGACACCCTCGCCAAGGTGCGCCCGTGGTCGATCCCGGCGATGGCTTCTTCCACGCCCTGCTCGCCAGACCCTCACAAGGTGCCTGATGTCGCCTCTGAGCCGCCGCGACCTGCTCCAGCGAAGCGCCAGCCTGGCGCTGGCTGCTGCATGCCTGACGCCGGCTGCTGCTCGGGCTGACACCACCGCCACCCGCAACGTCGCCGAGCTCACCAGCCTGGCCGTCAACCTCGGCGATGAAGGCGTGCTGCTGACCTACAACGTGCGCCTGGAGCTCTCGCGCGACCTGGAGCAAATGCTGCTGCGCGGCGTCACCCTGGTCTTCGTCGCCGAAGCCGAGGTGCTGCGCGAGCGCTGGTACTGGCTGGACCAGAGCCGAGGCGAGGCCACCCGCCGCTGGCGCCTGGGCTGGCAACCCCTGACCCGCCGCTGGAAACTCAGCCAGGACGGCCTCAGCCGCCACTTCGTCACCCTGCAGGAAGCGCTCGACGCCATGCGCCGCACCACGCGCTGGCGCATCGCCGAGCCCATCGCGGCAGGAGAAGAAAGTGAGCACCACGTGGTCTTCCGTTTCCGCCTGGACACCGAAGAGCTGCCACGCCCGCTGCAGATCGGCCTGGGGCCCCAGTCCGGCTGGGACCTGTCGATCGCGCGGCGCATCAACCTGAGCGCGGCGATGCGCTGAGCGGCACCCGATCGCCGCCTGAACCATGAGCACCATCAAGGCCAACCGCTGGGCGTGGATCCTCGCCGGCACCGCCCTCGCTGGCGGCGGCCTGGTGCTGGCCTTCCTTCTGGTCATGGCCACGCAAAACAGCGAGCGCCTGGAGCCCTACTTCCAATGGCTGGTCTGGGGCAACCTGGCCGTGGCCGCCGTCCTGGGGCTGACCATCGCGATCGCGCTCGGGCGCCTGGCCCTGCGCCTGCGCGCACGCAAGTTCGGCAGCCGGCTGCTGCTCAAGCTCGCCGGCATCTTCGGCCTGGTGGGCCTGCTGCCCGGCCTGCTGATCTACACCGTGTCCTACCAGTTCGTCTCGCGCAGCATCGAGACCTGGTTCGACGTGCGCGTCGAAGGCGCGCTCGAGGCGGGCCTGAACCTGGGGCGCAGCACGCTGGACACGCTCGCGCAGGACGTGGCGGCCAAAACCCGCACCGCCGCCCTGCGCCTGGCCGAAGAGCCGCGCACCAGCGCCCAGCCAGGCCTGCTGGAGCTCGAACGCCTGCGCGAACAACTCGGCGCACGCACCGTCTCGGTGGCCAGCGAAAGCGGCCTGGTGGCGATGACCGCTGGCGGCAACAGCACCCGCCTGCTGACCACCGAACGCCTGCCAATCACCTGGCGCAGCGACGCCCGCAACCGCGGCGTCTACGCCCAGATCGAAGGCCTCGAAGACCAGGCCGACGCCACCGGTCCGCCCCGCATCATCGCCGTGGCCTGGATGCCCGATCGCAGCTTCAGCCTGCAGTCCAGCGGGCACTACCTGGTCGTCACGCAGCTCATCCCCTCCGAGCTGGTGCGCAACGCGCTGGATGTGCAGAGCGCCTACCAGGAGTACCAGCAACGCGCCCTCGGTCGCGGCGGCCTGCGCAAGATGTACATCGGCACGCTGACGCTGGCGCTGGTGCTGGCGGTCTTCGGCGCCTTCCTGCTGGCGGCCATCCTCGGGCAGCAGCTGGCGCGCCCGCTGCTGCTGCTGGCCGAAGGCGTTCAGGAAGTCGCCCGCGGTGACCTGCGCCCCAAGACCATTTTCGCCAGCCGCGACGAACTCGGTGGCCTCACACGCGCCTTCGCGGCCATGACCCAGCAGCTCGCCGACGCCCGCAACCTGGCCGAGCGCAGCGTGCAGGAGCTCGAAAGCGCCCGCGCCCACCTGCAGACCGTGCTCGACAACCTCAGCGCCGGCGTGATCGTGTTCGACGCGCAAGGCCGCATCGACATGGTCAACCCGGGCGCCACCCGCATCCTCAAGCTACCCATCTCGGCCTACCGCGGCCGCCCGCTCGCCGACGTCAACGGCCTGCAGGACTTCGCCGCCGCCATCCGCCAGCGCTTCGAGCTCTACGCCAACGACCCGACGCCCGGCGAGCGCCAGCAATGGCAGGAGTCCTACGAGCTCAGCCTGCCCCACTCACCCGACCCGCTGACCCTGCTGGTGCGCGGCGCCGAGCTCCCGCCCGACGAAACCCTCATCGTCTTCGACGACCTCACCGAGGTGGTCTCCGCCCAGCGCGCCGAAGCCTGGGCCGAGGTCGCGCGCCGCGTCGCCCACGAGATCAAGAACCCGCTGACGCCGATCCAGCTCTCGGCAGAGCGCCTGGAAATCAAGCTCGCCGACAAGCTCGACGACCCCGGCCGCCAGTTGCTGACCCGCTCGGTCAACACCATCGTCACCCAGGTGCAGGCGCTCAAGTCGCTGATCAACGAGTTCCGGGACTATGCGCGGCTGCCCTCGGCCAAGCTGGTGCCTTTGAACCTCAACGAGTTGATCAGCGAGGTCATGGCGCTGTATGGCCAGGCGCTCGAGCAGGGCACCCTGTCGCTGGACCTCGCGCCCGACCTGCCAGCCATCCAGGGCGACGCGGCGCTGCTCAGGCAGGTGGTGCACAACCTGGTGCAAAACGCGCTGGACGCCGCCCACGACCGGACCGCTGAACACGGCCCCGCTCACGTGATCGTGCGCACCGACACGCCGCGCAACGAAGACGGCAGCATCCGCGCGGTGCGGCTGGCCGTGCGCGACAACGGCCCCGGCTTTCCCGACAAGGTGCTGCGGCGCGCCTTCGAGCCCTACCTCACCACCAAAGCGAAGGGAACCGGCCTGGGCCTGGCCGTCGTCAAGAAGATCGCCGACGAACACAAGGCCCTGGTGCGCATCCGAAACCTGACCGCAAACCCCAGTCAGCCCCCCATTGAAACGGGGGCGCAGGGCAATTCCCCGGGTGCACCCCGCTCGGCGGGGGCACAAGTTTCGCTATCATTTTCAGTGCTGTCATCCATCCCACACCAAAGTGGGTCACACTAGGGACTGCACCCACACCCGGGTATCAGAAATTACATGGCCACCATTCTTGTTGTTGACGACGAACTGGGCATCCGTGCCCTGCTGTCAGAAATCCTGAGCGACGAAGGTCACTCTGTCGAAGTGGCGGAAAACGCCGCCCAAGCTCGCAGCCTGCGCGAGCAATGCAAACCCGACCTGGTCCTGCTGGACATCTGGATGCCGGACGTCGACGGCATCACGCTCCTCAAGGAGTGGGGTGCCAACGGTCAGCTCACCATGCCCGTCATCATGATGTCGGGCCACGGCACCATCGACACGGCCGTCGAGGCCACCAAGTTCGGTGCGCAGGCCTTCCTGGAAAAACCCATCACGATGCAGAAGCTGCTGCGCGCGGTGGAGCAAGGCCTGACCAAACCCGCCGCACCGCGTGCGGCCAACGGCGCCGCGCCCCACAACGCGCATCACCACGCCCAGCACCTGGCCACCACGATGGCTCAGCCGATGCACCTGGCCACGGTCACGCCCATCACCGCCGCCTCGTCCTACAACGGTGGCGGCACGCTGCGCACCGAAATGGCTCCTGCCCAGCACCTGCATGCCGAAGCCCCGCACGTGGCCTCGGCGGCGCCGGTCGCTTATGGGGCCGCACCGGCTCACCACCATGCTCACGCGCATGCACCGGTTTCGCACGGCAATGGCTTGTCCGGCCCGTCGAACGAGCAGCTCTTTCAGCTCGATCGCCCCCTGCGCGAAGCACGCGACGACTTCGAGCGCGCCTACTTCGAGTTCCACCTGGCTCGCGAAGGCGGCAGCATGACCCGCGTCGCCGAGAAGACCGGCCTGGAGCGCACTCACCTCTACCGCAAGCTCAAGCAACTGGGCGTGGATCTCGGACGCAACAAGAAAGCGGCCATGAACTGATGGGGCCGAAATGCCTCAAAAAGTGATGTATACTGAGAGTCTTCGCTGATCGCGGCAACGCTTTGAGCAAAGACAGATGGCCTGGTAGCTCAGTTGGTAGAGCAGCGGATTGAAAATCCGCGTGTCGGTGGTTCGATTCCGCCCCAGGCCACCAAAACACGAAGCCCTTGAATCCACCGGACTCAAGGGCTTTTCTCTTTGGTCGCCCCATGCGCTCTCCGATCAACATCGTCGACGTCGACCGCACCGAAACCTGGTCCCACTACAAGGCCGGCATGTGCGACACCTGCATGGCCAACTGCTGCACCATGCCGCTGGAGATCAGGCTGCCCGACCTGGTGCGGCTGGAGCTGGTCGACCCCTTCGAGGCCGAGCACGAAGACGCCAGGCAGATCGCCAAGCGCCTGGTCAAGGCCGGTGTGATCGAGCGCTTTCATCACAAGTCGGGTGTCTTCACCGTCATGCGCCGCGCCGATGGCGACTGCCGGTTCCTGGACGCGAAGACCCGCCGCTGCACGGTCTACGACAAGCGCCCGAACACCTGCCGCAAGCACCCCCAGGTCGGGCCGCGCCCTGGCTACTGCCCGCATGGCCGCCGCGACGACGCGCGTGCCCCGCTGCGGTAAAGTCCGCCTCTGCACGAAACGCCGACCGATGACCACCCAGCCCCCGGCCTCCCCGCCGCTGTCGATCCTGATGTACCACCAGATCGGGCGCTACCCGCGTCCCGATGCGCACCGCGCGCTGTTCTGCCACATCGATCGGTTCAAGGCGCAGCTCAGCTACTTCAAGTGGATGGGCGTGGACGTGCTGTCGATGGACCAGGCGCGCGCCTGCCTGTTCGAAGGCCAGCCCATCAAGCGGCGCTCGGTTGTCATCACCGTGGACGACGGCTACGACGACTTCCGCGAACACGCCTGGCCGGCGCTCAAAGCCCACGGCTTTCCGGCCATGGTCTACCTGGTGAGCTCGCTGGTGGGCAAGCGGGCCGACTGGCTCACCGACCGACCCGAGCTGCCCCGCCTGATGGACGCCAGCGCCATCCGCCAATTGCGCCGCGAAGGCTGTGATTTCGGCTCGCATGCGATGTCGCACCCGCGGCTGTCGGCGCTCAGCGCAGATCAGCAACGCAACGAAATCGTCGGCAGCAAGCAGGCGCTCGAGGACCTGCTGGGCGAGCGCGTCGACCACTTCTGCTACCCCTATGGCGACTACACCGAGCGCTCGCGCGACATGGTGCAGGCCGCCGGCTACCGCACGGCAGCGACCTGCATCCGCGGTGCCGCCAACTTCTCGGCCAACCCCTTCGAGCTGACGCGCAAGGCCATCTCCTACGGCGACAACCTGGTCGGCTTTGCCTGGAAGCTGCACGCCAAGCAAGCGCGCAAGGGACAAGGCGCCCTGCCCGACCGCGTCGCGGCCTGAAGCACGAGTGGGCATGCGCATCGTCCACGTCCTGCACAGCCACGGCTACGGCGGCGCCGAAAGCCACGCCTTGCTGATGATGAAGCTGCAGCGTGAGGCCGGCCACGACGTCTGCTACGCCGGACCGATGGATTCGTGGCTGGGGCGCGAGTGCGAAAAGGCCGGCATCGCCTGCGAGCACATCCCCATGCACGGGCTGTTCGACCCGTGGTCGCACTGGAGGCTGCGTTCGCTGCTCAAGCGTGTTCGCGCCGACATCGTGCACGGCCACCTGATCCGCGGCGCCATGTACGCGGGCCGCGCCGGACACCGCCACCGAGCGCCCGTGGCCATCTGCACGGCCCACGCCACCACGGCGCGCACGCACATGCAACGCTGCGCCCACATCATCGCGGTGTCGGGCGCGGTGCGCGATGGCCTGCTGGCCGCCGGGTATGCCCAGCGCGACGTCAGCCTGGTCTACAACGGCGTGCCCGAAGGTCCGCCACCGCCGTCGCCCGAGCAGCGCGCGGCCCTGCGCGCGGAACTGGGCATCCCCTTTGACACGTTCGCCGTAGCGCACGTGGGCCGCTTCGTGCGCGACAAAGGCCAGGACCTGCTGGTGCGGGCCATGCGTTCGGTGCCGGCAGGCGTGCACCTCTACCTGATCGGTGACCCGGCGACCGAGTTCGGCAGCCAGGTGCAGGCTTTGTTGGCAGCCGAACCCGCACTGGCCTCGCGCGTGCACTGCCTGGGCTTTCGCCCAGATGTGCAACGCCTGCTGCCGGCCTTCGATGGGTTCGCCCTGGCGTCACGGCGCGAGGCCCTGTCCATCGCCATCATCGAGGCCTTTGCCGCGCGGGTGCCCGTGGTGGCAACGCGGGTGGGCGGTGTGCCCGAGATCGTTCGCCACGAAGACACCGGCCTGCTCGTGCCCCCCGAAGACACCCAGGCGCTGGCACAGGGCATCACCCGGCTGAACCAAGATGCCGACCTGCGCGCGCACCTGGTCACCAACGGCGAGCGCCTCTACACAGCAGAGCTCACGGCCCGCAGCATGGTCGAGCACACGCTGGCGCTGTACCAACACTGCCTTGGCAGCTCGGCCTCGCACACCACACCATGAGCACGCCCCACCCCGTGTCCCCGCAAGGGCCCCGCCGCATCCTCGTCGTCCGCCTCTCGGCGCTGGGCGACATCGTCATGGCTTCGGGCCTGATCCCGGCGCTCAAGGCCCGCTTTCCCAACGCCGAGGTTTCCTGGGTGTGCGAGCCCGTGTGCGCGCCGCTGCTCAAGCACAACCCGCGGCTCAAGCAGGTCATCGTCTGGCCGCGCGGGGAGTGGCAGGCGCTGTGGAAGGCCAAGCGCTACCTTGACCTGTGGCGCGCCGTCCGGGCGTTTCGCGCGCAACTGAAGGCCGAGAAGTTCGACCTCGTGCTCGACGGTCAGGGCCTGCTCAAGAGCGGCCTGGTGGCCTGGTTCACCGGCGCACCGCGGCGCGTGAGCATCATCGCGCGCGAGGGCAGCCACCGCCTGGTGCACGAGGTGGTCACGCCCCCACCTGGCGCCGACCCGGTGATGGGCTCGGAATACCGCTACCTGGCCCATTACCTGGGCGCACCGCAAGGCAGCTTTGTGCACGACCTGGCGGTGGGCGAGGCCCCACGGGCGCGCGCCCGCGAGGTGCTTGGCGAGCGCCTGCAAGCCGCATGGGGCGGACTGCCAAACGCCAGGCCACTCGTGGTGCTGGCGCCCTTCACCACCCGCCCTCAAAAGCACTGGGTCGAAGCCAACTGGTCCGAGTTGGGCCGTCGGATGCTGGCCCAGGGCCTGCAACCCGTCGTGCTCGGCGGCCCCGCCGACCGCGAAGCCGCCGAGCGCATCTGCGCGGGCCAGCCACAGTTGATCAACCTGGCCGGCACCTTGAAACTCGACGAGAGCGTGGCGCTGATCGCCGACGCACAGCTGCTGGTTGGCGTGGACACGGGCCTGACGCACATGGGCTCGGCGCTGCGCATCCCGACGGTGGCGCTGTTCGGCTCGACACGGCCTTACCGAGAAGGCCCCAAGGTTGGAGGAGTCGCCCGCACCCGCATCCTCTACGACAACCTGCCCTGCTCGCCCTGCCGCCGCCGCCCCACCTGCAACGGCGCCTTCACCTGCATGACCGGCCTGACCACCGAGCGCGTGCTGCAAGCCGCCCTGGTCCAGCTGGAGACCCAGTCATGAAGGTGCTGCACGTCGAAGCCGGCATGCACCTCTACGGTGGCGCGCTGCAGGTCGTCTTCCTGCTGCGGGGATTGAAAGCACGCGGCATCGACAGCGTGCTGGCCTGCCCCACCGGCAGCGCCATCGCCGCGGAAGCCGCACCGCACGCCCGAGTCGTCGAAATGAAGATGAGCGGTGACGCCGACGTCGGCCTCACCGGCCGCCTGCGCCAGCTGATTCGCCAGGAGCGCCCTGACGTCGTGCACCTGCACAGCCGCCGGGGCAGCGACCTGTGGGGCGCGCTGGCAGGCAGGCTCGAAGGCGTGCCCGTGGTGCTCAGCCGCCGCGTCGACAACCCCGAGGCGCGCTTCGTGGTGAACCTGAAGTACCGCCTCTACGACGAGGTGGTGACCATCTCCGACGGCATCCGCCAGGTGCTGCTGTCCGAAGGCGTGCCACCGGCCAAGGTGCACTGCGTGCTCAGCGCCGTCGACACCGAGCGCTACCGCCCCGACCGATCGCACCTGGCCTGGTTCCGCGAGACCTTCGGCGTGCGGGATGGCGAACTCACCATCGGCATGGTGGCGCAGTTCATCGCGCGCAAGGGCCACGTCACGCTGCTTGACGCCCTGCCCGAGGTGCTGGCCAAGCACCCCAGGCTCAAGGTGATCCTGTTCGGCCAGGGCCCGCTGTGGGACGAGATCAACGCCCGCGTGAAAGGCGATGCGCTGCTGTCGAAACACGTTCAGTTGCCCGGTTTCCGCAAGGACCTCGACCGCGTGCTGCCCTGCCTGGACGTGCTGGCGCACCCAGCCCACATGGAAGGCCTGGGTGTGTCGCTGCTGCAGGCCGCGGCCTGTGGCGTGCCGCTGGTGGGCGGGCGCGCGGGCGGCATCCCCGAGATCATCCAGCCGGGACTGAATGGCGAGTTGATCACGCCCGGTGACACGGCGGCCCTGGTGCGCGAGCTGGGCAAGGTGCTCGGCTCGGCAGAATTGCGCCAGCGTTATGGGCAGGCCGGCCGACAGTGGGTGGTCGATCGCTTCTCGGTCGATGCGATGGTCGAGGGCAACCTGAGCGTGTACCAGCGGGCCATCGCGAAACGCCGCAAGGGCTGATCAGCCCTGCTTGAGCAAGGCGTCCACGCAGGCGGCCAGGTCGGCATAGGCCGCATCGGCACCCGCCAGCCCATCGGTCGATTCGGCGTTGTCCGACTGAACGATGTAGGCGTGGCCCAGGCCCGCGGCACGCGCGGCCTCGATGTCCGAAGGCTTGTCGCCCACCATGAACGATTGCGACAGCGACAAGCCATGCTCGCGCACCGCCTGCAGGATCATGCCGGGCTCGGGCTTGCGGCAATCGCAGTCCACCGCCAGCTCGGGCACCTGACCCTTGGGATGGTGCGGGCAGTGGTAGACGGCCTCGACCTCGGCACCAGCGGCGGCCAGGGCCTCGCGCATGCGGCGCGTGAGCTCCTGGAACTGCGCCTCGGTGTACATGCCGCGCGCCAGGCCCGACTGGTTGGTCACGACGATGAGCACGTAGCCGGCTTCGCGCAGGCGGCGCATGGCGTCCACGGCCCCTGGCACGAACTCGAACTCGTCCCACTGGTGAACGTAGGCGCGGTCGAGGTTGATGACGCCATCGCGGTCGAGGAAGGCCGCCTTGCGCGGCGAGGTCAGGGCCGAAGGGTGCTTCGCGGCCGCTGCAGCGTCCGACGACTGCCCCGCGCGGATGCGCTGCACCAGCGAGGTCGTCGAAAAGCCATCGACGAAGGGGATCGCCAGGGCCTGGCCCCCCCAGGAGCGCACGACCCGGGTTTCTTCCAGCGTTTCCATGTCGTAGTCGCCGCCCTTGACGTACAGGTCGGGGCGCGCCTCCTTGATCAGCTCGACCGGTGTGCGCTCGTCGAAAAAGGTGACCAGCGACACGGACGCCAGCCCGGCCAGCACGGCCGCGCGGTCGATGTCCTGGTTCAGTGGGCGATCCGGCCCCTTGCCCAGCATGCGCGCAGAGACATCGCTGTTGACGGCCACCACCAGCGAGCCGCCCAACTGGCGCGCCGCGTGCAGGTAGCTGACGTGGCCACGGTGCAGCACGTCGAACACGCCGTTGGTGAAGACCACGGGCTTGGGCAGCTCGGCGATGCGCGCCGCGATGTCCTCTCGGGCGCAGACCTTGTCCATCAGGCAAGCGCCGCTCATGCGAACAGCTCCTCGTAGCTCAGCGTGGCGGTGCCGAACTTGGCCACCACCAGGCCGCCGGCGCGGTTGGCATGGCCCATGGCGTCTTCGAGCGACAGGCCGCAGGCCAGCATCAGCGCCAGGGTGCCGATGACGGTGTCGCCAGCGCCGGTCACGTCGGCCACCTCGCGGGCCTGGGCCTGCACGCTGCTGACGCGGTCGGCCTCGAACAGGGTCATGCCTTCTTCGGAGCGGGTCAGCAGCAGGGCCTGAAGGCCCAGTTGCGTGCGCAGGGCCTGCGCCTTGACGGTGAGCTCGGCCTCGTCCTTCCAGCCGCCGATGACCTGCTGCAGCTCGGCCCGGTTGGGCGTGATGACGGTGGCGCCAGCGTAGCGGCCGTAATCGCTGCCCTTGGGGTCGACCAGCACGGCCTTGCCGGCTTGGCGGGCCAGCTCGATCATGCGCGGGATGTGGGCCAGGCCGCCCTTGCCGTAATCCGAAAACAGCACGACGTCGTGGTGGGCCAGCTCGCGCTGGAAGTCGCCCAGCATCTGCCCCAGCACCTCGTGGTCGGGTTCCCGCTCGAAATCGACACGCAACAATTGCTGGTTGCGCCCGATCACGCGCAGCTTGACGATGGTCTGCATGCGCGGGTCCTGGCCCAGCACGGTGCCCACGCCGTGGCCTTCAAGCAGCTGCTGCAGGCGGCGGGCAGGCTCGTCCTGGCCGACCACGCTCAGCAAGGTCACCTGGCCGCCCAGGGTCTTGATGTTGAGCGCCACGTTGGCGGCGCCCCCCACGCGCTCCTGCTCGCTGGCCACCCGCACCACCGGCACCGGCGCCTCCGGGGAGATGCGCTCGACGGCGCCGAACCAGTAGCGGTCGAGCATGACGTCGCCCACGACGAGGACGCGGTGTGCGGCGAGGGCCTCGCGGGAAGGCTGAGCGGAAGGCTTCATGGGGAAACAAGGGGCAAAACCAGCGCCTGAACGAGGGCCGTTCCGGCAGAACCCGTATTGTCCCCAGAAATCGCCCACGGATCGGGCCTGAATGGGCCCAGCACGCCGGCCTGGGCTCAGCAGACGCCCCCAGAGCGCAACAAGGCACAATAGCGGGCTGCGTTCCACCCCCTCTCCCACATGTCCGCCCCCCGCGAATCCACCGATTCCCGAGATTCCAGGCCCCGCACGGTCGTCCTGCTGCAGTACACCGGCATCGGTGACGTCATCTGGCACATCCCCTATTTCGAAGCGGTGGCCAGGACCAGCCAGGGCGGACGCATCACCTTGGTGGCGCAACCTTCGACGCAGGCCAAAGTGCTGCTGGCGAACGAGCCCTGGGCCGAATCCTTCATCGACCACGACTACCGCCCCCGCCTGAGCGACCAGCGGCGTGGCCGACATGGTGGGCTGCGTGGCATGTTGAGCATGGCAGGCACCCTGCGCGAAGGGCATTTCGACCGCATCGTGCTCTTCTCCGGTCGGGCAAGCCGGGGGCTGTTGGCAGCGCTGAGCGGCATCCCCCAGCGCCTGGGCTACGGCTACCGGTTCTGGCAACGCATCTTCCTGACGCGCGGCCCCTACATCCAGCCGCACCGCACTGGCTCGGTCGAAGCCTACCCCGAGGCCTCGGCATTCTGTGTGGCCCATGGCTTCTGCAAGGCACCCATCGTGCCGCGGTTTTCCGCGCCAGCGACCCTGGTCGATGCCATGCGCACCCGCCTGGCGACCCTGCCCCGGCCGCTTTACGCCCTGGCCATCGGCACCTCCGAAGAGCGCAAGCAGTGGGGTGGGCAGAAATTCGCCGAGCTGGCTTCAGCCTTGTGCGCACAGGGCGCTGGTGTCGTGCTCCTCGGTGGCCCGCAAGAGCGTGAGCTCGCGCAGGCCATCCTGGCCCGCATCCCATCCACCCATCACGGCCAGGTGCACGTGCTGACCGACGCGCCCCTGCTGGGCAGCGTGGCCGCGCTCCAGGTCGTCGACGCCTGCATCGGCAACGACACTGGCATGATCCAGATCGCCGCTGCGGCAGCCAAGCCCACCTACGCCTTGCTGGGCAATCGCCCGGTGCTCGACCACGACCCGCTCCTGGTCAGCATCCTGGCCCCCACGCTGGCCGACGTCAGCGTGGCGCAAGTGCTCGACACCATCGGCGCGAACCTCTCAGCCTGATGGCCCCTCTTCCACCCCAGACCATGCCGGATCCCTTGAGCCACAGCCCCAACGCCCCCGAACAGGACCACCGACCGCGAACGGTCGTGGTGCTGCAATACGCCGGCATTGGCGACCTGATCTGGCACATCCCCTACTTCAAGGCCGTCGCGGCCCAAAGCCAGGGCCAGCGCATCACCTTGCTGGCCCAACCCTCGACCCTGGCCCGCCACTTCCTGGGTGCCGAGCCCTGGATCGAGCGCGTCATCGACCACGATCACCGGCCGCGTCGAACCGAAAAGCGCAAGGGCAAGCATGCCGGCCTGCTGGGCATGTGGCGCATGGCGCAGGAACTCCGGCAAGGTCGATTTGACCGCATCGTGCTGTTCTCGGGGCGCCCCAGCCGCGGCCTGATCGCGGCGCTCAGCGGCATCCCGCAGCGCCTGGGTTTCGGCTACAACCGATTGCAGCGGCTCTTTCTCAACAAGCCGCCTTACATCGAGCGCTATCGAGGCCCGTCGCTGGCCTTCTACCCCGAAGCCAGCGCCTTTGCGGTGGCGCAAGGTTTCTGCGACGCCCCCATCGTGCCCCGCCTTGACCTGCCCGCCGAGCAGGTCTCGAAGATGACCGCACGCCTGGCCAACCTGCCCCGCCCGCTCTACGCTTTTGCCATCGGCACCAGCGAGACGTACAAGCAATGGGGCGCCCAGAACTTCGCCGACCTGGCTTGCGCATTGATCGCCGAAGGAGGCGGTGTGATGCTGCTGGGCGGCCCCGGCGAGACGGCGCTGGCCCAGGAAATCGAGGGCCTGATCCCTGAGAAGGTCCGCCACTCGCTGGCCATCGTCACCGACGCCCCGGTGCTCGGCAGCGCCGCTGCCTTGCAGGTGGCCGACTTCTGCGTGGGCAACGACACCGGCATGACCAACGTGGCCGCCGCGGTCGGGCGCCCCAGCTTCGTCATCATTGGCTCGCGCCCCACCCTTGACCAGGACCCGGTCAACATGCACAACGTCACGGCTGAGAAGCTGTCGGACATCACCGTCGAGCGCGTGCTCGACCTGCTCAGAGAGGCTCGCCATGGCGCAAGACACGCCTGAACAGAGCATGGAGCTCAAGGAGACCGGACGCAAGATCCTTGCGTACGGCAAGCCGCACTGGAAGATGTTCGTCGCGTCTTTCGTGTTCTTCACGATCGGTGCGGCGGTTGAACCCATCATCCCGGCGCTGTTCAAGAAACTGATCGATTCGGGCTTCAAGGAAGGCCTGAACTACCCGCTGTGGCTGGTGCCCATCGTGATCATCGGCCTGTTCCTGGTGCGGGGGCTGTTCAACTTCGCCGGCAACTACACGATGACGGCCAGCATCTCGAACGTGGTGCTGAGCCTGCGCCGCGACCTGATGCGAGGCCTGCTGCGCGCCGACGCCAAGCTGTTCACCACCATCAGTCCGGGCCTGGCCGTCACCAAGATCATCAACGACCCGCAGTTCGCCTCGCAGACCCTGGGCAACGTGGTCATCTCGGTGATCAAGGACTCCATGACCCTGGTGTTCCTGCTGAGCTACCTGCTCTACCTGAACTGGCAGCTCACCTTGCTGTCCTTCATCAGCATGCCCTTGCTCGGGGTGCTGCTCAAGAAGGTGCAAAAACGCCTGCAACACGTCGGTCAGGCCCAGTACGAATCGCAGCAGCGCCTGGTCAACACGGTGGACGACAACGCCCGCGCCTGGCGCGTGGTGCGCACCTTCGACGCTGCCGAGTTCGAGCTCAAGCGCTTCGACGCAGAGGCCAATGTCTTGCGCCGCATGGTGCTCAAGACCATGGCCACGAGCTCGCTGATCACGCCCATGACGCAGGTCGTGGCCGCCATCGGCGTGTCCATCATCATCACCCTGGCCATCTACCAGGCCAGCCAGGGCTCGACCACCATCGGCGAATTCGTCTCGTTCATCACCGCCCTGCTGATGACGATCTCGCCCATGCGGCACCTGACCGACGTCTACCAGCCGGTGACGGGCGCGCTCATCACGGCCCGCGGCGCATTCGACCTGGTCAACGCACCGATCGAGCCCGACAACGGCACACGAGAAATGCCGACGTCGCGCGGCGACATCCAGTTCAAGGACGTCAAGGTCCACTACGAAGGCGCGGCCATGCCGTCCCTGGACGGCTTCAACCTGCACATCGAGCCGGGTCAGACCGTGGCACTGGTGGGCTCGTCCGGTGCAGGCAAGACCACCGTGGTCAACACCCTGCTGCGATTCGCCACCCCCGCTTCGGGCCAGATCCAGCTCGACGGCGTGCCCATTGACGAACTCAAGCTCGCCAGCCTGCGCCGTCACTTTGCCGTGGTCTCGCAGGACATCGTGCTGTTCGACGGCAGCGTGGCCGCCAACGTCGCCTACGCCAGCCCGCACGGCATCGACCGCGCCAAGGTGGAGCAATGCCTGCGCGCGGCCAACCTTTGGTCGCACGTGTCCACCATGTCGCAGGGCATGGACTCGGCCGTCGGCGCCAACGGCAGCATGCTCTCGGGCGGCCAGCGCCAGCGCCTGGCCATCGCGCGGGCCCTGTACCGCGACGCCGCCATCTGGATCTTCGACGAAGCCACCTCGGCGCTCGACTCCGAGTCCGAAGCCGTGGTGCAGCGCTCCATCGAAGACCTGCGCCATGCCAAGACCCTCATCCTCATCGCCCACCGCCTGAGCACCATCAAGAACGCCGACGTCATCTGCGTGATGTCCGAAGGGCGCATCGTCGAGCAGGGCACGCACGCCGAGTTGATGGCCCTGAGTGGCCTGTACGCAGGCATGGTCCGGATCCAGGCAGCGGACTGACCCACATCAAGAGGACACAGCCATGATCATCGTCACCGGCGCCACCGGCTTCATCGGCTCCAACATCGTCGCCGACCTCAACGCTCGCGGGCGCACCGACCTGCTGCTGGTCGACGACCTGGGCACGCAGGGCAAGTGGAAGAACATCGCCAAGCGACGCTTCCTCGACCTGGTGGATTACAACGACCTCGATGGCCTGCTGGCCCGACTCAAGCAGCCCGCCGACGCCGTCTTCCACATGGGTGCCAACTCGTCGACCACGTCCACCGATGGCGACGAGATCCTGCGTGTGAACCTGCACGCGACCATGGCCTGGTGGAAGTGGTGCACCGAGACCGGCACACCCTTCATCTACGCGTCGTCGGCCGCCACCTATGGCGATGGCGACCAGGGCTTCGACGACGACCAGAGCCCCGAAGCACTCGACAAGCTCGCCCCGCTGAACCTGTACGGCTGGTCCAAGCACCAGTTCGACAAGTGGGCCGTGGAGCGCGCAGCCGAGGGCAAGGCTCCGCCGCAATGGGCCGGTCTGAAGTTCTTCAACGTCTACGGCCCCAACGAATACCACAAGGGCGACATGCGCAGCCTGGTGGCCAAGAACACCGCGCTCATCGCTCGGGGCGAGACCATTCGCCTGTTCAAGTCGCACAAGGACGGCTATGTTGACGGCGGACAACTGCGCGACTTCGTCTACGTGAAAGACTGCTGTGCTGTGATGATGTGGTTGCTGGGCAACCCGCAGGTCAGCGGCGTCTTCAACCTCGGCACCGGCCAGGCTCGCAGCTTCGTCGACTTGATGCAGGCCATCGGCACCGCCCTGGGCAAGCCAGTGCACATCGAGTACGTGGACATGCCGGAGAGCATCCGGCCGAATTACCAGTACTTCACGCAAGCGCGGATGGACAAGCTTCGTGCAGCTGGGTTTGACGCGCCCTTCCACACGCTGGAGGCCGGTGTGGCGGACTACGTTGGGCAATACCTGACCCGCGATGACATCTATCGCTGAAAGCAAATGCTGAAGCCCCCCCTGCCAGCAGACGCTCGCACCGCTCTTGCGCAGGTCACGCTCTGCTGCATTGACACTAGGAGCCCCGAGCTGGCTCTCTACGCCATGCGCCGCTGCATGCAGCACCTGTCGTTCGCCCGCTGCGTGCTCATCAGCTCGACACAAGCACGGCACCTTGATCTGGACGGCATTGACCTGGTCGAAATCGCTCCCCTCAAGTCCATCGATGACTACTCAGAATTCGTCATCAAACGGTTGGCCGATCAAGTGCAGACATCGCACGTGCTGCTCATCCAATGGGATGGCTTTGTGCGCGATGCGCGAATGTGGTCAGACGACTTCTTAAAATTTGATTACATCGGTGCGCCATGGACCAGTGGGGCGCTGGCCAACCAAGTGGGCAATGGTGGGTTCACGCTGCGTTCGCGCAAGCTTTTACAAGCGCTGCAAAGCAATGACTACGCTGCGCACAACCCGGAAGACGTGTGCATCGCGGTAACGCATCGGGCCCGGCTCGAGCGTGAGCACCACATCCGCTTTGCAGATGCACAGACCGCCCGCCGCTTCTCATGCGAGCGCGGCCCTTGGCGGCCCGCTTTTGGCTTTCACGCCGTTTTCAACTTGCCGCATGTGCTTAGCAGCACCGAAATGGCGCAGTTTTCAGCAGCCTTGCCCGCCCACCTGACCGCATCGAGCGACGCCAGACATCTCATCCGCGATCTGATCCGCCAAGGTGATTTCGAATCGGCTCAGACGCTGCTCAGGAAACGCACCCAGCATCTCGGTTGGCACGCGGACGCATGGCGCCAGAGACTGCAACTGGCATGGGCCCGGCTACACCGAATGAGTTGAGGACGGCGAGCGCCCGCCTCTGCGACCGATATTTGCCATCACACCAGCATGTCAACACATCTCCGACACATCGGCATCGGCTTTGGCGACATCAGGCACTTTCATGACGGCCTGGGCGAATTTTCCAGGCAGCATGGTCTTCACATCGCAGCATTTGCGAAAACGTGGCGCCAGGATTTTGGCCTGCAAGTGCATTTGCACCTGCCTGGAAAGTGGCATGGCATCTTCGGCGATGACGTTTCCTACTTGTCGACTGAGTCGGGCCAACAGCACTTTCACTGGCAACCGCACCGCTTCGATGTGTGGCACCAGTTGCACCAGCACATTCGACATCGCGCACCATTGGGCACGCGCCATTGCATCACGACCTTGCATGACCTCAACATGGTCTACGCAAAGCAAGGATTCTCTCGCTGGCGAGCCTTGAGAAAACAAGTCCGGCTCCTGAAACGCGCCGATGAAATAATTTGCATCAGTGACCATGTGCTCTCGGACTTGAAGCAGCACACGCGACTCAAGACGCCTGCGGTCCGCATTCACAACGGTGTGAATTCTCTGGCCGCCGAACCACAGACGCCCGTCAGCGAGCTCGAAGATCAACCCTACCTGTTCCACATTGGGCGGATGACACCCAACAAGAACGTGGAATGCCTGATCGAATTGGCCGAACACTGGCCCGACCAGCAATTTGTCTTTGCCGGCCCAAGGAGTGGTTACACCGAAGGGTTCCAACACGAGGCCAGTGCACGCGGACTTGCCAACGTCAGATTCTTGTTCGATGTCAGCGAATCACAAAAAGCGTGGCTGTACGCTCATTGCGAAGCGCTGCTCATGCCTTCCCTGACCGAGGGATTTGGCTTGCCCGCAATAGAAGCCATGTATTTCGGCAGGCCCGTCTTTCTCTCTGCGCTCACCAGTCTTCCGGAAATTGGTGGAGAGACCGCGAGATATTTCCACAATTTCGAACCCGAATCCATGAGGCAGACCATCCAGTCAGGCTTGCGAGACATGCGAGAGCCGGGCAGTGAAGACCGCATCAAAGCGTGGGCCCAGAACTTCACTTGGGACAACTGTATCCGGCGCTACATCTCGCGCTACGCAAAGGCTCTCGATCTTCCGTTGTGGGGCGCGCAGTGAGCACTACAGAGGATCTGCCGCGATGGTCACCGGCGGCACCGGGCATTGACAGTGCCTACAAATGACACGCTCTGGCGCGTTGTCACGACTCAGACGGCAACAGACTTCGGAACGTACCAGCCGTCAAAGTCAGACACGGACCTGAAGACCTGCTTGTACCCATTGCGGTCCATGAGGTTCTTGATCCGCTCTTCTTCTTGTGGAAGATGGTGCTCCACGCACATCAGGCCGAAACGATATGAATCGAAAGGAAAGTTTTCCAGGATCTTGAATTCAGACCCTTCGACATCAATTGACATGAAATCAATGAACTGAGGCGCATTGTATTTCTTCAACATGTCATACAACGATATGGTTTCGACTTGGTACAGGGCTTCCCGATCGATGTGCATGTGATCGGCTTCAGCCGAAGATTGAAGCTGGTTCTGATCCGCCTCATAAAACGGGATCTTCTCGCCAGAGCGGGACCACACGCACATCGTCTCCAGGTGGCAAGACCTGTTTTTCTTCAGGCCTTCATGCCACTCCCGGCCCGGTTCAGCCAAGATACCCGTCCAGCCGAAAGATTTTTCCAGTACATATGTGTTGCTGATCCTGACCCCATCGCAGGCACCGAACTCAACAAAATAGCCGCCTTTTTTGCCGCGAGCGAGAAGCAGACCAAGAATATCTTGATAGAACTGCGATTCTGTTTTCCTGACCTGGTTGGCCACAGGCTCAACGGACCCCCCATCCTCGAATTTGGACAGGCGCCCGATCAATTCGATCAACTCGAACAAACGAGCACGTTGCGCGATCATTTGGCGCACCGAAAAAGCATGAAATTCTTTTTCCTTGTTGATGGCACGAATTTTTTTCCGCAACCTCAGAGGGGACCACGTATTGAGGAATTTTTCAATGCGGGAGGCAATGTAATCAAAAATCATAACAAACTCTTCACTGAATTATTGATAAGATATGAAATCTTCGAGCAAGCTTCTTCACCAGACGAGAAGCACCTGAACGGGCGCATGCCTAGACCTTGCGCTTGAAAACCGTCTCGATATCGACCAGGTCTTGTGCATCGACGCCACTATGGAAAGGCAGGCACAGGACCTGAGATTTCACCTCCGAAACATAGGGCACCTGCCTCACGGAATGGATCTGGCAATCTCGATACGGAAGGAAATCGGTACAGATCGGATGGAAATATTTTCTCGCGAAAATACCCAAACTTTTCAACTCTTCGTACACCTGATCACGATTCCGCCCAAATTTCGCCTGATCGATCACCACAGGAAAATATTGCTCTGAACTCGTCACGCCATTTTGTTTCGGCTGAAGTGCCACACCAGGCACATCGCCCAGGATTTCAAAATAATTCTGCCGCAGCGCAGCCCGCACTTGCATTTCACCTGTAATGCCTCGCATGTTCAGGATTCCTATGGCAGACTGAACTTCATTCAGTTTTCCATTGATACCGACGGAGACAACCTCTTCCTCGTTTTTAATGCCGAAGTTCCGAAGAAAATAAATCGACTCTTGGTCCTCGCGGCGAGGCGTGGCAATTAGCCCCCCCTCCAAGGTATTGAACAGCTTGGTTGCGTGAAAAGAAAACACCGATGCATCACCGTAAGAGGCGATTGACCGGCCGTTTACCTTGGTTCCAAACGCGTGCGCGGCATCGTAGATCAGCTTGAGTCCGCGGCGATCGGCCACGTCTTGCAGGGCGTCCAACTCACACACAGTCCCGTACACATGGACACCGAGGATGGCCGAAGTTTTAGGCGTGATGGCCTTTTCAACTGCCGCTGGATCGAGAGTCAAGGTATCAGGCAATACATCGGCAAAAACTGGGGTCAAACCGTTCCAGCTGATTGCATGCGCTGTTGCAGCAAATGTCAACGGCGTCGTGATCACTTCGCTGCCTTCCGGCAAGTCGAAAAGCTTGAGCGCAACCAACAAAGCTATCGTGCCATTGTTGAACAGCATCGCAGTTGGGACATCAAGATGCTCCCGCATCTGTTGTTCCAGTTGCTGATGCAATGGCCCACCATTGGTCAAAACCTTCGTGCGCCATATTTCAGCAAGCAACGCGTTCAGGTCACCCAGTTCGGGCAGCAGCGGTTGAGTAACGTAAAGAGGCCTGGACATGAGCTATAGATGCCCTCACTGGTAAAGCAGAATTTACAAACCCTGGGGAGGGCATGAAAAACGGAAGAAAATTTCAGTTCAGCTCAAACAACAAAATATGCTGAGCGATTCATGAATCTCTCAAATGCTTGCTCCATGCCGTTTTGAGAGGCATAAGCCGAAAATAGCACGCCAGCACGATTGCCCTGTCGAGGCAGCAGCGACTCACCAACAGGCAGCAAAGGAAAGAAGGCCTTGATGGGCTCAGGCTGAATGAACCGCAGGCCATTGTAGACCCCGGCAGAATCAGCTGTTACGGTGTGCCTGAGCACGTGGCAGACCTGCTGCGGGGTGTTGGCCATCGAATCGCCCACGAAAAAGGATGCGTAATGATCCGCATAGGGAATTCCCGTGCTGAACTCAATCAGGAGCGAGTAGAGATCACCAGGGCAACGCCGAGTCAGCTCGACCAAGCACGGCTTTCCATCGCTGACGATGAACTGGGTATGCAGCAGGCCATCGGTCAATTGCAAATGCAACGCCAACCTCTGTAGGCCACCCTCAAGCTGAACTTGCGCCTCGCCTGCGAAGTCGACATCGACATAGCTGGTATCGACAGCGTAAGGATTGACAGATGAACCCTCCCGCACATAGAACGCCTGCGCAATCTTGCCTTGGATAAAAAAGGCGCTGCAACTGTACAAAAAGCCTTCACAAAATGTTTCGATGACACACTGTCCGCTGCGACTCTCCGCCGACCCCAAGGCTAACGCAGAGCGAAGACCCGCCAAATCCGTGCCATCGAACACGGAGATGCCTCTTCCGCTGAAGGCATCGACCGGCTTGCAGATGAATTTGCCTTCAAGAGGGAATGAATCAGCACCGACCACCTGGGGGGCTGGCAGATCAAGCTCCACGCACATCCGTCGAAATGCCGCCTTGTCAGAAAGCTTTGTATTGATTTCCAAGGCATCACCAAGGAACCATGGCTTACCCAACTTGACACAGGTTTCAAGAGAAACATCGGTGCATCCCGGCACGACGCGATCAATGCCCAGCCGGATCAAATGGTCACGGACCTCGTCCACCTTGCTGTAGTCCTGCTTGACCCAGCGCTGACCAGCCTTTGCGGCCAGCACATCTGACGCTCGATTACCAATCACCCACACCTCATGGCCGGACCGAATCAGCGCTTGGTAAATTGGTTCGGCCGCAAATGCGGCGTCCATCAACAGGATCTTCATTCGATCAAACCTCAATCAGACTTCCACCAAAACCGGCTCTCGTTGCGCAATCGATTTTCCAATTGCCTCAATCACCTGCATGTTGGCATAGCCATCGCGCAATGAAACCAGCGGAGCTGCTTTTCCGCGTACCACTTCCAGGAAGTGCTCTAACTGCAGCGCCAATGGATCATGTGGTGAAAACGACAACCGTCCGGAATCAAACGGCTGCCACCACGAAGGATCGGCGCCAGGCGCGTATGTGCGCGTCACCATGCTGGGAAAGTCCAACGATCCTCGCGTGCCCGAAAAATGGTAGCAATTATCATTCGGATAGTGTGGATATGCAGGATTTTCCCCACTCGTCATTTCCCAACTCTTGCTGCTGGCCGCCGTATCAGACAATATAAACGTCCCCAACGCGCCACTGCAAAACTCAATGGAAATCGCCACGGTGTCTTCAACTTCGAACTGGCGGACCCGATTGCTAGCCAGGGCGTAGATACTTCTAATTTCACCGCAGAAGTGGCGCATCAATCCGACCTCGTGGATGAGGTTGATCAAGATGGGGCCTCCGCCTTTCTTGGTACGCCACGCGCCGTCCAAGAAATAATGTGCGGGCTTATAAAAAAGTGCGGCGCCCTGCATGCAAACCATACGGCCAAACGAGTCCGAGCGCAAGAAACTGTCGGCCGCCCTCAACAACGGACTGTAAGTACGGTGATGCCCAACCAGGGCGGCCACGCCTCGTGCCTCGGCTTCCCGCACGAGCACAGCAGCATCATCCAGAGAGTCTGTCAGTGGCTTTTCAACCAACACTGGCAGCCCTCGGTGTATGCATGTCAGGGCCTGCTCGCTGTGAAATGCATTGGGAGAGCTGATGATCACTGCATCAACGGCGCCGGATTCGCATGCGGCTTCGATGCTTTGATGCAAGGAAACGCCGCAACGATGCGAATAAGCAATGTTCTCCTGAGTGGCCGGCCCGACCATCGCCACCAGAACACAGTCAGCGCGCCCCAGGATGAGTTCGACGTGCTTCTTGCCGATCAAGCCTGGGCCGCAAACGACGAGACGAGTTTTATCCGGCACTTCAACCTCCGCTGGGGAAAAGCTCAAATTCTCGCAAAGAAAGTTTCTTCACCCGCTCAACATAATCACCGAATGAATACAGACTATCATACTCCGCGGCAAACCTTTTATTCAGATCCGTGTACGCGGCCTGATTACCAGCCAACTTGCGCATGACATCACAAATCCGATTCACCATCTCTTCGCCGCTCCCGAATATGTTTTCATAGTCTTTGAAATGCGGAGACGGGAAGAAGTCGTCATTGTACACAGCGAACCCGACCCCCCCTTGCAATGTGGGCTGAGCCAAGTATCCATCAAAGCCTTCGCCAAACGTGATCGAGAACATACACCGGGTTGCCAAGTCCATGAATCGATCAAAGGTGATGTCTTTGATCTCAATCAGCTTGTAATCAGGGAGTTCGGCAGCAATTTTTGCCAGGCATCGCTCCTTGTGCTCGGCCTTGTCGAGGGAGTAAATGATCAGCTTCTCTTTGTCGGCAAATCCACACCCAGGATACGAACTGAGGTCGGTGTAAGCAGGCAACAAGAGCGTGGGAATGCCGTATTTGTTCGCCATGTCCTGACTGAAATAGGCATGATGCGCGACCGATTGAGTCACCTCTTTCGCCAAATTCTTCAAGGGGCTCAACTGGGCTGCTTCAGGCATCAGTTGAATGTTCTGGTTCAGGATGTTCACAAAAACAGTCCGGCCAGAGAGGTATGCCAATTCCTGGCGACTCAAATCATCGCAAAAGTGTGCTGTCGCGTACTCCGGAATTTGCAGATAAAGCTCCTCGACATCTGTGCACTGCAACAGTTGAGAAAACCGATACACATTCTCCGGATTCCGAAAATTGGTGTTCCTGAAATATGTTTCCCCTTCCCCATTGGGGCGGGTCATCAACACAACCTCATACCCATGAAACCGCTTCAAACGCCGCAACTGATCGGCGATGGAGAATATTGAAAAAATCCCCCCACTCATGGCATTGTGCTCGGGCACAAGCAAAACCAGCAGCCTTTTGGCGGACTTTACTTCAGCAGGAAACGTGTGCTGCTGAATGAGTTTGTTGACTTCGATGTTGGTGTGGTGTGTATCGACAGAATCATCTTCCCTGGTCGCACCCATGATTCTACGCCGAATCTGCCTGCGCTCAAACTTCGTCCTGCCCCTGAATGCAGCGACATTTGCATAAATCTTCCTGACCTTCAGGCTTAAGCTCATCTATCCCCCTGATCAACACAAATTGAAGTCGAATTCATCACATCACCAAGACGCCTTTCCCCGCTTTTTTAGCTTATAACGAATCCATCTCAGACCAGGGCGTGGCCACATATTTGCCTCAGGAGAGCGCCCTTCTTTGGGCGTTGCAAAAATCACGGTTTCATCGCCATGGACCGTGCTATGTTGAAGACTGAACTCGTACCCAAGACCAAGGGAATCAATGAATTGAGGGATTTCGTAAAAATCGATCAGCTTGTGATAAACGCAAATCGCAAGATTAGGGCGATACTTGACGATGCTGCGTTTTGCACCTCGCAACGCCATCATCTCTGCGCCTTCAATGTCCATCTTGATGAAGTCGACTCGAGGCAAGCCGAGCTCACGAACCGTATCGTCAATGCTGATGGACTCGAAAGAGCGTCCGGCCTCGCGGGAGACGGAATCCCCTTTGGCGATGTGCACCTGCGTTGCGGGGCCACTGCCTTCAATTGACATGTGCACACCTGAATCCGTCCAGACCGGGCGCTTCATCAGTTTGACTCGAGCGCCCAGATCCGGATTGATGCGAATATTTTCATCAAATATCTTGATGTTTTCCGGCAGGAATTCATATGCAACGACAGTACCTCGAGGACCCACAGCGTCAGCGAACTGCAGCGACGTCCCCCCGTAACAGGCGCCACAATCCAAAACAACATCACCTGGATTGGGCCGAACCACCCCTGATCGGGACCTCAAAGTATATTGAGAATATATGAATTCATTGAAAATACCGAATGCGTTCGAGTACAACTGAACCTTCCCCGAAGTGCCTTCCAAGTCAAAAAGGCTCATCGGATAAGGCGCGCACTCCTGGAGATCCTTAGCCAGCGGCGTGTTGGATTTTTCAGAGTCGGAGAGCTTGCTCATGCACTGCCAAAAGGCGTCGCTGTCCAGAGGCATCTGTACGTACCTCCACCCCAGCGCGCGATACGCCAGAACGGTCAGCAGTAGGGTGCGCGAGTCTTCGTCCTTGAGCTTCGAATAGAGCCATTGCCAGTGCCGGATGGCAGGGGACACCAACGCCATGGCATGCTGAATGAGCGCTTGCTCGATGGCTTCGGCATCGAGTTCTGAAGAAGACAGGTCCAAGCCATATGGCTCAACCGACATGCCGAATGCTTGACGATGGTAGGTGGGGACTTTGCCGTGCTTGGCGCACCAGTTCACACAACGCCGAAAGTCCTGTTCAAAATCTCCGGTGCTCAGCGCGTCTTCGCGCCAATAAGCCGGCATGTCCTCATATGAACGGTGCGGGTTATTCGATTTGATCATCCAGCCTCCGCGGCGGTTCTAGGTTCAGCGCCAGTGATATGAGCACCATTGATCCAACGAAGTTCTCATCACAACGTTAGACCGGCGGCGCTTGATGCCGTGGCAGTGTATCTTGAGGAGATGTGGGGGGTGTGATGGCGCGCTACAGAGTCGCTGTAGAACGTAACCGCGGGCTTCATGACCCTGCGCGAGCCGCCCTTGCTGTATACACCGGGCCGCCTGCCCCCCCCCCCCCCAAAAGGCATCACTTGCGGTTGTGCTTGTTCACACGGGGCAAGCAAGTGGCAGCATCGCAGCCGCCGAAGCAGATCGTCAAAGCGCCAACTTCACAAACACAAACTCCGGAACGTGCTTGATGATCAGCATGATCAAGCGCCAGAACCCAGGCGTGTAGACCACCGACTTGCCCTGGTCAACGCCAGCCAGGATGTCGCGGGCCACTTTCTCGGGCTTGGCCCACAAAGCCCCCTTCTTGAACGACGCTGTCATCGGCGTGTCCACGAAGCCGGGCTTGATGGTGAGCACGTTGACGCCAACTTTGCGCAGGCGCTGGCGCTGGCCCGAGGCAAAAGCGCTCACCAGGGCCTTGGCACTGCCGTAGACGTAATTGCTCTGGCGCCCGCGGTCGCCTGCCACGGACGAGATCACGGCGATGCAGCCGCTGCCCTGGGCCGCCAGTTGCTCCCCCGCCAGCGTCATCAGCGACACGACGGAGGTGCCGTTGACAGCCACTTCGCTGAGCGCATAACCCACGTCGGACTGAGCCCGGGCGTCCTTGGCCACGTACAGGCGGCCGCCGGCCTCCAGCACGATGCGGTCGAGCGCGGCGAACAGCTTGTGCAGGCGCGGCCCCTGGTTCGGGAAGTCCAGCGCCAGCGTGGTGCCGGGGCACGGGAAGGACAGCATGCCGCGCGAAGGCGGTTCACCAAACTGCTTGAGCACCGCCAGGAAGGAGCCCATGCCGCTGGCGGCGATGGTCTCCAGCAGGCGCTGTGTGGCAGCAAAGGCTTTGCCGGTCGGCACCACGCACTGGTACTGATAGAAGCCCCGCGGGCCGTAGATGCGGTTCCACTCCAGCAGGGCGTCGAGCGGGTAGAAGAACGGGCGGTAGTGCTGCAACGCCCTCACCTCGTCCGGCCCTTGTCGATGGAAGTACAGCGTGTTGAACGACTTCAGCGACAGCGTGTTGATCAGGGACACCGGTGGCGTCAGGGGCACCTTCAGGCTGCGGGGCGCTTCCAGCGTGGCGCCCTTGGGGAGCACAGACGGGTCCATCACCACGGGCGCGTGGTTGGCGCGGTTGAACAGGCCCCGGCCCAGGCGCTTGCCCGCGAACGCGCAATCGATCCAGCTGACGGTGTATTCGAAGTCGCGCTCGGAAGCCTGGCTGAGCTCGAAGAACTCTCCCAGGTTGCGAAAGCGCACGGTCTGCGAATCCATCCAGGGGTTGGCCACGCGCTTGAGGCGCAGCTCGGCCCAGGTGATCAGGCCCGTCAGGCCCAGCCCACCAATGGTGGCGGCGAACAGCTCGCGGTTCTCTTCGGGCGAGCACCACAGGCGGGTGCCATCGGAGCGCAGCAGCTCGAACCCCGTCACGTGGTTGCCGAACGAGCCGGCCACGTGGTGGTTCTTGCCATGCACGTCGTTGGCGATGGCCCCGCCCACCGTGACGAACTGCGTGCCCGGCGTCACTGGCGGGAACCAGCCCTGCGGCAGCGCCAGACGGATGATTTCTTCGAGCAACACGCCCGCTTCACAGCACAGCAAGCCCGTAGCAGGGTCGAAGTCGATGAAGCGATCGAGCTGGCGACCAAGCAGCAGAGCGCCGCCCGCATTGAGGTTGCTGTCACCGTAGCTGCGGCCATTGCCGTAGGCCAGCACCTGGCCCTCGAATGACGGCAAGGGCTGATGGCGGCGGCTCACGCCCAGGGTGACATGCTCGTGTCGCTCGACACGCCCCCAGGAAGTGAAGACCTGCTTGGCCATCGTCAGGCTCCCGTAGCCAGGTAGAGGACCACCCCGGCGGCCAGACCGGTCAGCAGGCTGATGCGGTCCTTCAGGGCGTACACCAGGGGGTCATCGTGCATGTTGCCTCGGTGGGTTTCCATCCAGATGCGGCTGATCCAGTACAGCATGATCGGCACCAGGCCCCAGGCGATCTTGGGCTGTGCGTAGAGCTTGGCGATGTCGGGCGAATTCAGGTATAGCGCCAGCACCAGGATGCTCAGGTAACCCGAGGCGGTGCCCAGGCTCTGCAGCAGGCTGATGTCTTCGACATGGTAGCCGCGCCCCTTGGCTTTGAGCTTTCCTTGCTGACGCATGACAAAGAGCTCGGCATAGCGCTTGACGATGGCCAGGCTCAGAAAGATAAACGTGGCAAACATCAGCAGCCAGAACGACAAAGGGATGGCCATGGCGGCAGAGCCGGCCACAATGCGAAGGGTGTAGAGGCCCGCCAACACGAGCACGTCCACCATGACCACTTTCTTGAGCCTGAGCGAATACACCGTAGTAGCGACGTAATAGCCCGCCAGCACCAGCAGGACTTTGATCGGCAGCAGGCAAGAGATGGTCCCAACCGCAACAAGCAGCGCCGGTGCGGCCAGCAAACCAAAGACCAGGCTGAGGCGGCCTTCGGCAAATGGACGGTTGCACTTGGTGTGGTGCTGCCGGTCGGCCTCCAAGTCGAGCATGTCGTTGAGCAGGTACGCCGACGAAGCGCACAGGCTGAACGCCAGGAAGGCCAGCGTACCGTCGATCAGCACAGGCAGCTCGGACAGCCGGTGCGCGGCCAGCAAAGGCACGATCACCAGGGCGTTCTTGGCCCACTGGTGTACCCGCAGCGCCTTGGCAACGGACTTGAGCAGGCCCCTCAGCGGCGGCACCACGTGCACCACCTCGGCCAGCTTGCCCGCGGCCACCACCAAACCCTGTCCGGCGTTGACGACGATTGCCTTGCGCGCGTGCGCCCAGACCTTCAGGTCGACACGGTGGTTGCCGGCGTAGTCGAAACCCTTTTCCCAGAACTTGCGCACCAGTTCAGCGGCCTTGTTGCCACCGGCCAGGTTAGTCTGTCCATTGCTCGCCAGCACGCCATCGAACAGACCCACGTGGTCGGCCACGGACTGGGCCAGGCGGTGATCGGACGCGGTGACCAGCCACAGCGGCCGCCCACTTTCCTTTTGGGCGTACAACCAGGTCACCAGGGGCTTGGTGTAAGGCAAGGCCGCGCCGTTGAACTGGACCCGGGACGCGATCTCCGACTTGAGCCGGGCCTTGCCGCCCAGCAGCCACAGGGGCACCAGGAACAGGTAGAGCGGGTTTCGCTTCAACAGCAGCAGGAAGGATTCCAGCAACAGGTCGCTGTGGATGAGCGTGCCATCGAGGTCCACGCAAAGAGGGGTCTTGTCAGACATGGTCAGAAGGAGGAAGTTTCACGTCGGAGCAGCCAGACACAAGCCCACCCGATCACGACAGCAAGCCAAAGCGTCAGGAGGCGGCAGATGAGGGTCAGGAGGATGGCCAGCGGGGCCGAGAAACCGTGGGCCATGAGCAGGGCGGCCATGACGGCTTCGGTGCTGCCCAGGCCACCCGGCAGGAAAGACAAGGCGCCGGCTATGATGGCCACGGCGTAGGCGCTGGCGGCGCCGCTCCAGCTCAGTTGGCCCGGTACCATCGCATCGGCCACCAGCTTGAGCCCCGCCGCCTCGCCCCCCCAGGAAACCACGCCCAGCGCCAGGCCGGCCAGCAGCATCCCAGGCGACAGCAGCTGGCGCGCGCTCACCATGGTGCCCACCAGCACCTTCAGCCCGGCCACGGGGTGAGGGCGGCGCTCCAGCCAGACACTCACCCGGTTCCAAGGGCAAAGGGCTATGACCATCAGCAAGCCGATGGCCACGCCCGCGGCGACCCAGACCAGGCCGCGGTACTGGTCCGTGCCGAGCAAGGCGGCAAAGGCCAGCAGGATCATGGCCAGCAGGTCAAGGATGCGCTCGACAAAGAACGCCCCACTGACAGCGGACAGTGGCACGCCATGCGCCTGGTAGTAGCGGGCCCGCGCCATCTCACCGAGCTTGCCCGGCGACAGCGTGAACGCGAAGCCCGCCATGAAGGTGAGCGACACGAAGCGCACCGGCAGCGCGTGCCCCTGGTGGCTCAGGTACCAGTGCCAGCGCCAGATGCGCAGCACGTAATTGAACAAGGACAGCCCCGCCGCCGCCGGGATGGCGGGCCAGGCGGGCTGAAGCATGTGCAGCTCGATCTGCGCGATGTCGCGGCGAAAGCCGATCGCGCACCAAGCCAGGAACGCCGCCATCGCGCACCAGATCAGCCACTTTTTCAGGCGACCAGGCGACGAAGGGGTCCCGTCAGGATCCGGCATGTCTGGCTTGACGGTCAACAAATCCGACATCGAATGTGGGCACAGGCGGCGAAGAACCCCAGCCAACCTACCGAGGTATCTTGAGAAGCCTGAAAGGTACCGCGCAAGGATGAAACATCATTCCTTGCCGCAGGCCACCGATTTAGGCGGCAGCATCCAGGATCGGCTCGGGGCCTACCAAGATCACCCCCTGGGCCATTCCAGCGCACGACAAGCCGCTTGATTGCCCAACCTTCCCCGGTTTCTCCCCGCTTTCACCACCCGACATCCGTGGCAACATCGCAGCAGGCACCAACACCCGGGCGTCTTGCGCCCGCCATCCTTCATCTCCATCCCCAGCCATGGCAGCAGAGTCCACCCTGGCCGACTCGCCCGGCACCCTCTCCGGTGTCGCGCGCGTGCTGGTCAACGCCGGCAAGCTCGACGCGAAGTCCGCTGAAACCCTGACGCGCACCGCGCGCGAACAAAAGCGCAGCTTCGTCAGCACCCTGGTGTCCGCTGGCCGCATCCAGCCCGCCGACCTCGCCCACACCCTGTCGCAGGCCCTGGCCGTGCCCCTGCTTGACCTCAACGCGGTCGACACGCAGCGCCTGCCCAAGGGGGTGATCGACAACAAATTGTCGTCGCAGTACCAGGTGATCGTGCTGTCCAAGCGCGGCAACCGCCTGTTCGTGGCCGGCGCCGACCCGACCGACCAGGAGGCCATCGAGCGCATCAAGTTCGCCACGCAGCTCACCCCTGAGTGGGTCATCGTCGAACACGACAAGTTGGCCAAGCTGCTCGAGGGCTTGACCGCCAGCGCCGAGGACCAGCTCAACGCCATCGCCTCGTCCGACTTCGAGTTCGACGTCACCGAGGACACCGGCGCCTCGACCCAGGAGGCCGACGCCGCCGCCACCGACGTCGAAGACGCGCCGGTGGTGCGCTTCCTGCAGAAGATGCTGATCGACGCCATCAACGCGCGCGCCTCCGACCTGCACTTCGAGCCCTACGAGTACAACTACCGCGTGCGCTTTCGGGTCGACGGCGAGTTGCGCGAGGTCACCCAGCCACCCGTGGCCATCAAGGACAAGCTCGCCTCGCGCATCAAGGTGATCTCCAAGCTGGACATCGCCGAAAAGCGCGTGCCGCAGGACGGCCGCATGAAGCTGAAGTTCGGCAACAAGGCCATCGACTTCCGCGTCAGCACCCTGCCCACCCTGTTCGGCGAGAAGATCGTGATCCGGATCCTCGACCCGTCCTCGGCCAAGCTGGGCATCGACGCCCTGGGCTACGAGCAGATCGAAAAAGACCGCCTGATGAACGCCATCGTGCGGCCCTACGGCATGGTGCTGGTCACCGGCCCCACGGGCTCGGGCAAGACGGTCTCGCTCTACACCTGCCTCAACATCCTGAACCAGCCCGGCGTCAACATCTCCACCGTGGAAGACCCGGCTGAAATCAACCTGCCGGGCATCAACCAGGTCAACGTCAATGACCGGGCGGGCATGAACTTCTCGGTGGCGCTCAAGGCCTTCCTGCGCCAGGACCCGGACGTGATCATGGTCGGCGAGATCCGCGACCTGGAAACCGCCGACATCGCCATCAAGGCCGCCCAGACCGGCCACATGGTGATGTCCACGCTGCACACCAACGACGCCCCGACCACACTGACCCGCCTGATGAACATGGGCGTGGCGCCGTTCAACATCGCGTCTTCGGTCATCCTGATCACGGCCCAGCGCCTGGCGCGCAAACTGTGCGACACCTGCAAGGCGCCAGCCGACTACCCGCGCGAAGCCATGCTCAAGGCCGGCTTCAAGGAGGCCGACCTGGACGGCAGCTGGAAGCCCTACAAGGCGATTGGCTGTTCAGCCTGTAACAACGGTTACAAAGGCCGCGTCGGCATTTACCAGGTCATGCCCATCAGTGAGGAAATCCAACGAATCATCCTCAGTCAGGGGACAGCGATGGATATTGCTGAGCAAGCCAAGCGGGAAGGCGTGCGAGACTTGCGTGAATCCGGGCTTGTCAAGGTCAGGGCTGGCCTCACGTCGCTCGAAGAGGTCATCTCGGTGACCAACGAATAAGCACCCGCATCAGCTTCACCCCAGCCGACATCAGTCACGGAGTTCCGACATGGCCACGGCAGCAGCCAAGAAATCCCAAGTCCAGGAAACCATCTACGAATGGGAAGGCAAGGACCGCCAGGGCAAGATCGTCCGGGGCGAGATGCGCGCGGGCGGCGAAGCCATTGTGGGTGCCACGCTGCGCCGCCAGGGCATCCTGGTGCAGAAGGTCAAGAAGCGCCGCATGGGCGGTGGCGGCAGCATCAAGCCGAAAGACATCGCCATCTTCACGCGCCAGCTGGCCACGATGATGAAGGCCGGCGTGCCGCTGCTGCAGTCGTTCGACATCGTCGCGCGCGGCAGCACCAACCCCAAGGTCACCAAGCTGCTCAACGACATCCGCAGCGACGTGGAGACCGGCACCAGCCTGTCGCAGGCCTTCCGCAAGCACCCGATGTACTTCGACGCCCTGTATTGCAACCTGGTGGAAGCCGGTGAAGCAGCGGGTATTTTGGAAACCCTGCTCGACCGCCTGGCGCTTTATCAAGAAAAGACCATCGCCATCAAGCAGAAGATCAAATCTGCCCTGACCTACCCGATTGCCGTGCTGGTGGTGGCCTTCATCGTGGTCGCGGTCATCATGATCTTCGTGATCCCGGCCTTCAAGGAGGTGTTCACCTCCTTCGGTGCCGACCTGCCCGCCCCCACGCTGTTCGTGATGGCCATGTCCGAGATCTTCGTGAAGTACTGGTGGGCCATCTTCGGCGCCATCGGTGGCGGCATCTACTTCTTCCTGCAGACCTGGAAGCGCTCCGAGCCCATGCAAAAACGCATGGACCGCATGCTGCTGAAGATGCCCGTCTTCGGCGACCTGCTCTTCAAGTCGGCCACCGCCCGCTGGACGCGCACGCTCTCGACCATGTTCGCCGCGGGCGTGCCCCTGGTCGAGGCGCTCGACTCCGTGGGAGGCGCAGCCGGCAACGCCGTCTTCGCCGAAGCCACCGAGCAGATCCAGAAGGACGTCTCCACGGGCACGAGCCTGACCAACGCCATGCAGGCGGCCAACCTGTTCCCGAACATGGTGCTGCAGATGTCGGCCATCGGTGAAGAGTCCGGCTCGCTCGACCAGATGCTGGGCAAGGCCGCCGACTTCTACGAAGCGGAGGTCGACGAGGCCGTCAAGGCGCTGTCCAGCCTGATGGAGCCCTTCATCATCGTGATCCTGGGCACCATCATCGGGGGCATCGTGGTGTCGATGTACCTGCCGATCTTCAAGCTGGGCCAAGTGGTCTGATCTTCCTCGATGTCGTCTGACGCCTTCTGGCCGGTCTTCTCCGGCGTCCTCCTCACGCCCTGGGGCCTGGCCGTGCTGGGCCTGTGCGTGGGCAGCTTCCTCAACGTGGTGATCCACCGTCTGCCCAGGATGCTGGAGCAGCAGTGGAAGCTGGACGCCGCCTACACCCTGGGCCAGGAGGTCAGGGAACCGGCGCCGGCCGAGCAGTTGACGCTGTCCAAACCGGCCTCGCGCTGCCCCGCCTGCGGCCACCAGATCCGCTGGTACGAGAACATCCCGGTCGTGAGCTGGCTCGCACTGCGCGGCAAGTGCTCGGCCTGCGGCACGGGCATCTCGGTGCGCTACCCGCTCATCGAGCTGCTGACGGCTGGGCTGTTCGCGGGCTGCGGCCTGCAATTCGGCGCCCAACCCACCACGCTGCTGTGGTGCGGCTTCGTGGCCGTGCTGGTGGCCGCATCGGCCATCGACTGGGACACCACCTTGCTGCCAGACGACCTCACCCTGCCACTGCTGTGGGCGGGCCTCGTCGTCTCGGCCCTGGGCTGGAACCTGCCCCTGGCCGACGCCCTGTGGGGGGCCGTGGCCGGCTACCTGTCCTTGTGGAGCGTGTACTGGTTCTTCAAGCTGGCCACCGGCAAGGAGGGCATGGGCTACGGCGACTTCAAGCTGCTGGCCGCTCTGGGCGCCTGGCTGGGCTGGCCCATGGTCCTGCCCATCATCCTGGGCTCCTCGGTCATCGGCGCGCTGGTGGGCATCGGCATGAAGGTGTCGGGCAAGCTGCGCGAAGGCGTCTACGTGCCCTTCGGGCCCTTCCTGGCGGGTGCCGGCCTGGTCGTGGCCCTGGTCGGATCGCCCACCGTGCTGGGCTGGCTGGGCTGGGCCTGAAAGTCCGGGAGACGGCCTGACATGCCCGGATCGCGCCACCCGCACGGCAAGGGCCTGGTCATCGGGCTGACCGGCGGCATCGGCAGCGGCAAGTCCACCGTCAGCCAGATGCTGACGGACCTCGGGGCCCACCTGGTCGACGCCGACACCATCTCGCGCTCGCTGACCGCCGCAGGTGGCGCGGCCATCCCGCACATCGCCTCGCACCTGGGCGAGCACCTCATCGACCCGCAAGGCGCGATGGACCGCACCCGCATGCGCGAGCTGGCCTTCGCCGACCCGACCGTGCTGGCGCGGCTCGAAGGCATCCTGCACCCGCTGATCGGGCAGCACGCCGACGCGCACGCCCGGACTGCAGCGCCTGGACAACACATCGTCTACGACGTGCCCCTGCTGGCCGAGTCCGGCCGCCGCTGGCGCGACAAGGTCGACCACATCCTCGTCATCGACGCCGAGCCCGAGACGCAGATCGCCCGCGTGATGATGCGTTCGGGCTGGCCGCGCGAGGCCGTGGAGGCAGTGCTGGCCAAACAGGCCACGCGCGAGATGCGCCGCGCCATCGCCGACCACGTCATCCTCAACGAGGGGCTGAGCCTGGAAGAACTTCGCAACGAGGTCGGCAAGCTCTGGCGCTTGTGGAACAATGGCAGCTGACCCGGCTTGCAGGTTTCAGGTGGCGCGTTGATCCTCTACGAATACCCCTTCGGCGAAAGCATCCGCACAACGTTGCGGCTCGAGCACCTCTTCGATCGCCTCGGGGTGTTGATCTGGCGGGAAGACCCCGTCGATCACCACTTCGCGCTCGCCACCATCTTCGAGATCATGGACGTGGCCGCCCGCGCCGATCTCAAGAGCGACCTGCTGCGCGACCTCGATCGCCACAAGCAGCAGTTCATGGGCTACCGTGGCAACCCCGCCATCCAGGAAGCGGCCCTTGACGAGGTGCTGGCGCGCATCGAGCGCGTCTACCACGCGCTCAACCAGGTGCCCGGCAAGGCAGGTCAGGCGCTGGCCGCCAACGACTGGCTCATGGGCATCCGCAGTCGCATCAGCATCCCGGGCGGCACCTGTGAATTCGACCTGCCTTCCTACTACGCCTGGCAGCACGAGCCGGCCGCCAAACGCCAGGCCGACCTGCAGCAGTGGGTCGGCACGCTGGCGCCCTTCGCCGAGGCCGTGCGCCTGGTGCTGGGCCTGCAGCGCGATGGCGGTCACCCGCACATGGTCGCGGCGCCTTGTGGCCAGTACCAGCAGAACCTCAAGGACTCGCGCAGCTTCCACCTGCTGCGCCTGCGCATCGACCCGGCCCTGGGCCTGGTGCCCGAGATCAGCGCCAACCGCCTGATGGTGTCCATCCGCCTGATGCGACCCGACGCCGAGGGCAAGCTCAAGATCGCATCCGACACGGACGCGAGCTTCGAATTGACACTTTGCGCCTGAGCCTCCCGGCCTGAACCGCTCACCCGAGCCGCCACCGACAGGATCCCACCGTGCCCCCCCCCACCCAGCACCCCAGCGAAGGCGGTGCGCGCCCCGGTCCCGAGGTGCGCTGCCCGTCCTGCGGCGTCACGCACGTCTACAGCACCGACAACCCCTACCGCCCCTTCTGCGGCAAGGGCTGCAAGGCCATCGACCTGGGGGCCTGGGCCTCGGAGCATTACCGCATGGAAGCCAAGCCCACCAGCGAAGACCTGCTGGACGACCCGACCTGAAGCCGACAACGCGGGCCCCGTCGTCCGCCATCCGAACGCCGCCAGGCTGGCGCCAGACGCCGTTTTGACGCCCCAACTGCCCTTTTGACGCCAAGGCATCCCGGCTCGGGACAGGCCAGGCCCCAGAATCCACCCCCGTTTTTGGAAAGAATCCATGAAGACCTATCAGTGTGTTGTGTGCGGCTACGTCTACGACGAAGCCAAAGGTGCCCCCGAAGACGGCATCGCCCCCGGGACCAAATGGGAAGACGTGCCCGCCGACTGGGAATGCCCGGACTGCGGCGTCGGCAAGTCCGACTTCGAAATGATCGAAATCTGAGCAGGAGCAGCGGGCATGAGTGAAGCGGTCGTCATCGTCGGCTCCGGGCTGGCGGGCTACAACGTGGCGCGTGAGCTGCGCAAGGCCGATGCGGAAGTGCCCATCGTGGTGATCAGCCGCGACGAGGCGGGCTTTTATTCGAAGCCCATGCTCTCCAACGCCCTGGCGGGCAAGAAGACGGCCGCCTCGCTGGTCACCAAGTCCGCCGAAAAGATGGCCGACGAGGTCAAGCTGCGCGTGCTGGCCCGCACCAGCGTGACGAAGGTGGACACCGCCGCACGCACGCTCACGCTGTCGAGCGGCGAGGTGCTGCCCTACCGCGACCTGGTGCTGGCCCTGGGCGCCGACCCGATCCGCCTGCACCTCGAAGGCGATGCCGCCGACGCCGTGCTGTCGGTCAACGACCTGGACGACTTCGCCCGCTTCGCCGAGGCGCTCGACACCGCCGGCCCGGGCGGCCAGCCCGTCAAGCGCGTGGCCATCCTGGGCGCCGGCCTGATCGGCTGCGAGTTCGCCAACGACCTGCTGCACCGCGAAATCCAACCCACCGTGCTCGACCTGGCCGAGCGCGTGCTGCCCCGCCTGCTGCCCCCGCAGGCCTCGGCCCGCCTGCAGGCCAAGCTCGAAGCCGGCGGCGCGAGCTTTCGGTTCGGCACCGGTGTGACGGCCGTCAACCGGGGTGCCAACGGCCTGGTGCTGACGCTGTCCGACGGCAGCACCCTGGAAGCCGACCTGGTGCTCTCGGCCATCGGCCTCAAGCCCCGCACCCAACTGGCGGCCGAAGCTGGCCTGGCCGTGAACCGCGGCATCGTGGTCGACCGCCACCTGGCCACCAGCGTGCCCCATGTGCACGCCGTGGGCGATTGCGCCGAGGTGGCCGGCCACCTGCTGCCTTACGTGCTGCCCCTGATGGGCCAGGCCCGGGCCCTCGCCGCCACCCTGGCCGGCAAACCCACCGAGGTGAGCTACCCGGCCATGCCCGTGGTGGTCAAGACGCCCGCCTGGCCGACCGTGGTCTGCCCGCCCGCCGGCGACGCCCAGGGCGAGTGGGAAGTCACCGAAACCGAAGAGGCCATCGAGGCCCGCTTCATGGCCGGCGACCAGCTGCTGGGCTTCGTCCTGCAGGGCAAGGCCACGACCCAGCGTCAGGCCCTGGCGGCCCAGACACCGGCCTTGCTGGCCTGAACATCTGGTGACTTCAGCGTCCGCGGACCTTCACGCGGATTGCGTTAACCTTGAGCCCCTTCGCTGACAGCGCCTCATTCAGGTGCGGCAGCGACTGGCGCAACTTGGCCGACACGGCCGCGTTCGCGACCAGCAGGGTCCATCCCTCTTCGTCGAGCGGCCCGGCCTGCAGCTGGGCAGCCAGCGAGGGCGGCAACACCTCCTTGACGGCCTCCAGGCAGGCCTGCGAATGCCGCAGGCGCTGCATCAGGCTGGCCAGGGGTGAGGCGCGGTCGAGCGCCCGGGTCACGGGCGGCACGTCCGGCACCATCGGCCGGCAGTGCAACGACGGGGTGACGGACCGGATTCGGCCGCCGGATGGGGGCTGGGAGCGCTTGCTCATGGGTTCAGCAAAGGAAGTCACGCATGCAGATCCTGATCACGACCAGTGCGCTGGCAAGGCCAAAGGTCTTTCAGTTCACGCCCTGGAGCCTGGTGCTGACCGGGCTGGCGCTGATCATCCCCTTGATGATCCTGAGCCTGATCTTGTACCACGCCGTGGTGCTCAAGGCCGCCCACGAGCGCTGGCCGATCATCTCGGAAGCCGTGCGCTTCGTCGAGCGCCAGGAGCTGGCCCAGCGCGACCGCTTCATGCGAGAAAACCTCGACGCCATGGCCGAGAAAGTGGGCGAAATGCAGGCCCGGCTGATGCGCCTCGAAGCCGTCAGCGAACGCGTGGCGGGCATGGCCGGCATGAAGCCCGATGAGATCAAGGCCATCGAAGTGCCCGCCGCGGCAGCGTCCGGTGCCGCGGGCGGCGCTTCGGCAGCGGCCGGCGGCCCGCTCGTGTCCCTGAGGGATGCGGGACCCGCCACCACCTCGGCGGAGATCCTGTCGGCGCTGACCGAGCAGGTCGGCCAGCTCCACGCCCTGGGCGAGCGCCAGGCCGATGTGCTCACGCTGATCGAATCCCACCTGTTCGAAAAACGCCTGGACGCGCTGCTGATGCCCAGCACCCAGCCGGTGGACGGCCCCATCGGCTCGGGCTTTGGCTTTCGCAGCGACCCGTTCACCGGCAGGCCTGCCCTGCACACGGGACTGGACTTCCCCGCTGACCCCGGCACGGCCATCGTGGCGGCGGCGGGCGGGGTGGTGCTGTCGGCCGGGCCCCACCCGCAGTACGGCCTGCTGGTCGAGCTCGACCATGGCAACGGCTTGGTCACGCGCTACGCCCACACCTCGCGCATGCTGGTCAAGCAGGGCGACCTGGTCAAGCGGGGCCAGCGCATCGCCGAGGTGGGCAACACCGGCCGCTCCACGGGGCCGCACCTGCATTTCGAGGTGCTGGTCGACGGCGTGCAGCAGAACCCGACGCGTTTCCTGCAATCGGCCGGGGGCAGCACAGCCGCCAAGGTCAGCCGCTGAGCGCCCCAGCCTGCTTCCGGTAAGCTAGCGTCCCCATGCGCCTCACCCCGAGCCCCAAGACCCTGCGCCACGGCCTGCTGCACCTCGCACTGGCCGTGATGCTGCTGCTGACGCAGCAGCTGGTGCTGCGTCACGCGCTCGAGCACGACACCGACGCCGATCACCCGGCGCACAGCCAGTGCCTGAGCTGCCTGGCCTGCCACGCCGTCGATCACGCCGCCGCGGGCACCCCCGTGGTGAGCCTGCCGGGCTGCGATGCCACCTCGGTCCAGGTGGCGGTCACGCCTGGCCTGGCCTCCGCCGCCACGGCGGTGCCATTCCGAGCACGCGGCCCACCTGCTTTCCCGGCCTGAGGCGCTCGCCTCCCCGTTGCCACGTCGTCGGCCCGCCGCACGCCTTCACCCTGAGGGCGACGGCTTGCGGCCACGTCACCTTGTTCGTTCGAACCCCTTCGAATCCATCGGGCCGCCGCCACCATCGACAGTGCCGGCCCGGGAAAGCATCACCATGTCCCGCATTCCTCAACGCGGCGCCCTGCGCGCACGCAAGACCACGCCCACTTTCGCCCACGCCACCCCCCGCGCCCTGGCCCTGGCCGCGCTGCTGAGCACCGCCCTGGGCAGCGCCCCGGCCTGGGCCCAGGCCTCGAGCAGCGCCTCTTCCTCGGCGGACTCGCTGCAGGAACTCCGCCAGCAACTCGACGAGATGCGCCGCCAGTACGACGCCCGCATCCAGGCCCTGGAGGCCCGCCTGCAGGAAGCCCAGCGCCAATCAACATCGGCCACGGCCCCGCAGGCTTCGGCCCAGGCGCCCTCAGCTGCCACCCGCGACGTGCCGCTCGACCCCGCCCGCCCGATGGCTCGCCAGGGTGCCGCCGGCTTCAACCCCTCGGTTTCTGCCGTGCTCAGCGGCGGCTACAACGGCCTGTCCAAAGACCCCGAGACCTGGGCCATCCCCGGCTTCCTGCCCACGGGTGGTGAAGTGGGCCCGGGCACGCGTGGCCTGACGCTCAGCGAATCGGAGATCACGCTGGCGGCCAATGTCGACCACCTGTTCTACGGCTCGCTGACGCTGGCCGTCACGCCCGAGAATGAAACCGAGGTCGAAGAAGCCTATGTGCAGACCACCGCCCTGCCCGCCGGCCTGCGCCTGAAGGCGGGCCGCTTCTTCGCCGGCCTGGGCTACCTCAACGAGCAGCACGCCCACGCCTGGGATTTCGTCGACGCACCGCTGGCCCACCAGGCCTTCCTGGGTGGCCAACTCAAGCAGGAGGGCCTGCAGGCGCGCTGGGTGCTGCCCTTCGAGCGCTACGTCGAGCTCGGCATGGAGCTGGGCAACGGCAACGCCTTCCCCGGCAACGAGCGCAACCGCAATGGCGCGGGCGCGTTGCTGCTGTCGGCCCACACGGGCGGCGACGTCGGCCTGAGCCACAGCTGGCGCGCCGGCGTGTCGTGGATGCGCACCCGCGCCGATGGCCGGGAGTGGGAGTCCGAAGACCCGAATGGCGGCGTCGACCCGCTCACGAACAGCTTCACCGGCCGCAGCCGCATCTGGGCGGTCGACGGCGTCTGGAAGTGGGCGCCCAACGGCAACGCCAAGCTCACCAACGTCCAGCTGCAGGGCGAGTACTTCCGCCGCCAGGAGCGTGGCGACGTGACTTACGACACCACCGACATCACAGGCACGGGCAACACCACCGACGCCTACCGCTCTGCGCAATCGGGCTGGTACCTGCAGGGGGTGTGGCAGTTCATGCCGCAATGGCGCACCGGGCTGCGCTTCGACCAGCTCGAAAGCGGATCGGTCAACTTCGGCGGCAACACCGCGCTGGCCGAGGACGCCCGCAAGCCACGCCGCACCAGCCTGATGTTCGACTGGTCACCCAGCGAGTTCAGCCGCTGGCGACTGCAGCTCAGCGAGGACCGCGTGCGCGCCGATGGCGTGGACCACCAGGTCTTCCTGCGCTACCAGGTCAACCTGGGCGCCCACGGCGCGCACAGCTTCTGATGGAGGGGATGCGACCATGAACCCGATCCGCATCCCCAGGTCCCTCACCAGGCACCTCGCCCACGCCCTGCCACGCCTGCCACGCCTGCCACGCCTGGCCGCCGCCACGCTGCTGGCGGCGGCGCTCGGCGCCTCGCCCAGCCACGCCGCCGGCCCGATCAAGGTCGTGGCCTGCGAGCCCGAGTGGGCTGCTCTCACGAAGGAGCTCGCCGGCAACCAGGCCAGCGTCTACGCCGCCACCCACGCGCTGCAGGACCCGCACGCCATCCAGGCCCGCCCCAGCCTGATCTCGGCCGTGCGCAACGCCGACCTGCTGGTGTGCACCGGCGCCGAACTCGAAGTGGGCTGGCTGCCCGTGCTGCTGCGCCAGGCCGGCAACGCCGCCGTGCAGCCCGGCCGCCCAGGCAATTTCGAAGCCGCCGACCACGTCACGATGCTGGAGGTGCCCACCCGCCTGGACCGCGCCGACGGCGACGTGCACGCCGAAGGCAACCCGCACATCCAGACCGACCCGCGCAACATCGCCAAGGTGGCGCAGGCCCTGGGGCAGCGGCTGGCCGAAGTCGACCCGGCCAACGCCGCGGCCTACCGCCAGCGCCTGGCCGACTTCCAGGCCCGCTGGGGCCAGGCCATGCAGCGATGGGCACAGGCCGCCTCGCCTTTGAAGGGCACGCCCATCGTGGTGCAGCACAAGGGCTTTCCTTACCTGGAGGCCTGGCTGGGCCTCAGGCAGGTGGCCGCGCTCGAACCCAAGCCCGGGGTCGAGCCCAGCAGCCCGCACCTGTCAGCCGTGCTGCAGCAGCTGCAAGGCCAGCCCGCGAAGCTGATCCTGCGCGCGGCCTACCAGGACGGGCGCGCCTCGCAATGGCTGGCCGAGCGAGCCAAGCTGCCCGTGGTCGTGCTGCCCTACACCGTCGGCGGCAGCGACCGGGCGCAAGACCTGTTCGGCCTGTTTGACGAAACCATCGACCTGCTCTTGAAAGCCCGCTGATGAACGACGCCCTGCACCTGCACCCCATCGACTGGGGCATCGTCGGCCCGGCGCTGATGGCCGCGCTGCTGATCCTGTCCACCCATGTTCCGCTGGGGCGGCAGGTGCTCCGCAAGGGCATCGTCTTCATCGACCTGGCGATCGCGCAGATCGCCGGGCTGGGCCTGATCGCCGCCCACACCCTGGGCTGGGAGCCCCAAGGCTGGGCGGTGCAGGCCACGGCCATGGGCGCCGCCGCCGGTGGCGCCCTGCTGATGACCTGGATGGAGCGCCGCTGGCCCGACATCCAGGAAGCCCTGATCGGCACCCTGTTCGTGCTGGCATCGTCCATGGGCATCCTGCTGCTGGCGCACAACCCGCACGGCGGCGAACACCTGCAGGACCTGCTGGTCGGGCAGATCCTGTGGGTCACGCCCTCCCAGCTGCAGTCCATGGCCGGCCTGAGCGCCGTGCTGCTGGCACTGTGGTTCGGCCTGGGCGAGCGCCTGGGCCGAACCGGTTTTTACCTGCTGTTCGCCGTGGCGGTGACGGCATCGGTCCAGCTGGTGGGCGTCTACCTGGTCTTCAGCAGCCTGATCATGCCGGCGCTGGCCGTTCGCCACCTGCCGCCCCGCGCCGCCCTGCTGGCGGGCTGGCTGACCGGGGGCATGGGTTGCCTGCTGGGCCTGTGCCTGTCGGCGATGTTCGACCTGCCCTCCGGCGCGGTGATGGTGGCCTGCCTGGCCCTGAGTTGCCTGGTCACGGCCGCCCTGGCACCCCGGGCAGCCCCCCATTCACGGGTCGGGTGACCCAGCCATGGCCGGGTCACACCCCGGTGCTACACTTTTTCGCTTCGATCGGCGTGGCCGATCTCCTGATTGCCAGGGCCGCCGATCAACCGAAACCAACTGATCGAGTGGCTTAGATAGAACAGACCGCTCCATGTTGCCCAAGCTCCTGACCTCGATTTTTGGTAGCCGTAACGAACGCCTGCTGAAGGAATACCGTCGCACGGTCGCCAAGATCAACGCGCTGGAGCCCAGCCTCGAGCCCCTGAGCGACGACCAGCTGCGCGCCAAGACCGACGAGTTCAAGCAGCGCATCGCCAAGGGCGAATCGCTCGACGACCTGCTGCCCGAGGCGTTCGCCGTCGTGCGCGAGGGCTCCAAGCGCGTCTTCAAGATGCGCCACTTCGACGTCCAGATGCTGGGCGGCATGGCCTTGCACAACGGCAAGATCGCCGAAATGCGCACTGGCGAAGGCAAGACGCTGACCGCCACCCTGCCCGTCTACCTCAATGCCTTGACCGGCAAGGGCGTGCACCTGGTCACCGTCAACGACTACCTCGCGCGTCGCGACGCCGAGTGGATGGGCAAGCTCTACACCTTCCTGGGCCTGACGGTGGGCATCAACCTGCCGCAGATGCCCCGTGAGGACAAGCAGGCCGCCTACGCCGCCGACATCACCTACGGCACCAACAACGAGTACGGCTTCGACTACCTGCGCGACAACATGGTCTACGAGGTGCGCGACCGCGTGCAACGCGGCCTGAACTTCGCCATCGTCGACGAGGTGGACTCCATCCTGATCGACGAGGCCCGCACGCCGCTGATCATCTCCGGCCAGGCCGACGACCACACCGAGCTGTACATCCGCATCAACGCGGTCGTGCCGCACCTCAAGAAGCAGATCGGCGAAGAAGACCCCAAGACCGGCGAAGGCGTCATCGAGCCGGGTGACTTCACCGCCGACGAAAAGTCCCGCCAGGTCTTCCTGACCGAAGCCGGCCACGAGAACGCCGAGCGCCTGCTGTCCGACGCCGGGCTGCTGGCCGAAGGCGCATCGCTGTACGACGCCGCCAACATCACCCTGATGCACCACCTGTACGCGGCCCTGCGTGCACACCACCTGTTCAACAAGGACCAGCACTACGTGGTCCAGAACGGCGAAGTGGTCATCGTCGACGAATTCACCGGCCGCCTGATGTCGGGCCGCCGCTGGTCCGATGGCCTGCACCAGGCCGTCGAAGCCAAGGAAGGCGTGCAGATCCAGGCCGAGAACCAGACCCTGGCCTCGATCACCTTCCAGAACTACTTCCGCATGTACGGCAAGCTCGCCGGCATGACCGGCACGGCCGACACCGAAGCCTTCGAGTTCCAGTCGATCTACGGCCTGGAAACCGTGGTCATCCCGCCCAACCGCGTGATGCTGCGCAAGGACCAGCTCGACCTGGTCTACAAGACCGCTGGCGAGAAGTACAAGGCCATCATCGACGACATCAAGGACTGCCACGGCCGTGGCCAGCCCGTGCTGGTGGGCACCACCTCGATCGAGAACTCCGAGCTGATCGCCCAGATGCTCACCAAGGAGGGCCTGCCCCACCAGGTGCTCAACGCCAAGCAGCACGCCCGCGAAGCCGACATCGTCGCGCAGGCCGGCCGCCCTGGCATGGTCACCATCGCCACCAACATGGCAGGGCGCGGCACCGACATCGTGCTGGGCGGCAACGTCGAGAAGGACATCCAGCTCATCGAGGCCGACGAGTCGCTCGACCACGCCGCCAAGGAAGCCAAGATCGCCGCGCTCAAGGCCGACCAGCAGGCGCTCAACGCCAAGGTCAAGGAACTCGGTGGCCTGCGCATCATCGCCACCGAGCGCCACGAGTCGCGCCGCATCGACAACCAGCTGCGCGGCCGCGCCGGTCGCCAGGGCGACCCGGGCTCCTCGCGCTTTTACCTCTCGCTGGACGACCCGCTGATGCGCATCTTCGCGGGCGACCGCGTGCGCGCCATCATGGACCGCCTGAAGATGCCCGAGGGCGAAGCCATCGAGGCCGGCATCGTCACGCGCTCGATCGAAAGCGCCCAGCGCAAGGTCGAAGGCCACAACTTCGACATGCGCAAGCAGTTGCTCGAGTACGACGATGTCTCGAACGACCAGCGCAAGGTCATCTACCAGCAGCGCAACGAGATCCTCGAGTCCACCGAGGTGGCCGAGTCGATCGCCAACCTGCGCAAGGGCTCGCTGAGCGATGTCGTGCGCACCTTCGTGCCCGAGAACAGCCTCGAAGAGCAGTGGGACCTGCCCGCGCTCGAGAAGCTGCTCAAGGAAGAGTGGCAGCTCGAAGTCGACCTGGTCAAGTGGGTCGAAGGCGCCCAGTCGGCCGAAGCCGACGACGTGCTCGAGCGCGTGCTGGAAGCCGCCACCGCGGCCTACGAGGCCAAGGTCGAGTCGGTCACGCGCGAGCAGTTCGCCCCGTTCGAGCGCATGGTGCTGCTGCAGTCCATCGACCTGCACTGGCGCGAGCACCTCGCCGCGCTCGACTACCTGCGCCAGGGCATCCACCTGCGCGGCTACGCCCAGAAGAACCCCAAGCAGGAATACAAGCGCGAGGCCTTCGAGCTCTTCGGCCAGTTGCTCGACGTGGTCAAGATGGACGTCACCCGCAAGCTGCTGACGGTGCGCATCCAGAGCCAGGAAGAAGCCGCGCAGGCCGCCCAGGCCATCGAGGACCAGGGCGAGCGCTTGAGCAACGTCACCTACACCCACCCGGCCGAAGACGGCTCGGTGGTCACCGAGACGGACCCGGCCACCGCCAAGCAGGAAGTGCCGCGCGTGGGCCGCAACGACCCCTGCCCCTGCGGCAGCGGCCAGAAGTTCAAGAACTGCCACGGCAAGCTGGCCTGACCAACCGCCCGGCGCGCACCACAAGGCCCTTCGGGGCCTTTTTTCTTTCGCCGGTCTGTTCTTTCGCTGACCTTTTCCTCGACACCTCCGCGTCGGTCGGTGGTCAGCCACTTCCTACACGCACTCACGCGGGCGTCCTACCGCACCGGTGCGTCGCCCCCGCGACCATGGGCCATCCCGTTCACCAGACGAAAGGCCCATCATGCAAAACCACCGCTCGCACCAGCTCGCCGGGCTGGCATCCGTTTTGGCAACCACGCTGGCATTCGCTGGCGCCGCCCACGCCGAACGCCCTGCCGCCCTCGACCGCGTGGGCATCTGGCTGGGCGGCTACGGCATGGACTACGACGCCACGGCCGACATCGAGAACCTGCCCGGCGGCCTGTCCGTCAAGGACCAGAAGGTCCTGGAGGGCAACAAGGTGGTCAAGCGCGCCCGCATCGACTGGCTGATCATGGACCGGCAGGGCTTTTCGCTGGACTACTACCAGCTGCGCAACAAGGGTGGCAACGCCATCCGCCAGCCGATCACGGCCAATGGCACCACCTATGACATCGGGGGCGAGGCCCGCCACGACACCAAGCTCGAGGTGGGCAATTTCTCCTACCGCTGGTGGCTGGGCGAGGACGCCAACCTGTTCGGCATCGGCGTGGGCGCGCAGCATTACGCCCTGAGCACGACCCTCTCGGCGCGCGCCAGCGTCGGCCCGCTGGGCACCTACGACTACATCACCAAGGAATCGGCATCCGGCTGGGCGCCTCTGTTGACGCTTGGCTGGCGCACGCAGATCAACGAACAGTGGCGCGTCTACGCCGATGCTTCGGGGGCCCGCTACAGCAACGGCGACGAGCGCGGCAGCATCGTCAACGCAGCCGTGGGGGTCGAGTACTTCCCATGGAAAAACGTGGGCGTGGGCGCCGAATACGGCATCGCCCGGATCCGCTACAAGCGCACCGACGACGACTACACGGCGCGGCTGAACGTCAAGTTCGACGGCCCGGCGGTCTTCCTGCGCCTGCGCTACTGACCTCCTGGCAGCGACCCGCATGCCATTCACTCCGGCCTGGTGGCGTTTCGCGCCGTGCAGGCCGCCATCCATCTTTCCCTAATGTTTCCCGCTTGACCTGCTCACTAGAGTCGCGCTCCTGAAACCCACACAAAAGGCGACAAAGCCCGCCAGAGGCCCCGCCGGTACCAGGAGACGCCCCATGTCCGCAGAATCGACCCTGCACAGCCCACCACGTTTCAGCCTCTTCGGCCGCGGCCCCAGCGAATGGCTGATCGGCCTGCCCACCATCACCCTGCTGCTGCTCGTGCTGGTCATCGGCACCGGCGAGATGCTGCACGGGCAGCTGCTGCGCATGGGCGAATCCATGTTCGGCGACAAGGACAACGGGGTGCAGTACTTCATGCTGCGCGCCGACCCTGAAAAACCGGCCTGCAACCCCAACCTCAACGTCGATGCCGAAGTCGCCCGCCAGATGGCCGAGACGCAGGCCGGCGATGCGCTGGACGACCTCTTCGAGACCAGCGCCATCGACCCGGTGGCGCGCCGCCAGGCCGTGCTGGTCTCGCTGGAGCAGTGCAAGGCCCGCCACGAGCTGTACCAGAAGGCCATCACGCACCTGACGCCCACGGTCATCGCGTACCGGACGCTGGAGACCAGCTTCTTCGGTCTGTTCCAGTTCGGCACCGAGAACCGCCCGCTGATCCTGCTGCTGCTCATGGGCGTGACCATCGTGGCCACCACCCTGGGCTACCACCACATCAGCCTGGTCGCGCCACGTTACCCGCGCGACTTCAAGATCCAGGCCTGGACGATGCTCGCGGCCTCTTCCGTCTCGATGTGGTCGGCCATCCGCTACTACCAGATCTCGGTGGCCTCCGGCGTCGAGGTCGAGGACCCGCACATCCACTTCGGCTGGATGACGATGTTCGGCGCCCTGATGCTGGTCAGCGCCTGGCAGACCCTGCGCCCGCACCGCCCGGATGACGCCCACCACATCGGTGAAGGCACCTGGCTGAACGCGCTCAAGACCGTGCCCCTGGCCGGCCTGATGACGCTGAGCTCGGCCAACTACTTCTTCGGCGCCGACCACCCCTCGGGCCTGGCCATCTACACCAACGCGCTGATGGAGTTCCCGAACCTGCCGCTGCAGCTCGCCCTCTTCATCTGGGGCGGCATGCTGTTCAAGCAAAGCCGCATGGTCGATGTCTTCATGAACCTGCTTCGGCCCTGGAAGCTCTCGCCCGAGGCCCTGACCTACTTCGTGCTGCTGGCCGCCGCCATCCCGACGGCCTACACCGGTGGCTCGGGTGCCTTCGTGATGGCCGCCGGCGCCATCATCTACCACGAGATCCGCGCCGTGGGCGGCAGCAGCCAGTACGCCCTGGGCGCCTCCGCCATGTCGGGCTCGCTGGGCGTGGTGCTCAGCCCCAGCCTGCTGGTGCTGGCCATCGTGGCCGTCAACAAGGAAGTCACCAGCGACGAGCTCTTTCACTGGGGCATCTTCGTCTTCGTGCTGACCTCGACGCTGTTCTTCATCGCCTCGCAACTGCGCCGCGAGCGCCACACCATCGACATCGCCCCTGTGAGCGTGGCCCTGCCCGCCACGCTGCGCCAGGTGCCCACGCTGCTGCCCTACATCGCTGTGGTGGCCGTGGTCTGCACCTTCTACTCGACGGTGCTGAACTCGCCGCTCAACGAGATCACCGCCCCCATCATCATGCCGGTGATGATGATCCTCATCGTCGTCTTCGACAAACTGCTGCAGGCGCGCGGCTTCGGCCCGCAATCGGCCGCGCTGGCCTTCTCCATGCACCGCGAGAAGACCGCCGAGGCCTCGATCCGCGTGGCAACGATGGAGACCGTCGGCCACCTGGGCGGCTACCTCTTCCTGATCCTGCTGTCGCAAGCCGCAGGCGGCGTGATCGAGCGCTCGGGCATCATCCACTACGCCCCCGAGGTGTTCGACAGCGCCTGGACGGCCATGGCCTTCATGTCCATCGCCCTGGTCGTGCTGGGCATGTTCATGGAGCCGCTGGGCGCCATCTTCCTGGTCTCGGGCACGCTGGCGCCGCTGGCCTACAAGAGCGGCATCGACCCGATTCACTTCTGGGTGATGGTGCTGATGGCCTTCGAGCTGGGCTACCTGATGCCGCCCGTGGCGCTGAACCAGCTGCTGGCGCGCCAGGTGGTGGGCGACGCGCTCGTGGAAGCCGCCGACGAGGAAGTGGCCAAGCAATCGTTCTACCGCCGCTACGAGCGCTGGATCCTGCCCTGCGCGGTCATGACCCTGGCCCTGATCCTGGTGTCCTTCGTGCCGCTGGCCGTGCGCGAGTTCCCCGACCTGCAAGCCTGGCTCAAGACCTGGGTCATGCCCGAGCTGCACTGAAGCGGCACGAGGCTGACACAATCAGGGGATGTCCAACGAGGCCCCTTCCAGCGACCCGACCACGCTCGGGTCCATCCCCCGCACAGGCTGGTTCAACCTGGCCTGGAGCGTGGCCATCGCCCTGTTCATGTGGGCGGTGGACGTGGCCTCGCCAGGGCACCAGCAGAGCCACTCGCTGCAGGTTTTCCTGGCCTACGCGGTCAGCCTGGGCTACTGGGCCTGGACGCTGACCGGCATCGTCCTGCTGGCCGAGGCGCGTTACGTCTGGCGCCAGCAGCCCGAGCTGCGCCACCGCTACCTGCACAGCGGTGTCTACGGTCTGACCCGCTGGCGCACCCACGCGCTGTGCGCCCTCGTGTGCATGCCGGTTGCCACCGGCTTCGGCATGTTCCTCGCGCAGGCCCTGCTGAGCCTCATCTCCCACAGTGGCGACAAACTGTCCTTCGGCGTTTCGCTGGTGATGACCTGCAGCATCGCGCTGCTGACCTTCACCCTGGACTACATGCGCGTGCGGCTGGCCGCCAACGAGGTGCGCACCGAGGCCGCCCAGCGCCAGGCCGTCGAAAGCCAGTTGCAGCTGCTGCGGGCCCAGCTCGACCCGCACATGATGTTCAACACCTTGGCCAACCTGCACGCGCTCATCGACGCCGACCCGCCGCGTGCCCAGGCCATGCTCGAGCACCTCATCACCTTCCTGCGAGCCACGCTGCACGGCAGTCGCACCCTCAGCCACCCCTTGCGCGACGAGTTCGCGCGCCTGCAGGACTACCTCGCCCTGATGCAGATCCGCATGGGCCCGCGCCTTCAGGTCGAGGTGGACCTGCCGCCCCAGTTCGCTGGCATCCATGTGCCCACGCTGCTGCTGCAGCCCCTGGTGGAAAACGCCATCAAGCACGGGCTCGAATCCAGCCGCGGCAAGGGCCAGCTCACCGTGCGAGCGCGCCAGCAGGAGCAGCACCTGCTGCTCGACGTCATCAACACCGGCCGCACCCTCTCCGAAGAAGACGCCGCCAGCAGCGGCCCCGGCTTCGGCTTGCAGAGCGTGCGCGAACGCCTGCGCTCGGCCTACGGCCAGGACATCAGCCTGGAGATGGTGCCCGGCCCCGGTGGGGAAGGCACCCGCGTGACCGTGCGCATGCCCTTGCACGCCGACGCCCCGGCGCCCGCCCCGGCGCCGGAGCCCTCGCCTTTCGGACCCTCTCGCTTCCTGCCCTGACCCGACATGAACGCCCTGGCCCTCATCGCCGAAGACGAACCCCTGCTGGCCGACGCCCTCGCACGCATGCTGCAGCGCCTGTGGCCCGAGCTGCAACTGCTGCCCGCCGCGCCGGACGGCCAGGCCGCCATCGAAGCCGCACTGCAGGCCCTGCCCGACATCCTCTTTCTCGACATCCAGATGCCCGACGTGACCGGCATCGACGCCGCCGACGTCATCCTGGAGCGCTGGCCCGACGACCGCGCGCTGCCCCTCATCGTCTTCGTCACGGCCTACGACCACTACGCCCTGGCCGCCTTCGAACATGCCGCGGTCGACTACGTGCTCAAGCCCGTGCAATCGGCCCGCCTGGGCACCACCATCGCCCGGCTGCAGGCTCAGCTGAACTGGCGCCAGCAAGGCGGCGAAACAGAGGCCCCGCCCCCCTCGCCCGGTCTTTCCGAATCGCCAGATGAAACCGACGTCAGCGTGGGCAGCACCCCGCTGCACCGACCCGAGCCCCTGACCATCATCCAGGTCGCCTCCGGCCAGAGCCTGGTGATGGTGCCGGTCGACGAAGTGCTCTGCTTCGAGGCCGCCGACAAGTACGTGCGCCTGGTCACCGACCGCGCCGGCAGCAGCGAGCTGCTCATCCGCACACCGCTGCGCGAACTCCTGCCCAGGCTGGACGCCAACCGCTTCTGGCAGGTGCACCGCAGCGCCGTGGTCAACGTCGCCGCCATCGACCGCGTCATCCGCGATGGCGGCAAGCTGCGCATCCACATCCGCGGCCGCGCCGAGACGCTCGAAGTCAGCCGCATGTACGCCCACCGGTTCAAGGCCATGTGAGGCCCGGGTGGTGACACCGGGGTGTTGCACAATCGGGCCTCTCAGCGGGGGCCTGAAACGCCCCCACACGCCACTTCAAGCGCCCCACACCATGCCCGTCAACCTGTCCGCCCCGAACCCCTCTGACCTGCACCCCGTTCCCGGCGTGAAGCTGGGCATCACCATGGCCGGGGTCCGCAAGGCCAACCGACGCGACCTGACGGTCATCACCCTCGACGAGGGCAGCGCCGTGGCCGGCGTGTTCACCAAGAACCGTTATTGCGCCGCGCCCGTGCAGATCTGCCGCGAGCACCTGCAAGACAGCAGCGACATCCGCGCCCTGGTCATCAACACCGGCAACGCCAACGCAGGCACCGGTGAAGACGGCCTGGTGCGCGCCCGCGCCACCTGCGTCGCCCTGGCCCGTCAGCTGCAGCTCTCGCCCCGCCAGGTGCTGCCCTTCTCGACGGGCGTGATCATGGAGACGCTGCCGGTCGATCGCATCGAGGCAGGCCTGCCCGCGGCCATCGCCGATGCCAAGGCCGACAACTGGGCCGTGGCCGCCGAAGGCATCATGACCACCGACACCCTGCCCAAGGCCTTCTCCAAGCAGTTCACCCTGGGCGGGCAGACGGTCACCATCACCGGCATCAGCAAGGGCGCCGGCATGATCAAGCCCAACATGGCCACCATGCTCGGCTTCCTGGCCACCGACGCCAACGTCGCCCCGGCCCTGCTGCAAGGCCTGGTGACCGACGCGGCCAATGCCTCGTTCAACCGCATCACCATCGACGGCGACACCTCGACCAACGACAGCTTCGTGCTGATCGCCACCCGCAAGGCCGCGCACGCCGAAATCACCGACGTGAACAGCGCCGACGGCCAGGCCCTGCGCGCCGCGCTCATCGAGGTCTCGCAAAAGCTGGCCCAGGCCATCGTGCGCGACGGCGAAGGCGCCACCAAGTTCATCAGCGTCACCATCGAGGGCGGCCGCACCGAAGCCGAATGCGCCCTGGCCGCCTACGCCATCGCCCACTCTCCCCTGGTCAAGACCGCGTTCTTCGCCTCCGACCCCAACCTCGGCCGCATCCTGGCCGCCGTGGGCTACGCCGGCATCGACGACCTCGACCAGAACCTCATCGAGATGCACCTCGACGACGTGCACGTGGTCACGAGGGGCGGCCGCAACCCCGCCTACCGCGAGGAAGACGGTCAGCGCATCATGAAACAGTCGGAAATCACCATCCGCGTGAACCTGGGCCGCGGCCAGGCCGCCACCACCGTCTGGACCTGCGACCTCTCGCACGACTACGTCAGCATCAACGCCGACTACCGCAGCTGAGCCCGACCGGGGCCGAGCGGCCCGCCCCACGCGGTTCGTGAGATCCGTCACACGCGCCAGCCCGAAAGTGCAACCGTGCACCGGGCTGGCGTTTTCACGTGTGTCAAGCGCTGGGCGCCGTCCCATAATGGATCAGCCCTGCACCCCACCGCGGGGCCAGGAGTGGTCATGAGCCCCAACGCCGTGCACGCCGCACCCAGCGACTTCCAAGTCGCCAACCCCCACGCCCTGGCCACCATCCTGGAAGCCAGCGAGACCCGGTCGATCATCGCCTCCAGCGACATCTTCGACATCAACGGGATGAAACTCTGGGCACGCAACCAGCCCGTCACGCCGGACCTGCAGCGCAAGCTGATGGACCGCTCCCTGCGCAAACCGCTGGAAACCTGCCTGATCGCCGAGGACGGGGTCACACCCACCAGCCTGAAACAGGCCCTGGCCCGCCTCGTTGACACCGAAGGCGTGCTCAGCCCGCTGCTGCGCCCCCACGTGGCCGCCCTGATGCACGGCGTGGCCGGCATCCGCCTGCATTCCGTGGTGCAACTGCTGCTCAGCGCCGTCGAAACCGCACGCCCCGCGGCCTTCGCGCACGCGCTGGAAGCCATGGCCGTGGCTGGCGCGCTCATGCACGCGCGGGGTGGCGACGAACGCCTCATCGGCCAGGCCATGACCGCTGGGCTGCTGCACGACGTCGGCGAGATGTACATCTCGCCCGAATATGGCGAGGCCGACGCCGCCGCCACGCTCGATGTCGACACCTACCGGCAACTCGTGGTGCACCCCCATGTGGGCCAGTTGCTGCTCGGCCAGCTCACCGACTACCCGCGCGACATCGTGCGGGCAGTGGCCGAGCACCACGAGCGACTCGATGGCTCGGGCTACCCCCACATGCTCACGGCCGACCGCATGTCGGCGCTGGGCAAGCTGCTGTCGGTCACCGAAGAGGCGCTGGCGGCCCTGCGCCTGCCCGGCGCCACCCTGCACCACGCCAGCATGGCGCTGCGGGTCGTGCCCGGTGAATTCGACGAGCACCTCATCGGCCCGCTGGCCGCCGCCGCCCGCGTGGTCGCGCCCATGCAGCCCCGCCGCTCGGGCGAAGACCTGCTGCACGAACTCGCCAACCTGGACTTCGCCCTGCAAGGCGCCATGAATCGGCTCGAGCTCATGCTGCCCGAGAACCCGGGCCCCAGCCTGACGCGCTCGGCCGAGCTGTGCCGCCACCTGCTGCACAAGCTGCGCCAGGGCTGGAACGAGAGCGGCCTGTGGAGCCCCCATGCCATCGGCATCGAGCAGGTCGCCGAAGCCGAGGCGGTGTTCGACGCCCTGGGGCAGCGCCTGGCCACCATCGAGCGCATGGCCCGGCTCACGGCCGGCGAGCTCTCCGGCGAAGAGCAAGACAGCCTGGACGGCTTTTGCGCCAGCCTGGTGCTCGAGGTGAGGTCTTGAATTCGCGGGCATTGCCCTCAAATGAAAACCTGTCTCAAAGCAAGGGCTCGCGCTGGCAGCGGGTAGCGCCTACAATGGGGCACCCATTTCCTGGGGCCGACCTGGTTTCGACGTTGGTGCGGATTCGGGACAGGGCATGTCGAGCACCAGTCAGCTCGTAAATCCACTGGAAAAAAACCAACTGCAAACGATCAAAAGTTCGCACTCGCCGCTTAATACCGGTGAGCCTCTCAACAGTCGGCCCATGGGCTGGGTCTGAGCCGCAAGGCAAGGACTGAGAGGTCATTTTCATGGGCTGGGCTTCACCTGGGTCACTCAGATGAAGTCGAGATCAAGTGACTGGCTGACCTGGTAGCGTGCTGCTGCGCGATCAGGTTGGCGAGATCCAAATCAGACAGCTAAACATGTAGATCTGCTCGTTGATGGCTGACGGACGGGGGTTCAATTCCCCCCGGCTCCACCACCTTACTGTCCAACGGCATCCGTTGAGGCACAAAAGGCCTAAGTGAATCAATCACTTAGGCCTTTTTTCTTTCCTACGCCATCCAACCAAATCCTGACAGATCCAGCCACTCATGCAGTAATCTTTGCAGTAACCGGCCTGCGCACGTCGGGATCCACTCAAAGTTACTGCAATGCCTCGCAACCTACTCACAGACAAGGCCATCCAAAAGGCCGCCAAAGACGGCCAGAAGCGCCTGACCGATGGAGATGGCCTCTATCTCCTGTTCAACGTGAACGGCGGCTCACATGGCTGGCGACTGGACTACAGCTTTGGGGGCAAACGAAAAACCCTGAGCCTGGGCACCTACCCCGACACCGGCCTAGCGCTGGCCCGCAGCAAGGCTGGCGAGTGCCGACAGTTGGTTGCTCAAGGCGTTGACCCAAGTGCGCAACGAAAAGCCAAGAAACAAGACCAGCAGGCCAGCATCGAATCACAGAAGCGGGTTGCGAAGGGACTCCCCGCTCTTGGCAGCTTTGAAGCCATCGCCCGGGAATGGCACTCGACGGTGCACACGGCGAAGGTCAGCGAAGGACATGCCGAGCGAACCCTGATCCGCCTGGAGCAGGACGTGTTCCCCTGGCTGGGAGCCATGAAACTGGCTGACGTGAGCGCTCCCGTGCTGCTGGAGGTGCTGCGCAGGGTCGAGAAGCGCGGAGCCATCGAAACGGCTCACCGCATCCGCCAAGCTTGCGGCCAGATCTTTCGGTATGGCATTGCAACCGGTCACTGCGATCGAGACCCCGCCAATGACCTGCGAGACGCGCTGCAGCCCGTCATCGTCAAGCACCATCCAGCCATCACAGATCCGAAGCAGTTGGGCGATCTGCTCCGTGCATTTGAGGACTACCGGGGGCAGCCTGTCACCCGTGCCGCATTGAAGCTCGCCCCATTGGTGTTCCTGCGACCTGGGGAGCTGCGGCAGGCTGAATGGGCAGAGTTTGATCTGGACGCTGCGCTTTGGACGATACCTGCGGCGCGCATGAAACGCGTGAAGCAACAGAAGATCAGCGGTGCGCCGCATCTGGTGCCTTTGTCTCGTCAAGCCGTGGCGATCCTGAAGGAGCTTCAGCCTCTCACCGGAAGGGGGCGGTTCGTGTTTCCCAGCCCGAGAACGGCCGAACGCCCGATGAGCGAAAACGGGGTGCTCTCAGCCATGCGGCGCATGGGCATTGAGAAGGACGAAATGACCGGGCATGGGTTCAGGGCCACTGCGCGCACGATGCTGGTGGAACGGCTGAACGTGAACGAGTCGATCGTGGAGGCTCAGCTCGCGCACGCTGTCAAGGACTCGCTTGGCCGTGCGTACAACCGGACTGAGTTTCTTGAGCAACGACAATCGATGATGCAGACGTGGGCAGACTACCTTGACGCCCTCCGTGCGAATCCATAGCAGGGTCGATACGCGAGGCGTTTTCTTAAAGGGCCACTAGCACTACATCTCAGAAAGGCGGCGGAGCCAATCTGCTGCCACCAGCACCGAGGAGCACCTAGCCACGAAAGATGCCAGCATGTGACCGTCATCTCGACTCATGCTCCGTCGAGAGACAAGCCATCCGGTGCAGAGCGATGGCGCCTCAAACACTCCTCATAGCTTCTGCTTGCCGCCACGCGATCCGGTGCCGCCAGCTTTACTCTTTTTGAGAGTCTGTGATGGAGTCACGGCATCGAATAGTTCCGACTGCTTGGTAGGAGAATCCGCGCGCAGCAGCGAATGCGCGGCTTCAATGAGTTTCAATGCCTCGTCCACGGCCTTCTGCGAGACCGCTGGCCTGCTATACACCGATGCCTGCTCTTTAGAACGTTCGCTGGAGGGCAGTCGCAGCTGAAAATCCACTCCGGGAAGGACCTCGACCAGGAGGCTCCTCTGGGCGCTTTTAGGCAACTCAGCAAACACATCATCTGAGCCAAAAACCGTCGAAAGCCATTCGAACTCGACCCAACAAAGGTCAGCGCGAACAGGTTCGTCAACGTGAAACGGTTGACGCAGCAGGCGATCAACTGACTTCGTCCCTCGGGCCCACGCGAGGTCCCAATGCGATTGACCGAGAAGCCCTGCAAACAACCCAAACCATCCAAAGACCTGAGGAAGCTCACGCCCAAAAGGCGCCAACAGTTGTATGTGGCTTGTGCCTCTTCCAACGAGTAGAGCCGCAGCCGCAAGGGTGGGTGCAACCCCCTTAATGCCGAGCTCCATCGGAGAAAGGCGATAAAACAGGCGATCAACTAGTGCATCAAAGCCTTCGACTCGATGCTCCGCGAAATCGCTCGAAAGGAGTTCTAGGCTACCGACCAAGGTAGCCGCTCCGGGATCAACCGCTGCAAGCACCTTGATGATGGCAGCCTGGGAGGCAAGCTCCTCGCTTGCCACATGAGAAAGCTCGCGGCACAAGGTCCAAACAGGCTGAAGATCCTGAGGACTAATCGCGCGCCTACCGAACCGGCCATCTCTTTCCACAGTGGCCAGCCGACTCGTCACCTCCGTCCTGGCGCTTTCGTTCTGTGGATAAAGAAGCTCGGAACGAGCAACCGCGTAGCTGAAGCAGGCGGGAGCACGGCCGATAGGTGCGAAGACAGCATCGAAGTCACCCTGCGACTGCCCCAAGAGTTCGCCCAGCACGATAGAGGCCCAGATGCTCGAGCTCTTAAAGTCGACCCAGTCTCTGCGTTCGTTGAGCCCAAGCGCTAGCCAATCGCTCCTGAGCATGACGCGCGCGCACATCGACACCGGGAATACGTCTTCAGCGTAGGTTGCCGCCCACGAAAAAAACTCCTTGAGCTCATCGCTGAGAAGAACGACCTTGACGCATCGACTCATGGCGTCGTCGCCGTTCGAAACTGCGTAGCTAACTTGCCCAAGATCGCTAGCGCTAGGAAAACTCGCTCCGAACATAGCCGACTTGCCAACACTTCTTAGCGCGTCTACGGTTTGCTCTAGGTCTGCGGAATGCCACTTCAATTTCATTTTCCGCTCGTTTCAGATGAGATCTTCGGGGGACAGGGGCTTCACCGGCGCCTCAGCGAATGCAGAAGCAACTGAGTTGAGCACCTTGCCGGTGAAGTAGCCATCAAGCGAGGTCTTGGCACGCGTGACTGCTGTGAAGACAAGCTCCCGACGGACTTGGGGGTACTTGAGTTCTTCAAGGCCGTATAGGTGAACAGCCCGAAACTCAGCCCCTTTCGACGACTTCAACGAGATGACATGAACATTCTTGCCTGAACTGAAGCTGTGCTGCTCATCATCCTCGTCATGGAAAGCCACGCCGCCAGGCAAAGGGTCCGCAGCTGCGAACTTTGCCTTGAGCTCCTTGAGCAGGAAGGTGCGAGGGACGATGACGCCAATGCCTTCATTGGGATAGGTTCGCAACTGCCTGGCGATGCTACGGTGCATGGCCGCGAACTGCTCATCTCGGTCGGCAAACTCAGTCAGTCGTGCGCGCGACTGCTGCTCGTCCTCACGGTAATTGCAGTTCGCCCGGAGGCGGTGGGCAGGGTCCGCCGGTTGAAGCGCCTTATCGGCAACATCAGCGATGGCCGTACCGATTCGGTAATGGAAGCGCAACTCCGTCTTTTCGAACCCGAGGGCCTCCAGCTTGCCTATGCTGCCGCCAGACTCAAACACCATCTGCTTAGCATCGCCAGCAACCGTGACACGCTCAGAGACGCGCATGAGCGCCTGGATCTCGCTGAGAGTCAAGTCCTGTACCTCGTCGACTAGCACTGCGTCGTAAAGGTTCACGCCCTCGATACGACTGTTAGCCACAACTAGTGCCTCCATCACTTGCTGTCGATAGACATCGTACTTTGCGCTGCGGTCGAGTTTAGACAGTTGTTCTGGCGCATAGGTGGCGATGTGCTTGAAAGCCCAGTACGAAAAAGTCTGGATCTGCTCTGGCTCCAGAAGGGCCTTTTTGGATGCCACACCCGCCCTGATGAAGTCTGCAAGAGCCCGTGTGTATGTCAGAAAGAGCACGTTCTTTAGACCCAGACCATAGATGTATCTGGCCCTCATGACCAATAGGTTCGTTTTCCCGCAACCAGGTGGTCCGACCAACAGATGTTGGCCATCCGCGCCGATTCGAACGAACGCGCGCTGGTCGGCATCCATCTGCTCGATTGTTGTCCACCAACTCCCCTTCATCATCGCTCCCTAAGTAAGCTGTTGTACGAAATCAGGCTTGTGGCCAGCAACTGGCAACCAGATCAAGCCCCGCCGTCGCAATGGAAGCATCGACCAGCTCGGCATGCTTGACAGCCAATTGACTCACGCTCTCAATGATCCCTGTAGACAGCGGTTTGGACGCGCAGCCTACCGAAAGCTCCCCGACAAATCGTCGAGCGCCACTGAAGATCTCAGGAGGCCCCTCACCTTGCCGCTGGACGGACACGGCGGCTAGCGACAAAACCCCGGTTGACTCACGGATTCCCTCCTCCCAGCGGCACTCGAGCGCGACCAAAACATCTAGCACGCAAGCGTCAAGTGTCAGACGAAGGATGCTCCGGTGCTCATCGCCTGCAGAAAGTGCGACTCGAAGTTGGGGGGAGAAGTCGGCCAACAATTGGCGCCTGACGCCATCTACTAGTTCGTTGAGGGCGGCTGCTCTCTGCCTCCCTAGAGTCACCGCTTCAGCTAAAACTTCTTCTGCCTGTACCGCCCGAGCAGCGCGACCGGAAAGAACGCGACGAAGCCGATCGGCCACAGATTCGGTGGCCACGTGAAAGTCACTCCACTCGACAGAGTGGAGCCTCACCCGGCTGTCTTTCGCAAGACATCTTGCTGCCAATGCCGCCCAGGTCGAAAGATGTGCAGGAACCCCCGCAAAGTCAGGTGGTTCCCTCATCACCGCCATAGCCAGCGCGTATTTGTTATCAGCGGCAACGGCCCGCTCGAACAGCGGGCGCCTACAGACCAAGTCATGCAGAACTCCGCCGACCTGGTAGATGCTAAGCGCCCTCCATAGCGCAGGCGAGGGAGCCTCGAGTCGAAAAAGATACTCGGGTGAGCTGTACTGCGCGGTGGCGATGAACGGTCGCCGTTGGCCATGATCTGTGGCGTCTGGGCGATCTTCCGCTTCCGTGATCTCCCGGATGATGCCGAGGTCCAGCAGCTTCATTTGAGTGAAATCAGCAGACACCAGGACGTTCTCCGGCTTGATATCACGATGAACGATGCCTAGCGAGTCTAAGAACTGAACAGCACTGACCAACTGACCAATGAGCGGCGCAATAGCGTCGTCCGGTACCTCAGCCAGTACCCTCTTGAGCTCCTTACCTGGAAAGAACTCCATCTCGACAAAACAAGTCCCGCGCTCCTCTTCGACGGCCAGCGTGTCGATCAAGGACGCGCAGTGCGTCCCGATGAAGCGGCGCTGCAAGCCGAGGCGAGAGCGTTCAGCAGGAGCTGCCGGACCACTAAGGAACTTGGGGTCATAGACCTTGAGCGCCTTGATTGTTGAACCTAGGTTCCAACGGAACACCGCAGCCGAGCCGCCGTCCCCTAACAGGGCATCAATCACACCACCGCCATGGGCCGAGATGTAGCTTTCCGCGAGCTCGCGGCAAACATCCACATCTTCCGGCTTCATGACGTTGCTCCAGCGGCAGCAGGCTCACTGCTCAAGCAACACGAAAGATTCGCCTCATGCATCACACACCCCCATGTGCTCGCGCTTTCCATGTCGCCGAGCCGTTTTCGTTACATTTTGCACGAGAACTAAAACGACACCCAGACGTGGCACAGAGGTTGAGCGGACAGCTGTGGTCTTACGAATGGGTGCCGCGAGCACGGAGAGCTCCAGTTCGATTGCATGAGCGTGGTCAATAGAAGCGGCACCCCTGGCAACCTGTCACCTGCAATCAAAGTAAGTTCAAACCCATATCACAACCAAGGGACTGAGGTGTGCGTTAGCCCTCGATAAAACACGTCTGCGCCCAGGAAAGGGCAGTTTTAACGCAGCCAGTCCGTCCGTAGAGGCACCCGTGCATGACACAGGTGCCTTTTTTTGTTGCCCGCCTCACATACAGGACTGCCCATGCTTCCCTGGCCATCACCCATAGACCAACTGCTTGCATTCGCCATCGTCTTCCTCCTCGGCTTGATCTGCAGCCTGATTCAGATTGCAGTCGTTGCGGTGTTCATCAAGGATCAATCCAACAGGCCGCCATGCCATGACCAGTGAGTGCCCACGTTGCCACTCACGGCTGGTGACCCCAAAGGTCGCGGTGGATGCCGTCCGCTATGGAGCCGTCGCGATCGGCGTCCTGCTACTCGACAAGGCGATCACACATGCGGAGGCCAGAGGCCCAACTACCTCAGGGATCAGACGCACTGTCGTTACTCCTATAGCTGCCACCCTCCTGAAGCATCTGGCCAGCCAGCACAGCGAACCCAACGCCAAACCACACAAGCAGCTTCGATGTTGGGGGTGTCAACACACCTTCCCCTCTAACGACTGAAGCCGCACACCTGAAAGGAAACCCAATGAGCCACCGAATCGATCAAATGGCCTACACAGGCGCAGCCCCTTGGCACAAGCTTGGCAGTGCGCTGCCAGCCAATCATCCAATCGAGGTGTGGGCAGAGAAGGCAGGGATGAACTGGGAGATAAAAGACACCTCCGTCTGCTTCCAAACCCACGACTCCACTGGCGAGCAAGTTCACCCCTTCCAAGATCAGCGCGTGCTGTACCGATCAGACAACCTACAGCCGCTCTCAGTGGTCGGATCACGCTACCAAGTGGTCCAACCCATGGAAGTACTGGAGTTCTACAGGGATCTGACGGAAGTTAGCGGCTATCAACTGGAGACGGCAGGCGTTCTGAAGGGGGGCAAGAAGTTCTGGGCTTTGGCCAGGACGGGCCAATCCACCGCGCTCAAGGGCAACGACGTGGTCAACGGCTACGTGCTTCTGGCAACGTCCTGCGATGGCACCCTTGCAACAACGGCAACTCCCACCACGGTGCGAGTGGTCTGCAGCAACACGCTGTCGGTCGCATTGCGCGACATGTCTCAAGGCATACGGGTCTCGCACAGCACGGCCTTTGATGCTCAGGCGGTGAAAGGCCGCCTCGGCATCGCCGTTTCCCAATGGGACGAGTTCATGTACCGAATGAAGGCGCTTTCTGAGAGAAAGGTGAAGCTGAAGGAATCGGAGGCGTTCTTCTCCAAGCTGTTACAGCCCCGCCAAGACCAACCAACGCAATTGGAAGCGACTGGGCAAGACCGTGCGATCCAGAAGCTACTGAAGCTGTACAGCGGCCATGGTCGAGGCTCGGAGATGGGCGCTGCCAAAGACACAGCTTGGGGGTTGCTGTGCGCGGTCACCGAATTCGTCGATCACGAGCGCCGCGCGAGAAGCAGTGGGCACCGGTTGGACAGCGCCTGGTTTGGTCAAGGGGCATTGTTGAAGCAAAGAGCTCTTGAGAGCTCGCTCCAACTGCTCGCGTGACGTGTCGGAGATTGATGGCAAGATTTAGGAGAGGCGCCCCAGACCTGTGAACCTGAGGTGCCTCGCAGAAATTAAGGGGCACTCAATGACTGATCACAAAAAAGATTTTGCCAAGATAAAAAAGTACCTTGAAGAGCAGGAAAACCAAGTCTCCAACGGGCTTTCCGCCCTCCTTCAGTGCGCCGGGGAGCACGGTGACCTGTACTCGGTTTGCCAGCAAGTACTACACGGCAACCGCACGGGCGAATCAACTTGGCAGGATTTGTACCTGGAGTCACTGCCCCAAACAAACAACCCCAAACAGCTCTTTGGAGTATTGGTCCAGTTGACCGCTCACTTCCTATTAAGCCTGATCGAGGCGCGGGACAAAAACAAAATACCCGAAGCAATCGAAAGCTTGTCGATGGCGAAGTACCATCTTGGAAGGGTACAAGGGGCATTCGACAGCGGTTTGTATACGCTGAACAAGAAGAACAGCCCATCTGAAGCCACGGCACGTCAACCGAACGACAGGATCGAGAAGATCAAAAATCAGGTGCTGATGCTGCTCGAAATCAGCGTAAAAATGAGAGACAAAGCCAACAACCTAGAAGGGGTTTTCGATCTCATAACGCCCGACTTGCAAGAGTTCCTCACCGCGCAACACATCACAGCGCCTAAAGCGGATGGGATTCCACGCGCAGTAAGCCGATGGAGAAAGGCTGACGCTGCCTTCAACAACAAGTTCATTCAACTTACCGAAGAGATAATGAGCTGACCTTTCTTGATCTTCCAACTTTGCTCTTTCTCTCCTTTGGCATTTCGCCTCGCCATAGGCATCGATCACCGGTCGGCATGTTTTTTTTGAGGTAGAAATCCGTTTTGGACAGGTAAGCAGTGAGCTTATTCAGGCCTACCGAAAAAGACGGGTCATCAATGTGCACCTCTCCAATGCACGCATCGCGGTAGCTTTTTTTGTTTAGGTTGCAATTCAGGTGCATTCCGGCTCCTGAGGTGATCACCCGATCCCAATGCTGCCCCAAGGCCTTCCCGATTAGAACGTCTCTGCGTACGTAAGCCCTCTTTGCCAGTATGAACCAATGGAAGTGAAAGCCCTTGGTAAAGCCATATTCAAGCTTGCAGATGTATCCCGCGTACGCTCTTCCCAAGTACTTTTTGATGTGCTTCAACATCGCAACCCGATGCTCTCTGACCTCTGAATAGGACACTTCCTTTGCTGGCTGACCGTTATCCAAATTCTTTCGATAGGATAGGTCTAATCTCAAGGACATCAAATTGCTACCCCCTGGGGCATCAACGACAGCCCAAACGTAGCGTTGCATTGATCGCATGTTTTTCTGACAAGCTCGACGCAAGGCGTCTTTGGCCTTGACGAAATCAGGACTGCGAAGCTTGCCTCGAATCCTTTCAATCAGATCATTGAATCTACTTGCCGCGTGCTCAGCCTCATCGCGAGCCCAAAAGGTTCGCTCAAGAATGTCCAAATCACAATCAAAGGTAGCAAAAGAATCCAGAAGAAGCTCATTTTCCGGGCTGAATCTGTGATCCGGCAATTCCTCCCTAAGGAGAATGAAGGCAGAGTTCATGATTGACATCAAGTCACGACCAACATTCGTAGCCTTGATAGCAAACATCAGCTTTGATTGAACAACATTAAACCCTCTTCCTTGAGTCGTAGATAGCAACTTGCAAAATCTACCTCCTTGACCAACGCAATAGGCATATTCAAATTGTCTAGGAATATGTATCCTAGGAAAACCATCCGCACCCCAAGACTCAATGAACTTTTCTTTGATTATTCTCGCATCACTTATCCTTTCATCACCCTCATTCATATCACACCCCATTCAGACCTATCAATATCATCATTGATTAATGTAATAAAATACAGTCATTAATTCAACGCAAGCGGGCACGCCGATTAACTCTGCCTTTTCTGCGCCGCCAGCCATGACATCACCTCTTGATGCGACCAACCAACGGATGACATACCCAGCTTCAGAGGCCTGGGGAAACTCGGGTCGTGATATTTGCTTTGTGGGTTGATTTTTGTGTAAATGCTGCTGCGACTCATCTTCAAGATTTGAGTCAATTGCTTCAATTTCACGATGTGATCTGTGTTTTGCATGGCACCACCTGCCTTCGTTGCTGATGGAGGCATGTTCGCGGGGGCCTTGTCAGAGCGCCATGCAATTGCAGTGGTGTAAAAAAGTACACGACTGCAATGTGGTTGACACTGCTGAGCCTTGCTCAGCTCCCCAAGGTGGTGGAAGACGCTGCCAGACCCGACGCAAGTTGGTTCCGCCTTGCTCGCAAGTTGGTTCCGCTCTCTGGGTAGAAGTCGCTTCCCGTTCGCCAGCGCTAGCGCCCACACACAGGACGTCGTCGCGTGTCCAGTTCAACGTTCGACAAGGCCCGGACAGGACACATTCCGGCGCTGAGTCAAGTGGATCGCCGCGCCCTGGAAGCGCTCCAAGCCAGCACTTCATGAGGGTGCCAATGCCCCTTCATGACCCTCCTTAGTACCTCGGTCTTGTATGAGGTCGGGTCAGGCGGGACCTTCTTGCGATGTCTGGTCCTATTGCAATGAAGGCAGGCGGCAACGATGTTCGACGGATCGTCTGTCCCACCTTCATGCCGAGGCAGTAAATGCTCGGCCGTGCAAAGCAAAGGCCTCGGACCAGGCGTGCTTTCGAGGCACATGTGCTGGTCACAGTAGTAGCACCTTCCGCGCTGACGGTTGAAGGCGAGCTGGCGAGAACGTTTAAGCTGAGTCGATGACATGGGGGTTCCTTTCTGGAAAACCCCCGAGCTGGCTCAGCCAAACTACGGGCACCGGAGCGTCGCGCTATACCGGCGGTGCTGCAGGTAGCCTGACAGCGGGTCTGACCTCCCGACCAGACGCAGCTTTATTGTGCACTAACGCCGAACTCAAAACACCTGCAGAGTGGGTCACATGCTGATCACCGTCGTCCGCAGGACCAAGCCATGTATGTATTTACAGTGATTTGCTTTTAGGCGAAAATCCGTACAGCGCTACCGGTAGTGTTTGGCTCACCCGTAGCCACCAGATGTAGCGCTTAAAGGTGAAAATGATGGAAGAACAGGAAGTACGTAGCAAGCAACGGCAGTTCCCAGGTTTGGGCTTTGGAATTTTCATTGTCGTTGCTAGCCTGTTTACGCTTGGCGAGCAGCTTGGTTTTATCCCAAGCGATCTCAAGTGGGGCTTGCCTACGATTGGCATCATCTTTGGCGGGATGATGGTGGTACGGGCTCTCACTGGCAGGGCATAAGCGGGTCATCTGCTTTGCAATCGGTGCGCTGCCGTAACCTGCAACCCTTGCGGCTAGCTTTGTTGCGGTAAGAGCGAGCTAGCCTCACAGCGCGTCGGCAAAAACTGCGCTCCATTGCCATGACTAGCTGTGATCCGCCCTGATGGACTGGTCAACCCTGTGCGTTGGGGCGGCAGATGCTTGTATGGACTGCACAACCTGCCAGGGGCAGCTTTTAGTCCGATGGTCGCTGACCACAAACATAGCAGCTACGCAGACGATCCAGGGCGTACTCCGACTCTAGGCGCAACCCGTTCTCGCACTTGTTGGTAAATCGGTAGATTTACGCCTACTGCGACCTCTAGAGAAACGCACAGCGCAAATTTCACCGGTTCAACGATGCGGCCCGCATCGGCCACACAGTTAACTCTTACGGCTAGGGTAGCGCCGTCCTGGACAACCGCAGCACGCGACTCCTCAAACACCTCGTGATGGATTGTGCCCTGGCGCAGTTGCCGCCACTCGCCCTCAGCGCGATCGCCGCGCAGTGCAACATTTGGGAGATCCACCCACAGCTTGGCCACTCGGTACTTGGAGTGTCGGGGATTTATTGGAGACATCCAAGCGAGCGTGACCGTGACCTTTCGCGAGACGACTGTTGCATGAAGAGCGGGTGGATAAGGGACTCGAAACTCCATGGCCTTATCGTTCCTAAGTGCCCCAACACCCAGAAGAGTTGCGCGTTGCGCCGTACAAGTTAGCGCCTTCTCAACGTCGGCAACGCCAAGCCCCCCGTAGCGGCTGACCAGCCTTCTTTGTGCTTGCCATTCATCCACGTCCGACCTAGCAGTCAGCACTTGCGCCTGTACGCCACCAAGCAGAGTCCCGTGAGCCAATAGTGCTTTGATCAATACAGCGTCATAGCACTCATCCAACGCCTGGTAACTGGCTCGAAGGCTTTCGAGTACGGCGTAAGCCTTAGCAGCCCAACGCGTACCGAGCGCAGCGGCATTGCTCGTGCCTCGTGTATGCAATGCAACACCTTGCGCAGTTGGAGGCGCTGCAACTAGCTGCCCGGGAGGCTGAGGCGTATCGATAGCTTTAACCAGTGTCTGGCCAGCCGGTGAGCGAATCGCCTCTCGATAAAGGACGCGTCCACCAGGCAGCAATATATCTGGCTTAACTGCGCGCCTGAAACCTGGCCCAATAGCGGAGTAAGGCGCCAGACCACCATCAGAAAACAACAAATACCGGCCTGGCACAGCCGCTACCGTCGATGCATCTGCATGACAAGCACCAACTGTCAGAGCATTGACTGACTCAGCAGGAGCCAAGATACGCCGGTGCATATCGTCTCGGCAAAGCGCCTTCGTCGCCAGCCTAGATCTTTGTTCTAGTGGCATGGCGGAGACAGTGCCTGCTGCTGCATCCAACAACAGTTCAGCATGCTCTCGATTGCCTGCGCTAACGACAAAAAGAATGTTGTACTTGTACTGTAGCCAGTCGAGCAAGCGAGCCCATGGAGACAACTCGCCCCCAAACGCTCGATGAGGGTCACCCATCGATAGGTTGATGACTCGGACGGTAGGTGCTTGCGCAGGCCCACCTTGGGTGGACTCGAACATGCGCCGCACGGCGACATGGACTAAATCGATCAGCAGATAGTCATCAGGCGTACTCTCAGCACGTAGACCAGGAGGCCCAGCAGGCCTCATGATGGGGCGAGCGTAAATTGGTCGGGCAAGAGGCGCCTCCGCCATGCCCAAGTCACCCAGAGCGATGAGTGATGCCATTGCGGTGCCATGAGCGCGCTCAGCCACTGGATAGCTATCAGCCCAGCCATCTGGATCATCGATATCGACCCGTCCTTGAAGCATCGGATGGTTGGCTAGAGGCAGCCCGTCTAACAAGGCGACCACTGGAGCACCAGACACACGCTGAGCAGGAGATGGCCCAATTGCGACTCGCGTAGCGGCTGCCTCAACGGGAACGATGGATTGCCCCTGCGCACGAATGAACATCACTCGATCAGAGTGAAGTAGCGGTGGCGCATCTCCGTCGAGCAATTGCTGCACACCTAGGGCGGGCACTTCGACAAGGAAACCGTGATAGGCGATCTCACCTATCAAACTTTCGTGAAGTACCACCCCCCCCAGTTGGGCCACAAGACCACGAATCTCAGCTGACGCAGCCGTATTACGTGCTGCTGTAGCGAAATGCCAAGCTTCAATTTCGAACCGAACTAGCGGCTCACCATGCTCGACACGGAAACGCAATGCATCCCGAAGTTCATCACCCAAGCGATCGGCAGGGCTCCAGAATCTTGCGTCTTTAAGATGCGAGAAGACGCTTTTCCATGCACTCAGACCTGGGCCTAAGTTAGTGCTAGGGTCATCTTGGTACAAGGCGCAGAGCCGAACTACCTCATCAAGAGCAGCCCGATTGCTCCCAACAAGAAAGAGCTTGCCACCAAGCTTTTTTTCTCTGTCCCGTGTGTCATAGAAGTCTTCGTCAGGCACGACCTCATCATCAGTCGCGGCCAGCCACTCCATTCCAGGCACACGCTGCGCGGTTAACATGAAGTCGTTCACCGATCCGACCGTCTCAAGCACGAGCACCAAGTCCGGGTCATCGTTCTGCGTACGCGCACGCAGTTCCAGCCGCCTTGCGTCAAATGCCGTTTGGAGACGACTAAATCGATCGCTCAGTCGCCTACCCTGACGGGCGTGATCGGGATAGTGAACCGAGGGGGGGAAGCCGCTTCCTCCCTCGCGCGCCACTTGTGTCGGCGCAGGAAAAATCAACAACGGAAACTGTTCTGCAGCGCTCGTCGCCATGCATCAAGGTCCGTCACCAGGTGTGGACCCAGCACGCGCCTTCCATTGCTGAAGCCGCTCAGTCAAGATCCGCTTGAGATCTGTACTAGGCAAGGCCAGCACATACCGACGCTGCACGTCCTCACAGAACTGTTCCAAATCAGAAAAATTCTGGACTGGTAGTCGAGCCGCCAAAGTTTTAGGAGAAACGCCTAGCGACTGCCCCATTGCTTTCTCGAACCGCTCGAACCACGCTGCCCGCTGCGCTGTGGTGGGGGGCGACAGGGTCAAACGGAGTTGAAACCTTCTCCAAACCGCTCGATCCAACAACTCTGCGTGATTGGTTGCGGTCACAACGACAACGTGACTCGGAAGCGAATCAATCTGGAGAAGCAACGAACTCACTACCCGCTTGATTTCACCCGTTTCGTGCGTATCGCCACGCTCCTTCCCCAGCGTGTCGAACTCGTCGAAAAACAACACGCATTGGTGCGTACGCGCAAAATCGAAGAGCCGCTTTAAACGCCCACTCGTCTCACCAAGATAGCTGCCAACTACGGCTTCATAGCGGACCACAAACAGCGGGACCATCAGTTCGAACGCAATGCCCTCAGCAAGCGTCGTTTTGCCGTTGCCTGGTGGCCCCTGCAGCAGGACGCGGTGACGCGGCTCGATGCCATACGAGCGAAGCAAATCAGCGCGCTGCTGCTCTTCAACCAACTCCCGCACCGGCGTAGCGATCTCGCCATCGAGGAACATGCTAGCGAGGCCTCGGCGTGGCTCCACCTCGTAAAGCAAGCCACCGTGCCCGCCATCGAAGCTACGCACAAGTTCCGCCGCCTTACCGCTAGGCGCCGACTGGCGCAGGTTCTCTTCCAGGCGATCAGCTAAATGTGTGTGACGCTTGGCGCGCTCCTCGGCTGCGATAGCTTCAACCGTTGATCGAAAGGTGCGCTGATCCCCCTGCGTACCAGCACGCACTAGGTTCACGATGAGGTCAGCTCGGGGCATTGCTTAGCGATAGTTACGCTTGAGAGTATACGGGTGCGCGGCATCTGCCCTGCTTGCCGCGCACCCGTTGCCACCCAAACAAACGAGGGAGGGGTTGCGCTCAACGGTCGCGGAAATGTCGCCCGTGGATGCCAACGATTCTCCAACCCTGTTACCCAGTACCAAGAAGCGGCGCCACAGCTTTGATAACCGTCCGTCCACCAGATGAGGCGACTTCTCAGAAAGCATCAGAGTTCAACGCAACCGCGTCCGCTTGACCTCAGGCGGCGTCGCAGCATTGGCTCGCCTCTCCCCAGTCGGGGCTAGAGACACATCCCCCAGCGGCTCAAAGAGCTCGCCCAACTTCACCCCCAGCGCATGGCAAATGTTGGCCACCGTCTCAATAGACGGGTTAGCCACGCCACGCTCGATCGCTGAGATGTAGGTCCGATCAACCTGCGCATCAAAGGCCAGAGTCTCTTGGGACTTGTTGGCCAGGTGTCGGCACTGCTTGATCCGCCGTCCCAAAGCCAGCGAGATCGGCGCCGGAGGAGCCTCTTTCGGGCTTGGTTGCTTGGCAGTCATGAAGGCGGATGATGCCGAGATGACGTCCAATCAACGACGCTCTAAACACGTCTATTCTTGATGTGTATACACTACAAACACTTACCGATTCTCGGTAACCAGAGGCACTTGCTTGCCTCCTGAACAAGTCGCGCCCCACGGATCTTCGTGAGTGGACGCGCACATCTAGCAAAGGAAGGTTTTCAAAATGAAGTTCAACAAACCCGCCTGGGTTGTCGTCTTGGGTTCTTTGGCCGTCCTGGTCGGTTGCGGCGGCGGAGGTGGCGACTCCAACTCCAGCACCCCGGCGCCTGGCCTAGGGGTCACAGGCACGGCCGCAGTTGGCTATCCGGTGGCCAACGGCACCGTTTCCCTGAAATGCGCCTCGGGTGCCACCGCCACCACGACCACCGCAGCCAATGGCACATGGTCCGTCAGCATTCCCTCTGGCGCGGCGCCTTGCATCGTTCGCGTCTCAGGAGGAACGGCAAACGGGCAGGCTTTGGCCTCCCCTCTGCATTCGATCTTGCAAAGCGCGGGCACCGTCAACGTGACCCCGCTCACCGACCTGATCGTGGCCAAGCTCGCCGGTCAGAGTCCGGCCTCTTGGTTCAACAGCGTCTCGGGCAGCCAACTGGCGGCAATCACCACAGCCAACATCAGCGCGGCACTCGGCGTGGTGAACTCTGTCTTGGCTTCTTTGCCAGGTCAGCCAGCGCTGCCCAACGGCTTCAACCCGATTTCCAGCAGCTTCACGGCCGACCAGACGGATCCCGGCGACGTTGTCCTCGACGACTACGCGACGGCTCTGGCCTCTGCGGGCATGACTCGGGATGAAGCATCGAACGCAGTCGCCACGGGTGCAACGACGCTGACCGATGAGGTTCAAGGCGTGTACGTGATTGCACCGAACGTCGAGAATGCCGCTGAGTTACAAGGAAGCTTGGCTCGTCGTTCAACGGGCGCCGTCACACTGACCATCCCCGACTCCCGGCCCGGTCAAGGCACCAAAACGCTCACCGCCAGCAACGGCGATGGCAACGGCTGGACCACAGGCGTGACCAGCAACGGTGGCTTCAATGGCTACCTCAGCTTCCTGGGCAACCGGGTCGGTCAAGTCTGCGTTCCAGGCACCTACGAATGGGACTTCGACGATGGGCGACGCAGCGAGTACGTGTACGTCTCCAATGAACTCACTGAAGTCACTGACTTCGCTGAGATCGCGGGGAAGCAGTTCACCCAGTACGTTGCCTGCGCGTATCGGAACATCCAAATGTCGGACGTGACAGCCGTTGGCTACACAGGAACGTACACGGATCCATTGAGCGGCCAATCCAGCACAAGCGCTTGGACCTGGTCAGGGAACGTCAACTTCCCTGGGCTCTACACCGGCCCCTTCACGCCCAACGTGAAGGTCTTCCGTTACAGTGCAGGAGGTACGACGACCCACGTGCTGGTCTACAACTACACGCCAAGCTCGGTGCACATCGCAATCAGCAACTGACTGCGAGCACGACTGGAGCCAGCCGACACCCCGGTTCAATTGTCTTTTGAGGCTGTTTGGAGTGCAGTAACTTTTACAGTAACTTCATTCCATCCAGAACAGACATGCCGATGAATAAAGGCGAAAACGCCCGAGTGTGAGAGACCCCGGCCCACCTCCTCCAAAAGCCCGCCCCCAAAAGGTCGGGCTTTTTCTTTGAATGAAAACCTGCATCGGTTTTCCAGACACTTCTCACAGCTCGAAACACATTGGGTGAAGAAATGTGTCGCGCTTCGTTAAAGTTGGCACAAACCTTGGGTAAAACGGAAAGCAGCAAAGGGCGCCAACAGCCCTGCTGATGTTCGTCACACGGAGGACCCATGACCCAACCGCACGCCTACGAGCTCGTTCGCTCGCTGCTGATCTTCATGCACCTGGCCGCGATGATCGCCGCCGGCATCTCGATCGCTTTCGGTGACTACGCCATCCTCAGGCACCGTCCGGTCAACCGCGACCTGATGATCAAGGCCAGCCGAGCCGTCACATGGTCGCTCGTGGCGCTGTGGATCACGGGCTTGAGCGTCATCTCCCTGGACATGTCCACCGTGTCACTCACCCTGGCCAAGGCGCCCAAGCTGCAGGCCAAGCTCACCGTGGTGCTCATCCTGACCGCCAACGGCTTCCTGCTGCACCGCTACACCCTGACCGCGCTGGGCGGCCGCAAACGGCCCACCGAGCAACAAGTCAAGCTCTCGGCCATCCTGGGCGCCGTCAGCGCCACCTCCTGGGGCTACGCCATGTTCCTGGGCATCGCCAAGGCGTGGACGCCCATCTTGGGCGTGACGGGCTTCCTGACGCTGTACGCGCTGGCGCTGGCCTTTGGCATCGCGGTGTCGCTGCGCTGGGTGCGCCCCATGCTGATGCCTTCCATGCGCAACGAGCGCCCCGAAACCGGGCACGCCCAGCGCAAGCCCAACCGCCAGTCAGCGCGAGAAGGCCTCATCGACGACGACCTCACCCCCCTGGCCGGGTGATCTCATGATGCGCAAGGCACAAAATGCGCACCCGTGGCACACTTCTGATACATCCTGCACAAGACGGGAGAACTGGGAGTGTGCTGCGACATGGACATCTACATCGACCGCACCATCGAGTTCGGTCAGCTGCTGCCCCCCGGGGCGCCTGACCTGACGCTCGAGTTGGGGCAACACCCATTCCACCTGGCCCTGCCCGAGCGGCCCGGTGAAAGCATGGCTGTGCGCCTGCGCGCCGCCACGTACTGTGGGGTCACCGATGTGTTGCAGTTCATCGCCGAGGTCTTGCCGCCCGGCGGCTCGCCCACGGACAACACCGAATTCGAGCCCCGCGACAACGAACGCCTGCGCCGCGTCCAACTCAGTGAGTTGCTGCTGGCACCGCTGGATGACTTGCCCCGCCTGAGTTTCGACACCGAACGCCTCAACGCTTCGGCCAACGACGGTCAGGTCACCCGTGCACAGGCCCTGGCCCGGGGGCTTTCATGGCAACACAACGCCGATGGTCGCGTCGAGGTGAGCCCCGATCCGCAAGCCAAGCCGCGCGTGCTGACCGGCTGGCGCAACGACGCACAATCGACCCAGCTCACCATGAGCAATCACCTCGGGCGCCCCACCGATCAGACCATCCACCTGCAAGAGCTCACCGCCGATGCACGCCGCGCGGCGCTGGACCTCATGCAGGCGCGACAGGACGCACTGACCGAGATCGATGCGCTGCAAGCCCTGCAGCCCACCTTGCGTGCCATCAGCCGCGCCCGCCACGGCCACATCGACCGCGCCGCGCCGGACATCGTGCGGCAGGCAGTCGAGCGCCATCGCGAGCGCGCCAGCCTGGAAGTCGATCGGCTGCTGCAGGACCTGCGCAACGGCGGCTGACGCCCGGCCCACCAAAAAAAACGCCGCAGACATGCTGCGGCGTTTTTTTGCATCCTGGTCGGGGTGAGAGGATTCGAACCTCCGGCCTCTACGTCCCGAACGTAGCGCTCTACCAGGCTAAGCTACACCCCGATCTCAACGCGATCACCACGCCGTTTTCACGACGACCTGTGAATCGAGTCAAACGATAATTCTAGCAGAGATTCTCGCCACTCATTGGCGGGCAGCAGTTCCAGGCAGCGCTTGGAGCGCTCGGCCTGCTGCTGTGCGGCCTCGCGCGTGGCATCGAGCGCCCCGGTGCGTTTGACGATCTCGACGATCTGCGCCATGCGCTCGACCTCGCCCTGCTCGATGGCCTGGCGGATCAGTGCGGCCTCTTCGGGCGTGCCGCGCTGCATCGCCACGAGCAGCGGCAACGTGGGCTTGCCCTCGCGCAGGTCGTCGCCGATGTTCTTGCCCAGCTCGGCCGTGCTGCCCTCGTAGTCGAGCAGGTCGTCGATGAGCTGGAAGGCCGTGCCGAGCGTGCGCCCGTATTCCGCACAGGCCGCTTCAACTTCGGGCGAGGCATCACAGATCAGCGCCCCCAGGCGGGCAGAGGCCTCGAAGAGCTTGGCCGTCTTGTATTCGATGACGCGCAGGTAGTCGTCCACCGAGATGTCGGGATCGTGCATGTTCATCAGCTGCAGCACCTCGCCCTCGGCGATGACGTTGGTCGCATCGGCCAGCACCTCCATCACGCGCAGGCGGTTGGTCGAGACCATCATCTGGAAGGCGCGCGAGTACAAAAAATCGCCCACGAGCACACTGGCCGCGTTGCCGAACATGGCATTGGCCGTCTTGCGGCCGCGGCGCAGGTCCGACTCGTCGACCACATCGTCGTGCAACAGCGTGGCGGTGTGGATGAACTCGACCACGGCGGCCAGTTCGTGGCGCTCACTCGAACGGTTGCCCAGGGCCCCGGCGATCAGCAGCAACAGCATGGGGCGCACGCGCTTGCCACCGGCGCTGACGATGTAGTGCGAGATCTGGTTGACCAGCGCGACCTGCGAAGACAGCCGTCGGTGGATGACCTGGTCGACCTCAGCCATGTCGGCTGCGGCGAGGGCTCGGTAGCTGGCGGGAGATGAAGAAGAGGTCACGCGAAGGAAACGGTTGGACGCGCCCGGACAGGCGCATGGGGGGCGGAATGGCAGCCCGACGCGACGGATTATAGGAAGGCCTGTCGGTGGCCCCGTGTCCGCCTTGGCGCCGGGTGGCGCACCGGGGATGATCCGCCACAAGATCCGCTGCGCCGCCCGCCGCGGGATTCGCCGCACAATGGCGCCTCAGCGCGCACCACCTCACCTCGCCGCCTCACCCCGCCGCCCCATGGACCACCTCGCCACCGCCGCCCCCCCGCTCAGCCTCGCCATCGTCGGCGCCGGCCCTGCCGGCCTGAGCCTGGCCCTGCAGGCCGCCCTCGCCCTGCCCGAGGCCCGCGTCACCGTGTTCGACGCGCGCCCCGCCGACCTCGACATCGCCAAGGACGCCCGCACCCTCGCCCTGTCGCTGGGCACGGTGCAGGAGCTCGGTCGCATCGGCGTGTGGGACGCCATCGCGCGCTCAGGCCGCCAGGCCCCCATCCTCGAGGTGCATGTCTCGCAGCAGCAGCCCACCGTGCTGTGGCCTGGCAATGGTCAGCCCGAGGTGAGCATCACCGCCCGCGAGCAGGGGGTGCCCCAGCTGGGCGCCGTGGTCAGCTACGGCACCCTGGTGGCGCCGCTTCAGGCCGCCTGGCTCGAGGCCGTCACGAAAGACGAACACCGCCTGGCCATGCGCTTTGGCACACCGGTGCGCGGGCTCAAGCGGGTGGCGCACGGCACGGGGCAACGCATCGAGGTCGATGCCGACATCGCCGAGGACTTCGACCTGGTGGTGGTGGCCGAAGGCGGCGTCTTCGCCGACCAGCCCAAGCTGCAATGGCCCGAGGGCCTGAGCCACGACTACGAACAGACCGCCTGGGTGGGCCAGGTGCGGCTTGATGCGTCCGCGCAAGAGGGCGCGGCCTACGAGCGCTTCACGCCCTCGGGCCCGGCCGCCCTGCTGCCGCTGCCGCCCGGCCCCGTGCGCCCGGGTGGCGAAAGTGGCCGGCGCGCGGCCCTGGTGTGGTGCGTGCAGCGCAACGACGACCCGGTGGCCCACCTCGACGAGGCCCAGCGGCTGACGGTGCTGGGCAGCATCTTCCCCGACCGCGTGGGCCGCATCCTGGAGGTCTCGCCGCTCAAGGCCTTCCCGCTGGGGCTCAACGCCCACACGCGGCTGGTCAGCGAGGAAGCGATCGTGCGCATCGGCAACGCGGCGCAGACGCTGCACCCGGTGGCCGGCCAGGGGTTCAACCTGGCCATGCGCGACGTGCACGAGTTGCTGGCGGCCCTGAAGGCACAGGCCTGGGGCCCCGGGGACGACGCCGGCACGCGCGAGATGAAGGTGCGCCGGGCCCTGCGACAGTTCGAGCGTCGCCGTCAGCCCGACCGGCTGGCGCTCATGGGCGCGACCGATTTCCTGGCGCGCAGCTTCACGTGGCCAGCGCCCATCCTGGCGACGGTGCGGGGGCTGGGGCTGGGCGCGGTGCAGCAACTGCCGCCCATCAAGCGGCTGCTGGCGCGCAGTTTCATGTTCGGTTGGCGCTGAGAGGCGCTGAAGGGGCGCTGACAGGCGCCAGAACCCTGGGCGGGCTCAGCGCAAGGCCAGCATGGCCGTGCTCACCGGCTCGGCTTGAGCGCGCAAGGGAGCGTCTCCCATCAGACCCTGGGTCAGGTACAGGCCCCATGCGGCGATGGCAGCGAACAGCAGGTGTTGCAGCAGTTTCTGGCGCATGGCGGGTCTCCTGTGGGTGGATGCGGTCGATGAAAGCATCGTAGGCAGGCGAGGCCTGACGCAGCGCGCAGAGTAGCCGGGCTGCACCGGCTCATTTCTGCTGCGACGGGCCCACCTCGATGCTCGCGTCGCAACCACTGCCGGCCGAGATCAGCCGGCGCGCCCAGGCTCGCCACAGCCGACGCCAGAGTCGGCGCCATGGCGGGTCGGACCGCCCAAGCCCGTCGTCGGCATCGCCATCGGCCAGCAATCCGCACACATAACGCCCCTGCGCACCGGACCAGCGCAGCAGGTCACAGGCGCCGTGCCGCTTGCGGCTGACCAGCATGCCCACCGGACAAGGCTCGGCCAGGCAGCACACCCCGCAGCCATTGCAGGGCGCGCCCTCAGGCGGCTTCGGCGGCGCCTCGGCATGGATGTGGATGACCTGGTGGGCGACTGGCATGGCGGCATGGCGCAAGGGGAGCCCCCGCAGCATAGCGGGTGCAGGGTCTCGGCAGGTTTGAGACAATCGCGGGATGAACACCGCCGCATCCACCGTCACCTGGGCCGAAGGCCAGTCCGTGGCCGACTACATGAACGCCGTCGGCCAGGCCGCCCGCGCCGCCGCCACGCTCATGGCCGCCGCCAGCACAGGTGGCAAGAACGCCGCCCTGCTCGCCCTGGCCCGCCAGATCCGCACCCACGCCGGCGAGCTCAAGGCCCGCAACGCCTCCGACATCGCCAACGCCGAGAAGAACGGCCTGGCGGCCCCCATGGTGGACCGCCTGCGCCTGACCGACAAGGTCATCGAGACCATGGCCGAGAGTTGCGAGCAGGTCGCTGCCCTGCCCGATCCGGTCGGCGAGATCACCAACGTGCGCCGCCGCCCCACCGGCATCAGCGTGGGCCAGATGCGCGTGCCCATCGGCGTGTTCGGCATGATCTACGAGTCTCGCCCGAACGTGACCATCGAAGCCGCTTCGCTGGCCATCAAGAGCGGCAACGCCTGCGTGCTGCGCGGCGGCTCCGAGGCCATCCACTCCAACCTGGCGCTGTGGAAGCTGGTGCAGGCCGCGCTGGCAGAGTCGGGCCTGCCCACCAACGCCGTGCAGCTGGTGCAGACCACCGACCGCGCCGCCGTGGGCCAGCTCATCGCCATGCCGCAGTTCGTGGACGTCATCATCCCGCGCGGCGGCAAGGGCCTGATCGAGCGCATCAGTGCTGAAGCCAAGGTGCCCGTGATCAAGCACCTGGACGGCAACTGCCACACCTACGTCGACGAGGTCGTCGACCTTGCCATGGCCGTGAAGGTCACCGACAACGCCAAGACGCAGAAGTACAGCCCCTGCAACGCCACCGAGTCGCTGCTGGTGCACGTGGCGCAGGCCGCCGCCTTCCTGCCCCTGATCGGCCGTGTGTTTGCCGACAAGGGCGTGGAGATGCGAGCAGACGCCCGCGCCAAGGCCATCCTGGCCGACGTGCCAGGCGCCAAGGTGGTCGACGCGACCGAGCAGGACTGGTTCGAGGAGTACCTCGCCCCCGTGATCGCCGTGAAGGTGATCGATTCGCTGGACGAGGCGATTGCGCACATCAACAAGTACGGCTCGCACCACACCGATTCGATCCTGACGACCAACCACCCCAACGCCATGCGCTTCATCCGCGAGGTCGATTCGGCCAGCGTGATGATCAACGCCTCCACGCGCTTTGCCGACGGCTTCGAGTACGGCCTGGGCGCCGAGATCGGCATCAGCACGGACAAGTTCCACGCGCGCGGCCCGGTGGGCCTCGAAGGCCTGACCTCGATGAAGTTCGTGGTGCTGGGCCAGGGCGAGATCCGCACCTGATCCACCCCGGGCGCGCTTGCTCGACCTCACCGCCACGAACATCGGCCTGATGCTGCTGGCCTCGGCCGGCGCCGGGCTGGTTGACGCCATCGTGGGCGGTGGCGGGCTGATCATCGTGCCCTCGCTGTTCGCGCTGTTCCCGCAGGCGGTGCCGGCCACGCTGCTGGGCACGAACAAGGCCGCCTCCATCTGGGGCACGGGCTGGTCGGCCTGGCAGTTCTCCCAACGCGTGAAGCTGCCGTCCAGGCGGCTGCTGGGCGCCATCGTGGCGGCCATGCTGGGTGGGCTGATCGGGGCCTGGCTGGCCACGCGCGTGCCGGCCGACCGGTTCAGGCTGGCCCTGCCCGTGGTGCTCACGGCCGTGTGGGCCTACACGCTTTGGCGCAAGGACCTGGGCCACAGCCACGCGCCGCACCTGTCGCCGCGCGCCGAAACCTTGACCGCCACCGGGCTCGGTGCGCTGATCGGTTTTTACGACGGCGTGTTCGGCCCTGGCACGGGCAGCTTCTTCGTGTTCGCGCTGGTGCGCTGCCTGGGCTGGGACTTCCTGCACGCCAGTGCCGCGGCCAAGCGCCTGAACTTCGCCACCAACGTGGCCGCGCTGGCCTGGTTCATCCCGGCCGGACACGTGGTGTGGGCGCTGGCCTTGCCCATGGCCGTGGCCAACGTGCTGGGCAGCAGCGTGGGCACGAAGCTGGCGCTGCGGCACGGCACCTCCTTCGTGCGAGTGGTTTTCCTGATCGTGGTGGCCGCGCTGATCCTTCAGACAGGGGTGTCGGCCTGGCGCAGCGCTTGAGCCGTCCTCCCTAGAATCAGACCACACCCCTGCCAACACACACCTGTGAACCACAACCCCTTTCGCTTGCGGGACCTGACCGGCCCACAACTCGGCACCGCCATCCAGGCAAAGCACATTCAGGGTCTGGATGCCTTCCGCGCCCTGGCCGTGCTGTTCGTGCTGCTGGGCCACGGGATCGAAGGCGCGGCCGCCTGGTCCCCTTGGGTGGCGCCCTTGGCGAGCCTGGGGGTCAAGCTCTTTTTCGTGTTGTCCGGGCTGCTCATCACCCGGCTGCTGCTCGATGAGATCGATCGCAACGAGCGCATCGACCTGGCTCGTTTCTACCGTCGGCGTTTTGGCCGGCTCATGCCGGCGTTCTACCTCTACCTTGTGGTCGCCATCGCCATCCTGTTGGTGCGCGGCAAGCCTGTGCCCTGGGACGCGGTCGCCTCAGCCGTGCTCTACGTGACCAACTACTTCCAGGCCTTCAATGGTGCGCCCACGCACATCGTGTCGCACTGCTGGTCCCTGGCGGTGGAGGAGCAGTTCTACGTGATCTGGCCGCTGCTGCTGACCTGGGTGATGCGCCGCCGTTGGGCCCCCGAGAGGGTGCTGGCCATCGGCATCGTGGCGATCTGGACCTGGCGCCTCGCCCTGGTGTTGTTCACCGACACCAGCGAGGCCTACCTTTACCGGGCCCTCGACACCCGGGGCGACGAGCTTTCGATGGGCTGTCTGCTGGCGGTGTTGACCCGTCAACCCGCATGGCAGGACCGCATGGCTGGCTGGCTGCGCACCCCCGGCCTCATCCCCGTGGTGATCGGTCTGCTGTACGCCAGCACCACTTTCGTCGGGGGCGACCGGCTGGCGCGCTTCGGCATCGCCTTCATCTTCGACACGCTGTTCATCGGCGTGCTGCTCCTGTCGGTCAGCGTCGCGGCCACACATGGGCAAGGCTGGATCGCCCGGTTGCTGAACCAGCCCACCCTCGTGCGCATCGGCCATGTCTCGTACTTCATGTACCTGTTCCACGGCTTGATCATGCACACCTCGATGCGGTTGATCGAGCGCCACACGGGCAGCTTCGCTTTGGGCCTGCTTGGCGCCATCGCCCTGGTGTACCTCGCTGCGCGCATGTCGTTCGTGTTTTTCGAAACACCCATGCGCCGCTGGATCACGGGCTCCTCGCGCTGATCAAGGCGCAGGCATCCAGCCGATGTCGTGCGCGTGCAGGCTCTGCACGAACCACTTGCCATCGGCCTCGGTGATGGCGGTGGTCTCGGGGTAGGCGCCGCTGGGGTCCTGCAGGTCGGCCACGATGCGGCCGGTGTCGTCGAAGGCGATCACGTGGCCATAAGCCTTCGGCACAGGCCACAGCGCACGCGGCAGGCGCAGCGTGATCGAACGCAGGATGGGGTGCTGCGCCGCGGCGTCGATGACGGGGCTGCGCGGCTTGGTCAGCCCGACCCAGATGCGACCGCCTTCGCCGCGCGTGAGGTTGTCGGGGTAGCCAGGCAGGTTGTCGATCAACACCTTGGCGGCGCCTTGCTGCATGGCCTGCTGGATGGTGGGCACCCCGACGTGGCCGTCAAAGGTGCGCACCAGCGAGAGCTTGGCCAGGTCGATGGCGAGCACGCGGTAGGTGGCGGTCTCCGACAGGAACAGCTGCTTGCCATCGGCCGAGAAGGCGATGCCGTTGGGGAAGCACAGCCCCGTGAGGGCCACGCGCGCCTGCAGGGTGTTCGGGTCTTGCGCGATCAGCCGGCCCGTGCAGCTGTGCTCGAGGATGTCCAGCACGCTGGCCTCGAAGGTGCCGCCACTTTCCTTGGCCCCGAAACGGCGGGAGGCGTCGGTGAGCCAGAGGGTGCCGCCCGGGCCGACCTTGACCGCGTCGGCATAGCGCACCGGGTCATCGGGCACGGGGTGCGAAACCGAAGTCAGGATGGGCTCGACCTGGGCCTGCGCCCCTTGGCCGGTGACCCGCAGCAGGCCCTTGTAGGCGTCGGCGATGAGCAAACGGCCCTGCGCATCGACATCGAGGCCGAGCGGACGGCCACCGGTGTTGAGCACGGTCTCGCGGCGCTGGCCGGCGGTGTCCACGCGCACGACATCGCCGTTGCTCAGGCCGGTGTAGAGCCAACCCTGGTGCGCCACCATGTGCTCCGGCCCGACCTGGCCTTCGCCCAGGGCGATGCGTTGCAGGCCCTTGAGCCGTTCATTGGGCTGGTGCGCGCCGGTGTGCCCCGGGTCCTTGGGGGCCTCCCAGGCCACCGGCGTCACCGGGATGGGCCAGAACAGCAGGTAGGCCGCCGCTGCCACGATGGGCGTGGCCCAGGAGGCGATCCAGGCCATGCGGCCACGTTGGCGGGAAGCGGGCGAAAAACGACGAGACAAGGACATGGGTGTGCTCCGGGCAATCCGTGAAGTATTCAACAAAGCCCGGTCGGCGCCGACCGGGTGTGGCCCGGGTGTGCACCAGGTGTGGTCAGCCAGCACTGATCGATCGCCAGAAACTATCAGATCAATTCATGCAATCGTTTTGACCGAATGCTTGCCACCCGAAATAATGAGAACCATTCTCAAACAACAACCCGAGTTTCAGAAAAGGAGCCCACCATGGCCAAGACCGCAACGTTCGGCGTGATGCACGTGATCACCGCATTCAGCGTCACCTACGCCATGACGGGCAGCATCGCGGTGGCCGGCGCGGTCACCTTCGTCGAGCCCCTGGTCAACACCGTGATGCACTACTTCTTCGACAAGTACTGGGATCACCCGCGCGCCCTGTACTTGCGCGAGCGTGTCGCCGAGGCCATCCCGCGCCTGGCGCCCAGGTTGACGCCCCAGGTGATCAGGGCGCAGGCCGAAACCGCCTGAGGATCCGGGAACAAAAAAGGCAGCCACCTGGGCTGCCTTGGTCACGCCGGGTGCCCGCTCGGCACCCTGTGGTCGCGATCACTTCTCGACGAAAGCGCGTTCGATCACGTAGTCGCCCGGCTCGCCCTGCGACGGCGAGATCTTGAAGCCACGGTCGTCCAGGATCTTGCACAGGTCGGTCAGCATCGAGGGGCTGCCGCACATCATGGCGCGGTCGGTGGCCGGGTTCAGCGGCTGCAGGCCGATGTCGGCGGCCATCTTGCCGTTGACGATCAGGTCGGTCAGGCGCCCCTGGTTGCGGAAGGTTTCGCGCGTGACCAGCGGGTAGTAGATCAGCTTGTCGCGCACCAGCTCGCCCAGCAGCTCGTGGTTGGGCAGGTCTTCGGAGATGAAGTCGTGGTAGGCCAGCTCGGAGACGGTGCGCACGCCATGCACCAGCACCACCTTCTCGAACTTCTCGTAGGTGTACGGGTCCTGGATGATGCTCATGAACGGCGCCAGGCCGGTGCCCGTGCCGAACAGGTACAGGTTCATCGCGGGCTTGAGGTCATCGACCACCAGCGTGCCCACGGCCTTGCGGCTCACCAGGATCTTGTCACCCACCTTCAAGTGCTGCAGGCGCGAGGTCAGCGGGCCGTCGGGCACCTTGATGGACAGGAACTCCAGGTGCTCTTCGTAATTGGCGCTGGCGATCGAGTAGGCGCGCATCAGCGGCTTGCCGTTGACCTCCAGGCCGATCATCACGAAGTGGCCGCTGGCGAAACGCAGGGCCGGGTCGCGCGTGGTCTTGAAGCTGAACAGCGTGTCGTTCCAGTGGTGAACGTGGGTGACGGTTTCGTGGTTGAACGCGGCCATAGGATGTCGTTGCCTGTCGGTGCCAGTGAAAAGCCTGTGTCGGAAACCCTCTATTGTCGCCCAGATCGAACGCCCCCGCCCGACGCTGGCGCATCCGCCCGGGAGGGCGCAGCATCCTGCCGGCGGTGATCGTCTATGCTCCCGGGCTCAGGGAACATCTTTTGCCTGCCCGCCAGCACACCTGAACGCCATGCTGTCCGACATCGCCCTCATCCAGCACGACCCACGCACCGCCCTGGTGGTGTTCTCGGGTGGCCAGGACTCGACCGCCTGCCTGGCCTGGGCCCTGGCCCGCTACGCACGCGTCGAGACCATCGGTTTCGACTACGGCCAGCGCCACAAGGTGGAACTCGACTGCCGCCTGCGCGTGCGCGAGGAAATCCGCCAGCGCTTTCCCGACTGGGGCGCGAAACTGGGCGAAGACCACCTGCTCGACCTGGGCCTGCTGGGCCAGATCTCCGACACCGCCCTGACCGAAACCCGCGCCATCGAGATGCAGGCCAACGGGCTGCCCAACACCTTCGTGCCCGGGCGCAACCTGCTGTTTTTGACCTTCGCCGCCGCCCTGGCCTACCGCCGTGGTGCCACGGTGCTGATCGGTGGCATGTGCGAGACCGACTTCTCGGGCTACCCCGACTGCCGCGACAACACGCTCAAGGCCCTGCAGGTGGCCATCAGCCTGGGCCTGGATGGCCCGATGACCATCGAGACGCCGCTGATGTGGCTGACCAAGGCCCAGACCTGGGCGCTCAGCCACGAGCTCGGCGGCGACGCGCTGAGCGAGCTCATCGTCGAACACACCCACACCTGCTACCTGGGCGATCGCAGCCAGCGGCACGACTGGGGCCATGGCTGCGGTCAGTGCCCGGCCTGCGAATTGCGCCGCTCGGGCTGGCTGGCCTGGCGCAAGACACAAGCATCGACACAAACCAAGGAAGGAAATTGATCGTGAACGTGAGCAGCCTGATGATCATCGCTGTCGGTGTGCTGGTGTTTCTCTGGGTGGTGGGCGCCTTCAACCGCCTGGTTCGCCTGCGCAATGAAATCACCAACGCTTTCGCGATGATCGACGTGCAGCTCAAGCGCCGTCACGACCTGATCCCCAACCTGGTCGAGGTGGCCCGCAAGTACCTCGAACACGAGCGCGAGACGCTCGAGCGCGTGACCGCCGCGCGCGCGCAGGCCATGGCCGCCTGCGACCTGGTTCGAGCCAAGCCCAACGACGCCGGGCGCCTGCAGAGCCTGTCGATGGCAGAGACATCGCTGGCCGGCGCGCTCGCGCGCTTTCAGGCCGTGGTCGAGGCCTACCCCGACCTCAAGGCCGACGGCCAGTTGAACGAGCTCAACGAAGAGCTGCGCCACACCGAGAACAAGGTGGCCTTTGCGAGGCAGTTCTTCAACGACGTCACGCTGAACTACAACAACGCGGTGCAGCAGTTCCCCACCAACGCGGTGGCCGGCGTCTTCGGCTTCGTGCCGGGCGCGATGCTGGCCTCCACCAGCTCCGAGGCTGAGCGCGAGCCCGTGCGCGTGCAGTTCTGAGGCCCAGTCCCAAGCGCACCGCCTCGGCCCTGCCGCCCTCTTGTCCTTGAAGCCATGCAGTTCCGGCAATTCCAGCTCCAGGCCCACAGCCGCACGGCGTGGCTGCTGCTGTGCTTTTTCGCGCTGCTGCTGGCGTTGTCCGGCTTCGTCAACCTGGTGCTGGCGCTGGGCTGGCGCCTGCTGATGCCGTTCACTCAGGGCTTCCCGGCGCTCTTTTTCGAAACCAACACCGCCCTGGTGATGTTCTTCGTCATCGGTGGCGCCCTGGTCGAGCTCGACCGGCTGCGCAGCGGCGGCGGCGTCCGCGTGGCGCACTGGCTGGGCGGCGTCGAGGTCGGCGACACCGGCGACGCGCTGCACCGCCGCCTGCTCAATGTGGTCGACGAGATGGCGATCGCCAGCGGCCAGCCCGTGCCGCGCGTGTTCGTGCTGCCGCGCGAGGACGCCATCAACGCCTTCGTGGCCGGCTGGGGCGCGCAGGACCTGGCGCTGTGCGTCACGCGCGGCGCGCTGGAGCGCCTCAACCGGGCCGAACTGCAAGGCCTGGTGGCGCACGAGTTCGGCCACATCGAAAAGGACGACCTGCCCCTGACCATGCGCCTGCTGGCCCTGGTCTGGGGGCTGTCGCTGGTGCACGGCTATGGCCGCAGCCTGATGGCCAGCGACGACGATGGCCGCGTCAACCCGCTGGCCTGGCTGCTGGGCGTGGTGTTCGCCGCCATCGGCTGGGTGGGCTGGCTGGCCGGCCGCGTGCTGCAGGCCGCGGTCGCGCGCGAACGCGAGCACCTGGCAGACGCCTGCGCCATCCAGTACACCCGCACGCGCGATGGCCTGGGCAACGTGCTGCGCAAGATCTGGCACGACCAGCAGGTGCTGGCCGGCCGCATGCGCCATCCGGCCTCGGACATGATCGCCTCGCTGCTGCTGCAGGAATCGGGGCACGTGAGCTGGCTGGCGTCGCACCCGCCGATCCAGGCGCGCATCCTGCGCATCTGCGGCTCGGTGCTGCCCCCCATCCCGGCACCGCTGCTGCGGCTCGACGCGGTGGAACCACGCCACGCCCCGACCGCGCCGGGTGCCCTGCTGGCGGCAGAGGGTTCGGCACCGCGGGGTGGCGGCCACCAAGGTGGCGGTTCAGCCGCGAAGGGCAGCCTCGCAGCGCGCCAGGAGCGCGAAGCCCGCCAGGCCCGACTGCAGGCCGACCGCGAAGCCCTGCAGCGCCTGCAAGGGCGCGTGGGCCCAACCGAAGAGCGCCTGATCGTGCTGGCGCTGATGATGAACACCGAGAACCCGCGCGAGGCCAAGCTGTGGCGCAAGGTCGGCGAAGGCGTGCTCCAGCCCGAGCAGATCCTGCAGGACGTCTCGTCTTTGCTGCCCACACGCCGCGTGGCCGAGTTCGAGCGGCTGACCGATCGCATCGCGCAGTCGCCCATGCCCCAACGCCGCACGCTGGTCGAGCAGGCCCGAGACCTGCTGCGCGCCGATGGCCGCGTCAGCCCGCGCGAGCGCCTGTGGTGGCTGGCCCTGAGGCACCGCATGGGGGTGCACCAGCGCGGCAGCCAGGCCTTCATGCGCCCGGTGACAGGACAGGGCCAGGACCTGGCCTCGCTGCAGCCCTCCGACCTGCATCACGTGCGCACGATGTCTGCCTACCTGGCTCGACTCATCCCAGCGGAACAGACCGACTCGGGCCTGCCCACCGCCAACAGGGCCTGGCTGGAAGCCGTCAACCACCGACTGAACGCCGACTGGTCAGGCCAGGCAGGAGACACCACCCTGGGAACGATCAACACCGACGCCGACGCCCTGGCCCACGCGCTGGCGGGCTTGCAGGAGCTGTCGTGGGTGCTGCGCCCGCAACTGATCAAGGCCTGGGTCGAAGAAGCCATGAACCACAGCCCTCAGGGCCTGATGAGCCACCAGACCGCCGACGTGCTGCGCTTGATGGCCGGCCTGCTCGACGCCCCGATGCCGCCCATGCTCGAGGCGCACTACAAGAGCACCTGAGCCCGCTCGGATCGGGTCGGGTCAATCGGCCACGCGGGTGAGCTTGGTCAGGCCCAGCAAGCCATTGCGCAACTCTTCGGGTGCGGCGGGGCCGATGTACATGCGCAGGTAGATCTGGAAGGCCAGCTCGTCGTTGATGGCCAGCGACTGCCCACCATCGCTGGTGAGCTGCTTGCCGTTGTGCGTGGCCATCCAGCCCGTGCCCGGCAGCCAGTCGAGGTTGACGACGTCGCCCTTGACCACGCGCTTGACGTTCGAATACGCCATGCCGATCTGGCCGATGGGGCCGATGAGCTTCTTGAACTCTTCTTCGGTGGCCGACTGCTTGAAGTCGGACAGGAAGATGCGAGAGATCGTCGACGAGGTGAACTCGCGCAGGATGTTGAGCTGGATGCGGCGGATGCCGTCGAGCCTGTAGATGGCCTCGGGCGTGGTGCGCTTTTCGGGCAGGTACAGGGCCGTGACGTCGGCCTTGAAATAGCCGCGCTTGCGCAAGCCCGCGCCATTGAGGATGAGCTTTTTGCCGTAGGCCGTGACGGTCTCGGGCAACTCCACCCCTTCGAGCTCGACCGCCGCGTGGGCCGGCGCCGCGAACGGCAGCAGGGCCGAAGCCGCCGCTGCGATCAGCAGCGCGCGACGGCGCTCATCCGGCGTCGGCAGGCCATCGATGAACGCGCGCAGGGATGGGTCTTTGACCATGTCAGCTCCAGCTCGAAACGGCGTTCAGCCAGGTGTCACAGCGGCTTGGAGATCGACAGCCAGAAGGCCGAGCCTTCGGTGCGGTTGCGGGCGCCGAATTCCTGCAGGAACTTGCCTTCGACCAGGGCTTCACCACCGTTGACGACCCAACCGACGGCGGGGCCGACGGCCGTGACGCTGGAGCGGTTGCCGTTGATGATTTCCTTTTGCAGGTTCTTTTCCTGGATCTCCTGTGCGGAGAATTTGCTCAGGTCCTGGGTGTCCTTGCTGAGCTGGCGCACGAAGTAGCCCTGCAGGCCCACACGCACGTCGTCGCTGATGAAGCGCATGAGCTGCCAGTCGACGTTGAACATGGTGCCCGAGTAGTAGCCGTTGTCCTTGTTGCGGGTGTTGAACGAGAACACGGTGCGCGCGCCGAAGTCCCAGCCGTCGCCGATGTAGCTGTACTGAACGGACGGGCGGAAGGTGTAGAACTTGCCGTAGCCGGTGTTCACGCGCTGCTTGACGTCGTACTTGCCGGTGGGCAGCACGATGGTCGGCGCGAAGTTGACGGCCTGGTTGTCGCCGATTTCCCAGTGGAAGACAGGCGACATTTCAAGATCGCCAATGCCGGTTTCATCACCGTCCTGACGAGCAGCCACAGAAGCGCTGATGGTGTTGGCGTAGCTCGACTGGACCAGGCTGGGATACGCCGCCAGCGCCGTGCCGCTGAAAACCGGCGAGGCGGAGAAAGCCGCCTTGCGCTTGACGAGGGGCAACATCACCGTGAAACCCAGGTTGGCGCCAAAAACACGATTGGTGCTCAGGTAGGTCAAGCGCGGCAGCGCAGCGTAGGTGTCCGTCTTGATGCCGATCTTTGAGCGAAGTTCAGGAACCGCGGGGACGACGCCAACGCCCGGGATGGTTTTTTGCTCAGTGGGAGTGGCCGCCGTGGCCTGATCATGGTCCCCTCCCTTGAGCTTTCGCGCGTGGTAATGCACCAGCGGCACCTGCAGGTACAACCCGGGCGTCAGCGGCGCCGTCATGTCGCTGCCCCCGATGCCGGGCGAATAACGCTGCAAGCCGTTTTCGGCGGCCACGGCCTGTTGACCGATGCAGGCCAGGGCGGCAAAAGAAACGGCAGACAGCCAGACCGACGAGCGGGTAGAGCGGACCATGGATACTCCTTGAATGCTGGAAACGGCGGCCGCTTGTTTCATCGACCGCACGGGACTGCCGCCATTCGAAACGAGCGCAGACCCACGTGCAACAGACTGTGCCGCGACGGCCCGCCCACGGGGGCATGTGTGTGGCGGCGCGGCGACAAACTCCGTCACGCTGGTGACCGAAACTGCGGGTTTCCCGCCCGGATGCAGGTCAGTGAAACCCCGAAGTCACTCGCCTTCGCCGAACTTGTCGTTGATCAGCGCGACCAGGGCTTTGAGGGCTTCTTCCTCGCGGTCGCCGTCGCATTCGACCTCGACATCGGTGCCGATGCCGGCGGCCAACATCATCACGCCCATGATGCTCTTGGCGTTGACGCGGCGGTCGTTGCGGCTCATGTGAACCTGGCAGGGGTAGGCGCTGGCCAGTTTGGTCAGCTTGGCCGAGGCACGGGCGTGCAGGCCCAGCTTATTGCTGATGGTGACGGTGGTCTTGATCATGGCTGCTGGCGGAGGTCGCCTGGTTCTGCGGGCGGCTGGTCGCGATCTGCATGATGCCCTGCGAGCCACCGGCCACCGCACGGGTGATCAGGGTGTCCAGGCTTTCACGCGAGTAATTCAGGGCACGCCAGAGCATCGGCAGGTTGACACCGGTGACCACCTTCACGCGCTGGCCATCGGCCAGGCGCTGGACGGTGTTGCAGGGTGTGGCGCCGAAGACGTCGGTCAGGATGAGGACCTCACCGCGTTCGTCGCCGTCCTGAGCCTTTTGCAGCAGGATGCGCGCCTGGGCCTCGATTTCCTCGGGCGGCTGGCCGGCGCTGACGTCCAGCGCCTGCAGGCTGGCCACGGCCTCTGGAAAGCAGTGCTGCGCCGCGCACTTCAGTGCGGACGCCAACGGCTCGTGCGCGATGAGGAAAAGACCAGGCATACCAAGCAGATTATCGGCTCTCACCCGGGAAAGTGGAGCGCACGGAGGAAGACCTCCACGGCATCCTCACCGTTTTGGCGAAGCAAGGGGGCCTCGCCCTGCCAGACCGCCGCCTGAAAGACCGTCAATCCGTGGGAAAAATGCCACGCGTTCACGGTGAGGGGCCCGGCCCCCGAGCTGCCATCGGGCTTGAGGCCCTGGATGCGCCAGCTGCGGGCGTCCGAATTGGGCGTCATGCCCGGCACCTGCACGGCGCCGGTGTCGATGCGTTGCCAGGGCGGCTCGGTGAGCGCTGGCGCCTGCTGGCGCGCGCGCCGGTCGGCCCACGCAAGGTTGCCCTCGGTGGCGGCGGCCAGCGCACGCAGGGTGGCCGAGACCTCGGTGGCGCTGTCCAGCCGCGCCGCCGCCAAGACCCAGGTGGCGCCAGCGGCCTCGCATGACCACATCGCCATGCGCAAGGGCGCATCCACCCCCTCCAGTCGCAGCAAGCGCTCGATGCGGTCGGGCTTGCAGGGAAAGCGCACGCGCAAGCCGTCCGCGTCGGCCAGGTCCATCTGACGCCAGTTCAAGGCAGGAGCGCAGGCCGACAGCAGCAGCGCCGCCAGCCATCCACCCCAGGCCCGCCTGCTCATCGGGCGGTCAACCCGCGGGCTGCGCCAGCAATCGGGCCAGCAGGTCGTCGAGCGCGGCGAAATCGGGCTCGCCGATGTAGCGTTTGACCACCTGCCCGCGCTTGTCGATGACCAGCGTGGTGGGCGTGAGCTGGACGTCGCCGAAGGCCTGCGCCAGGCTGCCGTCGTGGTCCATGGCCACCCTGAACGGCAGCTTGCGCGATTCGGCGAACTGCATGACGTAGGCCGGCGGGTCGTAGGACATGGCCACGGCGAGCGTCTCCAGGCCCTGGGCCTTGAAGCGGTTGTGGGTCTCGATCAGGCGCGGCATTTCCTTGACACAGGTCGAGCAGCTGGTGGCCCAGAAGTTGAGCACCACGACCTTGCCCTTGAGCTGGCCGAGTTGACGCGCCTGACCGTTGATCTCGGTGTAGAGCAGATCGGGCATGCGGGTGACCGCGTCGCCGGAACACCCGAAAAGCAGGCCCGTGAGGACCGACAGGCTCAGCAGCATCGAACGGCGGGACAGGCTCATGTCTTCTCGGCAGGGGTCAGGGGAAGCAGGCATTGTGCGCGAACACGTGGCGACCGGGTTGTGCCGGCCGGCAAGACCTGTTTCGCAACCTGCATCACTTCGCGGCGTTGCCACCTGGCGGGCCGCTATCGACACGCGGCGGCAGGCCCTTTTCCACCACCGGGTCGGCCCAGGTGCCACCGATGCGGAAAACCGTGGTGGCCGCTTCGGCGACCTGCTTGCGCAGCAGCATCTGCGCCACGAAGGTGCCCAGGCCGATGACCGGGTTGATGGCCGCGTAGGCCAGCGAGGCCGTGCCGGCGTTGATCTCGGGCACCACGTAGACGGTGAGGTCCTGCGTCTCGCGCAACAGGTCGGCCTGGCCTTCGATGAGCACCACGGCCTGCACGCCCCGCATGCGCAGGTTGCGCGTGGTGGCCTGGCCCTGGCTGACCTTGATGTCGCCATCCACGCTGTCGAAAGCGAAGCCTTGCTGGAAGATGTCGCGGAAATCGAGCAGGAAGCGGCGCGGCAAGGCCTGCAGGCTGAGCACGCCCAGCAGCCGCGCCATGCCGGCGTCGGCCTTGAGGAACTGGCCTTCGCTGAGCGCCACCTTCAGGTCACCGCTCAGGCTGGGCACGTCGAGGTCGAGCGGCGAGCCCAGCCAGCTGACCTGGCCCGTGAGCTTGCCTTTGCCGCCCTTGATGGCCTGAGGCAGGCCCAGGCGGTTCATGAGGGCACCGCTGTTGCGCAAATCCAGCGTGAAGCTGAAGGCCGAGCGGGGGCGCAAGCGGCCATCGCCAGGGCGACGCACGTTGTTCTGCGCGCCCAGCGCCGTCCAGTTGCCCACCGCGTCGAGCTCGGCGTCGGCGTTGGCCAGCTTCATGCGGGTGACGCGCCATTCGGGCAGCCCGGGCCCGCCCGTCACCGGGATGAGCCGGTTGACCGCCTCCACCTCGAAGCGCCCGATGTCCAGGCCCTTCCACTGAAACTGGTCGATGACGATGTCCAGCGCCGGCAGGCCAGCGGTCGGCTCGCTGGCCACCAGGCGGTCGGCCGCCTGATCGGCGAGGGCCTGCGCTTCGGCTTCGGGCACCAGCAGGCGCGACAGGCGGGCCACGACCCGGCCGTGAGAGCCGCTCGCCGAAGCGGGGATGCGCTCGGGCACCCAGTCGATCTGGCCGGCGGCCTGGGTCGAGTCGAGCTGCACCTTCCAGACATTGGGCGCGGGGTGCTGCACCGTGGCCGACACGTTGCGCAGGGTGCGCTGCTGCCAGTTCACGGCAGCGGCCTGGACCTGGATGGTCTCGGGGATCAGGCTCTCGTCGGCGGCCAGCGATTCGGCGGTGCTCGGGCTCGTGCGCGCGGGGCTGGCCGAGCCAGCCGCGTTGACCGGCGTGGTCATCGCATCGAGCACGCCCTGCCAGGCCTTGAGATCGATCGATGGCGTGTTGACCTGGGCGACGACGCCCTTGGCCGGCAGCGGCATGGGGCTCGCGGCGGGGCCTTGCGCGGGCAGGCTCAGCTGCATCAGGCCACGCTGCACGCGGGCCCATTCGCCTCGCACGTCGCGGCGCAGGTCCACGCGCAACCAGGGCACGGCGGCCGAGGTCATTTGCGCCTGCGCGGGGTTGCCCACATCGACCTGGATGGCATCGTGGTGCCCGGCCTCGTCCTCGATCCGGTAGCTCACCTTCAGCGGCCAGGGCTGGTTGGCGGCCTTGTTCAGCGGCGCGGGCAGGCTGCTGGCGATGCCGCGCAGGTTGCTCGCGACCACCACCTCGGGCAGCGAAGGCGGGGCGTCCGGGCCGTTGCGCGCGGCCATGCTGACCAGCACCGACACGGGCGCGTCGCCACTCAGGCGCGGCGCCAGGCGCATCAGGAAGGGGTACTCCTCGGCCTGGCGCAGGGCATCGGCCGAGACCTGCCCCTGGGCGGCGAACTTCAGCGCCCCGTCGGCACCACGCTGGCCCTCGACCACCATTTCCTGGCCCCAGACCTTGGCGCGGGCCTGCACCTGCAGTTGCGATTCGGTGAAGGCGATGCGGCCGCGCACCTGTGTCAGCGCCGGCGCCAGGGCGCCCAGTCGGATGCCGGCGCGGTCCTTCTCCTTGAGCATCACCTCGCCCTTGAGCTGGGTGTCGATGCTGCGGTTGAGCGGGATGGCCAGGTCGATGCGCAGGGCGCTCTGGCCCTGGCCCTGCGCCTTGGTGAGCACCGCGCCCAGGTGGGTCGACAGGGGCGAGGCGGCCAGGAAGGTCAGCGCGTCGTTCAAGGGGCCCTCGCCCTGCCCCCCGATGGTCAGCACCGGGTCTTGCGCGGCCAGGTCGTCGATGCGGCCTTCGACGTTGGTGAGCACGAAGGTGCCCTGCCCGATGTCGCCCAGGCGGCCTCGCGCCTGGCGGATGACCATGCGCTGGCCTTCGAAAGCGAGCTCGCCGGCCATGTCGGTGAAGGGCGTCCAGCGCACGCCGGGGGCGTCGCCGGTGATGGCCGCCGGGGCGTAGTCGAGCGACGCCTCGCGGATGGGCACCTTGACGCGGAAGCGCCCGCCCTGGTCATTCGGGAAAGGAAAGCCGTCGAGCTGGCCGTTGACCTCGAAAGTGACGTCCTGGCCGCTGCCGCCACGGATGGCGTGCCGCACGTACTGGCGGGCGGCTTCGCCCACGGTCAGCGGCAGGTAGCGCCACACCGCCGTCGCCTGGGCCCGGCTCAAGCTGCCTTGCAAGGCAAGGTGTCCCGGCAGGCGGTCGCGGGCCGTCTCACCGGTGCGCCAGGTGCCCTCGAGCTGCCCGGCCGCCTCGGCGTTGGCAAAACGGGCCTGGCGAACCTCGACCTGCCAGCGCGAAGGCGCGCCCTGCTTGGCCGGCGGCTGCACCGTCCAGCGGACATCGGCGTTCAGGCTGTCGAGCTCGATGCGCGGCTCCTCGAAGACGCCCGGGAAGCCCAGCCAGCCTTCTCGCACGGCCAGCTCGGCACTGCCGCCGGTTTCGGTGGCCTGGACGGTGACGTCGGCCCCCGCCAGGCCGGGCCGCCCCTGCTCCGGCTCGCGGGACTCGGACAGGCCCAGCCCTCGCACACGGGCTTTGAGCTGATAGCGACTGGGGTCGGAGGCCGCCCCCTCCCAGCGCCAGGACAGCCCTTCGACGACACCGCGGGGCGCCAGGTCCGACAGGGCGTCGCGGACGCGCTCGGGCAGCGGCAGGCGGTCGGCCAGCAAGGCCAGCTGGGCCAGGTCCAGCCGATCGGCCTGGGCCTCGCCGCCCTGGTTGTCGCCCCAACCGGTCGAAGGCCAGCCATCCGGCCAGGCCGCATGGCGCCAGGCCAGACGCCCCGAGCTGGCCGGCCAGCTCAGGCCATCGGCCAGCGTGAAAGCCAGGTCGCGGTAACCCAATGAGGCGATGAGGTCCTCGTTGCCCACCGTGACCTCGCCGCTCAGGCGCTTGAACACCATGGGCGGCAGCTGGGGGGCCAGGCGGACCTGGACGTCGCGCACATCGGCCTGCAGGCCGACGCGGCTGAGCCGGCCTCGCGTCAGGTCCAGCGAGGCGGACACCGCCCCCTGCCCGCTGGCCACCTCGACCGGCAGCCGCACATGCTGGCGCAGGCGCCGCACATCGACGTGTTCGAAGCGCACCTTGACCTCGCCCGACCAGGTTCGCCAGTCGGCCGGGCGGGTGGTCTCGATGTCCAGGCGTGGCGTCCAGCCGGCCTGCTGCAAGGGCACCCCATTGGGCAAGCGCGCCGCATCGCCCTGCCCGACCAGCCAGATCGGCTGGCTCATGTGCGCATCCACACGAAAACGCCGCCCGAACTCGGCGGGTGGCGTAGCCGACAGGCTCAGCTCGTGCACGCGGCCCCGCCAGGACGGCCGGTTTTTCAAGGTCAGGTCAACCTGTTGCAAAGCCAGCGTGGGCGCCCCCAGGTACTCGTCGCTCCAGCGCACGGTGCCCTGGCGGATCTGGATGCGCGACTGCGACAGCACCCAGTCACCGGCCGCGCTGCCTTCCCCTGCGCTCGAGCGCGCGCCCTGCAGGCTCAGCCCGGCCACATGCAGCATCCCGGCGCGATCGCGGCGGATGTCGAGTTCAGGGGCGACCAGCACCAGGCGGTCGAGCCTCAACTCGCCATCGAGCAGGGCCGTCGGGGCCAGTGACGACAGAGACAGGCGGGCTTCGACCTCGGGCAGGCGCAAGGCCGTGCGCCCCTGCCCATCGAGGATCTGAACCTCGCGCAGCGACAGCACGGGCCAGATGCCGTCGGCTCGACCAACCACCTGTCCCACGCGCACGGGCGCCCCCAATGCCTGAGTGGCTTGTTGCGTCAGCTCATCACGCCAATCGTCGACCCTTGGCAGAATCTGGATCAGGAGGAAGGCCCAAGCCGCCGCCGCAACCAATGCCAGCCCCATCAGGCACCAGCCCAGCCAACGCAAGGTCCTCAGCCCGGTGCGGCCCAGCCAGCGTGCAGGCAGGACCAGCAACCGCCCCGGCCCGTGAACAGGTTCAGTGGAGCCAGCGGAGCCGGCTTGGCGGTCAGGGGTCGGATCGTCGGTCGCATCGACCTTCGAATCGGGCGTCTGGGGCATGAAATCGGCACACATCCGTCGAACCACCACCCCACCGAGGTGGGCTTGTGCCCTACCATCGCGTGCAGGTTGGCCGGTTCGACCAAAGGCAAGAACCCTAGCACAGACCCGCAGCACCCTGATCCGGTTCCATGATTGACATCCCCACCGACGCCGCCGCCTCCTCGGCCCCGGCCGACCACTCCCGCTACGTCCAGCGCATCCGGCGCCGTTATGCCGCCGAAGTGGAAGCGTTCGCACAGGCCTGCCCAGGGGTGCCCCGTGGCGCCGACATCGCGGCCCTCGTCGATCGGCTGCAAGACGGTGGCCGCGACCTGATTTCTTCGCTGCGCGTGGCCCGACAGCTCGTGATGGAGCGCCTGGCCGTGCAGGACATCCAGGCCTGCGCACCGATGCAGGCCATCACCCAGGCCATGACCGAGCTGGCCGAGGTGACGCTCGACCGCGCCCTGGCCGCCGCCGAGGCCGAGGCCGACCTCAAGCATGGCCAGCCCCTCAACGAGCAGGGCCAACGCGTCGACTTCTGGGTCGTCGGCATGGGCAAGCTCGGAGGGCGCGAGCTCAACGTCTCGTCCGACATCGACCTGATCTACGTCTACGAGGACGATGGCCAGACCACCGGCGTGGCCGATGTCACCGGCCGCCTACCGGGTCAAGTCACGGGCCAGGTTTCGGTGCACGAGTACTTCGCCTTCGTGGCCCGCAAGCTCAGCACCCTGATCGCCGACACCACCGAAGACGGCTTCGTCTTCCGTGTCGACCTGGCGCTGCGCCCCAATGGCAACTCCGGCCCGCCCGTGGTCAGCATGGCGATGCTGGAAGAGTACTTCCTCGTGCAGGGCCGCGAATGGGAGCGCTTTGCCTGGCTCAAGAGCCGCATCGTGGCGCCGCGCCGCTGCATGCCCGGCGGTGCCCACCACGCCCGCGCCCTGGCGCTGCGCAACCTGGTCATGCCCTTCGTCTACCGCCGCTACCTCGACTACGGCGTCTTCGAGGGCCTGCGCCAGCTGCACCGCAAGATCCGCGACGAAGCCATGCGCCGCGCCGCCGGCCGCCCCGACCGCGCCAACGACGTCAAGCTCGCGCGCGGCGGCATCCGCGAGATCGAGTTCACCGTGCAACTGCTGCAGGTGGTGCGCGGCGGCCAGTTCCCCGAGATCCGCACCCGCTCCACGCTCAAGGCCCTGCCTCGACTGGTCGCGCGCGGCCTCATCCCGCCCGACAAGGCCGAGCAACTCGCCCGCGCCTACACCTTCCTGCGCCGGGTCGAGCACCGCATCCAGTTCCTGGACGACCAGCAGACGCACATGCTGCCCACGCAGGACGCCGACCTGGACTGGATCGCCCGCAGCATGGGCCTGACCCAGCGCAGCGCCGACCTGTCCTCGCACCCCGACTGCCTGTCGCCCACCTGCCAGTTGCTCAACGCCCTGTGCCAGGTCCGCGAGCTGGTCGCCACCGAGTTCGATGCCTTGCTGCACGACGGCCGCGAAGGCGGCGGCAATGGTGGCTGCAAGGGCTGCAGCGGCCCGCCCCTGCCGGTCGACAGCGAAGAGTTCGCCGCCAAGCTGCCCGAGGCCATCGCCCCGCACGTGCTGGAGTTCGCCCGCCAGCCCAAGGTGGGCATGCTGCCCGATGCCTCCAAGCTCCGCCTGGCCAAGCTGATCGGCCGCGCCACCCAGATCGCACTGAGCGAAGGCGAAGATGGCCGCGAACCCCTGGGCATCGACGCCGTGCTGCGTTTCGTGGAATGGCTCAACCCCCTGCTGCGCCGCGACAGCTACCTCTCGCTGCTGGCCGAGCGCACCGAGGTGCTGCGGCGCCTGCTGCGACTGCTGGGCCTGGCGCGCTGGTCGATGCGCTACCTGCTGCGCCACCCCGGCGTGATCGACGAGCTGGCCGACCCGCGCCTGATGGACGGCCGCTTCGACGCCCGCGCCTACCGCGCCGAGCTCGAAGAGCGCCACAACGCCTGGGTGCGCGCCGGCCAGGCCGACGAAGAAGCGCTGATGGACACGCTGCGGCGCGCCCACCACGCCGAGGTCTTCCGCACCTTGGTGCGCGACGTCGAAGGCACGCTCACCGTCGAGCAGGTGGCCGATGACCTGTCCCTGCTGGCCGACACCACGCTGGACATCACGCTGCGCTGGGCCTGGCGCGAGCTGCAGCAACGCCCCGGCAAACAGGGCCGCTACGCCGTCGAGCGCGATCCGCACTTCGCCGTCATCGCCTACGGCAAGCTCGGCGGCAAGGAACTGGGCTACGGCTCCGACCTCGACGTGGTCTTCGTCTACGACGACACGCAGGACGCGCCAGAGCAGGACGCCGGCCCCGACACCCCCAGCCCCATCGACGCCTACCTGCTGTTCGCGCGCAAGCTCATCACCTGGCTGACGCTGCGCACCTCGGTGGGCGAGCTCTTCGACATCGACACCGCCCTGCGCCCCAACGGCAACTCGGGCCTGCTGGTGACCTCGTACCACTCCTACGACGACTACCAGCGCCAGCGCGGCAGCAACACCGCCTGGACCTGGGAGCACCAGGCCCTCACGCGTGCACGCTGGTGCGCGGGCGAGCCGGTGCTGGCCGAACGTTTCGAGACCACCCGCCGCGCCGTGCTGTCCACCGAGCGCTGTGCCAACAGCCTGGCCCATGAGGTCGTGGCGATGCGCGAGCGCATGCGCGAGGCCCACCCCTGCCCGCCCGAGCGCTTCGACATCAAGCACAGCCCCGGCGGCATGATCGACGTCGAGTTCGTCGTGCAGTTCCTGGTGCTGGCGCACAGCCGCGCCCACCCGGCCCTGATGGACAACCTGGGCAACATCGCCCTGCTGCTGCGCGCCGCCGATGCCGGACTGATGCCCCGCCCCGTCGCCGAAGCCGCCAGCCAGGCCTACCGCGAACTGCGCCGCATCCAGCACCGGGCGCGCCTGGACGAGGCCCCGACCGAGCTCGACGGCGAACGCCTGGCGGCCGTGGCCCACCACCGCGACGCCGTCCTCGCCCTGTGGCGAGGGGTGTTCGGCCAACTCACGCCTGCCGGCACCGGGGCGTCCGACCCCCGCCCCCTGCCTTGAGCACGCCCATCTCCCGTCCCACCGTGACCACCAACGCCTTGTGGTGGTGCGCCCTGGGCTTGCTGCTGGCCCTGCCCAGCCTGGCCTTCGCCCCCGTGCCGCTGGCCCTGCCGCCGGAGTTCTGGCCCGAGCTGCCCGCCCGGCTGGTGCTGCGCCCAGATCAGGGAGGCCACCAGCCCATGTGGAGCTGGTGGGCCACCGCCTGGCTGCATGGCAGCGAGGCGCACCTGTGGCGCAACCTGTTTGGCGCGGGCCTGATCCTGCTGATGGGCACCCTCTCCGACGTCACCCCGCGCGACACCCTCGCCTGGTTCATCGCCTGGCCCCTGACCCACCTCGGCATGCTGCTGGAGCCCTCGCTGACGTCCTACGTGGGCCTGTCGGGGGTGCTGCACGCGGGCGTCGTGATCGTGGCCCTGGCCAACCTCCATCACCCCGTCCGCGCCAGCCACCGCGTGGTGGGCACCGTGCTGCTGGCCTGGGTGGCTGGCAAGCTCTTCATGGAAAACCCCTGGGCCCATCACCTCGTTCTGTCAGAAGCGTCGGCTATAAACGTGGCCCCCTGGGCGCATTTGAGTGGTGCACTCGCCGGGGCACTGACGTGGTCTGCGGTACACCTCGGTCGCCCAGGACGCCCCAAACCGTGACAACAAAGGGTGACAAACCACCTGTTTGAGCGGTTTGTCCGCCCCAGAGGGAACTTCAACAACTGTCACAGATCTTGCATTGACGCCTGAACTCCCTTCGGAGTCGGGCGAGCCCCCAACCCATCCAACCTTCAGACCATGCAACACCGCCTGCACGCCCCCGCTCAACCGCGCGCCATCCGCATGATGGCCCTGCTGCCCGTCGTCCTGGCCGCCGCCCTGGCCGCCGGCTGCGGCGACAAGAGCTCGTCCGAAGGCAAGGCGACCCAGTCCGCCGCCCGTGTGAACGACACCGAGATCACCGTTCACCAAATCAACCAGATCCTCGAGCGCCAGCAGGGCCTGCGCCCCGAGCAGACGGATGCCGCCAGCCGCAACATCCTCGAAGGCCTGATTGACCAGCAACTTGCCGTGGCCAAGGCCGAAGAACAGAAGCTCGACCGCGATCCGCAGGTCATGCAACTGCTCGAAGCGACCCGCCGCAACATCCTGGCGCGCAGCTACATCGAGCGCGCCGCCGCCGCCGGCGCGGGCACCCCGAGCGCCGACGAAATCCGCAAGTACTTCGACGACAAGCCGGCCCTGTTCTCGCAACGCAAGGTCTACGCGCTCCAAGAGTTCACGGTGCCTGCGACCGCCGAACAGACCAAGGACGTGATCGAAGTCCTCAAGAAGGCCCGCACCCCTGCCGAATACGCAGAGACCATCAAGGCCGCAGGCCTGAAGTTCACTGCCCAGCAAGTCACCCAGGCAGCAGAAGGCCTGCCCCTGACGATCGTTGATCAACTGGCCAAGGTCGGAGACGGCGAAGCGCTGTTCATCACCGCCAAGGACGGCTTCAAGGCCATCCTGGTCGTGGCCAGCCGCGCCCAGCCGGTCACCTTTGATCAGGCCAAGCCTGCGATCGAGCAGTTCCTGACGGCAGAGCGCCGTCGCCAGTTCGCTCAGAAGGAAGTCAAAGCCATGCGTGATGCTGCGAAAATCGAGTACCTGGGCAAGTTCGCCGAGAAGCCGGCTTCGGGCGCAGATGCAGCCTCGGCAGCCAACAGCAGCGTGGCCTCGACCCCGTCCGTGGCGGCATCGCCCGCATCCGCTCCCGCCGTGGATGCCGAAGCCCTGTCCAAAGGCATTTCTGGCCTGAAGTAAAGGGCGACAACCGGTGCGGGCGGGCGCTTGGCGCCTGCACCGGCAGCCAACACGAGAAACCATGAGCTTTACCGACTTTCTCCGCGTTCTCCGAGCACGATGGCTGCTGGCAGCCAGCATTTTTCTGACCATCACAAGCCTGGCGCTCGTCGTCAGCCTTGTCTGGCCCAAGAAATACGCCGCCAGTGCCATGCTCATGATCGATCTCAAGATCGATCCTGTGGCAGGCACGTCTGCTGCCGGGGTGGTGCCTTCGGCGGCCTACCTGGCCACCCAGGTCGACATCATCGAAAGCAATCACGTCGCCTCGAAGGTCATCGACGAACTCAAGCTGGAAGACCTGCCGCAGTTCCGTGCCGAATGGGATGCGGATGGCCGCAAAGGCGACTACAAGAACTGGCTCACCGCTCGACTCCTGTCCAGCCTGAAGGTGGAAGCGGCCCGAGAAGCCAACATCATCGAACTGCGGTTCTCGGACGGCAATCCGAAATTTGCACAGTCCGTCGCCAACGCCTTCGCCAAAGCCTACATCGACTCCACCGTTCAGTTCAAAACCAGTCCTGCCAAGCAGTACTCCGAATTCTTCGAAGAACGTGGCAACCTGGCCAGGCAGAAGCTCGAGCGCGCGCAGATCAAGTTGGCGGAAACCCAGAAGCAAAAGGGCATCCTGGTCACCGATGAGCGCCTGGACGCCGAAACCCTCAAATTGAGCGAGCTGTCCACCCAGCTGACCCAGCTTCGCGGGGCGCTGGCCGACTCCAGCAGCCGCAACGTCCAGGCAAGTCGCAACGCCGAGGTGTCACCGGAAGCCCTGGCCAGCCCATTGCTGACCGCGTTGCGCACCGATCTGTCCCGTCAACAAGCCAAGCTCGACGAATCGCTCGAGCGGTACGGCGACAACCACCCGGTCATCATCGAATCGCGCGCCAGCATCGCCTCGACACAAGAAAAGATCCGGCAGGAAATCGGCCGCGTCAACCGCGGCATTGGCGCCACCGACCAGATCAACCAGTCCCGCATCCAGGCCATCCAGGTGGCCTACGACGAGCAACGCCAAAAGCTGCTGCAACTCAAGGAAGCCCGCAACGAACTCCTGCTCATCGAGCGCGAAGTGGCTGCGGCCCAACGCGTTTACGACGCCATCCAGGCCCGCCAGAGCCAGATGAGCCTGGAAGGCAGCAACAGCCAGAACAACATCGTCGTGCTGAATGCCGCCGCAGAACCCACCAGCCCTGCCACACCGCGTGTGGGCATCAATACGTTGCTCGGGGCGGTTCTCGGTCTGATCCTTGCCGCCGTGATCACCACCCTCATCGAACTGTCGGACCGCACCGTCCGCGGCACCTCTGATCTGGTCAACCTGCTCCAGACCCCGGTGATCGGCTTCATGTCCTCGCGGATGCGCCCACGTCGCTGGTGGATGCCTCAAGCCGAAGAAAGCATCCTCTACCCTCTGGAGACTGCTGCTGCCGGCAGCCTGGAAGCCCCCCCACCCAACATGTCAGGCCGACTACTCTGAACATGGACCAGACCAAGAAGTTCCTCCACTCCGGCTTTGACGGAGTCGATGCGTCGTTCCCTGACACCGCGCAGATGCCTCGCGATGAGCCCACCATCGGCGAGATCATCAGCAAGGCCAACAACCTGTCGCCAGAGCAGATCGAAACGATCCTGCAGTACCAGAAGGAAAACAGTGTCCGCTTCGGCGAAGCCGCTGTGGCATTGGGTCTGGCCAACACCAACGACGTCATGTGGGCGCTGGCACAGCAGTTCCACTACCCTTACAGCGGCGAGCACGAAGAGAACTTCAACCAGGAACTCATCGTTGCCACCAATCCGTTCTCGCCGCAGGCCGAGGCATTCCGAACAACGCGCAGCCACCTCATCATGAAGATGTTCAGTGGCAACGCGCCTCGCAAGGCGCTTGCTGTGTTGAGCGCTGACTCCGGCGACGGCAAGAGCTATTTCGCCGCCAACATTGCGGCGGCGTTTTCCCAACTCTCCGGCCGGACCCTGTTGGTTGACGCGAACATGCGCAGCCCCAGGCTGCACGAGATTTTCCAGATCCCCAGCAGCTCGGTGGGCCTGACTAGCATCCTCACCGGACGCTCCGTCAGCAACGTCATCAAGTCGGTCAAGACGATGCCGAGCCTGTTCATACTGCCGGTGGGCACCGTTCCACCGAACCCCCTCGAGTTGGCCGAGCGCTCCGCATTCGGGTTGCTGATGAGGGAGTTGCTGACCAAGTTCGATCACGTCATCGTCGACACCCCTGCGCTGTCGCAAGGCATGGACGGCGCCGTCATCGCCGCGAAATGCGGGGCGGCCGTGCTGCTGGCGCGGCAGAACGTCACCAAAGTTCGCAAGCTTCAATCTGTCGTGGGTGCCTTGCGCATGTCAGGCACCACCGTTGTTGGCAGCATCGTCGTGGATCACTGAACATGAAAAAGCCGCAACCATGGGCCCTGATTGGATTCAGTCTTGTGTTCATGGCCGGCTCATGGTTGGCGCCTGTCGCCTGGGCAGCCGAGGCCTGTCCGGCCACGCGCACCGTGACCCCGAAAGGCGCCACCGCTCAAGACATCCAGCAAGCCATCGTCAAGGGTGGTCCAGGCAGCACGGTCCTGCTGTCCGGCAACTACCGGATCGACGCCACCTTGCGCCTGCTGGATGGCACGACGCTGTGCACCACGGAAGGCGCCACGCTGACATGGGTTGACCCAGCACGCGCCGGCATGATCATCGATGCCACCTCCGCATCCGCCACCACCGTGCGCAACCTCATCCTGGATGGCCGAGGGATCGCCGTGCGCGGCCGGGGGCACGTCATCGAGAGCAACCTGATTCGCAACATCCAGCAGCCAGCCTACCTGCAACAGGACAAACGGCGCTGGGGAGAACGCCATGGCGTCTTCATCCCCGACCAGGGTGATGACCTGACCATCAGGCAAAACCTGTTCAGCAACATCGTCGACACAGGGGTGATGGGCTACAACATCGATCGCAGCCTCATCGCGGACAACAAGTTCGGCGACGTCCATGAAGGCATCCACCTGTTTTCGGTTTCACGCACCCAGATCCGCAACAACAGCGGCCAGGGCTTCCGCGCCATGTCGATCGAGATTCAGGGCGACAACCTGCCAGGTCTCGTCGTCGAAGCCAACCGGTTCGGCCGGTGGCACAAGGACCACGAGAAAGGCGCCTACGCGATGTCCATCGTGGCAGGCGCGTCGGCGGTCATTCGAGACAACGTGATCGAGGGCTCTCCCCTCATGGCTGCCGGGCTGGAGATCGGCGGCCATGCGCCCCTTGTGCAACGCAATCAGCTGACAGATGCCAACATCATCGTCACCGACTCGCCAGACGCCGTGCTGCAGGCCAATCAGCTGATCCGAGCAGGCATCGTCAAGGACGTCAACCGCGTCAAAGGCGGGAAACTCACCATCCAGGACAACGTCATCCAGGACGCGCCCCGAGCCGCCATCACCACCGATCACTGGTGGGGCTACGACCAGGTGATCATCCAGGGCAACCAGATCTCCAAGAAGCTGTCTTCCGATACCCAGGAATTCGTGGGCATCCTTGCATCGGACTTCCAGAAGCAGCCACTGAGGATCGAGAACAACCGCATCACCATCAGCAAGGGTGGCGTCAGTCGCCATGTGCCCGTCACTTGCATCAAAAACGGGGGCAGCCAGGGCAACCTGAGGGGCATGCGCGTGGTGGGCAACACCTGCGATGGAGGCGGTGTGGCCACCTTCAGCGACAGCAACGCTCCAGGGGGGCACATCGACGTGACCTACGAGCGCAACCAGCTCATGAACCTGCGAGACACGATCACCGGTGACACCACGGGCTTGAAGGCCAAAGACAATCAGTTGGTCAATGTCACCGCCGATCAGGCGCGACTGGGCAACCGCTGAACGTCAGCGGCGCCCAAGGCGGCCAACCAACGGCGCGCCCACCAGCTCCTGCAATTCGTCGACCGACCTGACGCGACGGTCACGCCTCTCGCTCGCATAGGCCCCGATCCACGCCAACAGCAGGCCCATGCCCACAGAAACCGGGACGAAGTACGTCAGGCTCGGGAACCAGGTGCTCGCAGGCAACCCAGAGAGGCTGATCACCCGAACGTCGCCACGGGGCGCATCCTTCAAAAGCTCGGTCAACTCGGCCTGTGTCAAAGCATCTTCGTACCGCTCCGCGCTCAGGTCGGCTTTCTGTTGAGCGGAGACCAATGCCTGGCGCTGCTGTTCGCGCACCAACAATGCAGCCTGCTTGCGCGCATCGTCCTGCTGCAGCGACCTCACGGCCTGCCCCATCCCGCTCGCCCGGGTCGACTGAGAGGCGCGCCGTTTCTGCTCGTAACGCCGAATGTCGGCCTCCAATCCCACCGTCGACGCATCCAGGGCCCGCACGATGGGGTGCTGATCCCCCATGGATGACACGGCCTCCGCACGCTGCGTGCGCAATGCAGACAGGCGCTCCCGCTGCTGCAACAGATAGGCGTCATCGAGAAGCGTGCCTGGATCGGCCTTGCCAGCCAGGACCTGGTTGATCGCCTCCTGACCCAGGAACGCGCCAACGACGTTCGAGGTCTGGTTGCTGCCCTGCAAATGCGCGCGCAGATCGGGGTCGGCCACCACGTCCACGACCATGGCCCGGGAGGATCCCTGCGCCAGCTCGGCATGCGCCGAGCGCATCTCGCTCCTGGCCTGCTCCTGGGCCTCGGCGTACGCGCGCCCGGCAAAGAGGTCAACGCCCCGGTTCAACTGATCGGAAGCAAAAGCCAGTTCCTCGGCAAATGCATTGGCCATGGCTCGCGCCATTTCAGGAGACGGTGAGGCATACGAGACGGTCACCAGGCTCGAGCCGGGAGTGGCCCGCGGGATCAATCCGCCCAACACGACGTTTTCGAGCCAGGTCTCGAATGAGGGGCGCCCCTCGCCCAGCATGGCCCACTGCTGCTGCATCACCGCCATGCGGTCCAGGCCAAGCCTCTTGATCACCCGCTCAGCCACCAAACGGCTGCTCAGCAGACCAACGCGCGAAGCAAGCAGGTTGGCCTGGACATCGTTCGTTGCGATCTGAACGGGGTTCTCCGACGCATCCAGCAACACCACGGCATCCGCCTTGTAATGATGCGGCAGAGAAAACCAGCATGCGGCAGCGACGATTTGCGCCAATGCAAAGATGCTCACCGCAAGGACGGGGCGGTGACGCATCACCTGCCAGGGCGCGAGTCTGTTCACCGCGATGCTCATGCTCGGACCCCCATTGGTTGCTGGCCCCTCGCCACCTCATGGCGAATGACACGCCAGACGCCCTCGGCACAGCCCGACCAAGACAGATGCGAGGCGATTCTGGCCTGGGCCGCTTGCTTCAGAGCGGCCCTTTGCTGCGAGGTCAACCCTTCGGACAGCACCTTGTTCATGGCACGGGCCGCATCCTGAGGCCGCTCGGGGTGCACGTATGTCGCCAGGGCGCCAGCCACTTCTTCCAGGACCCCTATGTCGGAGCAAACCACAGGCGTTCCCGTGCGGAGCGCCTCCATGGGAGGGTACCCGAACCCCTCGGTCAGCGACAGGAACAGGAACAAGTCGGCATGCGCATACAGCGCCTGAAGCTCGGTTTCCGAGACCCGGCCCAAGGCAACAACGCCAGGCTGGGTCACATCGCTGGCACCACACAGTGCCAACGGCAACGCCTGGTCACCAGCAAGGCCACGGTACGCCTCGTAGGCACGCAAGACCCCATCCAGGTTCTTGTGGGGCAAACGCGAAGCCATCGCGAAAATGAAGGGCCTGCCGCCCAACGCGGCGGGCAAGTCCTGACGTGCGGCCGTGGCACCGCCCTGCTCGTCCACACCGTTGAGCACAACAGACACCCTCCCCGCCTCCATGCCCTCGTCAAGCAGATCTCGATGCGTCTGGGCCGAAATGGCCACCACGTGCTCAGCTTGCGCAAAGGTGTTTCTGAATGCCGATGAAACCAGCCAGGTCTCCAGGCGACCGAAGTACCCGGGCTTTCGCCGGAAATACCAAAAGGGGATCAGGTCATGCACAACGGTCACACGCGGCACGCGACCTGGCCACAACAGCCTCCTCGGCACGAACCCCTTGGGGGACAGGTAAGCATCGACACCATGCTGTCGCGCCCACAAGGCACAGACACCCCGCATCCACGCTTGCCGCCAGAGATGCCCGGGCATGTTCGGCACGATCCGCATCAACGTCACACCGCCGAGCCCCGCAGCTTCAGCGAAGTCCTTTTCATTGTCGCCATTGCAAACCAGGAGCAGCTGGTCACCAACCGAGAGCTGCCTGGCCATTTCCGTGACCAGGCCCATTGCATAGCGATAAATGCCCAAGCTCTTGCCAGAGTCCGGGGTCAGTTCGACGGCATCGAACATCAACCTCATGGCGCCCCCCCGGATGTGCCCGGCAGCTTGATCCGACCGACAACCACCAGGTATTCGATCAAGGCAAACCCAGCCACAAAGTAGTACATCGCGGCAAACGACGGGGTTTCAAAATGCGGCTCGGACAGCGACTGCACCAACAGCATCAGCATGATGATGAAGCACCACGCCGCAACCCCTCTGTAATGACCATTGGCTTGCAGAGGCATCCGCAATCGGGCCCCCTTGGCAGCCGCCACCAGCGGCACCAGGATCACGTACATCCACAGCGAGAAATAGACCACGCCACCCCGAGAGAGGCTGGAAATGAAGCTGTTGTGGGGTTCTCGGACCACGACGCCTTCGCCATAGTCGCCACCTGGCGCACGGAAATTGGTCAGCGGAGGCCCGTATCCCACCCCCAGCATGATCGTCTCCGGATTCGCCGACCACTTCCCCAGGGACGATGCCCACCAATCCAGGCGCTGGTTGACACCGTGGGCACCGGCTTCGTCGCCATGCTTGCCCGACACCGACAGGAACCGATCAACTGCTGCCGACAAGGTGAGCTCCGAAATGCGCCCCGACACCTTGACGCTGAAGACCTCCAGCAGGCCGAGCGCTGCCACCAGGATCACCACCCCGGCAATCGTTGCCGTGAAAGCCTTGCGGTAACCGAAAAAGGCCAGCACGAAAGGCAGCAGCAGCACCATGCCGTACAGGTTGCGCGACTGCGTCAGCCCGACCGCCACCAAGGTGCCGATCATGATGAGCGCAACCAAGGGATAACGCAGCCACTTTGCCTGCGGGTAGGCCCAGGGGATGGCATACCAGGCAGAGATGGCAGCAAGGGCGTTGACCGATGCCGTCAGCATCCACCCCACGACCGGGATGGTCTGCTGGTAGCTCTGGAAAGCGGGCGAGATGGCCTGCAACTCCATCGCGAACGGTGCCAGGCACCCATACAGCACCCCAGCGATCATCCAGATGCGGATGAAGCGGGCGCGCCAAGCCAGCCAGCTGCCCATCATCAAGCCACAAGCTGCAACGCTCAACCCGGCCAGGAAGTAGATCAAGTCCACCACGGACAGGATGTCCCGCAGGGCCGACATGCCGTAGGTCTTGATGCCTGGGTACAGATGAATCAGGGGCGGCACGATCAAGGCCACCAGGCACACCCAGAACGCTGGGACCTGCTTGAGCACCACGAACGTCTTGGGCAGCAGAAAGAACAGCGCGATCAACACCCCCAACTCGGCCAGCGTGAACTTGATGCCCCCGCCCCCCACCACGATGTTGGTGAACCCGTAGTTGAAGATGACCTGCCCCAGGATCATGGACAGGGCCAACCGGACGTACCAGGGTGATGAGCCCGCGACCATCTGGAAGGCCAGCAACAGCAAGCCCACCACCACGGCCCAACGCAGCACCATGAGCACCGTGAACGGGTTGATGACCAGCCAGTAGTTCAGGCCAGCCGGCACGATGATCGCCAGGAAAAAGATCAAGCCCAGGTCAAAGCGGCTGACAGAGACTCGGGACGCCAAGCCACCGGAGGCGAGAGGGGAACGCTGCCATGGCAGGCGCGTGGACAGCGCTGGCTTCATGCTTCAAGGGCTCCATACACACGACGCACCTGCTGCGCCCAGCTCAGCTGCCTCGCTTGCTCGCAGGCCGCATCGTGCATGGCCTGCCGTTGCACCTCATCGAGGCTGGCAAAGTCAGTGATGGCTTTGGCCAGGCGCCTGGCCAGCTCATCGTAACTGGCATCCTGGGTGGACACCACCACCCCGCAACCTGGATTCAGGAAGTGCTTGGGACCGCCAAGGTCGACACAGATCACAGGCAAACCTCGGGAAAGGGACTCCAGGACAACCGTGCCCCCCGAATCATGCAGGCTGGGGAACAGGAACGCATCTGCGCGATGGTAAAGCGACATCAGCTCGGCCTGCGGAATGCGTGCCCGCATGGTCAGGCGCGCCCCCAGCCCCAGCCTCTGCGCCTGCCTGACCAGCGTCTCCTGCATGGCGCCGTCGCCCACGATCAGCAACTCGATGTCTGCCCCGTCCCGCACCGCCAGCGCCATGGCATCCAGGGCAATGTGCAGCCCCTTGAGCGCCATCAAGCGCCCGGCGAACAGGAAGGTTGTGCGCGGCCGTTTGCGCACAGGCGACTCCCGCGGCACCACGTCCGGTGCCCCCACCTCATTGACCACCACGACCCGATCCTGCCAGCGCGCGGGGATGAAGCGCGCGGTGTCATCGGTGCGGCAGAAGATCTTTTCCGCGCGGGCGAGCGCCGCCTGTGCAAAGGGATCGACCCGAAACGAGTACAGCACGAGATCTCGCACGATCTCTCTGAGGATCAGCTTGAAAGGCGCCCCACGATAGAACTTCAAAGGTGATCGCTCTCCGCCTCCGAGTGGCCCGGCGATGTAGCGTTTCCCCACGAACCCAAGCCAGCACGGATAGCGAATGGACCCCAGGGTCAGGTGATGAATCAGGTCGTAGTCGTCACGCTTTTGCAACTGCCTGGCAAAGCCCACCGCCCTCATCTGCCACCAGGTGATGTAGAGCTGCGAATCGAGGTGGGGACGCTTGAACGAAGTCCAGAAAGGCTCGCAGTGAAAGTACTCGACCTTCAGCCGAGGCACGTGGCTGCGCTGCAAGGCCTCTTCGACATCCTTGCGAAACCAGGCGTGCGTGAGCACGGTCACGTCGTGCTCCTGGGCCAGCGCCAACGCCCAGTGCCAGCCGACGCCACACTCGGAACCCAGGATCGGCGAGAAGGCAAAAGCAGAAAGCAGGATCTTCATCACGCACCTTTCAGGCTGGCCACTTCACGGCAGTCGCGCCTGAACATCACCCAGTGCCAAGCTGTGGGCACGATGTACCCGACATTGGCCACCCATATCGCTCCACTCAACCCGAAACGGGGGATCAGCAGCGGAGCCAGCACCACGGAGCAGATGGTCCCAGCCAGGTAGGCGTGAAAGATCTGCTCGGTGCGCCCCAGAGCCAAACCGCCGGCCTGCGTCACGAACGACAACATGGCCACCAGCGGGCCGATGGCGGCCATCGGCAAGATCTCCGCCACCGGCATGTACCTTGCGCCATACAGGATCGACACCAGGAACTCGCCGAAGACCACCAGGATCAGCACCATGCACGCCGAGGCGAGCAGCACCGCGACGCTCAACCTGTTCAGGGCCTGGCGAAACGCCTCGAAGCCACGCTCATGGTAGATGCGCGTGGCCACGATGGGCAGGTAATTGCCCATGGTCTGACGCAAGATGTTGAGCACGTTGAGGATGGAGTTGGCGGCGTTGTAATGAGCCACCCACAACACGCTGCCAAACTCGGCAATCTGGAATGGCACCAGCATGAATGACCCGAACAGAAACACCTGGCTGCCACAAACCCACTTCGAGTGGTCCCAATGCTCACGAGCGATCGCCCTGACCGCCGACCAGGTTGGCCACTGATGCGAGGAGCCCGTGTCCCCACTTGCCTGCCATCCGATCGCGCAGGAAATCAGGAACCACGCAGCCCCGACCCACAAAATGCCCTGCACAGACATCGTCACATCCCACCAGACCATGGCAAGCAGCGAGCCCAGGTAGCCGCCGTACGCCACCATGTCCATCAACCATGCCAGGCGAATGCTCGAAGTGGTGAAGCACAGCCTTCGAACAGCCTCTTGCAGCAGGTAGGCCAGCAAGTAGCCCAACACCGCCAAGGTCAAGCCCTGATCAGGAAAATAGCGCCAACCCAAGGCAGCCACGCCCACGCAGACCAGTGGCCAGAGCAGGAGGTGCAACACCACCACCGCCCTGAAACGCTGGGTCAGTGCATCCCCTCCGTCTGACACCCCGAGCACGCTCATGGGCTGCGTCAGGTACGAGCGGTACATGGCGCTGACAAAAAGGGTCACCGTCACGGACAGGCCGAAGACGGAAAACGCCTCGACAGACACCAACCGCGCGACCAGCAGCGTTGTGAGGAAGGTGCAGGCAGAGACCAGCACCTGATCCGACAAGGCCCACAAGGCGTCAGAGCGCCATCGCGAGAGCACGCTCACTCGTGATAGTCGTAAGCCTGGAAGCCAGCCTGCTTGACCAGGTTGTCTCGCTTGGCCGAGGTGTAGTCGCTGAGCACCATTTCCTTGACGAGCTGAGCCAGCGTGGTGGCAGGCGTCCAGCCCAGCTTCTCGCGCGCCTTGGTGGGGTCGCCCAGCAAGGTCTCGACCTCGGTCGGACGGTAGTAGCGCGGATCAACGCGCACGACCACATCGCCCACCTTGCAGCTGGCCAGCAGCTCGCTTTCACCCTTGGCATTGGTCACCGGCTCGATGCGCTCGACGATGCCGACCTCGGCCTCGCCCTCGCCCTCGAAACGCACGAAGACGCCCAGCTCACGCGCGGCGAATTCCACGAACTGGCGCACGCTGTACTGCACACCGGTGGCGATGACGAAGTCTTCGGCCTGCTGCTGCTGCAGCATCAGCCACTGCATTTCGACGTAGTCCCGAGCGTGGCCCCAGTCGCGCAACGCGCTCATGTTGCCGAGGTAGAGGCAGTCCTGCAGGCCCAGCGCAATGCGGCTGATGGCGCGCGTGATCTTGCGCGTCACGAAGGTTTCACCGCGAATCGGGCTCTCGTGGTTGAAGAGGATGCCGTTGCAAGCGTACATGCCATAGGCCTCGCGGTAGTTCACCGTGATCCAGTAGGCATAGAGTTTGGCCACCGCGTAAGGGCTTCGCGGATAGAAGGGCGTGGTCTCCTTCTGCGGAATCTCCTGCACCAGGCCATAGAGCTCCGAGGTCGATGCCTGGTAAAAGCGCGTCTTCTTCTCCAGCCCCAGGATGCGGATGGCCTCCAGCAGGCGCAAAGCGCCGATGCCATCGGCATTGGCCGTGTACTCGGGCTCCTCGAAGCTCACGCCCACGTGCGACTGCGCGGCCAGGTTGTAGATCTCGTCGGGCTGCACTTTCTGGACGATGCGCACCAGAGAAGTCGAATCGGTCAGGTCACCGTAGTGCAAGATGAAGTTGCGTCCATCGACATGCGGATCCTGGTAGAGGTGGTCGATGCGATCGGTGTTGAACAGCGAGCTGCGGCGTTTGATGCCATGCACCTCGTAGCCCTTGTTGAGCAGGAATTCGGCGAGGTAGGCCCCGTCCTGGCCGGTGACGCCTGTGATCAGTGCGACTTTTTTATTGGTCATGAAAGTGCTCAAGGTTTGCCAAACAGGCGAACGCGTTGCTCGGGTGGCAGCGCTTTTTCAAGGTCCCGAACGAAGCCCTCTTGCAGCTTGAACTGCTCGGCTTCGTTGCTTCCCAGGGAAGAAATGCGAAAGAGGAAGCCATCAACGATCATCCCCTGCAAGCCGTAACGCATCTGCTGGAGCTTGCGGCTGATGCCAGGCAGGGCTGCGGTGTCATGCAGGGTGACCCAGTACGTGATGGGCTCGATCTGCTGGCCTCTGCGGGACATCAGTCGGATCACATCGATGTCATGGCCATTGAGCGCCAACTTCGCCTGCCCTCGCCCCTGCACCTCGAAGCCCTGCGCCGAATAGCAGAACTCAGGTCGATGGGCCGCGGTGTTCCAGGAGTTCTGGTTTTTGCCGTAGGCCAACGACAGCATCATGGCATCGCCCTTTGAGTTCACATACGTGACGTTCAGGGTGCCGGAGTACAGGGTGGAAAGCTTGGCTTCCACCGTCGGGTCGTAGATCACGGCCGGACCCGAGTGATCCACCCGCCAGTCCCCGAACTGCTCGGGCAGGAACTCTTTCATCACCACCGGCCGCAACTCGTCGGCCATGACACGGCTCGGCTTGAGCCACTCGGACACCCCGAGCCCGCCGAGCATCAATGCTGCAGCGACCAGGATGGCACCAGGAAATTTCACCCGCTTGGGCAGGTCATTCGCGACGGCCACGTGCACCTCCTTGATCATCGAAACGCACAGCCAGAAGGCGATCGAACCCGTACGTCAGGGTCAGCGCCACGACAAACAGCACCATGCCGGCAAAGGTGTGCGCAAAACCCTGCCCGGCCTCGTCACCAAGGTGATAGGTGATCAGCACAAGGATGATCACCCGCGTGACATTCGAGATGAACGAGATTGGCACGATCATGATGGCCAGGATGATGTTTCGGGCCTTTGACTGGTAGTTCATGATGTTCATGTACAGCAGCCCCAGTGCCTCCAGGGTGAACAGCGAGTTCAGGCCAGAGCAGGCGTCGGCCACCAGCAATTGATATGGCCCGATCGTCAAGGTCACGCCATTTCGCGCGATCGGATACCCCACCCAAAACAGCACCTCAGTGGCCACAACGGACACAGCGCTCTTGAGCGGAAGCGTGATTGCCTGCACCAGGGCACCGGGCAACGGCACCATGAAAACCAGGAAGAAAAGCGGGAACCATGCCCGACGCAAGGCCCCGGTGCCGTGCAGCAGCAAGAACCCCGCCATCAGCATCGTGATCTGCGACGCAGCGGCCATCTCGATGACAGATTGGGAGCGCCCCACGACATAGGCCACGAGCGTCAACCCCAACAACGTGAACCCGGCGAACAGCGACGGCTTCGGCGGCCCCGCCAGGATCTTTTCACGCTGAGACCAAATCAGCCACGCAGCGGCGCAAATGATCAAGGGACCATGGCCTTGCTCTTCGGTGGCCCAGGTGGTGCTGGCCAGTTCTGCGTAGGTGCCCGCGTACATCAGCAGGAATGCGGCCAGGAAAACCAGGATGCCAGGCGCGGAAACCAGGGGATTCAGGCCAAACAGCCCGACAGCGGGCGCAACTGAACTGGTGGTTGGGGTGGTCATGGATTTGGAGGGGAACAACTGGATGCCCGGCGACCCCTGCGGGGCTGTGATCAATGGCTGGCGGGCCCCGTCGGAACGCAACACGCCTGTCATTCATTGTTACCGATTCACCTCGAAAGTTCCGACAGAGGATCCCCTGAAAAGCGGGTGAACGCCGCCACCCCGGGCAAACCTGTAAGCGATTGTCTTCACATCCACGCGCATTCCATCACGCTCACGGGAAAGCCCGGCCCCGCATTCAGTGGGTTTCCCTAGACGTCCGCAATCCCCCCCCACCTAAAATTTGTCTCAAGGTTGACGCAAAGGCCGTCGAATCACAAACAGCCTGACGTCGCCCCAGAAGGAAATAAAATGAGACACCCAGACCCGAACTTCGGCTATCCCTCGATGTCCCTCCTTGAACGTGAGCGACTGGTCTCCCGTCTGGACATCCCTGTGGGTCAAAGTTTCATGCGTCAAGGTGCCCAGGTTCTGGACTCCCACATCGATGCCCTCTCCTGGGGCGAAGCCATCGGCAGAATTTCGGGTTGGGCCACCAGCCGTCAGTCGCGATTTGTCACGCTTTGCAACGTGCACTCCGTGGTAACCGCCAGCCAGGATGACGCCTTCCAGCACGTCATTGCCCAAGCCGACCTGGCCCTGCCAGATGGCGCGCCGGTGGCCTGGGCGCTGCGTCGCGAGGGCTTTGCCAGCCAGCAGCGCCTGAGTGGCCCGGACCTGATGTGGCGCTACCTCGCGCACGCCGAACACACCGGCCAGTCCATCTTCTTCTACGGCAGCACCCAGGACACCCTGGACAAGCTGAAGGCCCGCATCCAGGCACAGTTCCCGCGCCTGAAGCTGGTCGGCATGGAGTCGCCCCCCTACCGCGAGTTGAGCCCTGAAGAAGATCAGGCCTACGTCGACCAGATCAACCAGTCCGGCGCCAACGTGGTGTTCGTGGGCCTGGGCTGCCCGAAGCAGGAGGCCTGGATGGCTTCTCACCGCGGCCGCATCCGTGCCGTGATGCTGGGCGTGGGCGCTGCTTTCGACTACCACGCAGGCACCATCCAGCGTGCGCCCCTGTGGATGCAGAAGTCGGGGCTTGAGTGGCTCCATCGCCTGTGCAGCGAGCCGCGCCGCCTGTTCAAGCGCTACCTGCACACCAATTCGGTGTTCGTCTACCGCACCCTGAAAGCCATGCTGGTGGGGCAAACCGGTCAGGTTCGCGACGAACGTCGCTGACCCCCCATCCCTCCGCACCGGCCGCTCCCAGAGCGGCCTTTTCTTTTTAGACACGCGCTCGCCCCTCGGCAGCCGATAGACTCTCGCACCATGGACCTCAACGCCAAGATCTTCGTCGCCGGCCACCGCGGCATGGTGGGCTCAGCCATCGTCCGCCGACTGCAACAAGCCGGTCACACCCGCATCCTCACGCGCACGCGCCAGGAGCTCGACCTGACCAGCCAGCAGGCCGTGCGCGACTTCATGGCCGAGGAAAAGCCCGACTACGTTTTCATCGCAGCGGCCAAGGTGGGTGGCATCCAAGCCAACAACACCTATCGCGCCGACTTCATCTACGAAAACCTCATCATCGAGTGCAACCTCATCCAGGCCAGCCACCAGGCCGGTGTCCAGCGCCTGATGTTCCTGGGCTCATCCTGCATCTACCCGAAGCTCGCAGCCCAGCCCCTGCGTGAAGACTGCCTGCTCACGGGCCCGCTGGAGCCCACCAACGAGCCCTATGCCATCGCCAAGATCGCCGGCATCAAGCTGTGCGAGGCCTACAACGCACAGCACGGTCGCCAATACATCAGCGTGATGCCCACCAACCTGTACGGCATCAACGACAACTACGACCTCAACAACAGCCATGTGCTGCCCGCCCTCATCCGCAAGGCACACGAAGCCAAGCAACGCGGCGACACGCACCTGGTGGTCTGGGGCACTGGCACGCCGATGCGCGAGTTCCTGTACGCCGACGACCTCGCCGACGCATGTGTGCACCTCATGAACACGGGCTACGACGGCGCGCTGGTCAACATCGGCACAGGCACCGACGTGACCATTCGCGAGCTGGCTGAAACCGTGGTCCGGGTGGTCGGCTTCCAGGGGGACCTGCAATTCGACACCAGCAAGCCCGACGGAACGCCCCGCAAGCTGATGGACGTCAGCCGCTTGCGAGGCCTGGGCTGGCAAGCACGCACCGCGCTCGAAGACGGCATCCGGCTGGCTTACCAGGACTTCCTGCAGCGACATGCCTGACAACGCCCTCGCTCAGGCCTGGTCCGGCTGGGCCGATGCCAGGCAGGCCTGGCAGACCTGGTTCCTGAGGCAAGCCCTGCCCCTGTGGCGAGCCCATGGCGTTGATCTACAGCAAGGCGGCTTCCACGAAAAGCTCGATGCGCAGGGCAAGCCTGTTGACGAACCCCGCCGCACCCGCGTGGTGGCTCGCCAGCTCTATGTTTTCGCCACCGCGCCGCTGCTGGGAGACGCCCACGATGCGCACGTCCTGGTCGACCACGGGCTGCGCTTCCTGCGCGAACGACTGCTCGCCGAAGACGGTACTTTTCACGCCGCCTACTCGCTGCAAGGTGCCCGAGCGAACCCGCGATTCGACCTGTACGAGCAGGCGTTCGGCCTGTTCGCGCTCGGCTCGGTCTACCAGTTCGACCGTTCACGCCACGCTGATCTGCCGGCGCTGGCGCAACGCCTGCTCGAGCGGCTCCAGACCGGCTGGGGCCACCCCACCATCGGCTTTCAGGAAAGCCAGCCGCCAACCGCGCCCCTGCGCTCGAACCCGCACATGCACCTGCTGGAGGCCGCCCTGTGCTGGCAACGCGCCAGCGGTGGCCACGACAACAGCTGGAACGCCCTGGTGCACCAGCTCGTCACCCTGTGCCTGACGCGCCTCGTTCAGCCCGACAGCGGCCTCGTGACAGAGCTGTTCGACCTGGATTGGCGCCCCCTGCCCGGGCCCGACGCCGGCCTGGCGGAGCCCGGCCATCAGTTCGAATGGGGCTGGCTGCTGCTGAACTGGGCCCGCCAGGAGCCCGGCCACCCGCTGGCCGCACAGGCCAGGCAGGCGGCCGTGCGCATGATCGAGATGGGGGAAGCCCACGGCATCGATGCCTCGCGCGGCGTGGCCATCAATGCCATCGACACTTCGGGCCATGTGCGCGACGCCAACGCCAAACTGTGGCCACAAACCGAGCGCATCAAAGCCTGGGTGGCCATGGCTCAAGCGGGCGCATCCGAGGCCAGTCAGGCCCACGCGCTGCAGCAGGCCACCGCCGCCATCCAAGGGCTGATGCCCTACCTGCGACACCCCGTTGCGGGCGCCTGGCATGAATCACTCGGTGCCGACGGCAACTGGCAGGTGCAGGACACCCGCGCCAGCAGCCTGTACCACATCGTCTGCGCGCTCGAAGTGGCCTGTGGGCTTCAGCCCCCGAACACCTCGGCGTCCTTGAGCAATGGCGCAGCGGCATCCTTGGGTGCCAGCAGCGACTGAGCCACCGCACCCGGCCACACGATGCCGATGCCGGCATCGTCCCAACGGATGCTGCGCTCGCAATCCTTGGCGTAGACATCGGTGGTCTTGTAGAGGAAGTGGGTGTCGTCTTCCAGCGCCACGAAGCCGTGGGCAAAGCCCTCCGGGATCCACAGCTGGCGGTTGTTGGCAGCACTCAGCTCCACCCCCACCCACTTGCCAAACGTCGGCGAGCCACGGCGGATGTCCACCGCCACATCGAACGCGGCGCCCTTGACCACGCGCACCAGCTTGCCCTGCGGGTGCGGCGGCAACTGGTAATGCAGGCCGCGCAGCACGCCGGCCTTGCTGCAGGAATGGTTGTCCTGAACAAAAGCCCGAGGCGTGGGCAAGCCCAGGTCGCTCAGGCCCTTGTGAAACTTGGCTTCGTTGAAGCTTTCCATGAACCAGCCGCGGTCGTCACCGAAAACAGCAGGCTCGATGACGACGACATCGCGGATGGTGGTGGGCGTGAATTTCATGGGGTCACCAGACCTGGTCTTGCAGCACCTTGCGCAGGTACTGGCCATAACCGTTCTTGAGCATGGGTTGTGCGAGCTTTTCAACCTGCTCGGCGCCAATCCAGCCCGAGCGGTAGGCGATCTCTTCGATGCAGGCCACCTTCAGGCCCTGGCGCTTCTCGAGCGTGGCAATGAACTGGCTGGCTTCGAGCAGGCTGTCGTGCGTGCCGGTGTCGAGCCAGGCATAACCACGGCCCATGATCTCGACGCTGAGTTGCCCCTGCTGCAGGTAGATCGCGTTCACGTCGGTGATCTCGAGTTCACCCCGAGCGCTCGGCTTGATCGACGCCGCGATGTCGCAGACCTGGTTGTCGTAGAAGTACAGACCCGTGACCGCATAGTTGCTCTTGGGCTTGAGCGGCTTTTCCTCGATCGACAAGGCGCGCTTGTCGGCATCGAAATCGACCACGCCATAACGCTCGGGATCGTGCACGTGGTAAGCGAACACGCTCGCCCCGGCATCCCGGTGGGCCGCGTTGTGCAACAGCCCCTGGAAGTTGTGCCCGTAGAAGATGTTGTCGCCCAGGACCAGCGCGCTGGGGTCGTTGCCCACGAAGTCACGCCCCAGGATGAATGCCTGAGCCAACCCGTCCGGGCTGGGTTGCACGCAGTAAGCGATGTTCACGCCCCACTGACTGCCGTCGCCCAGCAGCGCCTGGAAGCGCGGCGTGTCCTGAGGGGTGCTGATCAGCAGGATGTCGCGGATGCCCGCCAACATCAGCGTGCTCAGCGGGTAGTACACCATGGGCTTGTCGTACACCGGCAGCAACTGCTTGCTGATGGCCAGCGTGGCAGGATGCAGCCGGGTGCCGGAGCCCCCGGCGAGGATGATGCCTTTGCGGTTCATGTTGATTTCACTTCCCTGAGATTTCTGTGAGCATGCGATCGACCCCATGCTGCCAGTGCGGCAGGCTCAGGCCAAAGACCGCCTGCAGCCGCTGCGTGTCAAGCCGCGAGTTGTGGGGGCGTTTCGCAGGTGTGGGGTAGGCCGTGGTGGGCACCGCTTCGATGGCCTCGGCGGCCACCCTCACCGGCAGCCCCTGGGCACGCGCCCATCCGATGACATGGCTGGCATAAGCGTGCCAGGTGGTCTCGCCCGAGGCCACCAGGTGGTACAGGCCCAGGCGCGCATCGCCACCGGGCTGGCACACGCTGCGGATGGCGTGCGCCGTGACATCGGCCAGCAGGTCGGCGCCTGTGGGCGCGCCATGCTGGTCGGAGATCACCTTCAGCGCGTCGCGCTCGGCAGCCAGCTTGAGCATCGTCTTGGCGAAGTTGCCGCCGCGCGCCGCGTACACCCAGCTGGTTCGAAAGATGAGGTGGCGGCATCCGCTGGCCTGGATGGCCTGCTCGCCCTCCAGCTTGGTTTGACCGTACACGTTCAACGGCGCGGTAGGCGCTGCCTCATCGCGGGGCTGGCTGCCCAAGCCATCGAAGACGTAGTCGGTGCTGTAGTGAACCAGCAGGGCCCCGATTTCGGCGGCCGCCTTGGCCACCAGGCCCGGCGTCGTCGCGTTGATCAGGCGCGCCACCTCGGGCTCGCTCTCGGCCTTGTCGACCGCCGTGTGTGCCGCTGAATTGACGATCACATCGGGGCGCACGCGGCGCACGATCTCGGCCACTTGCGCCGGGTCGGTGAAATCGGCCTTCAGCTCAGGCGCCTGTGTCGGGCCCGGCGAGTTGAAATCCAGCGCCACCACCTGGCCCAGCGGCAACAGCGAGCGCTGCAACTCCCAGCCCACCTGTCCACCGCAGCCCAGCAGCAGGATCTTCATGCGCGCTCCGCGTAGTTCTGCGCGATCCAGTCGCGGTAGGCGCCCGAGCGCACGGTGCCGATCCATTCGCCGTTGTCCAGGAACCACTGCACCGTCTTGCGGATGCCCGAAGCGAAGGTCTCGGCGGGCTGCCAGCCGATGTCGCGCTGGATCTTGGTCGGGTCGATCGCGTAGCGGCGGTCGTGGCCGGGGCGGTCCTTGACGTAGGTGATCAAGCTCTCGTATGGGGAGCCATCGGTGCGCGGGCGCAGCTCATCGAGGATGCGGCACACCGTGTTCACCACATCGATGTTGCGGATCTCGTTGATGCCGCCGACGTTGTAGGTCTCGCCCAGCGTGCCCTTTTCCAGCACCTGGCAGATGGCCTCGCAATGGTCGCGCACATAAAGCCAGTCGCGGATGTTCAGTCCGTCGCCGTACACCGGCAGGGGCTTGCCCTCCAGCGCGTTCAAGATCATCAAAGGGATGAGCTTTTCCGGGAAGTGATAAGGCCCGTAGTTGTTGCTGCAGTTGGTGGTCAGCGTGGGCAGGCCGTAGGTGTGGTGGTAGGCCCGCACCAGGTGGTCGCTGCCGGCCTTGCTGGCCGAATACGGGCTGTTGGGCGCGTAGGGCGTGGTCTCGGAAAACGCCGGGTCGCTGTCACCCAGCGAGCCGTACACCTCGTCGGTGCTGACGTGCAGGAAGCGGAAGGCAGCCTTGTCGGCCTCGTTCATGGCACCCCAGTGAGCACGCACCTCTTCGAGCAGGCAGAAGGTGCCCACCATGTTGGTGTGGATGAACTCGCCCGGGCCGTGGATGGAGCGGTCAACGTGGCTCTCGGCCGCGAAGTGCAGGATGGCGCGTGGCTTGTGCTGCGCCAGGGCTGCCCGCACGGCATCGCGGTCGGCGATGTCGGCCTGGATCAAGGTGGCCTGACCCGACTTCAGGGGCCCGGCGATGGTGTGGGGGTTGCCAGCGTAGGTCAGCTTGTCAAAAACGACCACGGGCTCGGCCTGGGCGCCGTGGCGTTCAAGCCAGTGGTGAACGAAATTTCCGCCGATGAAGCCGGCGCCGCCTGTGATGAGGATCATGGCGCGAAAGTATGCCACCCGCACAGGGGTGTTCGGACATCACACAGGCGATGAAACACGACGACTCGACGGATTGCAGACGTAACGCGCCACGGGTCGCCCCACGCCCCGAGGCGCCAGCCACACGAACACCGCCCAGGCCATCAGGCCCAGCTTGAAGGGCAGCGGGCTGTTGCGCACCCGGATCGACTTGGCCAAGGCTGGCAACTGTCGCGCGCCTGCCAGCAGCCCCTGGGGGTAGCTGCCTGGCGAGAAAACCGCCATGGCGAAATCTTGCTTCTGCAGGGAAAAGTCGGCCACCGCGGCATCGGCCAGGCGCTCGCCTGGCAGCAAAGGCGCCAGCCAGGCCTTCAGACGCCGGTAGCGGGACTGCAGCATCTGTGTCTCGGTCATGCCCAGCCGGGCGTTGCCAAAACTCAGGCTCTCGGCGTCATTTGCCTTATGCACCCGGTACTGCGCCAGCACCTCCGGCAATGCCTTGACCCGCCCCAGCAGGGCGCAGCCGAAGCCCGCGAAGAAGTCGGCGCCATGGCGTTCTTCGGCGGTCACGGGCAAGGGCATCAGGCGCTCCAGGACCCCTGCGCGGTAAGCGTTTCCACTGCCCGGCGAAGCCAGGAACAGCACGCCTGAACGCACGCAGTCAGCGAGGTTGCCCTCGCTGAGCATGGTCGGCACCACAGCCTCCTGCAAGCGGCCAGACGCATCGATGAGTTCGAGCTTGTACTGCACCCGCACCACGGCGGGATCCAGAAACGCGCGAGACACCGCCTCGGAAGCACCCGGCAAAAGCCGATCATCCGAATCCAGGAATATCACCACATCACCCGAAGTCTGCGCAAAGCCCGTGTTGTAGGCCGCCAGTTGCCCCCCGTTGGGCTGGGTGATCAGTCGAATGCGTGAGCCAAAGCGCCGCGCCACCTCAACCGAGGCATCGGTGGAGCCATCGTCCACCACGATGACCTCGAGCACCGGCATGCGCTGGGCCAACGCCGACTCGATCGCGTCAGCGAGGAAATGAGCGTAATTGAAATTGCAGATGACGACAGAGACACTTGGGGGCAGCACAGGAAATGCTCTCAGAAACAGAGGCCTGATCAGAAATGAGGATGGTGCCCAACAAATGTGTCATTTGTTAGAACATCCCCCGCGCCCCAAACACCTGACGCCGACTGGATGGATTGCAAACGTAGCGCGCAATGGGCAGCCCCAGCGCACGCGGAGCAAACAGCACGAAAAGGGCCCATGCAGCCAATCCAAGCTTCATGACCAACCCACATTCACGCCCCCAGATGGAGCGATTCAGGATCGGCCATCCGGCCAACCCCGCCCTCACCCCAGCCAGGTAACCCTGGTCGCAGAAGATCGCTGCGGCGTACTCCTGCTTTCGAATGGAAAAATCAACCACCGCGACATCGGCCAAGTGCTCGCTCGGCAAGCGCCGCCCCAGCCACTGTTTGAGGTGGTGGTACCGCGCCTGAATCATTTGCGAGCCTCGCAGCCCAAGCTTGGCGTTTCCAAACCGCAGACTTTGTGTGTCGTTGGTCTGGTGAATGCGATATTGTCCGAGAATCAGATTGAGTGCCCGAACTTCCCCGACAAAAGCACTTGCATATCCGGCGAAAAAGTCAGCCCCGTGGCGCTCCTGCTCAGAAACGGGAAGGGGCATTAATCGACGCAACGCAGAGACCCGATACGCGTTGCCACTTCCCGGTGCGGCCAGGAACAAAACCCCCTTGCGCACCAAATTCGATAGGTCCCCCTCGGCCAGTTGAGTGGGAATCACCCCACCCAGCGCCTGCCCCCCAACGTCGATCAGCTCGAGCTTGAAGTGCACCCGGGCCACAGCCGGTTCGCACATGGCCGCAGCGACTTCAGCCAAAGCCCCCGGCAAGAGCTTGTCATCCGAATCCAGGAACAGCACCACGTCGCCCGACACATGCTCGAAGCCCGTGTTGTAGGCGGCCATCTGCCCGCCGTTCGGCTGCTGGATGATGCGGATCCGGTCGCCATGGCGCCGCGCCACGTCCACCGAGTTGTCCGTGGAGCCATCGTCGACCAGCACGATTTCCGCAGCCGGATGCGTTTGCTCCAGCGCAGAGCGGATCGCCTCATCGATGAAGTGACCGTAGTTGTGGTTGCAGATGACAACGGAAACGCGGGGCAAATCGGGCATGACGATGGGTCACCGCACCAGGTATGACCGCTTGTCTGGCGGCAAGGCCTGGATCAAGTCACGAGTGAAAGTTTCGAGAACCTGATGGTAAGGCCCCGGATCGGCATCCGTGTTCACGCGTTGCGAAGCGCGCACCAAGATGCCATCGGTCATGCGCCCCTGCAGGCCTTCCTGCATGATCTGCCAGCGGATGCGCCAGGGGCTGGCGCTGTAGGTGTCGCCAATGCGGATCCAGTAGCTGACCACCTCCTTGTTGCCGCGCCCATCAACCACCATGCGCTGCCCGGTCACATCCTGGCCAGCCGCCTTGCTGTGCACCCCGGCAAACACGGTGGGCTGCAGCGACATCACCTTGAAACCCTGAGCCGGGTAACACAACTCGGGGCGGTGCACCTTCACCTCCTGGCGCTGGTTCTTGCCATAGGCCAGTGCCAGCATGACCATGTCGCCGCGGGCGTTGACATAGGTGCGAGACACGACTTCGTCGTACGGCTGGTCGGTGGAGGTGGCCCCCTTGGTCACCACCGAAGCCTGCACCAGCGCATTGGGCAGCATGCGCCACTCGCCGAAGCGCTCGGGCACCGCCTGCTCCAGGTTGGGATCGGGCACAGCCGCATTGATCGAGGGCCTCAGCAACAAACCCGCCGAGCCAATGCCCACCAGCAAGATCGACACAACGGTGGAACGCAACCAACTCATGCCTCAGCCTCCTTGGCTTGCGCAGCGGGGCTGGAGCTGCCCGCCTTGTTCTTGAAGAACACACCCAACACGGCATCCACACCCACGGTCAGCATGGTCGCGGCCATGAACAACAGGATGCCGGCGAAGTCATGCACAAAGCCCTGCCCCACCGCATCCCCGAAGTAATACGTCACGAGCACCAGCGCGATGACGCGCAGCACGTTCGACACGAATGAAATCGGGATGATGAGGGTGGCCAGCGCGATGTTGCGCCACTTGTTGGTGTGGCCTGCCACGCTCATGTAGAACACGCCGACCGCCTCCAGCGCAAAGATCGAATTCAGGCCTGCGCAAGCATCTGCCACCAGCAACTGATACTGACCAATGTGCAGGGTCACGCCCTGACGAGCGATGGGGTAGCCCGCCAGGAACATCAGCCACTCGGCCACGTAGGACACACCCATTTTCAAAGGCGCCGTGACCGCATCAACGATCGAGCCCGGAACCGGGATCAGGAAGAACAGGAAGAAGATGGGGAACCACATCACCTTCAGGCCCTTCCAGCCCCAAAGCAGCAGCACCACCCCGATGGCCACCGGGATCTGCGACAGGGCGTCCAGGAAAAGAACGTCCTGAGAGCGGCCCACCGCGTAGATTAGCCCGCCGATCAGCAGGGCAATGGCCCCGGCCACGTTGGCCGGCCGAGCGTCGGCATGCGGCAGGTTCGGGTAACGCTGCCACGCCAGCCAGATGGACAGCGCCAGCATGATCGGCCCATGCCCTTGGCCCACCAGACTCCAGATGTAGGTGTCCAGCGCCCGATAGGTCGGGAAGTACATGGCCAACAAGGCCGCCCCGACCAGGGCGGGGGCCCAGCGCACGGGCAGCCCGCCGCTGGACGCTGCTGGGGGGGAGAGGGATGGATTGACGCTCATCGGTTTCGAGAACCCTGAAGATTTGGAACAGTCTGTCCACAAAGACCGAGATCACAGGGGGAAGTTCCCAGGTTCCCCCCTATCGGCGGGGGGTGATGTCCGAATAGCGAGGGCGCCTGATCCGGACAAGGGCAACACACCCAGTCACACACACGAACATTTAGACATAGTAGTAACCCCAAAGTTGTCACTTGGCGTCGATAGACTGAATCCATGCCCTGAACCACTGGCGCGGTGAGCCCATTGCAGGCCTGACTCACCACAGCAGTGCGCATTCTGCGAACGGGCTCAAGTCAATGCGATGACCGACATGCCCAACCCCACGAAGCCTGCGCCACAGCGTTACATCCCCGCCATCGACGGACTGCGGGCCATCGCCGTCGCAGCGGTGTTTCTCTACCACCTCCACCCTAGCCTGCTGCCAGCTGGTTTCGTTGGCGTGGACGTGTTCTTCGTCATCTCTGGCTTCGTGGTCTGTCACTCCGTCCTGCAGATGCGGCGCGACCTGAGCTTCACGGCCCTGTGCAGCCAGTTTTATGCCAGGCGCATCGTGCGCATCGCCCCCGCCCTGGTTGCCTGCCTGCTGATCACCGGCCTCGTGTCCACCCTGTTCATCCCTCAGACCTGGCTCAGCCAGGTCAACAACAAAACCGCTTTCGCCGCGTTCTTTGGCCTGTCCAATTTCGTCCTCTACGCCTCGGCGGGCGACTACTTTTCACCCCGGGCCGAGTTCAACCCTTTCACCCACACCTGGTCGCTCGCCGTGGAAGAGCAGTTCTACCTGGTGTTCCCCGCGCTGATCTTCGGGGCGGCCTTCGTGCAGTCTGCCCGTTGGCGCCGGGCAGCCACCGTTGCCATGGTGGCGCTGGTGGCCGGCTCCCTGTGGCTGTGCGTGAACTGGAGCCAAGCAGAGCCCGCCAAGGCCTTCTACCTGCTGCCCGCCAGGTACTGGGAGCTGGGTGCCGGCGTGCTGGCCAGCCTGGCATGCCATCGGCTCGCCCCCCCGCCTGGCAACACCGAAGCTCCTCTGGGCCGACAACTGCTGGCGCTGCTGGCCGCCGGGGGACTGCTCACGAGCCTGTTCGTTTCTCAGGCAACGGCCTTCCCCTACCCCTGGGCCCTGCTGCCGGTCATCGCGACCACGGCATTGATGGTCTTGTTCGCCGGCCCGAGCACCTGGGTGGCCCGCGTGCTGACGCAAAAACCATTCATGTGGCTGGGCTTGCGGTCTTACTCCATCTACCTTTGGCACTGGCCGGTGTTCATCCTCTTCAAGTGGACGCTGGGACTCGAGGGCGTTCTCAACGCCGTGGCGGCCTCGGGGCTGGCCATCGTTCTGGGGGCGATGTCGTACCGACTGATCGAGAACCCAGTCAGGCATGCCCCGCTCGTGAAGCGACAAACCCGCCCCCGCGTGATCGTGGCCGGACTGGCCACGGTGACCACGCTGGCGCTGCTGACCGGGGTGGTTTTCAAGGCCCGCCCGCAAATCTCGTTGAGCGTCACGGCCAACGAAAGCACCTGGTTCCCCTACGAGAAGGGTGACCCCCAGCCTGACGCCGGACAATGCGCCGTCGAGCGCCAGGAAACGGCCTTCGAAGGCGGGCTGCTCACCACCTATCGCCCAGTCAACTGCACCCGTGTGGCACCTGGCAAGTTGTTCGCGGCGGGCGACTCACACGCGACCGCCTACGGCATGATGCTGCGCCGCTTCGCTGCTGAAACGGGCTCGGTGGTCAAGGTGTTCAACCAACCCGGTTGCCCCTTCCTGACCTTGCAGCAGACCCAGGCAGACCAGGCCTCCGCGTGCACCCATTTCGTGAAAGCATCTCTGAGTGCCATGGCGCAAGAAGCCGGCCCCCAGGACACCGTGTTCCTGGCGGCGCTGCGAGTGCCTCGACTGGTGGACCAGAACGGCCCCGCCCAAGGAAGCGTCGAAGCTGCGCTTCAGGCAGCCCAGAAGGACCGCACGGCCGCGGTGGCCGAAGCCGCCGCACTCCTCAGCCCCCTGGCGGCCACACAGGCGAAGCTCGTTTTCGAGGCCCCCAAGCCCGTACTGCCCAGCCCCACCTTCCGTTGCGCGGACTGGTTCAACAAGATGAACCCTGTGTGCAAGGAAGGCAGCAGCATCCCCCGCAACACGATGCTCGCGTACCTCGCGCCGGCCAGGGCAGCCGTGGCACAGTTGAGTGAGCAACTGCCAGGCTCAACCGTGTGGGACCCCGCCGAATTGCTTTGTGACGCAAGCAACTGCTCTGCCTACCGAGACGGCAAGCCCATCATCTTTGACGGCGACCACCTGTCCGGGTTCGCCAACGCGCTGCTGGCACCGCATTTCACGGCCATGGTCCACAAACTGCAAGTGCCTTCCATCACCGCAGCCCAGATCCCTGATTGAAGTCACCCCGCCTCACAATGCCAACCGCTTACCTGTCCCCATTCGTCAATGAGACCAACGACTACATCAACCGGATGAAGGAAATCCTTAGGGGCTGTGGGTACGACGTGGCACCGATGTCCTTCAAGACATTGCTCTCACCGAAGGTGATGGGCATGTTCCGGCGGGAAAACATCGTGCTCGTGCATTGGCTCGAAACCCGGGCGTTCAAGAAAGGCCCGAACGGGGCCCGTATCGACCTGCCAGGGCTCCTTCAATTGGCCATCTACCTGGCTGTGATGGCCGTCATGCGGGCCCGGCTGGTGTACTTCGTGCACGATCACGCGGTGCACGACCTGAGCGGCTGGCGTCGCACATTTTCGGTTCGGCTGATTGCACTGCTGCGTCGCATGGCCGACATCCGCGTTGTGCACGACCCCAGCTACAGCGCGACCTACAGCGCCACCTACCTGCCCCACCCGCTGTACCAAGACCGAGACCTGAACCGCCCTCGCCCCGTGCGCACAGAAGGGCCGATCAGGGCAGGCATCCTGGGCGCCATTCGCCCCTACAAACGGGTGGAGCACATCATCGATGTCTGGCCTGCCGGCCCGGTGCTGCGCATTCGGGGGCGCTGCGAGCCGAGCTACGAGCAACTGCTGCGCGAGCGCATCCAGGCACGCGGCCCCGAAGCACGGATCGAATTCGACGTTGGCTTCATGAGCCGTGAAGAGTTCGAAACAGAACTGAATCAACTTGACGCACTGCTGCTGCCACACGCAGACGAGTCGGCATTGGTGAGTGGGGCGTTTTTCGAGGCCATTGGGGCCACGCCACTCGTGATCGCTCGCTCCACTCCGTTCATCAAATGGGCGAGCACCCAGTTCACAGGCCTGCTGCCTTACGATCAGGAGCAGGCCCTGCAGGCACTGCTGCAAAAAGCATCAAGCCGCCCATCGCTGTCCAGCGAACAACAACGGCCCGATGCAAAGACCGCCATGGATCTGTTCGGGCTGCGCGCCTGCATCCAGCGCTACACCTCGGCATTTCAGCGCTAAATCAACCTCTGGCAGCGCCAATGAAAAACAGCATGCGGCGGTTCCTGTAGCAATAAGCCACCAAAATCACCGAGTACGCTACCTCTCCGGCGATGCGCCCCAGGGCTGCCCCCGCGCCACCATTGACGGATGCGCCCCAAACGGTCAAAGCCACCCCAATGACCGTGGAAGCCGCCGCGGCCATGCTGACAACCCTGTCCAGCCTGCGGGGCAGCAGCAAGTAGACGGCCACGGCGTGGTTGAACGCAGCCAGCAGAAACAATGGGCTCAACAGTCTGAGGATATCGGAGGCGCCCACAAATTTATTGCCCAGAGCGAAATCCAGCACTGGCGGCACGAATGTCAGGCAAGACACCGTTCCAACGGCGCCACCAGCGATCACCCAACGTGAGGCCTGCAACTGACGGCTCAATACCGAGTCCCGGGACTCGGACTCATGGACCATTTTCGAAAACCATGTGACGAAAAACTGACCAGCCGGCCCCAGCAAGGCCAGACCAGTTGAGACAACTTTCTCCGCTGTACCGAAGTAGGCAACCTGATCGGGTGTCGAGCGCATGGCCAGCGCATACGTGCCGATGTTCAGCATCAACGCCCACGTACCCGCGGATATGAACAATGGAAACGACTCCTTGATCAAAGCCCATCCCGCCGCGAAATCGGCCAACCCGATGCGCACGATCCGACGCACCATCGCGTATGCAAGCGCTGTTGAAGCCAAGGTGCTGATCAGCAGCAGTGGCATGACCAGCTCGTTATCCTCAGGCGTGCGCACCAACATCAACACCATCGCCAGCATGGAGATGAACCCCAGGATCTCGATGACGATCGGGGTGTTGAAGTTCATGCGCCCCTGGAAGAACCAACCCACATTGAAGCCCGCCAGCACGCCGCAGACCACCGCAGCCAGCGAGGACACCATATGGTCACGCAACAAAGGGGCGCTGTAGATCGTCAAAGCGCCCACCAACAGCGCCACAGGCAGGAGGATGAGCCGCGCCATCATGTGGCGAGCCAACTCCCGCTGTTGAACCTCAAGAGAGCCAGAACTGGTTGCGATGTTACGACTGCCTGCGCCAGAAAAGCCCCAGTTCTGCACCGTCCACACCATCGTGTAGACGGTCATTGAGGCCAAGACAACGCCATAAGCCTCGGCGCCCAGCACCCGCGCGTAGTACGGGATAAGTACCAGCAAGTACAAATACCGGAAGAAGTAGCCTGCGTACACCAGCGCCAGTTGTTTCTTGACTTCTCCCACACCGTTCCTTTGCCTTGCTGTCGCAGAAGAACCATTTCGCCTGCTGGGCCAGTATATGAAGCATGCATGTCGCAACTGTTGCGCCTCGTCGCCACGGACACATTCATTCGCGTGGGGTGCTGATCGCTCATCCTTGAGTGCTCGATGAGCCGACATCATCCTGTGCGAACATAAATCACCCAGCGCTCATTAGCTTTGCCGCGCCCCCATTTTTTTACGCAACACAGGAAACGTCATGGCCACCTCGCTGGCATTCATCTCCATGACAGAGAGCTTTGGCGGCCACGAGGTCATGCTGGCACGCTGGCTCAAGGAACTGACTGCACAAGGTGATGTCAAGCCCCTTCTCATCAGCGCCGAGAACGCCAAGGTCAAGGCCGCGATCGAGGGCATCGCCCTGGACAGCCACCACATCAAACCCCGCCCAGCCATTGCAGAGAAACTGCCTCGGCCGCTTGGGAAGCTCGCCACGCTGCTGCACCTGGTGAGGTGCTTTGCGCGCATCCGGCGTCAAACTGCGGCTCGCAATGCCGTGGTGTCAGAGGGGGCGCTGATGTCCGAGCCCCTTGCCACCATCGCGGCCCGCCTGGTCTTTCATCGGGTACACGTGTACGTGCCAATGGTCGAGAGCTTCCACGCGCTCGGTTATCCAGAACCAGATGGCGCAACCAAGCGTTTCATGCGCATCTATCGGTGGCTGCCTCATTCGTGGATCACGCTAAGCAGTGACCACGCAGACATCTTCCGCAAGTGGTCAGACGTTAGACAGCCGGTACACGTGCTGCGCAACACCACCATGGATGGTATCGAGAACGCCTCCCCGCGCGAGTCAAGCTTCCCGTTGCCGCATGACGAGTTGAAGGTACTGGTGTTGGGGCGACTGACGGCGCACCACAAAGGACTGGACCTGCTGCTGGCCTACGCACAGCAACAAGTCACCAGCTTGCGGGCTCGCAAGATTAAGTTCCGGCTCGTGGGTGACGGCGAATACAAGCCAACCATCTTGGCAGCTTTGGCAGCCACCCCCGGCTTGCGCGACGTGCTTGAACTTGCACCCTGGTCTCCTCCGCTCGACGCATACAGGCAAGCCGACTGCGTCTTGCTTGCCTCACGCATCGAGGGTGTGCCGCTGGTGATGCTTGAAGCCATGGCGCTGGGTATCCCGATTTTCGCTAGCGATCTACCAGGCACCAGGGGATACCTGCCAGCCGAATGCCTGTTCCCGATCGGGGATCTGTCGCGAGCCGTAGACTTGATCGAGCAAATCAGAGCCCCTGAGTTCAAAGCACGCTGCATCAAGAAAAACCTGGAGCAGTACCGGGCAACAGCTTCAGCCGCTGCTTTTGCAGAGAACACGCGACAGCTGACTAACGAGCTGGTTGTTTGAGTTGCAAGGCAATCATTGCACGGGGCTACGTGGCAGTAGATCAAGAATACGCCTCCGGCGAACGCCCACTAGCCCAGCAGCCCCGCCGATGACCAGCCTGAGCTGAGCAGAAACCGCTGAATCAATGCAACAAGATGCCCCCGATCTCACGTAGCTGTCACACGGCCTCAGCAAGATGCGAACAGGCTGTGCGCAATGCATTGCACTGTGGCCCGATCTTTGCACGCAGGGCAACGCCCTTGATCAAAAGGTGCCCGTCCGCGCTCAGCAGTTCTCGCGGGCATTGATGCTTCAGAGAACATGCGCGAGAACTACCTTTCCATCCAATACTTGCGTGCAGCAGCGGCCTTGCTGGTGGTCTTGCACCACTCACGCAACCCGCACCCCTGGCTGTTCAGCCCCCTGGAGCAGTTCCACGGCTTTGCCAGGGGGGTTGATGTGTTCTTCGTGATCAGCGGCCTCATCATGGCGGCCATCGGCAGCAGAGAAGCCCCCATCGACTTCGCTCGCAAACGCATCGTCCGAGTGGTGCCAATCTATTGGCTGACAACACTCGCGGCCGCATGCCTGCTCTTCATCAAGAGGGGGCTTGATCAGGACGTGATCGCGCACGTGATGAAGTCGCTGTTCTTCATCCCGCAGTTGAACCCCGCAGGAGAGCCCTTCCCGGTGCTGCCACCCGGCTGGACACTCAACTACGAGATGTATTTCTATGCGATGTTCTTTGCGTGCCTGTGGACAAGGCACCCCATCAGGAACTGCTTCCTTGCCCTGCTGGGTTGCGTTGTTCTTGGGCAGATGATTCAGCCTGCCGACATCATCTCTGTCACCTACACCAACCACCTGTTGACCGAGTTCGCTGCGGGCCTGGTGATTGGGCGATACCGGCGTGAGATCGCATCTCAGCCGTGGCTTGCGTGCCTGGCTCCTCTGGGTGCCTGGCTGCTGTTCGGCTCACAGCACTGGAGCATGTCCGCAGCAGGCGCCACCCTCATCGTCGCAGGCGCCCTGGCACTGGAGAGCAAGATGCGCCTGGTGCCCATCGGCAAGGAACTGGGAGACGCCAGCTACTTCATCTACCTGTCTCACCACTTTGTCCTCGGCGCCTTGCTGAAGATCTGGGCCAAGCTGCCGCTGAGCGGCTGGCCCCAGTTCATTTCGCTGCTGGCGGCCTGCACGTTGGGCTCGATCATGGTGGGGCTCTGGGGCCACAGGCTCATCGAAAAGCCCCTGACCACTTACTTGAACAAGCGGCTCTCCGCGCGACACAAGCTGCCTGCGGTTTCCACCTGAAACCCCCGACTCATAACGCCGAGCAGCTCAGAACCCCCGACTCATAACGCCGAGCAGCTCAGCATGGCCCCAGTGATCAGGTTGGCCGATTGCGGAGAAATGCAGCTGACCAAGGTCGAGCTGGCTTCGCCGTAGGTGTTGCCGTCGCACTGAACAATGGCCATCGCGCCAGTGGCGTATGTCGCGCTCATGGCACCAGAGCGGGCATTGCTCATTTTGTTGTTCAACAAGACCACGCCGCTGATCGAGCCGGGCTGAGAGTCCGCGCCAACGCGGATGGCATTGCGAACCACGTCGTCCACGGTGTTGCCCTTGACCAGGACATCGGCCAGGCCAATGGCTGGTGCCAGCGTGGGGTTGTTCACATCGGAGGCAGGCGAGGTGTTGTGGATCTCAATGCCTGCATGGCCGGTGCGCGCCCCCGCGTTCAACTTGGCCGTCAGTTCGGTGAAGTTGGCGCCTGTGGGCACATAGGCCGGCGACTCTGTCTGGATCTTGGAGATCTGGTTGCCCTCGATCCAGACATTCGAAACCCCATGGGTGCCGTAGGGCTCTTCACGGGCAACCAGGATGCCCGCCCCGATGGCCGATCGAGAAATCACGTTGGACTTGATGGTGACGGCTTCACCCCCAACCACAGAGATGCCACGCCCCCAGTACTGCCCGCTCAAATGGTTGCCGGCAATCAGGATGTCCTTGACGCGCGAAGACTCCCTGGCAGACGCCAGCCAGGAACCGGATGCAGCGATTTTCGTGCGCCAAGCCTTGTCCATGTACGAGACGACCGCGATCATGTCATCGCCCGTCTCCTTCACCTGGTTGCCCAGGATGCGGCCATTTTGCGAAGCACCGGTCACGTGGATGCCATCAGACAGGCTGCGCTCAACCAGGTTGCCAGCCACGGTGAAGCCCCTGACCGCAACCACCAGGATGCCGGCCGCCGAAGCGCCGTTGCTGGGCGTTGAGCCCGGACCCGAGTCCAGGGCCACAATGCGATTGCCCTGGATCACCACGCCTCGGATGTACCCGCTGGGGGCTTCCGGACCAAATGCACTGATGCGGGAAGTCCAGGGCTCGCTGCGGCGACCTTCGGTGACGGCCGTCAAGGTGAAGCCATACACACGCGTGCCATCGGCCTTGAGGATGATGGCCTGGTCTGCCGCGTTGCTGGCGTGCAGGGTTGCACCCGACCCCCACAAGGTCACGCCTGGCGTTGTCACCACCAGCGACTTGGAATGGATGTAGCGGCCTGCAGGAAAAACAACCCATTGGCCACTCTTGGCGGCCTTGATGGCGGCCTGGATGGCGGCGGTGTCGTCCTGATCGTCATTCGGGGTCGCGCCGTAGTCACGCACCGAGATCACACTGGACGGGATGCTGGGCAGCGCCGGCACCTGGTCACATGATCCGGGCATGGGCAACTGCGCCGTGGCGGTCGAGACCGGCACATAAGACGTGAGAGATCGCAGCCTGGCCACTTCGGCCTGCTCCGCCGCGGCGCCGTCTGGCTCAGCCGCACTGCCCCCGCCCCCGCCGCCACAGGCAGAAAGCAAAACCGCGACAGCAAGGGCGAGAAGGGGGGCACGTCTGCGCACAGCCAGTGCAGGGGCGGCAGGGAGTTTGAACACGGAGACAGCAGACACGTCACACCTCAGATCAACAATGCGTGAGAGCATATCGGCAGGTGAAAGCGCTTGTCTGTCGAGGAATCCTCAGGTTGCGGGGGTGATACAAACCGTGACAACCCTGACATTTGGCCGCATGACGCCTCGCGTCCCGCTCAGCGGCTCCACCCTCCCCCTGATTGCGGGCCCACAAATTGCCCGCCAGCATCATTTCAGCGGCATCAAGCGAGATACATCTTCACCTCATGCGTCAAACCCACCTCGCCTGCGTCGGCCACCACAAACCGCGCCCTCGCCATCGGGTGCACGCGGATTTACACCTGCACGCTCAAGAAACACGCCCTAAGTGACTGATTCGCATAGGGGCATCGGGGTGCATGAACATGCCAACGGAGCAGGCCAATCCAGTAACGAAAAATTGACCGTGATTCACAAGTGACGTCCTGACACGATGCACGACAGACAGACCGCTACCAGCCCCCGCATGGGAAGGTACACGGATTCGCAATGCAGACTCACAATTGCGCTATAAAACAAGAGCAGCTCAGCTGCCGGATTGCGAGGCGCCAAAGCCTCACAGGGGGTGCCACGACCGCAGGTACGGTTTGTGCGTAAGCACAGGCATCGATACAAAGCAAGCAGAGGCTTCGCCTCCGCATCACCAAGCGTACGCCGTGGAAGTACTGATCAACGGAAGATTTCTATCACGTCAGATGACTGGCGTAGATCGATTCGCGCACGAGATCATTCGCGCAATTGATAAAATTTGTGAACAAGACGCCCTTCCATTCACCTTCAGAGTTGTTGCACCCAGCCAACTTCAGGATCCTTGGCAACTCAAGAACATTCCAGTTACTTTTGTGAGCGGCTTTTCAGGCCACCTGTGGGAGCAGGTAACGTTACCGCTGTACGCCAAAGAGCGACCTTTGATAAGCCTGTGCAATACGGGCCCAGTTTTCAAGAAAAATCACCACGTCGTCATTCACGACGCGACCACTGTTGCAGTACCAGAGTCATTCAGCCTGAAATTCAGGCTGCTGTACAAAATCCTGATGCCAATCCTCGGGTGGGCTTCAAAGTCAATTCTCACAGTTTCCGAATTTGCGCGCAACGACATAGCACGCGCCTTCAACATAACAACTGGGAACGGCTCGGTGTTGGGCGAAGGCGGAGAGCACATTTTGCGCTACGCCCCCGATGAATCCATTTTGAAGAAAAATGGCCTTGAGCGAGGAAAATATTTCCTCGCCGTCAGCAGCAACGCGCCTCACAAAAATTTCCGACTCATACTTGATGCAATTGAGTTGCTCAAGGACAAGAACATCAAAGTTGCGATCGCAGGCGGGCAAAACAGATCAGTTTTTGGCGCAAGCGCATTGAAGAATTCAGGCAATGCCTCATGGCTTGGCTATGTATCCAATGAAGAGTTGCGCGCCTTGTACGAAAACGCCCGCGCATTCATTTTTCCGTCAATACACGAAGGCTTTGGTCTGCCTCTTGTAGAGGCCATGCAAGTTGGTTGCCCCATCATTGCATCCAGCGCCGCATCAATCCCTGAGGTATGCGGAGAAGCTGCGATTTATGTAGACCCCAAAAATCCGAATGATTTGGCTGAAGCCATCATGCTGATCCACGAATCTGACACAAAACGGGATCAACTTTCAAGGCTCGCCAAACACCGGTCTGAATTGTGGCAATGGGATGCAGCGGCACGCAACCTCATTTCACACCTGACAAGAATCCATTCAGTGAAGGCAAGCAAAAAATGAGAGCGATTATTTTCGGCGGCGCAGGTTACATTGGAACGAAGCTCGCGGAGCACCTGCTCAGCCAGCCTGAAAATTCGGAAGTCATCATTTGCGACATCCAACCGTCATCACTCGCAAAACATCCGAGGGTGAAGTACTTTGCGTGCGACGTTCGAAAACCAATCGACATTGCCGTGGATCAAGCCGATTGGATTTTCAACTTTGCAGCCATCCACCGGGAGCCAGGCCACGAAGACCATGAGTACTTCGAAACCAATCTCGCAGGCGCAGAGAATGTCTGCAACTTTGCCGAGAAGATCGACTGCAAAAACATCTACTTCACCAGCAGCATCAGTGTCTACGGCCCGACAAATGGGCCAACAGATGAGAGCTGCCAGATCTGCCCGATAACACCATACGGCGGCTCCAAATACCCAGCAGAACTGATTCATCGCATCTGGCAAAGTCGCCACTCTTCTGAGCGTCGACTGGTCATCGTACGCCCAGGCGTGGTTTATGGCCCACAGGACCCGGGCAACATTGGCCGAATGCTTAACGCCATCAAACGCGGGTATTTCGCATTTCCTGGATCAACATCTGTCAAAAAATCCTACGCATACATTTACGGCCTGCTTGACAGCATTGACTTTGCAATTGCGAGGCAAGATCCAATCATAGTTTATAACTATGTGGAAAAAAACACCGAATCACTTGGCGTTGTGGCCCAGGCCATGAAGTCAGCAACCGGTTCTAAAGCACCAATTCTAAGCATCCCAACAGCTCTTTTATTGCCCTTGGCAAAGTTGGTGCAGGCCCTGCTTGGAAACAAGAATCCGATTCACCCCCTGCGGGTGATCAAAGCTGGCCGACCAACGCACATCATTCCAGGCTGGTTGATCAGCCAAGGCTTCCCCTTCAAATATTCACTTGAAAAATCTCTAGCGCACTGGAAGTCAGCGCATCCGAAGGACTTTTAAAATGAGCTCCACAACTCGAGTACTGCATGTTGCGGAGGTCATCAAGGGCGGGACCGCAACCTACCTCAGTGAAATTGATTTCGGTGACACCGGCACAACACATTTTCGATACCTGGTTCCCGAAGATGAACTGCGGCACCTTCCACCGGCGCGGCAGGGTAGCGCCATGACATTCAAAGGCAGGTCAAAGCGAGCGCTCAACCTGATCGCCATGATGCCTGCCATACTTGAGTGTGAGAAATCGGGCAAATTTGACGTCATCCATGCTCACGGCACTTATGCCGGCATTTGCGTCCGCATTTTGCGGCTTCTTGGATTTGTCAAAACACCCATCGTTTACTGTGCGCATGGCTGGGCTTTTGACAGAGAAGCATCGGAAAAAATCAAATTTGCATATGCATTCGTTGAGCGCATTCTTCAGCCTCACGCAGAAAAAATTGTTTGCATCTCAAATCATGATTACACAAGCGCGTTGGATCGGGGCCTAAAGAAGGACAATCTTGTTGTCGTGCTCAATGGCATTGATGACCGGTCGCCATCTTCGCCCATCCCAAACAAGAATCAACCTACCATCCTGTTTGCCGGAAGGTTCGACAAACAAAAGGGAGTTGACGTCTTTCTCTCGTCCATCAATTACTGCAAATCCAATTTCAGGGCCATCGCAGTCGGGGATGTTTCGTCAGGCGATCTTGCCATCTCCAAAGAGAACGCAAAAGTCGAGTTCCCTGGGTGGGTTGAGCGCGCCGAGGTTCAACGCTTGATTGACGCATGCGACGTTTTCGTCATGCCTTCGAGGTGGGAAGGCTTTGGCCTGTCAGCGCTTGAAGCGATGAGAGCCGGCAAGGCTGTGATCGCATCCAGCGTGGGCGGTTTGACCGAATTAGTGCTGGATGGCGAAACAGGCTACCTGGTGCCACCTGGCGATGCCAAGGCGTTAGCATCTGCAATTGACCGGGCCGCAAACTCAGACACTGCCGCCATGGGAGCAAAGGGGCGGGAAAGATTTTTGAATCTATTCACGTCTCAACGCCTAAGGCAAGAGCTTTTCGCGCTGTATGCCAAAGTTAAGCAGCAGTCGAGCTCCGGGCCCCCGAGCTCGACTCGGAACGACGAGAGGCAGGCGCAAGATATCAAATACAACGCTCGATAGCACCAACCCGCAGATTTATTGTTGAAATCTGCGGGCCAGCGGCGCTGTCACCCTGGTTTTCGCTTGGCGCCGATGATCAGGAGCGCCAAGCCAACGCCCAGGAAAGCCGTGAACGAGCGCGATTCCCCGAAGTAGGGGTACCTGTAGAGCTCCAGCATCATGATGAAGCACAAGGGGAACAACAAAACCCCTCGCGCACGACCATCGGTGATTGCACGGTACAAGAACCCGCTCACAAAGCCCAGCACACTGAAGTAGGTCATCGCGCCAGCCACGCCCAGGTCGTACACCACTGTGTAAACCCCTGAAGGGTTGTTGAACTCGGGGTCGGCATACTTTTTCAGAAAGTACCCCATGGATGAGTAATCCAGCTCTGAGTAGTAACGAAACAGGGCACCAAAAATCCAAGGGGCCTTGTATGCGAACGCCAGGGTGTGCTCAAACTTGAAGCTCGGCCAGTTTTGGGTGTGAAGGAGGCCGGCGCCGTTGTTCAGGGACGTGTAGTAGTACGTCGCGAAACGGCCCGCCGCGAACTCCCAGAACGGCATCTTGCCCTGGTAGGTGTCCGACTGCCACGACCGGAAGTACTCTCCGACGCCGAAGTAGAGGATCAGCAAGGGCAGGCCGATGAGGGGCAACAGGGAAACCAAGCGCCGGGACCCAGGGGACATGCTGCCGCACTTGGCACAGACAAATGGAACCACCACCGCAACGCCGATCTCGATCATGGCCAGGCGTTCTGACCAGACGTAGACGCGAAAGATGGTCAGCAGCAGCAGTGAAATGGCCAACCAGCGCAAGGACCTGCTCACCTTCTGAGGCTGCGTCACCAAAACGTGGGTGAACAGCGCGAAGAACACAGGCATGAAATTGACCAGCGAGGACACACCCGTGGCCGTCGAGATCTCTTCACGGCCCATGCGGATGCTGCCCGTGAGAACACCGAACAAGGTAGCTGGCGAGAAAAAGATCTTCCTGAACCAGACCATGTAGGCGAACACACCGATGAGCCCGATCACCCAGGCAGCCACAGCCCAGTTCCGCTCATGGACCGGGGTCCCGCCTCCTTTGATCTGGACCTGTTGACCGACCAGCGCAGCCAGGGCCATCAAGGCCATGAGACCTATGCCGCCAAGCGAATATCCAATGTCGAGGTACTGGATCCCACGCACCGTCAGCGCTGGGGAGCGAATCTCGCCCAGCAACATGATCAGCAGGAACACCGGTATCAGAAAGCCGACGATCAGGCCGAAAGGCGAGATCCACCAGATGCCACGGCGACTCTGTGCATTCGCTTTCATGGAGGTCGCCGCAATGCTGGACTGCGATGCGTGGGAGGTGGCCGAGCGCATCGACACAAGGCTTTCAGGCATCAATAGTCGTTGAGCACCGTGCCCAGGATTTCCACACGGGCTCTCGAGCAGTACTGCGCCAACTGCTTGACGGTCTTGGTCGAATTCGCTCCGGCACGAACCACCATCAGCACGTTCTGGCACTTGGCTGCGATGGACACGCAATCGATGCCGACGTCAGCAGCCGGTGTGTCAACGATCACAAAATCAAACTTGTTGCGCAAGTCATTGAGAAGCAAAGCGAAAGTCGGTCGCTCAACCAATTCCTGAGGGTTGGGCGGGATGACCCCGGAGGGGAGCACGAACAGATTCGCAAACTCAGGCGACGGAACACACAGCCCCGCTTCTGCGCGACCATTGAGCGCCTCGGACAAGCCGGTCTGGCGATCAGAGATTTCGAACAGCTCCTGCATGCGCGCATTGCGCATGTCGGCGTCAACCAGTGCCACTCGCCCACCCAATTGCGCCAGGGTGATGGCCAGGTTGGCCGCAATGAAGGTCTTGCCATCACCGCGGTCCGCGCTGAGCAGGGCGATCACGTGCCCATGTCGGGCACCTGCGTCCGCACCCAGCTTGATCAGCAACTGACTGCGCAAATTGCGAAAGCGCTCGGCATGATCAGAGAATGGCGCGTTTGCCACCACGAGTTCATCGGACACAGACCGTGCCGCAGCGTTTCGATACGGATAGTTGTATTGCTGGGAGAGTGCCCAGATCACGTCCTGAGGTGAAGCCAGGCCCAGCTCAACAGCCGCCTCACCAAAGCGTTTGCCTGTTGCGCCCTGATGGGCGAGGATGGCATTGACCTGCTCAGGGCTCAGCTGCTTGGCCTGCGTGATGATGTTGCCGATGCTGCGCTCATCGACGGCATGGGTACCTCGGCGCTTCTCTGCAGACGAGGAGGTGATTTGGTTCATGACTCGCATACCTTGACTTGACTGTCGCACTCAGGTCGATTGGGGAGGAAGCAGGGCAAGCTGCTTCTTGTCGCGCCCGCCCAGGGCCAGCCGCGAAAACATGCGGGAGGCTCCAGGTCGCGAGACCGAACTCAACGTTGTCAGCGGGGTTTCGCCAAAAATCTCTTCGATGTCTTCTTCCGTGCGCAGCTTGCGATTGCGCATTTCGACGAAGAAGGCCGCGAGGAAGCCGAGGATGGCCGAAAGCACGACGCCCACGCTCATGTTCAGCATCATGTTGGGCTTGGACGGCAGGCTGGGAACTTCGGCCGCGCTGAGCAACTGCACATTGGTCTGGCTCGACTGCCCTTCAAGGCCCGTTTGATTCAGCCGTGCAGCAATGCTCTGGTAGCTGAGTTCAGCGTTCTCGACGTCCTTTGCCAACACGGCAGCTGTGTCACGCGCTTCCTTGAGCTTGAGGACACGTTTGCGCTGCTCATCGTAAACGCCACGCACATCGGACTCCCGACCACGGCTCACCGAGTTGGTGACGGCAACCGTTTCACCGATTTTGCGGATCTCCTGCGCGAGCTTTTGCTTGAGCTCGGCGATCACGGCCCGAGACTGGATCACCTGCGGGTGGTTATCCCCATAGGTGGACATGAGCTGCCCCAGTCTGGCTTCTTCTGAAACGATGCTCGATTTGATGGACGTGACGTTGGGGTGGCTCATCACGTCTTGCAGGCGGTCCGAGCTTTGCGCCGCGCGATTGGCCGTGTCTGCAGACATGCTGCGCAACAGAACCAGTTGCTGGGACAGGTCGTTGAGCTTGTTGAGCTCCGTGTCCAGACGCTCGTCGGACGAGATGAGGTCGTTCTCACGCAGGTAGCTGGACAACTTGGCCCGTGCCTCATCGACCTTGGACTTGGATTTGGCCAAGCTCTCGTCAAAGAAGCGCGCGTACTGGCGAGCCGGAGCCACACGCAAGTCAAGCGAGACATCGATGTAAGACGAAGCAAAAGCGTTTGCCAAAACCGCTGCGAACCGCGGATCTTCGCCTTCGTACGTGATCTCGATGACGTTCGATTCACGCGATGGCTTGATGATCAGGTTCTGCTTGATGAAATTGGAGGCCCACCCGATGTAACTGCCTTCACCACTTGCGCGCTTTTCCCATGCCTGACGCAGCGCTGGCGTTTGAAGCAACCCGGATTTCTCCAGCACCTTCCGCGCAACCACATCGCTTCGGATGATGTCGTACTGCGTGGCCATCATGGTGGGCAGCGCGCCAGCTCCACTGCCAAACACCGAAAGGGGATCGCCTTTGGCATCCACGACCACCGTTGCGGTCGCCTCGTAGCGCTTTGAACTCAGCAAAGTCACCGCAGCAGCAGTCAGGGTTCCAGCGGCTGCCACCGCCGCGATGATTTTCCACCGAGCGCGTGTGACGGACAGAAGTTGTGTGAGGGTCATGATTGGCGACAACGTAACCAGGCAGGCGCGCCCAGCGTGATTTCAGATACGACTTGACAAGGAAGGTTCCATCCACAGGCCCAGGCAGCCCGCATACGGGGGGGGCTCACGTGAGCACAACGCCGCTTCATCATAGACCGTCACCCCCAGCATGAGCAGCACAGCAAAGCGGCCCGCGCCCATTCGCATGAGCACCTGGCATCAGGCCGAACGCCCGTAGTTGTCCTGGAAGCGCACGATGTCGTCCTCGCCCAGGTAGCTGCCCGACTGCACCTCGATGATCTCCAGCGGGATCGCGCCGGGGTTCACCAGCCGGTGCACCGTGCCCAGCGGGATGTAGGTCGACTGGTTCTCGCTGAGCAGCACCACCTGCTCGCCCACCGTCACCTCGGCCGTGCCGCTGACCACGATCCAGTGCTCGGCACGGTGGTGGTGCATCTGCAGGCTCAAGCTCGCCTTGGGCTTGACCATGATGCGCTTGACCTGAAAGCGCGGGCCCATGTCGATCGAGTCGTACCAGCCCCACG